>Ga0209960_1000051_pt1 | contig 488138 bp, 447 predicted proteins | sample ThiBiot_500_plan_2_FD_183947 | JGI IMG/M metagenome (GOLD analysis project Ga0209960, IMG submission 183947) | Wastewater bioreactor microbial communities from Cape Town, South Africa - Thiocy_expt_500_plan (SPAdes) | ecosystem: Engineered > Bioreactor > Thiocyanate-remediating >...
TCTCGATCAGTTCTATACGGGCAAAGAGGCCTTCTATCCTGGGACGGTAGGCTTTGATGCGTAAACCGTTCTCTTTAAGGATGAGGCGCTGTCCCCGGGCATCCAGTACGGGGATGAGGTCTTCGGCCCCGGCAAGCAGGAAGACATCGCTTTCTGCGGCATCATGGTACTCGGGCAGGCGTTTATCGGTCTTGCGTTGGATGGCCGGCAGGGAGAGCCCCCAGCCGAGGCCAAACTCGGAGTTGCCGCCACCGCTGCTGTAGCTGATGCTTAAGGCAGGGGTGAAGCCCCCCCGGCCCGGGCTAAGGGGCAGGGGGAGTTCAACCGAGGCGGTACCATTGACCGCGTTTACTGAGAATTTTTCGTCGATCCCCCGAAGGGCACCTCCCCCTTTGGGGAGGGCCAATGAGGGAGCCGAACTTTTATAGTAGGGACTCTTATCTTCTTCCTTCGATGGCTGCACGCTATACTGCTCTAAGGCGTATTGGGTTTGCCGGGAATTTTCAGAAGAACTGTTTTGTTTGTTGTTATTGATCATAATGCCAGTTTTATAAGATTGCACAAAAAATATGAATACAAAAATATCTGCTGCATCAGCCAAAACATGGCGTACTGGTAGGAAATTATGGGCTATAAATAAGCAATAATAAATGGGAGCATAAAGCCTATAGCACAAAGACAGAAGAAGGCTATAACATCAGATCCAGACACAACACATAAATAAAGTGCAAATAATAAAGGCTACCCTTGCGGATAGCCTTTATTGCTCCTGGTCTTTGTCCATAAAGAATGAAAACCTCTAATTAATTGCAGGACTGATCTTTAAAGTTAATTCTAATAATTGAGCGTAAGGCCGGCCATTTCTTATTGCGGGCCTTACCTTTTCCAACCCGTTAAAGAAACGAGCAAGATCTGCTTGTATCTCTGCAGCGTGCAGCCCCTCAATACTTTTAAAAATAAATACTCCGGCGCTTGTCCGGTCTACCTGCAAAGTATAAACGCCGTCAAGCACCACATTTGCCCGACACAATAATGCCGCAAGCCTGTAGTTCAACACCTCAGTAAACACCGAATCCACCGGGTCTTCTTGATAAACGGTCAGAAAAAATCTTTCTTGCACAGGAATAATACCGACACCAGAATAAACCGGCGTTCCTTTTAGGGCTTTATGCTTAACCATTCTGGTCAGTTTACCCTGTTCATTATAATACTTCCAGGTCAGGCAGGGTGTATCCCGGTAATGAAAGGTAACCGAAGATAAAATACCTGTTGGATACCAGTTTTTCTGACAACGAACAGGCCATTTATTGTATACCAGGCTATCAAAAGTGTGTTGTATCAATTGTTGTTCCGCACCCAAAATTTTCTCCGAGGTCAAAGTCCGTTCATATTCCAGACTCCCAGCTTCATTCCACCTTTTCTTCAAACTGTCCATGCCATCCTTGTACCAGATTATTTCGCGCCCCTGCCCTTTCAGGTCTGTAATGCTTAAAGAGTCTTGCCCGCCGATCCCATAATAAGTCATTGTTCCCGCTTGTGGATCTGCCGTACAAAATACCGAATTACTGGATAATAAATTTCCAAAATAGGCATTTGCTCTCCTCCTGCCTCCATCGGGCACAATGCTGTCGGTTAACCGAAGTCCGTCAGCCACATAGGTCAAACTTACCGGGCTGCTGATCAGTCCATTTTTCTGTACATTCAAGGCTACGGCTAATTGGCCGCCCGGGCTATATATATGCACACTATCCAGGGCAGTTCTATGCGTCACCCTTATTGTGCTTTCCTCAATCTGGTATTCACTTTCGATAACCTTATAAGCATCAAACCGGAATAACTTATTTCTATTGGCTTTTACCCGCGCTTTACACTCCTTCAATTCATTCTTTTGTGCCGTTGCTCCAAAAGCCAGGCAAAGAGTAGTAAGCAAAAACAGATAAAAAGCACATTGATAATGTTTACAGTTCATAAAATTGATCACAGCCCTTTGTACTTTTAAAATAATATCACTATCTGATAAAAGGATGCAAAAAATACCAAAATGGTTGCAGTCGCATAATTATTTATTTACCAGCGCACCCGGGAACAGGATGTGCAAAGCAATATTAAATGAAAAAAGGCTACCCTTTCGGATAGCCTTTTGAAAATATATTTGGAGATAAATCTTACCAGATGTGGCACAGAACCTCACCACCTACGTTATTAGCACGAGCTTCTTTATCAGTCATTACACCTTTAGAAGTAGAGATAATAGCGATACCTAAACCATTCTTCACTTTTCTGATCTCGGCAGGTTTAGCGTACTGACGCAGACCCGGGCGGCTGATACGGTCTAAAGAACGGATAACCGGCTCTTTAGATTGTGCATCATATTTCAAAGCGATTTTGATCAAACCTTGTTTGTTATCGTCTTCGAATTTGTATTTTAAAATATAACCTTTATCGTAAAGAATCTCAGTGATTCTTTTCTTTAAGTTAGAAGCAGGGATCTCAACGATACGGTGCTTAGCCATTTGTGCATTACGAATGCGCGTTAAAAAGTCTGCAATAGGATCTGTTACCATTTTTACAAGTTTTTTTGTTTGAGTAATTGACTCGAGTTACCGGGTACGGACTTGAGCCTAATATAATTCAATGCAACTATCGACTAAATCTGAATTTCAGACTATTGTCCCTTAAAAACAAAAGTTTTAAAGAGTGTCCGATAGTGTTCTAATAAAAGCTTACCAAGAAGCTTTTTTCACGCCTGGTATCAAACCATTCAGTGCCATTTCGCGGAAGATAACACGACCGATACCGAATTGACGCATATATCCTTTAGGACGACCAGTTAATTGACAACGATTTTTCAATCTAACCGGAGATGCATTTTTAGGTAATTTGTCTAATGCTGCGTAGTCGCCTGCTTCTTTTAAAGCTGCGCGTTTTTCAGCATATTGTGCTACCATTTTCTCGCGTTTGCGTTGACGCGCTGTTACGGATGCTCTAGCCATATTTTAGTTATTATCTTTTTTAATATTTTTGAAAGGTAAACCTAACTCTTTCAATAACTCATAAGCCTCTTCATTAGTTTTGGCAGTAGTTACGAAAGTGATGTCCATACCAGAGATACGAGCTACTTTATCGATATCGATCTCAGGATAGATGATTTGCTCAGTCACACCAAAAGTGTAGTTACCACGACCATCAAAAGACTTATCGTTGATACCTTTGAAGTCACGTACACGCGGTAAAGAGATAGAGATCAAACGATCTAAGAACTCAAACATATTAGCACCACGTAAAGTTACGCGGGCACCAATTGGCATGTTTTTACGTAATTTAAAGTTAGAGATGTCCTTTTTAGACATAGTAGGCACGGCTTTTTGACCGGCGATCATTGTCATTTCTTTTACGGCATCATCAACTAATTTCTTATCAGAAGTAGATCCTTTAACACCTTGGTTAAGACAGATCTTAACCAGTTTAGGGATTTGCATTACGGTTTTATAACCGAATTTCTTCATCAATGCCGATTTAACTTCGTCAGCATATTTTTTCTGAAGACGTGGAGTGTATGTTGTACTCATTATTAAATTGCTTGACTAGTTTTTTTAGAAATACGAACCGCTTTACCATCTTTTTGCTCACGGTTCACACGTACAGGAGCACCTGCTTTAGCATCCCACAACATGATGTTAGAGATTGCAATCGGCGCTTCTTGTTTTACGATGCCACCCTGCGGATTTTTAGCGCTTGGTTTAACGTGTTTAGTAACGATGTTAACACCCTCTACCAATACACGCCCTTTAAGCGGATATACTGCCAATACCTGACGAGGAGTAGTGCGGCTTTTATCATCGCCTGCGATTACTGCTACTTGGTCGCCTTTTTTGATATTGAATTTTGGTTTGAATCTAGTTTTCATTTTAAACGAATTCTATAGTGCCGCTTTACTAACGGGCGGCAAAGGTACGAAATATTTTTTACAAAACTTCAGGAGCCAGGGAAACTATTTTCATATATCCCTTATCACGCAATTCTCTTGCTACAGGCCCGAAGATACGGGTACCACGAGGATCACCTGCATTGTTTAACAATACTACTGCGTTTTCATCGAAGCTGATGTAAGAACCATCTTTACGACGTAATTTATTTTTTGTTCTTACGATAACGGCTTTAACCACAGTACCTTTTTTAATACCACCGGCTGGGATAGCATCTTTTACGGTAACTACGATCTGATCGCCTACATAAGCATATTGCTGGCCGGAGTTGCCTAGTACACGGATACAAAGTACTTCTTTTGCACCACTATTGTCTGCTACTTTTAGCCTTGATTCTTGCTGTATCATTTTATAAAAATGTTTAGCTCTTCGCTTTATTGGTTAATATAAATCTCTAAGGGTTGGACTCAGAGTGTGTTTTTCAGCGCTGCACAACCCTCCCGGCAGGCAGATGAATAAAGATGGTTTTTGGAAAAACTATTTAGCTTTTTCAACGATTTCTACTAATCTCCAGCTTTTTGTTTTGCTTAGAGGGCGGGTTTCCATGATACGTACTGTATCACCAATACCACATTGATTAGTTTCATCGTGAGCATGGAACTTAGTTGTTTTTTTCAAAAACTTACCGTAGATAGGGTGTTTTACTTTACGTTCTACAGCAACGGTAATCGTTTTATCCATTTTGTTGCTTGTAACTAAACCTATACGGCTTTTTCTTGTTTTTCTTTCTACTGTCATGATGACGTTAATATTTTATATTAGTTACCTAATTGTCTTTTACGTTGCTCAGTTTTCAATTGTGAAATCTCACGACGCACACCACGGATAGCCATAGGATTTTCAATCGGATTAACAGCATGACTGAATTTCATTTTATTCAAACGATCTACTTCAGCATTAATTCTGTCTACCAACGCTTCGTCGCTTAAGCTGCGATAGTCTTCTGTGTTTTTAGCCTTTGCCATTTTCTTAATTGATTAATTTGTTAATTAGCAAATTTGCGCATGCAAAAATACTTCCTGGATTTTTTCGGGAATTTACAAATTCACAAATCTGCAAATTCACTAATTTGATTAAGCTTCAACGAAATCGTGACGCACAACAAATTTAGTTTTGATTGGCAATTTCTGAGCTGCCAATTCCATAGCTTCTTTGGCCAATTCCATAGCTACGCCTTCTACTTCGAACATAATTGTTCCAGGCTTAACTACAGCTGCCCAATATTCCAAGCTACCTTTACCTTTACCCATACGTACCTCGGCAGGCTTTGCAGTAATTGGTTTATCAGGGAAAATGCGGATCCAAACAGTACCTTCACGTTTCATATGACGGGTCATAGCCTGACGTGCTGCTTCTATCTGACGGTTAGTAATCCATTTCGGCTCTAACGCTTTCAATCCAAACGAACCGAATGCTACAGTGGCTCCACGCTGTGCGTTACCTCTGATACGGCCTTTGTGCTGTTTACGACGCTTAACTCTTTTTGGTTGTAACATTGTTTGATATTTTTATTCTGACCGTGAGGATTGAAATGGCTCAGAGCCTCGAGCATCAGAGTATATAAAAATTGTATTAATGATTAGAGTCGAACACCTGAGGTTGGTTCAGGCGACAGATCTCTTTGTTTGAAATTAGTCTTAGTTTTGACGAGGACCTCTTCCAGCACCACCGGTACCACCGCGACGATCTCCACCACCACGACGGTCATTACCACCACCGCGACGATCATTACCACCGCCACGACGATCTGTGCTACGTCCTTCTCCACCACCACGACGGTCAGTAGAACCGGATGTAATGTTAGGGTTCAATTCGCGCTTGCCTAATACTTCACCTTTACAGATCCATACTTTCAAACCGATTTTACCGTAAACAGTCATCGCATAAACGTTAGCATAATCGATATCCATACGGAAAGTGTGTAATGGAGTACGACCTTGCTTGATCTCTTCGGAACGTGCGATTTCAGCACCACCTAAACGACCGCTGGCCTTAACTTTGATCCCTTCAGCACCCATTCTCATTGCAGTAGAGATAGCCATTTTAATAGCTCTCTTAAAGCTTACACGACCTTCGATCTGGCGAGCGATTGTTTCACCTACGATCTGAGCATCCAATTCCGGACGACGGATCTCCATAATGTTGATTTGAACATCACTATTTCCGGTTAATTTCTTCAACTCTTCTTTAATTCTATCCACTTCCTGACCACCTTTACCGATAATGATACCAGGCTTAGAAGTATGGATAGTAATAATTAATTTACCAAGTGTACGTTCGATAACGATACGGGAAACACCACCTTTATTGATACGGGCGTTCAGGTAAGTACGGATTTTATGATCTTGTACTAAATTATTACCATATTGTTTCTTATCGCTATACCACATAGAATCCCAACCACGGATGATTCCTAAACGATTACCTATTGGATTTGCTTTTTGACCCATTGTCTTAATTTGATAATTTGAGAATTAGCTAATGTGCTAATGATATTTTAATATGAATTAATCTTTCATCAGCCAATCAGCTAATTTGCTAATCAGCTAAATATTTTAGTTTTTGCTATCAACGATTACTGTTACGTGATTACTGCGCTTGCGTACACGGTATGCACGGCCTTGTGGAGCCGGCAACATACGCTTCACCATACGACCACCATCAACCATGATGGTTTTTACAGCCAAGTTAGCTTCTGCTACATCTTGACCTTCGTTCTTTTGTTTCCAGTTATCGATAGCACTTAAAACTAATTTCTCTAATGCTACAGACGGATGCTTAGTGCTATATTTTAATACACTTAAAGCTTTCTCTACTTCCATACCACGGATAAGATCCGCTAACAAACGCATTTTGCGAGGTGAAGTAGGATAATTTCTTAAACGAGCTATTGCTTCCATTTTTTATAATTTGGTAATTAGCTATGCTAATTTTATAATCAAAATTTATTTTTTCTTGTCACTGTGACCTTTGAAGTTACGAGTTGGTGCAAACTCTCCTAATTTATGGCCTACCATATACTCGGTAACATAAACAGGGATAAATTTGTTTCCGTTGTGAACTGCAAAAGTATGTCCTACGAAATCAGGAGAAATGGTAGAACGACGGCTCCAAGTTTTGATTACAGTTCTTTTTGCGCCTGCTTCGTTTTGAGTTAATACTTTTTGCTCAAGATTGTGGTCAATGTAAGGACCTTTTTTAATTGAACGACCCATTGTTGCGTTGTTTGTGATGATTTGGCAGCTTCACTTTACAGCAAAGCTGCCCATTTTATCTATTAAAAATTATGAATTATTTTTTCTTGGCGCGTTGAATGATCAATGCATTAGATGGTTTAGTCTTGCTGCGTGTTTTCTCACCTTTTGCATACTTACCAGTACGAGAACGTGGGTGACCTCCAGAAGATTTACCTTCACCACCACCCATCGGGTGATCTACAGGGTTCATCGCAACACCTCTTACGCGTGGACGAAGACCTTTCCAACGGTTACGACCTGCTTTACCAACTGATTCTAATTGGTGATCGCTATTAGAAACGATACCTACTGTAGCGTAACAAGAGCTTAATACTTTACGTAATTCGCCGGATGGCATTTTCAATACTGCAAATCTTTCTTCTTTTGCAGTTAATTGAGCATAAGTACCTGCAGAACGAGCGATTGCACCACCTTTACCTGGTTGCATTTCGATATTGTGAATCACTGTACCTAATGGCATGTTTTTCATCAATAATGCATTACCAACTTCAGGAGCAACACTCTCACCACTGATTACTTTTGCACCAACTTCAAGGCCCTGAGGAGCGATGATGTAGCGTTTTTCACCATCAGCATAAGCTAACAATGCGATGAATGCTGTACGGTTTGGATCATATTCGATAGACTTAACGGTAGCCGGGATATCCGATTTGTTACGTTTGAAGTCAACGATACGATAGTGTTTTTTGTGACCGCCACCGATGTTGCGGACAGTCATACGACCTTTAGAGTTACGACCAGAGTTCCTGGTCTTTTTGTCTAATAAGCTCTTTTCCGGAGTACTTGTAGTAATCTCCGCGTACGCGTTTCCTACTCTGAAACGGGTACCGGGAGTGGTCGGTTTGTATTTACGTAAAGCCATTTTTTATTTTGGTTTGTAGTTTGTTTATCTGGTTTTACACCAATAATTGTCCAAACTGTTTACTAAATGTGTTAATTAATTAGAATGAAAACAAGTCGATTGTTTCACCCTCAGCCAATGTTACTACTGCTTTCTTGTAAGAAGGCTTGCGGCCTTTTACAAAACCGGCTTTAGTGAAACGGCTTTTATTTTTTGCAGGAACGACGATGGTATTTACTTCATTAACTTTAACGCTATAAAAGCTTTCTACCGCTTCCTTAATTTCCAATTTGTTGGAACGCTTGTCCACAACGAAAGTATAACGGTTTTCTTTTTCCATTTGGCCATTAACTTTCTCGGTGATTACCGGGCGAACCAATACTTGTTGAAGTCTCATTGTTGATAATTTATTTTTTTGCAGATACAACAGTATCTATACATAACGTTAATAAAAATTATGCTTCTACTTCTTCAACTGCTTCGTTAAAGATCTTAGCAGCGCTTTCAGTAATTACTAAAGTTTTAGCGTTCAGGATATCATAAGTATTGATATCGCTCAGTACGCTTGCTTTTACTTTTGGTAAATTACGTACGCTTAAGTAGAAGTTTGCATCATAATCAGCATTAACTAATAAAGTTTTCTGATCAGCTACGTTCAAGCTATTTAATACAGCTAACATTGTTTTGGTGTTAGGCGTATCGATTTTGATATCTTCTACGATAACGATTTTGCTATCTTTGGCTTTGTAAGTCAATGCAGACATTTTAGCCAGATCTTTCACTTTACGGTTCAATTTGAAATCGTAAGCGTGAGGTTGAGGACCGTTTACGGAACCACCACCTTTATATAATGGGTTACGGATGTTACCTTTACGGGATCCACCAGTACCTTTTTGACGGTGTAATTTGCGGCTGGAACCTTTTACTTCTGCACGAGTTTTAGTCTTGTGCGTACCTAAACGGCGAGCTGCCAAATATTGCTTTACAGCAAGATAGATTACGTGATCGTTCGGCTCGATATTGAAAATATCTTCCGGTAATTCCACCGAGCGGCCGGTCTTTTCACCTTTGCTATTTAATACTTCGATTTGCATGATTATTTCTGAATTAAAACGATGGAACCATTGTGACCCGGAACTGAACCAGCAACTACGATATAGTTTTGTTCAGGAAACACTTTCATTACTTTTAAAGCTTTAACCTTAACGCGGTCGCCGCCCATTTGACCCGCCATTCTCATATTTTTGAATACGCGGCTTGGATAAGATGATCCACCAATAGAACCTGGTGCACGCTGACGATCGTGTTGACCGTGAGATGCCTCACCTACCCCGGCAAAGCCATGGCGTTTAACAACACCTTGGAAACCTTTACCTTTAGTAGTTCCGACAACATTTACTTTCTCACCTTCTGCGAAGATGTCACAGGTAATTGTTTCTCCTACTTGTTTATCAATAGAACAGTTACGAATTTCTTTTACAACAGATTTGGGATCTGTGTTTGCTTTGGCGAAATGATTAAGAAGAGCTTTCGGCGTATTTTTTTCTTTACGCGTGCCATAAGCAATCTGAAGCGCATTGTATCCATCAGACTCTTCAGTTTTTTTCTGAGTAACCACACATGGACCCGCTTCGATAATGGTGCAAGCAACCTGCTTTCCATTAGCTTCGAACACACTCGTCATGCCGATTTTTTTGCCAATAATACCTTTCATTTGTTAGAGATAATTATTATTCAGTTATTACAAGAGATGTTGCCACCTCACATTGTTATTGATTGATGTTTTTAATAGCTCAATGGAAATCCAGGACATTGCCTAGCACCCTTAGCTCAGCGCCTTTTAATAATTTTTGATGTTTCATTTTTGATTTAGGATTATTGCTAATCCAAAATTCAAAATAAAAAACTCAAAATCTATTGAAGGTTAAGCCGTTTAGACCATTTTTATAAAGAACAAAGCTTTCGCTATTAAATTTGGGTTCGGAATCTTAGCCGGTTATGCTTTGATTTCTACTTCAACACCACTTGGTAAGTCCAATTTAGATAAAGCATCTACAGTCTTGCTGCTTGATGTATAGATATCTAAAAGACGCTTGTGTGTAGTTAATTGAAACTGTTCTCTTGCCTTTTTATTTACGTGCGGTGAACGTAACACCGTGTAAATTTTCTTATCAGTTGGCAATGGAATTGGACCAGTTACTACAGCACCTGTGCTTCTTACCGTCTTAACGATTTTTTCTGCTGACTTATCAACCAAGTTGTGGTCGTAAGATTTCAATTTAATGCGAATGCGTTGTGACATAATTCAAAAAACTTCCTTTATTATTTGGGAGTGCAAAGCTAAAACTAATATTTTTAATGACCAATTTTTTTTTAATATTTTTTATTTTTCTTTAAAAATTATTGGCCTGGCCTGCACTTTTTTGCGCAAAAATAACTGAGTTTAATGACATTAAAGTTATCAAAAAGAATAATTGATAGAAACCTCAAAATCAACGATATGCTATCCGGAAAGCAATTCAGCCCTACAGGTTAAGCGCTTTAAAAGAATTATAAAGAAAAAAAACCTGGTGATGAGTTTCAGGGGCTTAGTATTTTCCTAACAATTAAAAATCTAGTAAGCCTTAAAAAAAGTGCCTTTTTATTTCCAAAAACAAAACACAATAGATATATTTGTACAAACATTAATTTATTATTTCTTATCTCAAGTACATGAAAGCAAATTTTACCCTCAGCAAGTTCTATCTTGCCTGCCTGCTGTCTATGAGTATGCTCCTGCTCATAAACGGCACACGTGCTTCGGCCCAGGTCGCCGCAACGTGCACGCCAACGTACACCTATGGGTGTACCTCCGGTGATGACATTGATGATGTTACCCTGGTGGGTGCATCGGTCACCTTAAGTAACATGAATACCCCTTGTCCGACCAATGCTTACCAGGACTACACGACAAGCACCAGCCTTGGTGTACCGGACTTGTTGCCCGGCCAATCTTATAGCGGTACGGTGACCACTAACTACACCGGCCTCTATGAATATGTAAAAATTTGGATTGACTTTGATGACAATGGCGTATTTGTAGCCGGTGAAGAAGTAGCGGCATTCGGACCGATCAACAACACTTCTACAGGTGCTTATACCATGGCTATTCCATTAACGGCAGCTCCTGGCATGAAAAGAATGCGTATTGTATTAAGTTACAGCTCTTCTCCTTCTGGTGCCTGTGGCAGCTTTAGCTGGGGAGAAACGCATGACTACAAGGTACAGATCTTATCTTTAACGCCTTGTACCAATCCTCCTGTTGCAGGTACTGCAACCATCAACCCTACCGGACAGTCTTGCCCGGGCAACCCGGTAACCTTGTCCCTGACAGGTATCGTAATGGGTAGCGGCCAGACTTATGAGTGGGAAAGCTCTCCTAACAATGTGACTTATACCAGTATGGGAGCGGCTTCACTGTCTCCGAATAGGACTGTAACGCCATTAGTATCTACCTGGTACAGGTGTAAAGTAGTATGTTCCGGCGGTACTCCTGCTACCTCAACGCCTGTACAGGTGAATGTAGCTGCAGGTTTATCAGGAACTTACACGATCAACGCTGCCTTACCTACCGGTGGTACCAACTTTAATAACTTTACGGCTGCTGCTGCTGCCTTAAACTGTGGTATCGTAGCTCCGGTAACGATCAATGTTGTGGCCGGATCAGGACCTTATACTGATCGCTTCAACCTGACCAATATCGGTGGCTCCAGCGCCACCAACAGAGTGCGCATTAATGGTAATGGTGAGACGATTCAATTTAACTCAACCTCTACCAGTGACCACAGGATCGTTTCCCTGGATGGTTCAAAATATGTGACGATCAACAACCTTAAGATCAAAACGCTTAATGCGACTTATGGCTGGGGTATCCACATCGGGAACAATGCTGAAAAAGACAGTATCATCAATTGCCAGATCGACCTGGGAACAATTACAGGAACATCTTCTGTAAATGCCAGCGGTATTGTGCTCTCCGGATCTGCAACCAGTACCACTACTGCGTCTACAGCAAAAAATATCTATATCGGTAACAATACTATCATCGCAGGTTCTACGGGATCAGGTGGTGGATACTACGGTATTACCTCTACAGGTACTTCCACTACAGTGATGAATGACAGCATTGCGATTGTAGGTAATGAAATCACCAATTTCTATTACTATGGTATCCGTGTAACTTATGCGAATGCTCCTAACATCAGCAATAATAATATCCACAGAAGCACACAAACGGCTATTGGTACAACAGCTTACGGTATCTATTACTACTACTGTATAGGCGGTAGAGCTGTAGGTAACAGGATCCATGATATGGCCACTACCGGTACAACTTCTTCCAGCAGTTTTTACGGTTTGTATATCTACAACTACAACAATACGGCTTCAACACCAGTACTTGTAGCCAACAACGCCATCTACAATCTTAAGAACTACTATGGCTTACAATACCTGATGTATGTTTACGGACCGGCGCATAAAGTATATCATAATACCGTTGATGCCAGCGCCGTACAATCTGCCAGCACCAGTGCAATGTACGGCTTGTACATAGGTTACAATACAGGCACAGAAGTAAAAAATAATATCATCAATATTACAGGTGGAAATACCGGAACAAAATATGGTATCTACCATGCTTCTACAACCTATGCAGCCAACTATCAAAAGAACAATGTTAATGTAAATACGACTCAGAGCGGTACTCAGACACCTTACTACTATGGTTCTGCTTACGCGACTTTAGCAGCTTTCCAGGCGGCCTACCCGACCCAGGAGCTGGGCTCTCCTTCTGTAGCTCCGGTGTTTACAAACCCTGCTACCGGCGACCTTACTCCTTCAACAGGTGCATTGATCGGTACAGGTGCGAATGTGCTTGCAGATGTTCCTAACGATATCGTTAACCTGCCGCGCTCTACAGCCCCTACTATCGGAGCTTTCGAGATCGCGCCTATAGGCAACAATAATGCGAGAATGTTTGCGATCCTTAACCCTACAGGAAATGTATGTACAGGCGCTCAACCGTTACAGGTGATCGTAGGTAATGCAGGGGTGAACAATATCACCAATATGCAAGTGAACTGGAGCCTTAATGGTGTAACACAAACGCCATTCAGCTACAGCACACCTACCTACCCTACCCTGGTACCTATGACCAGCACTACAGGACAATTCTCTGATACGATCACGATTGGCAATGCCAACCTGATCGCAGGTGCTAACACAATCAGAGTATGGACTACATTACCTAATGGCCAGCCGGATTCTTATCCGAGCAACGATACTGCGCAAATCATCATTACGCCTGCTACATTTACCCTGACTACGGCAAATGATACCGTATGTTATGGTGCTACATTAGCCCTGAATTTAAGCCCTACTACTCCGTATGCCAACAACTCACTGCAATGGGAGTCTTCAACAAATGGTGGTACTACATGGACTACTGCGGCTACCAACAACAACAGTACTTACCTGGTGAACAACCTTACGGTAAATACCAGCTACCGCGTTAAAATATTAACCGGCGGCAGTGCTTGTTATTCACCGACAAAAGCGATCTCTATTTTCAACATTTCATTGCCAACCACTACCAGCGCAGAAAGATGTGGACCGGGCACAGTAGCCTTAGGAGCAACTCCAGGTGCAGGTGGCGGAACGCTTAAATGGTATGAAACGCAAACTTCGACTTCTGATATCGCTACTGGTACAAGCTTCACAACACCTAACTTAACGGCTACTACAACTTATTATGTAGCTACTTCAGCAGGTGGTGGCAACCAGGTAGCAGGTATGCCGGTGCCTCAATCTACTTCCGGTAACAGCGGATTCAGTGATATAGGCTTAATGTTCAATGCAACTACTGCTTTCACCATCAGCTCTGTGGATGTATATCCAATGGGAACTGCGGGAACAGGAAGCGTTACTATTGCACTTAAAAACTCATCTGGTGCCACTTTACAATCAGCAACTGCACCGGTGACTGTGAGCACTGCAGGTACTTTAAACACGGTTCCATTGAACTTTGCGGTTATCCCGGGCACTAACTACAGACTGGTAGTAACTGCAGCTTCAGGTATGTCTAACCTGATCCGCGAATACAACGGATCTGGTATGCCTTTCCCTTACTCTGTACCAGGTGTGCTGTCCATCACTTCAGGCTACACCAGCGGTGCTTCTGCTTACTATTACTACTATCTCTACAATTGGAAAATTGCAGCAGGTTGTGAAAGTGCAAGAGTTCCGGTGACGGCAACGATCAGAGAAGTCCCTAATCCTAATTTAGGCACCGATTTAGATACCTGTACCTTCAATGCGATCCCGATGACTCTGGACCCTGGTCCTCAACCTTCAGGTTCTAACTATGTATGGGATAATAATACTACAGGAACACAACGCAATATCAATACTTCCGGTACTTACCACGTTACGGTAACTACACCATTCGGATGTATCGGCAGAGATACAATTGTTATCCTGATGCGTGAAAAACCTGCTATTGACCTGGATGCAAGCGGCGCTTCATTCTGTATTGGTGCGACCAAAACACTTGATGCAGGTCCCGGCGGCCAGAACGGAGGTACTTACTACTGGAATACGGGTGCACAAACCCGCGTTATTGATGTAACAAGCGGTGGTACTTATATTGCCTTCGTTACTTCTCCTGATGGTTGTTACAACTCTGATACGATTGTAGTAGTAGAAGACGGCTATGCACCTACAATAGATGCAATACAGGCTTTGGCCATGAATGCCAATACCTTCTCTTTCTCTGCGATCAACCCGCAATATGTTACAAGTTATGAGTGGAATTTCGGAGACGGCAGTCCTATCTCCACTTCTCCAAATCCTTCAAAACAATACTATCAATCCGGCAACTACCTGGTAAAACTTAAAACCAACAGTACTTGTGCCGACCGTTTAGATAGTGCTTATGTGAATATTGTAGGTGTAGGTATCAATGATACAGAAGGCAGCTTAAATACGATTACGATCTATCCGAATCCGAATGTTTTAGGTATTTTAAACATCGATGCAGGTAAAGAGGTAAAAGTGAACAAAGTTTCCCTGATCAATGTTGTAGGTCAAACCGTAGCTGAGATCAATAAAGTTTCAACCAACCAAAATATACAGCAAATCATATTGCCGAAACATTTGGCCAGCGGTATTTACAACTTAAAAATTGAAACGGATAAAGGTACTACTACCAGAAAAATAGAAATAAGAAAGTAGTATTTAGATTATCCATAATATTTATCAAACAGGCCCTGAAAATTTCAGGGCCTGTTTTTTTTATTTAAATGAGGTCAATCTGCGGTATCAATCCATAGAAAAACAGTTTTACAGTAATTTTTTTACCTAAAGTTTATTTTTATCCAACTTGCTAAAAAGCAGCACAAAACCTCATGTAATGAAACTATACCTATTCAACCTGATAAAAATCATATCAAAACAAAAAATAAAAAACTAATATTTTACAAATATCCTATAGAATAAAAATCCAGAAAATGATATTTTTTTGGATTTTTTAATTTTCACACAAACCAATTAACCGCTTATACCCGTCTATGTGATTAACAATAAAAAATCCAACATTTCAACAAAAAGCAAAAAATACTAAAATACCAGATGCACAACAAAAGATAAAATACATAGACAATCTATAATTAAGCAAATTAAATTACAGATTATCCGCTAAAGACTTTCATCATTGCTATTAACCAAACCTAAGAAAAAATGAAAGAGTACAGCCAATAATAAATCAAGACAAGAAAAATGAAAAAGATCTTACTATGGTATCTGGTAAGCATCCTCGCTATGCTTACGTTTGTTCAAACGTTTACGTACGCTAAGGGGATTGAACATCTTGCAACCAGATCAAGTATAGATATTGCAAAGATTCATTGCGGTGAAGTAACAGGCAGGCACGCCTGCCTTCAGCTTAACAGTGATAGCAAATGCATCAGCAGTGCCCGCCTGAGCAAAGCTGTGGCATACATTTCTTCCGGACTTTTCACAGAAGTGCAGATTTCCTCCTCATTAAGTACGCTCAAAATAAGCAACAAAACTGTTGCAGTCGGTTATAATAACAGTATAGCCATCATTGTTGCCCCGCATATGTTTGATGCATACAGGGGCTGTTTCCGTTCAAGGCTACTACAAGACATTTTTCCTTTACCTGTATATGCCACAGGTAAGGGAAACTATATTTTACAAAGACTGGTTTACAAAGATCCCCTTTGCCGCACAGCAAAAATGGAGACCGGGAAGACCTGAATACCCTAAGCAGGAGCAAGCTGAGCTTCCCTGCAAATAATAAAACAGCAACCAATTACATACCAAGACAAATAGTATAACATGAAACAAATTAAACCATTTCTTAAAAGCAGTTATTGCACGCTGCCCCCATTTCTGCTTATGCCTCCTTTAATGGACGTACTCTTCCAGAATCCCTGTATTCCGGGCATACACAAAATGCTGTTCCGCTGCTGAACTGCGCGGAAATAAAGAGCGCAAACCAAAGCAATATTTATCATCTGTTTCAGGCAATAAGCAGCACAAAAGCTGTCCCACCTGCCTCAACATGACCGGGGAAGCCGAAAACCACTTAAGAGTAGGCAATATATTCAGTAGAAAATGAAAAAACTAAATTTACTCAGTTGGTTAAAATACACATTTATACCAACCTTGTTGATTCTGTTCATCACCAATATGCAGGCACAAACCCCGATGTTCTTCAAAGGCGGGGGTACCGGCAGCAATACTATACCGATGAACACTGCAGGCTCTCATGCCCAGCATATCTATCAACCTGCAGATTTTAATGCGCCGCCAACTGCGGGGCTGATCTCGAAAATTTACTTTAGAAATGGGGTAGCCGGGGCGACGGGTACTTATACCAACTTCTCGGTTGCATTCTTACAGAACAACCTGGCTGCTTTTCCCAGCACTACATTCTTAACCGGGTTCACTACTGCACTGTCCACACCCAGCATCACCATTAATGGTAATGCAACAGCAGGCGGATGGTATGAGATCCCTCTAACCACTCCCTTTTTATATGACCCTACACAGACACTTATCGTTGAGATAAAATATACAGCAAGAACAGGTGGATTAAGCACCCCTACTACAAGTGCTTCGGGCAACAAAAGGCTATCCATAATTACGGCTCCCGGAGCAGCTACGGGTAACCTGAGTACTATATGGGGCGACTTCGGTATGGACCTTCTTCCGGCAGTACCCTGTGCCAACCCTATCGTGGGCGGCACTTCAACGGCTTCGGCAACATCAGCCTGTGCCGGAACGCTGGTCAACTTTAACCTGAGCGGTAACAGCACCGGCGGTGGCCTTACCTACGAATGGGAAAGCTCTCCGAACAACACCGTGTACACCAGCCTCGCACCGGCTCAAAACGCAGCATTCTTTCCCTATACAGTTACTACAACAGCCTGGTACAGGTGTAAACTGATCTGCTCAGGCGGAACGCCCGTTTATTCCACACCTATCCAGGTAACTATATTGGCACCACTCAACGGAGTATATACCATCAATAACGCTAATCCCACTGCAGGCACAAACTTTGCCAGCTTTACCGAAGCTATTGATGCCCTTAACTGTGGCGGTGTTGCCGGGCCGGTAACCTTTAATGTAAGCCCCGGAACACCTTATGTGGAAACCCTGAATTTCGGTACCATCAATGGGGTAAGCACCTCACAACCGGTACGCTTCAATGGTAACGGTGCTACGGTACAGTTCACCAATACCACATCTGCAAGACAACTCCTGACCTTCGACGGTACAAACCATGTAAGGATTGACAGCCTCATCTTCAAATCACTCGATGCCACTTTCGGCTGGGGAGCACGCATTGCAGGTGGCGCCAGCTATGACAGCCTTACCCGTTGCCAGTTTGACCTGAGCTCTGTCACCAGCACTACAGCAGCCAATGTAAACGGCATCCTGTTTACCGCTTCTGCCACAGCAGTATCCACAGCAGGAGTGAATGGTAAGCATATTTATATCGCCAATAATCATATTAAAGGTTCTGCTGCCGCAGGCGGACTGAACTATGGTATAGGTATTGCTTCCGGTGGCAGTGATTCCAACATCATCAAAAATAATGTGATCGAAAACTTCTACAACAATGGTGTCTATATCGCTTCTGCCAAATACACGATTGTGGAGGGCAATGAGATCCACAAAGCCAATAAAACAGCCGGTATCGTTGCCGGGGAAGGGATCTACACCGCCAGCGGTGATATGTCCGGTTCTAAAATTATCGGTAACAGGATACACAGCCCGGGTGGTACGGCAGGAGCTACTACCGTGTTCAGGGGTCTGTCCCTGCTCGGTGACGGTACGGCAACAGAACCCATACTGGTAGCTAACAATGTTATTTACAACATCAACCAGGGTGGAGCTTCCTCCGGTATTTACATAAGTACAGGACTATATAACCTGGTCTATCATAACACCATCACCTTTGACCAGGTACTCAGTGGCACAGCCATCAATTATGGTATTTATAGTACCGGTGCCAATACAGGTACTGATATTTCCAATAATATGGTCAGCATCACTGCCGGAACAGAAGGCATCAAATACGGCTTTTACCATGTAACGGCCAATGGCATCGGTAATGCCCAGAAAAACAACTATTACCTGAACTCTACACAGCCAGGAGCACAGAATTATGGTTATTATACCACCGCTTATGCCACCCAGGCAGCCTTCCAGACAGCTTATCCTGCTCTGGAGATAGGCTCCCCTGTAGCAGATCCGCAATTTACTTCAGCAGCTACCGGTGACTTTGCTCCTTTGGGCAGCGGTGTGATCAATGCAGGTATCAACCTCCTGAGTACAGTACCTACAGACATCCTGGGACAAGCGCGTACAGCTGCCCCTACCATTGGTGCATTTGAATTTGTGCCTTCCGGAAATAATGATGCTATGGCTACTACATTCTTAAGCCCTTCCAGCAGTTATTGTGCCAACACCAGTATTCCTGTAGAAGTCATCATCGGGAATGGAGGTGCTAATACGATCAACACCATGCAGGTCAACTGGTCTGTAAATGGTGTGCTGATGACTCCATACAGCTATACAGGCCCGCTGGTATCACCTAGTGCGCCGGGACAAAGTATCGATACCGTTGTTATCGGAACAGCAACACTACCGGCCGGGAACTCAATCATCCGCGTATGGACCTCTGCACCAAACGGGCAGAATGATCCTAATCATACTAATGATACGATTGTATTTAACGGCACCTCAGCTTTATCTGCTAACACTTATACGATAAACAGCGGAGCACCTACAGCCGGTCTTAACTTCAACAGTTTTGCAGATTTCTCCACGGCCCTGAATGCAGGCATCTGCGGACCTGTGGTAGCCAATGTGGTAGCAGGATCAGGTCCTTATACAGAACAGGTAAGTTTCGGAGATGTTCCGGGAGCCAGTGCCACCAATACGATTAAAATAAATGGTAACGGCAACCTGGTACAATTTAATACGAGCGCCGGTAGTGCGATTGCACTATTACAGCTCCAGGGCACTAAACACCTTAAAATAGATAATCTTAACTTCAAAACATCATCCACTGCTGCCGGATGGGCTGCCTGGATCACTGCCGGAGCAGAGCGCGACAGCATTACCAATTGTTCTTTTGACCTGAGCACTGTAACTTCAACTGCATCAGCGAGCAATTCGGGTATCGTTTTCAGCGGTTCCAATACTTCTGCTATAGGTGCCGGGGCTTCTGGTAAGCATATCGCAGTGGCGGGCAATCACCTGCTGGGTTCTGCAGGTGCCGGGGGCTTATACTATGCTGTGAGCCTCAATGCTGAAGCGGATAGCAACTATATTGGTAACAACATTATCGAAAACTATTACTATTACGGTGTTTACTTAGCGGCAAATGTCGGCAACAGCATCATTGGCAACGAAATCAAAAGGCCCAATAAATCTACCGGCTTTACGACCAACTATTGTATCTACCTGGCCAGCGGCACCGCCAGCCAGGGGCATCGTATAGAGCGCAACCGCATCCACTCTAACACCACTCCTACCGCAATCAACAGCAGTACGGTATATGGTATAGGTGTCTTAGCCGATCCTCCGACTACCAATCCCATCATTGTGGCTAATAATGTCATCTATAATATGAAGGGCGGTTCACTTTATGGTATATATGCCAGCACAGTAACCAATACCAAATTTTACCATAATACCATCAGTTTTAATCTGCCTACCGGCAGCGCGAATGCCAATTATGGCATGTATGCCTTAGGCACCAATACCGGCACCGAGTTCATCAACAATAATGTATCCATTACTCAGGGCGGAACGGGCATCAAATATGGCTTTTACTACAGTACTGCACCAAGTGTCGGTAATGCCCAGAAAAACAATATTTACGTCAACTCTGCCTTGGCCGGAACACAAAACTATGGTTATTACACCACAGCTTATGCGACTCAGGCCGCTTTCCAGACCGCCTACCCGGCACTGGAGATCGGCTCTCCGACTGCAGATCCGTTATTCCTTTCTGTGGCCACAGGCGACCTGTCGCCTTTAAACCCGGCAATAATGACCGCGGGCAACAACCTGCTGGCTGATGTACCTGCCGACATTACCGGTGCGGCAAGATCGGCAACACCCACCCTGGGTGCATTTGAGCTTGCGGTTAACGGAACGAACAATGCAAGATCCTTTACCTTCCTGAGCCCTTCCGGCAACTATTGCTCGGGCCCTATCCCGGTTGAATTAATGATCGGCAATGTGGGGACCAACAATATCAACTCGCTACAGATCAACTGGAGGGTGAACGGTGTATTACAAACACCAATCAGCTATACCAGTACTTTAGTACCTATAGGAGGCACTACGGGACAAAGCTTCGATACCGTATTGCTGGGCAATGCCAATTTAAATGCAGGGTCTAACCAGATCATCGCATGGACCTCCTTACCTAACGGAACGGCAGACAGCTATCCCTTGAACGATACGGCTAAACTAACAGCAGTACCGAGCACTTTTACAACGAGTGCGAGCATAGACACTATTTGTGCCAACCAGACCTCTGTGGTTTCTTTGATGCCCTCATCGGGTTATGCCCCGGGAGCATTACAATGGGAATTCTCTACTAATGGCACCACCTGGCAGACTATTCCAAACTCGGATACCGTCAACTATAGCGTGACCAACATCGGTGTAGCTACACAATACAGGGCGAGGATCTTAACAGGCGGCAGCAATTGCGTATCTCCTGCCACAACAGTACATGTGAACTATATTGCGCCTCCTGTAGTGGTACACGATGAAAGCTGTGATCCTGCATCTCTTACGGTATCGGCAACAGCAAGTACCGGTAATACTTTAAGATGGTATGATAACCTTACAACGACTACCGTTTTGACCACGAATAACAGCATCACCACTCCTACATTATTTAACACCAAAACATTCTATGTAGTATCTGTAAGTGCAGGAGGCTGTGAAAGTGTAAGAACACCGGTAAATGCGGTCATACACATTTTACCCCCGGTAGACCTTGGTCTTGACATAGATACCTGTACCAGTGCCGCTGCCAGCTTCAACTTAAGCCCTGGCACGCAAAACCCGGGAGCTACCTACCTTTGGGACGACAACAGCACCGGACCATTAAGAACAATCAATCAATCGGGTACCTATTCTGTAACAGTAACCGATACCAATACCTGTTTTAAATCTGATACGATCATGGTCACCATCAGCCCGAGACCAGTAGTAGAACTGGATGCAGACGGCCTTACCTTCTGTACCGGAGCCACTAAAATACTGGATGCAGGTCCGGATGGAGAAAACGGGGGAGAATACTACTGGAATACAGGTGCTCAGACCAGGACTTTATCGGTGACCACAAGCGGTACCTATATCGTATTTGTCACTACGCCACTGGGATGCCTCACTTCTGACACCATTACCCTTACCGAGACAGGTTTTGCACCGGTTACAGACGGGATCAACTCAATTGCCTTGAACGTAAACACCTTTAATTTTGCAGCCATCAATCCTCAGAACGTGACCAGTTATGAATGGGACTTCGGAGATGGCAGTCCGGTATCCACGTCTCCTAACCCGCAACATACCTATACCTCCAGCGGCAACTACCTCGTGTTTATGAAATCCATAAGCTCTTGTGCAGAACGCATAGACAGTGCTTATGTGAACATCATAGGAGTAGGCATCGAAGAAACGGCCGTATTGAAAAGAGTCAGCGTATATCCTAACCCGAATTATAATGGGGTACTCAATATAGATGCCGGCAGCAATATCAATATAGAAAAAGTAATGCTGATCAATGTGCTGGGGCAGACCCTTGTGCAGGAAAGCAATTTTGAAAAAGGACAGTCCTTACAGCAAATGCACTTACCGGAACATCTTGCAAGCGGTATGTATCATTTAAGAATAGAAACGGACAAAGGAATAGTTGTCAGAAAAATTGAACTAAGAAAATAGCTTTGATCCATAGCTGTTTTCAAGATGACAGTATGTATCCTGTTCCGGGTAAAGCACTCTGAACAGGATACATTAAATATCATTAAAGTCAATCAACGGCCCTGATAACTGTCCCCTTGAACTCAATAAGCCGGCTTTACAAGTATAGGCACACCTCCTATATAGTAATGTTCCTTAAAAATAGTATTCTCAAACATAAAGACCTATACCGTAATTAAATCAGGAAAATCCCGGGACCCAAAGGGGTATCCAGGACGGGGAAGCCGAAAACCATTTCAGAGTAGGCAAAATATACGGTAGAAAATGAAAAAACTAAACTTTCCCATTTGGTTCAGTTATTTTTTGATCCCAGCACTCTTTATGCTGGTCGTCACAAAAGTCGGGGCGCAGACCCCGATGTTCTTCAAAGGCGGAGGTAGCAGTACCAATACCATCCCGATGAACACTTCAGGTTCTCATGCCCAGCATATCTATGAACCTTCAGACTTTAACGCACCGCCCACACCAGGGCTGATCTCCAAGATCTATCTCAAAAATGCGGTAGCCGGGGGTACCGGTACTTATACCAACTTCTCGGTTGCATTCTTACAGAACAACCTCACGGCTTTTCCCAACACTACATTCTTAACCGGGTTCACTACTGCACTCTCTACAGCCAGTATCACCATTAATGGTAATGCCGCAGCAGGCGGATGGTATGAGATCCCTTTAACGACCCCATTCTTATATGACCCGGGGCAAAGCCTCATCGTAGAGATAAAGTACACGTCAAAAACAGGGGGCATGAGCACGGTAACGACCACAGCCCCCGGTAATAAACGATTATCTATTACCAGCGCTCCCGGGGCAGCTACCGGTAACCTCAGTACTTTATGGGGCGACTTCGGAATGGACCTTCTTCCGGCTGCCCCATGCGCCAGCCCTATCGCAGGAGGTACTTCAACGGCTTCGGCAACATCAGCCTGTGCCGGAACGCTGGTCAATTTTAACCTGAGCGGCAACAGTATCGGTGGTGGCCTTACCTATGAATGGGAAAGCTCTCCGAACAACACCGTGTACACCAGCCTTGCACCGGCACAGGCTGGCGCTTATTTTCCTCATACAGTTACAACAACAGCCTGGTACCGGTGTAAACTGATCTGCTCAGGCGGAACACCCGTTTATTCCACACCTATCCAGGTAACCGTATTGGCACCGCTCAATGGAGTATATACCATCAACAACGCCAATCCTACCGGGGGCACAAACTTTGCCAGCTTTACCGCTGCCATCGATGCCCTTAACTGTGGCGGTGTTGCCGGACCGGTAACCTTTAATGTAAGCCCCGGAACGCCTTATGTGGAAACCCTGAATTTCGGTACCATCAATGGGGTAAGCACCTCACAGCCGGTACGCTTCAATGGTAACGGTGCTACGGTACAGTTCACCAACACCACATCTGCAAGACAACTCCTGACCTTCGACGGCACAAGCCATGTAAGGATTGACAGCCTCATCTTTAAATCACTCGATGCCACTTTCGGCTGGGGCGCACGCATTACAGGTGGTGCCAGCTATGACAGCCTTACCCGTTGCCAGTTTGACCTGAGCTCTGTCACCAGCACTACTGCAGCCAATGTAAACGGCATCCTGTTTACCGCTTCTGCTACAGCAATAGCTACAGCAGGTGTAAATGGTAAGCATATTTATATCGCCAATAACCACATTAAAGGTTCTGCGGCCGCAGGCGGACTGAACTACGGTATTGGAATCGCTGCCGGTGGCAGTGATTCCAACATCATCAAAAATAATGTGATCGAGAACTTCTACAACAATGGTGTTTATATCGCTTCTGCCAAATACACTATTGTGGAGGGTAACGAAATCCACAAAGCCAATAAAACAGCCGGTATCGTTGCCGGGGAAGGGATCTACACCGCAAGCGGTGATATGTCAGGTTCTAAAATTATCGGTAACAGGATACACAGCCCGGGCGGTACGGCAGGCGCTACTACCGTGTTCAGGGGCTTGTCACTGCTCGGTGACGGTACCGCAACAGAACCTATATTGGTAGCTAACAATGTTATTTACAACATCAACCAGGGAGGAGCTTCCTCCGGTATTTACATAAGTACAGGACTATATAACCTGGTCTATCATAATACCATCACCTTTGACCAGGTATTGGGCGGCACGGCCGTCAACTATGGTATCTATAGCACCGGTGCCAATACCGGCACAGAGATCACCAATAATATGGTCAGCATCACTGCCGGAACCGGGGGGATCAAATATGGCTTCTATCATGCAACAGCCAATGGCATCAGCGATGCACAGAAAAACAATTACTACCTCAACTCTACACAGGCAGGGGTACAGAACTATGGCTATTATACCACAGCCTATGCCACCCAGGCAGCCTTCCAGACGGCTTACCCGGCCCTGGAAATAGGCTCCCCTACCGCTAATCCGCAATTTACAGCTCCTGCTACCGGTAACTTTTTGCCCGGTAATATTACTTTGCTCAATGCAGGCAGCAACCTGGTCAGCCTTGTCCCTTCAGACATTAACAATCAGCCACGCTCTGCCACTCCTACCATAGGTGCATTTGAATCTTTACCTACCGGTATCAATGATGCGGCAACCGTTGCGCTCATCAGCCCATTAGGTAATATATGTGCTGCTCCTGCAAGCATCAAGGTATCGGTGATGAATGCCGGTACGAATAACATCAACTCCCTGCAGGTGAACTGGCGGTTGAACGGCACCTTGCAAACACCGCTGACCTATAACAGTCCGCTCGTACCCGTAGGTGCTCCTTCCGGCCAGAACATGGATACTATTACCTTAGGCACGGCTACCTTAAATGCCGGCAATAATACGATCCAGGTATGGACCTCTTTACCTAACGGTGTCAATGACCTCAACACGGCCAATGACACGCTCAATACAAGCATCAATACCGTACAATTTGTGGTCACTCCTGCAGCAGATACGATCTGTGGCAACAGCACAAGCCTGCTGAGCCTGAGCCCTGCCAGCGGTTATAGTGCCAATAGCACTATTTCCTGGGAATGGAGTACGAACGGGACCACATGGAATACCGTAACCGGCGCTAACAACAACAGTTATGAAGTCGATGGCATCACTACATCCCGTCAATACAGAGCAAAAATCGACAACGATAACCTGATCTGTTATTCCAACCTTTCAACGATTACACTGGACAATATTGCGGTCTTAAGCAGTACCGGAAATGAAAGGTGCGGACCGGGCACCCTGGCATTATCTGCCACACCTTCAAGTGGTGTAGTCAACTGGTATGCAGTAGCCACAGGAGGCACCGCTTTGCATACAGGCAACTCCTTTACCACGCCCAATATCAATGCGACAACGACTTATTATGCAGAGGCCGCTACCGGATCAGGAGGTATTGTCAATGTTGGTCCGCTCAGCCCCTCCACTTTAGGGGCAGGAGGCTACACCAGCTTATATACCTACAAAACCTTTTTCACGGTACTTGCAGGCACTACGCTGACCTCGGTAGATATTTTCCCGCAAACAGTAGGAAGCACCGGTTCTATACAGATCTTATCTGAACCGAGCCTGGCCGTAGTATCTACCACACCATTTACGGTAACCACTGCAGGCAGCCTGGTCAACGGGCAGACGGTAACGCTGAATGCACCTTTACCACCGGGTAACTACAGCATTAAATTTGCAACAGGAACTACCGGTAACTATTACCGCAATACGGCAGGGGCTTCCTTCCCCTACACCTCTCCTGTAGCTAATGTAACAGGACATAGTTTTAACGGCTATCCGCAATACTATTACTATACTTATAATTTCATCTTTGGAGCACAGGGATGTGCCAGCCCGAGAGTACCGGTAGTAGCCACGATCCATGAAGTACCTGCAGTAGACCTGGGCAATGACACCTTGATCTGCCCGCAAACAAGCCTGACACTTGACGGAACCAGCGGCTCAGGCACGGTATCTTACCTGTGGAGCACAGGAGCTACTACACCAAGCATCAATGTGAGTGCAGCAGGCACTTACTCCCTTAGCGTTGCCAACAGCAATTGTAGCGGGCAGGATACCATCGTTATAGGTAATGCACCTGTACCTGTGGCAACAATGCCGGACTCTGCTGCCATATGTGATGGCCAAATGCTGAGCCTCAATGCAGGAAACAACGGAGCAACTTACCTCTGGAGCGATGGCAGCAACAACCAGACACTGGATGTGCATACCGGCGGACTGTATACCGTAAATATTACCAATACAAATGCCTGCTCTGTCATTGATTCCACTTTCGTTACAGTAAATGCAGTACCACAGGTTGAACTGGGTAATGACACGATCATTTGCAGAGGAGAGGCCTTAGTCTTAGATGCAGCTAATAGCGGTTCAGGTTTCCTTTGGAACAATGGTGCACAGACGCAGTCTGTTACCGTGAGCCAGGAGGGCACTTACTCTGTAATAGTTACAAATGCACAGCAATGCAGCGCTACAGATACCATTGAGGTAAGTACCTATGATGCTGCAAGTGTAAATGGATTTCACTTTACCCCGAGATTTGACCTGGAAGCGGGAAGAGTAGACTTTATGCCTATTGATCCTATGTTTGTCAACAGCTATCATTGGGACTTTGGCGATGGCAACACGTCTACATTGTCCAGCCCTTCCAATGTATATGCAAACAGCGGCAATTACCTGGTAACACTGACTGTAGTTAATGATTGCGGACCAAAAGATACTTCCCTGTTAATCAATGTAGACCTTTTTACAGGCGTTAAAGAAGCCGGGGCTGCAGCGCTTAATATTGACGTATTCCCCGTACCCGCTACTGATCATATCAGGATTGAAAGCAGGGATGCAGGACTGTTATTACAAAGCGCAACCGTGGTAAATACCATCGGGCAGATCATACCGCTTACTTATAATAAAAACAACCAGCATATATATCTTGACCTGAAGCCTCTGGCTGCGGGCAATTACATCATAGTTATTGAAACAAGCAAGGGCAAAGCCTATCGAAGGTTCAATATACTTAAATAAAATATTTATACTAAACAGTAAAAGTATTTCAGGAGCGGCCTTTAGAGGCCGCTCTTTTTTTTAACGTATCATTAAAATATATCAATAAAATAAACTACATTTAATCTTTAAAATCACAAAAAACTATTCAATTTATTTACAGAACAAAGATTATGCAATAAAAATAATATAGTTCTATAGCAACACCACCATATTAAAAGATCTGCAAGACTATGCACCCGGATAGAAAAAAAGGGAAAGCCGAAAACCATTTCAGAGTAGGCAAAAACTCAAAAACCATGATCAAGTTTTACCAAAAAAACAACAGGTGCTTCAAACCATCTTTAAAAGTGCTGCTGAGCTTATACAGCCTAATTGTCTTGCTGTTATCCCATCAAAAGATACAGGCACAGACTTATTGTACGACCACGGTGGGGACTAATGGAAATATTTATTACGTTGATTCTATTAAAACCACAGGTGGCACCACAAATATTAACCACTTAAACGTTAACCCTTTAGTCGTTAATTCAAATGGTTATACCGATCAGACCACACAAGTGGTTACCGGTTTACAAGGTTCTACTTTCCAGTTAATTTTACATGGCAGACAACTATTTGCCTATCACTGGAATGTCTTTATTGACTGGAACCAGAACGGTGTGCTGAATGATCCCGGAGAAGTGGTATATAGCTACCTTACCGGCACGCAGATACAAACCACCACCATTACAGTTACGATCCCGGCTACGGCTACACCGGGCAATAACCGGATGCGCGTAGGTATGTACAGAATTTCTACAACTACAGACCCCTGTAATACCAATACTTCTGTAATGGGCTATATTACAGACTTTACGGTAAATGTACTTCCGCTCACCCCCTGCACCAATCCTGCAGCAGGCGGCGTTGCAACCGTAACTCCTGCAGGCCAGTCCTGCCCGGGATCCCCGGTAACATTAGGCTTAACGGGTATTACCATTTCCGGTAACCAGACATATGAATGGGAAAGCTCCCCCAATAATACAACATACACCAGCATCGGTGCGGCCAGCGCAAATCCCAATGCTACCGTTAGCCCTTCAACCACAACCTGGTACAGGTGTAAAGTGGTCTGTTCCGGGGGCACACCGGCCTACTCTACCCCGGTCCAGGTGACGGTAATGACACCATTGAACGGAGTATATACGATTAACAATGCCAATCCTACTGCAGGTACAAACTTTAACAACTTTACAGATGCTGCTAACCGGCTTAACTGCGCAGGTGTATCGGGGCAGGTGACCTTTAACGTCAGTCCTACAACACCTTATGTGGAAACCCTTAACCTGGGTGTCATCCCGGGCATAAGCCAGGCCAACCGTGTGCGGTTCAACGGGAACGGGGCTACTGTTCAATTCACCAATACTACCACGGCAAGACAATTATTAACCTTAAATGGAACGAAGTATGTAACCATTGACAGTGTCAAATTTAAATCACTGGATGCCACATTCGGATGGGGCGCAAGAATAGCCGGTGGCGCTGCTTATGATACTATCACCCGTTGCCAGTTCGACCTAAGTTCTGTGACGAGCACAACAGCTGCCAATGTGAATGGGATACTATTCACAGCGTCTGAAACGGCAACAACAACAGCAGGTGTGAACGGCAAAAATATCTATATAGCCAATAACTACATTAAAGGCTCTGCGGCAGCAGGAGGCCTGAATTTTGGCATTGGCATTGCCTCAGGAGGCAGTGACTCTAATACGATAAAAAACAACCTGATTGAAAATTATTACAATACCGGTATTTATATTGCTCCGGCCAGATTCACGACCATAGAAGGCAATGAGATCCACAGGGCAAACAAAACCACCGGCATAGTAGCTGCTGAAGGAATCAGTACCATTAGCGGTGATATGGCCGGGTCTAAGATCATCGGCAACAGGATACACAGCCCGGGAGGCACTGCAGGGGCCACTACCGTGTTCAGGGGCTTATCGCTGCTGGGAGATGGTACAGCAACCAATCCGGTTATTGTAGCTAATAATGTTATCTACAAGATCAACCAGGGAGGAGCTTCCTCAGGCATCTATGTCAGTGCCGGCTTGTACAATCTCATCTATCACAATACCGTATCTTTTGACCAGGTATTAAGTGGCACTGCTATCAACTATGGTATCTATACTACCGGTACCAATACCGGGACAGATATCATCAATAACCTGGTCAGCATCACAGCAGGTTCCGGCGGTATTAAATATGGCTTTTATTACAACACAGCGCCAAGCGCCAATACTGCACAAAAAAACAATTTCTACCTAAACTCTACTCAGGCAGGCGTTCAGAACTATGGCTACTATACCACAGCTTACCTCACACAAGCCGCGTTCCAGGCAGCTTATCCAGCACTGGAGCCGGGTTCTCCTGCAGTGGATCCGCAATTCACCTCATTAGCTACAGGCAACCTGAGACCGGGCAACCCGCTTTTATTTTCAGCAGGGAATAATGTCCTCGCTACTGTGCCCAATGATATCAACAACACACCGCGCACGATGACTCCTACCATCGGAGCATTCCAGCATGTGGCGATCACTATGAATGATGCACAGACACAAGCCATCTTAAACCCGACCGGCAATATTTGTGCGACTTCAAGCCCGGTGGAAGTCATCATAAAAAATGCAGGCGCTAATAACATCACCAACCTGGTGGTGAACTGGAGCTTAAACGGCGTGGCACAAACAGCAACTAACTATACCGCTACCCTGGTAACTACCGGCTCAAGTACCGGTCAGAATTCAGATACCATTGTTATCGGCAATGCCAACCTTGTTGCCGGGGCCAATACCATCAAAGTATGGACCTCATTACCCAATGGTGTAGCAGATACAGACAATACCAATGATACCCTGCAGGTAGTGATCAACACCGTTAATTTCACCATTTCCCCGGCCAATGCGATCACCTGTGCTACAGGATCTACCACATTGACCCTGAGCCCTGCAACAGGATATAATCCCGGTAACATCCAGTGGGAGCAATCCACCAATGGAGGGACCACCTGGACCGCAATTACCGGTGCAAATACAGTAACCTACACTGCTACAGGGATTACCACAAATCGCCTGTATAGAGTAAAAATTACGAATAATACTTCTGTCTGCTATTCCAATATTGCTACACTAACCGTACAGGAAGCCCTGATCTCTGGCACAACACCTGGCTCCAGGTGCGGCACAGGTTCTGTGAGCTTATCGGCCACAGGAACCGGTACTACTTATAAATGGTACGCGGCAGCAACAGGAGGTACCGCTCTGTTTACAGGCAGTCCTTTCAATACCCCAAGTATCAGCGCAAACACTACTTATTATGTAAGTGCGGCTAACTCCGGTGGTTGTGAAAGCAGCAGAACAGCTGTCCTGGCTACTGTAAACCCACTGCCACAGGTCAACCTGGGTGTGGACAGGGTCATTTGCCCGGGCACCTCAACTACGATCAACGGAACGTCCACTACAAGTGGGGTGACTTATTTATGGAATACCAATGCCACTACGCCTACCATAACCGTAAACACTCCCGGCACTTATTCTATCGGGGTCAATAATGGCACCTGTATCGCCAGGGATACCATCATCATCACTGCAGCACCTGTGCCTGCAGCCACTTTACCAGATACCGTCAGCATCTGTGAAGGACAAACAGCTACCCTGAATGCAGGTAATACCGGAAGTACTTTCTTATGGAACAATACCAGTACGACCCAAAGCATCAATGCGAGCACTGCCGGGTTATACACCGTTAAGATTACCAACACCTTCAACTGTTTTATTACAGACAGCGCCAGGCTGGTCGTGCATCCATTGCCGGTAGTTGACCTGGGCAACGATACGACGATCTGCCAAAATGCAGTGATCACACTGGATGCAGAAAACGGTGGAGCCGATTACTTATGGAGTACAGGGGCTACCACACAAACGATCGATGTAGACCAGGCAGGCAGCTATAATGTTGAGGTAACCAATCAATATGGATGTGTGGCCAGCGATTCAAAAGACGTGGCTGTTTACGACCAGATTTCCATCGGCGGCTTCAACTTTATCCCAAGGTTTGATATTGAAGCAGGAAGAGTGGACTTTAGCCCGATTGACCCGGTAGAGGTAACTGATTACCAGTGGGACTTTGGAGATGGCAACACTTCAACCCTGGAAACACCAAGTCATATCTATGCCAATAACGGAACGTACACCGTAACCCTTCGGGTATCTAATGATTGCGGTACCCAAGACACCGCTTTGCTCATCAATGTGGATCTTTTAGTAGGCGTAAAAAATGCCGGAACTGCGGACCTGGATATTCAGGTATTCCCTGTCCCTGCAAAAAGCTATCTAAGCATTGAAAGCAAAGATGCGGGCATCACCCTGCACAAAGCAACGGTTGTGAATGCGATCGGTCAGGTAGTACCGGTAAATTACCAGAAAGGCAACAATAACCTGCACCTGAACCTGCAGCAAATGGTGCCCGGTAACTATATCATTATTATCGAGACCAGCAAAGGCAAAGCTTACCGCAGGTTTAATATATTAAAATAGTATCCCTCAATAGCTTGCAACAGAGGGCTGTTTTATAGACAGCTCTTTGTTGTTTTAATTCCAAAAATCATATCAAACCTTGATTATTATACCATTATGTTTTGACCTTGTCCGTATAGATAAAATCACTTAAATATACTTTTAAAAGTATTTAGAAAATTATCACATTTAGCCAAACTTAATCTTTAAAATTGTCGTCTATTATTTGTGTATTCCTTAACAGATACACTTATGATAAAGTCTCCTTAACCCTTTTTGAAAAGTCAATACATGAAAATGAAAAATCTATTTAATTTTTTTAAACCTAAACTGCTATCCCTCAGTTTAGGCTTACTGGGCTTTAGTGCGGGCCAGTCATCAGCACAGGCTCCTTATTGCTCCATGACTTATGCCAATTCCTGTTCATCATGGGGAACCAGCCAGGTGACGGTAGGAACATTTACCCATAGTCCGGCCTGTAACTCTTCGACAAAATACCAGAATTATACTGCGCAGACCATTACATTGGCTGCCGGTGTTAGCAGCAATGTAAGTTTAACTGCATTGGGCTATACAGGCGTGGGTATGGCGGCAGATTTTAATAATGACCTGGATTTTGAAGATGCTGGAGAGACCTTGTTTTTGCCCAACTATTTTGATGGTCCCGGCGGTACTGCAGTCTACACGGGAACGGTTACCGTGCCACCAAATATTTTACCCGGCAACTACAGGCTGAGGATATGGAACCGTACGGCAAATGCGGGTGGTGCCAACAATGGCGTTATTCCTTGTGGTACCGGCTATGGTTATGGACGTTACCTGGATTATACTTTAGCAGTGACCAATGCGGCTACTTGCCTGCCCCCTGCTAATGTACAGGTGACCGCGGCAGCTACAACAGCAGCCATCAGCTGGACGGCATCTACCTCTTCACCGGCTAACTACCGCTGGAAAGTAGTAGCCGCAGGAGCTGACCCTAATACGGCCCCCCCTGTAACGGCTACAGCTACCGGAACGACCACGGCCACAACGGCAAATGCTACAGGTTTAACCTCAGCTACTTCATATGATGCCTATGCAAAATCATTATGTAGTGCATCGGATAGCAGTGTATGGACTTTGGTACGTAATTTCACCACCCTTTGTGACGGCACACCGGCTACAGGTGTGGCTTCCTCTTCTGTACCCTCTGTTTGCCCTACGATTAGCTTTAACCTGGTGCTTACAGGCGTTACCGCAGCTCCGGGCATCACCTTCCAGTGGCAATCTTCCAGTGCGGCAGGTGGCCCCTTTACCAATATTACAGGAGCTACTACAGCCACTTATGCACATTCACAATCAGCATCCACTTTCTACAGGTGCGTGGTTACCTGTACCGGAAGCACATTGACCTCCACTTCAAACGTGATCAATGTAGCCATTAACCCGGGTACCAGTTGTTATTGTACCCCTACTTATACCTACGGCTGCTCTAACGGCGCCACAATTAAAAGCTTTTCAACAAGCGGTGCCACCGGCAGTAATATTAGTAACCTGAATACAGGCTGTGCCAATACAAACGGGTATTCAAACTATACAACAATGATCGTTTCCGGTGTGCAGACCACGACGTTTAACTATTCCGTAGTTGTAGACAATTATTCAGGCGGTGTAAAAATATGGGCCGACTGGAACCAGGATGGTATATTTGACCCGGTTAATGAACAGATTGCGGCCTCTGCATCAACGATTGCAAGCGGAGCTACATTTTCCGGTACGGCTACTATACCGGCTACTGCACTCACCGGAACAACGCGGATGCGCGTTCGCGTAGTGGAAAGTTCTACCAGCTTTAACTCCTGCAGCAATTATGATTATGGAGAAACTGAAGACTATTCCATAACCGTCCTGTCTGCTTCAGGAATCTGTGTGAGTCCGACCAACCTTGCGCTCAGCGGTGCCGTAACGCCTACTGCCGCTACGGTAACCTTTACAGCCCCTCCGGTTGGTAATGCTCCTACCAATTATATTTATCAACTGAGAACAGACGGAACCTTACCAGGCTCCGGCGCTACAGGCCTTTCCGCCAGCGGAACAGTAACCGCTTCCCCGGTAAACTTTACTACCTTAGACCCGGCGACCAATTATGTGTTCTATATCCGCACCTTCTGTTCTGCCGGTGATACGAGTTCTTGGGTAAATATTCCTTTCAGCACTACTTTTGATACCCTGACCCCGGTTGCCCTGGGCCAGTTTAATGCAGATGTGATCGCCAACGGAATAGGTACAGCCATGAGCTCTACGACCAATGATGTGGATGGTGTAAATTTTGCCCTTGTGGCAAAGGATTACCAGGCTACAGCTTCTGCGGCTTTCCCTACTTATGCAGTACCCAATAACCGGATCATCCAAAACGGCATCCGGAAATACCGCCTGGCCAACTATACAGGCAACAACTCTTTACGCCAGCTTTTAACTGCTCCAAATGCTGCAGTCAGGTTCTTAGCCCCTAAACGGGCCAATAAGGTTTATGTAATGGGCATCAGCGGCAGTGCAATAGCTAACTTTAATGCCATTGTTTACTTTGCCGATGGCAGTACACAAACCCAGGCGATGAACTTTGCCGACTGGTACACGAGCAATACCAATGTTGTAGTGAGCGGAGTAGGCAGAATTAACCGTACCAATAATGGACTGGAAGGTACCGCTACCGGTGGGCCAAGGATGCATGACTCTGCAATCGTGATCAGCACCGCTAACAGGAATAAACAGATTGACAGCATTGTGATCCAAAGAACGGGTACTACCGCAGGTGTAAGTAATGTATTGGCAGTAAGTATCGTGCCGAACGTTAACCAGGCATGTAAATTACCGGGCAACTTATCTATTGCCAATATTACCTGTGCCGGTGGTTTACTCTCCTGGCAGGGCAATGGCACAAGCACCAACTACCAGATCAGTTATGGCCCGATCGGCACCTTAGCCAATGCAGGTACCCTTGTTTCTGTAACAGGTGCTGCCGGAGCCAATACACACCAGTTTGTCAACGGCACTACAAACGGCTCCCTGCAATTGTATGTAAGAGCAGTATGCGGTACCAACTCCTATTCTGACTGGGTAGGACCATTGGAAGTGACACTTCCCGTTACCTCCCTTACGCCAACCTTCACTTTGCCGGCCGATATTTGTGCCGGTGCTACAGCACCGGTTTTACCGACCACCTCTAACAATAGTATAACGGGTACTTGGTCTCCGGCTGTAGTGAGCAATACGGCTACCGGTACTTATACCTTTACCCCTGCGGCACTTTCCTGTGCTGTTCCGGTTACAGCGACTATTAATGTGGCTACCTATACACTTTCCCCCCTTACCGATACCATATGTGTCGGCGGCGCTACCACATTAAATCTGAGCCCTGCTACCGGCTATACACCGGGAGCCATTGCCTGGGAAAGTTCAAGTAATGGCGGTACTACCTGGGATCCGATCACGGGTGCTAATGCAGTCACCTATAATGTATCCGGCATTCCTTCATTAAGACGTTACAGAACCAAAATAAGCCAGAACAATATTGTTTGCTACTCTACAGTAGCCGCAGTAGATGTGCGGAATATGCAGATCACCAACACGGTTAGCGCAGAAAGATGCGGTCCGGGTACGGTAACTTTATCGGCAACCGGTAACGGAACACAGTTCAACTGGTTCACTTCCGCAACCAGCACCACACCGGTATCTTCCGGGGCCTCATTTACCACACCATCGCTGACCAGCTCTGCTACATATTATGTCAACACGACCCGCAATGGCTGTGAAAGCCCTAGAGTAGCCGTTACAGCAACCATCAATGAACAACCACTGATCAATCTGGGTAACGATACCCTGATCTGCCCGGGTACTTCTGTTACCTTAAACTCAGCTACGGCAACAGCAGGCGTAAGCCGTACCTGGAATACCGGTGCTACTACACAAACTATAACGGTAAACACAGCAGGCACCTATTCGGTACAGGTAAGCACACCAAAATGTACCGCTAAGGATACGATCATCGTGGGCATTGCACCTTTACCTGCCGCCAATCTTACAGATACTATTGCGATCTGTAACGGAACAAATGCAGTATTAAATGCAGGGAATGCCGGGGCTACCTTCTTATGGAGTACAGGCCAGACTACCCAAAACATCAGTGTAAGTACCGGCGGACCCTATAAAGTAACCGTTACCAATACACACCATTGCTCTATATCCGATACCTCCTTCGTGGTGGTCAATCCGGTACCGGTCGTAAACTTAGGTGCAGACACGACCATCTGTCCTAATATGCCGCATACACTGGATGCAGGGAATACCGGCAGCACTTATGACTGGAATACCGGTGCCAATACCCAAACCTTAAGCATCAACCAGGGTGGCACTTATGCTGTTACCGTGACCAATCAATACAATTGCAGCAAAGCGGATACCATCCTCGTTACGATCTACAATGGTACCCGCGTAGATGGGTTCACTTTTGTGCCGAGATTTGATATTGAGCCGGGCAGGATTGACTTCACCCCCATCAACCCTCAAAATGTAGATGATTATTTATGGGATTTCGGAGATGGCAATACCTCAACACTCCAGTTCCCCTCACATACCTATACAGCCAGCGGCACGTACCCGGTAAATCTTTTAGTATCCAATACCTGTGGCGCTATGGATACCTTACTCACGATCCATGTCGATCTGTATCTTGGTGTGGCCAAAGTGGTGAACAAAAACCTGAATATTAAAGTGTACCCGGTTCCCGCACAGGAAAGCATCAATATTGAATCAGCAGACCCTACGGTAATGATACATTCATTAAGCATGTTCAACACAATAGGCCAGGAAGTGATCAATAGCCAAAAATTAAATGTGCTTAAAACCAATATGGACATCAGCCATGTTCCATCCGGAGATTACTTCATCCGCATCGAAACCAATAAAGGTGTACTGACACGGAAGATCAACATCATCCATTAATACATTCATTCTTTTTATACTAAAAGGATACTTCTGCAGAGAAGTATCCTTTTAGTACTTTTCTAAGAACTTTAACGCCTTTATGGGGTTACATTTCACGGGGAGTTATATTAAGGAAGATATCCGGCTGTGTCACAACACGAATTTTGCATTCGATATGAAAACATTTGTAAACTAATGTGTATTTTGCAGTTAGAAAACTAAACACCAATACCGATACTTAACTCTTTTAGCGCCTGTAAAGCAGGACAAAAGAGCTCAATAAAAATCAAAATAAGATGAATTATTACATTCTTCCGCTTGTTGTTAACGATAGAAGAGAGATTAGCTTACCCCTCATTCATGGTACTAATCACCAAATGCAGCATTATATTGTTGAAGTACCGGAAAATGCACACTTCAATATCCTGAGCCTTCTAAAAGACGCAGATATCAAATCTCTGATCTCCGAAGCCAGGGACCTGGAGATCGGCAGCCTGCAACCGGCTTATAGTTTATCAGAAAATACCCTGAATATCAAATTCCTGATCCGGGAAAAACAGGCGGCACCTGTCCTGCCAAGCACTCCTGCAGAAGAGCAGGCCTCTCCGGCATTGACCTATGACGACCTGGATGCATATACTCCTAAGCCAAAAACACCTCAAATGTTTGCCGCGCCTCAGGTAATGTCTACCACCAATAACATCGGGACCTTTGGCGGTGCCATCAATTTATCAGCCAATAATTTCAATAATGGTGCCTTCAGCATCCTGGCAGAGGCCAGAGAGCATTTTGAGCACATCAACAGCGAGACCTTCCCCGACCTTAAAGTAAACATAGAACTGGATGTAGACGGACAGGTGTACCTGGGCGGCTTCATCATCTCCTTTGCCCACCCGGCACAATTCCTCGGCCTGGCCCTGGACTTCGGTTCCGAATCCAGCCAACTGGCGGCCAAGCGCTACCAGTTTGGTGTAGGTTACCAGGAGAAAAAACCGGAACACGAAAACCTGTTTAAGAACATCTATGCTTTCCATAAATCGAAAGAATGGATACCCCGTGAAGACCAGTCCCAATACTACCAGGAAGAGATCAACACAAATTTCTATAAATCCATTTTCTTCCTGAAAGAAGACCTCAGCGGCGACTACCAGGATATTGAAAAAGAACTGTTCATCCAGGACCTGGACGAAAACCTGAAAATGCTCGTCAGCAGCACCAGCAGGGAGCAAGGCTATGCCACCCTCACCGAAAAAAGATACCACCAGTTGCCCAACCTCAAGATCACGCATAAATATGTAGATGCTTTTGGCGGCCTCAACTTCAATATCACAAAAGAAGGCTACGATGTCAATATCAGCCTGGCAGAGATCAAAAACAAGACCTATAACAGTATTCTTAAGGTCATCATAGAATCTTTCCTCAAAAAAGAATTCATTAAATACTCCGGTGCAAAGCGCAAGATCAGGTTTATACTGCTGGTACCCAATATTTACGACTACAATGACATCCGCAATACCCAGTTATTACTGAATAAGATCTTCCGGGACTTTGCCGAGCATGATTATAAAGACCGCATCCTGGCCTGGGAAGTATTAACCATCTCTGAAAGTGATGCCTCCTTCCTGGGTTACATCAACAAAAACGATGTACAAATCTATAAAGACAGCGATTACCTCATCATCGATGCCGGAAAAGGAACAACAGACTTTTCAATCATCAGGACCGGGAAAGATAATATTTTCAACATTAAACCTATTTACAGGAACGGTTTTGCGGGCGCAGGCAATATGATCACTTTTGCCATTTTCGAAACCCTTTTGCATTACATCAGGGCCAATGCCGAAAACCAGAATACCGCATTTAAATACATTAAAGAGCAGATCGTACGCAACTTGAGCGATGCCAACCTGGAAGTGAAAAACCGCTTCTACAGGGAGCTGGAGCGTTTGAAATACAACTACAACCACAACGCCAGTTATGTCATGAACCAATGGACCAATGCCAAGTCCGGTGACTATTCCTTCCGGAACGTTACCGAGTCCGGGTCCGACATCAATATCCTCATCGACCTCCTGAGCCAGATAGAAAACATCAGCGACTTCTACGGGTACATTAAAGAAACCTGCAACCTGATCGCTGAAAGAGCCGTAAGCAACCTGAAACTGGTAAAAGACAATGCCGAAAGCTTCAACTGCCAGGGCATCATTCTCACCGGGCGTGGTTTCCTGTTCAAATTACTGGAACAGGAAGTGCGTGATGCCATTGCCCATAAACTGGGCATTAGCAATACCCTGGTGCATACCTTAAATGGCAATGAGCTGAAAGACGTATGTATCAAAGGTGTATTTAATAATACCGTAAGACTGAATTCTGAACGGATCGGCTACCCGATACAGATCATCATGCCCGAACCTGTTGCCAAAACACCGGAAACAGTGGCTGCGCCGGAAGAGAAAAAACAAAAATTCGGCAACCGTCTGTTAAGCATTTTCTTTAACGAGTTAAACGACATAGAATCGGCCAAAGCCGTGCTGGAAACGGAACAACACTTATCCTACAGCACCTTGTCGCGCAGCCAGATCATGATAGGAGCCAAGCGGTTCAAAATAGGCAGCAGCAGCCTTTTTGACAATACCAGCACCAATGTGGAAGCGGACATTGTCTTCACGCCACAAGGCTACCTGGTGCGTAAACTGGAAAATGATATCGTTAAAAACATCTTTCCGCTTACCGAAGTGTTTGATGAAAACAGGACAGAAATGTCGATGGTGATCCCATCCCTGTTTCCTAATCATATAGACGAGCAATACCTGTTCAGCATCAAAAGAGAAGACATTAAAAAAGCGCCGATCATTCCGCCGTCACCGCTCAGCAATAGTGCGAACCGTGGCCCGCAATATTTTTAAGGCTATATTATTGACCCATTGACCCGCCCCTGGATGCAGGGAAAGGTGATCACATAAACAAACCAGACTAATGAGATACTTAATTTTGATAGGCGCATTCCTGTTATTTGCCCTGAACCTGCAGGCGCAGGTAGACCGCAATGCAGGCACCCTGCATATTTCACAGTTTAACGGCACCGCCGCGATCATTATAAAAAATGATAAAATAAGGGTACAGAAAGAAAACCAGGTAGACAGCTTTACCGTCAAAAAAAACGGGGAACACTATGAGCTGGCCAATGCACAGGACATGGACAAGATCTATGCCATACTGGAAGTGACACCGGCACAGCTGGAAACGGCATTAAAGGACCAGGCAGGAACTTCATTGATCGCTAAACTGCTGGACGTTACAGCTAAGATGAAAGACCAGAAGCTGGTGCTGCAGACAGGTGGCGCTGCCGGAGCAGACACTCCTGTTTTGGAAGAAGGTGCACAAATGGCCACTGAAGTGCCCCAGGAAAGCAATGGCAACAACTGGATGATCGCACTCTTCGCAGGAATAGGCGCATTAATAGTAGGCTTTATCATCGGGAGAGCTACCAAGCCTGTGAAAATACCTGCAGCGGCTCTACAGCCTGAACCCATAAGAGAAAGCACGATAGAAAGCGTACAGCCTGTGAACAGTAAACTGGCAGAGCAACTGAAACAGGAATTGATCGCAGCAAAAGAAAAGAACAACCTGATCACAGAAAAAACACAAAAACTCATTGAGGGCGATAACATCTATTACAATGCCGTTTTTGAAAAAATAATACTGCCTTTACAAACCGCACTGGACAATGGCAGCGAGGCCGATGTGACTAAATATGCCCACCTTGCCATGGTGCACTTCTCCAGCATTACCCGTGTGAAGATCAGGAAAAAGCAAAACTACGATGATGCCAATATCCAGCTCATCACCGGCAATGCCAGCCTGACACAGGGCTTCCCGGTAATCGATCACCAGACACCCATTGATAAAATACCTTCCAACCTCAGGGTATTGATCAACCTTTTACAGAAAAATGGTGTAAAAGGACTGGATGATACAATTATTAAAGGGTATAAACTAAAGGACCTCTAGCATGAAGAAACTTATTTTCTTTGGCCTGCCAACGATCGCCATAGTCATCATTAACTTAATGTACGGCAGCGTCATCAGTTGGATGCTGAGTATGGTCATTATTGCCTGCCTCCTGTTTTTTGTCACCAAGCTCGGCTTAGAAAATATTATTACCAAAAGGCTCCAGGGCTTTAAACAAGGCGATGAGCGCATCGGCAAGATGATCTCCTTTGATCAGAAGTGGAAGAGTATGCTCAATTTCGGCCTGCTCACCCTGGTTTTCCTGGCTACCGTTTTTGGGGTCTACTTCACCATGTCGCCCAAAGGGAGTCATCCCTGGTTTACCAATAATGAATACCATGGCCTGAGCAATACCGGTATTGCTTTCCAGAGCGAACTGCAGGTAATGCCTTTACTGGAAGACAGCAGCAACCGCGATGTAGCCATCCAGTTTGGCAGATCCTCCGACAACCAGGCCAACATAAAATTCAACAACTTTTACCAGCCCGTGATCCAGGTCGATGCAGAGAATGGCACGCGGCTCATCAACAGGATCTTTGATGCGAAGATCAGCAATGGATTTACCATCAGCAATACACTCAACAGTATCCAGGTAAGCATCGATGAAAAGGAAAACAGTTTCTTTGCAAGAATCTTCGGCAGTCCTAAAAAAGAAGTGAGTTACAGCATCCAGGTTCGTTCAAATGATACCGAGATCCTGGACGAGCTCAACCTTAAAGCCCCCTTTACCGATAAAGTGACCCTGAGCGGAACACCTTTATCCAAAGGGATGAGCCTGTTCAATCTATTCCTGGACAATAATACCTTTGCCTCCACCCAGAATGAGACCTACCAGGTACTGGAAGGCATCCTGATGGACCTCGGTGAGTCCTACCTCATTGCAGACCATATAGGCGAGCAGAAATCCTACTCCGTATTCCCGGCAGCAGAATTCCTGAAAAACGGTTATAAGTTATCCGTGAACCAGCAGGACATTCCGGCACGCGCTGCCAACAGCACGAATATAGCCCTGGAGCAGAAATTCTACATCGGCTTCAACAACAATAAAAAATTATTACACGTAGCCCATATCGACAAAGGACAGTACGGACTGGCCGCAAAAGAAGGTATGGCACTGGTCTTCGACTACCCCAATACCTATATGCTCAAAAGTCCCGGGGCACAATCAAGAGGCGATAAAAACATCCGATTTGTCACCAACAATTTTGACAACATTATTGAGAATAACCTGCAGGAAGGCTTCTACTTTACCACTTATAACCTGAGGCTTAAAGACAATATCAACGGCACTATAGACTACATTACCGGCGGCCCCAACACACCGCTGGCAATGGGCATTACAGACAACAACAAATCCGGCAAACACGTACTGGTCGACAACAAAAAGTTTGCCTTACAAAGCTCCAACAGTGGCGTACAATACCTCTTCGACCTGCGCGACTTCTCCGATAACGGGTTCAGTCTCCATAAAACCATACTCTACTTAGGCATCACCTACATTGCATTTGTGATCCTTTCCGTATTGTTTGGCGGCAAAAAGATCGACCGCGTAGAGCCCGTGATCCTATCCGTGATCCTGGCCCTGACCGCAGTACGCTACATCATGTTCTGGCGCGTAGCTACCTTTCCGCCACTGGACAATATCACCAAACATGAGTTGGAAAATACCCTCATCAACTTTGATTTCAATTTCGGTATTAACCTGCCCGTTCCGCTTACCCTGATCTGGAGCGTACTCTTTGTGGTCCTCATTGCAGCCTACCGTGTCTGGATCAAAAAGAATAGTTCATTTGACCTGAACAAACTGCTGCGTATCAATACGCAGTCGATCAAAACGATCAACAGGAGCTACGGCATATTCATCTTAGCCACATTACTTTTATTCTTCTTCAACAAAAAAGTAATGCACATAGAAGTATTGACCCGTATCCTTTCTATACTAGTGCCCTTACTCGGCTATTGGTACTACTCCAAAGTCTCCAATAAATATTTCACCTACCAGCCGCTGGACATACAGGGATCAAAGTCAAAATTCCTGATACAGGTAAAAGCTTATTTCTATTACCTGTTCAACAACCCGACCTTTGTCATCACCACCCTGACCTTATTGTTCTTTGCCGTGTGTGACAGGGGTTTTGCGATCCTATTCGCCCTCTTTATCCTGCTGAAAAACATCTTTATCAACTTCTTAAAAAAGCCTTTAGATGTTCAGAACAACAGTATTAAAAGAATGCTGTATAAGCCCAATAATTACTGGATTTACGGCTTTACCGCACTGATCGTTTACCTGGTTACCCTTTCTTTTAAATCACTGTTCTACTATTTACTGACCTATAAGCTCTGGGTGATCAGCATTGTGCTCCTGCTGGCTGCGGCTATTGTCATCATCCTTTATCCACGCAACAAGCTACTGAAGAAAATAAGCGCTGCCGTTATAGGCATATGGCTCATCCTGATGGCCGTGCCTCCCGGCAGAGATTTTGTTGACCACCAGATCAATGATGTGATCAAGCATGTTCAATACAGGGCTTCCATCATCCATCAACCCATCAGTGAGCTGATGCAGCAAAATGAATACACCTCTTTCAAAACGAGGAAGATCATTGAAACTGCCGAAAACCAATGGTTCATCAATTCCTATATCAGCAAAGAATTTGACAGCCGTTTTACCATCAATACCCGTCCGCACTCAAGAGTCGGAGTAGACTATTCCACTCAGACAAGAGATGTCGTAGTAGCCCGCTACCTGATCGCAGAGATGGGCAATCTCGTGATGTACCTGCTGCTAGGTTTATTATTATTGCCTTTGATCCTCTACCTGATCTCCTACAGGATACAACTGTTACCAAATAAGTCTGATCAGGCCCGGGACATCGGCTCCTATGCCGGTTTGGTGCCCCTGATCATACTCTTTACCATTGCCTTATTTGTGTGGTTGACCGCGACCAACAGGTTTGTATTCTTCGGGCAGGATTTCCCTTTCCTGAGCTTAACCAGCCGCGTATCTGTGATCATGCCTTTAATGCTCTTGGCCTTGACCCTGACCCAGACACCGACCTTGCAACATGCCTTCAAGATCAACCTGCGCAACAATGCGATCAAGTATGCCTTCTTCTTCGGGATCATCGCCGTTTTTGCCTTAACTACCGTGAAGCAAAACGAACTGAACAATAAGAACTTTACGGTCATAATGGATACCACCAAACAACATATTGATGTTGATTTGAATAATATCCTGGTAGATATACAAGACAGCCTGGAGAACAAGCGCATTCGACCCAGCTATACCCAATTGATCGGGGTGCTGGCAAAAGACAAGCGTTTCGATCACCTGAAGTCCGATATCGTAAAAGACCGGTACACCAAGAGCATCCTGGAGAACCTGGTCGCCAAGCCCTCTTCAGCCTTGCAGCTCAACAATCCTTTGTTCATCATCTACGACAACGGGAGGTATAACTCTGTGTACAACAAAAACCTTTACCTGGAACTGCCTCCTGTAGAAAGCCGGAAAATCTGGAACGGAGGTATCACAGAATCCCTTTACTTTAACGATGTATCCTCAGCCGTGGTCACCTTTAACGGGCAGACCAAAAACGTGACCCTCCCTTATTTCATCTATGACCCGAACAGCAGCATACAATTTGCCCTGATGCCGGGATCATGGTTTGGAGACCGTGCAGAGGAAAACCGCGGGCTCATCAATGTAAATAACAGTACCAAAGGTAAGTCCAATATCTTCGTGTATAAAAACATACAGAAGAACATTGAACAAAATGCCACCTCATACGTGAGTACGATCGAGCATGATGACCTGGCTACCGTATTCTTCAATGAAAAATCCTTTACCCTTGGATTCAGGAATTCAGGTAACAGGTATGCCCTGAACAAATGGATCAATGGCGCTTATAAAGTTATTTATCCATTAAAAGAGAATAATTTCTGGATCTATAATTTTGCCAATGCCGTAAAATCGGGCTACAGCAATGAGAAAGACCTGCACAAAGATGTACGCATTACTTTAGACTACGAACTGTCTAAGAACATACAGAATGCGATCAACAGTGCAGAAAAATTCACCAGTAAGAAAAACAAAAAATACAACTTCAGTGCTATAGCAGCAGATGGAGACGGTAACGTACGGTTCATGTCCGACTATGTTACCAACAGGACCCCATTAGATCCTAATAATGATGCCGCTATCTATGCCCTGCAAAAACAGCAGTTCTTCTACTCCAATGCCAAAAACGAAAGAGACCAATGGGGCAATAAGAACCTGCTCAACCTGTTCCTGGGACCGGGTTCCTCCATCAAACCTTTAACAGCAGGAGTAGTAGCCTCACAGCTTAATGCCGGATGGGAGAAACTGATCCTGCAACCACCGACTACACCGGAGATACCGGAGTATGCAGGCTTTAAACTGATCAAACCCTGGAAGAACGATGAGCACTATTTTGCGCCCATCTCTATGCCTAAGTACATAGAAGTATCCAGTAATTTCTATCAATCCGTGATCATATTCCTGGGCTCTTACAGCCGCGATTATTATGAGCAGAAAGGGCGTTACAGCTTAACCAACCTCTTAAGCCCTCAGGCAGGGGCCAACAATACCACCCCATTACTCTATGTAGATGGCCGTGGATATTTCCTGCCCAATTTTGATAAGAAAAAAGGTAAATGGCCGGCAACAGATAAGCAAAAAACAACGCCATCTTATTTCGGTAATGAAAACTCGCTGATCGCATTGGGCTTTGAGCAAAATGCTAACCTGAGGATAAAAGATAAAGACAAGGAAGACAATAGCCCTACCAGTGTAGATAAGGTGAACTTTGTAGACACCACCCTCTACAATGCCCTGGAGCAAAACCGCAGCGGTGGCTTCTTATGGAGCTTCCCTGAGCAGTCTTACTTCCTGCAGTCGGAGCGTGCCTTTGACGAGATCCACCAGAACTTCAACCTTGGTTTGAAAACAAGTACCCTGGGTGGCTATCCTTACCGGCTTACGCCATTCATGATGCTGCAGATGTATATGTCTATGTTCACCCAGGATAAAAACTTCAGGTTGGGGGTAACCCAGAAAGAAGATTCCTTAAGAAGATGGCAGGTAGACTCTACCTGGGAAGGCAGCGGCAACTATAATGTATTCCTGTCTCAGAACATCTTCCAGGGGATGAAAGATGTGATCTATGGCGGTAGCGGAACGGCACGCAGGCTACAGAACCTGAAGACCAAATACCCGGCCTTCCATTTCTATGCCAAAACGGGTACCATCAATGAACAGACCTCTAAAGGAAAAAGCTCGAGAAGGCTGATCGTACTGGCCACGGATAAAGACATGACCCAGGCCGCCAACATAGGCAATACAAGGGTATATGCCTGGTTCTTCGCTATAGACAACACGGGTGATTTTGACTGGAATTTATTGCAGAACATTATCGAGCAAAGTATGAATTCATCCTCATTAAAATACTATTTCAATAAATAGCTATGAAAGCAGGTAGCAGTAAAATAATATTGGTCCTACTGGCCGTCCTCATCACCATTGGCATTACGGCACTGGTTCGTTTTGATGCACGCAATGCACAGCCCGATGCGGAAAAGATACTGACCAAAGATGCAGCTTTTGGCAGGGAAAACATCACCTGGATCAAAGTAGATACCTTTATCAACCTGGTCCAGAAAGCCTACCATCCCAATGTGGAGGCCAATACAGCCAGCAATCTGCTGGTGGTATTCATCAAAAACGCCAATACGGTAGCGCAGGACTTTTACAACGGGAATGAATCCCTGCTCAAATACAGGATCAACGATCATGATTTTGAGATTGACTATGACAAGCACAACAACAATGTGGTCGGCAGGTTTAAAATAAAAGACCGGCTGGTCGCTGTACCCAATGATGTATTGATAAAAGTAATAGATAAAACCATAAACTAATATGGAAGTAAACGGAAAAAATATAACCGGGATCATCAAATACCTGTATGAGAAAAGACTGAACCAGACCGCTTCTGAAGAAGTGCTCCAGAGCTGGAGCAACCTGACAGACCCGGAAGCGCGGATGCACCTGAACCAGTTGTTCCAGACCTGGGGCTATACCCAGGAGCAGGTAGAAGAAGAATTGCAGCGCTATTTTTCGGGCACCGGCCCGGCTGCTAACGATCTACCCAAAGCCCCGGTATCGCCTGTACCTGCAGCAGCACCCGTACAGGCCGCCAACTATAATACAGCGCCTACGCCACCGGTACAACAACCGTCAGCTCAAAAAAAATCACGATCCAACGCCTGGATCTGGATCATCCTGCTCCCTGTACTGGCTGCAGGTGGATATGTCCTGTATAAATTCCAGCAATTCAAAAACCTGCATTACCTCTACGTCACAACAGACAATGTTTCTATCCGCGACCATGAAGGCAACAACATAGGGCGTATGGACATCTTTGCCTCTAACAATTCCGTGTCCTTCTTAAGGACAACAGACATCAATACCTATCCCATCAAAGTAGGCGATAATATCTACCAATGCAGAAGAGTCCTTTTTGACAGCACCTCCTTTACCAGTTTCCTGCTGAATAAAAAAGAAGCCTTTGGCTACGTGAATGAAAACTATGTGATCGAAGACAAAGATAACTTCATCGTCTACCGCAATGTCTTCCAGGTGATCAACAGTGTGAAAAATGAAAATGCCCAGCTGACCTCTCCGTTCCGGAAAACAATTGTGGGCAGCATCCGCCAAAACCCGGCCATGAAAGAACTGTATATCGTGAATGCCTGTAGTAACACCGATAAAAATTACAGTGCGCTCATCGCCCTTAAAAACAAAAGTGATATCCACCAGGTCGTCGCCCTGCTCTCAGACGGGAAATACTATATTTTCTCCGGCAACCCGGTGAAACAGGAATATGAAGCGCCCAAACCGTTTCAATATAAAGTACCGGGCGTAGAGGAACTACTGCCTTACCAAAACGATAACGTCCTGTTTAAATATGTCAATAAAACATACTTTATCTTTGAGTGTAATGGTACCGCAAAAGACTATTATACCGTATTAGATGATAAAGGCTTGATCGATTATGCTAAATATTCTTTTGAACCTTAAATTTGTACACTAAAACAAGTTAGAAATGATTAACCGTAACAATATCGTTGAATTCATCAGCTTCCTCTATCTAAAAAAATTCAATCAACCGGCACCACAGGACCTGCTGGATTCCTGGTCCGGACTGAACGACAATGAAACCTCGATCCACCTGAACGGGCTGTACCGTCACTGGAACCTTGATGCCATCAGCTCCAAGAACTATGAACAAGAGTTCCTGAACCGGGGAAATGCCGCTGCGCATACACCTATTTTCCCAAGCCCAGCACCGGCAAGCACTACTAATTACCAACAGCAAAACTTTACGCCCAATCCGGCACCCCAACAACAATATACACAAGCGCCTACGCCCCCTGCTCCAAAGAAAGGCGGTTCCGGCTGGATCATCGGCATACTGCTGGCAGTGATCGCTGCAGGTGCAGGCTACTACGTCTGGGACCTGAACAAGAAAGACACCTCTGCCCCGCCTGATGTAACCGCTACAGACAACAACATCAGAAAAGCAGATACCGTGCAGAAAACACCGGTACCCGTACAGGCCCCCAAACCGGAACAAACAGAAGAGGATAAGAAAAATGCAAGAGTCATTCATGACCTGCTCTATGCAGAGAGTGGCCGCAGCTTTGATGACATCTACAAATACTTTGATCCGAACCTGGAGCGCTACTGGGGCATCAACTACCCTACTTACGATGAATTGAAGGCCGAGTATGAAAAAACTTGGTCGAAAACCGAAAGCAACGAGCACTCTAATGTGCGCATCAATAAAGTAGCAGACAATACTTATGATGTGATGAGCACCTACTCTTTCTTCTCCCTGAAAGATCAGAAACAGAAAAGAGTAGATTCCAAAATACGTTTCGTATTCAATAAAGAAAATAAAATAATACGATCTTACGGTTTATAAATAAAGGTATCCTTATGGAGCGCGTCTGCTCTCCGGCGATCATTTCCCGCCGGAACAGGGCCTCCATAAAACATAGTTTTATCAATTATCTTAAAATTGTTTCGCCAAACAGCCTCAAATCAGTAAATTTGAGGCTGTTTGTTTTATAAAAACAGACCGCACAAACAAGTAAAACAATGGATACCAAAAGAAATATTCAACAAGAAGCACTGGATTATCATGCTAACGGCCGACCAGGAAAAATAAAAGTAGTCCCTACAAAAAACACAAAGACACAAAGAGATCTTTCCCTGGCCTACTCTCCGGGCGTTGCAGAACCTTGTTTAAAAATTAAAGAAAACACAGAAGATGTTTATAAATATACGGCTAAAGGCAACCTGGTAGCCGTAATTAGTAACGGTACTGCGGTACTGGGACTGGGCAATATCGGCCCCGAGGCCAGTAAACCCGTCATGGAAGGAAAAGGCGTACTGTTCAAGATCTTTGCCGATATTGATGTATTTGACCTGGAGCTCAACACCAAAAGCATTGACGAATTTGTTACCGTAGTAAAAGCCCTGGAGCCTACCTTCGGTGGTGTCAACCTCGAAGATATTAAAGCCCCGGAATGTTTTGAGATCGAGCGCAGGCTTAAGGAAGAGATGAACATTCCCGTGATGCACGATGACCAGCACGGCACCGCCATGATCTCCGGAGCCGCATTGATCAATGCACTCGAGATCGTGAATAAAGATATTACCACCATCAAAATGGTCGTGAGCGGGGCGGGTGCAGCAGCCGTTGCCTGCTCCAGGATGTACCTGAACCTGGGTGTATCCAAAGACAACATTACCATGTTTGATGTAGATGGTGTGATCAATAAGGAACGCACCAATCTCGATGAAAGCCGTATGTTCTTTGCCCGTGACATAGGCAATATCAGTATGGCCGATGCCCTGGTGGATGCAGATGTATTTATAGGTCTGAGCGCAGGTAATATCCTGAGCCAGGACATGGTGCGCGCTATGGCCAAAGACCCTATCGTCTTTGCTATGGCCAACCCGAATCCCGAGATCACCTATGATGAAGCCGTGGCTGCACGCCCCGATATCATCATGGCTACAGGAAGAAGCGATTATCCTAACCAGGTAAACAATGTACTCGGCTTTCCCTTCATCTTCAGAGGCGCGCTGGACGTAAGGGCTACTGCCATTAACGAAGAAATGAAAATGGCTGCCGCCTACGCATTGGCGGCGCTTGCCAAACAACCGGTACCCGAAATAGTGACCAAAGCCTATGGCCTTAAATCCATGACCTTCGGCCGCGACTATATCATACCCAAACCCCTGGACCCGAGATTGCTGTCTACCGTAGCTCCTGCTATTGCCAAAGCAGCAATGGAAACAGGAGTTGCACGCACTCCTATAGCCGATTTTGAAGCATACAAGCTGGAATTGAACGACCGTTTAGGGATCAACAACTCTATCATCCGCCTGGTCAATGCCAAAGCACGGCAGAATCCGCAAAGAATCGTTTTTGCCGAGGCCGATAATGTCAAAGTACTGAAAGCAGCCCAGATCGTAGAAGAAGAAGGCTTTGCTTTCCCGATCTTACTGGGCAATGAAAAACGCATCAATCAACTCATTGCAGAGCATAACATAGAATTAAAAAACCCGGTGATCATAGATCCGCGCAGCGATGCCTCTATGAGTAAAAGGATCGCATACGGAGAACAGTTCTTTGCAGAACGCCCGAGAAAAGGCATGAATGCCTATGAAGCCAAGAAGATCATGCGCGAGCGTAACTACTTCGGCTGCATGATGGTGGCTAACGGCGAAGCAGACGGGCTTATCAGTGGCCTCACCAGGAGTTACCCGGAAACCATCCGTCCTGCCCTGCAGACCATAGGTAAAGCCCCCGGTGTGAACAAAGTAGCCGGTATGTATATCGTCCTGACCCCGAAAGGGCCTTTATTCCTGGCAGATGCAACCGTCAACCTTACGCCTAATGCAGAAGAGCTGGCAGAGATCGCACAACTGGCGGCTGAAGAAGTTGCCCGGTTTAATATTGAACCTAAAGTAGCCATGCTCTCCTACTCCAATTTCGGCAGCAGCGATACCCCTGAAGCACGTATGATGGGCACAGCGGCACGCATTGCAAAAGAGCGCAACCCGGACCTCATCATCGATGGAGAAATACAGGCAGGACTGGCTTTTGATACCGCAGTGCTTAAAGAGAACTATCCCTTCTCCGACCTGGTAGGCGGTGGTGTCAATACCCTCATCTTCCCTAATCTTTCTTCGGGCAACATTGCGTATAACCTGCTTAAAGAAGTCGCAGATTTTGAGATCATAGGCCCTATCCTTTTAGGACTGAACAAGCCGGTACATATTTTACAACTAGGCAGTTCTGTACAGCAGATCGTGAATATGGTAGCTATGACTGCATTTGACGCACAAGGTAACAGATAAATATTATGGCAAAGCTGAACGTACTCACACCCTTTAATATTGAACTGGAATTTGATATTGCACCACTCGGCAAAAGAGCCCTGGCCTACTTTATCGACGTGATGGTGGGTGTGGTCTATGTATTAGTGCTGCACCTCACTATTTTAGAGACCGCCATTGCCTTTGAAGGGCTGTTTGACGTGTCCCAGTTCTTCCTCATCACATTGCCTTTATTCTTTTATCATTTCTTTAGTGAGATGCTCATGAATGGCCAGTCTGTAGGGAAAAAGATTGTGGGCATCCGGGTAGTGAATAAAAACGGTAATGCAGCCAGCATCAGCCAATATTTATTGCGCTGGATCTTATCCCTGCCTAATATCGTTTTTGTTCCGGTGGTAGGCTACGTAGTCTGGCTCAATCCCTGGCTGGGCTTTATGATGATCGGCATGATGGCTCTACCCGATACCATCTGCTATGCCGTCACCAAAGCCGGGCAAAGGATCGGCGACCTGGCCGGCAACACAGTTGTGGTGAATACCAAGCACAGTATGGACATAGAACAGACCATATTCCGCGAAGTATCCGTAGATACCGGCTACCAGCCCAAGTATCCGCAGGTCATGCGCCTTACCGACAAAGACATCAATAACCTGCGCAACCTCTTACAACAGAAACGGACCAAAGACCTGGACACCTACACCCTTCGTGTATCCCAGAGAATAGAGGCCGTACTCAAGATCACCAATGACAGCGGTGACCCGTACTATTTTTTCGAAGCCCTGCTGACCGACTATAACTATTACGTACAAACCAAATAAAGCTATTTTGAATTACTTAGGCCACGCTTACCTGTCTTTCGGACACACAGAACTATTAGTCGGTAATATGATAGGTGATTATGTAAAGGGCAATGAAGCCCTGCATCGGCTGCCTCCGGGTATTCAAAAAGGGGTCATACTGCACCGGAACATCGACAGCTATACCGATATGCACCCGGCAACGGCAAAGTGCAAAACATTTTTCAGGGAAGATTACAGGCTCTATGCCGGTGCTTTTGTAGATAGTATGTTTGATCACTTTATCGCTAACGATCCGCAGTGTTTTGAAAGCGAGCAGGCCTTATTTGACTTCACACAGGAGACTTATGCCGTAATAGAGCAACACCTGGACCTCTTGCCCGAAAAATTCCGGCTTATGTTCCGCCATATGCAGGCCGAGAACTGGCTCTACCGCTACCGTACATTGAAAGGGATGCAAAAGTCCTTCCAGGGACTGGTGCACCGGGCACAATACCTGGAAACAGGGGCAGAAAGCGCTTATACCACATTAGTGACCAACTTTTATACCCTGAACCAGTTTTACTACGAATTTATTGATGAAGTAAAAAATTACGTGAAGGAATCTATAGCAAAAATACTTATACAATAAGGTGATCAGCAGATAAAATCATGTAATAAATCATCATGCATTAAAATTATCTTAAAAAAACTGCCGGACGGCAATACTCATTGCCCGTATTAAAAAAGATAGAAATAATATTGTAACTTTGAGGCATTCATTGAACCATCAATAACACTTGCTTGTTGCTATTGATGGTTTTTTATTTTATAAAAAAATTTCGACATTTAGAATCATGAAGATCTTCAGGATTGCACCCTATATAAGTACCCTTGTTACCTCTGTAATGCTTTACACAGCACCCGTAGCTGCAAAAGATGCCAATGCTACCAAAGTGAACTACGCAGACACCAATAGTTTAGTGAACAGGAGGATCATCGATTCCTTAGACCGCTACTACAATATCCAGGTATCCAGAGGCTTCAACGGCAGCGTACTGGTAGGACATAAAGGCAAAGTACTGTACAAAAGACATTTCGGGATGGCTGACAGGACCACCGGTACTCCCTTGAGCGATTTCACCTCTACCCAGCTGTCTTCTACCTCTAAACCTTTCACGGCTACCGCTATACTCTGGCTCAACCAGAACAAATACCTGGACATCAATCTCCCGGTAAATGCTTACCTGAAAGATTTCCCCTACCCTAATATCACGGTAAAAATGCTCTTACACCACAGAAGTGGTTTACCCAATTACACCAGCACACGCTTACCGCGCTGGGCTTCTAAAGGACCTATGTATAATTTAGACCTGCAAAGCTACCTGGCGGCATACAAGCCTAAATTGCTGTCTACTCCCGATACCCGTTTCAACTATTGTAACACGAATTATGCCCTTCTGGGAAGGATCGTAGAGGAAGTCTCCGGGATTCCTTTTAAACAATTCATGAGAGAGCTCATTTTCGAGCCATTAGGTATGAAAAACACCTTTGTTTTTGATCCCCAGGACAATTACAGTAACCGCAGCTTATCGGTAAGCTATCGGCCTAACTGGGCTATTTTTGAAAACAACCATGAAGACGGTGTTTATGGCGACAAGGGGATCTACAGCACAGTAGAGGATATGTACCTCTGGGACCAGTCTTTTTACAACAATAAGATCCTGAGCGGCCAGACCTTAAAAGCAGCCTATACAGGCCTTCCCGTGGATTCGAGAGGCATTAAGAAATATGGCCTGGGATGGCGTATGTATGATTTCCTGAACGGGCAGAAAGTGATCTTCCATAACGGCTGGTGGCATGGCAACAACTCCGTGTTCTACCGCTTTATCCAGGAGAATACCACCATTATCGTACTGGGCAATAAATTCAATAAAAAGATCTACGATCAGGGTAAAGAAGTGTACCAGATCCTGCGCAACGTAGCACCGCAGACCTTCCTGTGCACATTTGACAACAGCACCGAAACAAGCGAGGAATAATCGTATATTGCAAACCGAATACTCTATTTTATAAATTTGTCATCAAGCAACATGAAAGTAGTAATTTTTGCCGGCGGAAGAGGCACCAGGATTTCAGAAGAATCACAGTTGAGACCCAAACCAATGATCGAAATTGGTGGTAAGCCTATCCTGTGGCATATCATGAAAACGTATGCCTACTACGGCCATACAGAATTTATTATTTGCCTGGGCTATAAAGGATGGCATATCAAAGAATACTTTGCCAACTATTTCCTGCACAATGCCGATATGACGGTAGACCTGCAGCATAATAGTATAGAATACCATAACAATAATGCTGAGCCCTTTAAAGTAACGATGATCGATACCGGTCTCGATACCATGACGGCAGGCAGGCTCAAGCGCGTGCTGCCTTACACCAACAATGAACCTTTTTTACTGACCTACGGGGACGGGCTGATTGATGCCAATATTAACGAAGTTATTAATTTCCATCAGCAGACCGGGAAGATCTGTACCATGACCTCCATCCAGGCAGGCAGCCGCTTTGGCGTGATCAAAATGGATGATAAAGGGATTATCGAATCTTTCCAGGAAAAGCCGAAAGACAGCGGTTCCTGGATCAATGCAGGCTACTTTGTACTGCAACCCGAGATCAAAAATTACCTCCAGGGCGATATGGATGATATTATGTGGGAGGCAGATCCTATGACTGCTTTAGCAAAAGACAGTGAGATAGCTGCCTATAAACATGATGGCTTCTGGAAATGTATGGACACCTTAAGAGAGAAAGAAGAACTGGAAGCGATGTGGGAAAAAGGCGCTCAATGGAAGTGCTGGTGATGTGATGGGTGATGAGTGATAGGTGATAGGTGATGGGTGATATGTGATATGTGATATGTGATATGTGATAAGAGATGAATGATTGAATCACGGAATAACACCCACCTAAGCTCCATAATTACTCACTATTCGCTATATCCTGTTCACTATTCACTGTTCCCTATTCCCTGTTCACTGTTCCCTATTCCCTATTCACTATATCCTCAAATACTATCACCCTTTACAATGCAGGCTTTACAAGACATATTCAAAGGCAAAAAAGTTTTCCTGACCGGGCATACTGGTTTCAAAGGAGCCTGGCTGCTCCAGATCCTGAACCAACTCGGAGCTACCGTAAAAGGCTACTCCCTGGCACCGGAACATGACAATGACCTGTACCAGCAAATTGACGGAGAAGCCCTTTGTTACAGTTCTGTAATAGCAGACATCAACGATGCTGCCCAGGTGCAGGCCGAACTGGTCCGCTTTGAGCCCGATTTTGTATTCCATCTTGCAGCACAGGCATTGGTGAGGAGAAGCTACCAGGCCCCCGCAGATACCTTTGCTACAAACGTAATGGGCACGGTAAATGTACTGGAAGCTCTGCGGAAGCTGGACAAGCGCTGTGTGGCCATTATGATCACCACAGATAAAGTTTACGAAAACCCCGAAGACGGCATTGCTTTTAAAGAAGCAGACAAACTGGGTGGCTATGATCCCTATTCTGCCTCAAAAGCAGCCTGCGAGATCGCCATCAGTTCCTATATGCGTTCCTTTTTCCCGGCGGCAGATTACGATAAACACCAGAAAAGTATTGTAGCCATGCGTGCAGGGAATGTAATCGGTGGCGGTGATTTTTCAGAAGACCGCATCATTCCCGACATCGTGAGGGCGATACAGTTCCTGAAGCCGGTAAAACTCCGCAATCCTAAGGCCGTAAGGCCCTGGCAGCACGTATTAGAGCCCCTAATGGCTTATGTACAAACGGCAGCCATCTTATACACCAATCCCGGCACACTTTCCCCAGCCTACAACATAGGCCCTGAAGCAAGCGATGTATTGCCCGTACTTGAAGTGACAGAGCACTTCATCAAAGCTTTCGGAAAAGGCACTTACGAGATTACCGGCAATGCCCACCAACCGCATGAAGCGGCCCTTCTATTACTCGACAATACCAGGATCAAGACAGAGACCGGCTTTACACCAAAACTCACGGCCCATCAGGCCATCGAATGGACGGCAAAATGGTATGCCGACAAAGAACGATCTGCCGTAGAGAAATGCCAGGAGCAGATCAATGATTTCCTGGCCCTGTAAGCTTCACTAAAGCGCCAGCTTCTGTTTCATCTTTGCCAGCCTGGCCCTGCTTCTTTTAATAAAATAAAGCATGATCAGCACAATCGTGATGCCCAGGAAACCTGCGATAACAGGCACGATAAAGGCAAAGATAGCCCCCGTAAAAGCCATTGTATTCTCGCCCGTTGCCAATAAGCCATTACCCGTGGTCAGCGTGGTCTTGGAAGAAAGCAGGCGGGTAAAAACAGTGCCTGTCTGAACAATCCCTGCAGCACCACCTCCTACAATCAATCCCAGTCCCCACCGGATCATTTCATTATCAATATGCAGGAAAGATGCCGTAAGGAAAGTACCGGCAGCAATCGCTAAAGGCGTTGCGATCAGGTCCAGGAAATGATCTACTACAGGAATGTAATACCCCCCTATCTCCACTAAAGAGGCCGTAGCGAAAGTAATAATAGCAGGTAAGGTCGCCATCCATGCCACCTGATTAGTCACGCCCTCGGGAAGCCATTGAAAATAAGCGGCCAAAGAACTGACAAGCAGGGGTAAAAATACCCTGAAACCGCAACTGGCACTAAGTCCTACGCCCAGCAACAATGCAAAAATAATTTCCTTATACATTACATTTTTATTTTCCTTAAATTTAAGCCATAAAACACAACCTATAAAAAAAACATTTATAATTTATGACTTAAATCTATTGTTAGGTTTGAAAAAGATCCAGGTGTTTCATTATTTAAGTGAACATTTAAAGCAAGTATTACCCTTTACTGAAGCTGAAATCCTTGTCATTTCCAGTAAAATGTTCCGAAAAGTGTATAATAAAGGAGAACGTTTTATTGCTAAAGGAGAAGTCAACACCCAATCAGGCTTTATCTGTAATGGCTTGATGAGATTATTCTATGTGAAAGATGAAAAAGAATTTACCGTCAAGTATTTTTACAAAGATTCCTGGGTAGGAAATCTCCAAAGTGTCCACACCGGCGAGCCCAGCTTGTATTATATAGAAGCAGTCATCAAAACAGAACTATTAGTATTTGAAAATACTAGCATGAATCAACTGTTTGATGAAATAAACCGGTTAGAAAGGTATGCCAGGCTCATGGTAGAGTCCTCGTTTATACAACTTATACAGGAAAAAGCTAACAGAATATTGCTTACCGTTGAAGAACAGTACTTGCAGTTAATAGATGCTCACCCGGAACTGATAGGAACAGTTCCCCTAAAGCAGATTGCCAGTTTTCTAAACATTGAACCAGGCAGCTTAAGCCGTATCAGGAAGAGACTGTCTAAAAATACCTGATAAAGTATTATAGCTTTTTTTTCTTCAATTACCGGCACAGCCGGTACAACTACTTATTTTCATTTATCTGTAGCTACAATAGGTAATAAAAAGGAATAATAAGTAGCCAATTCCCACAAAAAGACTTAACCGAGGTTAATAAATTCTACTTTTCCTGATACATTTCCTTTATAGTGCAAGAAAGCTGTCTAAATTCGTCAGCAATTAAATTATAAAAATAACATACTAAAAATATTTACCTGTAAAATGAATTCCTGATAATAGCCTTTTGTTCGGACTTATCCGGAATAAGCAAAATACAACTTGTAAAACCAAACATAAAAGCACCTCAATCTGTACATTAAGACATCATCTTTACCTACATCTAACTGATGCTTACTTTACCTGGATTGAACATTCAAGAGCATTTAGATTCTTCTAACCGCTCTTTTTTATTTTTTAGCCTAATCCCCGCAACCTCCGCAGCCGCTGCCACCACAGGAAGATCCGCAGCTTGTACCGCAAGCGGAACTGCTGTCACCGCTCCTGGCATTCAGGGGGGCAACAAGCGGAACGAAAGCAGCCGCTAAAGCCAGCTTCCCCGACTGGAGATAAGTCCACTCCCCGCTTTGTTCTTCCTGCTGCAAGCCCCCGGAGTGTAAATAATGACGGGGTAGTACATGACGCGTCAGCTGCAACACTATTCCTTTCAAAAAAGTTACCGCCAGGATAAGAAAAAAGATAAGCACAAAAGAGATATAAAGAACAGGTTTGCCTGCAGATAAACCGGTAAGCACCCTGACCAGGCCCAAAGCTAAAAAGAAGCCCATAAGAAAATAATTGACCCGCACAATCCCGGAACAATACTTTGAGGATTTGATATACTGCAACAAGGTGTCACAGAAGGCTTGTATTGCCTGGAAGTAAGGCGCACGAACAGCTCTTTGCAATAGCTCAAGGTAAGTAAGCGGGTAATCACTTTTCGCGATCATGTCATACACTTTTACCTGCGCCAGTTGCGTAGGTTCAGCTCCCTTTATAGCCGAAAACTCCTGCTGCTCATTAATTCCCACATATCCCTGCACCAGCAATTCATTCGTCACTGCATGGACACTCTCCTGTACCCGCCCGGTCTTCAAAGTAATGACTTCCAGGCTATCCAGCTGTAGCAAAAAATGCGCCTTGTCAAGCCCTTTTAATAAATGCGCAAAGCGTTTCCTGTTATAGTTTTGCAGCAATAAAAAGAGCACTATACCCAAAATACAATAAACAGGTATAAAGTAAACACTGGACACCTGGCGGTAAACAGGCTGCAACAGGAAGTATAAGCCCGCCACAAATATGGGCAGCAAGCACAATGCAACTACAGTTGATTGCTCCCGGGAAAATAAAGAGGGACGAAGCGGTAAGCTGGCATACATACTATCATACTGCCATATAGTGTCCGGCATAGGCCCGAAATTATTTTCATACAGCTTTTGTGTCCATACTCTGGCAGTTTCAAACCTGCCGCGCTCTGCTACCTCCTTCCGCGAAGGAATATGTTTGATATCCTTACCCAACACGCTGCAAAAGGAAGCATAGGAATCTGTATAGATCAGGTGTAAGTGCCATACGGTATCAATAATTTCAGCAGGAGCAATCATCTCCTCTGAGATTGCTGCCAGGAACATAAACTTCTTATACTCTGTGATAGCAGTAGCGGTGAAGTGAAAAGACCAGCCATTTTCTGTCGCCAGTCTAAGGGCAAACCCGTAATTAAACTGGTACTCCTCTATATTAAAGGCTAATACCTGTTCCCATAATTTCCGGTCGCGTTCATCCATGTTCATAAACACAATTTTACGATTAAACACCTTCAAATACAAGCTTAAAAGTAATCATTATCCTGGTCAGACTATAGCATTTCCCTGTTCCATCCTGTCAAAAGGGGGGAATTTACTCTTGCAGAAGCCGGGCTTTTTAAAAAATATTTGTATAAGATTAATCATTAAAACAACTCCTTATGAAAAATTCAATTTCAATCAAAAAATCAGCTTTACTGCTCATGCTATTACTATTTGCATATGGTCAGGAAGCTCTGGCCAGTAACAATATACCCGGCGTGGGTGTAGTGATGAAAAGAAATCCCGGTGGCGGGGCCAACCATGTAGGTACTTCTAACAATAATGGTGATCTAAGTTTTAACATTAAAGAAGCAGGTAATTACACAATTACGTTGTCAGGAACCGGAAGTCCAAAAGCAGGCCCTGTAGTAGGTGCTATAGTAAAATGCGGCAAGCCCAAAAGCAATTTATTAATCATTGGCACTACTAACCAAAACGGTGAAGTAGCCTGGAAAGATGCAAAGCCGGGAAATTATATACTGCGTGTAGAAAGCGCCGGTGATCAATGCCCGGATGGCTATATAGTCAAAGAAGGAAAGTGCAGGATAGCAGACCATTTTGCACCTGATCAGCCACAAGCCAAAACAGCAGGCAATCGTGACGGAGGCGGTAACGGCACAACCGTTGTGATATGGGCAAGAAAAAGCCCTTTGATTTTTATCGGCGGCGGTATTGTATCACCCGGCACAAGTACAGGCCTTGGGCATTTTACTGACATTAACCTAAGTACATACATTCCCATAAAATCATTTAATAAATGGAGCATTGGCCTGGAAGCAGGCGGCGGCTACAGCTTTAGCAATAAAGATAATTGTCCCGAGGTGTCCCCTTTCCAGCTAATGAACCAGATGGCGCCGCCGGTGGTAAATGAAAGAGGAACCGGAAGCCCTAAAGCGGCTGGTTTCAGGCTTTCTGCAGGTCCTGCCGCTGCATTTGCGGTAAGCGATAACTTTATGGTGCTACCCTCATTAAATGCCGTGTACAGCAGTTTCAAAGAAAGTAATTGCATCGTCACGCAGACCTCGCAGGTAAATGGTATTACCTATAATTGGGATATTGCAAAGCACAACAGACAACAATCTTCGGGTATCGGCTTTATACCCAAACTAAAACTCGTATACCTGTTTGGCCGCATAGGATTATAGGCCGAAGGCAGCTATATGATGGCACAAAAAACAAACACCGAAACAAGCCTTTTAGTACCCGAAGGCAGTGCCACCAATGGCAGCTACGATTGGGGACAGATGAACACCCATACCTATAGTACAAACATCACAAGTACGGCTTTTAAGGCTTTGGGCTTCGGGGGAGGCATTGTGCTTGATTTAGGAAAACACCCCTATAAATTCGGCAGAGATAACAAAGTCACGGAACATGGTACTGTAACCGGGGGCGTGATTGCCAACAATGAAACAACAGGCACTTCAGAACGTATCATCAATACAAACCAAAACAATCCGATTCTCAATAATCCCTTATACCATCTTCCTCCCTACTGGTTCACACAATGTATCGATAACAGAAAGGTGGCTTTATATGTGCTGCATGGACTTGTAATAGATGCCGTGTACAGTAATATACCTTGCAATTCTGCTACATGGCCTGCAGCAGGTGTCCCCGGGCACAGTGGTGTATTTAAAACAGAACCGGTCCGGCATACCGTGGTCCTGGACAAAACCAAATGGACTGCAGCAAAAGAACCCTTGAGCTTTGAACAACTCTCTGAATTGCCGCTATCAATCGTTCCTGCAGGGGCAGAACTTATAGAAATTTCTTTAGTAAAATCCAATGACAAAGTATTATTGATCCACCAATATCGTTTCGGCAGAGATAACAAGTTAAGCGCAGCTAATGAAAATTTAACAATAGTAACACCACTTACTACAGCAGGTGAAATGTTACAAACAGAAGGCTATCATATCGTATGCCGTACCTCCCAAAAAGGCACAACAGTTGAGCAAAAAAATACGGCGGCGAAACGTAAGGAGTACATAGGGCATATAACGCTGCTCAGATAAAACAAAACTCACCTCGGGCATTAGAGTATACCTGATCTGCTGATTTAATGTGCGCTTTTGTTTTACTTATACCCCGGAGCAATAATGCGCAAGCAGTTTTAAGGAGCAGCAGCGCACATTTTACCAATGTGCCAAAAAGCAGTAAATTGCAGGTTTATTGAAAAGACATGTCAGAAAACACGATTTTGGGGCTTAAACTGCCTACCGATCCAAGATGGGTGGACATAGCAGGCATTTCACTGGAAGATATTTTAACCGATCACGCTTTTTGTGAGCAAAAGGCGGCTACAACGATGATCTCCATCATTCAACGCTATTCAGAAAGGGCAGAGCTGGTCGATAAATTAGCACCTGTGGTCACCGAAGAATGGGGCCATTTCAGGATGGTGCTGGCAGAACTCAAGAAAAGAGGTATGCAACTGGGCAAGCAAAGAAAGGACGACTACGTTAATGCCTTGCTGGAACATGAGCCTAAAGCCGGCAGCCAGGAGGACAAACTGCTCCACAAGCTATGCATCTGTGCCCTTATAGAAGCGCGGAGCTGCGAACGTTTCCGTTTGCTAAGCCTGCATATCAATGACGATAAGCTCAAAGAGTTTTATCACAAATTTATGGTGTCAGAAGCGGGACATTACCGTTTATTTCTGGACCTTGCAAGGTATTATTTTCCTGAAGACAGAGTAAAGGAAAACTGGCAATGGTGGTTACAAACAGAAAAGAAAATCATGGCTGAAATGCCCCCCAGAGCAGATCGTATTCACTAAGAAAATTTAATAAATATGCAATTTACCCAATCCGATAATTTCTTCCTGATGGCCGGCCCCTGCGCCATTGAAGGAGAAGAAATAGCTATGCGTATAGCAGAAAGAATTGTCAACATCACGCAAAAACTCAATATCCCTTTTATTTTCAAAGGATCTTACCGTAAAGCCAACCGCACAAGGCTGGATAGCTTTACCGGAATAGGCGATGAGCAAGCGCTGAAGATCCTGCAAAAAGCCGGGCAAACCTTTGGTGTACCCGTAGTCACCGATTTCCATGATGCCGCAGAAGCTGAGATGGCTGCTGCCTATGCAGATATCCTGCAGGTTCCGGCATTCCTGTGCCGCCAGACCGATATACTCGTGGCCGCTGCTAAAACCGGGAAGATCGTCAATGTAAAAAAGGGACAATTCCTGTCTCCCGATGCCATGCAGTTTGCCGTACAGAAAATAAGAGAAAGCAATAATGAAAATATAATCCTTACCGACCGGGGTACCTCTTTTGGTTACCACGACCTCATCGTCGATTACCGCGGTATACCTGTAATGAAATCCTTCAATGTGCCTGTAGTGATGGATTGTACCCACTCTCTGCAACAGCCCAACCAGAGTTCCGGTGTTACCGGAGGTAATCCGGCCATGATCGAAACCATTGCCAAAGCCGCCATAGCAGTAGGAGCAGATGGCCTGTTCATAGAAACACACCCCGACCCTAAACACGCTAAATCTGATGGAGCTAATATGCTTCACCTCGACCTCCTGGAAGACTTGCTGACCAAAATGGTCAAACTGAGGACTGTGGTTAAAGATCTTTAATACAATTGATACAACATAAAACGGGAGTCGCTGTGGACAGCGACTCCCGTTTTTATTTTAAAAACTTTATCAATATTATTGTGCTTCAGGCTCCGGTGCCCAGGAAGCTTTAAACTCCTTCATATGCTTTTCCCAGCTTGCCTGACCGGGTTCCTCTACCGATACAAAATATTTCAGCAAAGTCTCCATCTGGTCTAAACGCTGGTACCCGGGAATGGGATTGACATAAGCCATATTTTTTCCTGCGATCACCGTAGTAGGATAGCTCATCTTACCGCTCATCATTTCTGCCGCAAAACGATGCGATTTATATTCAGGCACATACTCATAAGTCTTGCCCATAAAGGTAAGCGGTGTTTTTGATTCTGCATTGAACTTGACCGCGTAATAGTACTTATTGACATAGCGAGCCAGTTCTTTATTGGAAAAAGTCTTTTTATCCATCACCTTGCACCAGCCACACCAGTCGGTATAAAAATCGAAAATAACCTTACGAGGTTCTTTTTTCATTTTTTGCTCCAGCTCTTCCACAGAGATCCACTGGATCGCATCTGCAACAGGGGCTTCCGTTTTAGATTTACCGGAGGCCGATGCCTGGGCCGACTTTTTCTTTTGTGCAAAAAGGCTCATAGCGCTGAACATAGCCAGCAATAAAGCCCATCCAAATACTTTCTTATTCATGATTTTAAGATTAAATTCCGGGCTGAGGATACCTGGTACACAACAGCCAAAACTGTAAATTTAAATTAAATACAGGAATGAATACGTTAAATTTGCCGATTAATAATCGGGACAAAATGAAAATAGCAGTAGCCGTCACCGGCGCAAGCGGTTCTATTTACGCAAAACTATTACTTCAGAAAATAAAGGCCTTGAGTGATGCCAATGAGCAGATACAGACCGACCTCGTCTGGAGCAAAAATGCCTTTACCGTTTGGAAAGAAGAGCTGGAGGATGAAAGCTATAAAGACCTTCCGTTCAAAAGCTGGGATACCCAGGACTATTATGCACCTTTTGCCTCCGGCAGCGCGGGCTACGATGCCCTGGTCATCATTCCCTGCAGCATGGGCACACTGGGACGTATTGCTACCGGCATCAGCGACAGCCTGATCACCCGTGCGGCAGATGTGATGCTTAAAGAACGCAAAAAACTGATCTGTGTCATCCGCGAGACTCCCTACAACCTGGTACACATTAATAATATGAAAACAGTGACCGAGGCAGGAGGTATTATCTGCCCCGCTTCGCCTTCTTTCTACAGCAAACCTAAAGACCTCAACGATGCCGCAATGACTGTTGTAGACCGCGTGCTGGGGCTTATAGGCCTGGATAGCAAGGGTTATAAATGGGGGCAATAAAAGACCAAAGCAACTCATTAAAAAGGCTGTATACCTGTATTACATTGCGACCAGCTCAATGTGACACAGGCATACAGCCTTAAATATTTATCTATCCGGGAACCCGGCCTGCTTGTTTAAAGCTTAGTAAATTTAAAACTTGCTGTTCTCCCTTCAACAGTGATATTCAGATAATATATACCGGAATGCAAAGCAGCGATATCCACTTTTACAACCTGCCCGCCATTGATAGCCGCAGGTTTCAGGTCCAGCACTTCCTGCCCCAGCACATTCACAATTTTAATACCTGCATTACTGAGCGGCTGTTTTGTGCTTATATAAAGCTCTTGAGACGCAGGATTAGGGAATAAGGCCAAGCCATAGGCAGCCTTCAGCTCATCTACGCCCACACCATTCCAGGCAACACTTTCCGAGATCCCCGTACAACCGTATTCATTGGTAACACTGACCGTGTACATACCATCTTCCGTTACCGTATAAGTATTGCTGTTTGCACCAGGAATATTAGTCCCGCCTTTCTGCCATTGATAAGTACTGAAGGTACCCGTACTCAACACATTATTAGCACTGGTAATGACTGGTTCGGGCAGTGCACGAGCAACCACAGTTATTGCATCAGTAGTATCCGTACAATCTCCGTTCCGGTCAGTGATCACCGTATAGGAACCTGCTTGTGTTACCACTAAAGAATCTGCATCGATGCCTACTGCAGCACCATTTCTCCGCCATTGGTAGGTAAAGCTGGCATGCGGGGTTACGTGTAAGGTCAGCGAAGAACCTTCGCAAAGGTTTCTTTCTGACAAAGAGGTGATCCTAACCGGGTTAGGCACCGTGATATCGAAACTCACAGAATCCATACAGCTTCCGTTGCTCGTCACTACCGCTACATAATGTCCCGGCTGCGTTACCGTGTACGTATTGGTAATCACCGAAGAATCTGAATAAAATTTAGTGACCCGGCTGTTACCGTATTCACATACATAAAGAGTATCCTGGAACTTGGCAAAACCCATAGGTTGTGATACCTGGTTGAGTGCAGTACCATTACCGTTTCCACCCACTACAGTAGTACCTAAGGTGGCCCCTGCCGGCCAGTATTGTACCCGGTGATTATTGGCATCAGTCACAAATATACCACCCAGGTTATCCACGACAATCCCGGTAGGGTTATTCAATTGATTGGCAGCAGCGCCCTGGCCGTTACCACCCGATACGATCACACCTGCAGTAGCACCCGGTACCCATTTAGAGACCCGGTGATTACTATATTCGGTAATGTAGACATTTTCACTCGCATCAACATACAGGTTGCCATTCATGCTAGGTGTAGCCAATTGATTGAGTGCAGCACCAAAGCCATTACCACCGGCAACCGTAACACCAGTAGTAGCACCCGAAGCCCACTTCTGTACCCGGGCATTACCCGCATCAACAATATAAATACTGCCGTTACGCACCACCAGACCTCCGGCAAAATTCAACTGGTTAGCAGCAGCGCCCATACCATTACCCCCGGCAACCGTAACACCGGAAGTAGCCCCGGGAGCCCACTTCTGCACACGATTGTTCACACAATCACTGATATAGATATCTCCATTATTATCGACAAAAACCCCTACCGGGAAACTCAACTGGTTAGCCGCACTCCCCTGACCATTACCACCGGCAACGGTAACACCCGTTGTGGCACCGGGAACCCATTTCTGGATCCGGTGATTAGGCCCATCTGCCACATAAATATTGCCCTGGTTGTCTACGTGCATACCCATAGGCTGGTTGAGCTGGTTGGCCGCATTGCCCTGGCCGTTACCACCGGCAACAATATAACCACTGCCCAGCGATGCGATATAGGTCTGCACCACGACATTATCCTTTTTCCAGGAAATACTGTCCATCGTGAAGTTGGCATTCACCGTAAGTGTAATAGGATAACAATTCCCGGAGCTGCTTAATGTAGCATTACATTGTGCATAAGACTGATGCGCCCCCTGAAGGAAAGCAGTGGAAACCAGGAAGGATAGTAATAATTTTTTCATGTAAAATCAATTTAAAAGGGTGATAATAACAGGTGCCATGACACTGTAAATATATTCTAACTTTAAGCTCACATTCGCAAACTGTTCACTCATTTTCGTAAAAAATAAGTGATTTCCCCTATATTCATATCGTGCAAATAGTTCAAATTGCATCATAAAACATCCTCTTCTGTAATGAACCTAGCCAAGCGATGCACTACCCTGTTTATACCCCTGAAAGCAATACGTTATCTATTCATCGTGCTGCTCCTAATGACTTACAGCTCCCTTTGCCGGGCACAGTCAGAAAATGCGGTAAGCTATAAAACAGCAGCACAGAACCAGTCTTTAAATTCAGAACGGGTCAATGAACAATTATTAAAGATCGAGGTCCTCAATCAAACCAGCCCCGACAGTGCCCTGGCACTGCTGAAGCCTTTAATGGCCCATGAGCAGCACAAGGTCATGCAAGCCTTCAACGGAAAAGTATTTGCCTTTGCAGCGGTCTGCTACCTGCGTAAAGGAGATTATAAAACCTGCGAGCAACTGCTGGAAAAAGCATTTCACTATGCCGGTCGTGATAAAGACAAGGAAATATTGAGTTACCTGCACAATGTCAATGCCATTATTTACCAGCAATCGGGTCTCTACAGCAAAAGCATTCATCATTACCTGCAAGCCCTGGAACTGGCAGGAACAGACCTCAGCGACAAAAGGATCGTGCAGACTTATACCAATTTCGGGGGCTTCTGGAGCATCATAGGAGAATACAAGCAAGCCTTGAAATATTACGACCTGGCTGCCGATATCCTGCAAAAAAATAAAAATTCAGATCCTTATATCACCATGAATATAGGCATTGCAAAATCCGATTCCAGCAATGATTTCGCCATCTCCAAGTTTAAAGAGGCCTTGCAGATACTCAACAATAAAAATGACATCCACCTCGCCAATAAGCTCTACGTTAACCTTTCAGAGGCCTACCGCATCAATAAGCAATACGACACAGCCCTCTTCTACCTGCAAAAGGCGGAAGTCACGGCAAAACTTTTCAATACCAACACCTCCCTTGCTCTTTATTATGCCGAGGCAGGAGAACTTTACCTGGAGCTCGGTGATACAAAAAAGGCAGAAGCGGCCCTGAGGAAAGGCCTGGCAGCTTCAGATGCAAGCCATACCAAAGACCTGAGTAAAGGAATTCATGAAGTGCTCGCCAAAGTCTATGAAAAGAAACAGGATTTTAAAAATGCCTTTATGCACCAGACCTATGCGATAAGGCTACAGGACAGCTTAGACAAATCGGAGAAAGTAAAGACACTCGACCTCATGCTCGATTACCAGAAAGCAGAACAAGACCGGCTTATGGCCAACAATACCCTGGCATTGAGTCAAAAGGAAAATCAAATCGAGCAACGCAATACCTGGATGGCCCTTATCCTGGCCGTTTCATTGGGAGCAATAGGCATTGTGGTATCCGCATTCAGGAATAGCCGGAACAAGCAGAAATTACAAAAAAATGAGCTGGCACTGCTCCGGCAAACCCAGGAGGTGGAAAGGCTTAAAGCGCTTTCAGAAGGAGAAGAAAAGGAACGCAACCGGATTGCACACGAGCTTCATGACAGCGTTATGGTAGAGTTTGCTTCTGTAAAAATGCAGTTGAATGCGCTACCCCAGCATTTCCCCGAAATGGCCCGCTCAGACAACCACAAAAAGATCGTACAACAAATGGACCGGGCCACCAAAGAGCTCCGCCTTACCGCCCACAACCTGATGCCGGACCTCTTACTGGACGAAGGCCTTATCCAGGCTACTTACTACTTCTGCAATAATATTCAGAAAACTTCTGAATTGCCTATTTCGTTTCAGCATATAGGACTGCCGCTCCCACGCTTTATAGCAGACTTTGAGATCCTGATCTACAGGACCGTACAGGAGATCATCCAGAACATCATCAAGCATGCCGCAGCCGGCAAAGCCCTGATTCAGATACAATACGACGGGGAATACCTGTCTATTACCATTGAAGATAATGGTAAAGGATTTGACCGCTCTAAAGAATATGAGGGAATGGGCCTGAGAAGTATTAAAAACCGGCTCCAGATGTTCCACAGCCAGATGGATATAAAAAGCGTGATGGGCATAGGTACTACTGTCCTGATCGAATCTCAGACAAAAAACTTAATTTTAGAAAAATGAACAGCATATGGCTATCAGAGTCTCCATTATAGATGATCATCCCCTGGCAACCACAGGGATCGCTAATATGCTTAAGGAATTTAAGGATATTGAAATTACCAAAATTTACCATACTGCGTCGGCCTTGCTCGAGCATATTCCGGCCAATTTACCGGAGGTGCTTTTAATGGACATTATGTTGAAAGAATACTCCGGGAAAGACCTTGCGCCACAGTTAAAAAAAGAATATCCCGATCTTAAGATCATCGCATTGACCAGTTTGGATGCCCCGGCCTCCGTTTCCGGGATGATGCGGCGAGGATGCAGCGGATACCTGCTGAAAGATACCGACCAGTATACCTTACACAATGCTATTCTTGCCGTCCATAATGGCGAAGAATTCATAGAGCCTTCCCTGAAAGAAACCATGGTCCAGAACCTGTTTAATTTCAGTAAAAACACTTCCAATGACCGTTCCATTCCCGAGATCACGATGAGGGAGAAAGAGATCATCCAGTTGATAGCCGATGAATTAACGACACAGGAGATTGCCGACAAGCTCTTTATCAGCTTCAGAACGGTAGAAAACCATCGATATAGTTTAATGCAAAAGCTGGTGGTCAAAAATACAGCGGGATTAATCAAAGTGGCGATACAACTGGGCTTGATCAAATAAAAATTTGCTGTTCGCCCTGCTCGCAAAGCATATATCGAATAAAAGATAATAAAGGATTTGAAATCCTGTTTGATTACAAGTTCGAAATGCACTAACAGAACAACACAACAAAAGACTATAAATAATAAGGGTGTTATCTGATTCGATAACACCCTTATTATAATTATTGCTTGTTTACTTTTATGCTTGAACGATTCCCTTGAGTATCTGTTATACTTAAGATATACGTTCCGCTTACCAGTTGCCCAAGATGATGTTTACTACGCTTATTGTCAAGGTGGGTACGATATACTTCCTGCCCCAGCAGGTTAACCACTGACAGTTCAAAACCATCCGTATATTTTTGATCAAAACTAATGATCAACTCATTACTTACCGGGTTAGGATAAACTGATACCGCACCGGAGGTAAACAAGTCCTGAACACCTGTACCATTGATCGTGATCAGCAGGGAATCCATTTTAGTCGCATCCGAAGTAGATACCGCCTTGGCCCATACTGTACCATTAGTCTGTGCAGTAACCAATCCGCTTGCGGAGATGGTGGCCGTGCCCGTGCCCGGAATAAGGCTCCAGTCAACCGTTTGCACCGCTGTAGCCGGGAGCACCGTAGCTGTCATCTGCAAAGGAACCGATAGGTCTGTAATTATTGTCGGAACACCTCCCTGAGTAGCCACAGTAACACTCGCAACCGGTTCTACCTGGTTACTGATCGTGATCAGCATGGAATCCATTTTAGTGGCATCAGAAGTAGATACCGCCTTGGCCCATACTGTACCATTAGTCTGTGCAGTTACCAGCCCGCTTGCTGAAATAGTAGCAGTGCCGGTGCCCGGAATAAGGCTCCAGTCAACCGTTTGCACCGCTGTAGCCGGTAGCACAGTAGCCGTCATTTGCAAAGAACCGGCATTGCCTGTAATCGTTGCAGGAACACCGCCCTGGGTAGCTACAACCAAACTGGTAATGGGTACTACCTGGTTGCTGATCGTGATCAGCATAGAATCCATTTTAGTGACATCAGCCGTAGATACCGCCTTGGCCCATACCGTACCATTAGTCTGTGCAGTTACCAGGCCGCTTGCTGAAATAGTAGCGGTGCCGGTGCCCGGAATAAGGCTCCAGTCAACCGTTTGCACCGCTGTAGCCGGTAGCACAGTAGCCGTCATTTGCAAAGAACCGGCATTGCCTGTAATCGTTGCGGGAACACCTCCCTGGGTAGCTACAACCAAACTGGTAATGGGTACTACCTGGTTGCTGATCGTGATCAGCATAGAATCTTTCTTCGTAGCATCAACCGTAGACACTGCCCTGGCCCATACCGTACCGTTGGCCTGTGCAGCAACCAGGCCACTTCCGGATATTGTGGCCGCGCCGGTAACCGGAACAATACTCCAGAGAACCGTCTGGGTTGCCGTTGCAGGAAGCACAGTAGCCGTCATTTGCAAAGAACCGGCATTGCTCGTAATCGTAGCAGGCACACTGCCCTGGGTAGCTACACTCACACTGGCAACCGGGGGAATCTGGTTACTGATTGTAATAAGTGTAGAATCTTTTTTGGTGACATCAAAAATTGATACGCCCTTAGCCCATACAGTACCATCAGTCTGTGCGGTCACTAATCCTGTAGCCGATATTGTGGCAGTACCCGTTACTGGAATAATGCTCCAGGTAACTGCAGATCCTGCACCCAAGGGACTGACCAATACAGCCATTTGCAAAGTCCCGCCATTGGTGGTAATGTCAGGCGATACCAATCCGTAAGGGAATACCGAAAGCATTGTGGGTGGAGGGGTCTGGTTGCTCAATGTAAGCTGCATGGAATCTTTTTTGCTCGGATCTGCATTAGATACTGCTTTAACCCACACAGTACCATCGAGCTGCGCAGTCACTAATCCACTGGCAGAGACCGTTGCTGTACCCGAGAAAGGGATAATACTCCAGGTAACAGCCTGTGAAGCAGTAACAGGAAGCACTGTTGCTACCATCTGTAAAGTGCCGGCATTGGTGGTAATCGTTGGTGGTACATTGCCTTGCGTACTCACCGTCAAGCCGGTTACGGTAACCTGGTTACTCAAGGTGATGAGCAGGGAGTCTTTTTTAGTTAAATCTACTACAGATACCGCCTTAGCCCATACAGTACCATTTGTCTGTGCCGTTATTAACCCACCGGCAGATATGGTAGCCGTTCCTGTAACCGGAACGATACTCCAGTTGACTGTTTGCGTTGCAATAGCCGGCAGGACAGTTGAAGTCATTTGTAAAGTACCCGCATTGGTGTTGATACTGGCCGGAGCAGCCCCCTGGGTAGCCACACTCACACTCGTTACCGGTATGCCTGCTTGTATATTAAGGGTATAATCCTCTACTTCTCCAATAGCAAAGCCAATTGAATTACAAGGAAGCCCGAAGGTAAAGTTAGCCATGTCCAGTATAATCCTCATGCGTGTATTGCCGGGCAAAGCATTTGCAGGAGCCACGATAGAAAGCATCTGGGTCCCGCCTGCAGCTATCCCTGATCCCAAAATATACTGCTCACCTGCATCATCTAAAACACCATTCTGGTTCCAGTCAATATAGGCATAGATATAATAATTACCAAATATAGGATTCGAATGAAAGGATACACTTAAATTTCCGGGAGTACCTACAGTAAGCTGCCCAGGACTCACTGTAGTAGTAAAATCACTATAGGCATCTACACTTGCAGCCACGCTAGAATTATTCATTCCCCCAAAACTGACATTGGTAATCCAATCTGTCGTGTTATCAAAGCCCGGGGCAGGCGGGCAATAGGTCACCTGTGCAATGGATTTACTACTTATAGAGCAAAGGCCGATAGAGGCGAGCAGTGCTGCATACAGCACCTTAATGTTTTTTTTCATATTGTAAAATTTAGGCATAAAATACTAAAATAAATAAATAATTATATATAAAATAAATAATTATTAAATTTTAACAAGCCGGAAACATTATCAAACAATGCACAGCTATATTCCGGGTAATAGTCGTTCCAAAACGGGATACAAGAAATGCGGGGAATATCAATCGCATTTATACAACCAATAGTTCGCTCCGATTGATATACCTTCTTCCCCTATAATGCATAGAGAGCATGGGAAGTTGCTCCTTATACATTATAAGACTATTTGCTGATTTTTATAGAAGAGCGGTTTCCGCCCGGATCTTGAATACTTAAGATATAAGTCCCGCTTACGAGGTGCGCCAGGTGATGGCTGCTACGCTTATTGTTTATATGTGCATGATACACTTCCTGTCCCAGTAAGTTGAGCACAGTCAGCTCAAATCCGTCCGTATATTCTTGCTCAAAATTAATGTTCAGCTCATTGATTACCGGGTTAGGATATATGGATACAAAGCCAGAGGAAAATAAATCATTCACTGCTGTACCCTGATTAGTGAGTTGAATTTGAAGAGAATCTTTTTTACTTGCATCAGCAGTAGAAATGGCTTTGGCCCATACAGTACCATTGGTTTGTGCCGTTACTAATCCACTGGCAGAGATCGCGGCTGTACCTGTACCCGGTACAATACTCCAGGTAACCGTTTGCGGCGCAGTAGCCGGCAGCACGGTGGCGGTCATTTGTAAGGTACCAGAATTACTTGTTATCGTTGCAGGAACACCGCCCTGTGTAGCCACAGTAACACTGTTAACTGTGGGGGTAGTAGACTGAACCGTTATGCTATAATCTTCCACTTCTCCAAATCCTATCTGCGTTACATTGGTATTCCCCAAGCAAGGATCTCCGGCATTCATATTGCCCTGGTCCAGTATAATTCTCATCCGTGTATTACCCCCCAATGCAGTCGCAGGCGGAGTAATTGAAAGCGTATGAGGACCAGTTGTACCAACCAATGAAGCGACTAAATAACTTTCCCCTGAAGCTTCTAAAACACCATTTTGATTCCAGTCAATAAAAGCATATACATATTGATCCGTGCTCGTACCCGGATTAATGGAAACACTCAATGTGTAGGCCGATCCCGTAGTAAGCTGCGTAGGGTTCACTGTGCTGGAAAAATCACTATAAGCTGTAGGACCTCCGGCAGAAGTGTTATTGATACTCCCAAGAGTTACATTGGTGATCCAGCTAAAAGAATTGTCCATAGAAAAGGCTGGCTGGCAATAGGACTGAGCAAAGGATTGGTGACTCATAGCACCGAAACCAATAGAACTTAATAGCGCTGCGTACAGCACTTTAATACTTTTTTTCATATTGTAAAAATTAAGTTTTTGAAAGTCTAAAATAAAGAAATAAATATATGTTTTTCATATCATAACCCTCTTTATTTTCAGCTTGTCAGAATCTCTTAATCCTCACAGGCATACACTTATTGCACAATATTCATATAACAAAAAAATCCTATCAAAAAACAACATACTGTCCGACCTATTAGCGAAGCGCATGTCGAACAAAAGATATAGAGGATTTGAAATCCTGTTTAATTACAAGTCCGGAGATGCCTAAAGGAACACCCTGCTGTTCGATATGTTAGCGAAGCGCATGTCGAAGAAAAGATATAAAGGATTTAAAATCCTTTAAATTACAAGTCCGGAGATGCCTAAAGGAACACCCTGAACGCTACACCCTTAAATAAAAAAAGGGTGATACCTGCCTGGTATCACCCTTAGGGATTATTGTTTAATGATCTTTATTCCGGATCGATGTCCTCCCGGATCCTTAATACTTAAAATATAAGTTCCGCTTACCAGCTGTGCCAGCTGATGCGTAGTTTGTTTACTGCTCAACCGCGCGCGGTACACTTCCTGTCCAAGCAGGTTAACAACAGTCAGTTCAAAACCATCAGTATATTGTTGGTCAAAATTAATGACCAGTTCATTGATCACCGGGTTAGGAAATACAGATACAGCACCAGAGGAAAACAGGTCATTTACAGCTGTACCCTGGTTAGTAATCTGGATTTGAAGAGAATCTTTTTTACTTACATCTGCAGTAGATACCGCTTTGGCCCACACAGTACCATTGGTCTGTGCCATCACTAAACCATCGGCAGAGATCGTTGCAGTACCCGTACCCGCTACGATACTCCAGGTTACCGTTTGCGTTGCCGTAGCAGGCAATACTGTTGCCATCATTTGTAAAGTACCTGCATTGGTACTTATAGCAGCCGGAACACCACCCTGCGTGGATACATCTACGCTATTCACCGGTACTGCCTGGTTGCTGATGGTGATTTGTAGAGAATCCTTTTTATTGACATCTGCAGTAGATACAGCCTTAGCCCATACCATTCCATTAGTCTGTGCGGTCACTAGTCCAGCCGCAGAGATGCTTGCAGTACCCGTACCCGGAACAATACTCCAGGTTACCGTTTGAGGGGCAGTAGCAGGAAGTACTGCTGCCGTCATTTGTAAAGTTCCTGCATTAGTGCTGATGGCAGCGGGCACAGCACCTTGTGTAGCTACTGTAACACTGGTAACAGGAATCACCTGGTTACTGATCGTGATTTGTAAAGAATCTTTTTTACTTACATCTGCAGTAGATACCGCTTTTGCCCAAACGGTACCATTGCCTTGTGCTGTCACTAATCCGCCGGCAGAGATCGTTGCAGTACCCGTGCCCGGAACGATACTCCAGGTTACCGTTTGAGGTGCAGTAGCAGGAAGCACTGTGGCCGTCATTTGTAAAGTTCCGGCATTGGTGCTTATAGCAGCCGGCACAGCACCTTGTGTAGCCACACTCACACTAGTCACTACAGGATTAGAAGACTGAACAGTGATGGTATAATCTTCGGTTTCTCCATATCCGTCCCACCAGAATTCTGTTTCTCCCAGGCAGGGATCCCCGGCATTTGTATCATCCCAGTCCAGCATAATCCTCATCCGGGTATTACCTGTTAAGGCAGTAGCCGGAGGAGTTATAGAAACCGTATAAGGTCCTGTACCGGAAACATCGGTAGCCACTACATATTTTTCACCGGCATTATCCAAAACACCATTCTGGTTCCAGTCAATAAAAGCATAGATATACTCATCCGCATCCGGAACGATGGAAACACTCAGGGTATAAGAGGTACCAATGGTGACCTGTCCCGGGCTTACCGTAGCGGCAAAATTACTGTAGGCCGTTAAGCCTGCTCCCGTAGTATTATTGATCCCGGCAAAAGTCACATTGGTGATCCACTCATAAGTATTATCCTGCCAGGTGGAAGGTGTGCAATAAGTTTGGGCCGAAGCTTCCGGGCTTGCAAAACCAAATGCCAATACAGCACATAATCCTGCACTCAATTGTTTAAGTTGTTTTCTCATGACCATAAAATTTAAGGATACAATTCAAATATACAATAATAAACACATAAAAATGAAACAACAATAGTATTACTATGTCCCTCAGGATGCCACATCATTTCTTTTGCGCCATATAACACCATCAATCACATAATGGGTCAATTGAGGCACTGCCAGCAAGGGCACAATAAATCTGAGCCAGGAAGCCCGTACAGGTACACTTTTAAAATGATCAAATACCCCGAACAATTCACCATTATCTTTCCAGACCCATACATCCCATAAACCTTCTTCCAGGAAGGCCAGCAGGAAAATGATGAGTAAAAAAAGGATAATGCCCGATGGCCTGTAGATCATTTTCCAAAAAGAAGAAGCCTTTGCATATGCCCTGTTTTCTTTCCTGGAGAATATCCAGATCAAAGCCATATAAGGAATACCATGAGACACTACATTGAGCAGGGTAAAAGCCAGGTCGCCGTTAAAATACACAATGCCCATATACCAGGAAAAAAGGGTGCCGCTAATCACCAGTATCCTCAAAATATTTATCGTCTTAAACCTGGAGATGACGAATACTTCTTTCACCAGATAAACAGCAATCAATACAAAATATAAGATGGAAAAAAAAATCCGGACAGCAGGCAGGTCCCTCAGGATAAAATCACCTTCAACAAACCAGTTAAAATTTCTCGGTCCGCTGAAGTGCCAGTACAATATAGGGTAAATAGTCGCCGCATAGATCGTCAGCACATCAATGCGCTTGCACCAGGCAGGCACTGCCTGCTCTGCCCGGGAATAGAGCTTCATGATTCCATACTGCTGGCGGATGAAATGAAAAACGGCAATATAGGCCATCACGGTCCAGAACAAGGCCATGCTCACACTGCAGAGCATAATGCCAAAGAGCAGGGAGGCCAGGGGAACCAGGGTCATGGGCACTTTATATTGCTGCCAGGCGCTTTTACTGAAATAAGTACGGAACAAGGTACTGTAGACGTGTGCTACATCAATAAACAGGATCAGCAGCACCCACCAGTAAAGCGGTATATCTTTTACATCCCGGAACAATTGCGGAAATGCCGCAATAAAGGCCAGGCAAAGGAAAGGCGGCGCGATAATAAACAGCAGGTCTACCCAGGGCTTACCCAGCCAGGGCTTCGTAAAAGATATAGAGGACTTTAACTCACTCATAAAAATCGTTTTACCTGCTTAGCCGCATTCAATCCCTGGTAAAAGGCTTCCTCGAAAATACTGATCCCGGCAATATCGGTATGTGCAAAATGTATTGTATCACCGATGCTTTGCTGTAGTTTTTTTCGGGTCTCGCCCCAGATCCATCCGGGTAAAGGTTGTATCATCGCATGACCCCATAAAGCAATGTCCACTTGTAACAATTGCTGCTCCAGGTTGGGATGCACTTTTACCAGGTCAGACAATACCTCGGCTACCCATTCCTGGTGTTGCTTAGCCAGGGCTGCCTTCCGGGCTTCGGCATTTGAGCTGCCTTTAAGCGGTTTATAATAAGTAAGGTTTTTCACCGGCTGCGATAGGCTGATCTTTTGATGACCGGCATCCACATAGCCGAGGCCATTGCCCTCATAGAGCACATTATCCCAGGAGAGGTCTACACCATTCCGCTCCTCCAGCCCTGCTTTCACTTTAAGATTGGCCACGATCCAGGGGCTGTATTCCATATGACTCTTTACCAATCCTACCCTTTCCGGCTCGCTACGGGACAGCATACGGGCATTTATAAACTGTGGCGCAGCTACAATACATTGATCACAGCGCAGGCCCAAGACCTTCTGCTGCTGCACATCAAAATAGCTGAGCTCCACTTTTCCGTTCATTTCTTCAATAGAGATCACCAGGCTATTGGTACGTATCTCTGCCTGCGTTCTATTACGTAATTGTGCTGCAAGAAAGCCGTTGCCTTCCTCCCAGGTCAGTACATCATCATAATGTGCATTAGCTGCCTTACCCTTCCTGGCGGCAAAGTAGTGGATACCGGCCCAGGCACTGATCAGCTCTATAGTTGTACCAAAATCATCCAGGGTACAGTAATTGGCGTACCACAACAATTCTTTGGCAGTAAAACTTTCCTGCTCCAGCCATTGTTTAAAAGTTATGGTGTCCAGCCCGGTATAGACAGGGTCACTACTGGAAGTGTCTATAGGAATGGCAAAGGCATCTTTCCCATCTTGGCCTTTAGCAAGGCGAAGGGCCGCCATCTTTTCAAAAAAACGGGCAAATTGCTGCCGTGCATCCTGGCCCAATCCATAATTGGGCACAATACCTTCCTGCCACTTGCCATTGATGTACAGCCGGTCTTCAGGATCATGGCATAAGTAGAGTTCATTGTATACAGGCAGGTCATTTTCATAACCTGTGATCACACCGGCTTCTTCCAGGAAGGCGGTATAGTCTTTTAGTTCATTATTGGGAATGGGCACATAGTGTGCCCCATAAGGAAATTTTGAATATTCATTACTGCCACTGGCAGCATTACCACCCGTATACGCTTCCAGCTCGAGCAGCACAAGATCATCCACACCGGCTTTGCTCAGGTGCATCGCAGCAGATAGTCCGCTGATGCCCCCGCCTATGATCACCACTTGCTTTTCTTCAAACACTGTGGGTGCTTCAAAAGCCTTATCCCTCAGCATATGGCCGATTGCAGCACTTGCGCCTACGATACTACCGGGAATTTTTCTTTGCGCCCGGCAAGCCTGCATACCTAAGCCCAGCCCACCGGAAACGGTCATCATCCATCGTATAAATTGCCTGCGTTCCATATTATCGGTCTGTATAGTGCCGCCACTCCTGCTCAAAGTATTTGACCAGGACCTGGTTATTCAGTTTATTGATCTCTAAAGTATCTTTAGGCAACATATCATTGGAGAAAGTCATCATCTGCAGAAACACAGGAGTACTGATATAGCGCACCGGAACGGCAAATGTATCGGGAACGTTTAATGGTGCCTGCTGGCTGGCCATAATATAACCCCATTCTCCAAAAGAGGGTACAAAATTGTGGTAAGGCAGGGTCCGGAATCCGCAAGCCTGCAAGGTCTTGTTGACACACCAGAAACTCTTTGGAGCAACCAGCGGAGAGGTGCTCTGGATCACGATCACCGACAAGGGATGCAACACCCGCTTCAATAAATTGTAAAAGGTATTGGAATATAATTTACCCAATCCGAAACTGGAAGGATCCGGGAAGTCAATAATCACACAGTCATAAACGGTGCGGCTTTCTTTCAGCCAGATAAAAGCATCCTTATTTTCAATAGTAACTTTAGGCTGTTTCAGTGAGTTTTCATTCAAGCCGGCCAGCATCTTGTGTGAGCTGAACAGGCGGGTCATTTCCGGGTCCAGGTCTACCAGGTGAATGTTTTCCACGCCGGGATATTTAAGGATCTCTCTTACGGCCAGCCCGTCTCCACCACCTAAGACCAATACATTTTTCACCTGCTTCACATTGCTCATAGCCGGATGCACCAGGGCTTCATGATAGCGGTATTCGTCCCGGGAGCTGAACTGCAGGTTACTGTTGAGGAACAAACGAAGTTCTTCCCTGTTTTTAGTAAGTACGATCCTTTGATAAGGGGTTGATTTGGCAAAGACCACTTTATCCTGGTAAGAAAGTTCATCACCGTAATCCATGATCTCATCTGCGAAAGCAAAGGCCAGGACCTGCCCGATCAATACAAGAAAGGCGCTGAACTTAAGCAGGGCCACTCTTTTGATCTGTTTCTGGAAGTAATAACACAGTATGATGCTGACCACAACATTGATGATGCCAAAGAAAAGGCTGGTGCGGATGAGGCCAAGATGTGGTACAAACAGTAAGGGAAAAACAATAGAAGCCAGCAGAGCGCCGATGTAGTCAAAGGTGAATACCCGGCTCACCAGTTCATTAAAAGAAAGTTTGTCTTTAAGTATTTTTAAGAGCAAAGGAATCTCTATGCCGACCAGCGTACCTATGATCACGACCAGGAACAGGAGCAAAAACTGGAATCCGTCAATAACCGGAAACAGGACAAATAACAAGGGCGCAGAGATGCCCCCGATAAGCCCTACCAGCAGTTCTACCTGCACAAACCAGGTCAGCAGGTCCTTATTAAAATATTTGGATAAGAAAGAACCGATACCCATAGAAAACATATAAGTACCGATGATTAAACTGAACTGTGTAATGCTATCACCCAAAACATAGGAGGCCAGTGTCCCGGCGATCAATTCATAAATAAGGCCGCAAACGGCAATGATCAGTACCGAAAAAAGAAGTAACCATTGTGTCCGGACCACCTGCTTCTGCGTACTATCCATGAATTGATGCGGCGATAATAATAGCTAAAGATAAAAGAAAGAAACCGACGAGCAGGGCCGCGGCTTTATTTTGCTTTTCGAATACTTCTCTGAACAAATTATGCTTGGGCGTTACCACTTCTATGATGATAAAAGCGACGATCAGGGCCACAATACCAATACCGGCAAACATTAATGAATTGATTACACTTGCTGTCATTATGATCATTTTTAATATTTTATTTATGATAAAAATAGGTCCTTCCAGTACGTGCATTACTGCCACCACCGGCATTGGTCTCATTGCTCTGCCAGGGCCATATAGAGAAGCCCATATAGTCGGCCCCGGCCTTTGCTCCGGTTATCCCTAAAACAAAGAGGATAAACCATTTCATTTTTTTTATAGTATCCAGGATCTTCATGGAATTGCTGTTTTAATTAAGCCCATCTTTTTTGCTCTGTTGAATAATTGCGGATCATCAAAATGACCGGCCAGCTGATGATAATCAGTAAAGGAAACCAGAAATTCAGCGCCCTTTTTGAACCTGCCTGTGCTTTAACATATATGGTAGCGACTGAGCCCGCATCTGTACCTTTCTCCGCTTCTATGTTGAGCACATACTTTCCTTTAGGCAAGGCCGTAAACAAGTGATCATAGCTATTACTACCCTCCGACCAGCTTTCTCCACCATCATTCCCGGAATAGTATTCCAGGTCTTTACCGGCATTGTACTCCTGCCCCGTCCCTGTATTCACCAGTGAAAAGTCAAGAGATACCCAGTTGTTCTGCACATCAGAACTGATGTCCACCGACACATTCGTTCGGAAATTATTCAAATCAAAAGGTTCTGAGGTAATTTCTATGTTCTTTATCGTATCGGAAAAGCTGTAATTATTAGAAAGGACCACCTTTGAAGGCATACCCGTGAGATCGATGGCCAGATGCACCAGGATAAACAGGATCACCGCAAGTGCCCCCGCAACGATCAGTTGCTGGTTGCTGAACTTAGAACCCGGCTCTACAGTACCCAGGCCTACTTTTTTAGGCAATTCAATTTTAGTGTCCTGTTGCAGCAATTCTTTACGGTCTACATACTCCCCTTTAAACCAGTAGTTATTTTTATCCCCGTCTCTTTCCAGGCTGATCAGGTAAGGAGGTGCAATATAATCATATGCAAAGCCCCTGCGATTATTCCCGGCAAAGTCATCAAACACATAGCCTTCTGCCCACAAAAGCTTAACCGTATAATCATTATAAAACCGGTAATGCCTATCGTCAAAATAGATAAAGTCCTGCCCGGGATTAGGTAATAAAGGAAACTCCATGGTTTCCTGTACCAGCATAAAGTTCCCGTTAAAGGCACTTAAGAAAGCAAAGCCCCCATCCGTTTCACAATACAGGGTAAACTCCTGCCATTGCGCATCCTCATTATCTTCTTTAATGGTAGCGCCAATGACTTTAAAGTCATCGCCCAGCAAATGCAGTTGCGTACCCAGGGGAATTTTAGTAGCTGAGTTATGGGTCAGCCTCATCACTTTACGGTCCTTCTCCCAGCGCCATTTTTCAGTAAAACTGTTGAAGGTATTGCAATGCGGACAAACAAAATTCTTGACCAGCGGGAAGTAAGGGATCGTCACTTCTTTACCACAGGAAGCACAGTCTACATAATCTTTTTCATTGAAAGCAATAGACTGGCGCATACCTGAAAGTTCCAGCTCCTCCAGGCTTTCAACAGGTTCCTGCTTAAAGATCCGGCATTCTTTCCCGGCCAGCCATATCTCAATGTACTCTTCCCCGTTTTTACTTTGAAATAAGAATCTTTCCTCCGCGCCTATCACCTCTGCGGCACTTTCTCCTTTGACATCAAAGCCCCAGAAATCGTCCAGCTGCACCAGCCTGAAGGTGCCCAGGCGATCGATAATAGTATCTTTAGTGGTCGAGGCCCTGCCTAAACGCTCATACAGGCCTTTGGTATTAATATCCGTAACCGGCGTTAACACGGTCTGGAAGCCATAAGACTCTTCCAGGAATTTCACAGTACCGTCCTGCAGTTGCATGGTCCAGAAATTCAGGGAGGCATTTTTAAACACGACGACAAGCGCACCGCTAAGGCTAAAGCGCTGATCCCTGAAGCGCCCTGTAGTATCCTGTTGAAAACGGGAATACAGGGGTATTTTTCTTAGTTTTTGATTATTTTCAGCATGCAGATAAGGCCGGATACGATTTACCTGGCCACAGGTACAACTGTAGTGCATGGCTTCCGTGCTTACCTGCCGGTAAGCGGCACTGCATTTCGGGCAGGTCAATGTCTTGGGTAGCTCCATGGTCCTTATCTTTTTACTTTAACCAGGTCATGCACTACACCTCCGAAGTAATCCTGCAAAGCAGCAAAGAGCTGCTCTACTACCGCGTCGTTAACTCTCGAAAAATTGCTGAGGTAGATATCCATGTTCAGCAAAGCGTATTCGGGCCAGGTATGAATGGAAATATGACTTTCACTCAGGCATACTACTGCCGTAAAACCACCGCCTTCAAAATTATGGAACACAGAACCCAGATCTTTAAGATCATGCGCTGTTATTAATGCTTGTATTAATAAAGCAAAAGACTCGTATGTACTTAATTTATCCATTGCCACTTCTTTCAAAGTCGCCAGGATATGCAGCCCTTCTTTATAGATATTGCTCATAGGTTTTCATGCAACGAATGCCACAAATGTAAGATTTTTTCAAAAAATTAACAGCCTATGCCAATAACGCTTCGATCTGGGTAGCCAGGGCATGATCTCTTTCAGTAATGGCATTGACATCATGAGAGAAAAGCTCTATCCTGAGCCGATTCCATTTATGCAACAGCATATCAGGATGATGATTGGCCTTATCGGCCAGCTGCGCAATGCGGAGCACCAGTTCTGCAACGGCTGTCTGATCTTTTAACTGGATATCCCAGACCAGTTTTCCTTCTGTTTCTTGATACGGCATAATCTTTATTTTAAGCAAATGAATTAATAAATGATTCTTTATAGGTGGCAGAGACTTCTATCTCGCTGCCATCCTGCAATACAACATAGCCACCTGCACCTTTATGATACTTGGCCACGTGGTTGATGTTAATGATATGAGACTTATGTATGCGCACAAAAGGGTATTCCAGCAATTCCTCAAAATGCTTCAGGAAGCGGCAAACCATCTTTTTAGAACCGTCTTCCAGGAAGATGTCGGTAAAGTTGCCATTCCCCTTCAGGCGGATGATCTGGCGGTGATGCACCACCTCAAAGCCATCTATAGTAGGCAATATAAGTTTTTGATTATTGAAATCAACTTTTGAATTTTCCAGGAGGACCTTATTCCGCTCCAGGCTGTCTTTCTGCGCGATGGATTGGGTCACTTTATTCACCGCCAGTATCAGTTCCTCTATCGCCAGAGGTTTCAGCAGGTAATAAGCCGCGCTTTGGTTCAATGCCTTTAAGGCATACTCAGAATAAGCGGTTACGAATATCGTTTCAAAAGACAGGTCCTGGCATCCTTCCAATACGTCAAAGGCATTGCCATAAGGCATTTCCACATCCAGGAACACCAGGTCGGGCTTTACTTCATTAATCATGGTTATCGCATCCTTTGCCTGGTGGGCCATGGCCACGACCTCCACCTGCGGGCAATATTTTTTCAGGTAGGCTTTGAGTGCATTGACCGCCGCCATCTCATCTTCTACAATCACCGTCTTAAGCGTGTTCAATTTCATAACTGTATTTTAAAATAGGTAAACTAATTTCGATCAATGTGCCCTGCCCGCCCGATGCAGAAAGGTCGGTGACCGTATATACAATGCCGGACTGGTACAATTGATTGAGCAGGGTAATACGCTCTTTCGTATTGGCCATGCCCAAAGATTTATGTTGCTTCTGATGGGCCGTTTTCAGAGCCATACTTTGCGCAATACCGATACCATCGTCCCTGATGCTGATCTGCAGTTGCTCTCCCTTCTTTTCAATCTTTAAGCTAAGCAAACCTTTATCTTGTTTATAACGAAGCCCATGCCAGACGGCATTTTCCAGGAAAGGCTGGATCACCATATTGGGAACGGCAACTTCCATCTTATCAATCGCAGGGTCTACAATAATGTCATAGTTAAACTGGGTACTGAAGCGCTGGTACTCCAGAGACAGGTATTTCTCCAGGTGGCCCAGCTCTACGCCCAGTGGCACAAAATCTTTGCCCGAATGTTCCATCACCGTGCGCATCAGCGTGGAGTAGGAACTCAGGTATTTATTGGCCTTGATCTCATCATTCTCTGCGATGAACTGGTTCACACTGTTCAGGCTGTTGAACACAAAATGTGGGTTCATCTCTCTTCTCAAAGATTGTAAACGGATCTTTTTGTTCCTTTTTAATATCGTATAATAGGCTTTAGCGATAAATACCAGCGACACCAAAATGACCAGTGCTACCGCGATCAATAAATAATTATTCCTCCGGGTTTGCTCCAGCAGGGTAGCCTGCAGGGCCTTTTCTTCCTCCAGCTTCTGGATGCGGCCTTCTATCTCTTCAAAAGCTTTCATATCCAGCAGGCTGCTGTCCCTGGCGAGCAGCTCATCCAGCTTGTCCAGGAAGCCCATAGAGGCTTGCTGCGCCTTGGCCTGCCTGCCGGTATTATTGTACAGGTCCACTAATTGCAGCAAGGCATCTTTGGCCGGTTTGGTCAGGTGTAGCGATGTGGCCAGCTGATAAGCAGCGAGCAGGTTGCGCTCTGCAGCCGTATCCATCTTTTGTTGCGCATATAACATCCCTAACTGTGTCAAGGTATTGATCTTCAGCAGCTCATTCTTTGTACTGTCCGCAGCCGATAGCAGGTTTAATTGTAAGGCTATGGCCTCCTCAAATTTATTGTTTTGCACCAGGTCTTTAGACAAGTCACCGATCACTTTTTCGGCACTGGCTTTAGGCTGATCATCCAGGGCAATAGAACGCGACAGGGTCTTCACGGCTTCCTCCTGCTTATTCTGGAGCCTTTGCGTGACCGCCAGTTGATTTAAGGCATCAGACATTTCTACTTTCACCTGGGATACCCCTTTCTCTGAACGGGACAGCATCTCTACATTCCTGCGCGCAAATTCTTCTTTACGCTCCAGGTCATTCGTCTGCATCCTTTGCTGGTCATTTGCGTTCAGGCTTTTGGCCATCGGGTCTTCCTGGTTGGAAGCCGCTTTTCCATAGTTACCAATAGCCTCCTTTACCTTATTCTGCTCCTCCTGCACTTTGGCCAGTTTACGCTGCACCGTGGCCAGTTCCTCTTTCGAGCCGGAAGATTGATAAGCCTCTGCGGCACGCTTATAATAAGTCTCGGCCTTTTGATACTCTCCTTTCCCCGAAAGATCATCGCCTATCTGAACAAAACTCCGGGCCGTTGCCTGATCGTCTACACCATAGCTCTGCTCAGCCTGTTTCGCTTTCTTATACAACTTGCTGTTACCCGCAGATTTGGCACCTGCTTTTTTATTAATGAATTTATCTTTCTCCGGCTCCGCCTGCACGGGTAAAGATTGGGCAAAAGCACTTAAGCTACTGCTCAGCAGTAACAGGTAAAGGATAAATAGATACAGGCTTTTAGGGCCAAGCTGTTTAAGCCGCATTATTGAGATGATTTGGAAGGATAAAATTAAGACTAATTATTATACCGGCTTTATCATTCACCAAGTCGGATATGCATTTCACCATGTAGCCCTTATAAAATCTGCGCCAGTAGATATTTTTGAACTTCAGAAACATTAAATCAATCATGAACAAATTCCTTTTTACCCTTGTAAGCTGTAGCCTTACTGCACTGCAACTCTCCGCACAGATCGCAGGAAACATTAATAATGAACCTTATGCCGTAGCTTACCCGGACAATATGATCAATGTGTCTTATCCATCAGGTACGGCAACTTATTTATCGGTAAAAGGAATGGCCAATATAAAGCCTGATGCACTCGTAGCCATCTATGCCGTGCAGCAGACCGGGAAAACGGTTCAGGAAACCAATGAACTGATGGACAACCGGATCAGGGAGGTGGAAGCCGGGCTTAAAAAGTTTCCTGAGGTAAAGGTGTACACAGATATGATCACTATGGTGCCGCTCTATGAATTGCAGGCGGAAAAAAAACTGTTCAGTAAAAAAACCTACAATGAAGTACCGGCCGGATTTGAACTGAAAAAGAACATTCATATACAATTCAAAAAAGGAGAGCAGATCAACGAGATCATGAAGGTCTTATCTGAATTTGAGATCTATGACCTGGTAAGGGTCGACTATACCATCAATAATATAGACAGCATAAAAAAGGAATTGATCAGTAAAGCCAGGGCGATGATGCTGGAAAGGATCAAGAACTATGAAATGCTTCTCGGGGATAGTTTCAGCAATAAAGAGAAAAATGTAAATGATGGCTTTAAACTCTATCTCCCTACTGAGATGTACCGTAAATACACCATTTACCAAAATACCTCTTTGGGCAAAAACCTGAACCCCGACCGCATTAATGCGACTTATAAATCAAGTACCAATTTTTATATGCCGGTATCCAATAAGGACTTCGATTTCGTGATCAACCCTACCCTGTTAGAACCTGCCGTGCAGGTACTCTATGAATTAAAATGGTCGGCCACACCCAAAGTTGATGAGAAAAAGAATAACCTGCTCTTTATGAACCAGAATGGAGAACTGAAATCTATCCCTGTAAATAACTAATACATTTTGGCCTACACCTGTTTTATTAGCACAGCAGGTATGGAAACCGGGAAAGAAATGCATCTTTTGGTAGTAGACAATTTTTAAAATCATTTATTATGAATAAGCTTTTTAAAAGGGGTATCCTTACCCTCTCTTTCGGACTGGCCGCCTGCTGCAGTTATGCCCAAAGGCCCATCAGTTCATTTGACCGCCCGGTACGCCCCACTTCCCGTCCGGCACCCGACAATACACGCATCCAGGTAGCTCTCTTGCTGGACACCTCCAATAGTATGGATGGCCTCATCGAGCAGGCGAAATCCAGGCTGTGGAATATTATCAATACGCTGAGCACGCTCAGGTATGGCGGCAAAGTACCCACGATTGAAATAGCACTGTATGAATATGGCAATTCCAACTTAAGCGCTGCCAGTGGCTACATCCGTCGGGTACTGCCCCTGAGTACCGACCTGGACCTGATCTCGGAACATTTATTCGGATTAAGCACGCGCGGCGGAGAAGAATACTGTGGGGCTGTGATCAGGAAAGCGACACAGGAACTTGAGTGGAGCAACCGGGCCAGTGACATCAAGCTGATCTATATTGCCGGGAACGAACCCTTTAACCAGGGGAACATTTCTTACCTGAATGCACTTAGCAGCAGTGTACAGAAAGGCATCAGCACGACTACAATCTACTGCGGCGATTACCAGGAAGGGATTGATGGTAAATGGAAAGCCGGGGCGGTGAAAGGCAATGGCAAGTATTTCAACATTAATTCAGACCGTAAAATTCAATTCATCGAAACACCTTATGATGACCAGATTGATGTGTACAATAGCAAATTGAATGACACTTATATCGGTTATGGCTCATCGGGCTCTTCTAAAAAAGCTATGCAGGTGCGCCAGGATGCCAATGCAGGCACCCTCAGTAAAGCAAACGCGGTAGAACGTAGCGTGAGCAAGTCAAAATCTGCTTATACCAATAGTTCCTGGGATCTGGTAGATTATGAGAAAGCCAATCCCGGAGCTGTAGAGCAGGTAGACAAGAATACCTTGCCTGCTGAGTATAAAAACAAATCGACTGCCGAAATAAAAGTTGCCATCAAAAAGAAACAGGAAGAACGCGAAACATACCAGAAGAAGATAGGCGAACTGGCCAAACAAAGGCAGGAATACATCGATAAAAAACAGAAAGAAACATCCGGTGCAGCAGCAGATGACCTGGGCACTGCGATCAACAACTCTATTCTTGACCTGGCCAAAGTTAAAGGCTATTCGGTCAGTAAATAGCTATGCTAAGTATTCCGGTAAGTTATCGTGTAAACCCTATCACAATACTTATTGTTTGTAATAGCTGAATGCTTAATTTAAATACCTGCTTTTCCTGTAAGATGAAAGAAAAAAAGCAGGTATTTAAATTATGGAATAGGTTAAGCTTAGCCGGAATGCTTACTGCATATATATAATTGTTCTCCTTTCTGTAAGGCGTATCTTTCGATCTCTGCTTCTGTAAACTGAGCTATAAAATTGCATACTTCTACTGTAAAACCTGCATCCATAAGGCGGTCTTTATAGTCCAGCCCGTATAATCTCACATGATCTTTTTGGCCGAAGTGTTGCGCTCTTTCTTCTGCAGAAGTTATCTCCGGATCTTCAAAGGTATGCTCTAGGCCGGGATCTAAAGGCACCTGGAAAATGCCCCAGCCACCGGGCTTCATGACACGGAACAATTCCTGCATACACTGCCGGTCATCGTTTACATGTTCCAGCACATGATTACAAAATACCACATCAAACTGATCATCGTCCAGAGGTATCCGGTGCAAATCAAAATGCATGTCTGCAATGGGTGAGTTATAATCTGCGGTTATATATTCCAGGTTGCTCATTTTTCTAAAATACTTATAAAAGCATTGTTCCGGTGCAATATGCAACACTTTGATTTTATTTTTTTGAAAGTCTTGCCTGCCTGCCAGGTAGAGCCACATCAAACGGTGCCGCTCCAGGGATAAGGTGCCCGGTGATAATACATTATTCCTCCGTCGGCCTTTCAGTTGGCCATAGGGTAAAAAATAGCTGTAGCTTTTCCCGTTTATAGGATCGGTAAATTTATGACCGCGCAGCAGCAATCCCAGTATGGCTTTCAGGAAGAGGCTGCACCTGATCAACACAGGACGAGGAATAGTATACAATAGAAAATGATATAATTTTCTCATGTTAATTAATTTTAAAATATGACGAATATTTGTCCATATACCCCTACTTCTTATTAAACTTTTTTATCATAAATTGACAATCAATTCTTTGAAGATGCACTTGCCTGATCATATGCAGTAAAAAAACTGAAAATAAGACTTGAAAAATGTGCCTGAATGGAGTATAGTTGAGGAAGCATATGATTAAATACAGTCTGTTTGTGCATCCAGGAGTAAGTCGGGGTCCTGGTCATTTACCCTTTTTGGGAGAACAGTATTAATGCTACTTTACCTTACTTTTAAACTTTGTAATAATTTTATAATATTCCTGCAAAAGCACAGCCCTTAAAGATATCGGGCGGTGCTTTGTTGTTTTATGCAGTCCTTTTATAAGGCTATTTTTATTGCTTCGGAATATTTTTTGTAAATTGGCTTAAAGCCAAAATATAAGGAATATGAATATAGTAGTACGAAAATTAAGACTGGAAGATTATGAAGGACTGAAGCAATCGATGATAGAGGCATACGGCAATGTAGGTGGCTATTGGCATCAAAGTTCCATCAATAAATTAATAGAGATTTTTCCAGAAGGACAGTTCTGCGTAGAAGTGGACGGCAAAGTAGCGGCCTGTGCCTTATCTATTGTGGTCCTGTATGAGCTTTATGGCAACGACCATACTTACCAGGAGATCACCGGAGATTTTTCTTTTGATACCCATACCGATGACGGCGATATCTTGTATGGCATAGAAGTCTTTGTAGGCCCGGAATTCAGGGACCTGAGACTGGGCAGAAGATTGTACGATGCCCGGAAAGAATTGTGTGAGAAGCTGAACCTTAAAGGCATTATCATTGGCGGCCGACTGCCCAATTACCATAAATACAGCGGCGAACTATCGGCCAGGGAATACATCAATAAAGTACGCTCCAAGGAGATCCATGACCCCGTATTGAACTTCCAGCTGGCCAATAATTTCCATGTGATCAGGATACTGAAAAACTACCTGAAAGGTGATACACAGTCGGAGGAATATGCAGCCCTGCTGCAATGGCATAATATTTATTATTCCAGGAAAAAGAACGCGATGACGGACAGTATCATCCGCCTGGGACTGGTACAATGGCAAATGCGCCCGTTCAAGGATATTGAGGCCTTCTTTGAGCAGTGCTTGTTCTTCATTGACGTACTCGCAGACTATAAGTCCGACTTCGTGATGTTCCCCGAGTTTTTCAATACACCTTTGTTATCAGCCTACAACCATATGCCCGAACATGAGGCTATGCGCGCTTTATCGGACGATACGGAAGCGATCAAAGCCAAACTTTCAGAGTATGCTATTGCTTATAATGTGAACATCATCTCGGGTAGTATGCCCTATGTAGAAGAGGGCCTGCTCTATAATGTATCTTATGTACTCCACCGGAATGGTAAGATCAGCGAGTACAGGAAGATCCACATCACACCGAACGAGAAAAAATACTACGGTATTACCGGTGGCGATAAGATCAGGGTGATTGATACCGACTGCGGCAAAATAGGCGTACTCATTTGTTATGATGTTGAGTTCCCGGAACTGTCCCGGCTACTGGCCGACCAGGGCATGAAGATCCTCTTTGTACCCTACCTTACCGATACGCAAAATGCCTACACCCGCGTGAGGGCCTGTGCACAGGCGAGGGCCATTGAAAATGAGTGTTACGTCGCCATTACGGGTTGTGTGGGCAATCTCCCGGGCGTGAGCAATATGGATATCCAGTTCGGACAGGCTGCAGTATTCACGCCTTCTGATTTTGCCTTCCCGGTTAATGCCACTAAGGCCGAAGCAACGCCGAACACAGAGATGACCATCATTGTAGATGTAGACCTCAATCTTTTAAAAGACCTGCACTATAACGGTTCTGTGAGAACGATGACGGATCGCAGAAAAGATCTTTATGAATTAAAAATAAAAGAAAAAAGCCTCTAAAAAATACAGTAACTATTATCATTTAACTTAAAAACAAAACAGATTATGAGTATAGAACCATCAGCAAAAACAAACCCCATTCAATTCAAGGCATTACATCAAAAGAACGAACCGCTGTTGATCGCTAATGTATGGAATGCACACTCTGCGCGCTTAGCCGAGAAAGCCGGCTTTTCGGCAGTAGCTACATCCAGCCATGCCATTGCCAATGCGCTTGGTCATGAAGACGGTGAAGAGATGAGTGTACAGGAATTATTATTTATCGTTAAAAGGATCAAATCTGCGGTGCGTATCCCCGTTTCTGTTGACTTTGAGGCCGGGTATTCCAATGATCCTATAGAAGTAGCCGAATACGTCAAACAATTATCAGACCTGGGTGTGGTAGGGATCAACCTGGAAGACGGTACGGTACAGAACGGCAAAAGACTTTTAGGTGATGCTGATCTGCTGGCCGAGAAGATCCGGGTGATCAAATCCACAATTGACATCTTTATCAATGCGCGCGTGGATACCTTTACGACAAAACATCCTAATGCCCTGGAAGAATCCATCAGGAGAGCACAGCTTTACCAGGCTGCAGGTGCAGACGGCATCTTTGTCCCACTGATCGAAAAAGAAGCAGATATAAAATCCTTCGTGGAAAAAGTGAGCTTACCCCTGAATGTATTTACAACTCCTGATCTTCCCGATTATGAAAGATTGGGAACACTGGGCGTAAAACGCATCAGCCACGGAGCCAAGCAATATGAGCAACTCATGAAAAAATCGGAAGAGATCTTTGTCAGCTATTTCAAAACAAAAGATTATTCCATTATTCTGGGATAGCAGTAATACATAATACAAGTAATAAAGCAGGACAGTTTTCACTGTCCTGCTTCGTTATTATACTATTGACAGGGTTTATTGTTTAATGAATTTTTGTGTATATAAACCATCTTTACCGGTAGCTTTCAGGAAGTAAACGCCCGGAGCCAGGTGCTCAATGGAAAGGAAAGACTTAGTGGTTTTAGGCTGTGCTACTTCTTGTCCTAAAGAGTTAACGATGATCACATTTTTAAACTCGCTTAAGCCTTCCACATACAATTGATCATTTGCAGGGTTAGGATAAACATTAATGGATTTATTTCCTTCTGTTTTACGAATGCTTACATTCTTAGGTATCCTGTTTTTCGCCGTATTGGTCACAACTGCAGGATTAATATCAAAATAAATATGGGCGGTATTATTCACCTCAGTTCCTGCTGCCAGGCCGGTTTTCGCCTTGATCTGGTAAGTTACAAATCCTTTATTTTCATTTGGTGCACTGGCATCTGCCAGTAAGATATTGGCAAAATCAAATCTTAAGGTATTGATAGCTCCATTGTGGATCAGTTGTGTACTTAAAGGATGAGAACTGCTGATCACTTTAAAGGTTGCGGGGTCAACATGAGCAGACAGGGTATCCAGGATATGAATATTAAATGCCGTGTCATTACCCAGGTTCTCAAAATGGATCGTATAAGTCAGTAAGGCTCCCTGCGCAATCTCCCCGATAGGATTTACATGCTTCTCATTCGGGTCAAATGAAGTCCTGACCGAATCGATCATCGCATAGGTATTATTCGCGGTGTTCAGGTCACCGGTAGTAGGACTGATGCTTAAAGTGTTCATCACGGTATCTCCTATACTCAGTGTACCTACCGGGTCCAGCGTAACATAAATTTCAGAAGTACTGGTATTAGACATATTATTGAGGTTCCAGGTTATTGTATTACCGCTCACACTGGCAGGGGTAATATTGGCACTGGAAAATGAGTATTTCGGGCTAAGGTTTAAGGTAACTACTCCATTAGTTCCCACACAGGCACTGTTTCTCGGGTAAATGTAGATGTATGAATTAGCAACAGGTCTGAAGAAACCGGAACCGGTTACAGACATATCAAATCCGGTAACCGCAGGGGCACAATCGAAAGCAAATTCAAATCCATCAAAAGTCGCATAGTCAAGAGTATCAAATTTAAAGGTATAAGCACTCACCGGACAAGCTGCCAAGGTGCCATTAGGGGTACTCAATAAATGTAAACTAAATACAGAAGTCAGATCTGCCCCGTTAATGATTTTAAAAAAGCCCCCGTTGGCCTGTATCGTATCCACAGGTATACCTGCTTTACGCACTTCAATGGAGAAAGGAGCATTAATGAGAGGCTCCGTTAATGGATTCCTGGAGCAATTATTATCGGCACGTTTATAAGCATATCCCATCACCATAGAGCAGAACGACTGCACCGTTTTATACATCGTATCCACCGCAGTTGTACCGTTGAACAGCACTGCTGCTATAGTATAGGTACCTGCACTCGTGTAATTGTGTGAACTACCAAAATGTCCTTGCCCTCCATTATACAGCAGGTCTGAGGAACCATCACCCCAGTGCACTTCAACAGAAGTATTGGCTCCTGCATTATTGATATAAGTACTTACCACAATCGAATTGATCCCTATTACATTAAAGCAGGAATCAGTAACGGCCGTAAAGCTGTTAAAAGCGGGCGGCTGCGCAAAGCTTGCAAACCTGGCAAGCAGCAGTACCGTGAGTAAAAGAATTGATTTTTTCAACATAAATTTTAAGTTTAAAAGATTAATAGGTATATGATTATAAATAACTTTATTATTCACTTTAAATAAGACGTAAATTTATGCTATTACCCTTACTCAAATATTAATTTTTTTCATTTATTCTTTCCATCATGCATGACAACTCCCATAAACACGGTTATTTTACCGTATAGATTAAAACCTGGCCCTTGACCGGAACAGGTAAAACCGGAGTCCGATCTGAAAACCGATCCAGTTCCTGGATGCATTTGCTCTGGAAGGAGAAAAGTTATCTGAAATGGTCAGGATATTAGGAAACAACTGGAAATCGGCTCCCCTCAATACAGTTAAAGGGTTGATAAAGCTATAAGGGGCAGCAGCTACATCATTGTATAATATTTCAGTCTGCGACCTGTTATAGCTCAATCCGGAGAATAGTTCCAGGTTTTGCCCCAGCTGCCAATCCATATTAATACCAATTTTTAAGGAATTACCGCTTATCGCATAAGCTGCCGTTCTCTGAACATTAATAATAGTGGTGGTATCCGGCGGAATTATGACTACACTGTCAAATTGATAATTCAATACTTTAGCCTGCTTAGGCATAGCCCCGTAATTACCCCATAAGGTAATATGGACATTATTATTTATAGCTTGTGTGTAACTCGCTCCAAACCTGAAATGAGAAAGGCTGCCTTTTATTGCATAATTACCCGTTACTGCAAATTTATCCCAATGCAAACTGACACCGGGATTCAGGTAGAAGATCTCATCTCCGGATAAATTAAAAGATAATTCAAACCGTTCATACCAGGAAGGATTAATATCTATTACCTGCGGTTTATCTAAACGATCTATATCATTTTGTGTCTCCGAAAAATTTGCGGCTGCAGGAGCTATATTCCAGCCAAATTGTGCAATGACCTTTTTATCTACCGTAAACGTATCTGCAAAACTAGATATCGTGTCGAGTACCGCTTCCTCTAAAATAACTACCGCGTTTTCCTGGGCTACATTACCCGTAGTACTTACGGGAGTGACAGCTACTTCTTTTGGGGTCGCTTTCTTCTTTTTCGCACCTGCCTTTTTAGGTTTTGCCCGGCCAGGCGCTTTATGCTCCTTTTTTAAAAGAATATGTGTTCCTATAAACTTGGATTGGATCTGGTAATTTTTTTGCAACAAAACAGCAAGTTCCTTTGCCGTCATGACCTGTTTAGGCAAACGGACCCTGGTATTGCTTTTAATTTTCTGCGCATCGTAAGAAATGGAAATATCTGCCTGTTGCTGCATCACCATCGTCAGCTCGTTGATCGTATAGCTTTGCTTTGAAAAACTATACGACTGCTTCAGCAAAGGCCCGTGAGCCCTTGCCGCTAAAGTAAATAATAGCAGACCAGCAAGGATAATGAGCCTGTACTTAATTTGAACTAAAGATGATGGTATCGTTTGCACCTGAATTATATTTTATATCCAAAGTTTCCGTGATGATGTCCAGTACCTGTTTAAAACTTAAATCCTTGCCTCTCAGGGTAAGCGTCCTGCCGGCAAGGGCAGGGTCTCCTGTACGCAGTTCGGTATGAAAATAAGCCCCGATATGCTCACACACCTGTTGCAAAGAATAATCTTTATAATCAAAATCGCCCAGCAAGGCGCTTTTGGAAAAACCCGAAGCGGTATAGCTCAGCACTTCATGTTTATTGACGACAATCGTATCCCTGAGACTCCATACCTCCACTACGCCTTTATACACACTTATTTTTGCAGCCTCTTTGGTGCTCTCTACAAAAAATTCCGTACCTATATCACGCAGACAGATCCCGGATGAAAGTTGCAGCCTGAAACCAGGATATTCCTGCTTAAAGTTAAACAAGGCATTGCCGCTTAAGCTGAACAAGGTATCCTCCCCATTAATCTCTCTTTGTAAAACAGCACCCGGCTTCAGGCTGACCAACAGCCCTTCTTTAAGTTCAAATTCATTTAAATCTGTACTATAAGTAAACACAAGAGGTTGATCCGCGACACTTTGGTTATATTGCCAGATACCGATCCCCAATGCTACCACCAGCAGAGCCGCATAAGGCAACCATTTCAGGCGTTTAGGCCTTTGTTTAAGCGGTACAGAGGCGGCGGCTGTTTTATGCTCAAATGCTTTCCAGAGTTGCTCCACATCTGGTGCCGTATAATTTTGTTCTGCCATCCAGCTGGCTGCCAGCTCCTGGAAATAGGACTCATGATCGGGATCTTCCCTGCGCCACTCATCTATATACAAAGCCTCTTCAGGACTGGAAAGTCCCGAAAAATACCTGATCAGCACATCCGTATTAACAGAATAGTTCATATAACATTACTATTTGTATAAGACTCAGTTTATCCCTGTTTACCCTTATAAATTCCTGGATTATTTTTAAAGCTTTAGACATATGTGCCTCTACGGTTTTAACAGAAAGGCCCATTTCGGCTGCTATTTCGCGGTATTTCCTGCCCCCGGTCCTGCTTTTCAAAAAAACAATTCTGCATTGTTCCGGTAACTTGTCCAAGGCTCTGGTGATGAGCACCTGCAGCACAACATCCCTTTCTTTTTCTATCCTCCGGTCCTCAGCACTTATTGCAACATCTGCTCCGGCCAATGATACATACTTATCAGCTAGGGCTTTTTTCCTTAATTCACTCACCGCAGTATGATGCACAATTTTGTACAGGTAAGCTCTATCATATGCGATCTGCTTACCCTTTTCTACCTGCTGATAATATTTCACGAAAGCATCCTGTACCGTATCAGCAGCCCATTCCGAATCGTTCAGAATGGTAAATGCATAGCGATGCAGATCCGGGAATAGCTGGCGGTATAGTTGCTCGAAAGACAAAAAAATCGTTTGATTGTAAAATTAAACTCCGGCAAAATAGCAAAAAATATATAAAGCCTCAAACATAAAACCTTAAGCCTTGAGTATGAATAAGAAGCATTTCTACTTTAAGATTTATTTCACCAAATAGTGACAAATCTATGATCTTTTGGACGGATCGGGGAAATTATGGAGATAATTTTTGAAACCAGGCCTGTGGTTTCCACAAGTCTTTCTTGTCGTTTTTTACGAGTACTCCGGCATAATTTTTTGCTACTCATATCATTTGGCTTTTATTAGACAAAGAATAAGGAGCGCATCCTATTTTGGATTAATTTGTTTAATTTTAAAGGACTATACATCTAATATGAAAAAACTAAATTTGCAAAATGGAAAACGCTTTCGTGAGATGCCGGGATTGAAGCAGGATGAACCGGGCGAAAATCGCCCACGGAAAAAAGAGCTTTCTGTTGGAAGCGAAATGTAGGACAGATATGACCTGTACAGTATATTGATATTAAGGATTTGATTGTATCCGATCAGGAAAGTAAATGATCATATAAAGAAATAACAATGAGTGCAAAGAGGAACCATATTAAGGTATTTGTAGCTTCCACAATTTATAATTTTGAGTACCCACTCAAGCAAATTTATGAATTGTTAGATGGCTACGGTTATGATGTTTTAATGTCTCATCAAGGCACCATTTTATTGGATAGCCTACAATCAAATCTGCAAAACTGTCTTAACGGTGTCGAAGAATGTGACATTTTCTTAGGCTTTATTCGCCCTGACTATGGGTCTGGTGTACTTGAAAAAGATGGTTTATCAATAACACATCAGGAGTTTGAAGCCGCTTATATGCGCAATATCCCAAGATTTGTATTAGCAGATTATAGGGTTGCATTTACAAGATCACTTTTCAAAGACAGCTTTATTATTGAAGATATGACCTCGAAAAGAATTGACTTTGACAAGGTTTCATTTGAAAATAGTAAAGTAATGGACACGCGATCTATTCGTATGTACAATCAAGCAATAAAGGACAAAGAAAGACCCGCCTCTAAACGTACCGGCAATTGGGTTCAGGAATATGTAAATCCTGAAGACATAAAAATGCACCTGGACAGCCAGTTCAAATATCCGGAGCGCATTCAGAAACTGATCGACAAATCAAAAGGAATAGCATCATGAGTATCAATTCTTTTATAAATGAATTAGTGCGGCAACAAGAGGATGCGCAAATAGAATTTCTGACGGAATTCAATATTGCTCATATTTTAAAGTCAATTTGTGCTTTCCTTAATACTGAGGGAGGCTGGATTGTGATTGGACATACCGGAAAAAAATTAGTAGGTGTTGCTGATTTTACAGAGCTTGACATTAAACAACTTAAAGATAATATTAATGACAAAATTTTTCCACAGCCCTTAGTATATGTACAAAGAGAGGAATTTGAAGACAAAACAATATCCTTGATCAATGTTCTTAAAGGAGCCCGTCAACCCTATTCACTAGACAGGAAATACTATATCAGATCAGGAAGTCGCTTAAAAGAAGCCGGCCCTGATGACATTAGTTTATTACTTCGCTCCTCAAATGAATATACATCAACCTGGGAAAAACTAACAACAATTGATGCATCTTTTGAAGACCTGAAATCTTCAGAAATCAAACATACCGTTTCAGAGGCAAACAAAATTGGCAAAGGGAATAACCTCCCTGATAGTTCAGAAGAATTTCTCAGTTACTTCCAATTATTTGACTATGGAGCTGTGAAAAATGGAGCTATCCTCTTATTTGGGCTATCTCCCACGAGGTTTCTTGCACAATGCAGAATTCGCATTACGGTACTTCCTGAAGGGAAAACAGGTAATAGATATGAAGATACTGTTTTGATTGAAGATAATTTATTTACTTCTTTTGAAAGAATAAGCGATTATTTTAGAAAAAATCTTCCCATGATCAGTGAGTTTAACAACGATAACTGGAACCGGATAAATCGCGAAAAATTTCCTTCAGATGCTCTGGATGAAGCAATTGTAAATGCAATGGTACACAGAGATTATGGAGATATGTCCGGAGATATTACGATCAATATTTACCCTGATAAAATTGAGATCATCAATTCTGGAGAAATCCCTCCCGATATAATTAAAGGGAAAAGTACTATTGAAGCGCATCATTCCGTTTTGCGTAATCCAACCATTGCTCACATGTTTTATTTAAGAGGTAAAATGGAGAAACTGGGACGTGGATTGTCCTTGATTAAAGAACGATTTGTCGATTTAGGCTTGCAGACTCCGGAATGGTCCACTCAAAGTGGCTATACCACGCTCACACTTTATGGTGTACCTAAAGCAATTGAGATCAATGAACGAATGCATATTTTTTTGAAACAGCTTGATGCAAAGAAAAAATTCACACGGGATGAATATATGGAATTTTTCAAAGATGAAATTAAAGAAAGAACAGCAAGATTGGATTTGCAAAAAATGGCTGATGGAGGTTGGTTATCGAAGATGGGAGATGGCCCCACTACACATTATGCTAAAACGGCAAAAAAATTGCCGGATATTGCCGGATAAGTACCAATAAATCTAATCTTTCCCTTATTTATCACTTGGATAAAAGTCCTTTTTGACATCTACCATTGCCGGATAATGCCGGATAAGAAAACTGGAAGTTGAATTCATCTATCCAATAATCCCAACTAACGCCATCTATAAAATTAAGCAAAAATAATTGATTTTATATTATAAGAATTAGTTCAAACGATGCAACTATCTACTAAGAAGAAATTCATCTTTTGAGCTTAGAGAGGAATGCTCCACTATGAATCCATTGTCGGCAAATTTAAAAGCTATGCACTTTAATCCCTACCTATACCTGCCTGATATAATGATTCTATTAACATAAAGCCTCAAAACACGCTCCCGGCCTTTCAGGAATAGATCGTATTTTTGAGTAAAGAAGCAATACAAAATAAGGATGTTATATTTCAATAAAGTAGGTGCCGGTCCACCTGTGGTGCTGGTACATGGTTTTCCTAATGACGGCAGTACCTGGGATACTATTCTACCCCTGCTGTCTACAGGCTATCAATACATCATCCCGGACCTTCCCGGAGCTGGAAAAAGTGAACCTCTAGCCGAGCTGAGCATGGAGCAGATGGCCCGGTCGGTACTTGAGGTACTCGACCATGAATCTATTGATAAGGCCATATGGGTAGGACACTCTATGGGCGGCTACACGACATTGGAAGCTGCACAGCATTTCCCGGAACGTATACAGGCCATATCCCTGGTACACTCGCTCGCTTCCGGAGATAATGAAGAAAAGCTAGAGGCCCGCAGAAAATCTATTAAACTGCTGCAAAACGGGGACTCCGGTAAAAGCGTTTTCCTGAGAGCAATGGCCGATAACCTCTTTGCCAAAGAGTTTAAAACAAAGCACCCGGAAGCTGTGGCAACGGTCGCCGACAAAGGCATGGAATTGCCGGCCGATACCCTGGCCGCTTTTTATAATGCCATTATGCTCCGCTCCGATAAAACAGAATGGCTCAGGACCAATAATAATATCCCCGTTCAGTGGATCATAGGAGAAGAGGACAATGCCACTTCGATGAAAGAAGGCCTGGCACAATGCTACCTGGCCTTCCTCAATGAAGTACAGCTCTACCGGTCCGTAGGGCATATGTCTATGATGGAAACCCCAAAAAGATTGGCCAAAGACCTGAATAGTTTTTTTGATTTTGCCTGGAACAGAAAATAAATTATATGCAGTTTAAACTTGAAGCACCTTATCAACCCTCGGGAGATCAGCCCTCTGCCATTGCACAACTCACTGAAGGTTTGCAAAGCGGGGAAGCCTTCCAGACGCTTTTAGGGGTTACCGGCTCCGGTAAGACTTTTACCATGGCCAATGTCATTCAAAACCTGCAAAGGCCGACCCTTATTTTAACGCATAATAAAACACTGGTAGCCCAGTTGTACGGAGAGTTCAAGCAATTCTTCCCCGACAATGCAGTGAACTACTTTGTTTCCTATTATGATTACTACCAGCCGGAAGCTTATATGCCGGTGAGCGATACCTATATCGAAAAAGACCTGGCCATCAATGAAGAACTGGAGAAACTGCGCTTACGCACCACTACAGATCTGCTGAGTGGCCGCCGCGATATTCTGGTGGTAGCTTCCGTATCCTGTATTTATGGTATGGGTAATCCTACCGATTATGAGAACGGTATTACCCGCATCTCCGTAGGTGATGAAGTATCCCGTAACGGTTTTTTACATAACCTGGTCAATGCTTTATACAACCGCTCCCAGGGAGAATTTTCAAGAGGAACTTTCCGGGTGAAAGGCGATACTGTAGACATTAATCTGCCTTATGTCGATTACGGCTACCGCATCACTTTCTTCGGTGATGAGATTGAAAGCATAGAAAGCTTCGATGTGGAGAACGGGAAACGCATCCTCAGTATTGAGAATGCCGCTATATTCCCCGCCAATCTCTATGTAGCCCCTAAAGACCAGATGGGCCAGATCATCATCGAGATACAGAATGAGCTCTATGCACAGATAGAATATTTCAAAAGGGAAGGTAAACACATCGAAGCACAAAGGATCAAAGAGCGTGTAAACTACGACCTGGAGATGATCCAGGAACTGGGCTATTGCAGCGGCATCGAGAACTATTCAAGATTCCTGGACCGGAGAAACCCCGGGGCACGCCCCTTCTGCCTGATCGATTATTTCCCTAAGGATTTCATGCTCTTTGTAGATGAAAGCCACGTGACCATTCCCCAGATCTCCGGTATGTATGGCGGAGACCGTTCCCGTAAGATGAACCTGGTGGACTTCGGTTTCCGGCTGCCTTCCGCATTAGATAACCGGCCTTTAAGTTTTAATGAATTTGAGAGCCTGCTGAACCAGGTTGTTTTTGTGAGCGCTACACCCGGTAGCTTTGAATTGACGACCACCGAAGGATTAATCGTGGAACAGGTAGTAAGACCTACCGGGCTGCTCGACCCGCCTATTCACATACGTCCGAGCCTTAACCAGATCGACGATCTGCTGGACGAGATCGATCAAAGGGTGCAACGCAACGAAAGAACATTGGTCACCACGCTCACCAAGCGTATGGCAGAAGAACTGGATGCTTACCTCAAGCGGATCAATGTCAACTCCAGGTATATCCACAGCGAGGTAGATACCTTGGAGCGGGTAGAGATCCTCCGGCAATTGCGCCTGGGAGAGATCGATGTACTTGTGGGCGTTAACCTCCTGCGCGAAGGCCTCGATCTGCCGGAAGTGACCCTGGTTGCCATCCTGGATGCCGACAAAGAAGGATTTTTAAGAGATGAGCGCTCACTGACTCAGATGGCCGGAAGGGCCGCACGTAATGTAGACGGCATGGTGATCTTCTATGCAGATAAGATCACAGACAGTATGCAACGTACGATTGACGAGACCCAGAGAAGAAGGGAAAAGCAAATTGCCTATAATGCCGAACATGGCATTACGCCAAAGACTGTCATCAAATCTGTGGAGCAGATCATGAAGCAGACTGCCGTACTGGACATTAAAGGCTATGATGAAGACAATCCTCTGGCCGTTTATGATGTAGATGGTAATGTAGCCGCTGAAGACTATACAGAATATACTTCCTCTGCTGAAGCACAGAAAGCAGTGGATAAAATCAAAAAAGCCATGCAGAAAGCAGCTAAAGACCTCGACTTTATGGAAGCCGCCAGGCTAAGGGACGAGATGTTTGTCCTGGAGAAAAAGCTGGAGCAATTAAAAAAATAAAGAGCAATAAGCGGTTCTGGAACAATAGCCATTACCGGTAAGATATTATGTAATTCAGGCAATTTCTGCTCCCGGAAAATTGAGGATGAGATTGCTCCATTTCGCTACAATAAGTGGAAATGGAGCAAACAATCTTTTATACAGCCTATTTTCAACTATTGAGACAGCCTGATATTGCCGCCTCTCTTCGTATTGATCATGATAACCCCGTTGCCGCCTCTCATGCCATAAACAGACTTGCCGATACCATCCTTTAAAACGGTTGCACTAGCTACATCAAAAGGATTTATGGTATGCAAAGGAGCAGAATAGGGAGTTCCGTCTACCAAGATCAAAGGTTCATTACTACTTAAAATAGATCCTCGTCCCCGGATCCTTAAATTCAACTGGCTGCGCACACCATTTTCTACCCCGGTAACGCTAAGGCCGGGTACCGTACCCTCCAAGATTGTGCCCATGCTTACCCCTGCCCGGCTCCTGATCTCCTCTGCACTCACAGTGGTATAAGCACCGTTGTAGGAGCGCCGGTCAAGGCTCATGCCATAAAGATGCTCCGTAGCACCCGGATCATGCTCCACCATGAGCTTCACCTCATAGTGATGCTCTTCAGACAATGGAAAGAAGCGCTCTTCTATACCTGCTGCACCTACAATCAGGTTGGTCTCTTCACTAGGAACATTCATACTGAAATACCCCTGGTCATTCACAAAGGCAAATACACGGGTATCCTGCCCCATCACATAAGGTCTTTCCAGGTAACCATCCATACTTATTTTGCCCGTGATGGTCCTGAACGTTCCCTGGCGCAAAGCAGGCTTTTTAGCAAACAGGTCCTGGAGTGCACCCACCAGTGTACCTTCATTCGGATTATTTTTTAAAGGCATCTTTTGCGCCTTAGCCCCTAGAGATCCGAGAGCAATAGCAGCTACCAGAAAAGTAAGTCTAAAAGTTTTCATATAAAAAGATTTAAGGATACTTATTTCATAGCATTATTTACCACATAAAGTTACGAATAATATGATAAATATCACTACTATATAATCATCATCCGGCTATGCGAGCGGACAGTATTAAGATGCAAGAGCAGCTTGAATGGTTGGAGCAAGCTGAAGTTTTTTTCAAATAAAAAGGTGAAGCCTGCGCCCCACCTCTTTCTTACATACCCAATATTTCTATGGCCGGTATTGCCTTAAATTATTTTTTATCAGTACTTATCGGGATAAGTTGCTTTCCTTTTTTCAAGGTGATCAGGATCACACCATTACTGCCCCTATTGCCGTATAAAGCCCTGGCTGCAGCTTCTGTCAGCACTTTGATCTCTTTAATATGCCGGGTATTGATATCAGAGATACTTCCGGAATAAGGTACTCCGTTCACCACGATCATGGGATCTTTTGAAGCGATCTTTACAGAGCTGAGTGCCTGCTTGCGTTGTTTACTTGCCAGCTGTTGTGCATAGTTGTTGGCCTGCTCCTGTGTGTTGGTGAGCCCTGCAGTTCTTTGGCGGCCGTAGGTAGTGATATCATTCAGTAAGGCTACATTATTTCTATCCGGCGATACCTCTATTTTATAGTTGACACGTTCACCAATCCGTACAGATTTGGTTTCATTTCCATAAGAATGCACGAGGATAAACTCAGCAGTATCCGGCACCTGTAAGGCAAATTTACCCTGGGCATCTGAAGTCGCCAGCCGCTCTGTACCTTTAATACTTACTTTAGCATTCGGTAAGGGAATGCCAGCTTTATCTACAACAACCCCCTGGATATTAAACAGCCTGTCTGCCGGGAATTCATTGGCCGGCTCAGCAGGCTGTGGCGTAGCAGCTATAGAAAGATCATGATCAGATAATGGCTCCTTATTGTGCTCAAATCTATAGTTAAAATCCTCCGGCCCTTTATTAAAATTATGTAACACTAACCGATTGGGCAGCTCTTCAATAACAGTTTCTTCCTTTTCCGGCATGACCGCAACTTCCTCTTGCGCCACCACTACAGAGGGCTTGGGGCGAGGGCTACTACCCGGCTGCTTTGGGGCTAATTCCTCCACATGTTCAGGAAGGCTTAATACCGGTTTTTCCAGCTTAACCTGGCTTGGGGCAGGTACTCTTTCTTTAACCAACAGGCTATTTTCATTATCCTTAGCCGGGAAGAGGAGATTCCAGCTTAAGGCAATACCAGCAATTAATAATACAGCAGCAGCCATATATTTAATCCCGTTAAACGAGAACATTTTTATACTTTTTTGCTCTTCCTTGTCCAGTTGCTGCTCTATCCTTCCCCACAGTTTATCCTGAGCAAGAAAAGTCGTTTGCTCATCTGCGGCAGCGGCAGCTTTAAACTCTTCAAACAACTTATTTTGCGATTCCATTTTCTTCATTTTTTAGATCATAGTGCTGTTTCACCAACTTTTGCAATTTTACCCGCGCCACATTTACCTGCGATTTAGAGGTACCTTCAGAGATCTGCAGTAGTACCGCAATCTCTTTATGGCTATAGCCCTCTATAGCAAACAGGTTAAATATGGACCGGCACCCGTCCGGCAGATAATCCAGCAGTTTCAGCAGGTCTTTATGCTCCAGCTGCTGGGTGGTCGATTGCTCAAATACCGGTTCGTGCTTTATATCATCCAGCGACAAATTGAAATTAACTTTTTTACGCAGTTGCTGTAAACATTGGTTTACGGCTACCCTTTTAGCCCACCCGAACAAAGCTTCCGCATCCTTCAGGGTATTCATCTTAGTAAAAATGAGTACAAAAGCTTCCGCCAATGCATCTTCAATTTCCATCTCCGCCTTCAAATAACGCTTGCATACGCTATGCAACATAGGAGCAAGCTGCAGATACAAAGTATGCTGCGCTTTTCTATCTCCCGAGATACATGCTTTTATAATTGCTTCGTTGTTCAAATTTCGCCTGTTTGTTTACTTAGATGCAGCGCCAGAAAGAAAGGTTGGAAAGGTGTAAATAAAAAATCAGATCAGGCCCTCGCGGATCATATCATGCAAATGTACCATACCTCTGTACTGCCCCTGGTGGGTCACCAGCAACTGGGAAATATTATAAGTACGCATCAATTCCAGGCCTTCAACCGCCATAGCCTCCTCTTCAATTGATTTGGGGTTTAAAGTGCAGATGTCTTTAGCCTGTATCCCGGCTAAGTCCTCGTGCTTTTCCAGCATCCGGCGCAGATCTCCATCTGTGATCACGCCGAGCAAAACCTCATTTTCCAGGACCGCGGTAGCGCCCAGTCGGTTAGATGATATGGCAATGATGATCTCCTTCAGTCCTGCCGATGCCTTAACACTCGGCGCTGCATTTTGACTACTTAGATCTTTGATACGTAAATAAAGTCTTTTACCTAAAGCTCCTCCGGGATGAAAACGGGCAAAATCTTTTGAAGAAAAGCCTTTTAACTGCAAGAGGCAGACAGCGAGTGCATCGCCCATCACCAACTGTGCGGTAGTACTGGTGGTAGGGGCCAGGTTATTAGGACAGGCCTCCTGGTCGATGGTGGTATCTAAAAAAATATCAGCTTGTAAGGCCAGGAAAGAAGCCGCATTCCCACAAATGGCAATGATCGGGTTGCCAAAGTTTTTAATAAAAGGGATCAGTGCTTTGATCTCGGGGCTCTCGCCGCTCTTGGAAATTATGATCACGATATCGCCCTGCTGGATCATGCCCAGATCACCATGGATGGCATCTGCAGCATGCATGAATAAAGCCGGTGTACCCGTTGAGTTCATCGTCGCCACGATCTTTTGAGCGATAATGGCACTCTTGCCTATCCCTGTGATCACTACCCTTCCAGACACAGTGTGCAAAAGCCGCACGGCATCTTCAAAACGATGATCGATGGAAGCGGTCATCTGTACCAGGGCCCTGGTCTCATTCTCAATGGTAGATTTGCCTAACTGTACTATATCTATATGATCGGACATGCTCATGAGTTCAAAACGCAAAATTAAAACCTAAATCTGACTTTAGCGGTGAATATAAATCATTCACTGATCCCGGCCGCCTTATCCAGCCGCTTCCGGATCTGCTCCAGCTTTTTGCCGATCAGCCAGAAGGACAGAGCCAGGATGGCAAAAAAGATGCCTTTATTGGTCACATCCCAGAAATATTCAAAATAACGGGTATATAGATTCAGGATCAGGAACAGTAAGACCATATCCCGAAGGCTCTTGTCCTTGGCCTTGATCGCATAATACAATAGTCCGGCTAAGATAATCGTATAAGCAACGGCCCATCCTAAAACCCTGGCCTGGCGCATACTGAACCACTGGTCCAGGTCAAAGTTGCCAAAGACCGAAACGCCCCAGGCCGTGGTAAAGAACATGACCCATACCGCAAAATAGTTGACACTAACAAAGGACTGCAGCCAGGCCCTTCTGCAGATCGCGTAGTGAATCCCCAACAGTACCAGGCTCAAAACAAATAAGCGTACCGGCATATTCATGCCCCAGAAAAAAGGTTCGCTCATCTCAAATGTAAAAGAAGCCCACCACCCAACGATGGCGGCTATCATACAGGCCCACAACAGATTGGACCGGACAAAAAATGCTTCTATAGCGAAGAAAGCCCCGGCAGCAAGAATAAGCCAGTAATAGCCCTCACTGTTCTGGCTTAAGGCTTTGCCAAAATAAGTAATGGCAATACAGGTACTTAATGCGAGCAAAATGCTTAAAGATTCATTGGCCCATATAGCATTCAGGTATTTCTTCTTGCGCTTGCGGATATACCAGACCAGGAAAAAAGACAGGCCGGCAAACAAGGCCGCTATCGTAAACTCTGAAAAGGAGAAATAGCTGCGCATCCGCTCAATCCACTTCTCATCCAGCACCAGGGCACCAAAGGCCAGCAAAGCGCAGGAGATAGCCGCGAAAAAAGCATAAAAAGTAAGTGTCTTATAGTCTCCGGCATCAGATTGATAGCTTGCCTTCAGTTGATCGGCCTTAGCTTTATCCAGCAATTCCTGGTCTTCCCATGCCTCTATCACCCTGTTGAGCAAAGCCGCTTCTTTATTGTTCAATCTCATAGGAAAGCAATTATTTTACTCAAAGATAAATGATTTTGAAAGAACCTATTACCCGGCAAGATGAGGCTCCTTTACTGTTTAAAGCCACACATTTCCTGCTCCGGATTAGTAGGATAAGCATTATCTTTGAGATCAAAATAAAAATTCCCTGAAAATGAGTTTCATATTAAAAGAAGTTAACGATCACGTAGCCTATATCACCTTCAACCGTCCCGAAAAATTCAATAGTTTCAACCGGGAGATGGCCATGGACCTGCAAAAAGCCTTAGACGAATGTATGTCTGATGAAAACGTGAGAGCAGTGTACATTACCGCAACGGGTAAAGCATTCTGTGCCGGACAGGACCTGGCAGAAGCCATGGACCCCAACGGACCCGAATTGCGTGCTATCGTACACGGGCATTACAACCCGATCATTGAACGCATCCGCAATATTGAAAAACCTGTGGTATGTGCCGTAAATGGAGTGGCAGCCGGTGCCGGTGCCAACCTGGCCCTGTGCTGTGATATAGTAGTAGCGGCAGAACAGGCTACTTTTATACAGGCATTCAGCAAGATCGGTTTGATCCCCGATTGTGGCGGCACCTACTTCTTACCGCGCCTGATCGGTTTCCAGAAAGCCTCTGCACTGATGATGATGGGCGACAAGGTAGATGCTAAGGAAGCAGAACGCTTAGGCATGATCTACAAATACTTCCCTGCCGATACTTTTGAAGAAGAAAGTAAAAACATAGCCCGTTACCTGGCCACTATGCCGACACAGGCATTTGCCTATACCAAACTGGCCCTGAATGACAGCTTCCAGAATAACCTGACCCAGCAACTAGCTTTGGAAGAAGACTACCAGGCCACTTGCGGAGAAACGGCTGACTTTGCGGAAGGGACTGCTGCATTCCTCGAAAAGAGACAAGCTCAATTTACAGGAAAATAAAATATTTCAGGCCTTAGTGTATGTCTCTGTTCACTAAGGCCTTTAATCTAATACTAAGGAATGAAACTAAAACATCTCGTCGTTGTCCTCTTATTACTTGCCTTACTCTCCTGGCTGGCCTATTTCTTCGGGAAACAGCAAGGCAGCGTACAGGTAACGAATATTGCTACTAATGAAATCCTCATCAAAGAGATCGCCGAACTGGCTGCGCTTGAAGTGCAGGGCAATGCCCAGATCACGGAAAGCAATGTAGACAATAGTGATGGCTTTTTCCAATCCATCCGCAAGGCCTTTATCGAAAAGACGATCAACATCAGCATTCCTTATGTGGCCAAGTACGGCATCCAGGCAGATAGTACCACCATGAGCATTAATGTAGAAAAGGATAAAACACTCCTGATACGCCTGCCCGAAGCAAAACTGCTGAGCTATGAAATGCGCCTGGATAAGGCAACACAAAGCAGTACCCAGGGATGGCTTAAAACCGAGGACTACAACAGCTATAATGCCGTGCAGCAGAAACTCTACAAGCAAAGTAAAGCAGAAGCTGAAGCCAGCCTTAAGAATAAGGAACTGGCACAGGAAAAGATCATCGGTATCCTTAAAAATTACTACAAGCCTTTGGGCTACCAGGTACAGGTACAGTTTGGCAGCAACAAAAGCATTGAACTTTTCCCTTTGCTGGAAGCTCCTTCCATACAATCAGATAATTAAATTTTAGCCACCACAGAACGAATCTCCTGCTGTTGATACCAGCGGTCTTCTTGCCCTGAATTCGAAAATAATGGCAAAAAGACCGCCAAATGGACGTGCTCCTTCTCCCACGGGAATATTGTGCTCAGCATTTAAATACTTAACAAATAAACTGTTCTATAAAAAGTGCTACCCGGCACTTCAATAAAAAAACAGGAAAGTATCTTCAAATTGCTCAGCATTTGCTTCGGCCAAAGTATTCTATTAATTTTGCACAACAAAACCAAAGAAGCAAATTGAAAAAAAATAACTTTAACGCAGCGATACTTTTCGCTATCCTATTCTTTTTATGTCCTTTTATATCCATGGGGCAGATTAAGCCTGACCTGGACAATCAAACTACGCTGATTCATTATTTGAGCATGAAAGAGCATCCGGAGCATCCGGAAGCTTCCGCTTTTTATATTCATGATATCGTTGAACAAAACATCGGCATTTATTTCTATGATACGGAACTCAATATTGATGTTGCCTTAAAAGTATTCAAAGCAAATGATGCACAGGAATATGCCAAATTAATTCTTCCGAAATTCTCCAACAGGACCAGGCTGGTAAACCTCAAAGTAACCACCTACAATTTAGAAAATGGCGTGGTGCAGACAAAGGAATTAAATAAAAAGGCATTACAGGATGCAGAGATTGGTAAGAACCAATCTGTTCAATTACTTAATGCGGCCAATTTGAAAGACGGTTCTATCATTCGTTTTCAAATTGTGATAAAAGATGCGCAATATATCCAGGATTTTAACTTCCAGAAAGAACTCCCGGTTGAATATGCCTCTTTTGAACTTACTGCATTAAAAAAGAAAAAAATTGATATAAAAACATCTGTCAAAATGCCCTTTAAAGAATTCCGGGACATTGATGCTTTTAATCAATCATCCTTACCTTCCATTGCACTTATTTATCCGCAAAACAGGCATATTACTTATAAATGGGTAAGACGGAATATCTCGCCTTTTATAAAAGAAGCATTTGCATCCGAACAACCTTTAGAGCATGTAAAAGTCAACTTTACCGTCAACGAGGTGGAGGAGTTTAAAAAAGTATATGAATCAAGCTTAAAGAATGCAACATGGGATGAATACAACAAAAGACTTTATGATACGGCATTTAGTTATGCCTTTGCAAAGAGTGATTTTTTATACCAACATCTGCCCCCCATTATCGGGCAGGATACAGACAGTTTTCAAATTGCCAAACACTTGTTCAAATATGTCCAGGACAGTTTTGCTACTGTACCGCAACATTGGGCCAATAACTTCCAGGACTTAATTAAAAATAAAAAAGCGACTGCTCCTGATTTAAACCTGCTCTTATGTGCCTTATTCCGGCACGCCGGTTTGTCCAGTGACCTGGTCTATGTTTCTACAAACCGGAAAAGCCCGCTTTCTCCTGATACGGTTCAAAAAAAGGATACAGAGATTGCCGTACGTGTAGTAATCAATAATGTATCTTATCTATGTAATCCAGCGGTAAAAGATCTCCCTTTTGGCTATTTACCCTACAGGTATTATAATGGTTATGCCCGCTTAATCAACAAAACCGGTGGCGCAATAATGTTAAGCCCTGAGTTGGCAAAAAACAGGTCTGAGGTCGAGGTAAACATTAGTCCTGCAGATACCGTAAACAATAAATTCAAGATCAGCTTCAGGAAAAGTTTTGGTATATACTATTCTATAGGTGAGAGAGCAGAGTATAAAAAAGACGCTCTTTCATATAAAGATTTTTACAAAAAAATCCTGGCCCGGTTTTACCCTAACTTAGAGATCAGTAATTATACGCTTAAAGTCGATCATCTCGACAATATGGACCAATCTTTCACCATAACAGCAGAAGCAGAAATTGAAATGGGAGATAATGCGCCTATGCTATTTTTAGACCCCTTTCTGCAAAAAATATACAATGGAGAAAATCCTTTTCAAAAAATAAACAATAGAAGTACTGAAGTTGAAATGGACTTTTGCTTAAATTTGAACTATATATTTCGTTTCAAACTCAATGATGCTTTAACCGTTGAAGAACTCCCTTCCAAAAGTTCACTTCAATATTCCAACCCGGCCACTATTCAATATACGCAAAATGCTCATTATAATGCGCCAACGAATACAGTGGAAATAAGATACAACTATGATATCGTTCCGGTAGCTTATTTACCCGAAGAAGTAAAAGATCTAAATGCTTTTTATACTGCATTAATGAAAGCCACCAATCAAAAGTTATTGCTCAACAAAAAATAAGATTTTTATGCCTATCAACACCAGGTATTTTATCACCGCTCTATTGGTGGTCATCTTATCTATACCCGGCTATGCCCAGAAATATAACTGCGACAATATACCCGATTCATTAACCCAGAATGCGCATGCCATTGTTCGCTTAGATAGTACCAGGATCGAAATAAGAAATAATGAGTTCACGAAGTATGTGACTTATGTAATTACCGTCCGCTCAGAAAAAGGAGATGAATTTGCATCATTTGCAGAAGACTATGACTCTTATAGTCATTTTTACAGGTTGAATGCCGTACTCTATGATAAAGACGGGAAAGAAATACAAAAAAAGAGCCGCTCAGACTTTAATGATATATCAACTTTTGGCATCAGCAATACTTTTCTGCAGGATGACCGGTACAAAATATTTGATTTTCAATATCGCACTTACCCGTACACCGTAAAATATGAATATGAAAAAAAGTACAAAAGTGTGTTTTTTCTGCCTACCTGGCAAGCCCAGGGCGATGCAGGCATTGCTGTAGAGAAAGCAGTCCTTGAAGTCAACTTTCCCTATGACAACCGCATCCGGTACAAATGTGTTAACTTCAGGGAACACGATAATTCCTACCTCAGTAAATCCTTTACCGCAACGCAGGAATGCAAATGGGTGTTTACGAATATGAAAGCATTTGAATACCAGCCTTATTCGAGGACCTTTCAATTACAAAAGCCCTTTATTCAATTATCTGTAAAAAAAATAAGCTTAGAAAACTATGAAGGAACAACAAGCACCTGGAATGGTTTCGGGAAATTTTTCTACAACCTGAATAAAGATAAAGATATACTGTCTGCACAAAGCATTAAACAAGTAGAAGCGCTCACTAAAGATGTAACAGATGAAAAAAAGAAGGTCGAGATCTTATATAAATATTTACAAAAAAACACACGCTATGTCCTCAACTCAAGGGGCATTCTGGGATGGCAAAGTATAGCGGCAGAAAAGGTACACGAGTCAGGATACGGTGATTGTAAGGGACTGTCTAACTATATGAAAGCGATGCTAAAAGCGACAGGCATCAAGTCTTATCAAACTTTAGTATATGCAGGTGATAAACTAACGAATGTTATGGATGTTGATTTTCCTACTAATTCGTTTAACCACGTTATTCTATGTGTACCACTGGAAAAAGATACCGTTTGGCTGGAATGCACCTCCAATGTATTTCCTGCCGGGTATCTCGGAGCATTTACACATGACAGAAATGTTTTAATACTTACAGAAGATGGCGGACAGATCGCCAAAACTCCCGCTTACGACAAAAGTGACTCCTACCTGGATAGAAACATAAGTTTAAATGTAGATTTTGAAAAACCTGTACAAAATATAATCTGGAAATCTGATTACGCCGGCGACATGGCAGAAGACCTGCTTAACACTGCTGCAAACAAAGCTCAAAAAGCTTTTGAAGAGTCTGTGAGCGCATCTGCCCCTTATAAAAATTTCAAACTTAAAACCATAGCACTTGAGCATGCCGTTCAGCTCAAAAATACTCCGGTAATAAAGGAAGTGGCCGAATATGAAGTAGAGCATCTGATCACGGAAACTAAATCAAGATATTTACTCTCCTTACCTATAATGTCAGTCGGCCTTCCCGATATAGAGACAGAATCAGTTAGAACAGCCCCTTTTATTTTCCCTTCAGGCATGAAGATTAACTATAATTATACCATAGCATACCCCAATACAGTAGTACCTGAAAATATTCCTAAGGCAATCGTGTTGAATTATCCGTTCGGGAGCTATGTGTATCAACCGGAACTTTCTGGAAACAAGATCACGTTCCATATAGCATTCCTTATAAACGATGGTACATATGATGCAGATCAATATGCTAACTACCTGAAATTTTATAAGACCGCAATAAGCAATACTAAGCAAATAACACTTTCTTTCCTTAAAAAATAGACGGTAAAAGTTTGTAAGCGAGTCATCCTTCCGGAAGCACGTTTCATGGGCCTCAGATAAATAACTTCTTATCTGCCTCTGACCTTACCATCGACTGCTTATACCAGCGGTGTTGCTGTAAAAGCTTAAGAGTAGGCCGTAAAAAGACAAGGAAGAATACGGAAACATAAGTATTAGAAATCGTAAAAGCCGCGGCTACCTGTATCGCCGGATCATGGGTAAAATGGCGGGCAATGCCTGCCAGCAGGCCGAAAAATGGATAAGTGATCAATACGCCCAGCAGGTTAAAGGTAGAGGCCGACATCGCCACCAGCCTGGACATAGGCTTCAATCTCAGGCTCACTAAAAGCGCTGTAGAGGTAGTCCCGATATTTGCGCCCACAACTATAGGAATAGCCGTTTCCAGGCTCAGGGTTCCCTGCCCCATCAATACGATAACCAAACCCACTACTACTGAACTGGACTGTATAATGACGGTAATGATGATGCCGTACAAGATACCCATCAAGGGATGCTGTGCTTTTACCAGCAGCTCTGCCAATACCGGGTCGGTCTTGATCGGTTCCATAGCCTGACCGATGTACCACAGCGAAAAAAAGATAAAACCAAAATAGAAAACAGGTTTCCCTGCTATGGATATTTTGCCGGGAATCATACTGATCAGCGTGCCCAGCACCAGGAAGAAAGGCCCCAGAAATGAAGACTGGAAACTCGCGATCCATGCCGTAGAAGTATTGCCGATATTGGTTCCCAAAACAATCAATAAACTATCCCGGAGGGACAATACACCCGTGCTGGCCAGCGAGACCGTCAACGAGGACACCAGTGTACTCGATTGAATGATGGAGGTAACCACAGCACCCAGGAAAAATCCGCCTAAAGGGAAACGGGTCACCTTGCTGATCCAATGGCCCAGCTTATCCCTGCCAAAACTCTCTATCTCTTTACTGAAACTTTGCAGGCCGTAGATAAATAAAGTGATGGCTGCAATAATGGCGATGATCGATTGAAATTTATCCATTCAAAATAAAAAAATTGTAACATGAAAGTCTTTAACAGAAGCAGGTCCGGCAATAGTTCAAATCTACTAAAAAACACAAAGATTTAAAATACTATTAAATTTCTCCGGCTTCTTTGCAGGCTAAAGATAGCTGGTGTACATTCGCTTAGAATAACAACAAGCACCTTCACCGGGAAAAAGACCAACCACACTGCGAAGAACCGGACAAATTTATTTTATCTTCTTAATATTTTTCATGATGGAAAAGAGAGTGTTTATTGTTACAGGTGCCGCTGTCGGACTAGGCTTTGCCACCGCAGACCAGCTAGCTTCTACAGGAGCAGAATTAACCTTAGTAGACTATGATGCAGCCGCATTGAAAACGGCGAAAAAAACGATCGGTGAGAAATACCCCGACATCGCTATCGTCACGGTTGTAGGAGATGTGTCCAAAGAAGAGACCGCGAAAAACTATGTTACTGAAACCCTGAAGGTCTTTGGCCGTATAGACGGGCTGTACAACAATGCCGGTATCGAAGGCCGCCAGGCACCTTTAGTGGAATATAACCTGGAGACTTTTGAAAAAGTAATTGATATTAACTTAATGGGAGTTTACTTTGGTATGCGTTATGTGATCCCTGTGATGCAGGAGCAAAAATATGGTCGCATTGTCAATGTCGCCTCTGTAGGCGGTATACGCGGTGTAGTCAACCAGACCGCTTATGTGGCCTCCAAGCATGCTGTTGTGGGCATGACCAAAAATGCAGCAATAGAATATGCCAAAGACAATATTTTAACCAATGCAATTGCTCCCGGCGCTATCCTCACACCGATGGTAGAAGAAGCCTTTAAACAAGTTAACCCCGCCGATCCTAAAGCCGCTGAAGCGACTTATGCCAGCCGAAATCCTACAAGAAGATTAGGCGTACCTGAAGATGTAGCTAAAGTAGTGGCTTTCCTGTTAAGTGAAGACAATGGCTATGTAAACGGCCAGACCATCGCGATAGATGGCGGTGAGTCTGAATTATATGGTAATGCATAACAACAAAAGCCTGTAACCTTAACCGGCTACAGGCTTTCATCAGGGCAACAACCTATGAGGTTTCAGAAACCTTATAGGTTGTCTTTGTTTTAAAAAGCACTTATCTTTAAATTCTTACCATTCGATTTCAGGGAAGAACCTTTCTTGTTCAGTATTTCCACCTGTTGCGCTTCATTGGCTAATAATTCCTCCAGGTATTGATTAACGGCAGCATCGCTGATCGTCACCTCGGCCCCGTTTAATACGGCTTCTGTAGCATAGCTGTTCAGCATTTGCCGCACATTTGCCTGGAAGAGCTTAGTAGTACCAAAGATATCGCAGCCGATGATCTGGTCGCCCGAAACGGCCAGCAGTCCTACAATATCTTTGCTTCCTTTAAACGCTTTCAGGTAAAAATCCACATACTGCTGTATCTCATTTTGGGTAGCTTCATTTTTAGAGATCGCTGCATAAGTACCGCTGGAGCTGCCAGTCTTGTTTTTACTGTTCACCTTGGCCACATCTCTCCATACCGCCTGCTGCGACTGCTCCTTAACCATCGTCCGGCGCACATCATTAGAGATTTTGCTATGATATGCTTTAAACTGTGCGGTACCGGCACTACCACTGTTCCACCGGCCCTGCTCCACACAATATACCCCTACAAAAGCCTTTTCGCCCGGCTTCAGTATTTTCTCTTCCTTTACCACCCTATCCTGCTTGCCGCCCGTGATCACATCACCCATCTGCAAGATCACCGTACTTTTTGAAGTGTTCTCAAACAAAAGCTGGTTCACTTCACCACCCTGCGATACCTCGGTGATCTTGATCCAGTTATTGCTGATTGCCGTTTCCAGGGGAGCATAATCCGTTTTATCATCCACAGCTTTGTCCAGGGAGGATTTACCTTTTATCACATAAAGCTTCAACTTCTCACGCACATACACGTATTCTTGTTTAGGCGTATGATCGGTAGTAAACCCGATGTCTAAATGTTCAAGGGTCATTTGTGCCCGGCCGGACAGTACTTGCAGCAATAGCGCACAGGAGAGTAAGTATTTCATAATCTGCTTGTTTATTTATTGTAAACTTAGCATCAGGAATACTATGCATCCGGCCACACTTGGCAAACGATAAGAATGAATGGGTAAAAAAAGGAGCAGGCTGTTTATCTTAAACCAGCTCCTTATAAAATTTCTATTTATGCAACCAGTTCTTCAGCAATTTCTGAACGGCCGGGAGCATGACAAAGACCATCATCGGGACCAGGATAATTGTTAGCACCAAAGTACGCAGGGGTACAAATTCAATTTTACCGATATGTGGTCCTACGATCAGGGAAACTATAGTGATCAGCGGATAAATAGCCAGCCAGATGACAATGGCCATTTTCCATCTTTTAGGTGCTTTCATGCCTCTTTGTTACATTTTTTAAAATAATAAAATACCTGTCGCTTGTTCTATACCGCTCTTATAAAGCACCCTCCAGGAAGAATTTCACATCATCCATAGAATGAATATGGTTCACAACCAGTAAAAATACAGTACCCATCTGCTTCATCTTAGCCTGGTTGGTACCCGTTTGTATATAGCCCATGATCTTATGGAAAGTCTCACTTTCATAATAAGGAGAGTCCGGGTTATTGATAAAATACAGGCGCATCACCTTATTCTTGATGATCAGCTTCTCAAAACCAAGGTCCTTAGCTATCTTACGGCAACGAACTACGGTGAACAGGTCTTTCACCTCGCGCGGTATCGGTCCGAAACGGTCGATCAGCATCGCTTCAAATGCCTGCAACTCTTCTTCCGTCTCCAGGTTATCCAGTTGAGTATAGAGCGACAAACGTTCCGTAATACTCCCTACATAAGTTTCCGGGATCAGGATCTCCAGGTCCGTATCAATCGTACAGTCGGAGACATAATCTTTTTTGCGTTCCAGTTCTTCGGCAAACACTTCCTTGAAGTCACCTTGCTTCAATTCACGGATCGCCTCTGCCAATATCTTCTGGTACATCTCGAAACCGATATCTGCAATAAAGCCGCTCTGCTCGCCACCCAAAAGGTTACCGGCTCCACGGATATCCAGGTCACGCATAGCGATCTGGAATCCACTCCCCAGCTCATTGAACTCTTCCAGTATCTGCAAACGCCTGCGGCTGTCATTCGGTAAGGTGAGCAAAGAAGGAGCTACCAGGTAGCAGAAGGCCTTTTTATTACTACGCCCTACCCGGCCACGTAACTGGTGCAGATCGCTCAATCCGAACTGGTGCGCATTATTGATGATAATCGTATTGGCATTACTGATGTCCACACCTGATTCTACAATATTGGTACAGCAGATCACATCATACTTATGCGCAATAAAGTCCATCAGCGTCTTCTCCAGTTTGGCACCTTCCATCTGCCCGTGCGCCACGGCAATTTCCAGGTCAGGGCACAGCGCCTTGATCTTCTCTGCCATAGAGGGCAGGCTCTGCACGCGGTTATGTATAAAATAGACCTGGCCGCCACGCTCTGCTTCATAATAGATCGCATCGCGGATAAAGTCTTCATCAAAACCGATCAGCTCTGTATGCACCGGCTGGCGGTTAGGCGGCGGTGTATTAATAATACTCAGGTCCCTTGCAGCCATTAAAGAAAACTGCAGGGTACGTGGTATCGGCGTTGCGGTAAGCGTGAGCGTATCCACGTTCAGCTTACGCTCTCTTAATTTTTCTTTAGCGGCTACGCCGAATTTCTGCTCCTCATCTACGATATAAAGGCCCAGGTCTTTAAACTTCACATCCTTACCCATCAGGGCATGAGTACCTATGAGGATATCGATCTTTCCTTCCTCCAGCTTCTGCAAAGTCTCTTTTTTATCCTTGGAAGATTTAAAACGGTTCAGGAAATCCACATTCACCGGGAAGTCTTTCAGGCGTTCGCTAAAGGTCTGGAAATGCTGGTAAGCCAGGATAGTAGTCGGCACCATGACCGCCACCTGTTTGCTATCCGTAACCGCCTTGAAGGCCGCACGCACGGCCACTTCCGTCTTACCGAAGCCCACATCACCACAGACCAGGCGATCCATAGGATTAGGCGATTCCATATCCCGCTTCACATCAGCCACCGCCTTAGACTGGTCCGGGGTATCTTCATAAAAGAAAGAAGCTTCCAGTTCCGTCTGCAAATAAGAGTCCGGTGTAAACATAAAGCCCTCAGCCGCTTTACGCTTGGCATATAACTTGATCAGGTCGGCAGCTATATCCTTAACCTGCCGCTTGGTCTTATCTTTAAGCCGGTTCCAGACATCACTGCCCAACTTATGTACCTTGGGCTGAGTGCCTTCTTTACCGGCATATTTAGAGATCTTATGCAGGGAGTTGATGCCCACATACAGCACATCATTATCCTTGTAAATAATGCGCACCGCTTCCTGCCTGGCACCATTCACATCAATCGTCTGCAGGCCGCTGTACACGCCCACTCCATAATCGATATGGCTGACGAAATCGCCGGGCTGCAGTTCACGAAGAGATTTTATAGTGATCGCCTTCCCTTTACTGTAAGCCTGCTTGATCTTATATTTATAAAAACGCTGGAAGATCTGGTGATCTGTATAGACCAGCACTTTTTTATCATGATCGATAAAGCCATTACTGATAGAGACCGGCACAGGAACAAAGCTCACACTCGCATTCGTGTCTTCAAAGATCACGCGCAGGCGTTCCAGTTGTTTTGCATTCTCCGCAAAAATATAAGCTGTATAGTGTTGCTCCGACCATTTTCTTAAATTGGCCGAGAGCAGGTCAAAATTGCGGTTAAAACTGGGCTGTGGCTCGGTACGGAAAGAAATCGTCGCATCGGCGGCCGTTTCTTTTCCTTCTGTATTAGAGAACTGCACCTGGTGAAAATCATTGATTCTGCCCTTCCAGGAAGTCGCCGATTCAAAGTCTTCTGCAGTTAATAACTTCGGCTCATCATCATCTTCTCCACGCTGCTCCAGTACTCCTTCATTGATTGCCAGCAACTCCAGTAATTTATCCTCATAATGGGCCAGTTTGCCCAGGAAGATGTCTTTATCTTTAAACCAAAAAACCGTATTTGCCGGCACAAAGTCCAACAAGGAAACTTTTTCTTTAGCTTCAAAACGGGTTTCGATATTGGGCAATATAGATACCTGCAACAATTTTCGTTCCGACAATTGTGTCTCCGGGTTAAAAATACGGATGCTGTCCACCTCATTACCGAATAACTCGATGCGATAAGGATGCTCATTCCCGAAAGAGTAAATGTCCAGGATACCTCCGCGCATGGCAAACTGCCCGGGCTCATATACAAAATCCTCGTGCCGGAATCCCAGGGCGACCAGGCGGGTGAGTATACCCTTTACATCCAGGTGGTTATTGACCGCGATCTGGATCATGTTCTTGCTCAGGGTCTTTGCCTGTACCACTTTTTCAAAAAGCGCTTCAGGATAAGTAACCATCACTTTCTTGCGCACCTGCTCGCCGCTCCATTTATTGAGCGCTTCGGTACGGAGCATGACGTGGCTACTGTTGACATCGGTGTACACGCCCGTTTTCTTGTAAGAATCGGGGAAAAAGAAAATATCCAGGGCACCGCTCAGGTGCTCAAAATCGTTGTGAAAATAGGCAGCTTCGTCTTTATCATCCAGGATGAAGATATGGTTCAGCTCTGATTGCTCCCAGATACTATGGGCCACAAAACCGACCGCATTTGCTTTCAGGTTTTGAAGAAGTATACTTTGCTTGGGATCGGGCAATGAAAATGCGGCTGCCAGTTCTTTTAAACGGACATCAGACGAATATAAGCCTTGCAGTGTTTGCAGGTTCATAAGGCTGCAAAATTAAGAAAATCAAGTTTAAGGAAATAATAATATTATCTTATCGGATTATATTACCCTACATATGACTGTCCTTTTCTTCCGGAGCAAAAAATGCCTGTTTTCATCAAAGCTTAAGCTGCGCGGCACCATGCTACTCAATTTCCTGCTTTGATTTTTTAAAGGCTCAAGTCATCCTTAAATTAACCAAAACCATAATACTGTTTTAAGAAACTTTAATCCACGATAAAAGTTCATATGCATAAAATAAAATTTCAACAATCTACTATTATAACAACAGCCATTAAAACACAATTCTGTACCTACAGGAATTTTATCCTGGCAAAAACCCTTAATTTAGCGCCCCCGATTTTGATATTATTACATGAGCAAGGATACTAAAGTGCAGATAGAATTATTACTAAACCCGGAAGCATTGAGCAGCGAGCAAAAGCCCTTTGCCGTACTTGCCGTGGACAAGTCCTCCCAATATCCTTCCTTTAAAATGAGTGAACTCACCGATAAGGCCATAGACACACATTTCAAGAACTGGGATTGGATCGTTGCCGATAAGTTACGACAGCTCAGTACCGAAGGTTTTGCCTTTGGCATCAGCCAACTGAAAAAGCAACACCTCAAAAACAAGTCTGGCATAAGTGTAGAGCGTTTCCTGGAAAAGGCTGCGCCCCGGCACCTGCAAACCTGCGTGGAAGAGCTACTGTATGCATTACCTTCTACCGCCTTATATCACCGGATCAAAAACCCGAAAACCGGCAATTACCTCATCGCAAAAACAGTGGTCCATACCTCGAAGCTGAAACCTGTTTTCGAGATTGTTCGCACTGCCGGGCACCAGCTTGAGGTGCTCATATACCTGCAGACAGGTGAAGGGCTCTTCCCTTACGAAGCCTTTAGTCCTTTTGCCTTTTTATTATTAAAAGAGAACCAATATTATTTAATAGACAACCACAGCCGGCAAACGATAGCATGGCTACAGGAGGGCATCGTGGCCCAATACCGCGACAATGATGCACTTTTTGTAGAAAGGATCATCAAAAAGCTGGAAGCGCATTATACCGTAAAGAAAGAGGGCATTTTCACCCAAAACCTGATCGAATCGCAACCGGCCAATTGCCTCTTCCTGAGTGAGCTCAGCGATACAATGCTTATGCTGACCCCGAGATGGGATTATGAAGGCATCCTGGTCGATATCCCTTTCCAGGCCCTGCACGATACCGTAAGGCAGGGAGTCAACTATTCCATCAAAAGGGATGAAGCGGCTGAAACAGGTTTTATCAATTACCTGAAAGCCTTGCATCCCACATTTGAAAAGCAAAACAACTTTCATTACCTGAGTTTTGAAGATGCCAAAAAGAAACAATGGTTCCTGAAAACCTATCATCGCTTACTTGAAGATGATGTAGCCATTATCGGAATGGAAATGCTCCGTCATTTCCGTTATTCACCCCATGTACCGGAAACCCTTTTCGAAGTGATCGAGTCTACTGAAAAGCGGCTTACAGCAAAAATGGAAATAAGCTTCGGCACAGAAAAGGTGAAACTCGCAGAAGTACAAAAGTTATTGCTGGCCGGGCAGAATACCATTTTACTTAAAGATGATTCTATAGGCGTGTTTCCCGATGAATGGATGGAGCAATATGCCCGTATTCTCAAACATGCCAAAGTGCGCAACCAGGAAATTTCCGTTTCTAAATGGCTGGCTATGGGCTTAAAACCCGGTACGGTAAAAGACACGCTACTACCGGTGATCACCGCGGAATGGCAAGCCAAATGGCTGCAATGGCAATCGGAAGAAGCCCCTGTATATCCATTACCAACTTCATTAAACGCGGAATTAAGGAACTACCAGCAAAAAGGATTTGAATGGATCAGCCTCCTGGCCGAGATCGGTTCCGGGGCTTGCCTGGCCGATGATATGGGCCTGGGTAAGACCCTTCAGACGATTGCTTATCTCTGCAGTGTGGTGGAACAAAACAAAGAGGCCCAAATCCTCATCACTTGCCCGATGACCCTGGTCTTTAACTGGCAGAGCGAGTTGCGTAAATTTGCCCCGGGACTGAGCGCAACGGTCTATAATGGTCTGCAACGCAACCTGGGCGCTTATTTCGCAGATGGTCATCATATCCTCATTGTTTCTTATGGCACCCTGCGCAATGATATCGATCAGCTCGCCGCCCTCAAATGGGATGTCGTGATCGCCGATGAAAGCCAGAATGTAAAGAATACGCAAGCCCTCACCACAAAGGCCTTACTCCAACTGGAAGCCGATATGCGTATTGCGCTCACCGGCACACCGATTATGAACAATACGGCGGATATCTATTCACAAATGGAATTCCTGGTACCCGGCTTATTGGGCAGCCTGGAGTTCTTCAAAAAAGAATATGCCCAGCCGATCGATAAAGATGCCAACGAATACAAGATGCAGCAATTGCAACAGATCGTAGGACCATTCTTACTCAAAAGAGATAAAAAGCAGGTAGCATCCGATCTGCCGGAAAAAACGGAAAGCATACTCTGGTGCCAGATGAACGAGCGCCAGCAGATCTTATACGAAGCCGTCAAGGCACAGGTGGGTGAAAGCATTTTCCTGGACATCAGCAACCAGGGACTGGGAGGTAGTAAACTCAATATCCTGCAGGCCATCTTAAAGTTAAGACAGATCTGTGCCGCACCCCAGTTATTAGAGGAATATAAAGAAGAAAGCGCTTCAGTAAAACTGGAACTCCTGCTGGAGCAAATGGATAAACTGAAGGATAAGAAAATGCTGGTCTTCTCCCAGTTTAAAGGGATGCTGCACTTAATTGCACAAGCCTGTCGTAATAAGGGCTTGGCATTTTATCATTTTGACGGGGATACACCACTGGCACAAAGAAAAGAAATGGTCGAGCAATTCCAGGACCCGGGGAACACAACAAATATCTTCCTGATCAGCCTCAAGACCGGGAATGCAGGCCTGAACCTTACTGCCGCGGAATATGTATTCCTGGTAGATCCCTGGTGGAACCAGGCGGTACAGCAGCAAGCCATAGACCGCACGCATCGTATAGGGCAGACAAAAAATGTCTTTGCCTACCAGATGCTGTGTAAAGACACGATCGAAGAGAAAATGGTCTTACTGCAACAGAAGAAAGCGAATATATCAGACGGACTGGTACACGCTGAAGAAAATTTCGTGAAGAACCTGAGTGAAGAAGATGTGCAGTATTTGTTTAGTTAAGCTATTACCCTATTATTTCTTAAGTGCAAACCTTCCGGTTTGCACTTTTTTATAGAATAAAATAAAAATACGGGAATTCCCGCATTGTATTAAATAATAAATAATATAAATTTGTTTACAGATTGTAACAGATAAAGAAATATTACTACTACGATGCTACACACTAAAACATACTAATACTATCTACACATATGACACACATGACACACCCCTACTCGAGAAAATTAGACAATCTTGATTTAATAGAAGGTTTTTTAAGAGACGTAGTCAGATACGAAGACTATGATGATAATAACTTACTTACTAAAATCAAATCGGGAGAAGCAGAATTAAAAAACTATGACAACAACTCCTCTACACTCAATAGCACGACCCACCGTTCCCGTAAATACAAAGAAGCTAATTCCAGGTGGAAGTTACGTGCTCAGATTGTCAACGAACTTTATACGCTAAAACGGGAAGATGATGATGACAAAATAGAACTCCTGATTGGCGGAGCACTGCCAAACGGCATATTACAAAGTGAAAAGCAGGCCTATATTGTCATTGGTTTACCTGCTTCCGGGAAGTCTAATATTTCGAACCAGATTGCAGACCATTTTGGTGCAGTTATCCTGGACTCAGACTTTGCCAAAAGAAAACTCCCGGAGTTTAAAGATAATCCTGCCGGGGCCTCCTTGGTGCACGAAGAATCCGATAAATTGATTTTCGGTTTTGATCCTGCTACCTTACCTGATGGCTTTCTCTCATTATTTGAATGTTGTTCTGAAAACGGAGATAACATTGTCATACCAAAAATTGGCCACAATCACCGGAGTATTAATAAACTGGCAACTTCTCTTGAACGTTTTGGGTATCAGGTGCATCTTATCCTTGTAAGTTTAGACAGGAGACTGGCTACCAAAAGAGCTATCAACAGATTTAAAGAAACCGGGAGGTATGTTCCTCTAAGTTTAATTTTTGACGGCTATGGAAATGACCCTATTTTAACTTTCTATAGATTAAAAGACGGCATATTAATTGATAAACAAGAATTTATTTCTTTTGGAAAGATATCTACAGATGTACCTAAAGGCCAAAAGCCCAAAATAATTTACAAAACTGATAACAGTCCTGTCACAATTTTTGAATAATAATTTTTTTAATTTTACTGATATGAAAAATAACATTAATTCCGGTCGTCGCACAGGTGCTCGCAAAGTTGCAAAAAATGCACCTAAAAGAAGTAGACTTTTCGTGGCCAGAACTGGTTTTGGCTCCTCCAAAAAGTATATTATGGGAATTACCAGGATGTACAACCAGGAACTTGAAGATATCGAAAACTTTGCTGCTTTTGCTAAAAACAAGGTAGAAATGACCGCAGAATAATCCTATTGTGATACAATCACATGAATTACCTTGTTTCAGAAATTTAACCAGAACTATTTACTGGAATTATTATTCCCTGTAAATAGTTCTATTTTTTTGGCATAATTACCTTAAACCATAATACCCTTCAGCTTTACATAAAGCAAATTCAGCAAACCCATTTCTTGCCATAGCACAAGTTTTAAGTGCCCTGAAGCCGCTAATTTTGCTCCTGCAAATAAGCTGTTCCTATGGTCCCATTAATATTCCTGCTCATAAGTATAACTGCATTAATCCTATGCTACCTGGGCACCGGCCAAAACAGGAAAATAATGCTCTGTTTTTTCCTTTGGCAGTGTATCATCAGCGGGTTTGCTTTATGCGATGTATTCCTGAAACATCCTGTATCATTCGCTTTGGTCATTGCAGGTACAGTAGCGCTCACCATTTTTGCACTTAAAAGATCAGCTACTGCCCCACTAAACAGTAATCTATTACTTGCTGTTCATGTCCTGAGAATCCCTGTAGAACTGGTCTTATACCAACTCCACCTTCAAGGTAAAATTCCAATCAGCATGACTTTTAAAGGAATCAATTTTGATATACTGATGGGCATTTCTGCGTTGATATTATTGCTATATCAATTGTTCATTAAGCAAAAGATCAACTCTAAACTTTTCTTTGCCTGGAATATTACAGGCATAGCTTTCCTATTGTTTATTGTAGTACTGGCGATATTGTCCTCACCTTTACCCATACAACAATTCGCCTTCGATCAACCCAATATTGCGGTATTGATATTTCCTTATTGCCTTTTGCCGGGCTGTGTGGTCCCTATGGTGCTGATGGCGCATATTCTATTATTAAAGCAACCAAGAAAAAGAGATTAAACATTTTGTATGAATCGAAACGCAAATCCACAACTGCAATTAATGGACATCTAAATAGCTTTTAAACATTAGGCTTACTCACCCTGTTAACTTGCCGGGTCGACAACCAGCATAGTACCGAGCCCAGGCAGACGAGTAAAGCTCCTTTCCAGAAAGATACCTCGAGCGAGGTCGATAAGAGCAAGGCTGAGAAAGCCGAAGAAAAAACGGGAATAAAATAAGAAGCCCCGGTAAGTATAGTTACATTCCCACGGAGCATACCCACGTTCCAGGCGGCATAACCAAAACCCATCACACATGCAGCGAGTAACAGATAAGCAATAGAGTAAAAATGAATATCCATGGGCATCTGCTCTGATCCGAAAAAGTATTGTAACCACATCACCACAGCCACTATCATAAAGAAAAGCGTTATTCCATTAACGCCCTTTGCCATTTTGATGGTCACCACACAGTAAGCAGCCCAGATACAGGCACCCAGGAAAGCCAGGGCATAGCTGAGCGGATTAGTATAAATATGTTGCCACATTACCGGCAGATCTATACCCTCTGCACCACCCAACACAAGGCCAACGCCCAGCATAGCTATAATAATACCCGGCACTATGAGCCAATTAGCCTTCTTTGAATGAAACACAACAGTAGCGACCATCGTAAAAGATGGCCAGAGATAATTGACCATCCCTATCTCAATAGCCTGCCGGCTGTCTGTAGCATAACCGATGGACAAAGCCAGGCAAACCTCATAAGCCACCATCAATACCCCTCCCAAAATCAGGTACCGCTTAGGAAACAGTTTTAAAGACACCCAGCCCACACTCAATAACAGGAAAATACTGGCTATAGAATAAATAAGCGCTGCGCCGCCCACCGCACCAAAAGATTGGCTCACCTCACGGATCAGCCCTACAATAGTACTCCAGAGTACAATGGCACATAGACCTGTTAATGTTGCTTTCTTTTCTGAATGCATGCAGCGACTTCTTGAAGAGGATAGTTTATGATAACGAAAGTAGACAAATACAGAACACTAAAAAAGAAAGTAAAAATGTGATGGTTGGTCCTGGTTCAAAAAATGCAATACCTTCAAGGGATATAGGACTGAAATGGATTAAATTTGCTTAAAGACTACAAGTCCGAAAAACCTTAAATAATAGAACTTACTTATACTTAGCCCCTCTTCTTATGCTATGAAACATATTCTCCTGCTATTCCTTTTTATATATACATTTTCCTGTACAGGCAATAGTAATACATCCGGTAAAATACCGGGAAGTACCGCCAATATTATTCCGGAAGCCTTTAGCACTTTCGAACATATGCTCAGCAGGCTAGATACCTATTCAAGAGACTCCTTTGATGTGCCTGACTTTTCTGCTGAAGGCGGTGAAATGATCGTATATCATGTGAATTCGGGAAATCGCATCATTCAAATTGTGCTTTACGGAGAAACCGGTAAAATCCGATACAGGTACTTAACCGATCAACATTTTCATCACAAACTTACCGAAATAACGCAATATCACTATGACCGGCCTTTTTATGAAGAAGAGATGAAGATGGATTCCACGGCACATTACCTAAGCTACTTTCCTGCAACAAAGCTATTTGATAGTAAGAAAACAGAAATAAAAGAGGATAAAACAATAAAGCAATTAACAGAAAACGCTGAAACCCTTTTAAAAGACATACTGGTCCAGATAGACTTTTATAAACAGTAATCTATCTAATAATTATTATTGGCAGAATAGCTCAAAATAACAAGAACTGACTACCACACCATATTATGAAAAATAAACTTTATTTTGTACGACAATAAGCACAATTGCCTGCAACAAAACTTTCAATAAAAACTAAACCGATGAAATCAAAAGATCTTTTTCTAACACAGAGCTATGATAAGCTGATGAATGCTATCCACGCTATCCCGGATGAAGTGGCGACAGATATCTATGCTTTATCCTTCTTCTATTATGCAGAAGAAGACGATCCGCGCTTCCCTTCCATTGAAGTGAGCTACAATACGACCGAACAATATAAAAAAGAAACGGCAAAGGCCTCAGATGAAACAGAAGCACAATGGAACTATGCATTCTGGCTACAGGAAGCGATCGAAAAAATAGGAGGCGCAGCAGATAAATCACTCCAACAATGGTTTAAAGAAACGCCCTACTATTATTCTGAAGCAGAAAACGAAGCAGCAGAAGAAGACGATGAATTATTCGATAAACTCTTAGAGCAGGGAGGCAATTTCGAAACAGAATTTACAGAAAGCATCATCAGCCTGGCCCGCAAACTATTTAAAGAAAATATAATCGAAAAGAAGTTTGGAAAAGATATTCCCATTATCATCCATGAACTCGAGTACTATGATCAACCCGTCGCCTGGACACAAAAAGCCAATAAACCCGGCCTCATAGAACCTTTTATAGCCGCCTATGAGAGCGGTAAACTATAGCTTACCTTTGAGTACAATGCTGCATTTAGAGCATTCTATGCTTAGCTAAAATTGAAAAACAATAAATCAAACAAATCATAAAACCGATAAAAACGTGGAAGAAAATGTAATCTCGGCAGCACCTGCCTTTAAACTCTACAAAGATAGATCAATAAGCATGGCCACCTTCCTGGGAGGTCCCCTGGTAGCAGGCTATTTAACCGCTGACAATTTTAAAAAACTAGGACAATCCCGAAAAGCCGGAATCACCTGGCTCATCAGCATTACGTTTACCTTGCTGATGATAGCGATCATATTCCTGATCCCGGAATTGGAAAATATCCCCAATTATGTTATCCCCTTATTTTATACCGCAGTCACACAGACCGTAGTGCAAAAGCTTCAGGGCCCGGCCATAGAAGCACATATAGATGCAGGCGGGCAAACCTACTCTTCCTGGAGGGCAGCAGGTATCGGTCTCCTGGGATTGCTCATTTTAACGCTCCTCATCATCCTGATCGTGCTTTTACTAGACGAATCGGCCTTCCAGTAGGCAGCAAAATTCAAATCCCATAAATTAGTATAAACAGGCAGCAACAAGCGCATTTTCAATTTAAACAATGGACCTTATTTCACTCAGCATCGGGCTTCTCTCAGGAGCCCTTATTACTTATTTAATCCTCCATATCCTTCATAAGACAAAACACGTCTCCAAAGCAGATTTTGAGCAATTAAGCAAGACCTACAATGACACCAATACGCAATTAAAAATTTCGGAAGACCGGCTTAGTGCACAACAAATGGCCTGCACCGCACAGAACCTGAAGCTTGAAGACCTGCAACAAACCATGACAGGCCTGCATAACAAATGCTCCAGCCTGGAAACAATGGTGAACAATAAATCTGAAAAGATCACGGAACTCAACAACACATTATCTGAGCAAACAAAAGCCAATACAGCACTGCGCAATGAGCATGATATACTCCGGCAAAAGACCGCAGAAATTACGGCCAACTACAGCTCCGTAAGCAATAGCTTAAATACGCTGCAAGACCGCCACCAGCAACTGGAGGCGCAACTCAACCTCCTAAACACGCACAACAGTAAACTACAGGCAGACAACAGCGAATTAAAGGCCAATAATACCGGGCTACAGGACAAGCTTGCCACACAAAAGTCTGAAATAATTGAGCTCCAAAAAACAGCACACCTGCAATTTGAAAAAATAGCCCAACAGATATTTGAAGACAAATCAGGAAAATTTACAGCAAGTAATAAAGAGAACATAGAGGCCCTGCTCAAACCGCTCGGCGAAAACATTGATCAGTTTAAAAAGAAAGTAGAAGAGACCTACGATAAAGAATCCAGGCAAAGATTCTCTTTAGAAGAAAAAGTGAAGGAACTGGTAGAACAGACCAATAAAGTCAGCAGCGAAGCCAATAACCTGGCTACTGCATTAAAAGGCCAATCCAAGAAACAAGGGAATTGGGGCGAGGTCATTCTAGAAAGTATCCTGCAGCAATCAGGACTGGTGAAAGACCGGGAATATTTCCTGCAGCAAACGATAAAAGACGAAAACGGCAGAAGCCTGCGGCCCGATGTATTGGTGAAACTTCCCGATGAAAGGATCATCATTATTGATTCTAAAGTATCCCTGGTCGCCTATGACCGCTTCTCTGCCGCAGACTACCCGGAGCAGCAAGCCATACACGCAACAGAACACCTTAAATCGCTCTATACACATATCGATGAACTAAGCGAAAAGAAATACGACAACCTGGATGCCTCCCTGGACTTCACCATGATGTTTGTGCCTATAGAACCTGCTTACCTGGTGGCCATACAGGCCGACCAGGAGCTCTGGGCTTATGCCTATGGCAAAAGGATACTCCTCGTAAGTCCGACCAACCTGATTGCCTGCTTAAAACTGATGGCCGACTTATGGAAAAGAGAAATGCAAAGTAAAAACGCGATGGAGATCGTGAAGCGCGGAGAACTGCTCTATGAAAAGTTTGTTACATTCGTCAGCACTCTCGAGGACCTTGGCCGCCACCTCAACAAAACGCAGCAATCCTATACCGCCGCCATTGGCCAGTTAAACACCGGTAGCGGGCATCTCATAGGTCAAGCGATGAAACTAAAAAACCTGGGCTTAAAGTCCAATAAGAAAATACCGGCAGCACTGCTACCTGCAGGCCTTGAAAACGAAACGGACCCGGCAACCGGAAACGATGAAATAACAAGCGAAGATTGATCAACACTAATGCCTCAATTGTGACAAAATTTAAATACAACACAAGGCCCGCTTTTACCCAATTATCAGTAATATCTATAATTATCAATTGTGCCTATAAATTATCAGGCATCCTTATAAATTACAGGATTTCCCTTATTGTTCTGTCAGGACAAATAGCAGAACTTTGCACAGAGCGATTACAGGAAAATAATAAGAAGCGGATTGGGGGTATCGTGTTTAATTAATTAGTCAGCAAAAAGCATTTCAATACTGTTGTTCAATGAAAAATTTTACGATCAAAATATTCTTATTCACTTTATTACTGCACAGTATTTCTTTCAATAACTATGCACAGCAATTAGAGTACAGGGGCGTTGATTATTACCTGGACACCCTGCTGCATCTCGAAACAGAAGCATTGAAAAAAGAAGGTTTACTGGATAGCAGCGGCTTGAGAATCGCTAAACAATACCGCGTACCCGGTAAAGAATTCTTTACCCCGGAAGCATACCTTAAATATGAAGCCATAAGAACCGAAGTCAGGCTCTCTTTCTTCAAAGACTTTATGTACCAGCAGCATATTATATACGACAACGAAGCCTATGTGTTATATTTTTCAATGGATGAAAATGAAGAAGCAGAATGGCAGATCATAAAATTTGATGCAAACGCCTGGAAACAACAGGAGAAAATTGATAAAAGATTACTGGCTTATTGCAATATCGCAGCCAACAAAGAGTGCAACTTCCAGCCCATAGCCTCTAATTACGGATCCGGAACGAGAAACGTCGAAAATGTAAAGATGTTTGTAAAAAATGATTTTTTAGTATTGGAGCGCGACGGATTGTACCAAAGCCTGTTTGACCTCAGGCATCAAAAATTAATGTTCAGGGCAGAAAACCCGGGTTATACATCTAATGAAGAGAGTGGGAACAATGAGCACCTACACCAAAAAATAGATAAGTTTATCAACAAATAGTGGCAGGATCAGGATGAAAAAAGCGAAAGAAAACCCTCACCGGGTTTTCTTTCGCTTTTTTATACCCCCTCTCTCTTCCCGGTAAAAATTTACAATCCTTCTTATTTAAAGCCACAAATAGGTATAAATACCTATTAAATAGGTGGTACTTCCCTATTGCATGAATATATACTGTTGCTGAGCTTTGTACTTACAAAAAACAGGAATTATGAAACACATCACCTTAAAGTTAATGCTCTTGTTCAGCCTGCTTTCCTGGACACTCAGCGCCGGTGCACAAGATGCCCAAAAGTTCAGTAAACAATTTGAAACATTAGCCACAGCGTCCATGGAAGAAGTGGTAGGCACACTTAAAACCAAAGAAGATTATGTATATGATGCCGTCTATCACAGTAAAATATTCCTGGATGAATTTGAAACCTGTATTGGCATAAGAGGAGGTATAGGATTTTTATTTGCGACCTACAAAGCCAAAGCCACCAGCCAAGATTTCGATCGCATACTCAAGCAATTAAAAAGTCTGCCCTATGATTTTGAAATTAAAAACGACAATAAATTGTATGAGAAAGAAGTGCTGATCAAATCGAAACCAAACGGGCAGAGAATAGCAGAAATGACATTAGATAATTTTGGCAGCATCAATATTGACTTTGCTTCTAAAATGTACTAGAGCTACGGTTTTTAGGGGCGATCAACGATGTGCAACTTTCTACCATTCACCTGCATGAATTAATGACATAAATCCGGCAACATAAAACAGGTGAAAAATTATGTGTAAATTTCCAGTATGATTTATGCATTATGACATTCAGCTTAACCGCTTTGAGTCAGGTATCAGCAGTTTGCAGTAAAGCACTTAAAGGACCAAATACAGGAAACTTAGTACCAGATAGGTTATAGGCCCGGCAAAATATCAAAGCAAGTGTACATTTAACAGAACCCATTTTACCTGATCATGGAACAAGAAAAAATTAAGCTCCTCATTACAGACGATCACCAGATGATGGTCGATGGCATTAAAAACCTGCTTGAAAAAGAAGACCTGTATACCGTTGTAGCAGAAGCTAATAACGGGCAGGTTGCTTATGAGATGATAGAAGCTACACCGGAACAGTTCGATATCTTAGTGACCGATATCAGTATGCCCTTATTGACCGGGACCGAACTCTGCAAAATGGTCAAGAGCAAATTCCCGCATATACAAGTGCTCATCTTGTCCATGTACAACAATCCCACAGCTGTGAAAGAAGCCATAATCGCAGAAGCAGACGGATACATCCTCAAAAATGCAGGAAAAGCGGAGCTTCTGAAAGCCTTACACCGCATCAGCGATGGGGGTACTTATTTTGCAGAGGACATCGTACCGGTGATCTATAGCCAATACAACAAGCAAAAAATACAGGACCGGCAATTAAAAGAACTGAGCCAAAGAGAAAAAGAAGTATTGAACCTCATTGTAAAAGAATACACCAGCGAAGAAATTGCAAAAACACTCTTTATCAGCAAAAAAACAGTAGACAACCACCGCCAGCATCTACTTGAAAAAACAGGCTGCAAAAGCACCGTAGGATTGGTCAAATTTGCCGTCAAACTGGGTATCGAATAAGATCCGTCAAGGCCCGGTTTACCAGGCATACACACAATTTTCACACTGCAAACAAAAACAGCCTGATCTTTTTGCTTAATTTAGTGCTCCTGAATAAACCCGGGAATGAATGACATTCAAAAATAAACCGGAGCTAAAAGACAGATGATACCATGTCCATAACCACACAAGCAGAATTAAGCGGTATGCAGGAAGCCGGCAAAGCCGTTGCCCATACCTTAAGAGCAATGATCAACTATGCGCAACCGGGCATGAGCACCCTCGAACTGGATGAGTTTGGGGCAAAATGCTTAGCAGGTTTCGGTGCCCGTTCTGCACCTTACCTGACCTATAAATTCCCGGGATGGACCTGCATCAGCGTAGGCAAAGAGTTCTGCCACGGCATCCCTTCCGGCAAAAGAATATTACAGGAAGGCGACCTGATCAATATTGACGTTTCCGCAGAGCTGAATGGCTTCTGGGCAGACAATGGAGCTTCATTTATTCTAGGAGAAGATATACACCGGCATCAGCAATTAGTCAATGCTTCAAAAGAGATCTTAAGAAAAGCCATCAGCGAGATCAAAGGCGGTGTCAAGATCGCGGATATCGGTCACCTGATGGAAACAGCCGCCAAAAAGAGTGGCTACAGAGTCATTAAAAACCTGGGTGGTCATGGTATTGGCAGAAGCCTGCACGAGCAGCCAGAAGAATTATTGAATTATAAAAACCGCTTCGATAACAGGAGATTCAGGAAAGATTCAGTGGTTGCCATCGAAACTTTTATCGCTACAGATTCCAGCCTTGCCGTAGAACTGAGAGACGGATGGACCATGGTAGGTAACCGGGGCGGCTATATGGCCCAGCATGAGCATACCATTGTGATCACAGACGGTGCGCCCATCATCCTTACCGCAGACAATGAGATATTCAATTAGCCCATTGCTTCAAAACAATTCAGAGATATAGCATACATACAAAATAAGGGAGCATAGGAGCTCCCTTATCTATTCTATATACATACCACATTCCTCTTATTCTTCGGCCTTATTCTTAATGGCCATGAGCAGGCTGTAAGCCCCATAAGCCACGATCTGTTTATCTTTCAGGAAACCTGCATGTTCAACAACCGTAAAGCCATCAGCACTCGTTCCGCTGCGGACTTCATGCATTTTAAAAAGGTTCTGCCCCAGGGCTTCAAAAACATAAGATTTACCTTCATAAGCCACCACTGCAGAGTCCGGCAATACCTCGGCATCATAGCGCAGTATATCAAGATCCGCATTGATGTACATCCCGTTCATCAGTTCGGGTGCAGGCTGCTCCAGTTTCGCGATTATAGAGGCGGCACCATCGGCATCTATACCCGGTACAATACTAACGACCTTAGCCGCATATTTTTTATCCGGCCCCTGGTTGGTATAAGCCTGTAACAATTGCCCGATCCCGATGCCCGAAATATCATTTTCAAATACCTTCAGGTTAATGAGCAATCCCTTAGGATCGATCAGTTCAAAAATAGGATCAGAAGGTGCAATATATTGTCCCGTTTTTACAAATACCTTACTGACGATACCGCTGAAAGGTGCATAAATATTTATGCTCCGCACCATATGATGCGCACTCACCGCAGCAGGATCAATATGGATCAATTTCAATTTCTCCTCCAGCGCCTTCAGGGTAGCCAGTAAAGTTTTATAATCAGCTTCCGCTATTTGCAGCTCTTTATCGCTGCTGGCCTTGTTTTCATTCAACTGGCGCTGGCGCTCATAATTAAGCCTGGCCGCTACAATCTGCGCTTTACTCACCAGGTAATCCTGTTGTAGCTGGATGAAACTATGGTCCTCTATCCGCGCCAGGGCATGGCCCTTGCTGAACTTAGTGCCCGGCAAAACTTGTATAGCAGTAATATGCCCGCCGATCATAGCCGACAAAGCGCTGATATGAGAAGGCGCAATATCCACTTTCCCGTTCAGCTTCACCCGCTGCTCCATCGCCCTGTTTTGCAGGCTGCCTATCTTTAACCCGATAAGCCTGACCTGTTCTGCACTTAAACGGATCAGATCTTCTTCCGATTGTTCTTTTACTTGTTCTTTGCCCGGCTTATCCGCACTTTTATCTTTATTGGTACCGCAGGCACCTGCAAGCAGGGAAAACGCAGCTATGCAGGAGATCAGCACTATTCTATAATGGATCATTGTATGTTTATTTTGTATGTAAATAATTGATTTGTGCCACTAATACATTTAACTGTTCCAGCGCATCAGTGTAGTCGGCCTGTACCTTGATCGACTGGTTTACTAAAACCACCCAGTCGAGGTAATTGATATCCCCGGCAACATACTTTTCTTCTGCCGTGCTTAAGATCTTTTGTGCATAAGGTAATTGCCGCTCCTCATAATTACGGACCAGCAGCAATTGATTGCGGTAAGCACTGTTCACCTGCTGCACAACACTGTTCATCTGGGCCTGTTTTAATGCCAGCTCATTGGCAGCAATGCCGGCCTGCTGCCGGGCCGCTTTCACCGAGGCCACCTGTGCCCGGTTAAAGACCGGGATGCCAATACCCAATTGCACCGAGTTAAACCGTTGCGTGCCCAGGTTCTTCATCGTCTTATTTTCATAAGCCAGGGAGATATCCGGCAAAAGCTTACTCCTTTCATACTTCACCAGGGACTCCTGGATGCGCAGCTGGTCTGCCAGCAACTGAACTTCAGGATGCTGCCCCTCCATACCCGGTTCTGCAGCAGGATCAGGAGCAAGTTTAGGACTGGCAGCAACCGGGATCAAAGCTTCATCCGTCTGCAACAGGAATTGCAATTGCAGGCCCGCCACTTCAATAGCATTCGCGATAGCATTTAGCTGGAGCCGTATCTGCTCCATCTGGATCTCTGCCGTACTTTGCTCCAAAAGGTCTGCAGCGCCACGGTTTAGTTTCAATGCAGCCTTTTGGGCAAAACTGGTATAAATACTATCAGAGTATTGCAGCAACTTCTTCTTCTCCTGCAGCACCAATACCCGGTAAAATACCTCGGAGACCTTTTGCTTCAAGCCTGCGATCACCAATTCTTTTCCCGATAAGGCATAATGCCATTCTTGTAGTAATACCTCTTTCCTTCTTTTGTATACCGTCGGGAAATTCATCCGCTGCCCTATGCTGAAACTGTTATCATTTTCAATCCCCTCCGTTTGCCCGTACACCGCACTTAATTCCGCCTGCGGCATTTGCCAGGCCGTTTTACCCAACTGTTCGGCATACTTTGCTTTAAGTTCAGCGCTTATCACACTTTTATGCTGCGATACAGCCCTTTCAAAAGCCTTTTCCAAAGTGAGCGGTTGCTGCGCATATATGCCCGGTATGCTTGCACCTGACAGGAAAAACAAGGCTATGACTTTCTTGTTTCTTTTGAGATTTGGTGCTTTGATGTGTTCAAACAATATGTACAGGATTGGCAAAACAAAAAGCGTAAGAAAAGTGGCCAGCATCAGTCCGCCGATAACAACCGTTGCCAATGGCCTTTGCACCTCAGCACCAGAGCCATTGCTGATGGCCATAGGCAAGAAGCCCAGCGAGGCCACAAAAGCAGTCATCAGTACCGGGCGAAGGCGCATACGTGTGCCTTTAAGCACAATCCTCGTAGTATTATGAATGCCCCGCTGCTTCAGGCGATTGAACTCCGCGATCAGCACGATACCATTCAGTACAGCCACACCAAAGAGCGCAATAAAGCCGATACCGGCACTGATGCTGAAAGGCATCCCACGCAGGGCGAGGAAATAGATGCCGCCAATAGCCGATAAAGGGATCGCGGTATAGATCAGCAGGCTGTGCTTGACAGAGCCGAATGCAAAAAACAGGAGCAAGAAAATAAGCGCCAGCGAAACCGGCACCGCTATGCCCAGCCGGGATTTAGCCTGGTTCAGGTTTTCAAAAGCTCCTCCATAACTGATGGAATAGCCGGCAGGCAGCTTAAGCTGCTGCCCCACCTTAGCCTGCACCTCCTCCACGATACCCTGCACATCTCTTCCTCTTACATTAAACCCGACAACGATCCTTCGCCTTGTGTCTTCACGTTGGATCTGGTTAGGGCTGCTTTTCAATTCAATATCGGCCAGTTGCTGCAGGGGAACCTGCTGCCCCTTAGCTCCCGGTATAAGCAGGTTCCTGATCTGTTCCATATCCTGCTTCTGCTCCTGATCCATTCTTACCACTATATCAAAGCGACGTTCCCCTTCATACACCAGTCCCGTACTCTGGCCTGCAAATGCCATGTTCACGATACGGTTAGCCTCTTCGATGCCAATACCATACCTGGCCAGGGCAGCCCTGTCAAAATCGATCACCAGTTGCGGTGCGCCTACCACCGGCTCTATATACAGGTCCTGAGCGCCTTTTACAGTATGCACGATACCGCCAAGCTGCTCTGCAAATCCTGCCAGGCTATCCAGGTCTTCACCATAGATCTTGCACACCACATCCTGGCGTGCTCCCGTCATCAGTTCATTAAACCGCATCTGTACCGGGAATTGGAAACCCGTGGTCAGGCCCGGGATCACTTTTAAAGAAGTGCTCATTTTTTCTGCCAGCTCCGGGAAGCTGCGGGCAGAAGTCCATTCCGACTTGGGCTTGAGCACAATGATCATATCTCCGGCATCCATAGGCATAGGCTCTGTAGGTATCTCCGCACTCCCGATCTTAGTCACCACCTTTTCCACCTCCGGGTATTTATCCAGGAGGATTGATGCGGCCTGGTTGGTCACCTCTATGGTTTTATTGATATTACTTCCTTGTAAAATGCGCATCTCCACCGCAAAATCGCCCTCTTCCAAAGTGGGGATAAACTCACCCCCCAGCTTTGTCAAAACGAAGACTGCGCCCAGGAACAGCACGATGACGGTAGCAATAACTATTTTACGGAATTTAAGTGCTCTTATCAGGTATTGCTGGTGGATACGCTCCACCTTCGCCATCACCCGGTCAGATATATTTGCCTTGGCTTTCTTTTTCCTGCTGAGCAGGAGTGCACTCATCATAGGGACATAGGTAAGCGAAAGTATAAACGCACCGATCAAGGCAAAGGCCACCGTTTGTGCCATAGGCTTAAACATTTTTCCTTCAATACCCTGCAAAGACAAAATAGGCAGGTAGACGATCAGGATAATGATCTGTCCGAACACAGCACTGCTGGCCATCTTCGTAGCAGAGCCCGAGACTTCTTTATCCATCTCTTTTTTACTTAAACTATTGTTGATGCCGAAGCTTTTGCGATGGGCCAATTGATGCAAGACGGCTTCCACAATGATCACCGCACCATCCACGATAAGCCCGAAATCTAAAGCCCCGAGGCTCATCAGGTTGCCCCCCACCCCGGTAAGGTTCATCATGATGATGGCAAAGAGCATGGCCAGCGGGATCACAGAAGCCACCAGGAGACCGGCCCTGAGATTGCCTAAAAACACGACGAGTATAAACACCACGATCAGCGCACCTTCCAGCAGGTTGGTCTTCACCGTGCTGATGGTATTACTCACCATCTTGGCCCGGTCCAGGAAAGGCTCGATCACCACACCTTCCGGCAGGGATTGCTCTATTTCAGCAAGGCGCTCTTTAATGTTAGCAATGACCTCATTGGCATTCTCTCCCTTCAACATTAATACGATGGCCCCGGAGACTTCCCCGGTATTATTGTAGGTCATCGCACCATAACGGGTCGCATAGCCTATGCTCACCTCAGCCACGTCTTTAATCATAACCGGCACCCCGTCTCCGGTGTTCGTTACCGGGATATGCCGTATGTCTTCCAGGTTACCGATCAGGCCTTCACTGCGAATGAAGAGCACGGTCTCTTGCTTTTCTATATAAGCCCCACCCGTATTCTGGTTATTCCGATCTAAAGCATCAAATACCTGTTTGATGCTGATATTATAGGCATGCAGCCGATTGGGGTTTATGGCCACTTCATATTGCTTCAGCTTGCCGCCAAAGCTGCTCACCTCTGCTACACCCTTAGTCCCTAATAACTGCCGTCTTACGGTCCAGTCCTGTATCGTGCGTAATTCCGTTTCACTGTATTTGTTTTCATATCCCTTTTTCGCACGTACGACATACTGAAATATTTCGCCCAAACCTGTAGAGATCGGGCCCAGTTCCGGCGTACCAATACCTTCGGGGATCTGCTCCTTTACCTGTTGTAAGCGTTCGAACACCTGCTGCCGTGCCCAATACACATCGGTGGCATCATTAAACACTATAGTCACGAGCGAAAGACCGAAACGGGAAAAGCTCCTCATTTCTGTGATGCCTTTAATATTACCTGCAGCCTGCTCTATAGGGAAAGTAACCAGGCGCTCTATATCTGCGGCACCATAAGAGGGCGCTACCGTGATCACCTGCACCTGGTTATTGGTAATATCCGGCTGGGCATCGATAGGTAATCTGCCCGCTTCGTAAATACCATAGATCACTAAGCCCAATGTAAAAAGGGCAATGATGAGTTTATTCTTTACAGAAAACTCAATAATTTTATGCAACATATAATTTTGCTGATTAGTAAGAGAACAATAAAAGCTGCAAAAGAACCCTGACGGATCGTATCAGGACAGTATCCTTACACGATAAGCAGGCAGCTTCATTAAAACAGGTACTTAATAATCAGCAATGGCGGGGAGGTTGGAATATCCGGTCCAGGTAGTTCTGGATCAGGTTATCTTCATGCCATACGGTAATCGGTTGATCGGTATAATCTTCGATGAGTTGATGCAGGACTATTTCATGGCGGGAAGGGAGATCACAAACCGCAGCCAGCACAGGAGACAATTGCATAAAAGGCAGCTTCTGATCGGTTTCCCAGTCTTCATCCTTTTCATGGCCGCCATAATGATGTACTACGAAGTCTACAAAACCTCCATCATATTCTATATAATGCTCCACCAACAAAGGCAATTTCAATAATTCCTGGAAGCTTGTTGTCGCTAACAGGTATATAATAGAAATCAATATAGTCATCCGCCTTTGCATACGCGCGGCAAAACTAAGCTAATCAAAGGAATCGAACAATACATAGCTATGGGTTCAGCCTGTTAAGTTTTGATGATGTGCACCTGTTTATAATTCCGGCATGAGTTGTATAATAGTTAATATTCTGCTCATTGATCAGAGGTAACAATGATTTAAAAAAGAAAATTCAGGTGGATTAAACACTATGTATCAGGCCATTAGATATGCAAATCCAGGATAGTACAGCATCCTGGCCGGCTTCATATTTGTTGCTTCCATATAAAATCCTTATATTTACAGATATTCAGCACTCACACTTTTTTTTGGATGTTGTCTCAATCACTTATTCAACAACATCCTATTTATGGCTTTATTGCTTTTCTTTATCATACATTGGTATGCTTCTTTGTTTTTTCAATCGGTTTTCCATCATCGTTACGCAGCACATAATCTCTTTACCATGTCACGCACCTGGGAAAGAATGTTTTATATAGGCTGTTTTATTACGCAGGGTTCCTCTTACATCAGCGCTTATACTTACGGACTCATGCATCGTCTGCACCATGCTCATACCGATCAGCCGGAAGATCCGCATTCTCCGCACAATGAGCCGAATCCATTCATGATGATGTGGCTGACCAGGAACAATTATTTCAAACTTTACATAGGGAAGACAGAGGCTGCAGATAAATACAAGAAAAATCTCCCGGAATGGGAAGCTTTCGATAAAATTGCGCACAGTGGTCTTGCACGTCTATTCTGGGTGATCGTTTATGCGGCCATTTATTATTGGCTGGCGACGGCCTGGTGGCAGTGGTTACTGTTCCCCGTAACGATAGCTATGGGATCTTTCCAGGGCGTTGTGGTCAATTGGTGGGCACATAAATTCGGTTACGAAAATTATGAAATGACCAATACTTCTAAAAACATTTTGCCGGTAGACCTGGTATTCTGGGGAGAGGCTTATCACAATAACCATCATAAACATCCGCAACGTCCTAACAATGCAGCCAGGTGGTTTGAATGGGATATGGGCTTCCAGAGTATGCGCCTGATGAATTACCTGGGCATGATCAAACTTAAAAAATAGTTGGTAAAACTTGTCTGCTAAGTCTTTCCTGTAAAGGATGATAACAAAGTTTGATAAATGTATTTCATCAAACTTTGTTATCAAGAAATAACTCTTTAGGTAAAGGATAAGTTTATCAAGTCATTCGGCTTAGCAAAGAATGAAGAATTTAAAATCCATCAACTCTTTTTTCAGTACATTACCTAAAAAATTTATCAAACAAAAAAAGCAAAGCTTCATGAAGCTTTGCTTTTTTTGTTTGATAACTGCGTATATATGATAATATAAAATTAAGCTAATCTTACATTAACAGCGTTAAGGCCTCTTTTACCTTGCTGTACTTCATAAACTACTTTGTCATTTTCTCTGATCTCGCTTTGTAAACCACTGATGTGAACGAAAACGTCTTCTGTTCCGTTGTTAGGAGTGATAAATCCGAAACCTTTTGATTCATTAAAGAATTTTACTGTACCTTCTTGCATTGTGTTTTTATTTGATATTGATTAAAAAATTTTTATTTTATTTTTCTGACGTTGACAGCTGCGAAACCTTTCGGTGTTTTCTCTTTCTCATAGCTCACCTTGTCTTTTTCAGTAATCGGTTCTAACATTTTGTTACTGTGTACAAATATAGTCTCTCTGGTTTCATCTTCCGTAATAAAACCGTAAGCTTTATCTGCAAAGAACAAAGATAATACACCTGTGTGTTCTTTTTGTTCTGTAATTGGTGTCGCGCCCAACAATATATCTTTTGAATTTATCTTCTTTCTCTTCTGTTGTTCAGGCGGAACGTCTGTAAAGTTACCAAACTCATCGAGATAAACCGTCATTTCTTCCAGACTTTTCCCTTTATCGTTATTTACTTTTCTCTCTTCCCTCTTTTCGAGTTTATCTTGCTTCTTTTTTGCTCTTTTTTGTTGTAATGCTTTCTTATTAAAAGTATCTGCCATGTATAGTTATGTGTTTTTTTTAAAGATTCACTAATTCCCTGCCATTCTTTACTGCTCCTTTTACAGACATCTTAAAGCCGATCAGCTTTTGGATATCATTGAGCTCGTCCTTCTGTTCCGCATCACAGAAAGAGATAGCAACTCCTTCTCTGCCGGCCCTTCCGGTACGACCGATGCGATGCACGTAAGTCTCCGGAACATTAGGCAATTCATAGTTCACTACATGAGGCAGTTCATCAATATCAATACCTCTCGCAGCAATATCCGTAGCTACCAGTACCCTGATGCGGGATTGCTTGAACTCATCCAGCACCCTTTGACGGGTATTCTGTGATTTGTCCCCATGGATAGCTGCAGATTTAATCCCCGCTTTACTTAATTGTTTCACCAGTTTATCCGCACCGTGTTTCGTACGTGTAAATACGAGCGAACGGCGAATGGCCCTGTCTTTCAATAAATGTATCAACAGGCCTGATTTCTCTTTTTTCTCTACAAAATAAACCGATTGCTCGACTCTTTGCGCAGTAGTAGATTGTGGCGTTACCGACACTTCTACAGGATTTTTCAGGATAGCCTGTGCAAATTTCATAATAGCTTTCGGCATGGTTGCGGAGAAGAAAAGCGTTTGCCTCTGCTCCGGTATTTTAGCAATGATCTTTTTAACATCATTGATAAATCCGAAATCCAACATATGATCTGCCTCATCCAATACCAGTATCTCTATAGCCGAAAGGCTTATGATACCTTGTTGCATCAGGTCCAGCAATCTTCCCGGTGTCGCAATCAGTACATCTACATTTTGCTTTAATGCAGCTACCTGCTTACCCTGGGGAACACCACCAAAAATAGCGAGTGATTTAATCCGAAGATACTTTGCGTAAGCAATACAATTTTCTTCTATCTGCAAAGCCAGCTCCCTGGTAGGAGTCACTACAAGGGCACGAATGCCTGAAGTACGTTTGCTTTCCTGTAATTTTTGTAAAATAGGCAGCGCAAAAGCAGCTGTTTTCCCGGTTCCGGTCTGGGCACAGCCCAAGAGGTCTTTACCTTCCAGAACAGGAGGAATAGCCTTGCTTTGTATCTCAGTAGCGGTCGTATAACCTACTTCTGATAAAGCACGTTGTATAGGATCTATTAAATTTAATTGTGTAAAATTCATAATTTTGTTTTCCAGTCGTTAGCCTAAAGGAAGGCATACCAAGACAAGTTGTTCAAAATAATACCTGATAAAAATATTTATCCTGCAATAAGATCACTTATCTGCGGTTTGCTATTCAAGGTTTTCTGCTTAGAGTAAATAAGAGAACGAACGATGCTCGAAAACTATTTACCAGATTGAAAAAACCCGGAAAATCATTCCTTTAAATTTTTTTGAAAACTTACCTTACTGATGGATACGACTTAGCGTAAAGCTACAATTCGAGCTTTCAGATGGCCGGTAAAATTTTCTTTTGATAAAATGTGTTTAAAAATTATATGGCAACTGAAAATCGAAAACTGAGAAAGAGAAAAATAAAAATTCTAAACTGTGCCAGAAAATGCGAAGGCAGGCGCCTATCAAATATTTGATAATGCAAAGATAGCGCTTTAAATTGAAAGAATTACTATTTATTTTATATTATTAACATTTACGCTTAAAATCATGTAGAGAAAATCGTCCGGCTAGCCTATAGACAGTACGTTAAAACTTCAGTAACAACAACATTAGAAGGATGATTTTAAATTTGAAGCATATGGAACAACATAATACAATTACCTTATACAGACCCGTCAACCAGGTAGAACTAGACCTCATCGAACAATCAGGCTGGAAAAAATTTCCACCGAGATTACCGGAGCAACCTATCTTCTACCCTGTCATGAATGAAGCTTATGCGATCCAGATCACCCGGGAATGGAATGTTCCGGCTTATGGGATTGGCTATGTGACTGCATTTGAGGTAGAAAAAGACTATTTACAACAATTCAAAATCGAAAATGTAGGGGCAGAAATGCATCATGAGCTCTGGGTACCGGCAGAGGAGCTGGCTACCTTCAACAGTAAGATCATCGGACCTATTCAAGTAATCCAAACCTATACAGAAAATGACTAAGCTTGTTTTACCCGGCTGCATTAAAACAGGTGCCCTTCCCCTGATCCTGTTGTTAACAGCAGGATCAGCTTTTGCACAGCAAAAATTACAGCTCAACCAGCAAGGGGAAGCCTGGGGCAATAGCCTGGACAGCCTGGTAAAAACCAGGCAATATGAACTGGTATCTGCCTTTGATACGGTATCCAAAAACCCTTTGCTTATTTACGCCCAGTACAGGAAAAACGGGCATTTCGGCATCCTGGACCTGAGCGGTACAGAAGTCACCCCGGCCATTTACCAGAGTATTCCCGGCCTGGACAGGGGCATTACGCCTAACCTCTTTGCTTACCCCCAAAATTATGTGGTGCAGGAAAACGGGAAGTACGGCTTGATAAGCAATACCGGGAAGGTCTTGCTGCCAGCCACCTACGAGCGCTTATACCAGCGTTCCAGGGATTCCCTGCACTACACGGTTACAGCAGGAGAGCAGGAATGGACCATTGACGCAAAAGGCCGTAAAGTGCTGCTCCCCCCGGAACCAGATCCCTGGGCACAAGCGACCGCAGAACGGGAACCGGAGCAGGTCCTTTCTGCAGATGGTAAGACCTATCAGCTTAGACATTACTGGACAGATCAAATAACTACAGTGCCTAACCTGGGCGCTGTAGTGCACAATTACGGTCAGACGGTTGTCTTCAAAAATGAGCTGGGCAAAACAGGCCTTTATGATGTTCATAAAAGAAAACTGGCTATACCCTTTGAGTATGACGAGATAGACCTGACCTATCCCGGTTATTACCGGGTGGGCAAAAGTAATCGTAAAGGCATAGCAGACAGTACCGGGAAAGTAGTCATCCCTTTAATCTATGAACACATCGGGTTCACTTCCGGCGGGATCAATGCCTATGCAGACCATAAATACACGATTTACGACCAGAAGATGCGCCTCCTTTCTGAGACTAAATTTGATGGCATTATGTACTCCGGGCAGAAGGGGATTATTGTCAAAAACGAGGGCAAATACGGGCTTATGAGCATAGATGGAAAAATACAATCCGCGATTGAATATGAAAGCATGGAGGTGCCGGAAGACCATGACCTGAAGTTTACCATCATTATTGCAAAAAAGAACGGTAAATACGGGGTGATGGATTTTGCAGGTAAGAGCTATACAGACTTTATCTATGACAAGATCGTACCGGAAAGCCTCGTATTCTCTGATAGCCGCTCGCTGGAGCCGGTCTTTAACGGTTATGCCAACCAGCCTAATTTATTTTACTATGTCCAGGTAAACGGGCAATGGGGATTGCTGGATAATGATTTTAAAACGATGATCGCACCCTCTTATGAATATTTCCTTGAAAGCTATGACCGGACGGTATTGTTTGCCAGGCAAAACGGGAAATGGGGCATGATAGAAACGAGCACCCAAAAGCCACTCATTCCATTGATCTATGACAGACCACTGGAATACAAAGCAGGTAATTACCAGGTGATGCAAGGTAATCAATATGGCCTGGTGAACCGGGAAGGTAAATACCTTGTACCCCTGCAAAGCAATACCATTGATGCGGAACTGATCTATAAAGGACTCTGGAAGCTGAGTAATTATAAAGAACGTAGTTTTTATTTTATCGATTACTCGGGCCGCAAAAGCCTCCCGGTATCCACAGTATCCCGGTGATGCTTTTATGTTTGATAGGAATCACTAACTTTGAAGGAATGAAAAGCTTTATCCTTTTAATATGCTTATGCTGCAGCCTGGCTGTTGTGGCGCAAGACAAAGCAGTACCCAAACCCCAACATGTGATCATCGTGGATGACAAGATCGTATCAGAAGAACGCCTGAATGAATATGCCGCCCAGGAATTGATCAAGAGTATGCAAAACGGGGTATCAGAAGCACAAAGAGCACAACTGGCCAAAAAGCTGGGGGATAAAATAGGAGAAGCACAGTTCATTCTTTTTATACAGCTCTATACCCCTGCACAAAGGGATAGTTTATTAGCGCAGCGCAAAAAGGAAGCACCCGGTTTACCGCCTGCAACAGCTAGCAGGAAAGATGAATTTAAGCTGAAGGTCAATGATGCGGCTGCCGACTTTAGTGTAACACTAACGAATGGTGAAACACTGAAGCTTTCTGAGCTGAAAGGAAAAGTCATCCTGCTCGACTTCTGGGCTACCTGGTGTGCTCCCTGCATTATGGAGTTTTACGATATTCACAACCATATCCTGCTTCCTCAAAAAAACAGTGATCTGGTCTTCTTGCCGGTAGCGATCGGAGAAGAGTTAGCGACCGTTCAAAATAAACTAAAGCAACTCAACAAAAAGGGCCTGGACTTCCATTCCGGGGTCGACACCGATCACCTGATATGGGACCAGTATGCCAGTGGCGCGATCCCAAAGAATTGCATTATTGATAAGAAAGGCATCATCAGGTTCACCTCAACCGGGAATACCGAAGAAAACTTCAACGCACTCAAAGCGATGATACAAAAGCTCCTGAACGAGTAGTCTTCGTCTTACTCCGTATTATGTTTAAAGCTGAAAAGAAAACGGCTCAGCACCTTGCTGCAATTGCTCAAAGAATGCAGGCAGGTCTTGAATTAATTCATGGCTGTGCATCAAGCCGGAAGCCTTAGTGTTGAGCAGGTGAGGCACCATGCCTGCTGCTACCCTGGCCGTGATGGCACCTTCACCATAACCCTGTAAAAAGGCTTCCGAAGTTTCCCCGGCATCATCACGGGCTATCACTTTCACGCCATAGACATCGCTGCCCAACTTCATCTTTTTCAACAGGCCCATCATCATGCGCTGCACCCTTTTGTTCCTGTAGATACGGGTAAGGCCTAAAGTACGCAATGCGGCTACCAGAGCGGTAAAGAAACGGTTATCAAATGCCAGTCTGGTACTTACACTTTTTAATCCTTTTATGTTTTTTAAAATATACTGGTCTGCAAAATCAAAAAGGTAAAATGTACGGCTGCCCGCTAAGGTTGTGGTCTTAGGATCGGTAAAACTCTTCACCCGTTTATCTATGCCTCCGGACTTAATCCTGTATTGCCGGTGTAAATGATCAAAGGTCCATTGGAAAGCCTGGTCACCATGCGCTTCTCCCAGGCCCAGTAAAATATAGATCTCCAAAGCAGAGGCATTGGGTAATTGTTGCAAGACATTTGCGGCCAGCAGGTTGGTGAGGCCGGGTGCCAGGCCCACACTGAACAGCATAGCCACACCCCGAGTCCTGGCCGCCTCATCTGTTGCTTCAAGATAAGCTAATACCTGCTGGCTGGCACTTATGTCCATATAATGTACCCCATGTGCCACACAAGCTTCTGGAATAGTACTATCGGGGATGTCCACACACATGATCAGTAAGGCTGCGCCTGTAAGGAAATCCGTATCCCTGGTGCGGGCGACATCAACCTGTATGATTTGCGTATCTTTATGGAGTGTTTCTTTGAGTCGGGCTAAAGGTCCCAACCTCCTTCCTGCAAGGGTGAGCTGGTATTGACTTGCAGCATCCAGGTGCTTCACTATAGCACTGCCTACAGCGCCCGAAGCGCCTATTATTATAATCCGGTCCTTCATCCTTTTTCTTTTGCCGCAAAGGTCTTTGTTTATGGGCCAAAGGATTTACAGGATTCGCGAAAGCTTTTACATTTTAATGAATAAAGAGTAGCTTTGTTTATACAAACAAAAAGATAGATATGAAAAATTTAATACTCGCTTTTGGCTGTCTCTTGCTGAGCAGCTTTGCCACGCAAGCCCAGGACAAACTCAAGCATCATGAAGTAGCAGTAGGCTACGGTTTCTTGAGTACCAGTACGATGATCAATATCTTTTCAGATGTTTTAGCCAGCGCCATCACCGGGGGCAATTATTCCAAAACAGACAATAACTGGAGCGGCAACTTAATCGCCTCTTATAAATTCACTCCTTCCAATAAGCTGGGCCTGGGACTCACCTATGCACATACCCGGAATACGGCAAACATCAACATTCATGATGTACCCAGCGGAAAGTCAACCACCAATTACCATACTATAGCTGCCGAGGTGCAGTACAACTATATCACCAAGCCTTACTTCAGGCTCTATTCTGTATTGGGTGCCGGTATCACCAGCTATACTGAAAAATATGAACCCAATGCAGGCAGCACAGAGAAGAATACGGCCGGTCATTTCAATTTCCAGTTAAGCCCGGTGGGCGTAAAGGTAGGTAACCGTATTGGTGCCATGGCAGAGCTGGGCTTTGGTTACAAGGGACTTTTCAATGCAGGATTATTTGTCAGAATTTAAACCCACATTTAGTTTTTTATGCATCCCGTTTTAAGAAATATACTGGCCCTGCTTGCCGGAATCATTGCAGGCAGCCTGATCAATGGTGCATTGATCAGCATCAGTGCACACATCATACCACCACCGGCAGGCGTAGATGTAACTACCGAAGCCGGGCTGAAGGCCGGCATACATTTATTTGAACCCCGGCATTTCATTTTTCCTTTCCTGGCACATGCTTTGGGCACCTTTTTCGGTGCCTGGATAACGGTACTGATTGCTGCCAACCGGAAAATGATGTGGGCCATGATCGTATCCTTACTATTCTTTATTGGCGGCGCAATGATGGTGTATAGTTTACCAGCCCCCATGTGGTTCAATATTACCGACCTGGTATTGGCTTATTTCCCGATGGGATATTTAGCTGCGCGCCTGGGAATGCGTAGAAGACCTTAATACAGTCATTGAACGTTTATTAAAAAAGCTGATAGATCTATTAAAAGAAGGCGACGGGCATCAGGGACTACTCCTGATGCCCGTTTTCGATTTTATGCCTGCAATTGATTGCCCGGTTCATTAAGGCAACCCGGCTTACAGGCAGCGTACTATTGAGCGGAAACATCTCTTTTTTTCCGGGCAATACCTACCGTCCCGATATACATCTGTCCTTCCCGGAACTCAGTGCGGCTTGTTTTCTTTGCCAAAGCAAGGAATAAAAAGATAAAAGGTAAAGACAATAAATAAATGGCAAAACGAATCACTTTAGGCAATGCTCCTTTCTTGAGCCATATAAATTTTGTCCGATTGACCCACAAGTCACATTTCTACTACAAAATTCCGGATAAATCATGAATTTCGATCTAAAAATGGCGCAAAATCAGTCATTTATACACGCTTAGTCACTAACTTATTAAAAAAATAGGCTTTTTTCGTTTAAATAAACTTACATTACTATTTTTGCAGATAGTAAAATAAAAACCAATGGCAAATACTGGAGACATCCGCAATGGGATGATATTGAAATTAGACGGCAACTTATACTCTGTAGTTGAGTTCGGGCAAAATAAAACCGCCCGTGCTGCTGCTAAGGTTTGGGCTAAATTAAAAGGTGTAGACAACAATCGCTCTATTGAGCATACCTGGAACTCAGGGGATACTATTTTCCCTGTAAGAGTGGAACGCCGCCCTTACCAGTTCTTGTATAAAGATGACAATGGTTTCAATTTAATGGACAACGAGTCTTTTGAACAAATTACTGTTGGAGAAAACATGATCGATCGTCCGGGCTTATATAAAGACGGCCAGGAGTGTTCTGTTTTGGTAAATACAGAAACAGAAATGCCGATGAGCGTAGAGCTTCCATCCTCAGTAGTGTTACGGGTTACTTATTCTGAACCTGGCCTTAGGGGAGACACAGCAACAAGGACCTTAAAACCGGCCACTTTAGAGACCGGCGCTACGGTGAATGTACCTTTGTTTGTTGACACCGATGAGTTGATCCGTATCAACACCACTACCGGTGAGTATATGGAGCGTGTAAAAGAATAATATTTCAACCTAAATTCAAAAATTAATTATATGGAGTTTAAGCAAATCCAGGAATTATTAAAAGCTGTAAATAAGTCTACGATCAGCGAATTATCTATAAAAGACGGCGATTTTGAGATCACCATCAAACAAGCGACTACAGAAGCTTTAGCTATGCCTGTAGCTCAATATGCTCCTGTAGCCACACAAATGGCTGCACCGGCACCTGCTGCTCCTGTTGCAGCTGCACCGGCAGCGGCGGCTCCTGCTGCAGCGCCAGCACCATCAGCTAATGAAAAAGTGATTAAATCTCCAATGATCGGTACCTTCTACCGATCATCAGGACCAGATAAACCTCCATTTGTATCGGTAGGAGATGAGATCAAGTCCGGTGATGTGGTATGTATCGTGGAAGCCATGAAATTGTTCAACGAAATTGAGAGTGAAGTTTCCGGCAGAATCGTAAAAGTATTGGTGGATGATGGTACTCCGGTAGAGTATGATCAACCATTATTTATCGTTGAATAAAATTAAATCTAAATGTGATAGCAATCTTAGGGTGCAAACTTTAAGCTTGTTGTCACATTTGTTATTATCATTTCCCTAATTTAAAGATAGGCCTAATGTTCAAAAAAATACTAATTGCTAATAGAGGAGAGATTGCACTGCGTGTGATACGTACTTGTCGTGAAATGGGTATCAAAACAGTTGCAGTATATTCTACCGCAGACAGAGATAGCTTACACGTACGCTTTGCAGATGAAGCAGTATGTATCGGTAAACCGCAAGGTACTTTTTCTTACTTAAACGTACAGGCGATCATGGCAGCTGCCGAGATCACCAATGCGGATGCCATCCACCCGGGCTACGGCTTCCTGGCAGAGAATGCCGAGTTTGCCGAGATCTGTGGCAAATACAATATTAAATTTATCGGGCCCACCCCGGATATGATCCGTAAAATGGGCGATAAGATCACGGCAAAAGAAACCATGATCGCTGCTAATGTACCCGTTGTTCCGGGTTCAGGCGGCTTACTGGGCAGTGTGGAAGAAGCGATACAATTAGCCAATGAAATGGGCTATCCCGTGATCCTTAAAGCTACCGCAGGTGGCGGTGGAAAGGGTATGCGCGTAGTATGGGCAGAGCACGAACTCGAGAAGAACTACAATACGGCTAAAACAGAAGCGGCCGCATCTTTCAAAAATGACGGTATCTATATGGAGAAATTCGTAGAAGAGCCCCGTCACATTGAGATCCAGGTTGCCGGTGACCAGTTTGGTACCGTATGTCACCTGAGTGAGCGCGACTGTTCTATACAGCGTCGTCACCAGAAGCTGGTAGAAGAAGCTCCTTCCCCGTTCATGACACCGGAACTGCGCCAGAAAATGGGCGAGGCAGCGATCAATGCGGCAAAAGCCATCAATTATGAAAGTGTAGGTACTATTGAATTCTTAGTAGACAAGCACCGTAACTTCTACTTCATGGAGATGAATACCCGTATCCAGGTAGAACATGGTGTTACCGAAGAGGTGACCAGCTTTGACCTGATCAAAGAACAGATCAAGATCGCAGCAGGAGAACCCATCAGCGGTAAAAACTATGAGCCGGTAATGTGTGCCATCGAATGCCGTATCAATGCAGAGGACCCTTACAACGATTTCCGTCCTAGTCCGGGTACCATTACTGTATTACATACTCCGGGCGGACATGGCGTACGTATCGATTCCCATATCTATGCAGGATATACCATCCCGCCGTTCTATGATTCCATGATCTCCAAAATTATCGCTGTGGCACAGACCCGTGAAGAAGCGATCAATACAATGGAGCGTGCATTGAGCGAATATGTGATCGAAGGCGTAAACACGACCATTCCTTTCCATCAGCAATTGATGAAAAACAAAGATTTCCGTGAAGGTAACTTCACTACTAAGTTTATTGAGACCTTCGAGTTGAAATAAACGGATACAATGCTTAATCTGATCGGGCTGAAGACGACTATCTTCAGCCCGATTTTTAATTAGCATATTATTGAACTAATTTAGCGTTCATAATTAGTGCAGTACATGAATAGCGGCCTGAATGTGCATGGAACCTTTGCACAGTATTTTAGTAAAGATGGCTTGAATCCCTGGCTATACCAGCTTTCCAAGACTATGGAAGCAGGCAATGTATGCCTGGACATCAACCAGCCATTTACAGAAGAAGAAAACGAGGTAAAACCGGATACGGGCCTGCTTGCGAAGCATCCGCTCGTAGGCGATGAACAGATGCAGCGGCCCTTCATCCTGTACAAAGAAAAATTATACCTGCATCGCTTCTTCCAGTATGAGCGTAAACTGGTGGCACAGATCAGGGCCATCATTGCAGCGGAAAATATTCAGGAAAGACAAGAACAGCTCCTCGCTCATCAGGCACTCATCCGTAAAGAGCTGTTCCCCGAAAATGAAGGGCTGCATACTACCGACTGGCAAAGGGTAGCCTGCATCAATGCATTTATCCACTCATTCAGCATTATCTCCGGCGGGCCGGGTACGGGAAAGACCACTACTGTGACCAAACTGCTGGCCTTACTGCTGGCCGATAATCCATCGCTGCACATCAGCATCTGCGCGCCTACCGGTAAAGCGGCGGCGAGACTGGAAGAGAGCATCAGCCAGGCCGAAAAGAACTTTTCGGGCGTAAACATTGACCCGGGTATTGTGCAGCAGATCACAGAGCTTCATGCTCAGACTATTCACAGCTTACTGGGCTATATCCCCAACAGCATTCACTTCCGGCACAATGAGCAGAATACCCTGGATACCGATGTGCTCATCGTAGATGAATGCTCCATGATCGACATTGCCCTGTTCTATAAATTATTCCAGGCCATAGATACCGGCCGCACCAGGGTAATTCTGCTGGGCGATAAGAACCAGCTGGCCTCCGTAGATGCCGGCTCGGTCTTCAGGGACCTCTGCAGCGATACGGCTGCTTTAAATACGTTTACACCCGAAAGAGCCGCATTCATCAACCAGTTTATAGACCGCGAGGCCTACCGGATCAAAGCAGCGGACCAGGCAACTGATTCCGGGCATCCTTTATTTCAACACATCATAGAACTGCAGACCAGCTACCGCTTCAGCAATGAAGCCGGTATCGGCAAGCTGAGTAAAGCGGTATTAAATAATGACACAGAACAGATCGCAGGCTTCCTGGAACACAAAGACCCGATCATCAATATACTGCCCCCCGAGGCGCTGCAAGACCAGTTATTACAGGCCAGTAAACTCCTGCTTGCCGAAGAGGGAGGCTATATAGGACTTACAGAGCCTGTAAGCGTATTGGCAGGCATCAACAACAGTACGGTACTCTGTGCCCTTAAAGAGGGGAAATATGGCGTGCATGCCATTAATAACTTCATCAGCCAGGAACTCTTTAAACCCTCGGCAAAATATTATCCTTATCAATTGATCATGGTCACCCAGAACCAGGCCAAAGAGGGCGTGTACAACGGGGATATGGGCATTGTGCTGGAGGATAAAGAAGAATTAAAGGTGTATTTCAGCAAGGCAGGTAATAGTTATCTATCCCTCAACCCGGCACAGATCATGGCCACAGAGACTGCTTTTGCCATGACCATTCATAAAAGCCAGGGTTCTGAGTTTAATGAAGTGCTGATCATACTTCCAGACAATAAGAATAACCAGTTATTGTCCCGGGAACTCTTGTACACAGCGATCACAAGGGCCAAAAAGAAAGTAAGTATCATCGGCACGCCTGAAGTGATCTTTGCCATTGCGGCAAAGTCTGTAAAACGGGTTTCCGGTATTGCCAATCATTTTAATGAAGCACCATGAGTATTGCGATATATACCTCTAATCATATTACCACCCTCGCCTCGGCAATGGTGGCAGCCATAAGTGACCAAAACACTTCTGTGTTTACACCCCGGTATATCATTACCCAGACTGAGGGTATGAACAACTGGCTCAAACACCAGGTGGCCACACAACTGGGCATTGCGGCCAACCTCGTCTTCCTCAACCCGGGAGCGATCATCGAACAGATCTTTATCGAACTTGGTGGCAGCTATGGCAATAAAATAAAACGCCAGCACCTGGACTGGCTGATCTTTGTCATCCTGGGGAAAGACAGTTTTAAAAACCAGTTCCCGATCCAGGCGAAATATTATACGGATGATGAGATGAAGCAATGGGAATTTGCCGTGAAGCTTACCGATCTCTTCGACCAGTACCAGATCTACAGGAGCGCTACCATCAGTCACTGGAACGAAATAGAAAATATTAATTCCTTAAAAGGGGATGAAAAATGGCAGGCTTATATCTGGCGTGCCCTTAAGCAGCATACCAATAATGAGGTCCTGGACATCACCGAAATTAAAAATTTCATTTTAGAAAAGCTGAAAGAGGCGCAAGCGCAGGAGCAATTACAACAATTCCTGCCGGAACTTGTCTTGTTTGGTATCTCTATCATCACACCGGTGCACCTGGAACTGTTTTTTGAACTGAGCCATTATATCCCGGTACAATGGTACCTCACTAACCCGGCACCGGATGATTACTGGATGGATGACCAGAATGAAAAAAGCATTTTCCTGGCTAAGGTAAAAGGCAAAAATGTGCATCACCTCAACCAGGGTAATGATCTTTTAACCAGCTGGGGAACGGTAGTGCAGAATACGTTTAAAATGCTCTTCCGCACAGAGGAGTTCATCAATGCCTTACAAGACCTGCCCAGCGTATTGCCTGATGCGACAAGCTTACTGGGGCAGATACAACAAGACATCTACTATAACCGGGTAGTGCCAGAAGGCTTTAGTAAAGCCCAACTGGAAGATGGTACGATAAGTGTACAGGAACATTACTCCATGCGCCGGGAAGTAGAAGGGGTCTATAACTATATCATGGATGCAGTGCAGCAGCAAAAGTTTGGAAAGCTTACCGAGCGTGATATCATCGTTATGGTAACCGACATCAATGCTTATGCGCCTTTCATCCGTGCGGTAATGGACAATGCTCCTTATAAATTCCAGTACAGTATTGCCGATGAGCATATCTCCAATGGGGATACGGTCATCAGTACTTTTATCGCCCTGCTGGAACTTAACGGCAGCCTTTTCAGCGCAGAATCGGTCTTGCAATTACTCAACTCAAAATACATCCGCCAAAAGTTCGGCATCCATAATGTATCGTTGATCAGGAATCTTGTACTGAAAGCAAACATCCGCTTCGGTATTGAAAATGATTATCAAAAAAATACGGATGATACTTATCTCGTAAGCTGGAAATATGGCCTGCAAAAGCTTATGTACGGCCTGTGTATGGACACGGAGGAGCAACTGAATTTCGGCAAACCTTTCTACCCGGTTGCCGCTGCAGATAATATTGCTGATATGCAGCAGATCATTGCACTCACGGCTTTCATAGAAGCCTTAAGCAGGATGCTGCAAGCCAGGAGTGGCGAAAAAACATTGAAAGAATGGAAAGAATATGTGGAACAGATCTTGTCCACCTTTATCTATGAAGAGGAGCAGGAAAAAGATGAAGAGCATGCAAAGATCATCAATAACCTGAACCAGAACGACCTGGTGGAATTACACACTGCAGGTTTAAAGATCAGCTACGAGGTCATCAGCCAGCGCTTCATCAATGCACTGAGCAATGAAAGCACGCAGAAGAATTTCCTGAACAGGGGCATTACCTTTTGCTCGCCCCTGCCCTTCAGGAGCATTCCCTTTAAAATAGTGGCCATACTCGGCCTCAATTACGATAAATTCCCAAGGACCGAGCAGCGGCTGGACTTCAACCTCATGAACAGGCAACCGCAGCCCGGTGACCGGAATATCAAAAACAATGATAAACATCTTTTCCTGGAGTCTATCTTATCGGCTTCTGCTGCATTATACTTAAGCTATATCGGCAGATCGGTGAAGAACAATAAGCAATTGCCACCTTCTATACTGATAGAAGAGTTGCTGGACTATATACAGTCCGGCACAGCATCGGAAGAGGTCCGCTCTGTGCTTATACAATCACATCCCTTGCATGCTTACAGTACAAAATACAATAAAACGCCGCAGGTCTTAAGCCCGAACTATATGATCCGTGCGCAGGCGAATTGGCCTTTACAAATAGTCAGCAACAGTCGCGAACTGGCCTTAAGTGAATATGACCTCAACAGTGTCTGGAAATATTTCGATAAATCTATAGAGTATTATTACACCCAGGTCCTGCAGGTCTATTTTGAACAGGAGCTTACAGAAATAGAAGCTACAGAAAATTTCCTGCTGGACAAGTACGGGGAGCGCATCGTTCAGAACAGGTTGATACAAGCCAAGCTGGAACAGCAGGAAGCTGCGACCCGCTCCAGGCTGTACCTGAATGCGGAACTGCCCCTGAAGAACATAGGCGAAACGGTATTACAACAGTATGACGCGCTCACTACCCCTATGTATGAAAGCCTGCTCAGCCATGCAGCGAGTGTGCCCGGGCCACAAGCTTTAGCCATCAGCTACCGGTACAGGGATTGTCTTTTCAGAGGCACTGTCCGTAATATTTTTGCGGAGCAAATGCTCGACTTTGACTGGAACGGGAAGCTAAGCGCCCCATCAAAATTGTATTTCCAATATCTTTTTGCCAGGGCAAGCGGTGCTGCAATTAAAGCAGCGCATATCATTGATGCCGGTGGCACTGTAAGAAGTACCCGGCAACTGCAGCAGCAAGAAGCGATCAACATTTTAAACCGCTTGCTGGACCTTTTTATGGACAACAGGGAAAAGCCCTGCGTGTACAGCATTTATTATTATGATCCTAAGATCACTAAAGAGAACTATATCGAAAAATTAAATAAAGTCTTTAAAGATAAGCCTTACAACAGGTACCTGGGTCATGCCCTGCAAACCCTGGACCAGGAGCTTATGGATGCAACATTTGAAGCCATGCAGGATTGTATTAACGAAATATTTCTGAACGGATATGAGCAATAATACTACCCTGCCCTTTGATGTACGCACGGTGCCCCTGGCGGGCAAAAATCTTGTGGAAGCCAGTGCCGGAACAGGTAAAACCTATTCTATAGGCATCCTCGTGTTAAGGATGATCATAGAAAAAGATATTTCTATAGAAAACCAGCTCATCGTTACTTATACAAATTTTGCGGTTGCAGAATTACAGGAACGTATCCGGGCATTCATTAAGGCCGCTTATCATGCGGCGACGGGCAGGCCCTGTCCTGATCCGCTCATCAGCGCACTGATCGAAAATGCACCGGATCAGGCAGGACTGAAAGACCGGCTGCGGGCCGCACTGCTCCTGCTGGACGAAGCGCCTATACTTACGATTCACGGCTTCTGCCAGCAAATGCTGTATGAATTTGCCTTTGAGACCGGGCAACCGTTCCAGCTGGAATTGCAAACTAATGTGGATGAATTTATCGATAATACCATCCATGCTTTCTGGCGCAGTGAATTAAGCCTGCTGCCTGTAAATATGCTGGAGATCAAAGACCTGGAAGCCTTAAGCAAAATGCTCAAAGACTTATTGATAAAGGGTCTTGCAGGCTCCTGGTTTGTTGGAAATAGTGTTATCGGGGAGCAACTGGAGCTGGATTATTATTGGGAGGCAAGGCAACAATTACAATCCGGCATTGCGGCACAAAAAGAAACGATCCTGGCTTATCCCCTGCAACACCGGGAGGAACTTTTGGCAGACCTGGCGCAGGCCGGGAAAGCCGCGGAGCGGGCATTTGCAGATAAAATAAGCCATCCTGAAGAAATGTTTGCGCAGGCCTTCAAAGGACTGACGGATAAAAAAGGGCCAGCTTATTTAAGCAAATTAAAATCTCCTTACTGGGAGCTTTTCAAAGTATACCTGGCATTGAAAGAAGACCTGGTGCAACAAACGCACCTGGTCACCGATGTATTATTGTTACGGGCACAAAGGGATTACCTTCCTTTATTAAAAGAAAAGATCAGGCAAAGCAATGTGCTTACTTTTGATGCCATGATCCTCAACCTGCACAAGGCTATTGTTATTGATAATAACGAGACGCTCTGTGCATTGATCCGGGAGAAATATAAAGCAGTATTCATTGATGAGTTCCAGGATACGGACCACATACAATTCCAGTTATTCAAAAAATTATTTGTTGAGCAGCCGGATGAAAATGAAGGAACGCTTTTCCTGATCGGGGATCCCAAGCAAAGCATTTATGCGTTCAGGAATGCAGATGTAGCCAGTTACCTCTATGCCAGCACCCTGGTGAATAACAAGTACAGCATGAATACTAATTTCCGTTCCTCGAAAGATATGATCCATGCAGCCAATCATTTTTTCAATGCTGCCGGAGATGCGGCTTTTGGCTATGATGCAGCGGATACGCAGAAAATCATGTACCATACCGTGCTGGCACAGCATGAAACCCGTAAGCTATTAAAAGACGGAGTGGTACAGGAAGAGGCCCTCTTTTTCGCCCCCTGTAAAAATGAACAGCATGCTTTTGAAGCCATTTGTGACGAGGTGGCTGCATTGCTCAACCCTGCGAACGGCTACCAGTTACAGGCCGATGAAGATACGGCACCCAGGGCGATACGACCAGAGGATATTGCTATCCTCGTACGGCAGGGAAAATTCGGCAGAAGCATCAAACAACAATTACAGCAACTGGACATCCCGGCGGTGAATATTGATGATTCCAGGGTATTGGATACGAAGGAAGCACAGGACCTGTCCCTGATCTTACAGGCGATGATACAGCCGGATATCAGGAACGTGAAGTCGGCACTGTACCTAACCTTCCTGAACGACCTGTATATGGATACTTCGGGTACAGCGATTGATCTCTTTACGATTGATGATGTGGGCCTGCTTGCTTTATTCGGTGAATACCATCAATTGATGATGGAGCAGAAAACGTTCCAGGCGCTGATGAAACTGTTCAGTGACTTCAACCTGCAGCAGCAGTTTTCAAAAAAATTCGGCAAACAAAGGAGCTTATCCAATATTATGCAATTGGCAGAACTGCTGCACCAGCAGCAATACAGGAAGGCTTTAAATGCCGATGAGCTCTGGGTATGGCTCCGGCAGTCCATAGGGGCTAAAGTCGAAGGAGATGAGTTCACGCTGCAGATAGAAAGTGATGAACATGCGGTGCATATATTGACCCTGCATAAGAGTAAAGGCCTGGAATATCCTATTGTTTTTGTGTATGGAGTACATACGCAGCCCGATATCAAGGATCATCAGTTAAACACCCTTAAAACGGGCAATGGCAGCAGGATACTAAAGTTGAAGCCTGATCTTACAGAGGCCGAGCAGGAGCAATTACTCAAAAATGAGGACCAGGAGTTAAGACGATTGATCTATGTAGCGATCACCAGGGCGGCCTACAGGTGTTATATTTATTATTCTACCAGTAATTTTGCAGGAAAACCGCTGCACCAGTTAATGCAGACCATTCCGGAGCACAGCGGCATTGTCACAGAATACAATACTACAGCGAGCATTGCCCGGTACCGGAAAGAAAATACAGAGAAGATCACGCCAATAAGCTTGAACCAGAAACTAGCGGAGCAAAGCCGCTCCAACTGGGGTTTATTCAGTTATTCGGCATTAAGTATCAAACATGAATTTGAGCCCAAGCCTTATTCCAGCGAGTTAAAAAGCTACGATCAGTTTATTTTTAATCAACTGGAAAGGGGCGCTGATATAGGTACCAAGCTTCATGAATTATTTGAAGTGATCGATTTCCAGAAAGATTATATGCAGCCGCAACTGGACTATTTTTCTAATAAACTACTCCGGTCTTTTGATAAAACGGAGCAGGGAAAAGAGGTAGACAATGCGCCTATGATCGCGCAGATGCTGCAGCATGTCCTTCAGGCAAAGATCAGTGTACATGATGCGGCATTTTCTCTGAAAGATATCCCGGTAGCTAAACGCTTAAATGAACTGGAGTTTATGTTTCCCCTGCAGCAAGAGCAATCGGCCGGTAAGCTGCTACAATTATTACAGCATTACGATACCGGTATACAGGACAAGTATCACCAGTTGAATGGTATGATGACCGGTTTTATCGATCTGCTGTTTGAGCACGAAGGCAGATTCTATATCCTGGACTGGAAGTCCAACTACCTGGGCTTTGAGCTAAAGGACTATGAAGGAGAACAGCTGAAGCAGGCCATGCACCATAGCCAGTACACCCTGCAATACCTGATCTATACGGTTGCCGTGCATAAATTCCTCAAGCAAAGAATGGGCGATAGCTATGATTATGAGCAACACTTCGGGGGTATCATTTATGTCTTCCTGCGCGGAGCACGTTCCGGGCAGGAGTCCGGCATCTTTACCGACAGGCCGGATAAGGCATTTATAGAAGCCCTGGAAAAAGTATTGATGGAAAGGATATAAAGAATACAATCCCGGAAGTGGATCACCTTTGCCCTATTGAGCCGGGGCTGAATAGGACAGTGAAGTTAAACCGGTATTTAGTTATGCTTATTTACCGGCCAGGAAGCAAAAAAACTGCCCGGATAATTTTTCAATGTCTTCTTTACGGGCCAGTGCATTGATCCAGCGTTCCGGGATGGCTTCAAGGCCATAATATAAGGCTGCAAGGCCTCCCGTAACAGCACCTGTAGTATCTGTATCCTCCCCGAGATTAACAGCATTCAACACAGTTGCTTCAAAACCGGAACTGGTCAGCAAACACCAAATGGAAGCTTCAAGGGTACTGATCACATATCCATTGCTTCTTATAACTCCGATTTTCCTTTCGTAAATATTATCCTGAAGCAAGCGCGACAAAACATTAAGTTCTCTTTCCGGCATATTTTGTGTCGCAAAAAAAGCACTGATCTCTTCTTTAAGGCCATGATAGATATCCGGTAACTTTTCGCCAAGAAGTATCCTCCGGGCAAATTCAAGATAGTAAAAACAGGCATTCACCGAGCGGATGTGTGCATGTGTAATAGAAGACACCTCTCTTATGATACGATAGCGTTCAGCAATGTCCCTGTCTTTTATATAGAAGAGCAATGGCAAAATACGCATTAAAGATCCATTGCCATTATCTCCTTCATCAGTACCACCACAAAGCTCCGGTTTTAGTCCCTGCTTTACCCGCCACAAAGCCTGGCTGGTGCCTATACCAATATCAAATACCACACCGCGAGGTGTCCAATATCCATTGTATGCCCATGCTGCAAATGTATCGGCGATATGCTGCAGGTCATAGCCTTTACTTAATGATTCTGCCAGGCAGAAAGTCATCGAACTATCATCCGACCAGGTGCCCGGAGCCAGGTTATAGGTACCATAACCGCTCATCTCCTTCACCGGGTTCATGGCAATGCTTTGCCTGCTTTTAAACTCCACAGGTACACCCAGTGCATCACCTGTAGCCACACCAAACAGGGCTGCTTTTATTTTGTCTAAATGAATATTTTTCATCTTACTTCTGATTCATGGTTTTGATCTGCTAAAAAGATAAGCGCTCTTGTACGCTTTGTACCAATTCAAAATGTTCACGGTCATAACATACAAACATTACTTTTAAAGGAACAGCAGGTCTTTCTTTTAAAAATGCAACAACAGTTCTTAGCGCAATCTCTGCAGCTTCCTGCTTTGGAAAGCCATAGATACCGGTACTGATATTCGGAAATGAAACAGAGCGGCAATCCAGTGCTACGGCTAATTTTAAGGAGTTGAGATAAGCGGCTTCTAATAATTCCGCTTCACCTTTGCTGCCTCCATTCCATACCGGGCCAACGGTATGTATTACGTATTTTGCCGGTAGATTTCCTGCAGTTGTATCTACTGCTGATCCGACTTTAGCGGAACCCTGTCGTGCTCTTATTGCTCTGCACTCCTCCAGTATAGCCGACCCGCCGGCCCTGTGGATTGCGCCATCAACACCGCTACCGCCCAGCAAAGAGGTATTTGCAGCGTTTACAATCGCATCTGCAGATATCTTTGTTATATCACCTTGCACTACTTCTATGCTGTATTTCATCAATAAGCTTTTTATTAGGCACTCAAAATTTAATCATTGAGTTGTTAGCAAATCGTGTAAAAATCCATTGTGCTTATTCTATCTCTCTGGCTTTTTGTATTGTTGCTTCAATATGCGCTGTCCTTATTCCGGGAACAAATTGTTCCCTCGGTGTGCCGTTTATATGATATAAACGTTCGGTCGGAAACTGGAAACCTATTTTAGTTTCCGTGAGTTGAAAATTTGAAATAGCACCAATCAGTCCGGCCATTTTTGTGCCGATAATTTTTGCACGCTGCATGCCATCAAAACCAATAGCAATGCCCTCTCCCATACTTCCTGTCCAATGCCCTACAAGCAGGTAAACATTGCCTGTGTATATTTCCTTTCTTGGTGTTACATATTCCACCCAATGTCTTTTGGTTTGATATTCCTTCTCATCAAACTCGTGCATTTGATAAGGAAGCTGCTTATCTGTAAACCTTCCCATTATGGCCCTGGCAACCGTTGAATTACCACCTCCCGGTGTTTCGGTGAGATCAATAATTAAATTCCTGTATTGAAATAAACTGTCGAGCGTTTGATCAAATGCAGCAATCAGGTCATTTTTTCCAAGGGAATTGTTGATCTTAATATAAGCAGTGTTTTTATGCAATACTTTACTGTATAAGAGTTCCCCACTATTACCATAAGTAACCGGGGCAAACACCTTTTCTTTTCCCTCCCCGATCACCGTAATTTCCCTTTCAGTATCGTGCGTTCCTGCAAACAGCATATCTAATGCATATTGATACATTTCCGGGTTCGGACCGGTGGTGAATCTGGGTAGAAATTTTTTCAATTGCGGCTCTATAGGTTTCCCGTTGAACAATGTCACTTCCATACCTATCTTCAAGCCTGAGAGATCAGCGCCAAAACCTTTTCTCAGATCTTTGATGATATATTTATTATTCACCTTTTCAACATACAGGTCAGCACCGGAAGGAATCAACCTGTTGGATGAATTTAAGTTGGTATTTAAGGAGGAATGCCCGTTATGCAATTCATTTAATACCTGTTCCAGCAAGCCTATAAAGGCGGAGTCAGTCCTGATCTTTTCGGCTTGCGGTTCATAAATTTCCCGGACTTTATTCCAATCAATTTTTTGTTGTTCCAGATAGGCATAATGGTGATTGATATCTGTCCAAAATTCAACAAAGTCTTTCTGGTATTTACTTTGAGCAAAGCCATCCTTGCCTGCGAATAGTAAAAAAAAGAATATTAATGATTTTAAAAATTTTGTATTCATCATCGAGTTGGGTAGTAAACTAATGGCTAATAATTTTAGACTGGATTTTTTAAGATGGCCTGTATTTAAAACAACAGCTTCAGCGTATCAGGGTCATTGCCTTTCAATAAAAAATCCCTGGCTTCCATAAGCGCAAATCCAAGCAGGTTCTCTCCGCGCCAGGTATCCGGGTGCAGCGCCTGAGGACTGTCCTGCGGCAGGCCTATGCCCCAAACCGGGTCTACGGGGCTGGCTTCAACAATAACACGGTCTCCTGTGCCTGTAAGATAAGTACCCGGCACTTTATTTTGTGCAAACTTATGTATAGTACCCTGAAGGACGATTTCAAATTTATGTTCATTCCAGCGTATATCATCATAGCCCTTTACCGCCCTGCCCAAAGCTTTAACTTCTGCGGGTTTAGTGCAGGCAATGATTTGTTTAAAAACATCCTGGTCTCCGAACAGTAAGGCCTTTTGCGCCATCATCCAATGCTCTGCTGTTTTATACACAACGCCATCTACGGTAAATACTGAAGGATACCATTGGCTGAAGACAAATTTTCCCACTTCCTCGCCTGCCGGTGCCGTATGCCCCCAGAAAAATATATACTTTGGCTCTAAGCCTTCCCTGATGGCACTTTTAAGCCATTCAATATGATAATGATGTTTCATGTTAATTAAGCTTTTATTCTTTCCCTGATCTCTGCCAGGCTTTGGTCCACCAGGAGTTTACCATCCCGGAATACTTCTTTTAATGCACCCGTCTGTTCTTCCTCCCAGCTCACCTGGTCTCTTAATTGGTAAGTATTATGTTCCAGTACTACTTTCATCAAGCCTTTGGCTGATTTTTTAGTACCATCATCCGTCACCGGGTCTTTAAAAATAGGGCGGCCCGCTCCATTCACTTCCCCATAGGTCGCTTTCATCGCGAACCCAAAGGTATCCCTGGTATTGTATTGATAGGTAAAGGAACCGATCCCTAATACCACATTCGTGGAAGCAAACCCATTTTGCTTTAATCCTTCACAAATGGCTCTTGCCCTTTCCAGGGTAATGCTATCCCCGTAAATAGCCCCTATATGCGGGTCCAGCTCTTTATAGCCTTTATCATTTACCTTTCCTCCGAATACCTCCCAAAGTAGCTGTACCACTCCTTTTCGTTCATATTCGTTCTCCCCTTCCGGATCGCCACACAGGATCAGTACCGGGTCGCCGCTATCCGGCCGGATGACCAGTTTCCCGTTCCTTGCCAGGATCTCCTCTTTCAAAGCAGGCAGGTACTGGGTCAACACTTTCCAGAGATCCCAGGTATCTGAAACCACGGAAACAATACCATCAGGATAAACTTCGGTGATCAATCTTTTAAACGTACCCTGTTCATCTTCTATCGTACCCATGCTCATCACGGAATGCTCTGTGGCAGGCACAGAACCTCCGACCAGCTCCTTCGTCGCATCTGCCCGGTAATACTGTTCCAGGCACTCTATCGCAGGCACCGTATCTGTCCCGGTAAAGCTTAAGAGATGGCCCATACCGGAGACCAGGGCTGCCTCGATACCGCCCATACCGCGCATAGAGAAGTCATGCCCCTGCCAGTCTACAAACTCCGGTGCAGATGAAGTTGCAGCCGCATACTCGTCCAGTAATTTGCGATAACTCTTCGCAATGGTAGCCGATGTGCAGGGTAGCCAGATCACGTTGGACAATAAGGTTTCAAAATAATTGGTCAGCCAGAAGAACTCCGGCAGCGTATTATACATGGTGAACATAGGCACACGCATCGGTACTGAAACGCCTTCGGGCAGTGCTTTGATCACCATCGGGATATATCCCAGATCATGTAAAGCCGCAATATGGTCCGTACCTATTTCATTAGGGCCGAGATAATGGTCCATCCTTCTTTTGTAAGCCGCAAGCACGGCTTCTTTAGGCTGGCTGAAAAAGTAGTGCTCAAAATCTTCCAGGATATATTTCTTGATGAAGTATTGCAAGCCGAAGAATACCACCTCATCAATGCCGGGCATACGGCTTTTACGCGGTGTCCAGTTGGAATAGACTAAGGTAGTGCCTTGAGGATACTGTCTTCTGTGGTCCAGTTTGTAACCATCGGTCAATAATAGCGGATTCATATATTTCAATGTTTTGTTTGTGATTAATTTCTTCCTGTTTCTTCGGGATATAATCTGGTCAAAGGATCACTCTGGTAAAACCTTTTAGTAGCCACATTCATGATAGAGGCCTTACCTGTATAAGCCGCTCCGGTATCCATATTCCAGACATTACAGGCATTCATCGGGGTATCTCTCCCAAAAAATAAAGTAGGTGTATGGCCTATAAATATCTCATGATACAATTTCAATTTCCTGGGAAATAGTCTTTCATCTTTAAGTACTCTTCGATGCATGGTCATCGCATTTTCCCATAAAGTCCGGTCCCAGTTTATCTTTTTACCGGTAAATTCCGGCTCCGGTCCGTCACTGGTAGTGAAGCCTGCATGGATAAACAGGTTATTGGCACCATCTACATAATAATTGAGTAATCGTTCAAAGAACAAAATATGTTCCCTTTTTTGCGCTGAAGGCATGAGGTAATAGCTTGCCTTTGTACCTCTTCCTCCATGCCTTAGCCAGACCTCATCTTCTGCTCCATGCAATAACCAGTTGTAGCAGCGTACATCATGGTTCCCTTTGATAAAGATGCATTCATATTGCTGCTCCAGCTCCAGGAGCCGGCTGACCAATGCTGCCGAATCACTCCAGCCATCTACATAATCGCCCAGGAAGATCAATATATCATCCTCTTTGATTGGTGCCCGTTCTAGTAATTGCTCCAATCCTTTCAAACCGCCATGCAGATCCCCGATTACCCATTTATCCTTCATAACTGATATATTGAGCCGGCACCTCTTCGGTTAACCAGACTTTATTTTCTGAAAGATAAAAAATAAAACCTTTCTCTTGCATAGTCGCCGCATCAACCTGCAACACTACCGGTATGCCATGTCGTGTACCCACATTCCGCGCAGTATCCATCTCATGGCTCAAGTGTACATGCAGGCGGTTCTGCTTTTGCAGTCCCTGCTTCAGAATAGAAGCCAGGAAACGCTTTGCCGTACCATGGTACAAAACAGCAGGCGGCACTTCCGGCTCCAGGCCTGCATCTATCCTGATGCTGTGGCCCTGGTTGGCCCTGATCTTATTGCGGACCGTATCTATAGCAAACCGCTGTTTGTCATTCTGAGCCACCAATTGTGCCAGGTCATCCCGGTCCAGTAAAACATTTTTAGCGGCACATTTTGCCAGTAACAGATCAATATCTGCCCAGCCTTGCTCATCCAGCACCAGGTCTATCGATCCAGGGTGATGGCGCAATACATAACTCAGGTATTTACTGATGCCTTTTAAGGCTTTATCATTTTTCATGTTCCCCTGCTTTATCGTGCTGCCACACAGATTCAAAAGCCTGTATGTTAGCACCATCTTTTGACCGGTCATAAACGGCAAAGACAATTGTTTTAAATACATTGCTAAAGTGGCTATGGATCACTTCCCCGAAATACCGGGCCACCTCTGCCGGATCATTCCGGAACACGCCACAACCCCATGCGCCCAGGATCAAGCTGTCGCATTGATGCGCACAGGCAACCGCCAAAACCTGCGCCATCCTTTCTTTAAACACCTGCGGCAGTAAAGCCAGTTCCTCCTTCCTGTTGTTTTGCTCTATCGCTCCCCTGTTGGGTGCGGGAGAGGTGATCACATCAGCAATCAGCAGCTCAGGAAGCAAGTCTCCTTCATCATCAAACCAGAAAACAGTTTCGGGGCTGTAGATCAAATGATCAGAATAAAGCAAGGTAGACCGGGAGTGGTTATAAGTGTACATGCTCATATCTTTGGACAAGGCTGCATATAGGCTGGAAGACCTTGCCAGGGACTCTTCCTGGGCCGATGCGCCGCCTAAGAAGCCACCACCGGGATTCTTGGCTGATGCAAAATTGAGGATAGCCGTCCGGGCAGCAGGATCCATTTTAGACAAAGCTTCAATGGTCGTTGTATTCCATACTTCTATTTTTGTATCGAAGCTTGCTTTATTTAAAGCCAGCACTTTATTTTTCAGGTCCGCCATTTCCCCGGGATCATAGGTCCGGGTCTGTGTCACACTTTTTTCTATTTTATCTTTTACGTTTACCCTACCGCCATCTGCTGTCGTATAGTAACCGTTTTCGATGATGGCCAGGCTACGCCTGGCGATTTCTGTTCTTCCGCTTTTATTGTTCATGGTTTACTGTTTTTGTTATGTCCAGCCTGATCTGTACCAGGCCCTCTTCCCCGATATCTTTAAAGGAATCTGTAGTGTACAGGGTGTCAAACCAGGGCCGCAATACCTCCAGTCCTTTGCTGAAGATACCATGGCTGACGGCAATGTTCAGGCGACCGATACCTTTCTCTTTTAAGGATTGGGCCAGCCCGGTGAAGGTGCCGCCACCATCGCAGATATCGTCTACGATAAGCCCCTGCTTCCCGCTCAGATCATCGGCATAGACGGTAAATGATTTCAATTTCCCGGTAGCCACATCTCTCACCTTACTGCATTCTATAACAGGTATCCCACCCAGGGATTCGGAGAGTTTATAGATCTTCTTTAAAGCACCTCCGTCCGGGGAGATGAGTACCAGGTTTTCGCGACCCATCTGCGCAATCACTTGCTCTATAAAATCATAATTATAAACCACGCTGACTTTGTTCAGTAAAGCCGGTGTTACTTCCGAATGCGGATCAAATACATAGATCCTGTCCAGCTCCAGGGAATTAATGATATCTGCATTTACCTTTACGGACAGCGGCTCTCCGGCCACCATTAAGCGATCTTGCCTTGCGGCCGGGAAATAGGGAATGAAGGCAGAAATATGTTTTACCTGCATACGCTTCAGGGCATCTACAGCCAGCACCAGGAAACCGATGTCTTCAAAACTGCGGATACGTGTCGTAATGATCAGCGGCTGATGGATATCCAGGTCTGCCTGTATCTTTATATGAGGCTCTCCGCCTGAGAATACAAATTTTTCACAGGTAACAATATTGCCTTTAACCGGGCTGAATTGTGTATCGAGGTTGAGTACATTCATTTTATTTGTGTAATTTATACACAAACTTAAAACGATAAAATGAAAGCACCAAATACTTTGTGTACTTTTTACAATAAGCTAACATCAAAGTGGAATCCGTCTTTGACTAGCTGGTGGTATTTTTGTTTATTGAAGCGGAAGAGTTTAGCCGGCCGGCCGGTAGCTGCAGCCTGCATTTTCCCGGTCTCTTCGATGAAGCCAAAGCTGAGTATCTTCTTCCTGAAGTTGCGCCGGTCGATGGTTTTGTCCAGCAAGGTGCTGTAGAGGTGCTCAAGTTCAGAGAAAGCGAACTCTTTGGGCAATAGATCGAAGCCTATGGGCTGGTAGCTGAGTTTGGCGCTCAGCCTTTGCTGTGCCGCCCGGAGAATAATTTTGTGGTCATAGCCCAGATCCGGGAGCTCATCTATCGCAAACCATTGTGCATCGGAAGCATCAGAGTCTGCCTTAAGCTTAAATCCTTTGGGATTCACTATCGAAAAGTAAGCAACTGAAACCACGCGGAAGCGGGGATCACGGCCTACATCATCACCGAAGGTATATAATTGCTCCATGTAATCGACCTTAACCCCTGCTTCTTCCGCCAGCTCCCGCTTCACGGCATCAGACAGGCTTTCCTCATCTTTTACAAAGCCGCCTACCAGCACCCATTTACCTTTCATGATGCCATATTTTTGCTGTACCAGCAAGACATGCAATTTTTGTTGCTGGTAGCCAAAAACTACGGCATCTACGGCAAGCTTGATATGTTGGACGGGCCTCATGGATCTATGTGTATAATGAACGCAAATATAAAGTAATTCTGCCTTATGCTTCCCGGCCCGGCTGCAACTTTTCTTTAAAGCTCTCCGCAAATATTTTCTGATCGGCTTTTACCTGTTCAATATTGGTAGGCAGGATGTAATGGGCCAGCTCTTTACCTGCTTCATCTAAAAAGATCACCAATTGTTCTTCATCTTTGTTTACCATTTCTTCAAACATAGACCACATGGATACATCACGGTTACCGATCAATTCAAAGAAAGCTTTTGCCTGGATTTCTATCGTTTTCATGCTGCAATATTACTTTATTCCCGGACACGGGACCTGAAATTGAAATCAAAAAATTTAAGATCGAAGGGCACATTCAGGTTGATGTAGACGACCCCGTTATCTTTCAGGTTTTTGCTCATGGCTTTGCCGTTCTGGTTCAGGCCGAATTGCCCTTCAAACATCACATTGATATAATGAAGTCCTACCCCGATCTTAGGGGTCGCATACACATATGATTTCTGAAAATCGGTGCTATACTGCAAGCCTGCTCCAAGCCTGATCACCAGCATGGCATGGGCAATCACATCTGCTTTGGCCGTCATCTGCCCTTTGGGCTGAAACCTGTTATTGGGAATAAAACCTACTGTACCGGAATATAAAAGTCCGGCAATACCTCCGGGACTACCGCTGTGTACGGCACGGGTATAGCCCACATCCATCCCGAAACGATTGAGCACGGTATTTACGGTGAACAGGTTTTCATAGGCAATGGAAGTATTATTTTTCTTCTGGGCCAATGCCTTCTCCGGCCCGGAAACACCGATCAACAGGCTGCAAAGCAGGACTATTGCTGTCTTCCATTTATTTGTTCTTCCTGATGAACTCATCTATATATTTATTATAAAGACTCCCGGTGAGCCCGTTTTCGGAAAGTTTATAAAAGCCTTGCAAATGTCCGCCGTCGAAGTCTACTATTTCAAAGGAGTCTCTTACCGCCGGTTTCAGGCGGCAGATATTGTCTTTACTGCCGTTAAATATTAAGCCTTTTCCCGGGCTAAGCATTGCCACATATGGATCATACGCCGCATCATTCATGGGCGCTTTTAGTGATTTATGCTTGGACTTATTAATGGTGTTCAGGGCATGATCGATAGAATTGACAAAGCCATCGTAAACAAAAAGCTGTTGCTCCAGGCTATCGGTACCCATAAAGACGGTAGTTATAATGGTGCCCATGGATAGGCCCATGAAGACATATTGACGGCCGGGATTTTGCTTTTTATAAAAATTATAGACGGCCCTCAGGTCATCTACATATTCATCATGAAAGAGCAAATTGGTATCAGTGGCAAAGCTGCTGCTACCGCCAAAACCCCTGTAATCATACATGGCTACATCATAGCCCAGGTCATACAAGGTAGCACCGTTCAGGATGAAATTGCCCATATTACCATAATCCCCGTTAGAGATAATGACGGTGATATTTTTACGGTTGATCACGGGTTGCAGGTACCAGGAATTCAGGCTGGTGACAGAGTCGGCTTTGATCTTATATTCTTTATAGTTCAGGTTCAGGCTTTCGGGTGTTTGCTCATAAGTAGTTTTGGGCTTTAGTGCAAATGCCTGCTGGAGATTAAAAATGAACAATACCGTTAAAAGAATCCTCAATATACTATGCATCACGCTGTTTTTTTCAGCCCTAAGTTACGGAAATCCCGGCAATAGACTTAAAGCACATACAGGCTTAGCAATTTTTTAAATAAAAAAGTTAGAAAAGCTAAATATAGCTTATAATGAGTAGTTTACGAGGCGGGAAATCATTGTCGGTAACGATTTAGTAATGGTGCTTATTGCATTCATTTTCTTTCGATTTCCTTGTAAATCAGTAGCAAATATAAAAAAAATATGGGTCGGTTCGACCCTTTTTTATATCTTTTTATATAGGCTCCGTAATAGCGTTTTTATACGTATTTAGAAAAAATTTTACCTGACTTCGGCATATCTCATGGGATTAATTCACAGTTAAGGGTAACATTTGTATTTGGATAAATACAGCCTGATAAAACGAGTGTAGCTATGAGACATCCCTTACAAACCATCGTTGCCGAAATTCAAAGGCAGGAAAGAAAATTATCTGCCGAAGCGTCCAGCTTTATTGATGAGGCTTATAGAATGACTATCTATCTTCAGGAATTATTGCGTGCCGTGAAAGAAGACGTGTTGAAAGAGGGCTTTGCCAGTAAAGCCGAAGAAGTCCATTTTTTCAAATTGATTAAGCCGAACATTCTCGGCAAATTGATTTACTATAACAAAGTGTACCGGATTGAAACGGCTTGCCCCGCAGATAACGGGAATTTGCATCAATGCTATTTTGCTTTACAACTCCGGGAGTTAAAACAAGAATATAAAGAGCATATCTGCAATTCAGATTTTTACAGGTACTACCGTTCCGGCAGAACCGACCGGGACGAAAATTATTATACGCTGGGCAATATCAATTACTATGAGGGATTAAACAGCTTTGTTTTTGAAATTGACCCGCAATTCTCAACCTACTTTGATTATAAGGTGGCAAAAATCTTAGCCAATGAATTAATCTATAACTACCTCACCACAAAATTAAGCCCGGAACAAAGCCCCGATGTGCTATTGCAGAATGGCGATACAAAAGATATTTTTTGGACACAATCAAAGAACGCCCTTATCGAATTGATTTATGCGCTTCATGCCGCCGATGCGCTTTCACACGGCAAATTGGGTATTCGCAAAATCAGTATGGTATTTCAAATCCTGTTCCGTGTTTCGCTTAGCGATATTCATAACAGTTTCCACCGAATGAAGACCCGTGCAGGTTCACGGACTTTGTTTTTAGACCAACTGAAATACAGCTTAGAAGAATACATGGACAAGGAAGATACTGCGTAATCTTCTTTTTTATTTTAAGGAATAAAGGACGGCATTGATGGTGCTGTCCTTTATTTTGCCCGTTTGCCTATATGTGTATATAGGCAAATCCGTTGGTCGGCACTCTTAGTTCATACTGTAAAAAGCAAGAAATCCCTATACAGCAATACTTTACATCAATTGCAAAAAAACAAAAAAAACTGCCTTTTTGATAGACACGTATCGGAAGACAGCCCCAGCCAAACGCTCCAATTTTGTACAGTGAACATTAAGCAACTGTGCAATGAATATTATAACCATAGAAGAAGAAGCATGGAGGTCGCTCAACGAGCGTATTAAATCCATTAGCGAGTTTATTCTGAAATCAGAAAACACCAGCTATGATAGTCTTTGGCTCAATAACCATGAAGTCTGTCAGTACCTCCACATCAGCGAAAAAACACTTTGGCGTATGCGTTCCAAAGGCGAAATAGCCTACTCCAAAATGTACGGGCAGTATTACTATACCATAGGAGCCATAAAAAATATGCTCAATGCCCATGCTGTGCAAACCAGCGAGGAATACATACAGGAGCTTATGGCAAGGGGTAAAAGCTATATCGAAAAAGGAAGAACAATAAAATCCGGCAAATAATTAAAACGTACTGCTATGAACATAGATAGAATGGAATTTTTTGCATGGATGGAGCGAATTATGGAACGCTTTGATGTTCTGAAACAACACATCATAGATATACAAAAGCAACGCAATACCATAGACGGCGAAGAACTGCTGGACAACCAAGACCTGTTACAAATGCTGAAAATCAGCCACCGCTCCTTGCAGCGTTACCGTTCGTCTGGCAAGCTGCCGTACTACACCATTAGCGGAAAGCTGTATTACAAGCTATCGGATGTACACCAATTCATCAGGGATAGTTTCAATGTTCCCCTGCAACGCACAAAGGACAACGGGTGACAAATAGTGCCACCTAAAGACAGGTACGGCGTAGCCGTACCCTGTTCAATTACTTTCGGACGATAACAATTTAAAATATCAATATTATGAGCGAGCAGACAATAGAACAGCCTCAACAAGAGCAGCAGCAAAAACCACAGCAATCCCCTGAACAGCTTTCAGATGTTTTGCTGGTCATGGATAAGGAAAAAAAGACTATTCAAGCGGTTACAGGTATTGACGAAAATGGCGAATTAAAAACCGTTGATGCCAATAAAAAGAACCAAAGCGAATTTATGCGGGTAGATAAGAGCGGAGATTTTTTCTCCAACTTCTTCTCCAACTTTTGGCGACAGCTCAAAGACCCCACCCGTTTTTCATTTTTCAAAGTTCCTGAACAGGAAGCCGTTGAAACAGCCCAAAAAATGCAGCAACAAATAAACGCCCCTACCAAAGAGGGCGAGGCAGTTATGGCTAAACATGAAGTGAAAGAGCCAAAGGAAGTGCAGCAAGAAAACAAAAAAGATATGGAAACTACACAAGCAACACAGACAACGCAGGCAACCCCTGAAACAAACGACCATCGTTTTAAGGCAGATGATATTGATTGGAAAACACTGGCACAAATTGGGATAACCAAAGAGCGGCTTGAAAAAGACGGCACATTGGATATGCTGTTGAAAGGCTATAAAACCAATAAGGTATATCCCATAGGTATCAATTTTGGTTCTGCCGTAATTCGTTCGGAGGCAAGGTTGGGGCTTCAAAACGGAGAAAACGGCAAGCCTGTATTTGTAATGTATGGCGTTCGCCACGAGCCGAACCTGCATACTCCTTTTTTCGGTCATGAATTTACCAAAGAGGACAAAGACAATTTGCTCAAAACCGGGAACATGGGGCGTGTGGTAGAGTTGACCTATCCCAAGACCGGAGAAAAAATACCGTCCATTATCAGCATTGATAAACTGACAAAGGAAGTTATTGCCTTACGGCAGGATTGGATAAAAGTGCCTGACGATATTGGAGGTGTAAAACTCACCGCGGAGCAAAAGCAAGTCTTATATGAGGGCAAAGCCATTTACTTAGAGGGTATGGTTTCGCAGAAAGGCAAAACGTTCAGCAGCGATATTCAATATAATGCTGACAAGCGTTTTCCCGAATACCTTTTTGAAAGGGGTGCAAATTACAAACAGACCCAAAGCCAGCAGCAAGCGCAATCACAGGAAAATCCCAAATTATTCAGAGGTAAAGAATTTAACGATGAGCAATACAAAAAGCTCACAGAGGGCAAGACCATTTATGTTTCTGATTTCATAGACGGGAAAGGACAGCCTTACAAGGGCTATGTTACGCTGAATGCCGAAACAGGCAAGTTTGATTTCAGTTTTAGAAACCCGGATAAATTAAAAGACAAGATTGTTCCCGCAGAAACCCATAAAACGCAGGTTGCCGTCAATTCAGAGGGTAAAACCAATGAGGCTACCAAAAATATCAATGAGCCTTTAAAACCCCAACAAACTGCTCCTGTGAACAAACAGCAGCAGGAAAAGCAGGAGCCGCCAAAGCCAGCTAAATCAAAAGGAATGAAAATGTAATTTCTAAAGGATAAGATATGAAAGCAATTATAGCAGAAAAACCAAGCGTAGCCCGTGAAATAGCCTCCCTGTTGGGAGCCACCGAAAAAAAGGATGGCTACGTAACAGGCAATGGCTATCAGGTTACGTGGGCATTCGGGCATTTGGTCGGTTTGGCAATGCCGGAAGATTATGGGTTTTCGGGTTTCCAAAAGGAAGCCCTGCCCATATTGCCCAACCCTTTTTTATTGACGGTACGCAAAGTGCGAAAAGAAAAAGCCTATGTTCCCGATAGTGGAGCGGTAAAGCAGTTGAAAATTATTGAACAGGTTATCGGGCGTTGCGATAGCATTATTGTTGCTACCGATGCGGGACGTGAGGGTGAACTCATCTTCAGGTATATTTATGAATACCTGAAATGCAGCAAACCTTTTCAGCGTTTATGGATAAGTTCATTGACTGAAAAAGCCATCAGGCAAGGTTTTGATAATCTAAAACCCGGAGGTGATTTCGATGGGCTGTACCGTGCCGGGCAAGCACGAAGCCAAGCCGATTGGCTCGTAGGCATCAATGCTTCACAGGCATTGAGCATTGCAGGGCGTGGTTTGTTTTCGCTGGGGCGTGTGCAAACGCCTACACTCGCACTCATCTGTAAACGATATTTGGAGAACAAAAATTTTGCTGTCAAAAAATATTGGCAGATACAGTTGGAACACCGAAAGGAATTTACAGACTTCAAAAGCCTTTCAAAAACCAAATGGGACGATAAGAAATTAGCAGACGACACGCTTAAATCTATTGAACGCACCGGGGTCGCAACTGTTACAACCGTAGAAACCAAAACAGTTACCGAACAACCGCCATTACTTTTTGACCTGACGGGCTTGCAAAAGGAAGCAAACAAAAGGCTCTTTTTAACCGCCGAAGAAACGCTGAACATATCCCAAACCCTGTACGAAAAGAAACTCATCACCTATCCACGTACCGGGAGCAAATACATACCCGAAGATGTTTGGGCGGAAATACCCGCTTTGGTAAGGTCACTGGAAGCAAGAACTTCCTGTAAAGAAGCAGTAGGGAAATTGAAATGGGGTCGTTTTAACAAGCGGATTGTGAACGATGTAAAAGTAACAGACCATCACGGTTTGCTCATCACCGAAACCATCCCCTCTGCATTACCCTCAAACGAAGAAGCTGTCTATGATATGATTGCACTGCGCTTGCTGGAAGCCTTATCGCAAGCCAGCACCAAAGAAATAACAGACGTTACATTACAGGCATTGCATTATGATTTTGCAATGAAAGGCAGCAAAATTATAGAAGCGGGCTGGCGTGGCATCAAAAGAAATTTTAGTGATGAAGAAAGCGAACCAGTGCAGGAATTACCGGAATTAAAATCGGGCGATGAACTTAAAATCAAGAGTGCTGAAGTGCTGGAGAAAAAGACCAAGCCACCTGTACTTTACACGGAAGCAGATTTGTTGTCTGCAATGGAAAATGCCGGAAAGGAAATAGCGAACGAAGATGAACGTAAAGCCCTGCAAGGTATCGGTATTGGTACACCAGCCACAAGAGCCGCCATTATAGAAACCCTTTTTAAAAGGGAATATATCAGGCGGGATAAAAAATCACTTGTTCCCACCGAAAAGGGATTGCAGGTATATGAAGTCGTAAAGGATAAGCGAATTGCCGATGTTGCCATGACCGCTGAATGGGAAATGGCTTTGCAAAAGATTGAGAATAACGAAGCAGATGCTATGGACTTCCATCAATCAATGAAAACCTATACATCTTCTGTTACGCAGGAAATTTTAGGCATAACTATCGAAAGTCAAAATCACCCAGACCTAACCTGTCCCAAATGTGGAACCCATAAACTGCTCATTCGGGATAAGGTTGTGAAATGTCCCAATGAGGCTTGCAACTGGCTTCAGTTTCGCAATGTGTGCGGTGTACAATTGAGCGTTGCCGACATAGAAAACCTTGTAACCAAAAGAAAGACCAATCTTCTCAAAGGAATGAAAAGTAAAGCGGGTAAAAAATTCGATGCTTTTATCATCCTGAAAGATAATTGCGAAAGCTCTTTTGAATTTGCCAACACCACAAGCAAAAAGAAATGAACAACAATGCTATCATAAATCGAAAGGATATAGAAAGCCTTATTTACACAGTACGGGACAAACAGGTTATGTTGGACAGCGACCTTGCAACCCTGTACCAGGTTGAAACAAAAAATCTTAACAAAGCCGTAAAAAGAAACATAGAGCGGTTTCCCCAATCGTTCTGCTTCCAATTAACCGAAAAAGAAGCTGAAAACTTGAGGTTCCAACTTGGAACCTCAAGTTTGAATTACGGCGGCAGGCGTTACCTGCCTTATGTTTTTTGCGAGCAAGGGGTCGCTATGCTGTCCGCTGTTTTGCGCAGCGAAATAGCTGTAACGGTCAGCATTGAGATTATGAACGCCTTTGTGGAAATGCGGAAGTTGTTAATCGGCAATGCCGCATTGTTCTCCCGGATGGATAAAGTGGAACTCAAACAAATTGAAGCAGACGGAAAATTTGAGGAAATATTTAAAGCACTGGAAAGCGGTAAGCTACACAGCGAAAAAGGTATTTTCTACGACGGGCAGATATTCGATGCCTATGTCTTTGTCGCTGATATTATTAGAAGTGCCCAAAGGTCAATTGTGCTTATTGACAATTATGTGGACGATACGGTGCTTACGCTACTCGGAAAGCGTGGACAAACCGTATCTGCCACTATCTATACCAAAAGCATCAGCAATCAGTTGCAACTCGATTTGCAGCGTTACAACAGCCAATACCCACCCATCACTATTCATACTTTTGTTCATGCGCATGACCGTTTCCTCATTATTGACGGCACAGAATTATATCACATTGGCGCATCTTTAAAAGATTTGGGTAAAAAATGGTTTGCATTTTCTAAGATGAACGCAGAAACAAGCAAAATGCTTAGTTTCCTGAACGCCATTTAAGTATATCCTTCCAACCTATATAGCAGACCGTTACCCGGTCAATAACTGCCACTAAAAGCCAACTGCTACCGCTTTTGACGTGGCAGTTTATTGCCATAATACTTTAGCTACTCATTGAAAATTTTAAACAAAATCAATATGAGTACACAGCAAAAAGACCTCTCTTATTTCTCGTTAAGGTTACAGGAATTATTAAATACCAGCTTCCCCGAAAAAGCACATGACCAAAGATTTATCGAGCAACGTTCCAAATGGGCGGCAAACGCCTACGAGGGTGCATTTAGTTCGGGAAACTCCACAGAGCAATGCAACCGTATCGCAGATTACATACTGTTTGAGGGACTTCACTATTCCAAATTCGACACTGTTTTTCAAGTGGTTTGCAATGAGTTTAACAGCATCATGCTGGACGAAGAACTCCGCCCGTTCGCATTAAAGATGCTGCCAATCTGCGAACCCGTATTTGCCAAATATGTGCTAACGGATGACTTTGCTTACACCACCGACCACGACCTGCTCTATACAGAAATCACGGGAACCATAGCAATTCATATCGAGGACTATGGCATTTAATCAACGTGAACACCTGAAATTGAATATTGAGGCGTTGCGGGTCATGTTCAGGTTAGAAAAGGAAAAACGCCAAGCTACCGAAGCCGAGCGGCAGCAGCTTTTGCAGTATAGCGGTTTCGGCGGGATAAAATTCATCTTAAATCCCGCAGAGCATCCAACAGACATAAGGCAATGGAAAGACTATGAGCGAACCTATTTTGAGGAAACGCAGGAACTCCACCGGATGCTGAAAGAAAATGCCCCAGACGAAAAGCAATACAAACATTATGTGGACAGTATGCGCAGCTCGGTACTGACGGCGTTTTACACCCCTCCCGAAATTATAAATATGCTATCCGATATTTTCAAGGAAAACGGCATAACGATACAGAAATTTTTAGAACCATCAGCAGGGGTTGGCGGTTTTATTCAGTCTTTTACAGATAAAGACGTGCCGCAGGTTACGGCTTATGAAAAAGACCTGCTTACGGGCAAAATCCTTAAACAGATTTGCCCAGACAGAAATATCCGAATAAACGGTTTTGAACAAATACCGGAAAAGGAACTGAACAGCTACGATGTAATTGCCAGCAATATTCCATTTGGCACAAGTTCGGTCTTTGACCTTTCCTATTCGCGTGGTGATGACCCTGCAAGAGCGCAGGCAGCAAAAAGTATCCACAATTATTTTTTTCTGAAGGGAACGGACACCATACGGGATGGTGGTATGCTCGCTTTCATTACCTCGCAGGGTGTTTTGGATAGCCCAAGCAATAAGCCTATCCGTGAGGCATTGATGGCAGCGCATAATCTTGTTTCGGTGGTACGGCTACCGAACAATCTTTTTATGGATTATGCAGGAACTGAAGTTGGAAGCGACCTTATCGTACTTCAAAAGAATGAGGGCAAACAAGGGCTTACGGAATTGGAAAAAGATTTTTGCGATACACTGCTCACAAAGCACAACGACCACGTAAATGCCTTTGTTCATTATACCGCTCCCGTTGTGTTCGATGAAATCATTCAATCCACCGACCTGTACGGTAAGCCCTACACCGTATATGTACATAGTGGCGGTGTGGAAGAAATTGCAAAAGAAGCCAGGCAAATACTGTCTGCGGATTTTAAAAGCAATTTAAACCTGAACCTTTATAAAGGAATTGCGCCGGATGAACCTACCATACAGCCGGGTATTACTTTAGTACCTGAACCAGCCCCCGTGCAGCCAGCTACCGGCAATGCAAGGGGAAAAACATCACAGCCCACATTATTCAATTTTACCAATCCTGCGGCGGCACAACCTGTCATGAGCCGTACACTGCAAGGCATCACGGCGGTAGCGGATGCGCCGTCAACACGGGAAGAAGTACAATTGAGTTTGTTTGACCTCTTTAACAATACGCCACAATCTGCCGTTCTCGCACCAGCGAAAAAGGTCAGAAGAAAAACGAGCATTACCAAGAAAAAGGTAGGCGGTCGCACCCAACAGCCGGGGCTGTTCGATTATATACCCTTGCGTAGTTTACAAGAGGAAACGCCAAAGCCTCCAATCACGTCACGAACAAGTGAGCAATCAGCCGTAATTGGCGATTTGTTTTCGTCTGTTAGTGTCAATAGCAACGGCGAAATAGAAGAACTGCCCAAAAACAAACCTGCCCCTGCAACGGACAATACCATCCCTGAACCCGCACCATATTCCGGCGAACTGCAATCATTCCACAGGGATGATTGCCTTGCAACGGATAAGGGTTTTGTTGGGCATTTGCGGGATGTGGATATACCCAATGGCACGGCTGTATTCTGTCCGCTATTATTGCCTCCCAATCAGAAAGTAAGAGCCGAAGCCTATATAGGGTTACGGGATGCCTATCAGCAGCTTTACAATCACGAAGCACAATATCATAAAGAGTACAAACAAGAACGGGAAACACTGAACCGCCTGTATGATGATTTTGAAAAAAGATACGGCAATCTGAATAGTGCCGACAATATCAAATTGATTAAAACCGATAGCGCAGGTAAGGAAGTACCTTATTTGGAGCGTGTGGTAGGTGGCGTGGTACATAAGTCAGATATATTCCACCAGCCTGTCAGTTTTGCAACAACAACACTCGCAACGGACAACCCGGATGAAGCGTTGGCGGCATCGCTCAACAAGTACGGAACGGTTGATTTGAACTATATGTCGGAGTTAAGCGGAATGTCCGGCGAAGATTTAAAAGATGCGCTGCATGGCCGCATCTTTTACAATCCTGCACAAAGAGAATATGAGATTGCAGAAAAATGGGTTTCGGGCAACGTAGTAGAAAAAGCGGCAGAAGTACGGGCGTACCTCGCAGGGCAACCGGATAGCAAAGAAGCTGCCGAAAGTCTTAAAGCACTCGAAGAAGCCAAGCCCCGCAGGATAGAGTTTGACGAACTCGATTTTAACCTCGGTGAACGTTGGATACCAGCGGGCATTTACAATCGTTTTGCTTCGCATCTGTTCGATACCGAAATCCGCATTCATTATTCCGAAAGTTCCGATGATTTTTCAATCCATTGCGACCGTAAGAATATCCATATCACAGAAAAATACGCCATCAAGTCGGAAAGCCGCACGTTTGACGGCGTTACCCTGCTGAAACACGCTCTTGTCAATACCACGCCCGACATTACCAAAAAGGTAATTATAGATGATAAAGAAGTCAAGGTGCGGGATATGGAAGCCATACAAATGGCGAACAGTAAAATTGATGAGATACGCAGGGAGTTTACAGATTGGCTTTTTGCGCAGAACGATGAGTTTAAGCAACGCCTGACCGATAAATACAACGACACCTTTAACTGTTTTGTTCGTCCGCAATATGACGGCAGCCATCAGGATTTTCCGGGGCTTGACCGCAAGGCGTTGGGCATTGAAGACCTCTACCCAAGCCAAAAAGATGCCGTTTGGATGATTAAGATGAACGGCGGTGCTATCTGCGACCATGAAGTGGGTGCGGGTAAAACGCTCATCATGTGTACTGCAGCGCAGGAAATGAAGCGTTTGGGGCTGGCACATAAGCCGATAATCATCGGGTTAAAAGCCAACGTGCATGAAATAGCGGAAACTTACCGCAAAGCCTACCCACACGCCAAAATATTATATCCCGGCAAAGAAGATTTTACCCCGCAGAAACGTCTGCGCATTTTCGGCGATATTAAAAACAACGATTGGGATTGCATCATCTTAACGCATGACCAGTTCGGGATGATACCGCAATCGCCTGAAATGCAAAAGCAGATTTTGGAAGCCGAATTGGAAAGCGTGGAAGAAAATCTTGCGGCTTTGGAAAGACAGGGCAAGGAAGTTTCAAGGGGAATGCTCAAAGGGGTAATTGTTCGTAAGCAAAATTTAGAGGTTAGGTTAAAAACACTGGAGCATGACATCGAAAACCGCAAGGACGATGTTGTGGACTTTAAAATGATGGGCATAGACCACATTTTAGTGGACGAAAGCCATCGTTTTAAAAACCTCATGTTCAACACAAGACATGAACGTGTAGCGGGATTGGGCAACATGGCGGGAAGCCAAAAGGCTTTGAACCTGCTATTTGCCATCCGCACCATTCAGGAGCGCACAGACAAAGACTTGGGCGCAACGTTCCTTTCAGGTACGACGATCAGCAACTCGCTTACTGAACTGTATTTGCTCTTTAAATACCTGCGCCCTAAAGCAATGGAAAAACAGGGCATCAACTGTTTTGATGCTTGGGCAGCTATTTACGCTCGTAAAACCACCGATTATGAATTTTCGGTAGCGAACAATATAGTATCAAAAGAGCGTTTCCGCTTCTTCATCAAAGTGCCGGAACTGGCGCAGTTCTATTCGGAGATTACCGACTACCGGACGGCAAAGGACATTGGCATAGACCGTCCCGAAAAGAATGAGATACTGTACCATATCCCACCGACACCGGAACAGGAGGTTTTCATCAAAAAGTTGATGGAGTTTGCCAAAACGGGCAACGCCGAATTATTAGGCAGACCGCCGCTGAGCGAAAGCGAAGAAAAAGCAAAAATGCTGATTGCGACAGACTACGCACGTAAGATGTCGCTGGATATGCGGATGATTAGCCGGGGTTATGAAGACCACCCCGACAATAAAGCCTCGCACTGTGCGGCTAATATTGCTAAATACTACAACAAATTCGATGCGCAGAAAGGAACGCAGTTTATTTTCTCCGACCTCGGCACTTATAAACCCGCCGAATGGAATATCTATTCTGAAATCAAGCGTAAGCTGGTGGAAGACCACGGTATCCCTGCTCATGAAATACGGTTTATTCAGGAGGCTAAAAATGAGAAACAACGTAAGGAGCTTATCAGGGATGTAAACGAGGGAAAAATACGGGTGCTGTTCGGTTCTACCGAAATGCTCGGTACGGGCGTTAACGCTCAAAAGCGGGCAGTTGCTGTCCACCATTTAGATATACCGTGGCGACCATCAGACCTTGCACAGCGGGATGGCAGGGCTATCCGCAAGGGCAATGATATTGCCAAATTCTTTGCCGATAACAAAGTGGATATTTTCATCTACGCCGTTCAAAAATCGCTGGATAGCTACAAATTCAATACGCTGTACAATAAGCAGGTATTTATCGAGCAATTAAAGAGCAACAGCCTCGGCAAACGTACCATTGATGAAGGTGGAATGGACGAGAAAACGGGCATGAACTTCTCCGAATACGTGGCGATACTTTCAGGCAATACAGACCTATTAGAAAAAGCAAAGCTGGAGAAGCAGATTGCCGGACTGGAAAGCGAACGCCAGGCGCATAACCGTTCCAAACTTAGTTCCAAATACAAGCTGGAAGATACTGTTGCCACACTGGAAAGTACGCAGGCACGTTTCGACCGTATGAGCCTCGACCTCGGAAACCTGCAAAAGCGCATACAGAAAAACAAAGAGGGCGAAATACTCAACCCTGTGCAGCTTATTGGGCTTTCACCAAACGCCGATGTAAAGCAGGTTGGGGCAAAACTCAATCAGCTTTCCGAAAAAGCCCGCACCGCAGGGCAGTATGAGGAAATCGGTACGCTATATGGTTTTACGCTCTTAGTAAAAACAGAGGTTTCGCAAAAGGACGGTGTGGATATTAAGGACAACCGTTTCTTTGTTCAGGGTGAGGGCAATATCAAGTACACGTACAATAACGGCAAGATGGCTACCGATGCGAAAACAGCATCCTTTAATTTTCTGAATGCGCTCGAAAAGATACCGGGTATCTTAGAGCAGGAACAGAAGAAAATTGCTGAATTGCAAAAGGACCTTCCGGTTCTTCAGGAAGTGGTAAATGGCTCATGGAAGAAAGAGCAGGCATTAAGCGACCTCAAAACGGAACTGGCGGCGGTTGAAAGGAAAATACAATTATCCATAAAGCCGGAAACCGATACGGGCGAAGAACAACCCGAAAAAGCCGAAAAGCAAGTGCAGAATAATTCGGAAACAATTGTACGGGTTAAAGGCATTCATTTACCCCGTGGGGTATTATAAACTGAAAGGAGCGATAAAAAGTAAAAGGGGATCTGCAAGTCCCCTTTTACTTTTTCCATATCTACGGTAAGATTTGTTTTATCCGTTCTATGTTTACTTCTTTGGACTTTTGAAGGACAGTTTGCCCATACTCCGTATGGTAACTATGGTTCTGCAAGAAAGTATAGTTTGTTTTGTTCCATTCAACATCTGTACAGGATTTACCCAAATGTATTTCAAACTCTTTCCTTAATCGCTGTTCATATTTGGGGTAATCCGGTTTTGTGAAATGATACAAATCTGCATCTGCAATAACGTTATCTTCCGGCGATTGGGGATTTTGTGGGAAACGTGTTGCCTCAATGCAGGCTAAAACCCTTTCTATATCATCTTTTGGATAGCCATACCGGGTTAAAAAATCGGAGGCAATGGCTTTGCTGCTGTCCTCGTGGTTAATATACTGCACTGTATAACCGCAATCGTGAAACCATGCGGAAAGCGTAACAATTTCTAATTGCTTCGGGTTAAAATTACATGCTTGGGCAATTTCAATTGCTGCCTTTACAACTTCTTTCGTATGCTCTACATTGTGAAAGAAAATACCATCAGGAAGTTTGCCGGACAAAAGTTCAGATACATATTTCCGTGTCAATTCAATAATATTCTCTGCTACCATTATCTGATAATTTGAAATTTATATTCTAAGTACTGAACATGGACACAATTATTTCTCGTCCTGTTCGTCCATCTTCTTTAGAAGACCGTCCCGGAGTTCATCAAGGAATTTTGTACGGTTTATTTTTCGGGTTCGTAACTCCAAAAACGTTTGATAAAAATTCCCTAAGTCAATATTGAACGTATTTTCAAAATATTGTGCTATTAATCTTATATCGGTATTGCCATTATCAAACACACCCTGACAATTCAGTGCGTAAATTAATTCTATCATAGCCGTTTTGCTTCCCGTCCAATTTAACTTTTCAGTGGCTACCGATTTATTGTCCTGGGTTTTGCTGTATAGTTGTTTTTCGACATAAACCTGTATCATGTCGTTAGCAATTATCTTGGCAACCTTATAATCGTGTGAAGTGGAAAAGGACTGGTCAGACTGAAAATAGTAAGTATCCAACCATAGTTTTATATCGTGCCTGCCACGTACAAAAAAACTTTCATCAAGAAAAGAATTATTGCTACGATAGTATTTATAGAAATCGAGATTGTTATCAAAAAATCTTTTTAGCTTTTTCAGTTCTTTGGTAAGATATTTTTTTATTGGCTTTGCTCCATAGGGTTTTCTTGCTTCAATCTTGTAAATGGTATTGTAGTAAATAAGTTTTGAAACAATGGTCGGTTTCTGATATTTGAAAAAACGGATTTCCTCATCTGTATTCTTAAATCCTCTTTTCAATATATACTCTTTTACTTCGGACAGGCATTTAAGAATAAGGTGTATCACAGTTTCTACCTGTTGTATAGAACAATCGGTTTCAATCTCTAACTCATTGATTGAAAATTCCAATTTATATAGCGTTTCATTATAGAATTTTTCCATTTTATTATTTTAAATGCCCCAGATATTGGTTGCTAATAGAAGAACCCAAATTGTTTTGCCGATGCTCTATTCTGTTAGCATTTTACGAGGCGTATTAATTAAAATTTCTATGTTTCTTTATTTCACTCGCTTCACCCATTTATACACTTCAAACCATAATACAGATACCGATGCAATGCCAATAGCCGTACCTAATTCGCCTGCATTTAATCCTGTTAAGTGAAAGAAATTGGCAAAAGGTGCAATATATAATATAGCGAACAGCAGAATAAAGGTTAAGCTGTTGACTACCACAAACAGCCTATTCCTGTTCTTAAAACTTTCAAACAGGCTGTAATGGAATGAGCGATTGGCCAGGCTCAATAAAATATTGGCAAAAATCAAGGTCGTAAAAACCATCGCTCTTGTTTTCTCTTCATTACCGCCGTTTTGCACGGTATATTGATAAGCGAACAATACACCACCTGTTATGATCAACCCCTGAGCAATGCTAACAGCCAACTCTTTCCAGTTCAGAAATGTATCCGTCATTTTTCGTGGCTTTTTCAACATGGTGTTACGCTCCATCGGTTCGTTTTCATATACAATGGAGCAGGTAGGCCCCATTATCAATTCTAAAAAGATCACGTGGACAGGAGTGAATATCTGTGGGAATACCCAGCCCAGAAACAAAGGCAGAGAAACCGTAAGAATAATCGGTATATGAATGGAAATAATATACTGAATAGCTTTTTTAATGTTCGCATAAATTCTTCGACCGGATGCGATACCGGTAATCAGCTTGTCTAAATCGTCATTGGTAATCACCAATGCTGCAGCAGCTTTAGCTATTTCAGTTCCTTTGCTGCCCATTGCCACACCAATATGAGCAGCTTTCAGTGCCGGGCCGTCATTTACGCCATCGCCCAGCATGGCCACTACTTCACCTTGCTTTTTTAGTGCGTTTACCACAGCCAGCTTGGCATCAGGGAACATCCGGGTAAACAATACTTTATCTTCGGCTGCTTCCATAAGCTTAGCATCCGAATATTCCATAATATCTTTTCCCTCTACTGCATCGGTTGTGTTTAAAATTCCCGCCTGTGCTGCAATGCTTCTGGTGGTATCAGTATTATCACCCGTAATTACTTTTACTTTAATGCCAGCGTCATAAATATGGCGGAAGACTTCCTGAATATTTTGCTTTGGCGGATCATAGAAAACGACCAGCCCCAGGAAATCAAACCTGAAATCCTGTTGCTTTAAAGGAAAGTCATTCCCTTCAAAAGAGGTGCTGGCAACCCCTAAAACCCGGAAGCCCTGTTGTCCGAAATTTTTGATAAGCTCCCGTATTTTATTTTTTTCATTTTCCGAAAGTGTGGATACATTAAGAATGGCTTCCGGCGCACCTTTAGCAGCGATGATCCGTTGTTGTTCAGCATTTTCAAAAAGATGTGTCATCATTGGAGGTTTCCCTTCCAGTGGATACTCATGTATCATTTTAAATGCTTTCCGTTGGTCGTTGGATTGTGTTTGCTCATATACTTTGTGCAAAGTCTTTTCCATCGGGTCAAAAGGGGCAGGCTCACTGCTCCACATGGCATAGTCAATCAGCGTAGAAAGTGCCACATCGCTGAAATCTTTCTCATCTAAAATTTTATCCGACCGGTAGTCGTAAAGATGCTTTAGGTGCATCGTGTTTTCAGTAATGGTTCCGGTTTTATCAGTACAGATCACCGTTGTGCTGCCTAATGTTTCCACAATGCTGCTGCGTTTGACAATGATACCGTCACGCATCAGCTTCCAGGCACCCAATGCCATAAAAGTGGTAAATGCTACGGGAATTTCTTCCGGCAGTACAGACATTGCCAGCGTAAGCCCATTGAGCAGGCTGTTAATCAGATCTTGAGTATGATAATAGCTAACGGCACATACCATCCCGAAAATAGCTATACCCACAATAGCCATAGCTTTTACAAAGCTGCGTATTTGAAGTTGCAAAGGCGAGGCTTCTTCTTTTATTCCCGAAAGGGAAACGCCGATTTTACCAAGGCGGGTTGCTGCGCCTATTTGTTCCACTTTAAATACAGCCAGTCCCGATACTGCTAATGTGCCACTATAAACCTTGTTGTCTTCGCTTTCCCTGCTTTTGAATACAGAAAGACTTTCGCCGGTCAGAGAGGCTTCATTAACGGAAAAGTCGTTGCTGTGCATAATCTCGCCATCGGCGTTAATCGTTTTTCCTTCTTCGGTAATGCAGAGATCGCCTACCGCAATTTCGTGGGTCGGAATTTCAATAACCTGTGCATTGCGGATAACTTTACTCAATGGCTCGTTCAGTTTTTCCAATGCCTCCAGTGCTTTTTTGCTACGGGTATCCTGGTATAATGAAATGGCGGAAACCACAACGATTGCCAGCAACATAAAAAGGGCTTCACCATAATTGCCTACGATGAGGTAAATGGCTGAAATGGCAAAGAGCAGTATGAGCATTGGTTCTTTGAGTATATTCATCAGCAATTCCAGCACCGTGCTTGTATGAACACCGTCTATTTTGTTGTAGCCGTATTGCCTTCTAGAAGCGGCTACTTCGCTATCGTTAAGACCTTTCAGATGGTCGGGTATATTATATGACATAAACAATTAGATATTAATCTTTAAAAATACATATGCTTTCTTTGTTCCTGTGTTTTGCTTTCAATAATTTTGTTATATATAAATTGATAAAACATGAGCTTCTTCAATAAAAAAACCACCTGGGCAAACAAAGAATTTATCCCATTTAAACTTTGCATTGCCAGTATTTATATCATTGCAGGCAGTTATTTTCACAGTGTCTTTGCAAACTATTATGTACCGCTTTTTATTCTGTTTGGCGTCACTGCCGTATGGACAGTGGTTTTGTGGCTAAAAAAAATGAAAAGCAAGAACTAACGAAAGATTAAGCCCTGAAAAACGCTTCTTTTCCAAGGCTTGTAACTCTATTATACTTTTACTCCAAAAAGATACCCCACCAGAGCGGTCAATACCATTGCAATAGTTCCCCAAAGCGTAATCCGAACAACTGCTTTTGCTATTGCTGAACCACCGGTGCGTGCAGCAAATGCACCGAGAATACCCAGAAATACAATGGAAAAGATGTAAAGAACATATTCCATATTCTTTACAGGAGAAAACAGTGTTATTGCTAAGGGTAAAATACCGCCTGCCGTAAACGCTGCGCCCGATGCCAATGCCGCCTGAATGGGGTTAGCCTGTGTGATTTCATTGATGCCAAGCTCATCCCTAAGGTGTGCTTCAAGTGCATTGTGTTCCGTCAATTCTTTGGCAACAAGTTGAGCGGTTTCCTTTTTCAGTCCCCGTTTCTGGTATATTTCTGTTAGCCGTTGCAATTCGACTTCGGGCATTTCATCCAGTTCCTGCTGCTCTCTTTTTATATCCGCTTTCTCCAGATCGGTCTGCGAACTTACCGATACATATTCTCCGGCAGCCATTGACAATGCCCCGGCAACAAGACCTGCCAAAACCGCTAAAATAATTGGCTCTCTTGTACTGCTGGCTGTTGCTACGCCAATAGCGATACTGGCAACAGACAATATGCCGTCATTGGCACCCAATACCGCCGCACGCAGCCAGTTGCTTTTGTGCATATAGTGATTGTCAAGATAATTATCCAGTGTTCCTGTTTGTTTACTATTTGCCATTTGTTTTCCTTTTATTAAATGATTTATTGAATTTCTTTTTTTACTGTATTCACCCACGCCTCTATCTCTTTTTTGTCTGCATCAGAAAGTTTTGCATTGCCGTGAATAAGCGTGTAAGAGTTTAACGGCATTTCATCTCTGTTAATCGTTTCTACCACTTCCTCCAGTTTGTGTAGCTTCTTCTTTGCAGGATAGGTATTAAACTCATCAAAATTCAAATGCTTTTTACCTTCAGTAACATGACTGGCCAGCCACCATTTTACCGGCTGCACATTGTTGTACCAGGGATAAGTGGTGTTATTGGAATGACAGTCGTAACAGCTTGTTTTTAGCAATCCCTGTACTTTCGGAGGTACGCTATAATGCCTGGTAATTGCATTTTCAGAGGCTACAATACTGCTATTTTTTTCTGTTCCAAAGAACTGAATGATGATAAGCAGCAGCACTATGGCTGCTACTATCTTTTTTAAGATTGATTTTTTCATTTTATTTTAATTATTTTTTATTTGAACCTGATGTTTAACGAAATAATATCCGATGCCATTCCTACCGACTTGGTATAATGACCATATCGTAATTCCAGCATATTGATCTGTTGTATGCCCAAAAGCCCATTGGGCAGGTTGTAACGTATGCCTGCACCAAAGAAATTGCTATTGAATTTGGACAGGTCGTAATTGCTGGTATAAAACTCATCCGATACCCCATGTGCCTGATAAGGCGCAAAATATTTTGCCCCTGTTTGCGTATAAAAACGATAGAACGGACTGACTGAAACAAAAGGTGATAATTTGATCGGAGTTTCCAAACTGATCGTATGTGATTTTATACCCCAACTGTCCGTGTAATAGCGGTAATAGGTACGGATGATAAATTGATCTCCCAGAAAATAATTGGCACGTAGCCCCAGTGGGATTTTAAAACGCTTATCGGGCAGGGTTTCCTGATGTACGGTACCATCCGAAAAATATACCCTGTGAAAAGGCAGACTTAGATAGCCACTCTGCTGCACAACGTCCGTAAGCAGTTCCACCTGAAAGTTTGGATTGATAATCTGCGAATAGGCAAGTGAAAGTGCAAACGTGTTCCGCCCGCTGGTACCATATTGTTCATGTTCCCTTCCACCAGTTCCCGGACTATAGTTTGGTCTTAATTCAATCGGCGCTATAAGTGTCACCTGATCCAAATAAGCCTGGAACTTGGCTGTAAATTCACCCATTTTATTGGCTGTTTTCTGTGCAAAGCCAATATTGGCACCTAAAGACTGGTAGTCAAATTCCCCGGAATAGGAAACTCCACCCATCAGTGTGCTGCCTTTACTTTCATTTTCTCTCGTCCAGCCAATCGAAGGATAAAACCTTGTATCGGCGTGAGATGCGGAAGAATTGGCTTTCAGGTCGATCCTATCGGAAGAAGCAGAGGTATAATGATCTACACCTACATCCAGCCTGAATTTATTTTTCCTGTTCTTTCTGTCATATTTAACGAGTGTAACGTCTATGACATTGGAAATATCCGTCAACCTTTCAGAACCGATACCACCCGTCACTGCCGAGTTATTGCCATTCTGATGATAATAGCTGGATACCAGGTTAATTTCATCAACTTTTAATTTTCGGGATATATGGCTGGTATCAACAGGCGTAGTCTGCGCATGGGAATGCAATAACGCCATAAGAGCTGCTGCTGTTAAAAATATTCTTTTCATTGTTTTTCTCTTTTTAGGTTAATTACAGCCACAGCCTCCACCAGATTTGCCTGCATTGGCACCGGATGAGCCTTCACGGTAGGATTGAAAATTGAGTTCGGTTTTTTCGATGGTGCGATTGCCGAGTACCATTTCGGCATCATTCAGCTTATTCTTTTGGTATTCTTTTACTGTTGTACAGGAAACCAAAGCGCAAACTGCCATAAAAGCAGCAGCTTTTAAAAATATTTTACTTGATAATTGTTTCATTTTAAATTGATTTTTTTGGATGAATAAATGCGGTTGGCATCGTCAATGATGATACATTCAACCTGTTGGATCTGGTTAATAAGGTTTAGCGCTGCATCGATGCCCATGATGCTTACAGGCGTAGCCATTGCATCAGCTATTTCTGCATTCGGGCAGATAATGGTCACACTTTTGACCCCGGAAACGGGTATTCCTGTTTTGGGATTAATGGTGTGGGAATACCGTTTGCCTCCGATCATGACATATTTTTCGTAATTACCTGAAGTGGCTACCGCCGTATCCGTTATATTCAGGTACGAAAATGGCAATCTTGCATTATCGGGATTGGCAATGCCAATCGTCCAGGGTTTACCGTCTGCCTGGCTTCCCCAAACCGTAAGGTCACCCGAAGCATTGACAACACCGGATTGGACACCACGTTGCTGCAATAATCGTTTGCCCATCTCGGCAGCATAGCCTTTTCCAATTCCCCCGAAACCGATACGCATACCTTTCTCTTTCAGGAAAACGGTTTGTTTTTCGGGGTCTAAAAGGATGTTCCTGTAATTGACCAGTTTCAGGTGTTCTTTAACAGATCCGGGATCAGGAAGCTCCTTCATTTCCTTGTCGAAGTTCCAGAGCCTTTTATCTATGCCACCGTAAGAAATATCAAAATAACCATCTGTAATCTGGCTGATGCGGATACTCCGTTCAATCAGGTTAAACATTTCCGCATCCACTTTTACAGGCTGCACCCCCGCATTGCGGTTAACGAGGTTGGTTTGACTGTCTTCCTTATAAGTGGTGAGTAATTGCTCAATCCGTTGGATTTCGGCTATGGCGGCATCAATATGCTCCAGTGCCTGCCGCTCATCGGTATCCACAACGGTAATTTCAAAAGCATTGCCCATCAGCCTTTGGGGTTTGCGAAATTCCTGTAGCATCTTAATGTTTTTTGTTGTAGAAATTCCGTATTTCACCTGTAAAAGCGTCCGCACTTTGGGCCGGCAATCCTTCCCAGGTCTTTAAGATTTTACCCTCTGCATCCAACAAAAGCGTATAAGGGAATATCCCGTTCGGATTGTACTGGTCTGCCAGTTCTGCATTTTCTTTTTTAACGGCCTGTGTCGGCTGTTTCTTTTTGCTTCTCGGGAAATCGGCATTGAGATATATCACAGCGTTATCCGAAATCAGTTTTTGAAATGCTTCGGTTTCTATAATATTCTTATGGAGCTTAATGCAGGGAACGCACCAGTCCGACCCGGAAAAATTGAGTACGATCAGCTCCTTTTTTTCAGCAGCTTCTTTTTTAGCCTGATCGAAACGTGATTGCGAAAAGGCTATGTTTGAAAATAACGCCAGTAGGATGGCTACACTTACATTTTTCATTTTATTAATTTTTAAGATTGTGATTTAATTTATCAATAGCAGCTATTCATCTTCTGCTGCATTTTTGAGTTTCATCAATAGCGTATAAGCGTTCTGTACCACAATGTTTTTTCCTGCCAGCTCACCGCTGTTCAGTATCTGAACGAAACCGTTTTCCTGTGTGCCAGGTGTAACCGGCAGCATGGTGTATTTTTGCTTACCGCTTACCGCAAACACATAGCTTTTCCCTTCAAAATCAACAATGCTTTCTTCGGGCAATGCCTGTGAAAAAGTGGATTGAAGTTCTATGACCGCATTCATGTACATTCCGGGTAATAGTCCATTATCATACTGGTGAAAATGACAGTGCACATCAGCGGTTCCGTCCATTCCGATGTCCTTACTGATCAAAATAATTTCAGCAGGTATTTTTTTACCGGGGTCGTTATTGGTATAGGCAATTACCTGCTGACCGATTTTCAAATGGCTGATATCTTTCTCATATACCCTCAAATTCAAATGAATATCATCGGGATTAATGAGTTCAAACAATACTTCTGAAGGGTTGACGTATTTACCAATGTTCACATTCACCTTGCTTACAAAACCATTGATGGTGCTGTAAATGCGGATACCCTTAGCTATCGTGGCTGTTGAAAGTTTATCAGGATTAATATTAATGAGTCGTAGTTGCTGCGCCAGTGCATTGAGCTGTATCTGCTGACCAGCCATTTCTGCCTGTGCCTGTTGCATTACTTTATCGCTCGCCGCCTGGTTTTCATTCAGATTTTTTTGGCGGTTGTAATCCAGTTGTGCAAAATGCAGTTTTGATTTCGCCTGAAGGTAATCCTGCTGCAACCGGATGTATTGCGGGTCTTCCAGTTCAGCGATTACTTCGCCCTTTTTTACCTGCATTCCCGGTAATAGTTTGGTATTTTTCAGATAACCTCCCAGCGGCACACTTACCGAAACCAAACTTTGGGGTGGCACGTCTATCTTGCCATTGAGCTTTAATTGGGTGGCAATATTCCTGTCGGAAAGCTGTGTAGTGGTTACCGGTGCGTTTTTCAGTTGTGCATCGGTTAATATGACCACATTGTTTTCTCCTTTGACGGCTGGCTTCTCGGCATCCGCAGATTTGTTTTTGCATTGGGAAAATGCCAGGACAGCCAACAGTAAGACACATTTTAATGGGGCTGATTTTTTTATATGGATTGCTGATAAAAGCATAATTATGGATTTAGATTGAGATAATTGATGGATATAATGGACTGGCAAAGCGTATTGACCGCATCGGCATAATTGCTCCGTATTGCAATAGCCTGGTTCATCAGCATTACCCAGTCCAGGTAATTGATTTCGCCACCCAGGAACTGCTTCTGCGCTGTAGCAACGATGGTAGCTGCATTTTTCAGCCCGGTGGTTTCAAAATACCTGACAATAGCTATATTGTTATCATAGGCGGAAAGCAGTTCCTCGTATTTACTCTTCAATGCGGCCGTTTCGGCTGCAAGCCGACCTTCTGCAATATTTTCAGCTATACGGGATGCTTTCACCCTGGCTTTTTGCGCCTGCGCAAAAACAGGAATGCCAATGCCAATCTGTACGGAATGGAACCGGTTAGCCGTGCCATAGGAATTATTGTCGGGACCTGTGCCTTTAAAACTGTTGTTGTTATAACCCAGCATCAGATCAGGCAATAGTTTTGCCCGTTCAGCTTTGGTCTGTGCTATCGCAATAGCTTGCTGTTGTTTTAATATTTGCAATAAAGGATGATCGTTGCCGGAATTAGAAGATAAAACAGGTATTTTACTGTCATCTGCCGGTTGCATAGGGGTATCTGTGTTCAACAGGAACCTCAAACGGATGCCCATTGTATTCAGCTCCTGCCTTACCTGCTGCAACTGTATGGCGATAGCTGCTTTCTGGCTTTCTGCAATTGTTTTTTCCAATATATTGCTTTCGCCATTTTGCAAGCGCAGTTTTGCCTTTTCATAAAATCCACTGTACAAACTATCTGCCCCAAGCAGTAATGCTTCTTTCTTTTCCCAATAAAGGAGGGTGAAAAATGTTTGGGTTACGGCTTTTTTCAACTCATATTCTTTCAGTGAAATATTCAGCAGGCTCTGCTTGTATTCTTCTTCAAGAACCCTGTTTTGTTTTTGGTAAACAGAAGGAAATGCAAAACTCTGCGACACGCCAAACCGGGTGTCATTATACGCACTGTTGATCTGACCGAAATCAGCCGTAACCGCCATTTGAGGGATATTGGCACCCGATTTTACCAGGGCTTTACTATATTCCGAAACCAGTTTTTCATTTTTTACCTGGAGGTTGTTCTTTATGGCAATATGGATCGCCTCATCTAAGCTAACCGGTGTCTGTGCGCTTACTGTTCCGGCAGATAGCAAGCCGATGAACAGTATAACGACCGCTTTGTTTTTGATTTTGATGCCTTTTTCAAACAGGATATACAATAGCGGAAGCACAAACAAAGTAAGCAGCGTAGCAATCAGTAATCCGCCGATTACAACTGTTGCCAGCGGACGCTGCACTTCGGCTCCTGCTCCGTTGCTCAAAGCCATCGGCAAAAAGCCCAGTGATGCAACGCTTGCGGTCATCAGGATGGGACGTAACCTGATTTTAGTGCCATAAACCACGATGCGGGAAATGTTGGTCAAACCTGCGTTTTTAATGCGTTTGAACTCCGAAATAAGTACAATCCCGTTCAGTACTGCCACACCAAACAGGGCAATAAACCCAACACCGGCACTAATGCTGAACGGCATACCACGGGCAGCCAGTAGCAATACACCACCGATAATGGACAGAGGAATGGCTGTATAGATAAGCAGGCTCTCTTTAACAGACCTGAAAGCAAAGAAAAGCAGGATGAAAATCAGCACCAATGCCACCGGAACAGCAATCATCAGCCGCTCTTTGGCCTGGTTCAGATTTTCAAAAGAACCTCCATAAGTAATGTGATACCCTACGGGCAATTTTACTTGTTGCGCTACTTTTTGCTGAAGTTCTTTCACGATACTCTGCACATCCCGGCCTTTGACATTGAAACCGACTATGATACGGCGCTGGGCATTTTCACGCTGTATCTGGTTAGGCCCTTCCTTGATCTGTACATCGGCCAGTTGCGAAAGTGGTATTTGGTTGCCCTGGGCGGTAGGTATCAGCAAACGTTTTACATCTTCCAGTCGCTTGCGGTCATTGGCATCCAGTCGAACCACCAGATCAAAACGTTTTTCACCTTCAAAAACCAGCCCGCTGCTTTGCCCGGCAAATGCCGTGTTTACTATATTGTTGATGTCGGCAATGGACAAATGATACTGTGCAATAAGCGGCCGGTTGTATTGAATAATTACCTGCGGCATTCCTGTAACCGGTTCCACATAAAGGTTTTCCGCTCCTTGTACGGTATTCACCACTTTTCCCAACTGTGCTGCTGTAGCAGCCAGTGTATCCAGGTTCTCCCCATAAATCTTTAATACCACATCCTGCCTGGCACCGGTCATTAGTTCATTAAAACGCATCTGCACCGGGTACTGAAAACCTGCGGTGATGCCCGGAACATCCTGTAGCGCCTTACTCATTTTTTCTGCCAGTTCGGGAAATGTCTTTGCGGAAGTCCATTCCTTTTTGTCTTTCAGGATCACCATCATATCACTGGCTTCCATTGGCATAGGGTCGGTAGGTACTTCACCGCTGCCAATCTTGGTAACCACTTTTATTACTTCCGGGAACTTTGTCTTTAAAAGGTGTGCGGCTTTCTGCGTATGCTCGATTGTTGTGTTCAAATTGCTGCCGGTAAGCACACGGGTATCTACGGCAAAATCACCCTCTTCCAGGGAGGGAATAAACTCGCCACCCAAACGGGAAAGAATAAAAACTGAAACAATGAAAAGTACTGCAACCAATGAAAGGATAAGTTTGGGCAGCCGCAATGCCCGGAGTAACATCTTTTGATAAAATGCTTCAATGGCCGCCATCATCCGGTCGGAATAGTTCACTTTTGTACTGCTTTTTCTTTTCAGTACCAGCGAGCTCATCATTGGAATATAGGTAAGTGATAGTAAAAATGCACCCAATAAGGCAAAGGCCACGGTTTGCGCCATCGGCTTGAACATCTTGCCCTCTATGCCCTGTAAGGAAAGAATAGGCAGATAAACAATAAGGATGATGATCTGCCCGAACACGGCGCTGTTCATCATTTTACCGGCGGCAGTGGTAACGGTTCCGTTCATTTCTTCTTTGGAAATGCCACCTATCTGTCGGAAATGTTTATTATGTGCTATCTGGTGCATTACCGCTTCCACGATGATTACCGCGCCATCGATGATCAGGCCGAAATCCAGCGCACCGAGGCTCATCAGATTACCGCTTACGCCAAACAGGTTCATCATACAGATGGCAAATAGCATAGCCAACGGAATAACCGATGCAACCAATAAACCCGCACGGATATTTCCAAGAAATATCACCAGCACAAACACAACAATGAGCGCACCCTCCATCAGGTTATGCTCAACGGTTCCGATAGCATTGTTGACCATCTTTGTGCGGTCAAGGAACGGTTCGATCACCACACCCTGGGGCAGTGTCTTTTGAATTTGGGCGATGCGTTCTTTTACGTTTTTAATGACCTGGCTGCTGTTTTCGCCTTTCAGCATCATCACCACGGCACCGGCCACTTCGCCCTCGTCATTATAGCACACAGCGCCGTAACGGGTGGCATAGCCCATTTTTACAGCAGCAACGTCACGAATAAAAAGTGGTGGCTGATCGGGTCTGTTTGTAATGGCTATGTTCTGAATATCTTCAATAGTGCCTATCAGCCCTTCACTACGGATATACAGGACGGTGGGGCCTTTTTCGATGTAAGCGCCTCCCGTATTCTGGTTGTTGGCTTCCAGTGAAGCAAACACATCTTTGATGCTGATGCCGTGGGCGTGTAATTTGTCGGCGTTTACGGCTATTTCATATTGCTTCAGCTTGCCGCCAAAACTGCTGACTTCGGCTACGCCTTTTACGCCCAATAACTGGCGGCGCACAATCCAGTCCTGAATGGTACGCAGTTCGGTGATGTCGTATTTTTTTTCAAAACCTTTTTTCGGACGTACCACATATTGATATATTTCTCCCAATCCCGTTGATATGGGGCCTAATGCCGGTGTACCGATGCCTGGGGGGATTTGGCTTTGCACCTGTTGCAGACGTTCCGCCACCTGCTGCCTTGCCCAATAAATATCAATACCATCTTCAAAAACAATGGTTACCAGCGAAAGCCCGAACCGGGAAAAGCTGCGGATCTCCTTTAAGCCGGAAATATTGCTGTTTGCCTGTTCGATGGGAAAGGTTACCAGTCTTTCAATATCAGTGGCTCCGAAAGAAGGAGCAATGGTGATGACCTGCACCTGGTTATTGGTAATATCCGGCACAGCATCAATAGGTAATCTGGTGGTTTGATAAGCACCTATGACTATCAGGGCGATTACCAATAGCCCTACAATGAGTTTGTTCCTTACGGAAAACTCAATAATTCTATTTAGCATAAATTTCTTCTGGAATTTGTTAACGATAATTTGGCTCACAGAAGAATACCTGCGCAATGATTAGCCGCACATCGGAACAATAGTATGTAGCAAGATTATTTAGCCCCTTGCAGAAAGTATAGACAATCTAAAAGAGACAAAACATCAGTTACAGTTCACAATACTACTTTGAGATAGTATTGCAAACAGAATGGCTATCTTATTCAACATAAGAATAGCGTCCAGACTATTGTTGTAGTGCTGTTAAATCAAAACAGGAACGTTCTGTGAGAAAAAAAACATTAACAGGCTCTCGGAGGCTGCCAGATAGAATTTTGGTAGTTGAAAGAATACGCTGTTGAATTGTATAAAAGCGGTTTTTCTTTCTTATTGTAAAAAGGAGGGACTATTTGAAAATGTGTAGATACAGATGGAATAACAAAGGTGACTAAAGAGGTGTGTGCAACCATTTTAAAAGGCAATTGCATATCCCGGTCATAATCGGCATCATGTGGACTGCCGTGCATATAGTGCATATCCAGGAAGGCCAAAACAGAAATAGAAGGATCTTGCGCACGATGCTCCATAAAATGCTCTATCAGCACAGGCAACTTCCACACCTCTTTGAAAGGTGTAAAAGCAGTCAGATAGACTGATAAAAAAAATATGGCTATCATCTTCCTCATTGAAGCAAAGGTACTTAAAAATATAATGCTATTTACTGGTATATGCTATTTTAAATTGTTCAAAATAAATTCAATATATGTAGCCATTTTATATGCCATAACAGAAAAAATTGGAACTATAAACACTGGTGGAAAACCCAAAATTTGCTATTTTTGTTAAACAATATGAATTGAATTAATGAAAAAATCATTCCAAAATAGGAATGATTTGGGAGATATTACTTTTGGTGACTGGTCCTACTTTTCGTCCTGTTCATCCATTTTCTTTAAAAGCCCGTCCCGGAGTTCATCAAGAAATTTTGTCCGGTTTATTTTTCGGGTTCGCAATTCCAAAAACGTTTGATAGAAATTGCCTAATTCGATATTAAACGTATTCTCAAAATATTGCGCTATCAGTCTTATATCGCTATTGCCGTTATCGAAAACGCCTTGACAATTCAGTGCATAAATTAGCTCTATCATGGCGGTTTTACTTCCCGTCCAATTCAGCTTTTGCGTGGCTACTGATTTACTGTCTTGGGTTTTGCTGTACAGTTGGTCTTCGATATACACCTGTATCAAGTCGTTGGCGATTATCTTGGCAACCTTATAGTCATGTGAAGTGGAAAAGGTTTGGTCAGATTGAAAGTAATAAGTGTCCAGCCATAACTTAATATCGTGCTTACCCCGCACAAAAAAATTTTCATCAAGAAAGGAATTATTGCTACGATAGTACTTATAGAAATCGAGGTTATTATCAAAGAACCTCTTTAATTTTTTGAGTTCTTTGTTGAGGTATTTTCTTATAGATTTCGTTCCATAGGGTTTTCTTGCCTCAATTTTATAGATGGCATTGTAATAAATGAGTTGAGCGATAATGGCTGGTTTCTGATATTTGAAAAAATGTATTTCTTCCTGCTCGTTTTCAAATCCAGTTTTCAATACATATTCTTTCAGTTCAGTAGTCTTGCTTAAAATGAGTTCAATTGCTTTCTCATAGGAAGCTAAGACATTTCCCTGCTCGTATGCCAATTCTTTTATTTCTTCATCTAATTCATCTGATATTTTCTTAAAATATTCTGTCATTCAAATTATCACTTTTGTAATTAATTGATTACCCCAGAATAACTCTTAAATACTTGCTTAATTTATCCGGTTGTGTAACAATTATTTTTGCTTGAATTTTTGGTTTAAAAAAGTCATTTATTGCTCTTTTGACGTTTTATCTCAAAGGGGTTCTACAACCTCAATCCCCAAAGAATTAAGTTTACTTTCTCTATGTGTTTATATGTCCACCCCATAAAACATCTTTCATTTGTTTACATATAAATTACTGTTACGTCAATTGTCTTGTCTGCGTTCAATTCAAAACTTGCTTTGGAAAAATTAGGCCTGTTTCGTAAACCTATTGACTGATAATTGGAAAATCCAATTCCCTCTTTGGGTAAAAGCAAACCTTTATCAATCTTTCCGTTATTGTTTTCATCGTGTAAAATATTTACGGCATATCTCCCTTGGGGCAGGCTTTTAAAAGTAATTTCAGATTTGCCATTTACAATTTTCGCTTTCTCTAATCGGTAATATTTTTTGTAATCTTCATCGGGGATTGAATTATCTTTGTTATAGAGGGCGAATTGAACAACACCCTTTGAATTTCGTAAATTTTCTACCTTAACGGTCAAGGTGTAGGTTTCTGCCTGATTTTCCGAAAATGAACAGAGAAAAAAACATAACCCAACTGTCAGTATAATAAAAATTGTTGCTTTCATTTATTATTGTTTTTTATTTGAACCCAATTTTTCTTTCATTCTATCTACTCCGTAGTACACCATTGGCACTAAATAAACCGTCAATGCTAATGAAGAAAGCAAACCGCCAATGATTACCCACGCCAAACCGTTTTTCCATTCGGCTGCTGTTCCGCTGGCTAATGCTATGGGCAACATTCCTATTGCCATTGATAAAGTCGTCATCAAAATGGGTCGCATACGTTCTTTTCCTGCGGTAATCAATGCTTCCTGATAATGTTTTCCTTCTGCCTTCAAATGGTTGGTAAAGTCCACAATCAAGATGGAATTTTTTGTTACCAATCCCATTAGCATAATCAAGCCGAGCAAAGCAAATAAGCTCAAATTGCTTAACGATAAATTCAAGGCTAAAAATGCTCCGATTGCTGCAACGGGTATGGCAAACAGGGCAACAAAAGGATAAATGTAACTGTCGTATAAGGCTACCATAATCAAATAAATCAGTAAGAATGAAATCAGCAATACCGAACCCAAAGCCCCGAAACTGTCGTTTTGCCGTTTAATATCGCTTCCCCAAGTCATTTGTATGCCGTTGGGTAAAGGATTGTTTTTGAGATATGCCACTACATCGTCTGCTACTGTTCCCGAAGGTCTGCCGAGTGCATCGGAAGTTAATGTAACGGCAGGTTGCCGGTCTTTTCGTTCTAAAAGCGAAGGCGAATTATCTCTTTCAATAGTTGCAAACTGTGAAACTTCAATCGGAATGCCCATTGGATTTATAATGTTGAGTTGGTTTACATCATCATAATTTTTACGGCTGAATTTATCCAACCAAATCCGTACAGGATATTCTGTTCCGTTTTCCGTTAAAGTGGCATCGTCATTTCCTGTAAAAGCGGTACGCAAATTCATTCCCACATAAGCCGTGTTCAATCCTAAACGCTGCATTTTGTCTTTGTCAGGAATGACTTTTAATTCAGGGCTTCCTGCTTCTACCGAAAGCCGCACATTATCTGCTCCGGGTATTTTTTCAATAACTGTTTTTAAGTCATTACCTGTCTGCATTACCTGGTCTAAGTCGCTTCCGCTTAATGTAATTTCTATCGGTGCAGAACGTGGAATTAAGCCTAATGCTATCATTGAAAAATTGATGCCTGAATATTCTTTTTGCAAATCAGTTCGCAATTTCCGCATAAAGGTTTCGGTAGAGAGATTATTTGTTTCTTTCCTGGATTTTAGCTGAATAGTAAATTCAGTTTTATTGGCAGAACCAACTCCCAAACTTCCGATACCTGTGCTTGGTCCGCCTACATTGCTGAAAACAGTTGAAACTTCGGGTTGCTTCAGAATATAGTTTTCTATTTTTTCTGAAACCAAATTGTTTTGCTGAATGGAAGTACTTTTATCAAACTCTAATGCCAAACGGAATTTCCCTTGGTCGCCTGTGGAAATGAGTTCCTTTCCAATAATTCCCTGCTTCATCATTGCTACCGTTCCTACGAACAGCAACAAAACAAATCCTGTAAAAATGAGTTTGTGATGTAAAACCCAATTCAATGTTCTGCCATACCAATTGATGAATTGGTCTAACTGATGTTCAAACCAAAGCAAAAAACGATTAAAGAAATTAGTCGGTTGCAAATCTTCTTTTTTCCCGATGCGTGAAGCCAGCCAAGGCGTTAAAGTAAACCCGACCAATAAACTTGTAAGCGTAGAAGTGATAACTACTACCGAAAACTGTTTGAGCATATCGGCAACAAAAACCTGTAAGAACAAAATCGGCAAGAACACCACCACATCAACCAATGTAATAGACAATGCCGAAAAACCGATTTCCATTCTTCCGTCCATAGCTGCCGTTCTTTTTTCTTTACCCATATCCAAATGGCGTTGGATATTTTCTAAAACTACGGTAGCATCGTCCACCAAAATGCCGATGATTAAAGACATCGCCAGCAAAGTCATCAGATTGAGCGTATAGCCCCAAAGCCACATCACGGCAAAAGCGGTAATTAAGGAAGTCGGAATGGCAACTAAAACAATCAGTGAGTTTCTGAAACTTCGCAGAAACAGCAACATTACCAACGACACTAAAATCACGGCTAAAATCAAGTCAAACACCACCGAGTTAACGGCTGCAATGGTGTTATCGGTGCTATCGTCCGTAACTACAAATTTTACATCTGCATTGGCATTTTGTTTTTCAATGGACTGAAATTTTTCCCTAATCAGTTTTGAAACATCAACGGCATTGGCATCGCCTTGTTTCTTTATCATTAAGCCAATACCGTTTTTACTGTTGTAACGGCTATACGAAGTAATTTCTTTAATGCCGTCTGTTACTTCCGCAATATCTTTCACATAAACAGGACTGTTTGGAAAAGGCATTGCGACCTGAACATTCTGAATATCATTGATAGTATTGAATTTGCCAACTAACCTAACTGAATTATTTTCTGTATCGGTTTGTAATTTTCCCGCAGGTAAATCAATACCTGAACGATTGACGGCTTCCACTACCTGGTACAAAGAAATTTTATAGAGCTTCAATTTTTCTTTATCCACCTTGATTTGAATTTCCCGTTCTTCTCCGCCTAAAATGGCAATCTCTGCTACTCCTTTTAGTTGTTGGATTTGTGGCAGGTAATCGTCTTTCATTTTTTGGTAAAAGTCAGTCGGCTCTAAATTGCTTGTTGCACTTACCGACATTATCGGCAAATCATTAGGCGATACTTTGCTCATTACAGGGTTTTGAATATCGTTAGGCAAGTCCTTTCGGATATTGTCAATGTAGCGTTGAGCGTCCTGCATTGTTTTGTCCAAATCCGTTCCGTATTTCAGATTGGCTATGATGATTGAAGCATTGGGTAATGATTTGGTAAGCAAATAATCTACGCCCTCCAGATTAGAAAGTGCATCTTCAATTTTTCGGGAAACGGAAGTTTCCACTTCGTTGGGTTCTGCACCGGGATAAACGGTTTTGATAACCACAACAGGCTGATTAAAATCGGGCATCAGTTCATAGCTCAAATTCTTGTAGCCGATAATTCCCAACAGGGCAAATACGCTGAAAAGTACGATAATCAGCGAGGGACGTTTGATTGATATTTCTGTAATATTCATTTTCGCTGATTTTATTTAATCGTAATATTCGCTCCGTCAAACAGGTTGATAAAGCCATTCGTTACAACAATATCGCCTGTTGCCAATCCGCCTGATACAATCGTTTTATTGCCGATATTTCTTGATATGGTTATCGGTTGCAATACGGCTTTTCCGTTTTTTATGATATATACTTTCGCTTTTCCATTTTCTTCTGTAATGGCAGATGTCGGAATAAGAATACCTTGTTCTTGCTTGGTGTCAGAAAGATTTACCTTACCGAACATTCCCGATTTTATGGTTAAGTTGTTGGTGTTGGCAACCTGAAACTGTATAGGAAAACTATTGCCCATATTGGCTTTACTTCCTGTCATTGTTACTTTGCCCGAAAGGGAAATGTCGGGATAAACATCAGCACTAATTTTATAAGTCTGATTGTTTTGAAACTGCACCAAATCATTTTCGGGAACATTGACCGTAAAGCGTAAAGTGCTTATATCCGTAATTTGTAGCAACGGAATACCCGGTGCTGCAAAACCACCCTCCTCATTGAGCTTGGCAGTTACCACACCGTTGAAAGGTGCTTTTATAGTGGTTTTACTGATTTGCTCCAATAAAGTCGCTTTCTGAACTTTTGCAGCTTTCAATCCCAATTTTGCCTTTTCCAACTGCACACCTTGAACGGCATCGGCTTCTGTTAAAATGGTGTATCGTTTTACATCGTCTTCCAAACCCTCAATCTGTACTTCAACTGCTTGCAGTTGTAGCTTCAACAACGAGTTATCCAACTGAATAAGTGTTTGTCCTTTGCTTACACTACTTCCAACATCTACCAAAACAGCATTGATTTTTCCTTGTATATCCGCACTGATTTTTGTTTCCTTATTCGGCTCAAAAGTACCTGCATAAGTATTTGCATCATCAATAGTCTGCAAACGAATGGTGTCAGCATTTACAGTAATAGGTTTTTCTTTGTCATATTGATACACCTTGCTTTCGGTGGTTTCTTTATTGTTTTTCAACTTAAAAAACACAAGTGCTATTACCGCAATCAAAGCAATTATCCCGATTATTTTTTTCCAATTCATATTCCTGATTTTTTATCCGTTATTTTAATTCTTAATTGTTCCTGCCAGCTTTTTTAGCTCCAAATCCGCTTTCAGATAATCTATAACTGCCGACAGGTAATTTTGCTGTGCTTCACGAAGTGTATTATCAGCCAATAAAACATCGGTAAGTGTTGCCGTACCTTGCTTTTGTTGTAAAATGGTTTGCTCATAAATAGATTGAGCCAAAGTGATTTGATTTTCGGTATTGATGACTGTTTGCTGTGCAATCGTTCTTTGCCTTAAAGCATTTTCAGTTTCCATTTTGTTTTTATCGCCAATCAGTTGAGCCTGCAATTCGTTATTGCTGATTTCCAGTTTTTTTTGATTTATTTTTCGCTGTGTAACTGTTCCGTTGAAAAGCGGGTAAGTCAGTTGCAAACCTGCAAAGCCTATGGGATAAAATTTCAGAAAGTCATTTGGGGTTTTGTCGTAGCCAAAACCTGTTGTTCCGTAGGAGGCAATCAAATTAAGCGAGGGTAGAAATCGTGATTTGTTCAACGTACTCAATTCGCTGTTCAATAGTTTGTTTTGTGTCTGAATAATTTTCAAATCCAATATGTTTTCTACATTATTTTTAGTTAAGGCTCGCTGTTCGATTTCAGAAACAACGGTAATATTTCGCTCCAATGGGATACCGATATTCAGTTTTAGTGCATTTAGAATTGAAATGTATTTGTTGTGGACGTTTTCCCTTTGGGTATTTAACTGTTCGGTTTGCAATTTCACTTTACTCACATCTGTTCCCTTTGCCAATAACTGTTTTTTCAAAAGTTCCATATTCTTTAATAGCTTTTGGGTGTTGAGCATATTGCTTTCCAAAAAATCCAATTGATGTTTCAATATTTGAGCGTTGTAATACAGCATAGTGATGTCGTATAAAACCTGCTCTTCCGATTTTTGAAATTGAAGCAGTGTCAGTTTGTTGGCAATTTTTGTATTCTCAATCACTCCATAAACCTGCGGATTATACAACGGCATTGCCAACTGCACATTTGCATTGATGTTGTGAGGAACACCAAATTGCAAATCTCTGAATTGCCCTTCGGGTGCTTGCGGATTGAGTGCATTCATCGGCATGAGCTGTGTAGGCAATTCCATAAAATATTTGTAATCGGCATTGGCTGTAACTTTCGGAATAAGATTGGCTTTTGCTTCTTTTTCCCTTTGTTCGCTGATGCTGATGTGGTTTCGGTTGATTTGCAGGGTTTTGTTATAGACCTGTGCCGTATCAGTACATTGTTTCAGTGTCCAGACTTCCTGTGCCTGAACAGTATTCCACCCGATAAATATCAACGGAATAATAAATAGTTTGCGAGCGTTCACTAACATAATTGAGCAAATTTTTTTGTTTCTTTTTATTTATATTCTTTGAGCAAAAGCGATAATATGCCCGTCTAAATCGGTAAAATAGCAAACGCTGTCGCCCCAATCTCTGTCTTCTATCGGACTAATAAGTTTAGCTCCTATTTTCATTGCGTTATGAAATTCAAGTTCAATATTATCAACATAAAAATATAGCTCACATCTCGGAATTCCGTTTCCTTGGTCAGGATGTGGTGTTTTGTCCGAAAGTATTTTGGCAATTCCTTTATTAGGCATAAGTCCCAATTTACAGTTTTCGGAAAGTTTAAATTCAGTCATTCCAGGTACATTCAAGTCAGGGTTTATACGAAAAAGCTTTGTGTAAAAATCTGTACTTTTCTGTTGGTCAATTACATAAAGTATAAATTCAGTTGTTATAATATGTTTCATTCTTAGTTTGATATTAAATATGGTTATATGAATTGTTCTTCCTTTATCATTGTCAGCAACATTTTAAAGCGTTCAATGGCTTTCAATTCGTGTGGAATGTTTGCCGGCATAATGATACAATCACCTTTTTTCAGATGATGAAGTTTTCCGGCAATCGTTATTTCTGCTTCGCCATCCAAAATCTGCACAATGGCATCATAAGGTGTTTTATGCTCCGATAGTCCCTGTTCTTTGTCAAACGAGAATAAAGTCAAGGTTCCACCTTTGCTTTTAGTTACCTGTTTGCTGATAACACCGCCGTTTGTGTATTCAATTGCATTTTCGAGATTGAAAATGCTTTCTTTTTCAAATGTTGCCATAGTCGTTGTTTAATTAAAATACTGATGATATTGCTGATACGAATGTTGCAGGCGCAAAACAATTTCACTTGCTTTGGTTGCATCTGTTTCATTTTGCAACGCCTTAATTATTTCAAGATGTGGATGTAGCCATTTGTGCAGTTCATCGTGACCTTTGCCGCCCATTGTACAACTTTTTACGAGCTGGTCGTTTTGCTCTTTTAGTTGTTGAGCCAATGCTTTATAATCAGTCTTTCCGTCCTGAATATAAGTATTTACCAATTCTTCGCCTTTCACTACAAAAGGTTTCATTTCTTCGTTCACCAGCCACTTTTCGCCATTGTTGAGTTCAATAGCTTTGGAACCCTCATCGTGTTGATGTTCTGCGTGGTTTTCTGTTTCCTGATGTGCCGTTGATTTTTCAGTAACATTATTACAACTCCACAAAAGCATAACGCTCAATCCAAATACAAGTAGTTTTTTCATATCTCAATTTTTTTTTCAATCATTTTTAAAATTCCCTCTAAAACTGCTGTACCGTCTTTTATCAGGTTAGACTTATGCCTCGAAAGTTTCCATTTCAAAACCGTCATTCTCATTCCACCAAGTATAATAGTGGTAAGCGTGGAGGCATTGATTAGCTTGCCGTATTGCCCTACCTTCTGTCCTTTTTCAATGTTTGCATTGACATATTGGTGCATTAATTCCATTATTTCGGAAACTTTATAACTCAATCCCTCATCATAATGAAAAATACTTTCCGCAAAAATGACACTGACAATCGCAGGTTTATCTGTAAAGGTTTGTAGTTGCGATTTAAAAATATCCCTCAATTCATCTCCTGCCGTTGCGTTAGGATTTACAGGAATGTTACTTATGCGGTTTTTCATTCCTGTTATGAAATAGTTGAGCAAACCAAGTAAAATATCATTCTTGCTTTTAAAATGACGGTATAAAGCCGGTTCGGATAAACCAATATCGGCAGCCAGCGTTTTGATAGTCAGGTTTTGAATACCGTAAGCATCAATCCGAACCGTTGCGGCTTCCATTATTTCTATTTGTCTGTTTGTGAATTTTTCCATGTTACCCGTTCGCTAACAAAATTATGTTAGTTAGCATTCGCTAACAAAGGTAGTGATATTTTTTTATTTAGCGATATTTCTTCAAGAAAAGGATATTGTCAACCAATACTATCATTCTTTATTCCTTTTGCACCAAATGTTGTAAGTCAGGGTCGTTTTTGATGCGTTCCATTTCACTTTCAACAATGGTCATAACATCCTGCTTGACTTGCTTGTAGTTGGCTTCAATTTCTTGCTTCATATTATCCGCTCCACTTTCATCGGTAAAGGATAATATCTGCGGTATCTTCTTGTAGGCTTTGGTTTCGGCGGCAACTTTATCATTATCTACTACAATTTCAGAATGAAATATTTTCTGCTCGATGCGTTCATCGAAATTGTCGGAAACCGCACCAACAAACATGCCCTGCGTAAGTGTTGAAATTTTGGATGCTGGTATCAGGCTATCCATTTGGGTAGAAATGGAAGTGGACTTATCATTTCGGTTGATGGTCATGCTCTGCCTTTTCTGCAACACTTTTCCAAAGCGTTCCGAAAGGCTCTTTGCTGTTTCGCCCACCACCTGACCGGAGAAAATATTACCTATGGTATTCTGTATTACCTTACTTTCTTTATCGCCGTAATCCCTTGTCAGTTGTGAAAAATCCTGAAAGCCCAAACATACTGCTACCTTATTACTACGTGCAGTTGCAATCAGGTTATCCAATCCCCTGAAATAAATGGTTGGCAACTCATCTATGATAATTGAACTTTTAAGCTGTCCTTTTTTGTTAATCAGTTTTACAATCCTTGAATTGTATAAACCCAAAGCTGCGGAGTAAATATTTTGCCTGTCGGGGTTGTTGCCAACGCACAGTATTTTAGGCTCTTTCGGATTGTTGATGTCCAGTGAAAAATCGTCCCCCGTCATTACCCAATACAACTGCGGGCTAATCATTCGGGACAAAGGAATTTTTGCCGATGCAATCTGCCCCTGTAACTGGTCTTGTGCGCCCCCTAACCAGGCATCCATGAACGGCGATAAATAATTTTCGAGTTCGGGGTATGACGTAAGTATGGTAAATACGTCTGCGTATTTTTTGTTGAGCAATTCGATGGCGTGCGGGAACGTGCAATGCTTGCCGTTATCGTAAATTTTCAGGAACCAAATAATTGCTGCAAGCAATATAATCGGGCTTTCAACGAAGAAATCCCCTTGCTTCAAAATCCACGACTTGTTAAGGTTAAGCATGATGGTATAGGCAGCTTCGTAAGCATCCGATATGTCCGTCATAAAGTCGGGATTAAGCGGGTTGCACCTGTGGCTCCGGCGTGGGTCATCAAAATTGATAACATAAAACTTGGGGGCTATTTTGTACTTGTTGGTATGCTTTAGCAGGTGGTTGTAGGCAATCGTGGAAAGGTCATCAAACTTGAAATCGTAGATATACATACTGAACCCTTTCTCGATGTGTTGTTTGATGTAGTTGTTTACAATAGCATAGGATTTCCCCGAACCCGGAGTACCCAACACAATAGAGGCTCTAAAAGGATTGACCACATTAACCCAACCGTCATTCCATTTGCCTTTGTAGTAAAACTTCGTAGGCAGGTTAACGGAATATTCATTTTGCATCAGTTTGGTTTCCTGCTGGAAACTTTCGTTCTCGTTGTTGAAAACATCGTCCATCAGGTTATTGCGTAGTAAGCGGCTCATCCATACACCAGCCATCAGCAGGGCAATATATCCTGCGCCCGTTGTAAGAATGTAAAGCGAAGTAGCTAACCCTGCCGATAATTTCAGCAATGGGAAATTCAGGAAGAACAGCACTAAGCCAGTGGCTAAGGCAACACGGATTTTAGTCCATGTTATCTTTTCGTTTTTCACGCCCTTTGTACCCAAACAGCTTAACGCCAGTAACACCAATGCAAAAAATTTGGTGTAAAGCGTGTGTGAGAAAAGCCCTGCGGTACGGTTAAAATTGGTGAGTATCTTGCCTATAACTTCTAAAGTCCAGCCACGTTCGGCAAAGAACCCATAGCAAAACCAATAAAAGTGCATCAATACAATGAGGATGCTTACCGCTCTCATAAAAGCCATTATTTTGGCTAACCCTCTTAAATCGTCTTCTCCTTGCATAATTCAAAAATTTGTTTTGATGCAAGTGTAACCGCTATGAATAGCGGTGTAGAGAAAGCGGTGTCAGATGGCGTGTAGTGGCATTATTTGGCATTAAACTGGCTTCCTGATAGAGAACAAAATCTTATTGCCGTCTTCCTGGTCTTTTGTTTTTCTTCTTTTTCTTCATGCGGTTTGCAAAAGCCTGTTCCTCGTAATCCTCGCCCTGTGCTTCCGGTAATAGCCCGCCCAATCCGTCTATCAATCCTGTATCATCGGTTGGCTGTTCTTTATCAAAGAAATCAAAAAGCCTGTGAGTTTCTTCTTTTTCCTCAACAACGTTTTTATCTGCGGCTGGCAATGCGGAGGTACTTGTATGTTCTGTATTTTGGCGTTGTTCCATTACTTGTTCTTTCCACCAGTCGTTAAACACATTTGCCGATAGTTTTTTGTCCAAAGCTGAACCGTTCCAAACTGTGCGGCTTTCATGGTCTATAAATGTCATACCATATATGCGCCCCTTATCAGTGCGGCGTACAACGGTATTGATGCCCTGCTCCAATAGTTGCTTTTTAAAATCGGTTTCATTGGTGGCCGTGTGCATTGCTACCTCGATGCTGTTTTTCAGTATGGCTCTTACCGGGTTATTTTTAATCTGCTCTTTAGATTGTGCAAAATGTTCCTGCAAGGCTTCCAATCCTGCGTGTTTGCCAAAACGTGAAGCCTTGAAAGGATTGCTGGCTTTTACTCCCTGTTCGTTCAAGGCAAAATACACCAGCCCGTTTTTGGGCTGTCCGTTCAGCTCGCCTTTCACTTCTTCGGCGGTAATATTAAAGAGGGAAAGCAACGCATTGTATGCGCCCAAACTGGCATATCCGTAATACTTTGGCAGATGTCGTACCACCGATGCTATCTGACTTTTAACATCCCCGGCTTTGTAGTCTATCGGGTGGAATACCCGCTCGTTCCCCGTGCGTTGCTTTTCCGTTGCAGGTACAAGATTGTACTGCTGTTCCAATTTCCTGCAAATTGCCATTGAACGGGGATGGTCGTAACTGTCCGCTATCTTCTTGCCATCCAATCCAACGGCAACGGTCACAATATGGATGTGGGTGCGCTCTATATCCGTATGTTTGAAAACAACATAGGGCTGGTTGCCATAGCCCATTTCCTGCATATACTGCTGCGCCATTTTTATAAACTGCCCATCGCTGACCTTATCCGCAGGATCAGGGTTCAGCGATATGTGGCGAACTGGTTTTTCCGTTCGGATATTGGCGGCTAAATAGGGCTCAAATTGCTGGTGCAGGTAATGGGTAGAATAAGTATTGTTCAATGTTTCCGGTATCTTGTTCAGCAACAAAACCTGCCCTTTTTCTTTGTCAATCTTCTGCTGGTTATATGATATAGCACCGTACAAATGCTCACCCTTTCCAATCTTTGCTATCATTTTTGCAAGTGTTTTTTCTCAAATTCCTGTGTCAGTTCAATTACTTTCCGGCACAAGTCCGCCATTTCTGCCGTCTGTTTTTCCAGTTTAAAGAGGTAAGCAGATGCTTTTTTCTCCGAAAAATTGCGGTACAATATCTTCACGATTTGGTTGTAGTTCACACCAACGGCTCTGAACTGGCTGTAAAAACTGGTGAGCCTTGTATGAAATTCTACGGCATCCATATCAATTTTTACTGTCTTAATTGTTTTCTGAAAGATGCAGGCAGTAATAAAATGCGCCATTACTTTCATTCCCGATTGCTCGAACAACGTAAGGAACTGTGCGTTTTCCGTATCGTTCAGGCTAATCGAATAGCGGTGGGTTGCAGGGTCATTCTTAGGCTTGCGACCACCTTTGCTTATTTGATTTCTTTTCTTGTCGTCCATATCTCTATCCATTACAATTTCCATAAACCCCGACTTCGGAGGGGGTTTTCCGGCTCCATGCAATGGCAAGTTGTTTTTAGCTGCGGAAAGCATTTCAAGCAGCTAAAAACATAACTTGCTCTGTTCGGTTGAACAGAAAATCCGCCCTGCGGGACGGATTGGATAAAGCAGAAAAAAACGACTTAGAGCCGTTCCACTTATAGCCTCTTATCTCCAATGATTTTTCCATTCTCCTGTTGCATTGATGCAACTACAAAATAAGTGCAGCTTTCCCGAAGCATCACCCTGTTGCACACTGCCAAACACTGCCACAGAACGCCAATAGCTACCACTTCGCAGCAATGCGATAAAATAACCCGCTCCTTTGTGATAGCATTCAGGCAAGCGTGTTGGCAGGCATTCATTCCGGTTGGCAGTTCAGAAAGACAGCATACAAGATTGCAGGAACCTAAGAATGTCTGATAGCATTCAGTCCGGCAGGCTGGCACACCTGAAAGAAAGCAGGACGGCTTTCATGTTGGGCTGCAAGGTGGCATGACAGCTCACAAAGGAAACGGCTTGCAAGCGTGACAGCAGAAATGCAAGATGGTCGGCACGACAGGCAGAAAGGTTGTTTGCCTGATAGCCGGAGTTCCATCGGGATAGCATGACAGTATTATTTCATGCAGGATAACACGCTATCAAGAAAGCCATCCCGCAGGATTGCAGGCAGTACAAACAGAATTAAATTTTAAAACAGAATAGAAAATGGAAACAAAAAACAAAACCCGATTCATTGCTTTTTCCAGCCAAAAAGGAGGCGTGGGTAAAAGCACTTTTACCACCATCACTGCAAGCATACTCCATTACCGCATGGGGTATAACGTGGTCGTATTTGATTGTGATTACCCACAGCACAGTCTTTGGCAGATGCGGGAACGGGATTTAAAAACGGTGATGAAAAGCGAAATCCTGAAAAGACTGGCGTACCGCCAGTTCACGACCATTAACAAAAAAGCATATCCGGTATTGCAGAGCAAGGCAGACAATGCTTTAAGGGATGCGGAGGCATTTTTACAATCTTCCGATGTCCCGGTGGATGTGGTTTTCTTCGACTTACCGGGAACTGTGAACACCCCCGGCTTGCTCAATACGCTGGCAGGAATGCAACATATCTTTTCACCTATCACGGCAGACCGTGTAGTGATGGAAAGTACATTGAGCTTTACCGATGTTCTGACCAATGTTTTGATGAAACGGGGACAGACTTGCATCGAAACGATACGGTTATTTTGGAACCAGGTGGACGGACGGGAAAAATCGCACCTGTATGAAGCCTATGGAAATATCATCAATGAAGTTGGGCTGCAAACGATGGAAACCCGCATTGCAGACAGCAAACGCTTTCGCAAGGAAAGCGAAGCTACCGCAAAGACCGTTTTCCGCTCCACATTATTACCTCCCGATGAAAGATTGATGAAAGCCTGCGGGCTGGATTTGTTTATGGTAGAGTTTTTAAGAACCGTCAAATTGTAACGGCTATGGAAAATGAGAATAAGAAAAAAACAAATGCCCCGATAGACGAGGCATACATCATGTCCATAATGGCGGGTGAAACAAAAAAGCCTGAAAAAGCAACGGAGGAACCCCAGGCAGAACAAAAGGAGTTGATAGACGAAAAGCCCGCATCTAAGGAGCGTACCCGTCAAAAGAAAGTTTCCGGGTTCAGTTACGGTGAGCGTTTCCTCAATGGTCATACCATGACCCGCAGGGGTGATAAAAGCATTTACATCCGGCAGGAATATCACGAACGGCTTTCCCGTATTGTACAGGTTATCGGTGAGGATAAAATACCCCTGTATGCTTATTTGGACAATATTCTCGAACACCATTTTGAACAGTTTGAGAAAGCCATCACCGATGATTTTAATGAGAAATTTAAACCCATATTTTAAAGTATTTGATTATGGAAATAATAATTGTTATCTGCCTGCTGATTGTTATTGTGCTGCTGGCAAAGGATAAAATCATCATCAAAAAGGTGGTGAAAAGCAAGCCTCAACATCCTGCGGTAAATCCCGATTTATCGGAAATAATGGGCAAGCCAAAGCCTGTAAAGCGACACATAGTGCCAACAAGTGCCACGAAACGCCAATTTGATAAAAAGGCTGATATACCTGATAATTTTGAAGCAGAAACCAACGAAGCAGGTTTTGCGAGGGAAATTCCGCAGGAGGAATTGGATGAAGTTTTTGGGAGTGAACCTGTTTCCGATTTTGAGAGTGAGGACGAGGAATGGCAAGAACAGGGATTACCGAACAGCGACAATGGGTTTGCCACAGGGGTTACCTACGAGGAACTGACAACCGTGGGGGCATTGCTTCAGCAAGACGTGCTGGAACCTGCCTCTCAACAAAAAGCGGTAGACATCGTTCAGCGAATACAGGGAACCGAATTGTTTAGCTTGCTCGAAAACTCCATAGAGGGGGCTTCACGAAAGATTGCGGAGCTGCTGGATAAAAGCCTCCCCGCCAGAGCGGATTTCAATTCTTCCAACGTGCGGAATAAGGATTTAGAGGGTTTCGACATTGGGGAGTTTGTCTGAAAAGACAGCTCCCTTTTGTTTATATCGCTTTATCAAGTCTTTTATGAATGTAGGATATGGTATTCAAAATATCCAAAGCCTCGTCTTCGGTAATTTCAAATTTGATTTTAGGTTCGTGCGCCGTAGAGTTTCTAATTAAGCCAAACATACCTTTAATCAAGTTGCATAATCCTAAATGCTCGCTTCTATCCGTATCCGTTTTTAAGTGATTGATTTTAACCAACGGATTACTGGTAGAAAATGAAGTTTCTGCTAAAGCATTGCCATCTGCATAAAGCCCGGTCATTTTCCTTAAACGGTCTGCAATACTTTTGGTAGCCTCAAAAACAGAATGAAAGTAGTTTTCAACCAATAGTTCAGCCTTACAATATTCAAATATCGCAGCATGAACATTCCTGCTTTCCAACTTATGTTTTAAGCGGCTGGCACGTTGTTCGGCTTCTGCGATTGTTGTAGCTTTTTCAACTAATCTGAATTTACCTTGCTCTGTGAGTTCTGTACCTATAAACGCTAAACGTTTATTAACCTCTAATCTGCGGTTATGAAAAATTTCTTCTTTCCCAATATACCGAACAGGTTGCAAAGCATCTTGCACAAATCTTAGTATATGATTTGAACATTGATTTTTATTCTGCCAATCAGCAAATGCAGAATACAGTCTTCTCCATTTTGTGTTTTGAGGGTCAACATCCGGGATGTTTGCGTTCAATAGAATTTGCCCTATTTCCGTACCTGTCAAACCATCCGAAGCATCTCCAATAGTTTTACATAATCCCTCCAACACATGCGCTTCAAACATTGGACGTTTAATACTTGCCATACTTTCTACTTTTCTTCCTCGTAATAGATTTTGTAATACTTCCTACCATCTTTCTCAACACCCTTTTCAATAAGATCTTTATTCCCATGAATATATATGTCGAAATTTCGGTCAAGTTTTAGTACGCTTTTGAAAACACGAGATTGTTTTTTTACAGCTTGGGAAGATATTGGGAAGCTATCTGCTAATTCTACCTCATTTTCCTGTCTGTAAGTTTGATCGAACTTTCTAAACGATTCAATAACATTGTTGTCTCCAAACACTTCCTCTTCAAACTCCTCTTTATTAAATGTCTCATTCTTTTTAAAATAGTCCACAGATCGATTTAAAAAATCAATTTTATCGGCTTTACTCAACTCAAAGTCTTCATCTAATTGCTTTGTTACAAACTGTTTGGCTATTCCTAAAAATTGGTTGGTTTGATGGTATTCATCCTTGATAATGCTCACATTAAGAAACTCATCTTTCCAATATTGTGCTTCGTTTGATTTGCTTGCATTATCAATAATTAAAATTTTATATCCTGTTTCGGCAGTTGTATTGAAAATCAAACAGCCTTTATCCATGCTTTTCAAATCGAATCCAATTTCATGTACAATATTATAATTCGATCTTTGCTTCTTCATCTGAATAAATGGAGAAGGTGTTTCTGATTTGAAAATGCCAAGTACATTAACAACCTCATCTTCTATAATTATATTGTCGAATAGTGAAATATTGAGTTGCCCTTCTTTTATTTTGGGGTGCATTGACTGTTCATAAAGTAATTTTGCTATACTTTGAGAATTTGAGATAAAAGAATTTGGATCTGAAAATATCTGCTTAGCTAAAGTAAACACTTCATTCATCTCAATATTTACTGCATGGGTAAATTTGTAAAGTTCTTCTGTTTTTAAAAGGGATAAGAAATATTTTAAAAGATAGTTTTTCGTGTCCGATGCTAAGAGCGATTCTTCATTAGAAAGACTATATTTTTCATCTCGTAATTTATTTCCAATTTGGTGCGTAATAATTTTCTCTATTTCTACTTGGGTAAAATCTATATTATTCATCTTTTATGTCGTATGTTGTACAGAATGTGGTTGAGATTTCAGTAAATTATATTTTTCCATTTTGAATTTTTCAAATTCTTGTAATAAAAATAACCTCACTTTATCTTTGTTTACTCCTTTATATTCATCTTTAAGATTAACGGTTGAAACATCTATTGAAAATTCAATGTTGCTAAGTCGTTTTTTGAAATATCCGTTGAAGCCAAATTGAACTACGCAGTTCCCTTCAGCGGCATGATAGGAAAAATTGTAAAGAGCTTCAACTGAGGCTAACTCAATATATTTATGATTCTCATTTTCATTAATCAAATAATGTTCATGTAGTGTTTCGCCATTTATTTTTAAAGTATTTACTTTACCCGTCATTAACTTGGCAATTTCAATTGGCATTTCCATAGTTCTATCAGGAGCAATATCCAAATCTGTGGCTCTTTGAAATTCAAAAATTTCAGAACTATCAGTTAGACTTAAAAAAAATTTAATCCTTTCTTCATTTGTGAAATTGCTATACAAGATTCTTTCAACGTCTGTATTTGGTTTAGTATAGTTTTTACTTTTAAACTCATTAACCAAATGCTTAACACCCAAATCCGCAATTGTTTGAGTTTCAGGAGAGGTGTAAATCATTCTTAGATATACCTTGTCATTTTCTTGTACCTTCTCTAAGACAATTTCTCCATCATACTCATTTTTAGTTCTATACCAGCCAGAATTATAATTATTCGTTTGACATCTAAATTGCATTTTCACTTTGTTTGGATTTCCTTCAACCATTGCAAAATTGGTTTGCGAAATAACAGCCTGTCGTGAATCCGCTGTTCTTATAATTTCCTTTAAATCAATCTTGTCAGGAACAACTTTAATGAGATCATCTGTATTATGCCAGGCTAAAGGTCTTGAAAGAATTTTTTGGTTTAATTCTTTTCCTCGAATGTTTTCTTTAATATATTCAAATTCACTCGGAGAAAGTATTGTTGACAATAAAATTGGATATGTATCATTATTCTTTGAATCCTCTAAATAAATTCCACGCAGTCTGAGCAAGTATTTCAATTTTGTGTCGGATAATGACGGATGATTTAAAACGTCCTGAAGAGTTGCTCCAAAAGGGATATGCTTATTTACTTCTAACTTTTCCATAGTACTAACGTAAAATAGGGTTATTATAATTTACTACTTCTAACTGCGAAGTAAAAGAGGCATCATTGAATATTTGCTTAATGTTGTTTACCGTTGGCAAATGTTCAGTTTCTGAATAGTCCGGAAAGCCAATTAATGTCGCTCCTTGTGCATTACAGCCAATATTTTTTGCTATTCCCATGTATTTCATCAAATCATCTCTATCAAAATTGTCGATTGCATTTATAATGATAGTTGTTTCATTCTCCTTTGATGCTCTCAATGGTAATATACTTGAGTTAATGTACTGAATCGGCATAACTCTCCCGTTTCGTGGATTTCGGTCATCATTATTTAGCCCATTGTTGAAATAAACAAAGTCAATATTGTGTAGACGATATTTCAATTGAGCAAAACAAATCGAATCATATATGAACTCAATCCGTTTATTGTCAACTAAAAAAATGCCGTCGTGATTTACCCCTGTATTTAACTCAATCCGAGATAATCGACTTACTAAATCGTTCTCACCTGTTCCTGAATTGTTCAACCAAAACAAAACACCTCGATCGAAATGTGTGTCAATGTTCTGGTGAAGATTTATTGTGTATTGTTTTAACTCAGACTTTTTAAAGGATTCAATTGCCTTAGCTAATTCAAGATATCGCTCTTTAAATTGTGTTGTTACTTGTGATACAGGATAAGGATCTGTGCTATATTTTGATGAATAGATGACATTTTCAATTGTGCTGCTCACCATAGGATTAACGTAATGAAAATATCCATCTATCCCATTTGTTCTTTTTCTGAACTCGGTATCAATACTATCAATATCATCATTTCTTAAAGGATTTATCCATCCTATAAGGGCTAAAAAATCCGCTACTACTGTTTCGCCTACTTCTCCTACACGTTTTGAATATTCTCCCATAATTTCTATTTAAGTTAAGTCTAAGTTTTTTTTCTTCGATAGTATTTGATTTTCTTCTCTACTATTTTTAGGATTTCAAGTCCATCTTCCTCATTAAGAAGTTGATTAGTGATCTTATCGCTAATGTATCTAACCTTTAGTTCGGACTGGTCAATTTTGAACATTCTTGAAATTCCATCAATGATTTGTTCATTGGCATTTCGTTCATTCTTCTCTATTTTACTCAATGTTGACGTATCAATATTCAATTCCGCTGCGACTTTTCTAAGAGGAAGATTCGCTTTTCCCCTTAATGACCGGACATACTCGCCAAATGATATTCTTTCTAATGTTGACATTGACTTCTTGGACATCATTTGTCCAAAAGTAATAAAATTCTATGATTTGAAAAATATGTATTTCATAGGTATCAATTACTCATAACACTGCCACTCACTGCCAAGTAATTCCACTGAAAGACACATCGTTATTGCGCCTCTTTTTTCCTGACACTTTTGTTCCGAAAGCCCACAGAAAGCGGGAAGTAGAAACAAAATAATTCATTCAGATTATGGAAAGAAGAAAGAAAAAAGTATTGCTGACAGGCGTTGCGTTACTGTCGGCATTTGGTGTGTTCGCACAGGGAAACGGCAATGCTGGCATTCAGGAAGCAACACAAATGGTAACGGGATATTTTGACCCGGCTACCAAATTGATTTATGCCATCGGTGCGGTGGTTGGGTTAATCGGAGGTGTAAAGGTTTACAACAAATTCAGCAGTGGCGACCCGGACACATCGAAAACGGCGGCAAGCTGGTTCGGTGCGTGTATCTTCTTAATCGTTGCAGCAACCATCCTGCGTTCATTCTTCCTTTAATCCAATGCCCTATGAGTAATTACAACATCAACAAAGGCATTGGAAGAACCGTAGAGTTCAAAGGGCTGAAAGCACAATACCTGTTCATCTTCGCAGGTGGCTTGCTCGGCGTGCTTATCCTTGTTATGATTATGTACATGGCAGGCGTAAACTCCTACATCTGCCTGTTCATAGGCGCAGGCGGTGCATCACTGATTGTTTGGAAAACATTCTCATTAAATGGCAAGTACGGCGAACACGGGTTGATGAAGCTGGGCGCAAAGAAAAAGCATCCCAAATACATCATCAGTCGCAAAGCGGTACATCGCAGTTTAAGGTTCACCTCTAAATCCGATGCCGTATGAGAAACACCGCAAAAACTACAACGCTGGAAAGCAAGTTTCCATTACTGGCGGTGGAACACAACTGCGTCATTTCAAAAGATGCAGACATTACCGCCTGCTTTCGGGTACACCTGCCGGAACTGTTTACCGTAGCATCACCGGAGTACGATGCCATACACTCCGCATGGCACAAGGCAATCAAAACCTTACCGGATTACTCCATCATCCACAAACAGGATTGGTTCATCAAGGAAAATTATGCACCGGATATTGCACAGGACGGATTGAGTTTCTTAGCGAAATCCTACCAGCAACATTTCAACGAGCGTCCTTTTCTCAACCATTACTGCTACCTCTTTTTGACGAAGACAACCAAAGAGCGTATGCGGATGCAAAGCAACTTTAGTTCGCTTTGCAAAGGCGTTCTTATCCCGAAAGAAATAAGGGATAAAGAAACCGTCCGCCGATTTATGGAAGCGGTGGCGCAATTCGAGCGCATCATCAACGACAGCGGGTTTGTGAAACTGGAACGGTTGACAGAAGATGACATCATCGGTGCAAATGAAAAACAGGGATTGTTGGAGCAATACCTGACCTTATCACGGACAGCCAATACGCCGTTGCAGGATTTGGCACTCGGTACGGAAGATGTGCGCATCGGTAATAAGCGATTGTGCCTGCACACGCTTTCAGATACAGACGATTTGCCCGGAACAGTATCAGCAAATACACGTTATGAAAAGCTGTCCACCGATAGAAGCGACTGCCTGTTGTCCTTTGCGGCTCCGGTGGGCTTGCTCCTTAGCTGTAACCATATCTACAACCAGTATTTATTTTTGGATAACAGCGATGAGAACCTGCGCAAGTTTGAAAAATCCGCAAGGAATATGCACTCGCTGGCAAGGTATAGCCGTGCAAATCAAATCAACAAAGAGTGGATTGAAAAGTACCTGAACGAAGCCCACAGCTTCGGGCTTTCGTCTATCCGTGCGCACTTCAATGTAATGGCGTGGTCGGATGATGCAAACGAACTCAAACAGCTAAAGAACGATACCGGTAGCGCATTGGCTTTAATGGAGTGCAAGCCTCGCCACAATACCATTGACGTTGCCACGCTGTATTGGGCGGCTATGCCGGGCAATGCGGCCGACTTTCCAAGCGAGGAAAGTTTTTACACGTTCATTGAACCCGCCCTGTGTTTCTTCACCGAAGAAACCAATTATCAAAGTTCACCATCGCCTTTCGGTATCAAGATGGCAGACAGGCTTACGGGTAAGCCTATCCATTTGGATATTTCCGACCTGCCAATGAAAAAAGGCATCATCACGAACCGCAACAAGTTCATCTTGGGGCCATCGGGTTCGGGTAAGTCTTTTTTCACTAACCACATGGTGCGCCAATATTACGAACAGGGCGCACACGTCCTGCTCGTGGACACAGGTAATTCCTATCAGGGCTTATGCGAACTGATTAAAGGAAAGACCAGAGGTGAAGACGGGGTTTACTTTACTTACACCGAAGAGAACCCGATTGCGTTCAATCCCTTTTATACCGATGACGGCGTATTTGACATTGAGAAAAGGGAAAGCATCAAAACCCTCATCCTTACGCTTTGGAAGCGTGATGACGAACCGCCGAAGCGTTCGGAAGAAGTGGCGTTGTCAAACGCCGTGAGCGGTTACATTGACCACATTAAGCAAAACGATGAATACCCATCGTTCAACGGATTCTACGAATATGTAAAGGGTGATTACAAAACGGTACTGGAAGAAAAGCAGGTAAGGGAAAAAGACTTTGACCTCGCCAATTTCCTGAACGTACTGGAACCTTACTACAAGGGCGGCGAATACGATTACCTGTTGAACTCCGATAAGCAACTCGACCTGCTTTCCAAACGTTTTATCGTGTTTGAAATTGATGCGATAAAAGACCACAAAATCCTCTTTCCCGTGGTCACAATCATCATTATGGAAGTGTTCATCAACAAGATGCGCAGGCTCAAAGGTGTGCGTAAGCTGATACTGATTGAAGAAGCGTGGAAAGCGATTGCTAAAGAGGGTATGGCAGAATACATCAAGTATTTGTTTAAGACCGTCCGCAAATTCTTTGGTGAAGCCATCGTGGTTACGCAGGAAGTGGACGACATCATCCAGTCGCCCATCGTGAAAGAAAGTATCATCAACAACTCCGACTGCAAAATCCTGCTTGACCAGCGCAAGTACATGAACAAGTTCGATGACATTCAGGCGATGCTCGGACTTACCGAAAAGGAAAAATCACAAATCCTTTCCATCAACATGAACAACGACCCGTCAAGGCTTTACAAAGAAGTATGGATTGGGCTGGGCGGTACGCATTCCGCAGTTTACGCCACAGAGGTATCGCTCGAAGAATACTTAGCCTACACCACGGAGGAAACCGAAAAAATGGAAGTGATGCAGCTTGCCCATGAACTGGATGGTAACGTGGAGCAAGCCATTAAACGCATTGCCCTCCAAAGACGTGAGAAAGCAAACAGTTACTAATCATTTTAAAAGCAAGAGAAGTGGAAAAGGAGAAAATCACACTGCCCATTGGTGGTAACAAGGCTTTGATATTTGAAGCCGACCCCACCAACAAAGAGGAACAGGATTTTGCAAAACTGTGCAAGGAAGCAGCAGCATCCCAACCTCAAAGCCTGCAAGACTTTTTTACCCGGCTCAATGACCTGCAACAAAAGAAGCCTCCTGAACCAAAAAGGAAAATGGGTCGGAAAATGTAAAGCAGCTTTTCAACAGGAAAAGAAAAAATCAAACAGTTATTAATTTTTAAAAATCAGAAACAATGAAAAAAGCAATGTTACTGGTGTGTACGGCAATTATGCTTGCCGTTGCACCATCCGCTAAAGCACAATTTGTAGTAACTGACCCCGGTAATCTTATCTCCGGCATTCTCAACAGTGCAAACGAAATCGTGCAGACCTCATCCACCGTATCGAATGTGGTTAAGAATTTCAATGAGGTAAAAAAGGTGTATGACCAAGGCAAAGAGTATTACGACAAACTGAAAGCCGTAAACAACCTGGTTAAAGATGCCCGCAAGGTACAGCAGACCGTTTTGCTGGTGGGCGATGTGTCCGAAATGTACGTGAAGAATTTCGGCAAGATGATGAACGACCCCAATTTCACCCCACAGGAATTGACGGCAATTGCTAATGGTTATTCTACGCTTCTGAATGAAAGTACCGAGTTGCTGAAAGAGTTGAAACAAATCGTTACCTCGACCGGGCTTTCCTTAAATGATAAGGAGCGTATGGATATAATCGACAAAGTGTACAAAGAGGTTAAGGACTACCATAACCTTGTACGCTATTACACCAATAAAAATATTTCTGTAAGCATTTTGAGGGCGAAGAAACAGAACAACACCAAGCGTGTGCTGGAACTGTACGGAACCGCAGAACAAAAATATTGGTAAGCTATGGAATGGAATAACCTTCACGAAATGCTGCGCAGCCTGTACGATGAAATGATGCCATTGACGGCAGACATGGCTGCAATAGCCAAAGGAATTGCCGGATTGGGCGCACTGTTCTACGTTGCGCTGAAAGTGTGGCAGGCGTTGAGCCGGGCAGAACCCATAGACGTGTTCCCTTTGCTCCGTCCGTTCGCCATCGGGCTTTGCATTATGTTTTTTCCCACGATGGTTTTAGGAACCATCAATGCGGTAATGTCTCCCGTAGTAAAAGGCACGCACTCCATGCTCGAAGGGCAGGTACTTGACCTGAACAAGCTACAACAGCAAAAAGACCAGTTGGAGCGGGAAGCCATGCTTCGCAATCCCGAAACCGCTTACCTCGTAAGCGACGAGGAATTTGATAAGAAGCTGGACGAATTGGGCTGGTCGCCGTCCGATTTGGCTACCATGACGGGAATGTATCTCGACAGGCAAGCCTATAAAATGGAGAAAGCCATAAAGGAGTGGTTTCGTGACCTGCTGGAGATACTCTTTCAGGCAGCGGCATTGGTCATAGATACGATACGGACGTTCTTCCTCATCGTACTGTCTATATTGGGGCCGATAGCCTTTGCGATAAGCGTTTGGGACGGTTTTCAGTCCACGCTCACGCAATGGCTAACCCGATATATCAGCGTTTATCTGTGGCTGCCCATATCCGATATGTTCAGTTCCATACTGGCGAAAATACAATCGCTCATACTGGAGCGGGATATTGAAATGCTGGCAGACCCTACTTACATCCCCGATACTTCCAATACCGTGTATATCATTTTTATGCTGATAGGCATAGTGGGCTACTTCACTATCCCAACGGTGGCGGGCTGGGTAATACAGGCAGGCGGTGCAGGAAACTTTATGCGTAACGTAAACTCTACGGCTGCAAAAACAGGAAATCTTGCCGGAGCCGGAACGGGAGCCGCAGTGGGCAACATTGGCGGCAGGCTATTGAACAAAAATTAATCATCGTAAAAATGGAATTTAAAACATTAAGAAACATCGAAAACAGTTTTAGACAGATAAGACTGTACGCTATTGTTTTTGCCATTCTCTGCATTGCAGTGGTAGGATATGCCCTTTGGCAGTCCTACCGCTTTGCGGAGTTACAAAGACAAAAGATTTATGTATTGGATAACGGCAAATCATTGATGCTTGCTTTATCACAGGATGCCAGCATTAACCGACCAGTGGAAGCCCGTGAACACGTTAGGCGTTTCCATGAATTGTTTTTTACGCTCGCACCCGATAAGAATGCTATCGAAAGCAATATGAAGCGGGCTTTTAATCTCGCAGATAAATCGGCTTTTGATTACTACAAAGACCTTTCGGAAAAGGGCTATTACAACCGTATCATTTCGGGCAACGTACAACAGCGCATCGAAGTAGATAGTGTCGTCTGCAATTTCGATACCTATCCTTATGCGGTTCGTACCTACGCCAAGCAATTCATCATCCGTTCAAGCAATGTAACCAGGCGCAGCCTTGTTACCTCTTGCTACCTCGTGAACTCCGTCCGTTCGGACAACAATCCGCAGGGCTTCAACATCGAAAAATTTGCCGTGCTGGAAAACAAAGACATGGAGGTTATCGAACGCTAAAACCAATTTTATGGAAGCATTATCAGATTTAAACACGTTCGCCAAAATCCTTACCGACAAAGGATATAACGGCTATTTCCATACGCAGGGGGCATATCCCGGAAAGCTCAAAGATAGCATAGGCGAATACCTCGAAAGTTGTCGTAAAGGAACAGAGGGCGCACCTAAGCCCGTACTGTTGGTTACGGGCTACCTGCAATGGGCAGGTGAAGACAAGCCCCATGTGGAATGCAGTATGTGGGTCAAGTACCTGAACGGAAAATTCTTCCTCTCAAAAATGGAGGTTTCAAGAAAAGACCAATACGGGCAATTATTGAAGCATTCGGAACTCACAAATCTATCAGTGGTTACCGCTCCCAAAGTAAGGGAGGCAATCGCTTTGGTGAGTGATGCGCCTAAGCAAAGAGTTGTTCCCAAAAGCAAAGGTTTCAGGCACTAAAAACAGTCAAGGAATGAAAAAGTTACGAACAAAAATCAGCAAGTGGTTTGACAGGCTCGATGACAGGTGGCGGGAGTTGCCCATAAAAAAACAGCACCGCTATACGCTATTGCTTTTCGCTGGCTATGTGTTGTTGTCCATTATAGTAATAGCAAAAGTCTGCTATGATGTTGGCGCAAGCGATAGCAAGCTGAAAATAGAGCATATCGAAAACCCGCTTATCAAACAAAACAAGTCCCCGGTATCGCCGCAGGACAGTATTTCAAAAATCCTAAAAAATAAGATGTATGAAAGATAATGAAAACAAAAAAGTGAGTATTCTGGTCGAAGATGACGACCTGAATAACCAGCAGGATGCACCGAAAGACGGTGCGCAGAACAAAGCCGAAAAGCTAAAAAAGCCAATCATTTTTGTCCTTATGGGCGTGGTATTTCTCGGCTGTATGTATTTAATCTTCAAACCATCTTCCGACAAGAAAAAGGCGGTAGATATAGGTTTGAATGATGCCGTACCACAGGCTACCGATGCCGGAATGCAATCGGATAAGCAAAAAGCGTATGAACAGGAAATGCTGGAACAGAAAGAACAGGAAAAACGCAATGCGCTTATGTCCCTTTCCGATTACTGGAGCGAAGACAGTGCCGCCGACAAGAAAGCTGCTAATCCGGATGAGGTTAACGAAGACGGATCTGCTTACGGAGGTGGTATGCCTGCTAAGGGCAATCCGGCTTTGAGCAGTTATCGCAATGCCCAAAGTACTTTAGGTTCATTTTACGACAACAACGATTATCAAACGCAGGAACTCCGCAAACAGGTTGATGAACTGAAAGAGAAACTGGCGGAAAAGGATGTACCCGCTACAACGACCGTGCAAGACCAAATGGCATTGATGGAGAAGTCGTACCAAATGGCGGCAAAGTACTTGCCAACAAATACAGTTCCACAATCCAATAAAGTAGATACAACGGTTCCGGTAAAGGGTGGCGGTACGCAAAAAGAACATTTTGTAGCGTTCTCACCTGTGAGGAAAACTGCGGTGTCTGCATTGTACCGTGAGCCGACAGACAGTGCTTTTCTTGCCAACTGGAACGAAACCCGTAACAGGGGATTTTATACAGCCGGAACCAGTAAGCAGGTACAGCAGCCCAAAAACAGCATCAGGGCGATAGTACAGGAAACGCAGACTGTAACCGATGAAAGTGGTGTGCGCTTGCGTTTGATGGAAACTGCGAAAACGCCCGGTCGTACTATTCCGGCGGGAACGGTGCTAACAGCAAATGCAAAGTTTGCAGGCGGTAGGTTACAGTTGAAAATAACGTCCATTGAATTTGAGGGCAATATTATCCCTATGGAAATAACCGTGTACGATTTGGACGGACAACAAGGCTTATATGTGCCTTATTCGCCTGAAGTAAATGCCTTAACGGAAATAGCCTCCAACATGAGCCAGACGTCCGGCACGTCCATTATGATGACCCGCTCTGCAGGGCAGCAGGCGGCAGGCGACCTTTCCCGTGGCGTGGTGCAGGGTATATCGGGCTACTTCTCTAAAAAACTAAGAACACCGAAAGTTACCGTTAAAGCCGGTCATCAACTTTTCCTTGTTTCAAAAAACTAATGTTCAACACTAAAAATCAGCAATAAAATGAAAGCAATATTTAAAAGTCTTTTGGCAATGGCTTGTTTAATAGCCTTTACTGCCAATACCAATGCGCAGCAGGTTGCATCTAATACAAGCAAATTAAGCATGGGTAAAGTAGAACCTTACGAAATGCAGGTAACGTACAATAAGACCTCCCATTTGATTTTTCCGGCAGCCATCCGGTATGTGGATTTGGGCAGTGAATACCTGATTGCAGGTAAGGCAGATGATGCCGAAAACGTGCTGCGTATAAAGGCTACCGTTAAAGATTTTAAAGAAGAAACCAATTTTTCTGTAATTACCGATGATGGTCGTTTCTACAACTTCAATGTTTTTTACAGTGCTTATCCAACCACCCTGAATTATGATTTACTGACGATGCAAAAAGCATCAGACAGGGAAAACGGTAACGATGTGCTGTTTGAGGAATTGGGGAGCAATTCGCCATCGCTGGCCGGGTTGCTCATGGAAACCATTTATAAAAAGGACAAAAGGATTGTAAAGCATATAGCCTCCAAAAGTTACGGCGTACAGTTTCTACTGAAAGGCATCTATGTACACAACGGCAAATTTTATTTTCATACAGAGTTGCGCAATACAAGCAACGTTCCGTTTGCTATTGACTTTGTGAATTTCAAAGTAGTAGATAAGAAAGTGGCGAAGCGTACCGTAGTGCAGGAAAAGCCAATGACCCCGTTGCGTATGTATAAACCGCTTACCGAAATTGCGGGCAATACGACTGACCAAAACGTCTTCCTACTCGACCAGTTCACCATTACCGATGATAAGGTATTGGTAATTGAAATCTTTGAAAAGAATGGCGGCAGGCAGCAAGCCTTACAGGTCGAAAATTCCGACCTCGTACACGCCAAGCTGGTAAACGCTATGCACCTAAAGATTAAGTAACCAAAACAGAAAAAACAATGACAAAATACATTTTTGCTGTAATGCTTGCGGTGTTGAGCATTACAGCAACGCAAGCACAACGAATGACACCCGGACAAAAAGGACTGGAAGTAAACGCCGGATTGTTATCTAAGAAAGTAAAGGATAATTACTTTTTGAATTTGACCCTTACTGTAAATAGCAGAGCTGGAAACTATTGGATTTGGGGTGCAGAATATACCCACCAATTTGCCGATTACAGGACTGTACAAATACCTCTTGAAACCTATACGGGTGAAATGGGGTACAGCCTCCAGCTTTTAGGCGATGCAAGAAAGACTACAAACCTTAATGCGGGGCTTACTGCTGTTGCCGGGTACGAAACCATTAACCGGAGTGATGCAACGCTCTATGATGGCTCTAAAGTCCTCGACAAAGACAATTTTATTTACGGAGCCGGAGGGCGTTTGTCTTTGGAAACATACCTGTCCGACAGGTTTGTGCTGCTCCTGCAAGGTCGTACCAAAGTATTATGGGGTACAGATTTAAAACAGTTCCGCCCATCAGCAGGCATTGGGCTAAGGTTTAACTTTTAAAAAGAATAACAATGAAACGATTTTTGAATAGAAATAAATTTTTGTGGCTGCTTCTCCTGGTCTTTACAAGTGCCGCCGTGTTATCGTCCTGTAATAAGGAGGAACTCGACATACAGCAGAACTATCCGTTTGAGGTCAAAGTGATGCCAGTTCCGGGAGATGTGGCAAACGGGCAGACTGTTGAAATAAGGTTTACCATTGAACGGAGTGGTAATTTCAACGATGCAAAATACTTTATCCGCTATTTCCAATATGACGGGCAAGGCGCATTGCGATATTACAGCGAACCGCCGTATATGCCTAATGATTTGTACCAATTGCCAGCGACACAGTTCCGGCTGTATTACACCTCACAATCTGCCGTATCGCAGTCGTTTGATGTATGGATAAGCGACAATTTCGGGAACGAAAAGCAGATAAGTTTTCAATTTAATAATAAAGACTAAGCGAACGGCTATACCAATCGGAAAATAGAAGTCGTCTGACCTAAAAAGTCGGACGACTTTTTTATTGCAGTTCTTAATTTGTGCCGTTATAAGCTGTGACTGCTAAAATATTCTGCTGCTATTTCACTAATTCCAACACTGACATATTTCCTGTCTTTGCTCAATGCTTTTACGGCGGTTATTATCTCATCAGGGTCGGCGAATTTCAATATATAGCCCGATACACCAGCTTTCAGCATAGTTCTAACACTTTCCTCTGCATCATCGGTACTTGATATTAATAGCTTTAAATCGGGATGTTTTTCGAGTAACAATTTTGCTGCCGCAAAATCTTCTTCGACGATGCACACATCGGGCAGCTCGCCGTCTTCATCTATTTTCATTAATGCTTTTTCGCTGTCACTCACTTGAAATTGTACAATATAGCCAGCATTTTCAAGTTGATTTATGGAAGTATATCCCAGATGTTCGTTGTTATCTATAATGGCTATGCGAATTGCTTTTTCATTACTGTTCATAATCTTGCAATATTATTTGTTACGTTTAATCCGTCCCCACCAGCTTTTATTTGTAGATGGAGGGGTTGGCTTTGTCCTTTCTTCTTTTTGTATATCTCTGATTTCATGAGCGGTCAGCCAATCATGAAAATGTTGGACATCATTGGGGCAAAAGTGTACTATCTTCCCGTTTTTAAGTGATATGGTAAAAATGCCACTGGCAACTGCAAAAGCCGATAATTCGGAGGCAGAAAATTGAAAGGCAAGGTAGGTATTGTTTGCAGTGTCCATAATATCCGTTTTAGTATTGGAAGCCTGCAACAAAAAGAGGCGCAGGCAACCACACTTACCGATACTAAGGCACTGGTACGCCTAATCCCGAATAAGCGAGCGCCCACGCCATAGCATGAGCGTTCTTACTTATTATCTCGGGATTTTTAAAAATTACCAGTTTTTAGTATCGAGATTTAAAGCAAAAACACTTTAAATTTTTTATATCTTCAATAGCAAATATACTAAAAAATCACCCCTATTTAAGTATAGATGTAATTAATACGATTATTAGACTTCCCATAGCCAATTTCCTGTAATTAAATTTTTAATTTTGCACTATGAGTGATTTGCAACAGATAACAGAATTTAAGTCATCGCCTGAATTAGTGGAGCAACTGTATAAGCACAGTATACAAAAGACTTATAAAGCGGGTGATATTATTTTAAACGAAAATGCACACATTCGTTCTATTCCGATTGTAGCGAAAGGAACTTTAAAAGTGATCCGAACAGAAGAAGATGGAAAAGAAATTTTGCTGTACTATATTAAAGCGGGTGAAAGTTGTATTATGTCTTTTTTGGGTGGACTGCACAACGAAATAAGCAAAGTAAGAGCCGAGGTGGAAGAAGATGCTGAAATTCTGTTTTTGCCTGTTGATAAAGTATCATTATTTATCAAAGAATATCCCCAATGGTTGGATTATATTTTCCGTTTATACCACAAACGGTTTGAAGAGTTATTGGAAATCGTAAATGCCATTTCCTTTAAAAAAGTGGACGAAAGAATGCTGAATTTGCTGGATAAAAAAGTAGCACTTACAGGAAACAAAACACTGAACATTACCCACGAACAAGTAGCCTCCGAATTGGGAACAGCAAGAGCAGTTGTTTCCCGCCTGCTAAAACAGTTGGAAGAAAACGGAAAAGTAAAATTGGGCAGAAACAAAATAACCCTTATGTGACCAAAGTAGCTGTACAGTTTTTGGAGTTGGTGCATTTTTGCAGCAGAAATTTCAGAAACTTATGGATATAGCAGGTTATTTAGCATCAATTTTAATAGGTATTTCATTAGGGCTAATCGGGGGTGGCGGCAGCATTCTTACCGTTCCTGTTTTAGTCTATTTATTTCATATAGATGCAGTTTTAGCAACCGCCTATTCTCTTTTCATTGTTGGAACTACCAGCGTTGTAGGCTCATTCTCTTATTTCAAAAAAGGGTTGGTTAACTTTAGAACGGCTGTTGCATTTGGCATCCCGTCTATTATAGCCGTTTTTTTAACAAGGGCTTTTATTGTTCCCGCCATACCGCAGGAAATTTTTAGCATCGGCAGTTTTATCATTACCAAAAACATTTTCTTGATGTTGCTTTTTGCTGTATTGATGTTTTTTGCGTCTTACAGTATGATAAAAAAGTGTAAAGGAGAAGATTGCCTGCCTTCCAAAACAGCCCCTAAGCGCACTTCATTAGTTATTATCCAAGGATTATTTGTGGGTATAGTTACCGGGCTTATCGGTGCAGGTGGCGGTTTTTTAATAATCCCTGCCCTGGTTAATCTGCTACATTTAGATATTAAGAAAGCAATCGGAACCTCACTGGTCATTATTGCGGTCAATTCACTTTTTGGATTTGCTGTATCGGCTACACATCTAACGGTTGAATGGATTTTTCTTCTCAAAATTTTGGCACTGGCTATTATCGGGGTGCTGATAGGAAGCTTTATCTCTAAAAAAATTGATGGTAAAAAATTGAAACCTGCTTTCGGTTGGTTTGTGCTGTCAATGGGTATTTACATTATGATCAAAGAAATCATTGTGAAATAAAATCCCTTATGTGACTAAAGTAGCTGTACAGGAAAATCAATCTTCAGAAATTTGTAACAAATAATATAACCCACTACAGCGGGCAATGTCAACTGTCCTTTTTCAATTCAAAAATTATGTCACAAACACATTTTTACGAAGTAAACATCAAATGGAAAGATGGCAGAACAGGCGAACTGTCATCGCCGGTATTAAACAAAACTATTGAATGCGCTACACCACCGGAATTTCCTAATGGCGTTCCCGGTGTATGGTCGCCAGAACATCTTTTTGTAGCAGCTATTAACAGTTGCTATATGGCAACCTTCCTGGCAATTGCTTCTAATTTTAAAGTAGAAATCGAAAACTTTAGTTGTAAAACAATTGCCAGATTGGAAATGGTAGAAGGAAAATACCTCATCACGCAGGCAGAAATGTTTCCGGTAATAAAATTGATTAATCCCGGAACCGATATGGATAAGGCCATGCGTGTTGCCGAAAAAGCAAAAGCTGGCTGTTTAGTAACCAACTCAATGAAAACAGAAATTACATTAACGCCTGAAATTGCCTAATGTGACAAAAGTAGCTGTACCGAAAAACCAATATTCGGAAATTCGCAGTATCAAATCATAAACAAGAAAAATTTGGATAATGAAAATAGAACAAATTTATACAGGCTGCCTGGCACAAGGTGCATATTATATTACTTCCAATGGTGAAGCTGCCATTATTGACCCATTACGTGAAACGCAACCGTATTTAGACCGTTTGGAAAAAGATGATGTGAAGCTCAAATACATTTTTGAAACGCATTTTCACGCTGATTTTGTAAGCGGACACGTTGATCTGAGTAAAAAAACAAATGCATCAATTGTTTACGGGCCTACGGCAAAGCCAGAGTTTGAAGCCATCGTAGCAGAAGACAATCAGATTTTTGAATTGGGCAACGTGAAAATTAAAGTATTGCATACCCCGGGGCATACAATGGAAAGCTCCTGTTTTTTGTTGATTGACGAAAATGGCAATGAAACAGCATTGTTTAGTGGCGATACACTTTTTCTTGGCGATGTAGGCAGACCGGATCTGGCACAAAAGGCGGCAAACCTCACACAGGAAGAATTGGCAGGTTTGCTTTATGACAGTTTGTATCATAAGATTTTACCACTATCGGATGATATCACTGTTTATCCGGCACACGGTGCAGGTTCGGCTTGCGGAAAAAATATGATGAAAGAAACGGTTGATAGCCTTGGTAATCAGAAAAGTATCAACTATGCGCTAAACCAGCCGGATAAAGAAAGTTTTATCAAAGCCGTTACTGATGGATTATTACCACCACCTGCTTATTTCGGTATGAACGTAGCCATGAATAAAAAAGGTTATGACAGTTTTGAAGAAGTGTTGAGCCACGGAATGAAAGCACTCTCGGCAGAAGAATTTGAAGCGGCGGCAGAAAATACAGGAGCATTGATTTTAGACACACGAAGCGATAAGGATTTTGCCAAAGGCTTTATTCCGAAATCTATCAATATAGGTTTGAAAGGCGATTTTGCACCTTGGGTGGGTGCGATGATTGTTGACGTGAAACAACCGATTTTGTTGGTTACCGACAACGGTACGGAAGAAGAAGCCGTAACACGATTGAGCCGTGTTGGTTTTGACAATGTACTGGGACATTTAAAAGATGGTTTTGAAACCTGGATAAAAGCAGCAAAAGAAACTGACATCATAAATCGGATTACGGCCGACCAATTTTCAAAAGATTATTATGACAACAGCAAGGTCATTGATGTTCGCAAAGAAAGCGAATATACGGCAGAGCACGTTGAAGATGCTTACAGCAAACCATTGGCATATATCAATGATTGGGTTAAAGAACTCAACCCGAAAGAGCATTTTTACCTGCATTGTGCAGGCGGCTACCGCAGTATGATAGCTGCGAGTATTTTACAGGCAAGAGGATACAGAAACTTTACGGAAGTAGAGGGTGGTTTTAACGCCATTGCACAGACCAGTATTCCTAAAACCGATTTTGTATGTCAAAGTAAAATGTTGAGCTAATTTATATCACCATAACAACAATAGCAATGTTTGGAATTTTCAAAAATATGTTCTCGTCAACAGACAATACCCAACTATCAGAAGCGATAAAAGAAGGTGCTTTTTTAGTGGATGTTCGCACACCTGCCGAATTTTCGACAGGTAGTGTAAAAGGTGCGGTAAACATACCGCTGGATAAAGTTCAAAGTCAGTTATCCAAATTCAAAAACAAAAAAAGCATCATTGTATTTTGCCGTAGCGGAAACCGCAGCAGCCAGTCAAAAAGTATTCTGGAAAGAAAAGGCATTCAAAATGTAATCAATGGCGGAACCTGGCACAACGTAAATAACTTAGTAAACAACAAATAGATCAGATATGAAAAAGAATATGGGAACAATAGACAAAGCAATTCGCATACTCATTGCGATTGTGATAGGTGTTTTATATTTCACAAATACCATTTCCGGTATAATGGCAATCATCTTGGGTATTTTAGCCATAGCATTTGTGCTTACTTCATTTATGAGCTTTTGCCCTTTATACCTGCCGTTTGGCATCAATACCCTTAAAAAGAAAGAGAAATGAAAAAACATTTTGAAAACTGGAGCTTTATGCGAGTACTGCGGTTAGCATTGGGCATCCTTATTATCGTGCAAAGCGTTATTGCAAAAGATTGGCTTTTTATGGGAGCAGGTATTTTGTTTTCACTGATGCCAATATTGAATATCGGTTGTTGTGGCACATCGGGGTGCACTACGCCTGTTTCAAAAAGCAACAAGAAAGTGGAAGAGGTAAGCTATGAAGAAGTTCGCTAAAAATAATCTGCTCACAATAGTTGGCGTATTTGCAGGGGCATTGGCAGGTTATCTCTATTGGAAAACGGTCGGTTGCAATTCGGGGCAATGTGCTATTACTTCAAATCCTATTAACAGTAGCTTATACGGTTCAGTTATGGGTGGCCTTCTATTCTCAATGTTTCAAAAAAGCAGAAAAAAAACAGCATGACATTTCAGGAAATAATAAATCAGGACAAACCTGTATTGGTGGACTTTTTTGCCACTTGGTGTGGCCCCTGCAAAATGATGTCGCCAATATTGGAAGACGTAAAGCAACGTGTTGGCGAAAATGCAAACATCATAAAAATTGATGTAGACAAAAACCCTCAAGCTGCATCAGCTTATCAGGTACGTGGCGTACCCACGCTTATCTTATTTAAAAACGGGAAACCGCTTTGGCGACAATCGAGCGTTGTGCCCGCAAACGAGTTAGAAAGACTGATTATAGCAAATACATAAACTAAGAATGATAGAATATTTAAAACAGCCCTGGGCTTGGTATATAGCAGGCCCATTAATCGGCTTAACTGTTCCTGCATTGATGATTTTAGGAAATAAATCCTTTGGTATCAGCTCATCTCTACGACACATTTGTGCCTCGTGCGTGCCTGCCAACATTCTGTTTTTTAAATATGACTGGAAAAAAGAAATATGGAATTTACTCTTTGTATTCGGTATATTTCTGGGCGGAGCATTGGCAGTTAGCCTTTTGGCTAATCCCAATCCGGTTGAGGTTAGTCCTAAATTAGCACAAGATTTAGCAGGTTATGGCATTACCCATTTTAATAATCTGGTTCCACAAGACATTATGAGCTGGCAATCGCTGTTTACATTAAGAGGCTTTATAATGATGGTAGGCGGTGGCTTTTTAGTAGGTTTCGGAACTCGCTATGCAGGTGGCTGTACCAGCGGACACGCTATTATGGGATTGTCCAATTTACAACTGCCGTCCCTGATTGCTACCATTAGCTTTATGATGGGCGGTTTCATTATGGCGAACCTGATTTTGCCTTTTATTCTTTCACTTTAAGTAAAACAGAAATTAACTAAAACAAAAATGCAGCAACATATAGATACAGAAAAAGATTTAGCACAAAGAGAGCTGGACGCAATGTGCGTAAATGAAAGCCATTTACAGCACAAATGGTATCATAATTTGAAATACTTAGTTGTCGGAATTTTATTTGGCATTGTGTTCGTAAAAGCCGAAGTCATTAGCTGGTTTCGTATTCAGGAAATGTTTCGTTTGCAATCGTTTCATATGTATGGAATAATAGGAAGTGCCGTTGTAACAGGAATGATTTCCGTTTTTCTGATTAAAAAATTCAACATCAAAACCATTTATGGAGAGCCGATTAAAATTGCACCCAAAGAGTTTAATAAAGGGCAAATCTACGGTGGTTTAATTTTTGGTTTTGGTTGGGCAATTACCGGGGCCTGTCCCGGGCCGTTGTTTGCTCAAATTGGAACAGGGGCAACCGTCATTGCCGTTACGCTTCTGAGTGCTGTTGCAGGGACTTGGGTTTACGGCTATTTCAGAGAAAAGTTGCCGCATTAAATATTGTTATGGGTTAGTTTAAGAAATTGTTGCTAACAACAATAATGTAGGTCTTATTGGGCTTAATCTTGAATACAAAGCTTTACCCAATTTGAAATTTGATATATCTATGTTAGCCGAATATCCTTAACAGCACCACAAGGCTGTACGAAAACAATATCTCTGAACGTTATTCAATCAAATAGAAAATTAGAGACAATATAATGATACATAATTTGCTTGCAGGATTGCCCAAAATACACATTTTTAAAGCTGAAATGCTTTTTATATGGCTATAAACTTATTAGAAAAACAGTTTTGTAAGTTTGCAATAAAAAAAATTTATAAATGTTTAGACATAAGGGTAAAGGTCGGACTTATGCACATAATCTAAAATTAGCTTCCATATTATCAGGCGTTGCTGGCATCGTAAATATTACGGGTGTTTTAGAATTGCATACATTAACAACCAACGTAACAGGACATTTCGCTTATTTTTCTGAAGAACTTATTTTAAGAAATAACAAAATGGCTCTTGCATATTTATTTTACATTCTTTTTTTCTTATTTGGTGCTTTCGTTTCAAGCCTGATTATGGAATTGGTATCAAAATATAAACCACAAACTTCTTATGTGATACCTATATTGATTGAAGTATTCATATTTTTAGCAATTAGTACTTCAGTATTTTTTGTACCAAACGAATATCCCAAATTTTCGATTATATTATCGTCTGCTCTGCTTTTTGCTATGGGATTACAGAATGCATTAGTGACGAGGGTATCTCAATCGGTAGTAAGAACTACGCATTTAACAGGATTGTTTACTGACCTCGGAATTGAACTCTCACAGTTGTTCTTTTATAAAGACCGACCAGCAAAGATGCAGTTAAATAAAAGCATCTTCTTGAAGTTAGCTATTATTAGCTGTTTCTTTTTAGGATGTATCATAGGGGGGCTGGTTTATACGAATTTCAAGTTGCAAACTCTTTTACTCCCGGTGGGATTATTATTTTTTGCGCTGTGGTATGATCGCTTACTCTTTCGATATTATCATCTGAAAAGGAAATTTAGAAATCATCACTAACCACATTTTATTTTATATAATGCTTTTCCAATATCGTTACCAAATCTGATTGTTTATAGATTAATTTGCCTCCTATTTGTATATACGGCAAAATTTGGTCATCACGGTATTGTTGTAAAGTTCGTTTACTGATATGCAGCAGTTTGCAAATATCATCCCCTGACAAATAAATTTCTCCGTTCATTACCGGGCGAAAGTTCTCCAGTATCATTTCCGTTTGGATACGGAGCTGCTCAAACTTTCTTTTATAGTTTGCTATTTCTTCGGCATCGGTATCAAAAAGTTCCATACTCATTTGTTTTGTGTGTGGTATCAGGAGCAAGCAAACGCTGTACATCCGAAAGTTTGTAATAATTTTTTCGGTTCAATTTTGAAAAAGACAAAATCCCTTTGTCTTTGTATGATTGCAGGGTGCGTTTGGTTATGCCAAGCATGAGGCACACCTCCTGATTGTCCAGCCATCTTTCTTCGTTGAAAATGCCTACATAGGCTTTGCTCGCATCTGTGGTACGCTGTAACAGTTCATCCAGCTCTGTGGTCAGTTCTTTAAGAACTGATTTCGGTATTGCTATCACTTCCATAATCTTTTCCTCACTTTTTCATGTTAGGAAAGGAAATTAGGAAAGGTTTTAAGGTGTCTTATAAATGTGGGCGTGTTTGGCGTTGAGTGGTAAGGTTTGGCACAAAAAAATGGTACAAGCCTGTAAAGACCTATACCATTGAATAAAGTAAGTTGTTGATTATCGTGGCTTCTGTACCTCCGTGTTTTTGGTTGCTATTTCCTTCTTCTCTCTTGAATATACCCATAGCGACAATAGCCCGAAAATAATCAAAGCATAAGCTATCCATTTGCCCACACGTTCGATGAACTTTATAGCTAATGATTTTTCATAGCTTGAAAATCCTTCGGCTCCGGTAGGGCTTCGCCTGTAAAATTTCCTGCGGTTAATCCAATAACGTAACGCCAAGCCTGCTACCAAAAATATTATTCCTATGACTAATGATGATACCATAATTCTACCATTTAATTTAACAAAAACTATCCAATCCGTTATAAACAAAAATACAAAATATAAATGTGGGTGACTGCAAGGAACGACCTAAGTGTTACAAGACTGTTTTACTTTTAATGCTAACAGTTTCTCATGCATATCAGCCCAATATGCCTGCCGCTCCTTGTCACTTTCTACTGGAGGGTTGTGTTGATACGTTTTATACCAACTTGCCTGCTGAATAGCTTTTTTAAGATTGGTAACTTCAATGCATTGTCCGTTTTTATCTCTTACTTTCATCGTTGTTCAGTTTAAAAAGCAACCGCCATTGCAGACGGTCGCCCGTAGTTTTTAATTATCGTTTGGGATTATTTTTAATAGCTTCTCACTTCCAAAAAGCAAGTGTATCGCCTGTGTTAAATCAGGGTTGCAATCTTCGCTGTCTGCATACTCAATAAGACAGTGTACAGTAAACAATGAGTTGTGTCCGTCAAAGAAATGGTCTGCAAACCAATTTGGGCGTTTCCATAGTTGGCGGTCGTTTTTCTCAATTGTCTTGTGTGCATTTTCTACAAGTCTGTACCAAAATTCTGCGGTGAAAAACCCTTTTTGATGCCAGCCCTCACGAAAGGCAGTTTCATTTTGCAGAAAGTAACCGCATTGCTTTTCTATTGCGTTTTGAATGCCCTGTAACGCTTCGGGAAACAGTTTGCTTAGTAACGTTCCTTTATCCAGATTGTCCATTTTGTTTAATGCTTTCATATATGTATATTTTTTAAAGCGACCGCCTGCAAAGGCGGTCGCCTGTGATTGATTAATTAAAACTGAAAATATCTGCCCCGTTTTGTGCAAAGGCTGTGCATAAGTCAAAAGCCTTTTGTGTTTTTAGTTGTGCTGTTCCACCCATTACAATGCTTTCCAGCTTCGCTTCCCCACTCTTGTAATTGCGTACATTTTGGTAGTAACCTGTAACGGCGTTATATGCTCCGAACAATGTACCTTTGGTTGTGTCCATTTGTTGTGTGTCGCTAATCATGGCGTACGCAAAAGCATCTTCAACAGTGTTTTTAAACACAGTGGAAATTTCATCGTAGTTACCTTTTTCTAAGTGAGTTAAGGTTTCTTTGTTAGGGCATAATGCCAACTCGATTAGCTTTCTTATTTCTCTGTCCGTTACCCTTACTTTAGCCCATGTGTTGAAAATATCTTGCAACTGGTTGCTTAGAGTGTTAGCCAGCCCCATAACCTTGTGAGCATTTTCTAACCGCTGTTTAGCTCCTGCGGTGTGTTTAATGCGTACAACGTTACTCATGTTGCGAAGTGAAGCATTTAAGGTATTTTGGCAAACGATGCGGATAGGGGTAAATGCTGCGGTAATACTTCCGCTACCGTCATGGCTTGTTGTTAAGAAGATGTATTTTTCTGTAACATCATCACCGTTTCCTACACGGATGTAGTCAGGCAACTTTGCAGTGATAAATATGCGTTCTCCATTACCTAATGCTCCGGCTGTTTCATACAATATGCCATCGCCTCCACCTATAATTGCGTCAAAGAAAGCAAAGGCTTCACGGTTCTGTACGATATGGTAATCCTTGCCCACTACACCCAATACGGCATTGTTGTCGCTTCGGATATTGGCAAAGTAGTTCGGTACGTGGAGTTGATTGTCTGTTATTTCGATACCCTGTGCAGTTTCTATGATGTTTGAGCCGGTGGTGTACAGTGGACTTTTTACTACTTCATAATCCAGCCCTGCGTGTTTTATTGCTTCCTCGCTTGTGGGGTAGTCTTGTACGATTTGTCCTAATCCATGCCATGCTTTTTCTTTTACGCTAAAGAATGAATAACGTCCTGTTCTGTTGTTGAAATTTAGATTGTGTGCCATGATTTTTATTTTTTAATGATTGTTTTGAATTGATTTTTTTTGATTTATTCGGTAATGAGAGGAGGTGCTGTTTCGTTTCCCTATTACCATTTCCAATGCTGTTAATCTTCATACCTGACATTTTTTTTATTCGTCTAAAGAGCCGGAGTATGCTATGTTTCGTTTCACGAGCAGAAAAAGGTTAGTGTTTAGCCGACACAAGGTTTTGGAAAATAAATACTACCCAAAGGGTGGAGATTTTTTTCCAAACTTGCATGACCTTTTGGCGGCGTTAAGAACACGGAAATACCTTTGCTCTTGAAACGGAACAAAACGGCATACTGGCTCTTTGAATAAAAAACCGTGGAAGCAATGAAGATGGCATTGGCAATGGTTCCAGGTGGATGAAAATTCTACTTCCAATTCACAGAATATTCAAACACTGTTTTTCAATGCGTGGTTGTGAAAGCCACATAAAGGGTATTGAAAAATAATTGTGTGGGCTTATGCAGGGTTATTTTTCAATAGGCTTTATCCGAACACCCAACAAAGTTCTTTTAAGTGAAAAGATATGTGTGGAGGGCATTAAATGTGCTTTGGGGTCAGATATGGAAACAAAAAAAGCAGGACGGTAAAATCCTGCTCTTTCATTACGTTACAAACTCTTGCTATATGGCAATTTCCAATTCCTCTTTATCCATAACAATTACAGCATTAGAAATAATTTCCTCCTGCGAAACAGGCTCCGTTTGCATGGCACTAAATGAAACCTCCATTGCCTTTAGGTTTCTTGCAACAATGTCCATATCCATACCTACTTTTTCGTTAAGTATCTTGGCATAGATTTGAGTAGTGGTAATGTTTGTATGCCCCATCATCTTTTGTACGCTTTCAAGTGATGCACCTGCTGTCAGTATCATAGTGGCAAACGTGTGTCGGGCTGTATGGAAAGTAACTTTTTGTTCTGTTACAACTCCTGCGGCTTCCGTGATTTTAAGTACATGAGCATTGCAGGTAGCGTTTGACGGAATAGGGAACACAAACTCGTCCTTAGTTGTACCCAAATACTTTTCAATGATTTTCTTGGGTATTTCCAATAACCTCACATTGGAAGAAACATCGGTTTTCTTTCTGCGGCTGATAATCCATTGGTGTCCGTCAAAGAAATTCTGAATATTGCTCCGTTTCAGTTTTTTGATGTCTGCATAAGAAAGCCCGGTAAAGCAACTGAAAATAAACAGGTCACGTACAAGTTCATACTTTGGTTTGGGAAGACTGCAAAGCATAATCTTTTCTACATCCTCTTTCAGTAAGAACCCCCTGTCGGTTTCTTTCATGGTAATTTCGTAATCCTCGAAAGGGTTATTGCGTATCATACCCTTTTTCATTGCCAGCTCTACCATTCGCAATACAGGCATCGTATAAACCCAAACTGTATTGTGGGTGCATTCCTTGTCTATACGCAGGTAAAAATCAAACTCACGGATAAAGTCAGAGGTAAGCTCTTTGAAAGCCATGTCTGTTCTTAAATAGCGTAGCTGGATAAATTCGGAAAGATGGTTGTACACGACTTTATATTTGTCGTAGGTGCTTTGGGAACGTTCCTTTTTAGCAACCATCTTGGCAAAATCATCGTTGTGGGCTTGGAATACTTTTAGAATAGCTTCTTCCATAACGCCCACGCCTAAAAATGCCAGCTTCAATTTCTGTGCAGAAGCAAAGCCATCGTATTTGAGCAATTCCTCGTAATGCTTGTCAATTCGCAGGCGTACATCATCTAATTTCTTATTGGTGCTTTGTGCTTGGGTACTTTTCCCCAATACACGCCCATGTTTCAAATCCCAATTATCAGGGTGGATTTCCAGCTTGGTGCTGAAAGATGCGGGCTTTCCATCAATTGTGATGCGCCCCATAATAGCAACTGCTCCGTTCTTCTTAGGCTCGTTTTTCTTTAGGTAGAAAAGTAGCTTAAACGTTGACCTTTTCGACTGTTCCATAACTCAATTGTTTAATGTTTAAAATTAAATTTCAATGAGTTACAAGGGAAGATGAAAAGAAGTGCAAAAGACTGAAATATAATCTGTTATATCAGTCGGGGTTGGGCGGTAACCAGTAACGATTTAGTAACCTAACCCTGTCTTTTTAAGCCCAAAAACTAAAGTACAGAGACTTCCAACTTTAGCCCCGAGTTTCATAAACTACTGTGTTTGAACGGACTTCGCCGTTTTGCTTATTTTTGCTTTTATCTAATCTTTTTTTCAAAAAAAATTGCGGATGAACGATTACCGTTCATCCGCAATGATAAAAAGCAAAATTTATCCTCCTGCCTACTTAGTTGTTTTATTTACATTGTAACGCTTATCCGGCGTTCCGTCTTTCTTTAATTTCTTGTTTGCATTGTAGCGCTTATCCGGGGTACCGTCTTTTTTCATCGGTCCTTTGGTCTCTGCAGCAGGGGTACTTGTTGCTTTTACCTCTTTTTTATCTGCCGCTTTAGGGGCAGCTTTGGTTTGCTGTGCACCGGCATTCAGGCTTACGATCAGCATCAATGCCATTAAAAGTGAAGTGATTCTTTTCATTGTTTTTATTTTTTAATGATTAAAATTAAACACTAAATGATTACAAAGAAAGCAGGCACACATTAATGTTTTGTTATTATGAAAGTAAAAAAATTTACTGCCTTCTCTTCGCAAACAAGTACAGCAGGATGCTTGTTTATCGCTGTTTCTATTGCAGCACAACATTATTCTGTTTTTTCCTCGTTTACAAACTCCAAAATATCGCCGGGCTGGCAATCCAGGGCTTTACAAATGGCTTCAAGTGTACTGAAACGGACGGCTTTCGCTTTCCCGGTCTTTAAGATGGACAGGTTGGACAAGGTCAAATCAACTCTTTCAGAAAGCTCATTCAGAGACATTTTACGCTTTGCCATCATCACGTCCAGGTTTACAATGATTGGCATAATTTAAACCGTTAAATCGTTTTCGTTTTGAATGTCTATTCCTTTTTTGAAGATGAGTGCAATGATATAGATCACGGCCGCCATCAAAATAAATGCCTGGCTGTCTGCCCAGAACTGGTTCAGGCTATCGGTAGCAAAACCATGCTGCGCCATATTCTTAGCTGATTGACGGGCTATGTAACTTAAAAGCCCGATGACCAGGGTGTAATAACTGATCTGTAAGATCTTTCTTGCAACAAAGCTGTTGAAGGGTTTGGATAAATCAATTTTACTGACCAATATGATGAGCTGGTAAAATAACAGTGCTTTTAAAATTGATATTGATAATACGAAACTATACATACTGAAAAAAGCCCATGGACTATGTGCATAGAGCTGACTTAAATCCAGCTTCTGATATAGATTCGGAACAAACTCCGGTTTAAAGAGGCTGAACACAAAATTGACGATTAAGCCTCCTGCTTCAATGCATAAGCCTACGAAAATAATCCAGGCGACGATTTTCAGGCTTGTAAATACAAAATTATTTCCTTTTGACATGATCGTAAAGATTTATTCTATGTCAAAAATAATAATTATTTATTGATAAACAATAAAAATACATTCTTTAACAATAAATAATTGCATCAAGACCCTATGATCAGTATATGTCTTCTTCCGGGGCTTTTTTATACCTGAGATCACGTCCTGTATATTCATAAAGAAATACATCCAGCTCATTGAATACCCAACTACCCTGCCCTTTGCCAAATTTTATTTTGTACAGCCCGTAGTCAAACATAAAATTTCCTTCCTCGTGGATCTTCTCCACTTCTTTTTGCCGGGCATTTAATCCGAATTGGTCCCAGGAGCCGCCACCTAAAGGATGCGGTGTGTATTTTTCATTTTCAATAAAATGAAATCCGGATATTTTTTCCAGCTTAAAGGCTTTCTTTTTGGAACGAAAGATACTCTTCTCAATCACCATCAACCATTCTTTATCAACAAAAATTTCCTCTGTTTCTGTTGCTTTATTAAAGTATCTATAGCTGATTATTGAAGCACCGATGAGCATTGCCAGGCTGAAGATGCCGGCCATTATTATCCCGGAATCTAATTCGTCGATCGTTACTATAGCGCGTAACATGATCAATGCGAACAATAATCCCCCGGCTCCGCCAAAGAAGAACAGTAACCTGGACTTTTGATTGGTATTTACTTTAAAACGAATCAGCTTGCCATCTTCTTTATCGCTGATGATGAGGTTTGTTTCCAAGGTATTTTAATTTTCGGGCAAGATAAAAAAATAGATCTAAAAACAAAAAATCCTATAAGGTTTCGAAAACCTTATAGGATTGATATAAGATACGCTAAAGGCTTAGTAGCTTACTGCGGCCTTAACGATGTTCGCTACTTCACTCATGTGCACACGCTCCTGGGCCATGCTGTCGCGGTGACGGATGGTTACGGTGCCGTCTTCTTTGCTCTGGTGATCGATGGTCACACAGAAAGGTGTACCTATGGCATCCATCCTGCGGTAACGCTTACCTATTGCATCTTTCTCTTCATAGAAGCATTTAAAATGCTTGCGGCATTCTGCCATCAGTTCTGTAGCTACTTCCGGCAAACCATCTTTTTTCATCAATGGTAAAACCGCCAGTTTGATCGGTGCGATCTTGGGCGATAATTTCAATACCGCGCGGCTGTCCTGCTTCTCTTCGGTACTCAGGTCTTCTTCTTCATATGCCTCGCTTAATACGGCTAAGAAAGCACGGTCCAGGCCTATAGAAGTTTCGATCACGTAAGGAATATAGTTACCGTAAGCCTTGCCCGTTTCCGGGTCTACATCGGCATCAAAATACTGCATTTTCTTTTTGCTCAGCTCCTGGTGACTTTTCAGATCAAAATCGGTACGGGAGTGAATCCCTTCCAGCTCTTTGAAGCCCATAGGGAAGTCAAATTCTATATCACAGGCAGCATCTGCATAGTGTGCCAATTTAACGTGGTCATGATAACGGTATTTAGCCGGGTCGATACCCAGGTCCAGGTGCCATTTCAGGCGTTCTGCTTTCCAGTATTCATACCATTCTTTTTGCGTGCCGGGGCGTACAAAGAACTGCATTTCCATCTGCTCAAACTCGCGCATACGGAAGATAAAACCACGCGCTACGATCTCGTTACGGAAGGCTTTACCGATCTGGGCTATACCAAAAGGGATCTTCATACGTGCGGTCTTTTGCACGTTTAAGAAGTTCACAAAAATACCCTGTGCTGTCTCGGGACGTAAATAGATCTTACTGGATTCTTCGGCTACGGAACCTACTTCTGTAGAGAACATCAGGTTGAATTGACGTACATCGGTCCAGTTGACTGTTTTACTCACCGAACAGGCAATCTTATTATCTTCGATCAATTGTTTCAGTCCTGCGAAATCGTCTGCAGCAATGAGTTTATCTAAATCTTTCTCAAGCTGAATTGCTTTTAAGTAGTTTTCATCCTTAATAACATCTTCATCTGCAACACTGACTATATGTCCTTCATCAAGTAATGAGTCTTCACTTTTACCTCTAATTTTTTCAAATGCCTTGCGCTTAAGTTCCTCAATGAAACCTTCGATCAGGTGGTCTACACGATAGCGCTTTTTGCTATCCTTGTTATCGATCATCGGATCGCTGAAGTTATCTACGTGGCCGCTCGCCTTCCACACCTGGGGGTGCATAAAGATAGCGGAGTCGATACCCACAATATTTTTATCATTGGTCTGGGTCATCCAGCGCCACCAATAGTCTTTCAGATTTTTCTTTAATTCTGCTCCCCACTGACCATAATCATATACTGCTCCTAAACCATCATAGATCTCACTGGATGGGAATACAAAGCCATATTCCTTTGCATGGGCGATTACTGCCTGTAGTTTGTTTTCGTTTGCCATAAATTTTAATTAGCTGCTATGCTGATTAGCTAATGAGCATATATTATTTTATTAATTGCCAAAATTAATACATTTTCAAATGTTCAAATCGGCACATTTACTTCAATACAAATTGTGCGGTCCTCCTGGTCTTTTGCTCCAGTAAGACTTTCCTGCCGGTGGTCAGTTTCTGCAAAGTTGCTTCATCATAATGCCTGATGGTCAGCAGCTCTGCACGCTCATTTCTGCGCACGTTATAGTTCTGCTTCAGGTCTTCCACCAAAGGTCCTATCTTATCTTCCCGGTTGTCTACCCCGGCAACAAGGCTGATGGCCGCATTTTGCATGATGTTGATCTTCACTTTATGCCGGGCAAAGATCTCGTAAATTTCACTTAAAACGTCTTCGGTAACAAATGAATAATCTTTACTGATGACCTGCAGTAAAACCTGGTCTTTTTTGAGTACGATGATCGGGGGATAGTTTTCGGTTGCCACTTCCGGCTTGATCACGGTTCCCGGTAATGATTTATCTAAAAAGCATTTCACATACAGCGGAATGCCATTATTATGTAGCGGTTTGATGGTTTTTGGGTGGATGACCTGTGCCCCGTAATAGGCCATTTCGATCACTTCATAGAAGCTGATCTCCGGTATTTTCTGGGTGTCTGAAAACAAACGCGGATCTGCATTCAGCAGGCCTTCCACATCTTTCCAGATGGAGACTTTCTCCGCACCCAGCATACTGCCAATAAGGGCGGCCGAATAGTCGGAACCTTCACGGCCCAGGGTGGTGGAATTATTTTCATCTGTGCTGCCGATAAAACCTTGTGTCACCACGATGCCGCTGCGCTGGAATACAGGCAGGACTTTTTCCGATACTTGTTTTTGGGTGTACACCTCATCTACCTGGGCATCACGGTAGGTATTATTGGTCCGTACGATATCCCTTGCATCCATCCAGGTATTATTTAATCCCTCCTGGTTGAGGTAATGGCTGAAGATATTAGTAGACAGTAGTTCTCCCAGACTTACGATCTGGTCATACACATAATCAAAAGCAAACTGGCCGGCACCATCTACCGCCCATTGCATTTCTGTAAAAATTAATGCAAGCTCCTGTTTCAGTTGCTCCAGCTTATCTCCCTTTAATAGCCCGGCAGCATAATCAATGTGCTGCTTTTCGAGTTCTGAAATCCTGGATTTAGCCAATTCCACTTCGTTCTTTATAGCAGCATCTGCTACTAATTCTAAGGCATTGGTTGTTTTTCCTAAAGCCGATACGACAACCAGCAAGGGTTGCGCGGCATCCTGAATAATAGGCAAAAGTGCCGTCATTCGCTCCGGTGTAGCGATTGAGGCACCTCCAAATTTGTAAACTTGCAATTTTTATTATTTTAAACGGTTAACTATTCGGTTGTTGCGGGGGGCCTTCTGGTCTTGGCGGACGGTTAGGCTTATGCTGCGGTTTTCGTTTCGGTCCTCCTTCTCCTTTTGGCTGTTGATTAGGATTAGGACTCGCCTGGTTACCTGCAGCGGCTGCATTATTATTCCCCGATGGCCTGTTTTGCTGTGGCCTGGACTGCTGTTGCTGCCCTTTCTGCTGCGGCTCGCGGCGCTTGTTCGGAGTAGCATTTTGTTGTTGCTGGTCTCCTCCCTGTTGCTGCGGTCTTGGCTCTCTAGGAGGTTTTTCGCGCTGCTGGTTTTGCTGTGGTCGCTTAGGAGCAGAGCCGGCACCGCTGTTATTATTCTTCTCCGCATTTGCTTTAGCTTCAGGTCTTGGTTTCTGAGACTGGTTAGCAGTTGCTTTGGAAGGCTTTTTCTTCTTTTTATTATTTTTCTCTCCTTTTAAAGAGGATAATTGGATCTGCCCTACATCATTCACAAAGCCCATTTCTACGGTCTTGCTCACATTGCCTCTCTGGCTCACTTCCAGTTCTACCGCTTCCAGTTCTTCCGGCTTGATGCCTTTGGCATTCAATTCAATGATCTCTTTTACACGTTCAATGGTCAATGGATATTGCTTATTGCTGCCAAAAAAGCTATACCACATTAAGTTTTTGAAAATATCTTTCTTCTGCAGGTTAGCTCTGCCCTGTTCTAATTCCAGGGTATCGGCATGAGCAGGGAAGCCTTTAAGAGCATCCATATAAGTATCCAGTTCGTAGTTCAAGCAGCACTTCAAACGGCCACATTGACCGGAAAGCTTGGTCTGGTTGATAGAAAGGTTCTGGTATCGCGCAGCAGTTGTGTTCACTGTTTTAAAATCAGACAGCCAGGTACTGCAGCATAATTCTCTGCCACAGGAACCGATACCACCTACTTTGGCACTTTCCTGGCGGGCACCGATCTGGCGCATTTCTATCTTGGTCTTAAACTCAGAAGCATATACCTTGATCAGCTCCCTGAAATCTACACGCGAATCTGCGGTATAGAAAAAAGTAATCTTTTTACCATCAGCCTGCCATTCTGCCTCTGCAATTTTCATTTCGAGGTTCAGTTGCTTGGCTATGGCACGCGAGCGGATCAGGCTGTCGCGCTCTGAATCTTTATGCCGGTAAAACACATTCAGGTCATTATCGGTAGCTGAGCGTAAAATCTTTTTATCTACGGCATCTTCCTTAACACTGTATTTTTTTAATTGGAGTTTAACGAGTTCCCCGGTGAGGCTGATCTCGCCGACATCAAATCCGCCGACACCTTCCACAGCCACCATTTCCCCTTTATGGTAAATGGCATCAGAATGGTTTCTAAAGTAATCCTTACGGCTACCTTTGTTGAAACTAACTTCTATTATATTGTAAGGTTTACCGAAATCACTTAAAGGGATCTCTGATAACCAATTGAATACGTTTAAGCGATTACATCCTCCTGAACTACACCCTCCATTACTCTGACATCCGGTAGGCTTACCTCCTTCGGTAGCCACACCACAATTTCCACATCCCATAATCTTGTTTTATATATATAAATGCAGCCATATTACTATGGATTCTTCTGCATCAGAATTGTCTTGTTAAAATACAACTGACAAATTTAGTCAAAAACTGTCAATAAAGACATGCAACAACGATTAATATTTAATAAGACTATTTCACCTGAGATCTTTTACATTTTAGGTAGAATCAGATTACCTATTAATATAGTCAATTAATGACTCAGTACAAAATTGTAAATTATATTTTCGATATTTAGAAAGATTGATGAAAGATATAAAATCAATTTGATTACACACTGACGAAAAATAACGCTAAATGATAATTAAAAATAATTATCCAATACAGCCATAACAATTAATAATAAATTATACATTTACAATATTTAAAAGAACTTTATACTAGCTAATATTTGCACATTACAATTAATATAATTTAAAACTACATATGGAAAAAATTACAGTTAAAGAATTAGTTAAATTTAGAAATAAAGGCTCTCAAAAATCAAAACGTAGCTTCGCCTTAAAACTTAAAACAAGAAAGCCCAAAGAAAGAAAAGAAGAAGAAAAAAGCGGTGGAAATTATTGGAGTATTAGCAATAGTACGATTTACAATACTTTCAAATATGGGAAAGATGAATATTACGACAAAAAAATTGAAGATGTATTAGAACGATACAAAAATACCGATTCTAAAAAAGACAAAGACATGTATCAAAGGAATTTGGATATTTTGAGGAGCTTTAAAGAATTCGATATTTTAAACTTAAGACCACCTAACATTAATAAATTTGAAACAATTCATAAGTCTATAAAAATAATTACGATACAGGGTCTTCCTATATATTTAAATCCTGATTTGGTATTTAATTTTGAACAAGAAGAAAATAAGTTTATTGGAGCATTATTACTAGTACCAAAACTCCATGGATTTACAAAAGCAGACCTTGGGATTTTTTGCGAAGTTCTCTACAGTTTTTTAACGAAACATTATTCTAATGATTTTAAAATTTCAAAAGAATATTGTATTGCAATTGATACATTTAATGCATCAAAAATATCATACTTAGATATTACAATAGAAAAAAAGCCATCCTTATTGAATGCAACATTATTAGAAATCAAAAACTTGATATAATCATAAAGAATTTATTGAATTAGAAGTTTTACATTTCTATCCATCCAAGAAGTAGGAGCATCAACTTAAATTTACATTACATATGGCAATAACTTCTGTAATATTTTTTTCTTAATAGAATATTTATATACTACTTGGTAACCAAACAAAAGCAATATTTTATCAACTGTATAAATTTTAAAGAAATTTCCAAAAGAATACAAATTGGAATACAATTGAAATGCATTAAAATAAATATTTATTCATAAAACTTAGAAGGAATATTTTATTTAACTAAAATTCCGAACCTCATAATCCTTACCTGATGATCACCATTTTTTTACTGCCAGAATTTCCTTTATTGGTTTCCAACCGGTAAAAATACATCCCGGAAGTGAAGGGGTCCAGCCTGACCTGCACGGAGCTCTGCTGCGGATCAATGGATTGCTGCCAGACTACCCTGCCCGATACATCGCGGATCACCAGCCTGGCTTCAATATTCTTTTGCCCGAGCTGGTATAAAAATGTCGTCATGTTTGTAGCTGGATTGGGTACATTGCTCAAGCCAAAATCCATAACTGCATTCGGCCTTAGCCCTGAAGTATGCCTCCCAGCTTTCAGCACTTTTAATTCATCAAATTTAAACCCGGTTTCCTGTCCAAACCCATCTGAGAAAAAAACAAAGCGGAATTTTACTTTTTTACCGGCAAACTGGTCCAGTACCACACGCTCTTTTACCCAACCATTGCTTGCTCCGTCATACACCTGGAAATTGCCCTGGCTTTCTGTTCCTTTAGCTGTAAATTGTCCACACAGCTTAGTCCAGGCACCGCCTTCTTCCATGACTTCGAGTACCGTATAGTCAAATCCTTTTTCGATTTCCCATTTTGCATCAAATAGCATCAAGGCCTTGTCGGCATCCTGCAGATCGATCCAGTCAGTGCAGCTGATACTGCTGTTTGTATTAGCGGCATAGTTTCCTGCCGGGCTTTCTGCAATACTGCCTGCAGGGCTGGTAAATTCATGGGTTGTGATGCCCCAGGTGCCGGTGGATTCAAAACCGCTCATGGAATTACCGTCTGTATAGAAGGCTATTTGGGGATTTCCGTAAAGCGTGGTAATGGTATCTGTTTGTTCGGCACCAGAGGAATGGGTCCATTTGAGGGCAAAACGCACCTGGTCTCCCTGGCTTATATTACTGTTCAGTTGTATATCAATAGAATCTCTCCGGATTACATCAATCAGCGGATCCTGGATCACTACCGGGCTGCCTACGCTCACAATATTATTGGAGACGGGCAAGAGGGAAACGGTATAAGCTCCGTTGGTAAGACCAATTCTTTTAAACTCGAAAGGAATGCGGGTAGTGATCGCCGGGATGCTGAGATCCAGGCCCGATTTCAGTTCGGCAAAGGCTCCGGCCAGCCATGCAGCATACAGGTTCTGCTGCATCGTGTTTTTAGCAATGGGAATAATACGGGATTGCATGGGCCAGAAACCATCCGACAGGCTACCTGCTTCGGGGGTCAGGGCAAAGATCTTGCCTTTTGAAGCCTGCTCGTCATACATCCAGCCATCGCTGTCCCCATTAGTCGCATACCCTACCGTCTGGTTGGGCGTACCGGTATTAAATCCGCTGCAAAGCGACATCTCATGGGCCAGGCAACTGAATGTTGCAGAGTCCGGGGTCAGGAGATTGGGCAGATGGGAATAGGGATAGATCAACAGGTTGCTGAAGGTATGGGCATTTAAAGCTAGCACAAACTCACGGGAATTACAGAAATCACGGATCGCCCGGGTCTCGTTTTCAGAAAATGCTGCGGTACCCCTGTAAGTATCTGAGGAGGGCTGAGGGGAAGAGCCTACATTATCATAGCCCCAGAAGGAATTATAATTACGGTTTAGGTCCACGCCAAAGGTATTCCCGTTGTTTCTCCTGTTTTTGCGCCACATACCACCACCGGCAGGATCGGTCGTTTGATTATAAATATAGCCATCCGGGTTCACACAAGGCACAAAATAAAGTTCCCGGTTATTGAGTAAATAGGTCACATCTGCATCTGTACCATATTGTTCCAGTAAATACCACATATAGAAAACCAGTTGTGATAAGGATTGGGCTTCACGGGCATGGTGCAGGGCCGTGTACAGCACTTCGGGCTTATTACTCTGGTCTACATCGGGGTTATTGCTGATGCGCACATAATACACCGGCCGCCCTTCTGTAGAATTTGTAGGGCTGACAGCCTGCTTCACGGAGACCAGGCCCGGGTATTTCACGCGCATACTGTCCAGTATATTGAGTAACTCCGTATAGGTATAGAAACCACCCATAGACCCTAAGGTAAAGTTTGCAGGCGTGGGATAATCCGTACATTTAAGGCAGCCCAGCTCATCTGAGGGACGTTCTGCCACTTTATCCCGGTTGCGTTCGGCATAAAATCTACCCACATCTTCGATCTGTACTTCAAAGGGCAGGCCCAGGGAACGTACCTCTGACAGTTCGCTATCTGAAAAGTCTGAAATAAAATAGTGATCTTTTTTAAGGATACCATGGTCAATGGCAATCCCTTTCTCGCTCATTCGCTTTAAGCCTTCGGTACCCGTCATGACTTTGACCCGGTGATATTGCTCCTGTGCATATGAATTACAAACAAGCAGCAGTAATGCAAGGGCCAAAACAAATGATCTCATATTAAATATTTAAGCCAAAAGTAATATAAAATCTCCAACAAATATCCAGGTCAACCAAAGCGGATGTATCTTTATTTCAACACGAAGCGGGCTTCCACAATTTCTTCAATTTTGATCTGCTCAAATTCTATCCCGGTGCCCTCCAGTCCACTCTCGTTTCTCACCATCATCTTTTTAGTAGCGTAGGTCTGCTCCGGGTTACCATATTTTTGTTCAAACGCAGCGCTGTAATTACCTACATATAGCGCAGCACCCACCGTTTGTCCCAGGGGTGTGGTAAGGGCCACTGCCTTTGCCTTGGCATTTTTAATCGCCTTCGTCCTGCAGGCCATTTGAATATTGATGATATCAGTATGGCTGATCTTGCTGACCATGGCATTGGCTATTTTTGCCTGCTCTAAGGTATTGAAAAGTTTATTCAGCATCTGCCCGTTAGTCACTTTCACCTGGTAGGTCTTGGTCTTCACAACCTTTGTGGTAAAGTTCACCCAGCTGAATTTACTGTTGAAGCTTTTGGTCACCAGGTCTTTGTCTGTATTGATGCCCATAGCCTTTAAAGCACTGATCAGTTTTTGCTCCAGCTCTTCTATTGATTTTTTATCTTTTGTATCACTCTCCGAGACGATCACGTCTACAAATATTTCATTGGGGGTGATCAGGGTATCTCCCAGCCCATTTACGTCAATATAAGGCTGATCGATAAAGTTTTTAGTGGTTTGCGCGTTTAGGGATAAGGACAGGATAGTCCCGCCCAGCAGGAAAAGAATTGACTTCATCATCATGATTTGTTTTGCAACAAAATAAAAACATCGGAGCACTATGCAGTAGCTCCGATGGGTGAAATCTTATCCTGAGTTGGTAAAATAAAGCGCTGGCTTACTTAGCGCGCTCATACTGCAGGGGCCAGGCCTGCTCTTCACCTAAGGCTTTTGCAGCTTGTAAGGGGAAGAAGGGATTGCGCAGGAGTTCACGGCCCAGGAAGATCAGGTCTGCCTGACGGGCTGCCAGGATCTGCTCTGCCTTCTCCACTTCTGTGATGAGCCCTACTGCTCCTGTGGCTATTCCGGCCTGGTTTTTAACGGCATCGGCAAGCGGCACCTGGTAGCCGGGGCCTACCGGGATCTCTGCATGACGTGTATTGGCCGCAGAAGAGCAGTCCACCAGGTCTATACCTTTATCTTTTAATACTTTTGCCAAGGCAACGGAGTCTTCTACCTGCCAGCCTGCTGCACCCAGCCAATCGGTAGCCGAGATGCGCACAAAAACCGGGAGATCTACCGGCCATACTTCATGTACGGCATCAATAATTTCCATCAGGAAACGGATCCTGTTCTCAAAACTTCCGCCATACTCATCGCTGCGCTGATTGCTGAGCGGGGAGTAGAATTCATGGATCAGGTAACCATGTGCGCCATGAATCTCGATCAGCTCATAACCTGCCTCCAGTGCTCTTTGGGCAGCAAGTTTAAAGGCCTGGACAATCTCCCGGATCTCTGAGCGGTCCAGCTCATGAGGGATCATATCGCGCTCATGAAACGGGAGCGGAGATGGTGCTACTGTTTGCCAGCTATTTTCCCCTTCCTGTATCTGCCAGCCTTTGTTCCAGGACACTTCACAACTTGCCTTTCGGCCTGCATGGGCCAGTTGAATACCCGGAACGGCCCCATGTGCCTTGATCTGTGCGACTATTGGTTTATAGGCGGCCAACTGGGCATCATTCCAGAGGCCCAGGTCGGCATAGCTGATCCTGCCTTCGGGCACTACGGCAGTTGCTTCCTGGATAATGAGGCTTACACCACCCACGGCACGGCTCACATAATGTTGCTCATGCCATTTATTGGGCAAGCCGTCCACTGCCGAATACTGGCACATAGGCGACATCACGATCCTGTTTTTTAAGGTAATACTTTTAAATGTTATAGGGGAAAAGAGTAAAGACATAAATAATTAATTAGAAAAGTAAAATACAACAATGCGTTCAGACAGGCAAAGGTAACAAGGGGTAAAGAAAAAGCGAATTTACCCGAGGGATAAATTCGCTAATTATTATACAATATTTGCTTGAAAAGCAGGATTATTCTTCTGAATCTGCCACAATCGTCAGTCGCACACGCTCCGTAGAGTTCCGGTACATTTTCAATATTTCTGCTTCATATTCTCCGATACGGAAGATATCTCCTTCTTTTTGCTCACCACCTTCAAACAGTTCTGCAATCAGTCCGGCAAGGGTATCGTAATGCTCGCCTTCTTCCAGGCGGTAAGGCAGGTATTTATTGATATCAAAAAGAGAATGGTGTGCTTCAACAATATACACATTTTCGTCCACCTTCTCTACAATCGGCTTTTCATTATCGTATTCATCCTGGATCTCACCCACCAGTTCTTCCAGGATATCTTCCATGGTAACGATACCTGTAAGTTCCCCGATCTCATTGGTAACAACGGCCATATGCAGGTGTTTACGCTGAAACTCTTTTAAAAGGTTTTTGATCTTCGTCGTTTCTGTGATAAAGGTGGCTTTCCTGAGGATCGGTGCAATTTTCAGGTCGCCTTCAGCGGCCAGGAGTCTTTTTACCAGGTCTTTGGTATAGACCACTCCTTTAATATTATCTAAAGTTTCTTCGTAGACCGGGAAGCGGGTATATCCTTCCTGGATGGCAAAATCAAGGGCCTCTTTTACGGTACAGTCGATTTCTATAGCAGAAATATTTTTACGTAAGGTCTGGATATTAAATACCCTGCGATCGTCAAAGTCAAACACGTTCTGGATGAGGTCGCGCTCGGAGTCTTCAATGGCACCACCTTCAGAGGACTCTGTGATGATCATTTTCAGTTCTTCTTCTGAGTGGATCTCTGAGCCGTGGATAGGTTTGATGCCAAACATTCTTAAAATACCATTGGCCAGACCGTTCATCAACCAGATCAATGGCCGGAACACAAAGTAGAATATCCTTAGTGGCCAGGAGATGTACAGGGTGGTCTGCGTAGGGAAGCGAATAGCTAAAGATTTGGGAGCCAGTTCACCAAAAACGATGTGTAAAATGGTGATAATGGCAAATGCAATAGGTATGGCAGCTTTGGCAGCGGCGGCAGGAGAAATATTCATGCCCACCATATCAAAGAAGTTAATGATGAGTGAGGTCATCACGCTTTCACCCACCCAGCCGAGGCCAAGTGAAGCTAATGTGATACCCAGCTGTGTGGCTGCGAGATAAGAATCTAAACGATTGACGATGCTTTTGGCAACATTAGCGAGTGATTTGTTAATATCGGTACGCACTTCGATCTGGGAAGCCCGCACTTTGACGATAGCAAATTCTGCTGCTACGAAAAAGCCATTAAGAAATACCAAAAAAATAGTGAAAAAAAGTTTCCAGGCGGAAACGGTAGCTTCGGGATCAATAGTTAAAAATACCGAGGGAGGTATGTCAGCAATCATTTAGATGTAAAAAATAGTAAGGAACAAAAGTAGGAATATTCCGTCAGCCCCCCAAAAATACTTATTAGGATAAATCAATTATAACAATATATTGATTTACTGTGACAAATAATGGATTATATTAAAAAGATACCTAATCCATCTACCAGTTCCCTGGTTAAACAATATATACTTAAAAACCGCTTTGTGCCAGTGCACTGAAGTCTACCGGGGGCGTTTCGTCATTTCTTTCTAAAATAAAGTTATTCCTACCCTCTCCTACCAGGAGCTGGATAAATTTTTGCTGCACCATTTCCAGCATGGCCAGGAAAGTAAAAATGGCCTGGTAACGGTCCTGCATCTGCTCGAACAGCTCTTCAAAACTGGATTTTTTCTTGTCTTTTAAATAATCGTTCAGGAAGGTACGCTGACTGTCCATAGAATAGTTGTACTTGACGATCACGTGCTGGGGTTTGCTGTTACGTTCCTGGAACTTTTTCATCACACGTTCAAAGGTATTGACCAGCTTGTACATAGTCACGGTCTGTATCTCAGTGCCCTCGGCATATTGATGGCCCAGTGCATCCAGCTCTGCTTTTACATTCCCCCTCTTTTGCATGGTGAGGCGCTCTGCTTCCAGCAAGGCCATCTGGTCTGCGGCCTCTTTAAAGCGCTTGTACTCCAGGAGTTTGTCTACCAGTTCCTGGCGCGGATCTATTTCATTTCCGGCAGCATCCAGCTCTCTCCGGGGCAGCAGCATTTTGGCTTTGATGCGCATCAGGGTTGAGATGAAGAGGATAAACTCGCTGGCCATCTCAATGTTTAAAACTTCCAGTTTATGGATATAGTCTAAAAACTCCTGCGTAAGGTTATTAATAGGAATATTATAAATATCCAGCTCATCCCGTTCTATAAAGAACAGCAGCAAGTCAAATGGTCCCTCAAACTGGGGCAGTTTTATGAAATAAGCTTCCGACATCGATCCAAAACTACATTATTTTTTATTTATTTCTTTTTGAGGCCTTCCAAAGGAATATTTCCTGTTTCCTTTAAGGCATCAAAACCGCCTAATATATTCCTCACGTTATGGAATCCCTCTTTCTTCATGATGGAGCAGGCCACCACGCTTCTGTAGCCGCCACCGCAATACACATATATATTGCTGTCCTCGTCTAATTGAGCGATCTGTAATGGATTGATGATCTGCGTTAAGGGCAGGTTCTCTGCATTTTTCACATGGCCGCGGTCAAATTCTTCTACGCTGCGCACATCAACTAGCATCAGCTTAGGATCAAAAGGCAGGTCCAGGGCCAGCTCTTCTGTAGTCACATCGATGACCATATCTATTCGCTTACCTGCCGCCTGCCAGGCTGCAAAACCTCCGTCGAGGTGTCCTTTAATGTTGCTATAACCTAAAGTCTGCAAGGCCTCATAGGTATCGGCGACATCTTCTGCTTCTGCCACGAACAGCAAAGGCGTATCTGTAGGGATCAATGCAGAGATCCACTCAACAAAATAATTCCCCAAACCCAGGCTTACCGATCCCGGTACAAAACCTTCTGTAAATGCCTCCGTTTGTCGTGTATCAATAATTAAGGCCTGGTCCTTTAATTGTTCAAACTGTGCTACACTTAATGCATTCATATACGCTTCAATATGTTTTTAATAAAATTAATGATTCAAAGAACGCAAAGTTAGTCCTTTTAAAAAGAGTCCTTAACAATTACTTAAATAAGCATATAATCAATATATTTGTTGGCAAATTTTTAACCAAATTAATAATCCCATGACTAAATTTTATGCTAAATGGCTCTTGTTGCTGGCGATTGCATTCCTTTCGGGAATTGTGGCCAAAGCACAATCCAATCAATACCTGCACTTTGACGGTGTAGACGATTATGTTTCCTTACCTAATGCTACAGCTCCTCTGAACGGCTCCACCACCATCACGATGGCCGGCTGGTTTTATACAGATGCACTGGTGTATGGCCAGGGCATGATGAGTATCCGCGGCGGTGGTAACGGCAGCGGCGAAATGTACATCATGCAACTGGATAATGGTAAGCTGGAATGCCGTGTGGTGACCACTACCGGCCTGAAGCAGGTAGCTACTGCAGCAGGAGTGATCCAGGCCGGGCAATGGCAACATATAGCCTGGGTATTCAATACCAATACGATTCAATTATACATCAACGGAACATTGACGGGCAATGCTACTGCTTCCGGGACCTTCCAGTCTACGGACAAGCCGTTCACCATCGGCAGAAGTATCGCTTCTAATTACAGCTTCTACTTCGGTGGACGTGCCGATGAGGTATCACTTTGGAATAAAGCATTGACACAAACGGAGATCCAGAATATGATGAGTAATGAGCTTTCGGGCTCAGAAGCCAGCCTGGTATCTTATTATAAATTCAACCAGGGCTTCCCGGGTGGCAATAATACGAGTATCTCTACTCTGCTGAGCGAGAATGGTGCGCTGATGAATGCCAACCTGAACAATTTCAGCTTAAACGGGAATACGTCCAACTTCAATGGTACGCTGCAAAGTGGCGCACAGGTAATCAGCTTCCCGCTCATCCCTAGTAAACTGACTACAGACCCGGCATTCCAGCTTAATGCAATAGCCAGCTCTAACCTCCCGGTCAGCTATACGATCGTTTCTGGTCCGGCGACGGTAAGTGGTAATACGGTAAGCCTGAACGGTACTGCCGGGACGGTGGTCGTAAAAGCCAGTCAACCGGGCAATGGCACCTTCAATGCGGCCCCTGATATTACAGTAAGCTTCGAGGTGCTGGACCCTGCCAATGTATTGGTCAACAGTGTGGTCACACACCCGCTGGCCGGGAATGTCTATGCCCCTAACCTCACACCGGTACTGGTAGCAGTACGTGCAGCTATCGCCTTCCCGGACCTCTTCTCTGTACAAAGTGTTACGGCAACAGTAGATGGTACCAATGTCCCGATGACCCATCATGGCAACGGTTACTACACTGGATGGTGGACTCCGACTACTTACGGCAATCACCATATCATTATTACGGGTACTAACAATCATAATGCCAGCGGAACGACTACGCTTGACTTCAACCTGGCGCAAAGCGCAGGCAGTGTAACGATCACGGGTATTAACCAGGCCTGGGTGAAGGATGACATCCCGGTAGTGATCCAGGAATCTGAACTGCCAAGCCATATAGGTGCTTATGATAAGATCGTAGGTAAGCTGGTGATTGAATGTCCTACAGGGGGCTGCGATCCCTGGGATCGTGTGTCTAGTGTAGAAGCGCAGGGCAAAAACGGGGAATGGTATGAGATCATCCGCTACCTCACGCCTTATGGAGTTGCCTGCCAGAGCGAAATTGACTTAACCGACTTTGCCTCTCTTTTATTAGGTAAAACAAAATTCAGGATTACACTGGGTACTCAGGGCAATGGATTTTTATATACGCTGAACCTTGAATATCGTGCAGGTACCCCTGCCAATGCTTATTCCAAGATTCATAAGCTCTGGAACAATACTTACCAGTTTGGCGATATGGGCAACCTGCAACCTTATGAAGTACTCACGGCGAGATTGAATCCCAATACTCAGGCTGCAAAAATAAAATTAGTGGCTACAGGTCATGGCTGGGGTAATAACAATACCGGGAATGCTGCAGAATTTCAACGCAATATTCACCATATCTGGGTGAACGGTGCACAGACCTTTACGCATGACAACTGGAACATCTGTAATCCTAACCCGGATGGGTGTAGCCCGCAAAACGGGACCTGGTACCACAACCGTGCAGGATGGTGCCCGGGAAGCATTGCCCAGTTCTTTGATTATAATTTAAATAGCTTTAATGACTCTGTTAAGCTGAGCTATATCCTGGATCAAAGTTACCAGGACCTCTGTCACCCCAACAACCCGAACTGTATTAGCGGAACGACTTGTGCCGATTGTAATGACAATTTCAACCCGCACCTGGTCACCAGCTCTTACCTGATCGCCTATGCCAGTCAACCGACAGATGGCACGGTGAATATACCTGGATTGAAGGAAGCGGCTTTCCGCCTCTACCCTAACCCGAGCAGCGGCAAATTCTTTGTGGAATTTGGCAGCGCTTTGGCGGTAGCCGGGAAAATAAATATTTATGATATTGCAGGAAGGATCGTGCACGCACAAGACGTAAGCAAAGGAAGCACCAATATCGCGGTGCAACTTAAAGGTCAGGCTGCCGGGATCTATATCGTAGACCTGATTCAAAATGGCCAAAAGTCATTCAGCAGAAGAGTCGTGATCGAATAAACAGAATTGAATCTATTCCAAAACAGTCCGGAGATCAGCACCTTAAGGTGCTGATCTCTTTTTAATAGCTAATGTTTAAATAAAACCTATTTTTGCTCCTTAAAATCCCGAAACATGATTGGCAATCTGATAGACTTCATTCTACACATCGACAAACATCTTATTGACCTGGTAGCCGAATACCATTACTGGATCTACTTAATCCTGTTCCTGATCATTTTTGTGGAAACAGGTCTTGTCGTGATGCCTTTCCTGCCGGGCGATTCTTTACTGTTTGCCGTGGGTATGCTGGCTGCCCAGGATGCAGCTTTGGATATCATGACGAGTATCGGGATCATGTTGCTGGCCGCTATACTCGGTGATGCCTGTAACTATATGATCGGTAAATTTGCAGGGGATAGATTTGTCCGGATGAGGCTGTTTGGGAAACAGCTGGTAAAGCCGGAATATATAGATAAAACGCATGCCTTTTATGCCAAACATGGCCCTCAAACTATCATCATTGCCCGCTTTGCACCTATCGTAAGGACTTTTGCTCCTTTTGTTGCCGGCATCGGCCATATGAAGTACCGTACTTTCCTGACCTATAATGTTATCGGCGGGGTGATCTGGGTAGTAGGCTTAACGCTTGCCGGGTATTTCCTGGGTGGATTCGAGATCATCAAAAACAACTTCGAGAAAGTAGTGCTGGGCATTATCGCGATCTCTGTGATCCCGATCATTGTAGGACTTTTCAAAAACAAGAAGGAAGCTAAAAAAGAAGCGGAGCAAATAAGTAATGTACCTGATTAATAGAGTACCTTAAAGCTGCCCGGGACAAGGAGCAGCAACTATTGTAAAGGTTTATTGTAAACGTCTCTATCATGCACATACAATTCTTCAAACCGGAAAGCGCCTTGCTGAAGGATTATATTGAAGGATATTATTTCCTGGCTCATGATGCTGCGGAGCCTGCAACCGCTTATCTTACTTTCCCGAATAATTTTGCTATTCTCTCGGTCTGTGAGCAGGTGAGCATTCATTACGATGCACTGAATGTAAGCGTAAGCGGAGGTCCGGAAGGGAATTTCGCCTCTGAACTGATCTGCCACTTCAAGACTCCGGCCGCCATCACTTATGAAGGCCAGATCAATGAAATTACCTTTTACTTCAAGCCTTTGGGCTTAAATGCATTTTTACCACAGGCTTTATCTGCTTATACCTCGGCCTATTTCAGCTCCTTTGATCCTTATGAAGATTTCAGGCCTTATATGCAGCTCATTTTAAAAGAAAAGGATCTGGATAGGCGCAGGGAGATGATAGAAGCTTACTGGATCAAAAAATTCCTGGGCTTTTCACATCCGGTATTGCAGGCCGTCACAAAAGACCTTTTGCAAAAAGACACGCGCGGGCAACTGGAGCAAATTGCCCAAAAGTACTGTACCAACCGGCAATATATTCATGAGCAGTTCAAGCTGCATTTATGTAAAACACCTGCCGAGTTCAGGAAGACACAGCGGTTTCGCGAGACCCTGATCGGCAGTATTGACATGAAAAGGAGAGGTGATAATCTTACTGCATTAAGTTATGATGCCTTGTTCTATGATCAGTCGCACCTGATCAGGGATTTCAAATCTTTTACGGGCATGACCCCTAAAAAGTTCCTGGAGTCGATCTCCTTCCAGGAAGGTGCCATGATCAACTGGCTCTATCTCTAGTATTGCTTACATTTTTACAATTTTTGCCCGATGCTGCCTCCTAGATTTGCTTTTAATAAAATCATTAAAGGTATGCGACAGCTTTTATTACTCTGCCTTGTGCTTATGGGGCATCTGCTCTTTGCCCAGCCGGCTAAAACAACCAATAGTACGGTACTGGTTAAGGAAATACCGGCAAAAGCATTCCGCGGACAGGATTTTAAGATTTCTGTACAGGTAAAGCTGGACAGCAGGGATACGCTTGGCGCTGCTACGGTCTCTACTATGCAGGTAGGCAAAAGCGACTGGGATTTTATAAAAGGCAACAATCCGGGCGCTACTGCTCCCGGGGACGGGCAATGGCATCCTCTGAGCTTAAACGGCCAGGTCAATCCTGCTGCGGAGAAAATATGGATCTATATGGTCACCAACGGAAACGGGGATTTTTTCTTTGACAATATCGTAATGCACATAAAAAGTAAAGAGGGCAACTGGCAGGAGATAAAAGTGCCCAATGGGGATTTTGAGCAAAGTACTACCGCTCAGCCTTTAAAGGGATTGAAGAATGTAAAGTCGGCACAAAAAATAACCGGCAACAGGTTTACCCTACCTAAAGACAGTGCCGTTTCACACAACCAGGTGCTGCATATTCATACGGAAGGTGGCATTAAAAGTGATCAGATCATCTATGGCTATAATAAGCAATCTGGTAGTTATATTAACACTGAGGGTGCGGCTATTTATTATGAAGTGTACGGAGCTGGGCCACCCTTGTTGCTCTTACATGGTAACGGAGGCAGCATCAATAGTTTTGCGGCTGTAATACCCGGGCTGGCTAAGCATTATAAGGTGATTGCCGTGGATACACGGGCGCAGGGCAATAGTAAGGATGATGGCCGGCAGGCTTTCACTTATGAGTTATTTGCCCGGGATATGAAGACATTATTGGATAGCCTGGGGCTTAAAGATGTAGCTGTTGCGGGCTGGAGTGATGGCGGCATCATCGGTTTGCTGCTGGCCAGTAAATACCCGGAATATGTCGGCAAGCTGGTCACTATGGGGGCCAATCTTAATCCTGATGATACCAGTATCAGCGCATCTATGTTGCAGCAAATCAGGAAAGACATTTTAAAAATAGAGAAAAGAAATGACCCCGAAGAACGCACTATTTTAAAGCTCATGCAACTCATGCTGGCCGAGCCGCATATAGATCCTGCCTCACTACGGCAGATTACCGCTAAAACGCTGGTGATGGCCGGGGAGAAAGATGTGATCCTGGAACAACATACCCGGCTCATTGCAGTAGCTATACCGGGTGCTGCACTAAAGATCCTGAAAGGTCAATCTCATTGGGTGGTGAACGAAAACCCGGAATTATTTACCCGGGAAGTCCTGGATTTTCTTTTAGAGTAATCTATATAAGCAGGAATTCCCCTAAATTGACTCAAATCAAAAACCTGAAAGAAATTTTAATATGTATTGATAAAATAGATAAATTGCCTATATTTAAAGATAATTTTAAAATAATATCATGGATTATGTGGCATATACTGCCGGATTATCTATCCTGATTTAATTTTTCACAAAAAATATAGTATTGCACCGGCAACATGTGCTAAGAAATAGCTATTTTTATAGCATAAAATCAATCAAAACTAAAAAAGTAAAAATGAAGAAATTAATATTGGCTCTTGGAGCGGTTGGAATGCTGAGTACTGCTGCTCTGGCTCAAGATAAAAAAGAAGCAGAATTAAAAACAGATTTATTAAAAAATGCAAGAACTGAACTTGTTGATCAGTTAAAAACAATGGGTCTGGAAGAAGCTAAAATCACTCAATTTGCAGATTGCTATATTGCTGATTTAGATAAAAATTTATCTTATAAAGAATTAAAAGAATTAGATGGCGTTTCTGAAGGGGCACAACCTTCTGAAGACTTACAAAAAAAGCTGATGACTTTAGGTCAGGAGTGTGCTAAGATCTTAGAATAATCTTTGCCTTAAATAATTTGATATAAAAGCCGGGACTGCAATAGTCCCGGCTTTTATATTGTTGCCGCACTCCGGTAATAATAAAGGCTATCCCGGATAAGGATAGCCTTTACACCATTGTTACGGGTTAATTATTTTACTGCAATATATTTTGACATTAAAGCTTCAATCGCTTTTTGACGTGCAGCACCGGTAAGATTCTTTTGTTCTACCTCATCTAATGCTTCATACAGCAATTTACCATCCACATCTTTGGTCAGGTTCAACGTAGACGCTTTTGCCATTTTGTTGTCCCATACTGCTACTACTTCTTTCCAGAAAGCAGCTTTCTCTGCGGTCCAGAATTTTTTAGCCGCATCACATTTGCTGTCTGCAACTTTTACATAGTTGTTGTACCCTTTTTCATAGGCTAAAACTTCATCCTTACCGCCTTTACGAACGATCTTACGGTTATCCTGCTCATGCATGTAGCCATTTCCGTTGATGGTTAAACGGTTGGTACGCTCCATTACATTATAGTCATCACGTTTGGTATACTCTCTTCTTGGCAAAGGAGCATCTGTAGTATTTAACCAGTAAACAGCGTTATTATTTTCTACCCAGCGTGAAGTACCCTGATAGCGAGGGGCATCATCCACTTCCCAAACAGTTTGGGTCCAGGTTCCTTTTACTTGCTCCGGCTTAGCTGCAGGTACTTTTTTCCAGGTTTGATCACCGGCAAAGGTCCACAGGTTAGCGTTTTCATAAGTCCAGTCTTCTCTCCAGTGCTTGATCACATGACCACCTGCAACCAGGATATGTTGAATCACTACTTTTTTATCTGTTTTCTCGATCGGTAAAGAAAGTTCTACTACTGCTTTATTGTTCAATTTTCCTGCTTTGTACTCATTCGCCGTATCATTGGTAAAAGTCTCTGCGTAGTTGAAGGTTACTTCAAAGCATCCGCAAAGGTCTTCAATTGCTTTAACGTCTGTTTTGCTTTGTGCAAAAGAAGTAGCAGCTGCTGCTGAAAGTAATCCGGTAACAATCAAATTTTTCATTTTTCCAGTTTGAAATTTATATGTGTTTATGTTTAAAATTATTTTAGTAGTGCGTATCTCAGTTCAGGCTTACCCCGGGTACCGCTGTCTTCGGCAGTGAAACTCAGGAATTTTAATTTGTAATAGTTCCCTTGTGTATCCCTCACAATGTAAAAACGTCTTTTATTCACACCGACACTCGTCACTCCGGGAGCAGCTGTCTGACGCCAGTTGGCACCTATGGCCCAACGGTAGGTATCAAATGTTTCTGCCTGTGCATCGGCTAATGAATAAGCATCGTAAGCCTGTGTAGCCCCGGCTTCATTATCATACTTTTTCTCCACCGTTTTCACTCCGGACAGGTAATTCACCCCTACCATATCGGAAAAGATATAGGCCGACATTATAGTGCCATTAGGCGTTTCATAAATAGAGGTGCCCCAAACGATATCCCAGTTGAACTTTGCAGGCTCTGCTGTAGCCAGCAATCCGTTGTCGAAAGAAACATATTTAAAGTTAAATTCTTCGTCTTTGGCAATGGTAGCGGTCTGGTAATTATTTTCATTCAGCTTAGACCATTTTACCTGGTAGTCTCCGTTCTCCGTAAGGCTGAACTGGGCTTTGATCATATCTCTGCGCGGTGTACCGCCCCCGGTCCCCCGGCCGATCACCACCACTTTACTTGCAGTAGCGGTTATCTCAGGAATGACTGTTTTATTGAGGTCTCCTGCAAGGTCGTCTACCTTAAGAAAGGTAGCAGGATTAGGATCTGTGATGTCTACTTCAAAGGTCTCTCCGCTGACATCAGCAGCAGTCACAGCATCCAGGTCGGTTTTATCTACTACTACAGCCATAGCAGCGGTAGTATTATTGATCATAACACGGTTTTGATTACCACAATAGAAAGCAAGGTCCCAGTTCGCCCTGATAAGCGGAGTTTGCAGATCTTTGCTAAAGTCAATAAAGACCATATTTCCTGCAGAAGTGCCCGATTCACTACCCACTAAACCGTTTATCTCTATAGTATTACCTGGTGAAGCCGGTGGTAAAACTATATTTTCCAGCTTACTTTTATCACAAGCCATCATCAGGCATAGCGCCCCGGAAAGAATCAACAATTGCTTCATGACAGTTATTTTAATTGGTTATTGAAATTGTAACTTAATGTAGCGAAGAAAGAACGGCCATAACTGAAGGCTAAGTTCCCGGTTCCGCTATGCACCCCACCCGTGACTGCAGAGTTCGCCAGATCTGTAACATTTAATAAATTCCTGACCCCAAGAGCCACATTAAAACTTGAGTTGACACGTTGCTGCACATTAAAATCCAAAATATTGTAAGCAGCGGTTTTCCCTAATACCAATACATCTTGTCCGTTAGCATTTTCGGCAATATTGTATACTACTCTTTGTCCTGTAAATTTGTAGAACAAATTCAGCCTGGTTTTGGTCGCCAGGATATTATACATCATTTCAAGATTTACCTCAGGGTACCAGTTAAAGGTGCTTGTCTGATTCCTAAATTCTTCTACTGCAGATACCTGGTTGTATTCACCCAGGATCATACCTCCCAGGCGCCATTCGACTTTTGGTGTTACAAATCTGTTGGCTAAAGAAAGTCCCGTAGTCCGGTACTTTTCATCATTTTTTAAGACGAAAACGTTAGAACTATCGTTTCCGGATTCATTAGGCAGTCTCATTTGTGCATAAATGATCCTGTTATTGTAGAAATTATAGAAATAGCTTAATTCTGTAGAGTAAAACCTATTTTCTTTAAATGGTTTTCTATAGGTAAAAGAAGCATTAAAGCTATTAGAATTTTCTGCTTTAAGGTCCTCATTACCTCTTAGATCATGATTGGAATCCTTGAAGATGAAATACAATTCCCGGATTGCAGGTGCTCTGTAGCCTTGTGCATAAGAAGCTCTAAGAGAAATATTATCATTTACCTGGTATAAGGTATTTAAAGAAGGAATAAGTGGTGGCGCATCATATTTCGAGTTTTTAGTGAAGCGCACTCCCGGCCGGATATTGAATTTATCAAATGGTTTATACTCCAAAGTCAGGAATCCTGCAAAATTGGAGATACTGGGCTCACCAACGATCCTGGCTCCGGAGGCTTTGTCATAACTATACTCAATACCTGGTTGGATACTCAATTTTTTAGAATAAACATATAATAGAGAAGTTCTCCAGTTAGCGGAATAGAGTTGTGCAGTATCGTGTAGCCCTTCACCGACTGCAGGTGTGATTGTTTTGTTAGCATAATCTAACTGATCACTCTTGGTATAACGCCTGTAATCTGTATAGCCTACGCTGGTATTTAAAAACCATTTATTATTCCAGTTATGGTTATGTTGCAATTGATGCGCCATACGATCTGTGCTGAAAAATTGGTTAAGAGCACGACTGTTGTCCAGATTAATAGGTTGTTTTGTAACAATGGCTTCGCGCAAATAATCATTGCGATACATAATATCCCAGTTTTCACCGCGGTAACCTACCCTCAATGAAGGTAATATCTGCTCTTTGGGTTTCCACTTATGGTCCCGGTTGTATATATCCGGTCCCCAGCCACCAAAATCGTAATGCATCACACTGGCAAAAACATTGAGTTTCCCATTATCCCAGCTTCCGCTTAATTGTTGTGTATGTAATCCTTTTCCTGTACCGAAGCCATATTCTTTACCTGCAGTTTCCTCATTTACCTGTGCATTAAGCTGGATTGAATTACTTTCAGGCCGTTTCGTGATAATATTGATCACCCCGGCCATAGCATCAGCACCGTATACGGTAGACATTGGCCCTTCAACGATTTCAATTCTTTCGATCTGGGCGGCATTGATCTGGTTCAGGCTTTCTCTGGCATCATTACGATCCAAAAGCGGAACACCATCAATCAAAATTTTCACACCACGACCGGCCATTCCCATAATGGAAAAGTCAGCCACACCTAATGCCATATCATTACTGAAACGAATCCCCAGTTCGCCTGTTAAGATTTGCTGCGCATTAGTGGCAACTTTCGCCTGTATACGCTTTTGATCAATGACATTCATCTTGTACACAGACTTCCTAAGGCTTTGCGGCTGGTATTGTGCAGTGACTACAAATTCCTCTAAAGCTGTGGTACTGGTATCAGCACCTTCATTGCCCTGCGCCCGGCTTTCTACTGCTCCTGCAGTCAGCAGTCCCGCAGTACATAGTCCAAAAACAGTTCTTTTAGTATCAAAATATATCATATACACAAAGCCAATTATATGTAAGGTAATTTAAGCAGGCAAATTTAGCCAGAATAAGCCTGTTTGATGGTTCAAAATAGGGAATAAGGCTTTTCAGCTCCTTTTTTTGACAATTCTCAGACAATTATTTTTTGCCGTATCAGCCGCCGTCAACGTAATTTGTCCGAAAAAATTCAGCTATTCAGAAAGGATCATGCAACCTGCTTCGCTTATATTAAATTTCAACAGGAATCATTTTAGCTGATCGCTAATTCGTACTTTTACCGCCCCGTTTGAGATTCCCGGGACAGCCTTTTAAATACGTTTACATGAGCACAGTTGAAGACAAAGCCGTCAAAGCCACCTACTTTAGTATTGCCGGGAATACTAGCCTGGCGATCTTAAAATGGCTGACCGGCTTCTTTGGCAACTCTTATGCACTCATAGCAGATGCCATAGAATCCACTGCAGATATTTTTGCCTCTGTCCTGGTTTTATTCGGCCTCAAATATGCAAAACGACCGGCAGATGAGAACCACCCTTATGGTCATGGCAAAGTAGAACCCCTGGTCACATTTCTTGTGGTCGGCTTTCTTATTGTATCGGCCACGATCATCGCCTACCAGAGTATACAGAATATCAATACACCTCATGAGCTACCAGAATCCTGGACCTTATATGTATTGGGTGCAATTATTATCTGGAAAGAGATCTCTTACCGGATTGTCATTAAAAGGAGTAAAGAAACCAACAGTTCATCGCTTAAAGCCGATGCCTGGCACCACAGAAGTGATGCGATCACCTCTGTTGCTGCTTTTATTGGGATAAGTATTGCACTGATCCTGGGTAAAGGTTATGAAAATGCTGATGATTTTGCGGCACTTTTTGCCTCCGGTTTTATCCTGTATAATTGCTATAAGATCTTCCGGCCGGCACTGGGAGAGATCATGGATGAAAATATATACCCTGAGCTGGTGAGTAATATCAGGAACATAGCCAATACGGTAAGCGGAGTGGTGGCTACTGAAAAATGTTATGTACGCAAAGTAGGCATGAAGTTTCATATTGATCTGCACGCGGTTGTGGACGGCAAGCTAAGTGTAACCGAAGGGCACGAGATCTCACACCGGCTTAAGGATACGCTCATGAATAAAATCCCGGAGATCGGCAATGTACTGATCCATATAGAACCGGCGGTGTAAACCATATGCCGGGCAAAGCAGGTAAACAGAAAGGAACAATGAGCCACAAACCATGAAAAACTAAAATGCCCCACTATAATAATAATAATAATTACTATAAACACAGGGAAAACCAGGATGCGCTTCTTTTTTCCCAAAATTGAAGCCGACAGTTTGTAATAGCTATACAGATCGGATTACCCGTTTTTAGGTAATATTATTTCTATTTGTGTTCCTGCTGACTTTTCGGACTGCACTTTCATTTCCCCCTCTAATAAATTCACTCTTGCCCGGATGTTTTTCCATCCTATTCCTTTAGCGTTTTCTATACTACCTGCATCCATTCCTTTGCCGTTGTCCCTTATAGAAAGCAGTATCTTCTGCGTTTGTTGTGCCAGGCTCAGCTCTATGCTACCGGCTTCTGAATGCCTTATCGTATTGTTTACCACTTCCTGGATGATCCTATAAATGGACAACTCGTTCTGCTGTTCAAATTGCAGTTGCCTTATTGACTCGTCGACATGTACCGACATTTTTGTACTACCCGATCCGTTAATTTTTTCCGCCAGCGTTTCCAAAGCAGGGATAAGCCCGAAATTAAGGTCTTCCGGTATCAGATTGTGCGAGACATTCCTCACCTCAAAAATGGCTTCATCTACCAAATCCTGAATGGCATCGTTTTCCATGCTTTGCTCCTGTGCAGAAACCTTCATTTTCACTAAAGAAAGCATTTGCCCCACACTGTCGTGCAAATCCCTGGCTATACGTATTCTTTCATTTTGTTCTCCTATAAAAAGTGCCCGGTTTTCACTCCGTTTGATTTTGCCAAGTTTGTTTCTATACCATAAATAAGCCAGCAGGCCCAACACAACAATCAATGCTACTGAACTAATAAGCACATTCTTTTTTTCTGAGACCGCTTTTTCTTTTTCAATGGTCCTGAGCCGGTTGATGACTTGTAAATTGTGATTTTCTTTTTCTTTATTTGCCGCTTCATAGCGTTCCTGTGCATCGTAAATCATTCCGGCCTTGGCGATATTTTCCAGGCTGTCTTTGAGGTGAAGAAACTCCTTGAGGTAATGCAGGGATTTTTTGTAATCGCCCGTCTTTTCATATAAATCAGATGAATACTCATAAGCATCTTTCAGCTTTTCGGGGCTTCCTGATTGCTCTGAATAATAAAGACATGAATCCAGATATTTTTGCGCACTCTGGTAATTTTCCTGCTTCATAGCAAGGTCGCCCAAATTACCATAAATGGTGGCAAACTTATAATCATCTTTTAATTGTTTTGACAAAGCAAAACCTTTTTGAAAATAGCTGTTCGCTGTATGAAGGTCTCCTTTTTTCTTGTAGGTATTGCCCAAATTGTTGTAGATAGAAAACAGGAAACTATTATTATCGGTCGCAAATTTTAATGCTTTCAGATGGGTAGCAATTGCCTGATCATATTCTTTATTGTCATCATAATTAATACCTAAAACAAGCAACAAATAATATTTTAAGTAAGGAGCATCTATTATCCTGTCTGCTATCCTCAGCCCTTTTAAGGCATATTCTTTTCCTTTCTCATAATTTCCAAAATCGTGAAAGGCACGGGAAATAGAACTGTAGGCGTAGGTGATCTGTACCGAATCTTTTGCCAGTTCAAAATACTGAATACCTTTGAACAAATGATTAATTCCCGATTCAAAGCTGTATTTGTTTGTCAGGATATTGCCCTGATTCATATTCAGGTAACCGTTCCATAAATAATTTTTGGAGCGTTGCAGGTAAAGGTTTGCAGTATCATACCACATCTTGGCTTTTCCCGGGTCAAACAATGCAATACTCATATGCACGAGACATGCGCCCTTCCCCATATATTCATCATTGTTAAGCTCTTTTGCTTTTAGAAAATAAATGCTTGCCAAAGAATCTGCCCACCTGGGATCTCCGTTGACAGCTGCATTGACTTTATCGGCGATCTCTGCAAACCAAAACGAATCGGCCTGAGCTACTTTTTGACCGGAAGTAACAATACTATAAAGACAGATGAATAAGGTAAAAACGGTTTTCATAAAACGCATATCATTACGGGAAATTAATTATAATATTTCTCTTAAATGCTATTTTCACTATAAGTGTTGCCATTAAGCTTCTTTCCCATAAATTTATCTACTTCAAAGGCTTATCATATTTGTAAATGGTAAAATGCACTTCTTTAAATCCTTCAGTGGCCTGGATATCGGCCTTCACATTTCTTGATATTTCATCCAGCAGTATAATTCTGCGTGCGAGTGTCCTGGATCCACTTTTCAGGTCGAACGAGCCCGGCTTTTTTTTGCTATCGAGTATAACGAAGAGGTATTGTAGCTCCCCGGCAACTATGGCATCCATGGTAGCATCAGAAAATATACCGTCAGGTTCACATTCTATGATGTAATCGCCCAGTATTTCTTTCAGCTTTACCTTGAAGCCGCTCAACAGCAGTTTTGACTGGTAGGTTTTCCCGAATCCCAGGTTTTCACCTTCTGCCCCTTTTATAGTTGCTATGTCTTCCCTGGCCAGCTTCATCAGTTCGATGGCAAAATGAGTCCCTATCTGTACAGGTTCCGTATTTTTTTGCAATTCATCGGATAACTTACTCCGGAAATCTTTTTCGATATTAATGACGATCTTATCACCACCATACAGTTCTATTTTCGCAATTATGTTTTCGGCCTGGTCCACCAGCAAGATTTTTCGTATAAAATCATTTTTCCCGGGGTTCAGCAGGCGATTATCTGTTTTGCTGTCGAGGATGGTATAATCTTTTTTCAATACGGTAAGCTTTGCCGCAATTTCATCCATTGTGGCAGTGGTAGCACTTGCCTTGCAGGAGCTCTGAACCCTGTAAAAATTGGCCAGTATTATTTTGGTATCAAAACCCTTAAGCGGCAGCTTACATTGAAAGTAGGTTATAGTGATCACTTTGCCTGCTTCTTTGTTGATCAGATCGCCTTTGAGACCGGGTATATCTGCATCTATTATTGCTTTTAGCTCTGTAGCGAAATTTTTCCCGGTTTGTCCGTAGGCAAAAATCATTGTAGCTGCAAATACTACTGTTAGTATCAGCTTTTTCATCATTCATTTATTGTTTTAAGGTTTTCAAATCAGTTTTGGCAGGTTGAAAAAAGGTCTTGGACAGGGCCTTGTAATCCTGCTGTACATGTAATACTACCACTGACATTGCTTAAAAGAAACGAATAGTATTCTTTTCGCAATGGATACACTAATGCTATAAATTGCTTTTAGGGATTAAAAAACACTTGTGTTGTTACTCCGCATTGTACCGGTATGGCAAATGTGCTGTCTATGGGTATACCTATCACTCCTGTTGTCTGAAGCATACGCATTGTATAAGTTTGTATTTTTTGATGCACTTTGCTATAAGATCCGTTTGGGATTATATCTGCTGCAAAAACACCATTTATATAAAGCCGGTAAGTACTGTTTGTACTGTTCTGTATTGAATATCCTCCTTTTGGCGTAATGCCTGAGGTCACTTGTATTTTAGTTCCTTTAGCAAGAGGACTACTTAATCCCATATCAGGATAAGTATCATTAAAATTGTTTTTATAACAGTCGTTTCCAAAAGTTTCTATCCTCCAATAATACTTTTGCGGATTGAGATCACTAAATAAAACCTTCCCCTGTGCATCGGGAAATTTCGGATCTCCGATGTCGAATAAATCTAATGAATCTTTTGCCCATTCCTCTATATTATCATAGAGTTTTACGAAGCAGTTTTTGGTAACAGGCTGCCCGTTTTCGTCTTTTACAGTAATTTCCAGAGCAGTGGTTTCCAGAGTATCGGGATCGGCTGTTTTGGTACAGGAAAAAAACAATAAAACTGATAACAAAGCCGGGACAGTATAACTAAAAAGGGTATTCATTTTGCTGTATTTTTTTTAATGGATAGATGGGCTTACTTACGCAGATTAACTGAAAGTGTTGATTTATCATCTGGCCTGTCTTTTACAGCAATGTTGATGTTGTCGAATTGTATATTGATGTTGCCGTTTTCCAAAAGTATGTGGGCGGTTTGCCCTTCATTTGCTTCACGATAAGTATCAGAAGTTGTATTGCTATTTTGAACCGTTTGGATACATACAGCATTGGATACGGTAGCCAGTTTGTTATAGGGCACTATTTTATATTCCCCTGTAGGAGGCGGACCAATGGTATTAATGTAGATCTTGAGCCAACAATGGTTGAGCATTGGTTGAGCTACATCATCTCCATGCATTTCCAGCAGCTGATAGCCCTGTGTGCTGAATGTTCCTGATACCTGCGAATAGACAATAGAGGCATCGTGTCCTTGTGTTTTTTCATCTATCCTCCATGTATTCAAGGTTAAGGCCTTGCTCTGATTTTCTTTTTTACAGGAAGACAGCAATCCTGTTGCCAGGCATAGTAAAATGATAATATTTTTCATTTTCAAACAATTTTATAAGGTAATAAAATAAATTATGGAGTAAGCTTTACGATCTCTATTCGAAATCTTGGATCTTTTATATCATAAAGCTCTTCTCTTTTGGGATACACTACTGCATAGTATGCACCATTGTAATACTGGCAGGTGGATAAGCCCAACTGCTGGTAAAGCATATTGTCAGAGGAACTCGCCCCCGAAAACTTTCCGGCTATTTTTATTCCGCTTGCATTGATGGTGGCCAGAGCGGTATAATCATTGCCGTTAAAAAGCATATAAGCGGTATGATCAGGTGTAAATTTTACAGGAGGAAAAGATGTTTTGGGCTGGCAACCTATTGGCGACCTGGCCATCAAATTGCGGCCCACATCTTCAGGAACAGCTATATTACCATAAAGTCTGGAAAATTGCGTATCTCCCTTTTTCCATTGGTAGCAATGTACTTTTGTAATTACGGTTCCATTAATCTCACCTACCAGTACCGTATAGGTATCATCGGCCACATCGGAGGCAATGATTGAATTGCCGCCCAGATTAGCACCATTGAGTTCGGGCATTTCTTGTCTTGCCTGTATAAAAAAATTATGTTGCACACCTGTATGATCAGGGTCATTTTTAAGAATGGAAAAATAAACTTTAGCACCCTGGCGAGACACAATAAGTTCATTAATGGCTCCACCTGTGAGGCGCAGTGCATCGCAGGTTATCCAGCTTGTAGAGTCAAGGCTCCATTGGTTTTCGATCACCTCAAAATTCCCGGTATTAGGAAAAGTATAGGATAAAACATCCGATATATTGCCATTAGCAGTACCGGCATATTTAACGGACATGGTAAGCCCGCCATCAGGATACCAATTGATGGGCCAGATATCAGGAGAATTGTACCCTAAATTATTTCCTGCAATATCCCCATCTTCATCGCTTATGGTGCAAAAATAAACACTCGAGTAGGCTAATTTCATATAAACCGGGGTGAAAGTACCGGGAACAAATCTGGAACTATACCATTGCGCATAACCACCTCTTTTTAAGGCTATACTTTCCGGAATGGCAGCTCCCGGATTAAATTTAGTTTTATACATCCAGTTATGTTGTGTCCCGGACATTTTATCATCCTCGCTGTACAGCAATGCCAGCTGATTATCCACAACACTAAGGTCATATGGGGTCATGGCATGAGCACCTTCAAAACCCAAATGAGTGTTGCTCCAGGGAATAGTACCAGCTTTTACCCAACCTGCAGCAGCCGGAAGCAATGCCGTATTGTCTGCAGGGTTGTTATTGCCATTATTCTTTTTACAGCCACCGGCAAATAGCAGCGTGACGGAAAGGATATATATTATCTTTTTCATTTTTGGAATATTAGATCAGAAAGGAGGATGTATTAATCGTTTTTGGAGAACAGCCAGTTCATGTTTACAGAAAAATTGCGTGTGTGGGCAGCAGGAGCGGTGTTAACGCCCTGGATATTTACCAGTCCCAGGTCATACCTGAGATGAAGCCCAAGTACTTTACTCATCCTAAGCCCGGTGGTAAAATGCAAGCCTATATCTATTTTCTTTAAAGTGCCGGATGCATAATTCCGAATTACATAGCTATCGTCAAATTCAACAGATTTCTGGGTGGCCTTTAGCAAATAAGCGGCAAACAATCCTCCTCCGATTTCATAATCTATCTCATCACTCACCGGTAGTGCAAGGATCGCAGGTATATTGAACTGTATGTATTGAAATTTATTGACATCTTTCATCTGCCCGGTAAAGCCGATAGGATAATCATAATATACCCGTGACCCCTTCAGCGAATAGCTTAATTCGGGTAATAAAAACAGCCGTTCGGTCAATTCCTTTTTATAGTGAACGCCGAAATTATAGGCTAGTATAGATTTTCGGTGTACATCAAATTTGGTTTCGGCATAATTATATTTCGCAAGGTTCATACCGGCAGTCATCCCGATCTGAGCAAAAGCTGCACTGGAGAAGAGTAAAAAAAGAATAGTTATATATGGCTTGAGATATCGCATAATTCCTTTGTATTAAAAATTTAATACAAAGCTCGGCTACAGCCACACAGGTCACAATAGGGATTGATGACCTTTTTTATAGGTATTTATAACTATTGACCAGGCTAAGAGCGGCTGAAATATGCTTAGGATAAAGGATTAGATCCTCCATCAGTAAGCAATGAAGCACTTTGATCAGGCAAAATATAAAAAAAGAAGCGGGATCAATGATCCTGCTTCTTTCATACAAATAATAAAACCCACTTGCAATGGCTCAAACTCACCTAGTATTCAAGTATTTATTTAATAATGAGTATTTTTTGTTGATATAGTTTATCTCCATTAACTACTTTAATGAAATAATAGCCTTCTTTAAATTCGCTTATATCTAATTTACTTCCAGAGAAATTGTGCAGTGTCAGAAGGGATTTCCCCTGCATATCGGTCACCACTAAAGTAGCTCCCTGGCAGTTTTCACCAACGTTAAATAAACCATTCGAAGGATTCGGATAAAAGCTGAATGAATGATACGCTTCCATCTCTCCGATGGACATTCCCCCGCCTGCAATGGTAATGTAGCCGGTTTTCGTTATTGAGTCCTGGCCGGCAGCATTACTTACCTTTAATTTAACAGTGTAAGTTCCGACAGCAGTGAATTGCACAGAAGGATTATTTGTGGTACCGGAAGAGCTTCCTTGGTAAGCAATTGTATTTGGTATAAAAGTCCAATTCCACCCGGTTGGCGCATTGGTACTGTTATCGGTAAAGGTAATGATGGTGTTATTCATAATACCATTCGTGGCGCTCGCTGTAAATGCGGCTTGCGGCTTAGCCGTAGTTCCCCCGGTAATATTCACTTTATAATCTTCCGTTTCTCCCCAGTCCATAATGCCGGTAGCCGAAGTGTTGGCATTACAAGGTAAAATTGCTGCACCGTTGGTCATGGTGTACTCGTCATCCTCCACTATCCTTACCCGCATTCTTGTCTCTCCCGTTAAAGCCGTTGCAGGCACCGTCACAGAGGCCGTAACCGTTACATTGTTACCTAAATCCAACCAGCCGTTCGCTGTTGATCCGGCTACTTTTTCATTTGCTTCAAATGCGTTATTGTGATTATAGTCTATCCACACGCCATATCCCGATCCTCCATGTACTTCAAATGTGATGCTCAATGGTGTTGCCACCCCTTTTGTGAGAACAGGTGCTGCCAGGTTGTTGTAGAACACATAGTGCGCGCCGCCATACTGGCCTCCCGAATTATTAGTTAAGGTCCCTAAACTTACAGATTTTATCGCGTCATCTACATTAAAGCCACCGGCATCATCAAACGATCCATCGCAATATGGAGCAGGATTGGTGATTTGAGCTTGTGCCATACTGGCAAGAAAAACAGATAAGATTGTGAGCGTTGGTTTCATACCATTCATTAATGTTCGCATTTTTTGTAATTTATAGTTCGGCACTATTGCCGTGATGACGAAAATAGAGATCAACAACTATTTTAGCTGATTTATGAGGGGTACAAACCGGTGGACACCGGTCCTATTAGAGCTAATCCGGACATCCAGGAGGACATTCATCCTATAACAAGGGCCGTCACATTATTTTAATTTGCTTTATGAATGATATTTTCCTGAAAAAACACAAATGTTTGAGTTGTTTCCTCTTGCCCCTATCTTTTCTCTACTTTCCCATGTCTATGTGACTGTTGTCTTCAGTATGCCGGAATATTCTAATTTCCCGGTTGACCCGGAGGATGATTTTTTCCCATAGAACATAACAGATTATAACGCTTGATCCATAGATATATATTTTGCCTGCTCATGCTGCTTGCGCTTAATTCATGCAAGCAGAACCCTGCCCAAAAAGAAGCTTTTACCCTAACCGGGATCGATACCACCAATGCGACTGCTACCTATAACAAAGTGGCAAAGGCAGGGGTAGCTGCAATGGATACTTTTTATAGCACACTGGCCATTTCATTGATGCAACAGGACAAGTACGCATTGCTTCTTGAGCATTTGAATCATTATACCAGGGACCAGAAGGACAATCTTGCAGCAAGGGCTTTAGCGACAAGAGTGAATGCATTTGCATATAATTTTAACGCGATGTATGATTCGGCCCGTTCTTATTTTACGCAGGCGATTAAACTGGAGCAGGCATTAAGCAATAAGCCGGGGCTTGCGCAGAGTTACCTGGGTATGGGCACCAATGAAGTGTATTTCGGCAACTTCGAGAAATCGCTTGAATACCATTATTTATCCCTTCATTTATACGAGCAACTCAAGGACTCTGCTCATATCAACCGTGTTCAGATTGAAATTGCAATAGATTATTATTACCAGAAAGAATATAACAAAGCAATTGCTTTGCTGCTCTCTTGTGAGGCTTATTATCAAAGACAGGAAGACCTTAAGACAGTTGCAGAAGTGCATTCCATACTGTCTTCCTGTTTCTATAATTTAAACGATTTCAGCCGTTCAGCAGACTATGCCCGGTCCTCCCTGGATATAAGGCGCAAATTGGGTTCCGCAAAGGATATTGCAGAAAGCTTAAATAACTTGTCTCTGCCCTTAATGGAACAAGCGCAATGGAACGAGGCCTCTGAATATTTAAAGGAATCATTGATCTTAATGAAACAGGCCGGAGATAAGCGCCAATTGCCCATTATCAGTCAAAACCTGGCGAGCTGCCTCTGGGAAACCGGGGATGACCGGCAAGCAGAAATAATCTTAAAGGATGTAATCGCTGAAGCAAAACAAACAGGACAAAAAGATGCGGTCGCCAATGCCTATAAAAAGCTATCTGACTTAAACAAAAGACAGGGTAATGCTGATTCAGCACTTTATTATTTCAAGTTCCATAAAAGGTGGAGCGATTCTCTGTATAACGATGAAAAAATAAAGACCATAAGCACCTTAAATGTCGCCTATGAGACTGCTAAAAAGGAACAAATCATCCAACGATTAGAGGCAAAAAGCCAGCTGGAACAAACAAAGAAAACTTTGTACCTTTTGTTATCCATTTTTATTGCAATAGCCGCCATATCGGCGGTATTACTGCTGATCAGCCGCAACAGGGCAAATAAGCTCCTGATCGAAAAGGTCAGTCTTGAACTCGCAGCAAGCGAAAAAGAACTGATGCTCAATAAAAAAGAATTGCATACGTTCACAAATAGACTACTCACAAAAAACAAATCCATAGAAGAGCTGGAAAACAAGCTACATCAAACAACAGAAAAGAATCCCTCTACTGACAGCTCAATACAGGATAAACAAATCAGTGCACTTTTCCAGTTAAAGATTCTTACTGAAGATGACTGGACGGAATTTAAAATGCGTTTTGATAAGGTATATCCGGGCTATATCAATAAATTAAGGGCTCAATACCCCGAACTAGCACCCGGAGATCAGCGACAATTCCTGCTCATCAAGTTGAATATTGAGACGAAAGAATGTGCCAATATGCTGGGCATCTCAATCGATAGTATTAAGAAAAACAGGTACCGTTTAAAAAAGAAATTCAACCTTTCTGAGAAAGAAAGCCTGGATGAGTTTGTAAGGAATTTCAGGACCTAAGTCTAAAGCGCCTTTTCAGGAAAGATTGCTAAAGCCAAGAAGTCTGCAGGCAGGTTATGGGCTTAGGATATTAAATGTTTGCTCCTGCCAGATAGTAGCCCATACTATTGATGATCCCCTATTTTGCTAGCGGCTGAAAGTGCGGTATTGTTCAATTAATCTCTGTACCCGGTTCATTTTACGTCAATCGGGGTAGCAAGTATGACTTTAGCTGAATCTTAAAATAAAAAATGCTACCCGTTTGGGTAGCATTTTTTCTGGCGGAGAGAGAGGGATTCGACTGGCCAGTGCCTTATTTAAAAATTTTATTAATAATCAATACTTTATGATGGGTTAGTAAGGGGTGTTTTGGGCCATCTTGTTTGAACTGTTTGACTTTTTGTTTGACACTGGAGGGGGGGGCGATTGCACGTTTATTTAAAATCATCATCCATTAGAACCATGATACTCCAATTCTGGGTTGAATCAGGATCGCCACCTAAATATTTTGCCTTACCTACAAATCCCGATCTCAATAATGCACCAAAACTATTCTGAGCATCAACGTAGCTATTCACAGTAAACATGCTATCAGCAGTAACAGTAACAGCATCTTCATAACTTATTGTCTGAAACTTAGCACTTCCTGGTGCCTTAAGTCTTTCCTCTACTTTCATTTTAATTATTACAAATGCTGCTAACTTCATTTTTGATTTATCAGAGTAATAGTCTGTAGGAGTATTATCAATCTTCGCTTCATTGCTATCGCTAAAGACAGCAATCAATATTCCTATAACTGCAACAACTATCAATATGCCGCATCCCATGGCCACACTATTTTTAGGCTTACCTGAATTATTTATTGTTTTGCTTACAGACTGTTTATTTGTTTTGCCTGGACCTACAGCCATGAGAGCTAGCTTTAAAGATTCAGTATTGAAACTTCTCAGTGATTCTTGGATTCGCTTATCTCTCACGCCTACTTTATCATAGCAGGTATTGCATAGGAAATTGGCATCTGATAGCTGGCTGGCTAAATTTGGAGGCGTATTGGCATCCGTCAAAACGCTATTACAAAAAGGACAATTCTGCATAAGGTTATTTTTCGCAAAAATCTATAATATAATCGGAAATGTCAATACGTGAAATCCCGTATTTTATTCGATATGCAACTTTTTAGTTTTTATGTTCATCCTAATTGATCTACTTGTGCGTCTCGGTTTGGCGTACAGGTATTATATTTTCGAAAATGTAACCTTAAATATATTAGTATGAAACAACAAGAAAAACCACCATCGATTTGCGTTATTTGCCAGTATGAGTTTTGCCCTTTTTTGGGGCTTTCGGTGCCGGATCAATTACGTAACTCTTGTCATTATTACCTCTCATTTCGTCTAGCTCTGAACTTAAACTCACGACTAAGGCGTAAACTTTTTTCAGAGTTTCTGACATCTCATCCACTTTTAGCTTTAAGTAGTCTGAATTAGAAGACTTGCCTACACCTATACTACGATCACCTTCCATTTTGTCTTTAAAGAAATACTTAATCCCCATTTGTACAACAATAGGGATTGTTGCGCCATTTTCGTAACTGTTCACGGTCTTCCTAGTCATACCTAAGGCTTCTGCGAGCTCTTGTTGTGTGAAATTATTGCTTTCTCTCAACTTCTTTAAATCATCCCCAATCATTTGAATATTAAATATTTATAAATTAGTAAATAAAAATTATCTTTAAATGAGTAATTTTGTTACATTTTTAGTTGTTTATGTAACATATTGTTACTTTCTTTGTATCAGAAATAACAACAACAGGCAAAATAACTAACACAGAAATAACATGATCAACTGCGCGAAGGTACGAAAAACAAACCGGGAAACGGTAGTGGTGAATTATCCGAAAGCAGAGCTGAAGGAGCTTAAGGCGTTTTGCGAAAACTACGGATCAAAAAAAGTTATCCAGGACGATGCCAAGTTGGCGAATAAAACCTTGAATCGAATACTGGAAACCGGAAAGGCTCAAATCGGGTCTATCGACAAGATAAGAAAAGCATTGGCAAACTTTAAAGAAGAAGCGACTAAGAAAAATATTGCTTAATCATGACCCGGCATCGATCACTAAAATTAAAAGCGCTGGCATTCCGAAAATTTGCAGAGCTACTTGAAATAAAGGCTGAGTTATGTAAGCCTAAAAAACCGAGACCTACACCGAAAGAAAAAAAGCAGGCTGACATTGACGCGCTTATAGCAAGAGTACAAGCAGGCCAACATAGGGGCAGACCCCGTAAGTAATTACCCACAATACATAGCCTTTAAAAAATTAACGCATAGCTGCGAACGGCTTCGTATTGCCAAAAGGTTAGAGTTCTTTGACATCGCTGGTTGCAAAAAGGCCCTCTATGAATGGCATAGGCTTGAATGCGTTTTAACGCCTCCCGAGTTGCGCATAGAGACAATGGAGCAACAATAATACAAATACTTTAAGTCCCAGACTATCCGCCTGAGATAGGGTAAATACGTGCTGAAACAGCCGCACTACTGGTTATAAGGTAATGCTTCGGAGCAGTTCAATAGAGCCGCCCGGTTCGATCCCGGGCATTACCGCCTCACTCACAAACAATTCTATTAAGAACTCTCAAACAATTCTATTATGAAAATGAAATTCAATTACAAGATCCAGAACGAAACAGTTACTATTACTGGCGTTGAAGGAAATCCAAAATCATTAACTATCCCTCGCGAAATCGAAGGGAAATTGGTCACCACCATCGGGGACGATGCGTTTTATAACAACAACCTTACGAGCGTAACCCTGCCTGATTCGCTGACCACCATCGGGGACGATGCGTTTGCTTATAACAACCTTACGAGCGTAACCCTGCCTGATTCGCTGACCACCATCGGGAACGATGCGTTTAGGAGCAACAACCTTACGAGCGTAACCCTGCCTGATTCGGTTACCACCATCGGGAACTATGCGTTTAGGAGCAACAACCTTACGAGCGTAACCCTGCCTGATTCGGTTACCACCATCGGGAACTATGCGTTTTATAACAACAACCTTACGAGCGTAACCCTGCCTGATTCGGTTACCACCATCGGGAACTATGCGTTTTATAGCAACGTAGATCTTATAATGTCAAATCATAAGATCAAAATGATTGACGGTATTGCTACGATTATCAGGAGTAAAAAGAAGGTTGATGATTTTGAAATATTTGTAGGGCAGTTTTTCAACACTAAAAAAGACTGCTATGTTGCCAAGCGTGACAAATATTACGCGCATGCAACTACAATAAAACAGGCCATTGAGGATGTAAACTTTAAGTTCCTGCAGGAGAATGCTAATGTAGAAGATATAGTGAAGGAAGTAAAAGCATCAGGTAAAATGAGTATTGCTCAATTCCGTCTGATCACTGGTGCCTGTAGTGCAGGGTGCGCGAACTTCCTGAGCGAACATAAAGTTACCGATACCGAGCTGCCACTTGACAAAGCCCTTGAATTAGTAAAAGGAGCTTATGGCTGGTCAAGAATTAAAGAATTTTTTATCTAATTCATCCAATCATAACCCTTGTGCTGAACCTAAAGGCTGGGTAAAACAAAGCTGCTCTGTCTTTTGCTGGGTGAGCCTATCCCCTTGTTAGGTATTTTTTGCAATAAGAGCAGCAAAGGGGCGGGTACTGCCTAGTGCCATTTTTTTAAATAATAATCAAACTAACTTAAATGAATAGAGAAATCAAATTTAGGGGAAAAAAGACTAATGATGGAGAATGGATAGAAGGGAACTTAATATCACCTGATTTCATAGTTGGAGAAATGGTAGATTTTGATGATGAGTATTTCAATGCTGAGTTTTGGTGGCGAGTAGACCAAAAAACTGTCGGTCAATTCACCGGCCTGAAAGACAAAAACGGTGTTGATATATACGAGGGTGATGTTATTCAAAGAACCATTGAGCTATGTGGTCAAAAATCAACTTTTACAGAATTTGTCTTATCAATTCCAGGCTCATTTGCCTCTAAGGATGCAAATGATGTTTCAGATTATTCTACAGTATTAGCGCACTATTTAGGTCATAAGATGGAAGTAATCGGCAATATTCACGACAATCCAGAACTTATAAATTTTCAGTTTATATGAAAGACATATTATCATCCCTGCTGACTTTCGTTCACCCTGCCCCAACATTCTTTGATCATGGCTTCAGTAGTCAGGCCGAAAAGGAAATGTTTGACCGCCAGGCTATGCACATTGTAAAAATGGCACATTCCTGTATATCCCACCCGCAACTGAACAGCGTGGACCGGTACTTCATGCAAAATCTCTATCATCCTTTTAGGTTCAAGCAAACGCAATACATCCAAACCACCTTGAAGTCCCTTGCCGAAACTATAGGATTTGTTCGCGGTCAGATCAATATAAGGTTTGTAAATGCTCAAATGGCCATCGACCAAAATGAAATAATATGCTCACAGAATCTCAAAACACATTCTTAAATGCCGCTCTGGAAGGTGAAAATATTTTCCTCACAGGTAAAGCCGGAACAGGGAAGTCTTACATTGTAAAGCAGGTGATTCAGGCGCTCAAAAAGGAAGGCAAGCAAGTAGTTGCCCTGGCACCTACCGGAATAGCCGCAACAAATATAGAAGGGCAAACGATTCACTCCTTTTTTAATGTTCAGCCTTTCGGTGTGATAAAGTTCGAAGACTGCAGATTCCTTAAAAGCCAGAAGCGTGACATTATCCGTAAAGTTGACACCTTCATTATTGATGAAGTTTCTATGCTTCGCCCGGATCTGCTCGATGCTATTAACATGACCATGCAGAAGAACGGCTGCGGCTCCTTGTTTAACAAACAGGTAATTCTTGTAGGTGACCTAAAGCAGCTGCCACCAGTGGCAGACGACAATACAAAATCTATTCTTTTGGGTATGTACAGTTCAGTACAGTTCGACTCCGCCAGGATATTCACAAAGATCAAACCAAAGGTTATTGAACTGACCGACGTGCTCAGGCAGGATAATCCTGAATTCATTGAGAACCTTAACATTGTTCGCGAGGGAGGCAAATCGGGCTACTTCCGGCAATTCATAGGCAAAGGGCAAAAAGGCGTTATCCTGGCTCCCTACAACTCAACTGTAGCCAAATATAACAAGCTCGGCCTGGATAATATCAAAGATGAGAAGGCGTATTCTTTTGATGCCATCATTGAAGGTGATGCTAAAATATCAGACTTTAATCTGGAACCGATCATAAACGTAAAACACGGTGCAAAGATCATGTACCTGGTAAACAGCCCGAACACTCCACTTTGTAACGGCACTCTGGGAACCTTCATCGTTGGCAAGGATGACAACTATTTTATTAAGGTAAACAATATTGAGTATCCATTGGAGATCAAGACCTTTACTAAAAAGGAATATATCTACAATGAAGAAAGCGATGAGATTGAACTGCGAGAAATCGGGAGCATCTCGCAATATCCCTTTAAACTGGCCTATGCTATAAGCATTCATAAAAGCCAGGGCCTCACTTTTGAAGAATGTACCATTGACCTCACTTCTCCATGCTTCCAGGAAGGGCAGCTATATGTAGCCTTGAGCCGGGTGAAGACCCCAGAAGGATTAAGTATCATCTATTAAATAAATCATAATGCAAATTATTGAACAATTGTACGGGCAAATAATGTCCCGTATTGCTATCTATGAGCAGATAGCCCAGAAAACGCATATAGTTTCAGAAGATGAGGCAAAGCGGATTGTTACCGCTGAACTGTCAAACTATATGTCCCGATTGAAATTATACCTTTCGGACCCGAAAAATGCAAACGCTCAGATCACTATTGAGACCGGAGCGAACATCTTCCTGGAGGTAATGCAGTCGGGGCTTTCACTTTCGTCTATCGCGAATCACATCTACCTATCCAGAATGAAGGGTACCGGCGTAAATATCGGCTATAAGGTAACCGCTGACGGTGAAATTTACCTGGCACAAAAGTCCGGAGCTATCGACCACTGCTCTGAACCGGTGCTTGTCTGGCGTGGGGAACAGTTCTCTATATCTAATACACCGGATGGTAAGCAAGTGGCACAGCACACCATGTTTTTTGAAGGAAGGCCTAAATTTACCCTGGAAGGTATGCTGGCAGGATATATCTACGTGGTCTACCCGGACGGCAGTCGGGAATTATCCTGGTTATCATCTGAGCGACTAAAAGAACTCAGGGCCAAAAGCCAAAATCCAGCCATGTATGATGATGAAAGCTTTGTGCAAACCAAACTTATAAAACATGCACTTCGTAAAGTCCGCAAAACACCGTTTGCATTCAGCATAGGTGCGGATAATACAGAAGAAGCCCTGCCAGAGTCAATAGCGCAGCCGTCTGGCAATTATGCACCGGCCTATATCGTATCACCACCCACACACCAACAGGCACAACCGCAATCGCAACCATACGCGCAACAGCCTTATCCTAATAATTCTCAAAGCAACGAACCATTTTAAATTTAAATACAATGTCAAATCAAGTAACAGGAAAAATTTATCGTATCGACCAACCGGTGCAACGTACCCAGACTTTCTCACACAGAAACTTTATCCTGGACGTATCCGAAACCAACAACGGGCAGACTTACCCGAACTTTATCATGTTGCAGTTGGTAAATAACAATACCAGTCTTATCGACCAGTACAAAGTTGGCGATGTGATTAAGGTTTCTTACAACCTTCGTGGTAGTCTATTTAATGGCCAGCAGGGTGAAACAGTGATTACCAATATCAATGCCTGGAAGATTGAACCAGTACAAGTACAGCAGCAGCAATACGCCCCACCAGCACAGCAATATGCTGCTCCTGCACCTCAGCAGCAACAGTACAACCAGCCAGCTCAACAACAGGTGCCACAGCAGCAATGGACACCCCCGGCAGCGCCACCGGCTCAGCAGGCACAACCGCAGTACGGACAACCGCAGCAGCAGCAGCAATGGACACCACCAGCGCCACCAGCTCAGCAGCAGCAACCTAATTTTAACCCACAAAACCCAGGGCAATTGCCATTTTAATAGATATGGAACAAGCATTAATTCCTAATACCCCCATAACAAATGGGGGTATTTCTTTAGAAACGCTCCCGGAAGTACTAACCCAAAATCAAGAACTAACCTCCCGGGCGATTGCTGCCATGCAAGCAATTATTTTACCCTCTGACCTGAGTGCATTAGATGTAATCTCTGGTGATGGTGTTGAAAGCCAGGTGAATGACCTTCGGTCACGGGCAAAGCAGGCCATTGACATGAATAAGGAGCGCCGCATGCCGATCACCAGGAAGATGGATGAGATTAAATCGATGTTTACGGCTGCTGAAAATGCTATCGATACTGAGGCCAAGCGTTTGGTCACCTGGTCCAATGCCTGGGCAGCTGAAAAGCACTTAAGAGTTAAGAAGGCACAGGAAGAAAGCGCAGCTAAGGTAGCGCTTGAAAATGCTAAGGTTGATTTTGCTTTCCGGATCCAGCAGGACATGGACCGTATTTACACCGGTGCACTGGCTGTGACACTTGAATTTATTTCAAAGGATTTTTATAAGCAAGGCACGCAGGCTGAATTAGTAGCGTTTATGCAAACGATCACCACGGACAGGTACCCGCTTATTGAATTCAATGTTCAGCCAATAAATCCACCGGCTCTACCAGTCGAAGAACTGAATCAGATCTTTTACAAGACTTACAACGAAACCCTTCCTCTGCTGTCAAATGCTTATACAGAAAAGATCAAGCAGGAAGCTGAGCGATATACCGCACTCATCCCGGGACGCGTGGCTGAACTGGCCACTATTGCCGCCGATGCCAGCGCTGCAGAAGCAGCTGCCGCCCGAATCCAGGAAGAGCAGAATAGTATCGCTCAAAGCATAGTGCTTGAATCAGCGCAAAACATTGAAGCGTTTGAAGCTAAAGCCAACACCGAAAAGCTCGGTAATTCTTTTGCGGAAGCGGCCATCGCTCCTACTGTTGAGCAAACGAAAGGAACAGTACATAAGCAGAAATATGCTCCCAAATCGCACAAGGAAATCTTGCCCATAATTCAATGGTGGATCACCAACCAAATGAGCCTGATGACGGTAGACGATGCACTGAAGAAATTTTCTTTCATGTTCACGGCCGCCAATAAAGAGCTAAATAAAGGTACCGTCATCGAGGGCGTGCCCACTGAAGATGATTTTTCCACCAGGGCAATGAAAATGAAATAGAATGATAACAACAGGAGAAAGCACGACCACTATTAAATGTGACAAGTGTCAAAAAGAATCTGTCGCCCCGAACGATAGCTATAATGAGAAATTTTGGCGTGAGGGTTGGTCTTTGAATAAAGGAAGAAAGTACGAGCATTTGTGCTACAATTGTCTTCCTAAAAAACAACAAAAAGCAATTGATAATTTAAAAGCAAAAGGCTTTTAGTTAATAATCTTTAGTTTCATATGCCCGACTACTTCGCCCATCCATTTTGCTCTAACTCCGGGCTTACAAAGCTCGGCCGCACCCTGGGAATCTTTCCGGAAATAGATATAGATACTTACAATGCCTACCGACTGGGCAGCCTGTTTGATGCTGTTGTGACGGAACCTGAAAAGATAGATCTGATACAGAATCGGATTTTTGACACGGATTACACCTTTACACCTGTTGAGTATGAGAATTCCCGGTTAATGTATAAGGCCCTTCAGGAAGACAAGTTGTATCAGGATTTTATCCGGTGCCAACCGGAACTACAGAAGGAACTATATCAGCCCTCATTTCAATTCGAATATGAGGGCTTTTCTTTTGCCCTGGATGTAAAGGCAAAGCTTGACTTCTTTGTGCCAGGTATTGTATCGGACCTAAAATCAACCTTTGCTGCCACAAAAAAGCAATTTGAATCAGCATTCGTGCAGTTCAGCTACCCTCGCCAGATGGTTTTATACTGCAGGCTCACCTGCACAAAAAAAGCAATAGTCTTCGGTGTGTCTAAAGTGAATCGTAAGGTCTTCCTGATTACTATGCAAGAAGGCGATAGGCTTTGGAAGATTGGCGAGCGCGAATTAAACTATTTGGCTTTTAAATATTATATGACAAAATAACTATAACGAATGTACAACGTAATATATGCAGATCCGCCCTGGGAACAAAAAGGCGGACGAAAGCTTTCAGGCTATAAAATGGATGGTGATAAACAGTTATGGGTGCCCGTAGATAACAAGAGCCTTGATCTTCCATATCCAACAATGTCAATTGACGAGATTGCTGCCATTCCTGTAAAAAGTATAGTAGCAAAAGATGCGCATCTTTTCATGTGGGTAACGAACAAATACCTTCTTGAATCAAAGGCGGTGATAAAAGCTTGGGGGTTTAAATATGTAACCTGTATTACCTGGAAGAAAAAGAAAATGGGCGGCGGCCTAGGTGGAATGGTGAGAGGAACGAGTGAATTTTTACTGTTCTGCAGGCGTGGTAACTTAAAGGCTACAGGTATTATACCCGAAAGTGTGATCGAAGCCAAACGACCTTATGTCAACGGTTATCCTTGTCACAGTAAAAAACCAGAAGTATTTGCAGAATTGATTGAACAAGTATCTCCAGGTAAGCGCCTGGAAATGTTTGCTCGTAATCAGCGCGCAGGTTGGGATGTATTCGGTAATCAGGTCGAAAACAGTATAACTTTTTTAACGGCCCCGGCTCCCGATACCCGGTAAAAAGAATGAATTCGCTTGATAGAATTGAATATACCAAGTACCAAATTTGGAGTCTTATCATAAAATCTGGTGCAAAAGGGATTGAAGATATCGAGTTTAGTTACAGAAGAGACGGAAACGACGAGTATACGAAGCACGGAAAACAAAGGCGTATGGCAACCCTAGAGTTTTACCTGCATACACCTGCAGGACGAACTTTAATCGTCTACAAAGAACATAAGAGAACACACGATGAAGTGGAGAATGAGCTAGAGAAAAGATATAAAAGGTGGGTATATCAATATTTTAAAAAATCGTTAACCAACAAAACGGCCCCGGCTCCCGATAACCGGTAAGTATATGTCAAAAAAACGTGATCAAGAATTGGTAGAATTTATTATGAACAGGTTAACCGGCCTGGAAGCAGAAGCTAAGGAAGCCGCAGGGGACAATTATCCTTCTTATACCGTAGGTGCAATGAGCTCAATATTTGACCATGTCCTATCAAAATTGAGTGATAATCGCGAACGCTATAACACTTTATCGTTAATTAATCAACCCGCGCCCGGCGGTTCCGGGCATTTAATTTTATGAGAACACTAAATATTCAGGGCAGCTTCCACGGAAGGCTTACCCCCCCCCTATATGATCAATACAAAGCGTATTGCATCGAAAGAGGTTATCCGCGAAATAGAGGACGACAAAGGCAATAAAAAGCCGGTAAAAAGCATTGAATGTGGCCGGTCTGAAATAAGCCTGATTATCAATCCGGCAGAACCGGTATTTGTTGGGGATCGACTTGCTTACAACCTAAAGCTTTTTGAAGTAAAGGAAATTTTATGCCAGGATGTTGCCAAAGGCACATTTCCTTACATTTTTATCCCACACGTCCAGAAGGTGGCGGTGGAGTTTGTAAAAAATGAACATGACAAATTTTAGAGCGCACTAAGCGCTCTTTTTTATTTTATGAATAATAGAATCATCATTGAACAGCTCAGCATCCCTGATCTGGTCATAGACAAGTCGCATCCGCAGCATATCGCGCTGAGTATCGGTACAAATCCGGTGTTTATAGAAAGGGAGAACATCGAGCCCTTAATTGACATTCTGAAATTGTTTAAAGTGAAAAATGAAAACACTCAGACCTTACCAGCAGACAGGTAATGACAACATTGCTGCTGCTTACGCTTCCGGGCTGATGCGCTTGATATTCCAATTGCCCACCGGCGGAGGAAAGACCATCACCGCATCAGCCCTTATTCATCGGTTCTGCCAGGCTATGCCGGATAAGAAAGTCTTATTCATTGTTCACCGCGATGAGCTACTTATACAATTCCGGAAAGCATATGCCGGGCAGTATGGCGTATTTCCTGAGGCAATAGTATCCGGTGTATCTTACCGGAACCCGAATAGCCAGGTATATGTGACCATGGTGGAAACGGCAAACAACCGGCTTAAAAAGTCCCCAAATTGGTTTGGAGATGTCGGGCTGGTAGTGATCGATGAGGCCCATATCGGCAACTTTAAAAAGATTCACCAGTATTTCCCGGAAACACTTATTGTCGGACTTACGGCCACGCCAATATCGTCATCTAAAAAACATCCTTTAAAAGAGCAGTACCATGAAATTATCTGTAGTACCGATATCCCGGACCTGATCCAGATAGGCGCACTGGTCCCGAATAAGACATTCCACATTAAAGGACAGGTCTCAGCTGCTGAGCTAAAAGTAAAAAACGGTGAATTTGATGCCTTTGAGATGTCCCGGGAATACTCCAAGTCTAAGCACATCATGAATTGCGTTAAGGGCTACGAAGATCATGCTAAAGGCGAAAAGACCATAGTTTTTAACTGCTCGGTTGAGCATTCCCAGATGGTCACTCAGGCTTTTGTAGATGCCGGCTATAATGCGCGTCACCTGGACGGAGAAATGCCGGATGCTGAACGGGCGGAAATACTAAAATGGTTTGCGGCCACTCCTGATGCTATACTTTGTAATATTGGCATCCTTACAGCTGGATTCGATGAACCCAGTATTAAATGCGTTATCATGAACCGCGCGACCTTATCGCTGCCTCTCTGGTTACAATGTACCGGTCGTGGGTCGCGCCCCTTCGAGAACAAAGATCATTTCATTATTCTGGACTTGGGTGGCAACGCACTCCGGCATGGCGACTGGTCCACCCCCCGTGATTGGCATTTTATTTTCCATAATCCACCCAAGCCTGGTAAGCAGAAAGCTGATGGTGCTGCACCGGTCAAATTGTGCGAGCAATGCGAGGCGATCATTTCCCTGCAGGCCCGGGTATGTCCATTTTGTGGTGCTGAGCAATCTCAGAAAGCACCGCAATACGATAAGGCTTCCGTGGAGTTTGAATTGATCTCATCATCGATAAATATCACCGGCATAGTTGAGCAGGTTCAGCAGCGAGGTGCAAATCCATATGGGGCCATCCATGCGGTGAAGCAAATTATTATACAGCAGGCCAAGGATTCCCAAACGGGCATGAACGACACAATTGCCTATAACCTGCTTGAACTCTACCAGGAGAAAGTAAAAGAATGGTGCCATATGAATGGTAAAAATTACGATCAGTGGCACAAAGACATAACATCCAGCTGGTTTTTTGATGAGCTGCGGAAGCAGTTCCAGTATGAAAAGCCGGTTTTAAATATACAACTATGACAGCAGGTAATATTTCGGTATTCAATAACGTGAAGCATTTATCCAATGGTGGCACAATGGATATTTTATCATATCTGTATGCAATAAAGAATGGCAGATGGAACAACGAGATTATCGATTACCGTAATAATAAAATTGAAAAGATCGCATTACCTCTTGCGACAATCTGTGGAGTCTTTTCATATAGAAGTATCGCAGGTTTAGTCGAACCGAGTGGGTTTATATGTATAGATATTGACGATATTGATCCTGTAGTTGTGAAACAGCAGCTGGCAGCCGATAAATATACCTTTGCAGCCTGGAAATCAGTAGGAGGAAAAGGTGTAGCCGCAGTTTTCAAGATTAATCCCAAAAAACATGCTGAAAGTTTTCTTGGGCTGTCTGAGTATCTATTCTCAACTTACGGTATTGTCGTTGACCCATCCGGCAAGGATGTCAGCCGAGCAAGGTTTGTTTCTACGGATCATGAACTTTTTATAAACGAAGGATCGGCCAAATTCGCTATATACCCGCCGCCGAAAAAAAAAGCGTTAACCAAGCTGCCGCAACAAGTATTCGTTCAATCTGACTTTGATGAGATCGTTGCTCAGGTAGCGGATAGGGGTGTTGACCTGGTGGATTCCTATTTTGATTGGGTAACGGTGGCTTTTGCACTTAGTGATAAGTTCGGGGAAGCCGGGCGTGGGTATTTCCATACCCTAAGCGGAATCAGCCATAAGTACTCCCCGGACAAATGTGATAAGCAGTATTCTGCCTGCCTGAACCACAAAGGCACCGGGATTACCATTGCCAGTTTCTACTATATGGCCAAGCAGGCCGGGATAGTGACGGTATCAGCAAAAACAAAGCTTATTGGGACAACAGCCTTCCAGGCAAAAAAGACCGGCCGCTCGGCTGAATCTGCCGTGCAACTCCTGCAAGACCTTGAAAGGATTCCGGCTGATATATCCAGGGATGTTGTGGATCAAGTGTTCAATAGCAATATAGAATTTGAGGACAATGAATCCATCCTTGAAGATTTGATGATATACCTACGCCAAAACTACACCTTCAGGCGTAACGAGCTTACCCGAAAAATTGAAAACAGTGGTGTACCCATGGAAACAAAAGACCTGAACACCGTATTCATTAATACCAAAAAAGCAATAGACAAAACATCATTTGAACTTATGGAAAGAGTAATTAATTCCGATTTCACTCAGGATTATAATCCGTTGACTGAGTTTATCCAGGCGAACCGACACCGGCAACCATCCGGTCTAATTGTGCAGCTATGCAATAGTATTCGCAGCTCACAGCCAAAAGAATACAAGGAGCTATTCATCACCAAATGGCTGGTTGGTATTGTCGAATCTATAGAAGGAGATTTTTCCCCTCTTATGCTGGTGTTATCTGGTTCCAGGCAGGGAACGGGAAAAACTGAGTGGTTTAGGCGGCTACTACCCCGGGATATACGCTCCTACTACGCAGAATCCAAACTTGATGCTGGCAAGGATGATGAGATCCTAATGACCTCTAAGCTGCTTATTGTTGATGACGAAATGGGTGGTAAGTCCAAAAAGGAGACCGCCAGGCTGAAAGAATTGACCTCAAAGAAATGGTTTTCTCTCCGTGAACCCTACGGTCGTCATAATGTTGATCTTCGTAGGCTGGCTGTATTGGGTGGGACATCAAATGATAGTGATCTGCTCAATGACCCTACCGGCAACCGACGTATTATCCCCATTGAGGTGATCGACTATATTGACAAGGAGCTCTACAATTCTATTGACAAGACTGATCTTTTAATGGAGGTGTATCACCTGCACAAAAGTGGATTCACTTCGGTTTTGTCTAAAGAAGAGATCGAATACCTGGCAAGCCAGACGGAAGACTTTCAGGCACCATCTGTCGAAAGAGAATTGCTCATGGCATACTATGAATTGCCTCCTGATGATCTACATCGGGAATTTTTGACCACTTCAGAGATAAAAGCACGCATCGAAATGCAATCCGGGCAGCGTTTGAACATTAACAAACTAGGGCAAGAATTGAAAAAATGTGGGTTCGAGAGGGTCTCAAAAGGGAAAAGAGCTGCCAGAAGGTATGGTTATTACGTAAAAAGGCGCGCAATTCAGTAAAATAGTTACACCCTGGTTACACCTATTAAACCCTTGCTGGCGTTGCATTTGAATAGATTTATAGTAATAAGGGTATAACTGAAAACAAATAGTAGTTACCTAACCCTAAACGCAATACAGATAATAATTACAGCCGATATAGGTAACTAGTGTAACTACTTTTTATTATAGAGTATATTTTAATAAATAAAAACACAGTGGAGCAAAAAGATATTATAGCACAAAAGAATCTATAGGAAAAGTGGCTACCGTGGCTACCCGGATACCTTAGCCCCCTGCCATTTACATTAAATAAATATTACAATAATAATCCTCCAATGAACAAACTCACAGAAGCAATCGTCGCTATTTGCAATGTCGCTATCGTATCAATAGCGGCTTTTTTATTTTACAAAACCGGCTCATTATGGAGCCTGGTTATTCTTTTATTCACTCAATCTTATAAAAATGCCTAGCGAAATCCAAATACAATCCGAATGTTTCCAATGGGCATGGAACACATACCCACAAACGCGACGACTACTCTTCCACGTCCCAAACGGTGGAAAACGCAATCCAATTGAAGCAATGCAACTCAAATCATCCGGAGTAATAGCCGGCGTGCCCGATATGCTTTTCCTATATGCCGGGAAATGGCACGCTTTTGAGTTTAAAGACGATACAGGCGTACTATCTAAGGACCAGAAGGAATTACACCCCGTATGGGCCTCCCAGGGCCAAGAAATACACATCGTGAGAGATGTGGAGACGTTCAAATCTTTATTCACACAAATAATATCGTCATGAACGAGATAACCGATATCAGAACTAAGGGTCAAGCTTACTACCTATACGATCTGTCAATACAGGATATCGAGCAACGCAGAGCATCCAGGCAACTATTCAATACTGGAAGAGATGTGATGGAATATCTTGGTATCACCACACACCAACAACTGCGCAACTACACCGAACTAAAGAAGAAGCGACAGAACGGGCAGATCATCCTTTATTACCGCACACACACATCACACAAATACAATAGATCATTCGCAATAAGAAAAGTAAAGTAAATATGAAACACGAAGGAAAAGGCATACCTTTTTGGTTGCACATAACATTAGCATTACTCATAAGCGGACTAGGGGTTATGCTTGTCAAGCATCCATATGCTTGTCTACTTAGCATCATTGCATCACTTCTCCTTGAGATACTTAATCGATTGGCGATAATCAGCAATAAGATTAGTGATCATAAATAAACGGTCAGAGCCTATGCGTTGTTATGTCGATTCGTAATACATTGATAATCAAAAGGTACTCCCTCACAATCCCATTTGTCACGCAAAGTATGGGACACCGCATCAAAAAACATGTATCACCCTATTTCAAATTTTGTATAAAAAATGTATAAGTTGTATAAAATCCCATTATACAATTGCTATACAAATGCTATCTTAGTAGGAACCACATTGACTTTAACGTGATTTTCCCTGTCTAAAATGGCACTTTTAACCGCATCCGAATTCGCAGACGCTTGTATAATTAAGAGAACCTCCCTGGCTTCCTATGAGAACCGGGGTAAAATCGTTGCTACAGGATCAGGTAAGAATAAAAAGTTTGATACAGAAAATCCAACAAACGCATTATTCATTCGGGATAAACAGGCAAAGAAAACCTCAGAGCTGGAAGAAGCTGAGATTATAAACAGGATAAAGAAGTACCCTGCTGCACCTGAAAAAGTGGAAGCAAAGCCAGACACTACTCATACCGATGCCTTTAATAAGATTTTGGCGGAGGTTGATGAAGCAGAAAAGGCGGTTGGTAAATCAAGGAACGGGAAACCTACCCCTAAATATGAGGATTCTGTACAACTGCTTAAATACCTGGATACACTAAAAAGGGAAAAGGAAATTGAACAGCTCACGATTAAAATCCAAAAGCAAAGGGGGGAAGTCGTTCCTGCGGATTTAATTCAAAATGTCTTTACAGCTCATAATCAATCTATTCTTATTGAGTTTAAAAATGGGGCTGATGATATTATACGGATTATAAGTGCAGAGAAGCGTTTTAGTGTAGATGAAATTGCAAAAATCAGGGGCCAATTGGTTGATATTTTAAATCGGGCAATAGATCAGGCAATAGAAAACACTGCAAAATCTGTTGAACAAATTATTAATGATTACACTTCAATATTAGCGGTTGGTGAAAGGACTTGATGAAATAAGAGGGGTAAAAGAATATGTATCTGCTTTTGAAAATCTTGTAAGAAATAGCAAGGTTTCAATTTCAAATATCAAACCTAGCCAATGGGCAGAGGAAAATATTGTAATTAATTCAGGCGCATTCCCTGGCAGGCTAAAATATTCTTTAACCCCTTACACGCGTGAAATAATTGATTGTATGGCTCCGGATCATCCGGCAAGATGGGTTGCAGTAATGAAAGGAGGTCAGCTAGGGTTTTCGTCAACTATTTTGATCCCCGGAATTGGCTGGATGATTGCAAATCAACCAGGGAACTCTTACTTGACAGTTGGATCACCGGACCTGATAGATCCGGCAATGGAAAAAGTAGATTTAATGATAGATGGTAGCGGTATCCGTCATTTGATTAAACCGAGTGTTAACAGAAATAGGGCACAAAAATCTGGCGATACTAATACAAAAAAGGAGTTTTCAAAAGGATATTTAACAGTTGCTTACGCAGGAAATCATAAGGCGTGGAGGCAAGTGGATTTAATGTATGGATGGTTTGATGACTTAGAGGCTGTAAAGTCTTCTTCTAAGGAATCAGGTAATACAATCGATTTGATTGAACAACGTTTTGCCGCTTATGCTAATAGGCATAAAATTTACTATATTTCAACTCCTGAACTTAAATCAACATCAAATATTGAGCCGGTATATTTAAAAGGGGATCAACGAAAATATCTAACTCCTTGTCCCTGTTGTGGTGAATTTATAGAATGGGTTTGGACGATAGAAGAAAACGGCATTACTGGCGGAATAACTTGGCAAGTTGACGAAAATGGGGAACTTATTGCAGAATCCGTTGGATATACCTGTCAAAAATGTGGAGGATTCTTTACGGATGAAAAGAAACATCAACTATTAAATCAGGGATATTGGCAACCGACCGCTAAACCGTCACAGCCTGGCTATTACAGTTACCATCTTTCAAGCCTATATGCTCCGCCTGGTATCTACAATTGGGAACGTTATGTAAGGAGATGGATTGATATTCACCCTCCAGGTCAGCCTAGAGATGAAGCAAAATACAAGACGTTTGTAAATGTGGTGCTCGGATTAACCTATGAAGAAACTGCAGAAGCTCCGGAGGCTAATGCCATCATGGGAAACATCCGCGATTATGAAATAGGAATGGTTCCGGAATCAATATCTATAGATGATGAGAATGGGAAAATTGTTTTGCTTACATGTGGTGCGGATATGAACGGTAACCGGGATGATGCCCGTCTTGATTATGAGATTGTTGCACATGCTGAAAACGGCACCATTTATTCAATTACTCATGGTTCTATTGGAACATTTGTAAAAGGAGAAAGCAAAAAAGATGATGACCGGGTTAAGTGGACCTACCAGGAAAACATGCCAAATTCTGTATGGCCCGAATTTGAAAAGATCCTGGAACCTATATATAAAACAGACACGGGCCGCGAAATTCCAATTGCAATTACAGGGTTGGATACTGGCCACTGTACAACGGATGCTTATGCTTTTATTGATAGAACCAATTGCAATATTATAGGCTTCAAAGGAGAAGGGGAAGAAAAAATAAAGATCGGGCAAGATAAAAAAACTATCAGGGAATCAACAGAAAGGCCACAATTGTATATCGTACGTGTAGGATTGATTAAAGATAGACTAGCCGAGTATATGAATCTAAATTGGGGCGGCGATGGTACACCACAACCTGGTAACTTTCTTAATTTCCCCCAACCGGGTCACGGGCTGTATGGGTTCAGAAATTATTTTGAGCATTTTGAATCAGAGGAACGGGCATTTGAAAAAAATGCTATCGTCTGGAAGAAAAAGAACGGTAAGCAAAACCACTTATGGGATTGCCGAATTTATAACATGGCGATCCGGGATGTCTTTATTGATAAACTTACAAAAGCATACAAGCAAAAATTAACCTTTGCCGATTATGCCGCTTTGGTCGCCCCTTACTTGTAAAATAAAAAATCCCAAAATAGTCCCATAATAGTCCCAAAAACGGGACTATTTTTTTTTACCCTTTGCGCCGCTTCTATTTTAGTAGAAATACCAATCAAAAATGAACAATGCAATAGGTCAAGAAAGGGTTTCTGCAATTGTAGGCTATAATATCGGAACAGCAAACTTTTCTGAAACAAGCCCCAATTTACCGCAACGGATCGCAATCCTGGCAGAAGCGAATACAGCAAACCAGGCTACCCTTAATACAGCTCCACAGGATTTGATTTCGGCACAGCAAGCCGGTAATTTATACGGATTCGGTTCGCCTATTCACCAGATCATGCGCATTCTTAAGCCCGTGAGCGGTGATGGCGTTGGTGGTATTCCTATTGTAGTCTACCCACAAGTAGCAGCCGTTGGTTCTGCCGCTCGGGTTCAAACGATTACCATTACCGGTTCTGCAACAGAGAACCGCACACATAAGTTGTTGATTGCCGGAAGGTCAGCAGTCGATGCTTACAGCTATGAATTCAACATCGTATCAGGTGACACTCCAACAATCATAGCAGGAAAAATCTCTGATACAATAAATGCAGCCTTAGGCGCTCCTGTATCTGCAACATCAGCACTAGGTGTGGTCACAGCAACTACAAAATGGACCGGGTTAACTGCTCAGGATGTTTCAATTGAAGTAATTAATGATGGTAATGGTGCCGGGATAACATATGCTGTTGCTCAGACCACTGCTGGTAGTGGCACTCCGAATATTGCTGCATCTTTAGCTCTTTTTGGTTCATCCTGGAATACAATTGTAATTAACTCATACGGTGCCGTTTCATCAGTCCTGAACGCATTGGAAACCTTTAACGGTATCCCTGACAATGAACAGCCAACTGGTCGTTATAGCGGAATTATCATGAAGCCGTTTATAGCAATTACGGGGAGCACATTAGAGGATCCTAGTTCAGTTACTGATTCAAGAAAAGATAATGTAACTATTGCTATTGCCCCAGCACCTTTAAGCAAGGGGTTGCCGATGGAAGCCGCTGCAAATATGGCCTTACTTTATGCCCGTGTGAGTCAGGATACTCCGCACCTTGATGTGCTGGAGAAATCCTACCCGGATATGCCTGCACCAGCAAGCATTGGGATGATGAGTGCTTATGATGGCCGAGATGCAATCGTTAAGAAAGGCTCCTCAACTGTAGACCTGATTAATGGAAGATATCAGGTGAAAGACTTTGTAACTACCTATCACCCTGATGGTGAGGCAGTGCCTCAATTCCGATACTGCCGCACGCTGATGATCGACTTCAATGTAAAATATGGTTACTACTTGCTTGAGCAGATCAATGTTGTTGGGCATGCATTGGCAAATGACGGTGATCGAGTTAACGCAACTAAGGTCCTTAAGCCAAAGCAATGGAAGCAAATACTGAATACTTACGCTGATGACCTGGTTACTCGTGGATTATTGGCCGATGCTTCTTTTATGCAGTCAAGCTTACAGGTAAATATTTCTTCTACAAATCCGGATAGGTTTGAAACCCAATTCAGGTATAAGCGTTCCGGGTTCTTACGTCAGTCGGCTACTACAGCAACTGCCGGATTCAATTTTGGTAATATCTAAAAAATAAATAACGATGGCTGTAGGTGGCGATATCATAGAAGTAACAGTAAACCATCCCACATTAGGGACTGGAATTTTTAAAATAAAATCTAATGAAGGTTCAACTTTTGACCTGGGGGGTATTCGTAAAAATGACGATGCAAACCAGATTGCAACTGATGGATCAATTATCAGGCAGATGAATATGGCAGCCTGGTCATTTGAATTAACTGCAGTAAATGATACTGTGGCTTCAAAGCCAGCGGCCGAGTTTGTTTGTGATTTACAGGCTAGTCCGGAAGAAGGCGATTGGACTTTCACATTTATTAACGGGACGGTATATGGTGGCCTGGGCTCTCCTGTTGGTGATGTTCAGCCGGATGCTAATGTTGCAACATTCACCTTAAAAGTGAATGGCGGTGGTAAGTTGAAAAAAATTGTTTAATCAAAAAATCAATATAATAAAATGAGTACAGTATCACACGAAGTAGCAGTAAAAGATGTTGAAAATTGGCTATCCTATAAAAGAATTCGTCCTAAAAAGATTGAAAAATATGAGGACTTTAAGGCAACACTTGTTGAGGCTGTTGAAGACGGAGCATTAGTCTTAAATGAGGACTACAGCTGGACACACAATTTATCATTCCCTATTGAGTCAGGAGACACACCTATTAACGGGTTTAAATATAAGCCCAGGGTTACCGTTGAAGAGGTAGGACAGAAGCTTAAAAATGCTGGGACCGATGCGGATTCTCGACTTTTGGCCTATTCTGCAGCGTTAGCAGGAGTTCCTATCTCAGTTTTGGCAAAAATGGATACTATTGATTCAAACATCTCTAATGCAGTAGCCGCTTTTTTTATGTAGGTGATTTCGATAGTGTTAATAATATGGCACTTACTATAGAATCAGAGCATCACTGGCCGCCAGAGGTTGTTGATGCTCTTTTTTTAGACGATAATGATCACAAAGGGTTAGTCAGACACTACGAAATCATCGATGAAAAAATAAAAAGCCTAAAAACAAAATAGCATGGCATTTACTATTCCTTCAATTTTTACAGCAATCGATAAATTAACAAGACCTGTGCAACAAATGGCAGCACGGGTTAACGGGTCGTTAGAAGCAATGGAAAGGAAATATAAAAACCTGAATAATGTTTCTCAAAAAATGATGGTTGGTGGAGTTGCTGTTGGTACTGCAATTGCCGCCCCATTGGTATTGGCTACGAAAAAAACTATTGCTTTTGAGGATGCAATGGCTGATGTTGCTAAAACGACAGGATTAAGTGGTACAAGCCTTAAAAACTTAGGTGATTCAATTCTCAAATATTCAGGACAAACAAGAACATCAATACAAGAGCTTACTCAAATAGCAGCAATTGGGGGTTCTATGGGAATTAATGAGCTTAATCAATTGGAGGCATTTACTAAGACAGCAGATAAATTCAATTTAGCTCTAGGCTCTGACTTTGGTGGAGTAGAAGAAGCTGTCAAGAGTATAGCTTCTTTACGAAATCTATATAAAGAGACAAGATTACTTGACTCTGCAAATACTATAAATAAGATAGGGTCTGCGATTAATGAATTGACAACAAAAGGCGCAAATGCTCAGGCAATCAATGAGTTTTCGCAAAGAATAGGAGCATTGCCTGAAGCTTTTAAACCAACAATCCAGGAAACAATTGCTCTTGGCGCAGTTCTTAATAAGGCAGGAATTACGGCAGAAATCGCATCGTCTGGTTTCCATAAAGTCCAATCATTGGCTGGTGGGAATATTGGAGCTTTTGCAAAGCAGATGAAAATAGGGACTAAAGAAGCAATAACCCTATTTAATACAGACCCTTCAAATTTTGTGTTCAAATTAGCGGAATCATTGAATGGGCTAAATGCGATTCAAATGACGGATATATTAAAAAAATTGAAGATAAACGATAAGGAAGCAAAAATGGCATTGGGCTCTTTAGGTTCAAGTTACAAAGTGTTTACGGAATTTCTAGGAATATCAAATTATGAATTTGCAAAAAACAACTCGCTGTCTGCGGAGGCTGCGGCTAAAAATGCTACTCATGCCGCTAAAATTGCGCAACTAAAAAATCAATTTGAGGCTTTGGCAATTAAGGTAGGAGAAATTTTCTTGCCTGTATTAGACAAAATATTAACAACAATTCAACCAATCATTAAAAATGTTTCTGACTGGATAACTAAAAATCCGGAACTGGCATCAACCATAGGCAAGGTTGCGCTAGGTGCTTCAGCTCTTGCATTCGCAGTTGGGGGAATAGGTGCGGCTATTCAAGCTGTATTATTTATTGCAAGTCCCATCGGCCTACTTGCGCTGGCTATTTCTGCTATTATTGCTACAGTTGTTGTACTCATTGCTTATTGGGATGAATGGGGGAAATACGCAAGATACCTGGCTGGCCCTTTGGGTGATATTGTAGCAGCTATTATGGCAATCAAAGGGGCATGGAAAAGCACTAAACAACTATTTGAAGATTATGGAATTGTAGGTGCTATTGTCGAAATAGGGAAAAGTATTGTAAAATTTATGCTCACGCCAGTTACTCAATTATTGCAATTATTAGCAAAACTCCCGGACAGTTTTGGGGGAGACTGGGCTAAAAATGCATTGCGTGGTATTGATACAATGCTAGCACCTGGATTAACGAATAGCCAGATTAAAGGGCGATCTGACTACGAACATATAATGAAGGTTATGCAAGGCGACGAAGGTAAGCCATCTGCTCAAGTCTTAGACTTAAAAAAAGCTCAACAAGAATATACTACAGCCTCATTTGAAAAAACAATCAACAACAGGCTAAGTATTGATATAAACGGGAATCCGAAAGACTTTAGTTATAAAGCACCTGCAGGAATACCAATTAAATTGACCTCTAATATCGGATAGTATGATTGATTTACTGATGAAAGAAACTGATGATGGTGGGGATTTTGTATTAGAAGGGAACGATCTATTACTGGATAGCAATTTCGGAACAATGATCTACCAGGCGCTATTCGGGGGTTACGAATACTGGGCTAATGATCTACTACTTGAAGGGTCTCAAAAGTATGAATCAAAAACTGAAAAGACACTAAAAGAGGTGGCTTTAAATTCCGCAGGACGGGTAACTATTGAAAATGCAGTGCGCGAAGATCTTAAGTTCTTCACTTCAGAAATTCCCGGAACAACGGTAAGCGTATCAGCCCAGGTTATCAGTGATGATAAAATGAACATTCAAATATTGATAAACAATGAGGCGTACATATTACAATTTGTATTGCCCGGAAGCTTAATTTTTATACGAAGAGATGTTTAAGATCCCTACACTTAAAGAATTATATGATCAGTCGCTGCAGGACCTTCAAACCGAAATGGGGATATCAATATTGCCATTTGGCAAAATGGTGTTACGTGCTCAGGCTGCCTGGCAATCAGCAAAATTAAAACTATACTATTTGCTCCTGGGTAAAGTACAAAAAAATCTCTTTGCAGATACGGCAGAACCGGAAAGCATGGGAGGGACTTTGGAAAGAATCGGTCGGCTAAAGATAAATCGTAATCCTTTCCCAGCCACTTCGGGAAAGTATGATGTAACTGTAACAGCAACCGGTAATGCTTTTATTCCAACCGGTACAATATTTAAAAGCCTGGAAAGTGCCCTTAACTCAGGGGTGCTTCTAATCAGTGATCAGGATTATAATATCGATCAGGTAAATAATATAATTGAACTCCGGGCGCTCAATCCGGGATTGGAAAGCAAATTAAATGTAAATGACGGGCTGTCCTGTACCGTCCCTATTGTAGGTATTACTGGCGAAGCTCTTGTTATTGCAGAAACTGTATCACCAACAGCTGCGGAATCGGAAGAAGATTACCGACAGGCGATCATTGACAGCTACCGACTTGAACCGCAAGGCGGTGCATCTGCTGATTACATCTTATGGGCGCAGGATGCTCAAGGGGTTAAAGCTTCTTACCCTTATACAAGCCCAACGGCTGCTGCCGAGGTCGATATATATGTAGAAGCATCACCAGAGGATAGTACTGACGGTATGGGAACTCCTACGCAAACAATACTGGATAATGTAGCATCAGTTTTGGAAATTGATCCCAACACACAACAAGGACGTACTCCATTAAGTGTCTGGGCAAATAATGTATATCCGGTAGTGATCAATAAATTGACAATAACGATTAATAATAGTGCTGGTATTACTGAATCACAAAAAGCAATAATCAATGCAGCTATCAAAGAACAGGTAGATGAAGTGAGGCCATTTATTGCCGGTGCAGATATACTGGAAGAACGTAACGACACAATTAGTACGAATCAGGTAATATCCTGGATGATCAATGCAATTCCGGGGTTGGGTTTTGGGGCTGTAGAAATGAGCATTCAAATTGGATCATCAAGTGCCAATACAGTATCTATCAAAACATTCAGTTACGGTAATATCCCATATTTAGTAAATGTAGTCTATGCTTAGCATCATCAGGAAATTAACAAAGCAACTATTACCCAAAGGGCGCGCATTTTGGCAGCCGGAGGGCGGTGTTTTGGATCGATTGAACAAAGCATTGTCCCTGAGTGAAGAGCGAGCTCTAAAGGGGGCGCTGAGCACCTTTGATTCCGCCTTTCCTGATAATGCAAACTTTACTACAGAAGATGCTGATATGTGGGAAAAACGTTTGGGTATGATTAATGGTGCAGGCGTAGCACTGGTAAATCGCATGGCCGCAATACGCTTAAAGTATAATTACCCGGTCACCGATGCCCCGAGGCAATACTACAAGTCCTTGGAGCAGCAGCTCCGGGCGGTTGGTTTTAATGTCCGTGTTTATCCTAATAAGTTTGATGTCCCTGTTGTCACATCCATAGAGTTTTCGTTCAATGATGATATGGAATTGGTTATTACCGGAGATGAAGAAGAGATGGCATTTTATGAATTCAGCATGGATGGTGGAGATATTGTAGTAAAATACTTACCAGGAGCTAAATTAAAGTTTGTGATTGAAAATGGAAGTGTATTTGCTTACAGCTTAGGAACGAAAACACCTAATGAATGGTTGGCCCCGATCAATACCACCATGCATAGCCCGACGACTAGGCATAGCAATGTTTTACAACATAGCACTTTCCAATACCTGGGAGCATATCACTCATTAACGCTAAGGCATCGCCCGTTGTTGCGACATGGAGCACGGTTCAACAATTACGTTGCTAACCATATTGAACGCAGCCGGGACGGTGATTTGGCCATTAATGGTGACATGTGGAAAAGTACGTTTTATATTGCTGGTGATCATATGCCAGAGTTTGCTATAATACCTCAACAAAGAGAGGCAGAATTCAGGCAAATGATATTAAGGTTAAAGCCTGTTAATACTATCGGAATTTTATTTGTAAACTACCAATAATAAAGCAATGATTAAACTAGAAAATAAAGCTAATGTGATGCCTCCGGATGCAGATTATCCATACGGAGCAATTAAGAATGATACAGGTACAGGTGATGGAACTCCTGTAGATGTCCAAGTTTACGGGGATATACACCAATTTTTTGCACGATTATTCGCAATATCCGGATTGACATCTAATGGTCTTCCTGACAACCTTACAAATGGGTTTCAGCTATATGATGCGTTTGAAAAGCTGGCAGGCCTTCAATCCTGGACGGCATTAACGACCCCTATATTAAGTGTAGATACAGGAACAATAACTGCTGGCACTTCATTTATTAATAAAATAAGAATACAGGGGAAGACATTGGAGTGGCAATGTATTTTCAGTGCTACACTGAATAGCATAGGTACATCGATTAGCGTTAATATTCCCTCTGCGATCACTTCTCTTACTATTGCTAACAACACTATTCCGCGGCCAGGAACATGTACTTACTTTAGCGCTGAAGTCCTGCCTGCGGTTTTAAATGCTACAACAGGTAAGGTAACTATTACAAGAGGAGCGGCCTTTCCTAATGGATCTCTAAGGCTTTTTGGGTTTTCGTTTAGACTGGAAATTGCCTAATGCAGATCAATGTAAATACAAAGGCAGTCAGGAATTACGCCAAAAAATTGGAGCAACTCAGTAAATCAGCTTTGCCGGTAGCAATCAGGCAAACGCTGAATAGTGCTGCCTTTGATGTTAAGACCAAAACTATGCCCAAGTCAGCCACCGACAATTTTGTTGAACGTAAGAAAACTTTCTTTAAAGCCACCTCAAAAGTTGAGCAGGCAACAGGATTCAACGTGTCTAGCATGAAATCAACGATAGGATTTAAAAAGACAAGTGGAAAGGGCATGGATCGTGCTGTTGAAGAACTAAAGCAGCAAGAAGAAGGGGGTGTTATAGGGGGTCGTTCTTTTATTGCTCATGATAAGGCGCGTGTAGGTAAAAGTCGGAAGAAAAACGTCCGCCCTGTGAACAGAACCACTGTATTAAAAAACATTGTCAATTCTAATAAAGTAAGGGGAGCTAAAAATAAATCACAGAAATTCATCCGGGCCGCATTCTATGCCGCTAAAAAGTACGGAGCAAATGCCCATGTGATGACACCCAGAGAAAACGGTATAAGTACCGTGCTCAGAATCAAGGAAATATGGGGCAGCACCAGAAGACAAGGGGCAGAATCTTCAAGAAGGCTTGATATAAGAGCTGAGGCATTATATTCCTATAAAAAAGGCAGAAAGGTAAAAATTGATAAGAAAGAATTTATGAAAAAAGCATCTGAAAAAAGTGCTGGTAAAATGGAAAAATTCTTTAACGAACATGCATTAAATCAGGTTAAGAAATTTTATAACAAATGAGTTGGCAGGAAAGGTTACAGCAAAAGTTAACGATCGTTACGGGGGATGGCAAAGTCTATACCCCAAAATGGATGTTTTCAGAATATAGCCGGGAATTTAATAATACCGTTATGGAATTTCCAATGCTTCCGGGATCACTGGTGCAGAAATTGGAAACGAAAGGGCGGATACTGCCTTTAGACTTGGTATTTGATGGTGCTGATCACCTGGAGCAGATCCAGGCATTTGATCAATCTAGTTTGGATAAGCGGCCATGGCAGATCGATCACCCTCGCTATGGCAAAATATTGGCCCAGCCTTTAACGATATCATACACAAACGAAGATTTGAATACCAGCATGGTGCAAATCAATTGTATGGAAACGATCCAGGTAATGGATGTTTTAAAGGTCACCATTGCACCGGTGGAGAAGATCACCGCGGATGCCGATCTGGCAAAGGATAGTGAAATAGCAGCGGTTACTTCTGATATCCCAGCTGTAAAGGTGGCTGATAAGCGATCACTGCTAAAAGATACCATGAACCAGTATAAAACAACGGCTGGGAAAATTAAAGCTGCTGCAGATGTTTCAAAGTACCTGAACGGGTACAATAAATATATCGCCCTGTTGAACAGCGGTACTTCCAGTACGGTACAAATTGCCAGGGCACTGCATGATTTTTCCACCATGCCTTATGCGTTCCTGGATACCGTTGAAAACAGGCTGAACATGCTGAAGCTTCAATACCGCATCATCCGGAACAATATTGGCAACCTGTTCACCCGGACATCAAAACGCCTTTACGAAAGCCAGTCCAGTTTCCTGCTCATGGGTATGGCCCAATCTGTTGTAAATAATGTGGGCGATTCGTTCCGGTTGGTAAGTGGTGTTTTGCCGGTCATGAGGGAGCTAAAAAGTATTTATGATGACTGGATCATTTCACTGGATGCGATCAGCTCCCCGAACGGCGGGCAGGTTGATGGCTACTTACCCGGAGCAGATACGATCCGCAATGTTTCAAACCTGTTCAGTTATACCATTTCCGCATTGATGGAAATTGCGCTGAACAGTAAACAGGAGCGATCAATCCGGTTAACGGAAGATTCAAATCCGGTATTGCTGGCTAAAAAATATTACGGCCTTGACCGGGCTGATGAAAACCTGGTTTTCTTTATCGAATCAAACCGGATCGGTATTTCTGAAATGCTCGAATTGAAAAAAGATAGATTAATTAAGTACTATGTTTAAACTTGTTATAGGAGATACGGCATTTGATAAGTTCCTTGAATTTAACCTTAATCTGAGGTATGACAGTGTGGCCAGTGATTTTTCCTTTACTGCTTGGTTTGACCCCAGCAACGAGGCCCACAAAAGGGCGTTTAAGCCGGGAGATTACCAAACAGCGAAGGTCTACTACAATGATGAAATATTGCTTACAGGAACGGTACTGAATATGTCCTTTGTAAGTAGTGCCCAGAACAATGCTCTGGCTATTTCGGGTTATTCTCATACCGGTGTTCTGGAAGATTGCCAGATACCAACAAGCGCCTATCCGTTGCATTCCAAAGGGCTGGACCTTAAGTCCATCACCGAAAAGATATGTGCTGAATTTGGTATTAATGTGATTGTTGATCCTTCCGTTTCCGGGAGAATAGGCAAAGTATTTAAGAATGCCACTGCAACCAATCAGCAAAGCGCAAAGCAGTACATCACCGACATGGCCGCACAGCAGGGGATTATTGTCACACACGATGCAAATGGGAATATAATCCTTACTGAATGCAACACAAAGGCCACTCCGCTATTTGATTTTACAGGCGGTATTCCAGGTATAGACTTTACGCTGGATTTTGATGGTCAAAAAATGCACTCTGATGTGACAACGCTCCGGCAGGCAAAGATCGGCGGCCGGAATACTAAAAAGAATCCGGTAGTGGGCCAGGCAAAGGTGTCTAATCCCTATTGCAATGTATTCCGCCCCCGAGTGGCCAGGCAGCAAGCAGGAGACGAACATGATACCGGTAAGGCCGCACGGACAAACCTGTCTGAAGAATTAAAAGGCATCGGGATAAAAGGGAATCTTAGTACCTGGAACATTAACGGGGTTTTCATTAAGCCCAATCAGATCATCACTCTTGAAAATCCATATTTGTTTTTGTTCAAAAAAACACGTTTTTTTATAGAAAGCGTTTCTTACAAATTGGATACGAATGGCGAAAGCTGCTCCATAAATTGTTACCTGCCGGAAGTATATAACCAGGACACTCCTAAAAATATTTTTGAATGATCTTCACTACCTATATAAAAAATGTTTTCATAAGAGCGAAACAGAGGATTATCCAGGTCATGGCTATGGGTGAACAAGATATCCGCGAGCCTTATGAAAGCATGCCTTTTGGTATTGATTCCGCTCCGCTGGATGGAATGGTGGCACTGTATTCCGACACCTCAAATAGTGAAGAAAGTGTGATCATAGGCTACATCAATGAAAACCAGGTGGCAAAGATGGGTGAAATCCGGCTATACTCTTTGGATGGGAATGGTGATCAATCCACATTTATCCACTTGAAAAACAATGGCACCATTGAATTTATGGGCAATACGCATAACCTGGTAAGATATATGCCTTTGAATCTAGGTCTGCAGGAGCTGGTAACAAAGATTAATACTGAGCTCAGTAAAATTGCAACAGGAATATCCGGTGTAGGTGGTGTATATCTGCCCACTTACACCAGTTTAAATATATCAAATTCAAAAATAGACGAACTGAAAACATTATGATTTACAATAGCGCAGGGGTTTATGTCGAATCAGCGATCAGCTTACAGGAAAAGATCGTGCGTATTGATCAAGTGATCAGTGCGCTAACCATACTATTGATTGATAATGCAGCTGCAGCACAATACAAAGAATATCAGTTAGATGACGGGCAGACAAAGATCCGGTCTGTTTACAACACACCGGTAGATATTGCGAATTCCATAAGGAGTATGGAGCAATTAAAACAAATGTATATTAATAAGCTCAACGGCCGCACTTTCCGGTTAGTAGATGGCAGAAACTTTATATAATTATGGGATTTTGGGATAAATTATTAGGATTAAATAAAGAACAACCAACAGGTATTGCAACGGAAGAACCACGGGCCTATATGTCCAGCTATTCAATTTCTTTTGACGGGGAAAAGAATCTGGGTGAAATGGGGCCAGTTAAGAACTATACAGTTGATTACAATATGCTCCGGGCAAGGTCCTGGCAAATGTTCCTGGATTCGGAGATCTGCCAGTTGGTCTTCAGGCGGTTCGCTACCTGGGTAGTGGGTGAGGGTTTAAAACTGAAACTTGAACCCAATTTAGATGTATTGGAAACAGAGGGGATACACCTTTCAGAAAAAGAAGTTAAAGCATTCACGAACCAGTCAGAAATGAGGTTTAAAGTATGGTCTAATGACTTTATGTCTGACTATGCTGATATGACCACTTTTCAAAAGCAGCTGGAGGAAATTTTTCTGAATGCCATTATCGGCGGCGATTGTCTTGTGATCCAAAGAGTAATTAATAATACTCTGAAAACTCAGATCGTCGATGGCGCTAATATCTGCACTCCCTGGGGTTGTAGTTATAGCGGCACGGATTATATCAGTGCTGAAGGAAATCGGATCCGTCATGGTGTAGAAATTGATGCTAAAGGGCAGCACGTGGCCTACCATGTGAAAACGTCACCTTTTACCTGGGAGCGTATCAAGGCCCGCAATAAATTTGGCAACCGTACGGCATTCATGGTATATGGTTTGAAATACCGGATCGGTGAGGTCCGCGGATTGCCCTTGATCTCAGCAGTAATGGAAACGGCCAGTAAAATGGAGCGTTACAAGGAAGCCACGCTGGGATCAGCAGAAGAAGCGGCAAAGATGGTGTTTACCATTGAACACCAGGCTTTTTCTACCGGTGAAAATCCGCTGGGGCAACAGCTTGCTAAGATCATTAAACCCACCAATAATGCCAACGGGGAAAATCCTATTGATATAAACGGTAAGCAGTTGGCTGACACAGTAGCAGCAACTACAAATAAGCGTGCCATCAATATGCCGCAGGGTGCGAGCTTAGAAGCAGTTGAAAGTAAAAAGGAAGTGAACTTTACGCCATTTTATGACGGAAATGCAAAATATGTATTTGCTACAGTTGGCATTCCGCCTGAAGTGGCTATGATGTTATACACCAGTAACTTTTCCAGCTCCAGGGCAGCAATGAAAGACTGGGAGCATACACTTATTGTCCGCCGGGATGACCTTTCCTTACAGGCAATAAAACCGGTATTTGCATACTGGCTGGATATTGAAGTATTGACCAATAAGATTGTGGCACCGCAATACTTAAAATCTATAATGGATAAAAATCAAATGGCTTTATCTGCTTACCGATTTTCCCGGTTTGTTGGTGCAAATGTTCCACATATAGATCCATACAAAGAAGTTCGCGCAGCCAGGGAAAAGCTGGGAGCTTTAGGAAAGGATCTGCCATTAACTACATTGGAAGAAGCGATTGAAGCACTGGGCGGTGGCGATGTAGATTCGGTATTAATGTATTATGCCGAAGAATTGAAAAAAGCAAAACAGCTTGGTTTAAATGAAGCAGCGCAAAAGTCAGAAACTACAGTAAAAGAGGAAGCTTAATTGTCTTCCTCTTTTTTGTATTCTTTGATGTGCTCTGGAGTATTATTAATTGTTTGTACCAGTAAAAGCTTAACATAGTCAGCAAGATCCAGTCCGTTGTATTCGGCCATGTTGCAAAGCTGTGTATATGCTTTTCCTCTTAGTGTTCTGATGCGTATTTCAGGTGTTTTTTCTTTTCCGCTCATGGTTATAATTTCAAAGTGGTTCCTACTAAGATAGCATTTGTAAAATAAAAAATCCCAAAATAGTCCCATAATAGTCCCAAAAACGGGACTATTTTTTTTTACCCTTTGCGCCGCTTCTATTTTAGTAGAAATGAGAAAGCAAATCCTTTTATACTCTGCAATATATGCCTATACAGCCGCATCCTTTATTAAGGACCTGGCTGATAACAAAAATAGCAATATTGAAATTCGTGTAAATACTCCCGGCGGTAGTGTGTTGGACGGGTACGGCATGATCGCCCAGATCTCCGAGCACGAAAAGGATATTTTTCTAAAAGTAGATGGTCAGGCCGCCAGCATGGGAGCTATCCTATGTTTGTTTGTTCCGACACAAAATATTGAAGCCTTAGACGTTTCAACATTCCTTTTTCATCGTGCTGCTTATGGATGGTGGATTGAAGATGATAAAAAAGCCTTTACTCCTGAATTGCAGGCCAGCCTTAAAAAAGTTAATGACCATTTACGTGCTGCTATGGAAGGGAAGTTTACCGCTGATCAGTGGTTCAAGGAAACCGGTGTAAGCCTTGATGATCTTTTTTCTATTGATAGCCGTATTGATGTTGAGATCAGTGCAGAACAGGCAAAACGCCTGGGTATAATTGGTAGTATAAAAACAATCACTCCTGAAAAAAGAGCGGAAATAAATTCCTTATCTGCAAAGATCGCAGCCATAAGATTACCAGAGCCCGCAACCGCAACTGCAACAACAAACTCACCTGCAGCGGTGCCAACAAATAACGATTCAAATAAAAAAACAAATAAAATGACTTTACCAGAATTTAAAGCCGCTAATCCTGAGGGGTATGAAGCAATACTGAAAGAAGGCGCAAAGGAAGAGCGTGATCGCGTTGGCTCCTTTTTGACTTTTGCACACCTGGACCTTAAAGCCTGTATTGAGGGCATTGAATCCGGTGAAAAAATCACACAGAAGCAAATGTCTGAATTCACATTAAAAGGAATTCAATCCGGACATCTGAGTGCAATCACAGCTGAGAATCCGCAAGGGGTTGAAACTCCGGAAGCCGAAAAAGCAAAAACAGCAACACAGGAAAAAGTTAAAGATTTCCAGTCTGCTGTATTCTCTGACCTGGGTATTACCCGCAAATAATATTCGATATGTTGACCAAAAACTACGATACCAGAAAGATATTCATCGGGGATAATTTATACCAATCCGGAGAATTCACAAATAGCGGAGGTTCACCAGTAACACTTGAAAGAGGTCTGCTAATTGGCCGGGTTGCTGTATCCGGTAAAATTATTGCTTCCGTATCTACCGCGACTGATGGGAGTGTGGATGCTTTTGGTGTGCTTGGTGACGATCGTACCGTTGCCCCTGGTGAAACCATTACGGTAACCTATTGCGTTGCCGGCAGGGTTGATGAAGCAATGGTAAAACTTACCGGTGCAGAAACATTGGATACAGTTGTTCCCGATAAAGGTCGTTATCGCGATATCCTACAGCGCAACTCTCAAATTGTACTAATTCAAGGTACAGAATTAACAAAATTCGATAATCAATAAAATTTAATACAGAAATGGCAACATTACCAGTTGAACAAGCCAGGGCAATTTTTACTCAGACAGTAGTTGCCATTTATCAGGAAAGGATTGCTGTAAATAGTTTTCTCCGTTCCTTTTTCCCAACTGTTGAATCTTTGGGCCTTGCTATTCAATTTGAAGTGCAACGTGGCACGGAATTGATGGCTGTTGATGTTATCCGGGGGCACCAGGGTAATTATAATGCCGTAAGCAGATCAACGCAAAAATCTTTTATTCCGCCTTATTACCGCGAGTATATTGCAGCTACAGAATTAGAGTTGTATAATGTTACTATTGGTAGCGCAAATGAGGGTGGTGTTGTTTCATCCCAATTGTTTGCCCAGCTCGTTGATCAGATCGCATCTGAGGTGAGATTATTGGTAGCTATGATTGAAAGGCGTTATGAATACCAATGTGCTGAAGTCTTTCAGACCGGTATCGTGACTTTGAAGAATGGCGACAATATCGACTATAAAAGAAAGTCAGGATCTAAAGTGAATTTCAGCGGTACTGCACCGTGGGATAATGATGCGAATGATCCGTTTGCACACTTCGAAACAGGATGTACTTTCATCCGTGAAGAGGGAAAATCACAGGCAGGTGTATTTACTGCGATCCTGGGCAGAAAGGCGCTTACAGCACTTCAAAACAATGAAAAATACCTGAAGAAAGGAGATAACAGAAATGTTTTCCTTACTGATATGCACGAACCTCAAAGAAACTCTACAGGAGCATCTTTGCACGGACAAATTTCAGCCGGTTCCAATAAAATCAATCTTTGGTCTTATCCGGAGATTTATGAAGAAAAGAACGGAGTTAAGCGGCCTTACATTGATGATACCAATGTTATCATTGTGCCGGAAGTTACCAATTTCAAAATGGCTTTTGGAGCTGTTCCACAAGTCATTGACGGTAAAGAAACTCCAACAGTTAAAAAAGGTGCGTTTGTTTTCGGTGATTACATCGATCGCAGAAAGGCGACACACGAATTTGATGTAATGTCGGCAGGTGTAGCGGTGCCGGTTGCTGTTGATCAGATTTTCACCATGAAAGTTTTAGTATAGGTTTTTGTACTCATGTTGATTTACGGCTGCTGCTTAATGGTGGCAGCCTTTTTTTATAACAAAATTTCAATTTTAAAACAAATGGCAAAGTATGTAGTAATTGCTTTATCAGTAGGCGGCTTAGGGAACAAAATTCACTATTCAGATGATATTGTTGACAGTTCAGCATTTGAGGACGGACACGCAGATCAGCTGGTAAAAGAAGGCTTCCTGAAGCCGTATGAACCAGGAGAAAAACCAATGGGTGTTGGTACAGGTCCCGATGAAACCGGCGGACAGAAAGAGGCTCCAGCTGGTGACCCACCTCCAGGCGAAGACCAGAAACCTGAAACACCTGCACCACCTGCTGATTTAGGTAAAGAATTGGCTGAAAAAGCAAAATCCGGCAAAACAACTCCTAAGAAGTAATGAGCCTGATGGATAGAGCACGGCAAGACGCAAGGCACATTGTCAGTAATGGCAATGGCTTTGCTATTCCGATAGTTATAACTAAAGATAGCCTTGCCTATAATCTGAAAGGAACCAGTAAGCGGCACACAGCCCAATATGATGATGAAGGAAACCTGGTTAATAGCCGGGCCGTTACCTGCACCGTTTCAGAACTAGATCTGATTCAGGCCGGTATTAATCTCCGGGTAAATGGTGAGGTACAGAAAGCAGAGGCCAATAAATTAAGGATCCAGTTTACCGATGCAACCGGACAGTTAAACACTTACAAAACAAAAGAGGTCCTTCCTGATGAACACCTGGGATTGATCGTATTCATTTTAAGCGATGCCTAAAATACAGAACGCAATAGGGAAAAGAAATTTTGAGTATGCCAGGGATGCAATCGGGGCAATCTTGTTTGTTGAACTGGATAACCAAGCAACTATTCAAGATGATGAAACGATCCGTGTAAATGTCTGGGTAAATAGGATCAGTGTATTCGATCAATCTGAAATGCCGGCTATCAATGTCCGGATTGCCACGCTTAATTTTTCGGACAAATATCAGGGCTGCTCTACAGGGGAAGACCGGTTTATTATTGATCTGAGCGTTCGAGATAAAGATGAATCAAAGAGCCTGATGATCTGCCAGAAAATTGCCGGTATTATTCATGCGATACTGGAAGACAGTCAATATAAAACATTAGGCTTTAGTCCTCCTTTCAATAATAACAGTATCGTTAGCAGTATGCAGTTTTCGGACATTTTCCCTGGGCAGGATGCTGCTAATATCAGCAGTGCAGTAATAACATATGATGTGACTCTTATAGAAGAAACAGAGGCATTAAATGCTCCGCAAATTCAACAACACTTAACAGGGGTATTGCTGGCCGAAACCGACCAGGGATACCAGTATCAATGGATTGAAAATTAATTAAAATAGAATGGCAGAAGTAACAGTAAACTTAGGACCCGGGGCAGTTGTTCATAAAGGAGAGTTTGTACCAGGTAGTACTTATGAAAAGTATAACGAGGTACACGGAGATAATGGAACTATATCCGGAACATTTCGTTCAAAAAAAACGAACAATACCGCATCCCTAAACGACGCTACCAGCTGGGACATTGTAAGTAAGGATGGAGAAAAAGGAGACACTGGTGAAAAAGGTGATACTGGAGATCAAGGGATCCCAGGGGCTAACGGTACAGCAACCTACAACGACTGGCAATCAACTTCTTACTTGCAAGATGCCCAGGTTTTTCATGAAGGGACAATCTATGAGGTAACAGATCCTGCCGGGGCAACAGCTTCCGATATTCCAGGGGAGTCTGACAAATGGGCAATAAAGGTAATGGGAGACTTGCCTCAAAGCAAGGTGTTGCCAGTTCCTGATTTTATTGCTGATCATGATTTTGTTTTTGCCGGGGGTGCAGTTGCGGTGAATTCAATCTATTACGACCCCTTGAATAAGGTTGTAAAAGGGGATAAGATAAAAGCCGTTAGTATTTACATCGAAACAAACTATCAAAACGGGGGTACTATCCAAATTGTCGCCCTGGACATGAATGAAAATGTGATCACAACACATAACGCTTCCGGCTTACTGGAGGGCGTAAATACTGTGCCCTGGTCCGCTTCTTTTGATCAAGATGTTTATATCGGTATTAAATCTACAGATTCCCGGCTTGCCCAGGACCTTACATTATATCCCGGGTTTACTTATCCTACCCGGTACACATTGAATAATGGTGTATCCTGGGTCAACGGTGTTTATCCTTTAGGCACAGAAGTGCATATCGATGACTATTCGGAAACTGCAAAAGGGAAGGCAACGATTGCATTAGATTATGTGAAAACAAAAGATGATGCTGAATTGCTAGCAAAGTTAGTTGCCGGTGGAGTTATTGTTTTAGATGCTGATAAAATGTATACGCTCAATACAACTATTACCCCGAAAAATGGGACCCGAATATATGGCAATGGAGCTAGAATTAAGTTTGGTCCAGGAGTGACAACACTTTTTGACATTAACGGTGATGATGATGTAATTATAAAGGATGTCGTGTTTGTCGGCACTCAACCGCTTTATGCAAGCGCTGGAGCTCCTTATTATGGTGTTGATGGCCCTGCAAATACCCCGGAAGACATCCGGGATATGTTGGGCATAGGAAATGAAATTGCGATAGCTCTTAACAATGTAAAACGGATTGGCATATACGGTTGCAGATTCTTGCAGATCACTGGACATGGTATTAAAGCTACAAGCTTTAATAAAGGGTATACCGATGGAGTAAAAATTAAAGATAATTTCTTCTTCAATAATTTTAATGCGATACACTTTTCAAGCGAAGCTGAATACTCACAAATCTCCGGCAACACGATTTCATATAATCAGATTGGGGTTTATGACAGTTCAGGAAACAACACATTTGTAGGCAACAATATAGACGGGAATCGCTGTAATTTCTTCTTAGGTACAGGAACAAATGAGGCGCATGGATCTCTGGTTGGTGGCACAATCAACCATGCTTCTAAATGGGGAATACTTACTATGGATATCTCTTTAGGATTTGTTTTTTCAGGCTTCCAATCATGGTTTGCGCCTATTCGTGTAATACGAAGCAAAGGGATTCTTTTTAGTAGCGCATTTATTTCTTCAGTTATGCAATTTGAAGGAAACAATACAAGCCCTGGCAGAAACTATGTTAATGGTTGCATGTTCAATGCAGACGTGGAAGAAAACTATAATGGCCAGGCTTCGGAAGTATCTCTCAAAAACAATGTCAGCAAAGAAGGAGTAAGGCCTACAATTAATAATTAAACTTAATAAATTTTGGAAGCACCACGAAACTTAAGCCGTAGCAGCATTATAACCTGGGTTATAGGAGTGCTTTCAGCCGTTACAGTTGCTGTTTTTGGCTTCTGGAAAAGTAGCATGGATGATTTACTTGAACGGGAAACAAAGCGAGCAGATAAAGCAGAAACTGAAAAAGACAGACTTCAATCGGAATTATCAAAATGTCAGAACGAAAAGAACTTATACGAAGTAATACACAGATTCGGTGTGGCCCCGGGAAAGAAAACCGTGGAAGTCACGCCGGAGCAACAAAATACTGATAGTTATGAAAACTAAACTTTTAATTGTCATTTTCCTGGCATTATGTATAGTGCCGCAAAGTGGGTGTAAGGTCCGCAAAAGCTATAAGCAAGAGCTAAAATTAAATGCTAAGCTTACCCGTGATACGGATAGCATGCGCGTGATCATGCGCGATAGCATGCAAACACTTTCCATGGTCCGCAATACCTTGGCCGAAACTATTACCCGAATGGATAAGGTGACCGCGGAAAGACGTGCTGAAAATATATCCATTGAAAAAAAGACAGTGCCGAACCCGGTAACAATCCCCGGTAAAACTTATAAAACGACCGTTCCGGGGAACTGGATGCTGGATACCAGCGGTATAAAGGATGGCAAGCTGATATATTTTGACCTGGATAATGATGATGTCCGGGCAACGGCCTACTATCAGGCCGGGCAGATGCGGGTAGAGCTGCAGACGAAAGACAAAGTAATTGACGTGCCGGCAGAAGAACTCCGGATCACCAAAAGTACAGACGCAACCAAAAACAGCAGTGACAAATCCGCTAAGGATGAAAAGGTGATCACTGCAGAAAGCCTTAAGGAAGTTTCCCAGGTGGTTAATTCAGATTCCGGCCAGATAAAGGAATCCGAAAATCAAACGGTAGATGTAGATGCTGGGAAGCAAAGTAATGTTTCCACCGGCACCAGCTGGGTAACTATTTCGATCATTGTCCTGGTGGTTATCATTGCGGCCGGTCTGCTTTGGCATTTTTCGGTAATCGGTAAAGTAGTTGTATGGGTGAAAAGAATTATCAATAAAATTAAATCAAAATAGAATGGCAGAATTTTTAGCAGCACATAAAAAGACCGCGGTAAGTGAAGGCGGTTATGCAAATGTAAAAGGCGACCGGGGCGGAGAAACATATAAAGGGATTGCCCGGAACTTTTGGCCTAACTGGGCCGGATGGGCTATCGTTGACCGGAATAAACCATTAAAGCATAACGCAAAGATCAAGGATCAGGAGCTGGAAAGCCAGGTGAACTTTTTTTATAAAAGGAACTTCTGGGACAAGATCGCCGGTGACGCAATTGATGACCAGGAAACCGCCTTTAAGCTTTATGATTTAGCCGTGACCAGTGGCCAACCTAAATCCATTGAACAAATTCAGGGTGTTTTAGGTCTGCCGAAAACTGGTAAGATCACCGCGGCGCTAATCGAAGCTATTAATAACCCTGCAAAACACTTAATCAAATAAACATTATGAGAACATTAAACGAGATAATATTTCAGGCTAAATGCTGGCATGACAATAGCAAGATTGTAACCGGTAAAATGACTTTTCGCGATCGTGAAACTTTACAATTAGCTGGTGATGTAAACATATATGGCTACGTTGTTTGCATCGAAAACGATGAAGGGGTTCACATAGTTCATCCGGCAAGCTTAACCCAGTTTTAAAACAAAATCAAATAGCATGAAACAATTAATCATTTTACTGGCAGCGTTGGTCTGCCTGACATCCTGCCGGAATATCCGGGGGAGCCATCAGGAAAAAATATATGAAATAAAGGTCCCTTTAGAAGTAAATGAGCCTGTGCGCGAACTCGATAAAGACAGTGCAATGATGGTTGCGGATAGCATTGTTAGATCCCGGGATTCTCTGAACAAAGTGCGAGATTCCATGTTCTTTGTCTACAAAGCCGATGCTGAGCAACTGGCCATAAAGAATAAGGCCCTACAGCTGCTAATTGATAGCATGCAGGGCACATCTGACACCCTGGCCGCCCGGCTATTGCATGCGCGGCTGATGATCGAAAATGCCCGGTATTATCTTCGAATAGCGAACCGGAATACCAGCCAGCAAAAGTTCCTACGCGGATGGATGAACCGGGCGCTGGAGTTGCAGTAAAGCATTTTAGTGTATATACAATTGGTTCTCTCACTTAGAGAACCAATTGTTAGGACTACTTATTGAACTATTTAATTATCTCTATCTTTTCATAGTATTTTTGAAAATGAACAATTAATATTTCAATAAATCTACCCAAAACATATCCCGCTTTTTTATCGTCAGGCTCTCCAATGTGAGCCCAGTGGTTTATTTCAATTAATAAATATTCATTGTCAATATTTATCGTTGGCTTCAGGAGCACCTGATCTAACCACTGTTCAGGCGTATGGTTGAACAGTATAGGATTAGTTTTTGAGGAATCTACTTTCCATGTTTTCAATTCCTGATCATCCATCATCTTTTTTAAAGCATCCAGTAAAGCTCTAGGTTGTTTTGTAATAATTTTGATTTTCATCTTCATGTTAGAAAATTTTTATTGAATTAATGAATATGGCAAAATTCAATATTTGTCAATAAAAATCCTATACTGGAATTCCCGTAATTTACCCGCCCTGCAGCAATGCGGGGCTTTTTTAATATGTTCTGCTGAATAACTTTTACAACCCCCATATTTGCCGGCTCCGTAACTTTATATAAAAATATTGTATGCGCAGGGGACGGAGCTATTATGAAGAACTGTATTTGTCTAAGGAAGAATGCAGGGCAATAGCAAAAAATGCGAAAAATAACAGCTGCTGGGTTAATTACAAAAAAGAATGGTTTACCCCGGATGAGTTCGTACAGGCAGCAAATAGCCAGGATATATACATGCACCCAGGGTACACCAGGTTTGAAACTAAAGCAGCTAAAATAAAAGATCCACGCGATATGATCCCGCGGTTGGATGCCAGGCTGCAGGAGCTAAAAGATATCAGAGATCAATTTGCTAATAAAGTAGAGGATTATTACATGAATACAAACAAACTAAAAAACAGGAGCTGAGTGCTCCTGTTTTTTTTATAATTCTGGGCTTCTTTCCCTTATTTCTGCATTAATCCTATCCTGTTCCCCGTGCAGGTAAACATCTGTCATATTTAAGGAGCTGTGACCGAATCCGGCAGAAACTGCACCTTTAGATACCCCGGCCTTACGCTTGTCTTCACCACCCAGACCTTTAAAGGAATAAAGAGATACTGAAAGTCCCAGGCCCTCCTTTATAATTTCACGCCATTTCTTAGTAGCATAATCTCCCGGGCGCTTCCGCTCAAATGTGCCTGGTTTAAAATCCGTATTGAATATGTAATAATGATCCGGATAACCGTCAGTCATTTCACAGATATAATCATAAGCAAACAGCGGCAAAGGTACAATCCTGGATTCATCAGTCTTTGCAATAGTGTGATCAAGCTTTAGGCCTTTGTTGACATGATCAATATCGAATATTTTAAAGCTCATCAATTCTTCTATTCTGACCCCGGCAGCATGAATTGTTGACAGGAATTTATAAAACCGGTAATGATTAGTTTTTAAAGTACTCACAATAATCGTTCTCTCTTCCTCAGTCGCGTGCCGGTGTATGTTTGTTTTAATTTCCCGGCGATTTTTGATTTTAGCGCATGGATTAAATTCAATTAGATCATCGCCCTCAATATCGGCGAAAAGAATGCTTAAATAGCCCTTATATTTATTATATGAGTTACCGGTAAAAATATTCTTCCTCTTACCAAGGCGAGCGTGGAGATCATATTCTGCCTGCCGATCAATTGCTATCTGGTCTAAAATAGCCTTAACTGTGCTTTTCCTTGCTTCTGAAATGATCATCTTATCCAAACCCAATGTCGTTGCTGCAGCAACCGCGAAATTCAGAACACCTTCAATATCTGTGCGGGATTTTTTAGCAAAGGACTTTTCACGATTTTTAAAAGCACGCTGTAAGCAATTGACAAGCCCCAGGCGTTCAATGCGTTCCGCCTCTACCCTATCGGCTTCCAGTTTTGCTTTCACTTCTACTGTTTGAAAGTTTTCCAGATAAATATCCAATGGTTGGTCAAAGGGGTCCCATCCTGCATCCAGCGATTGCTTAACCAGTTCGACAAGATCGTTGCCTACACGCATCCGGCTTTTAACTGTATGCTCGTAGTTTATTCCTAGCCTGATTTGAAAAGGCTTTCTTTTTCCGGAGGTAGGACATTCCATGCGAAAGCCGACATACCATTCCTTGGTAATGTCAGCATCGTAATGAAACAATTTGACTTCTAAGCTCTTTTTTGTAGACATAGTGAATAATGTTTGAACTTTTGTTTGACATTAAACACTGGCATTCCGAAAACCTGCTACAGTACTGCTTATTAGAACTTTCAGCGGAGAGAGAGGGATTCGAACTTTATGGGTTAAAACCTCTTCCCGCGCGTATTCTATAGTGCTTAAAACAAAAATGCCACGAATAAGGATTATTCGTGGCATTTATATCATTTAGCGGAAGAGGAGGGATTCGAACCAGCTGCTTTTCCTGCATTTCAATAATATATTTTAAGTGCTTCTGACACACTGCCACGAATGTGGATTTCAGTTTTCTTTTCTGAATTCCGGAAATTCGTATACTGTCTAATTTTTAAATTTGTCTTGTATCAAAGAGCAATCATCCGAAATGATTGTAGCAAAGATATGATAATTGAAGATTAAAATTTTATTTTCCAACAAAACAGCCTATAATTATTTAAAAACTATTATCCAGACTTTTGTTTTTAACAACAAGACCTATCTCAGCTTAGGAAAGGTTAGGGAAAGGAGCAAGCAGATGTTATAATGAGCATAGTTGTAAACGTCATTTCCGGACAGGTTACCGGTGAAACTGCAAAGTTATTATCTGATCGAAAATGGCGTTTAAATCAGCATCGACAAAGTTTATCACTTAACCGCACTCATACATCCATTAGTATAAGCAAACTATTGGAGCAGCGGTTCATGCCTCTAAAATTTCGGCATTAAATAGTGAAGAGTTTATCAGATTGGTTACAGATTCCCCTGAGAAAAGATTGAATTGAAAACTTTTTATTGTGTAATTCATAATAATCATATGTGTTTGAAGGTTGAGGATGATGTTTATAAACCGATCCTGGTAATTCGAAAGATCTAACAAGTTTTGGTTCAAAGCAATTAAATTGCGATTAGAAATGAAGTAAAGGAAATTGTTAATGCAGAGTTGCAAAGACTGCTATAGTAATCTATAGCAGTTTTGTAATTTATAAAAATATTAGGAATTGGAGTCAAGAATTTTTTAGTGACTGGGGCTAATGTTAATAACTAAAAATCAAGGTTATATTTTTCTTGTATTAACAATTCAGGATTTTTAGATTTTAAAATTTCACTTCTTTCAATTTTATTGAAGTCATAAATACCAAAGTTCTTTAAATAATTTCTACTCATAGACAAATATCCAGATGCATAATCTTTAGTAGTAGCCTGTATGTATTTGAAAAACATATCAGTCTCCATTATTTTTTTTAATATTTTAAGTTCCTCCAAATCGTCGTTGACTACTGCTATTCCATTGTAGAATAGTAGATTTGGGTCTTCAGAAATTACAAAAGATGGTCTATTACAAATATGTGGAAAGAATAATTTGTATTGTTTAATATCTAGAGATTGTCTACGTCCAAATGCATACCATTCCTCATATTTTCCTTCTCCTTTATCTCTGGTTGCTAAAATATCTTTTTGAGAAAACAAATATTTATAAGCTTTAGGGTATTCCTTTTTTAACATCCTTTCCGGAATAATTAAAATTTTATCATTTTGTGAATAATATGGAAAAATTATCTTTTCTAATTTGTTTATTAAATCACTATTTTTTTTCAGTTTATTAGCATTTATTATATCCCTACAAATACCCTTTTCTATTGGATATAATTCGTCCTCATATGGTAAATAATAATAATCTTGATCTTCTTTTAAGGGTACAAATTTGTATATATAATTTTTTAGAGTTGCAATACCATTTTTAGTAACATATTTGCTTTTAAATGGCTTTCCGACTGATTCTATTGTAGTAATAAAATTATTTAATGACTTAGAATTTGTAAGATTCCAGCCATCAAAATTATTTAAATCTTCATACTTAAATTCATTAAAATCATCTTGTTTAAGTTTCTCTAATTCGTTACTTGAACATTTTATAAAGCGTATATAGCCCAGGTTTTGATTAAGAAAACAAATACATGTATAAGTATTTCGATCTTTGAATATTTGCTCACCACCAAAAGTAATAATTTCTAAACCCGCATTTTGATCTTGAAAATATTGCCTTAATGCACGTCCATTAATGCTTTTCGTAAAAGTATTAACGGTTATATAGCCTAATATGCCTTCTTTATTTAGTAATTCATATCCAATTTGAAAAAATGGAATATATAGATCTGGATGACCAGTACTTGCAACTTTAAATTTAGATAGCAGTTTAATTGTTTCTTTTTCCATATTTCTAGACGCTACATATGGAGGATTCCCGACAACTATATCAAAACCATTATTAATTCTAATTTCAGTAACGGTAGCTTTCCAGTCAAATAATAATGAATTCGCTGAAAAAAGATTAAACGAAAATACCATTTTGTCTTCGCCATTAATAATTGCGAAAAGTGAAAGTAGAAGTTTCGCTCTTACTACACTGTATTCCTCAATATCAATTCCATAGATATTTTCTTTGAAAATTGTATCATATGTTTTTTTAGTGAGGGATTGTATTTTACTTGCAACAGATAATAAGAACCCTCCACAACCACAAGAAATATCAACTGCTTTTACTTCATTTACAGGTTTTAATATTCTTTGGAATACTTGATCAGTGATATATTCTCTTATATATTTAGGGGTATAAACTGCACCATTTATTAGTTTATCAGATGGTGATATTACGAACTCAAATAGTTCAATGAGTTCTTCAAACCCAAATTTTTTTTTAGGGAAACAGCTTGTAATTTCTAATAATATTTCCCAATCTGAACTATCTTTTTTTATTATATGGTTCTTAATTTCAAGATTTTTAATAATTGCAATTTCATTTATTTGTATAAATGCGCTAATAATTAAGCTGTTTACTTTAAAAGTATCGTTTGAGTATTTTTTTAGTATTTTAAATATTTGTTTATCCATTACTTAATAACAATAATTGTGGCCAGATATTTACAGGATCCCAGTTAACATCATGATGAGTATATGGTTTCCAGTGTGAGGCACTACTATGAGCATAAGGTTTCCAAAAATATTGTTGGTAATCTTTAACTAAATTTATGTATTCTCCATCGCGTCTGAGGGATCTCCAAGTTTTTGAAAAAAAGTTTGACAAAATAAAATCAACCCCTAATATTATATCCATTGGATAGTGTGCAACACGCGGTGCATCCAGAATCAATGCATTTCCAAAATCCCTATTACTTTTTTCTAATTTTCTACCACCAAATTGAAGGTGATAAATTGGATGGCAATCTTCAGGTTCGTTATCGCCTTCTTTAAAGATATGTCTATCAAGATGGTATGATGTCACTAACTCTCTGGTTTCTTGTGAAGATTTATCAAAAAGACCACCATTTATGATAATATTGAATTCTAAATGTTTATAGGGATCACAAATTGCTTGAAAATCATTGTAGTCAGCAATAACTTTTACAGTTAAAGTTAATGACAGATTTGATGCATTTACTGGATATGTATGCCTAGGGGAATTTTCAAAATAGAAAATAATTTCACCAGAATCATATCCCCAAAAATTATAATCTACTGGATCATCTTTCTCAATTTTTGGTACAAATTCAAAATCTCTTAACTGTTTCGCGGCATCAAAAATGTAACTTGGATCACATATTCCAGACTTTTGAAGAACTCTTGCAAATTGTTCCAATTCGCTAGCTCTTTCTATTCTAAATGCTTTTGTTTTACTATTAATTGCCATTATTGAAAAGACTTTAAAATATTTTCGAATCTTGTCTTTTCAATAGGATTTATTTTTAAACCTTCCTTTCTTTTGACTCTTTCTATCGCTGCATCAATAGAGATATATTTTGTTTCTTGCCATGGTAAAGGTTCAGATTCATTTATTCTTAATCCTTCTCGTGGATCAAGTGGTTTATCGTATCCTTGACAAATAGTCCAATATCTATAACTAGTAGCTTTAGATATGGGTTTTGCTACGACTAAATTATAATTGAATTTTGAATTCAATTTTTCAATTCTGTCTCGAGCATCAAGAGTAGCGATAGGATTTTTATCAATGTTATTTTCCCACCAATTATTTAGTTTAAACATCCACCAGCGATCCCATGCTGAGTTAAAAATTCCTGTATATTTAACACCTGTCAATTCATTATTAATAAAATCTTTCCATTGATTTGATAATCCAATATCAACACCTAGCCGAGCTGCTAAATATAATTCATCAATTAATGGTCCAGGTCTTTCTATAAGCTCATTTAATATGTGTTTTGAATAATTGTGAATATTAGAACCCTGATCTGCTTTTAAGAGATTTAGTGGGAAAATTCTTTGATCAAGAATATCAATTGTATCAATATCCAATATTTTTGCAAAATTTGGTTTATTTTGTTTTATTAAATTGTAACCATCCACAATTGAATATATTTTCTCCTGTAAGGAAATATCAGTAATTTTATCCTTTGTGAAAATTATATCAAAAAGTTTCTTACTTGTAGTGTCTCCACTAAAAGCTGCATCTAATTTTAATTGAGTAGTAAACAAAATTAATGGGATTTCATTTTTCCAATCCCCTTCGTTCACCTTGGTTCTTATTTGCTGTGCAAGGGTCGTAGCTGAATAATATGCCTTCCTATCTTCAGAGAAATCTTCATCAAATTTCAAATCAAGGATAATACCTTGAATTGTATTACCATAATCCAACAGTTCATTAATTTGATCTTCAAAAGAAGTTGGTTTTATCCTAGTAACATTTAAAAGTCCGGTTGTGTTGAAACCATCAACTAGAATTTTCGAATTCTGGTCGTCATCTATGTAAATAATGTTATATGTCATACTTTGCAATTTCATCTTCCGTAGCGGCCGGAATTTCTATTCGAAATGTAGTTTTAAATCCATCTTTAGAAGGGGTTAAAAAAATTTCCCCCCCATAAGCTCCAATAATATCACTAATAATTTTTAATCCAAGTCCTGTGCCTGCTAATTCTTCTCTTTGTGTACCCTTATGTCCAACTTGGCTTGATGTAGTGAAAAATGCATTAAATATTTTTTCTTCATTCTCATCTGGTACACCATCACCATTATCGCTGAACTCTAAATATACAATATTGTCTAATTTACCTGCATTTATACTAATTTTCCCTTCAGATCTTGCTCTCTTGATTGCTTTTTTACTATTACTATATAGATTAAATAATATGGATGCCCATTCAGATGGATGCATTTTGCAAGTAAATAAACTTGGATCATTAAAAGATTTAGTTATATTAATTGACCCTCTTTCTAAATCCGGGATGATAACACTTAGAAATTGATTAACTACATCTCTTAATTCTACAATTATTAATTCACGCTGAACATTTTGTGATATTGTTTCATCAAAATAAGAAGCATATGTGTTAAATGAATTGAAGGATTGTTTTAATCTGATACCTCTATTTTTTATTTCAGAATCATTTGGTGAATTTTGAATAATGAATTCTGAGTCCACGTCAAAAGCAGGTAAATATTGTTTTATTTCATGTGTAAATTCTCCAATTGTTAGGCCCAGCCCTGCAAGTACTCTTAGTAAACCAAGTTCTTCAAGGCTTTCAGCAGCACTCCTTAATTTTTCTGCAAATTCTCTAAATTTACGAGATTGTTCTTCGTTCTCAGTATTGTTATTATAATTCTCTTCATCTTCTTTTTTATGCTCATTATTTTCCGTTGATTCATTGTCTTTATTTTCTGTTTTTGATTCTGTTGGATTGTTAGAAATAGAATTTGCAAGTTCATCTAGATCATCAGCAAGTTTATTAACTTCCTCTGAAGGTGATAGATCATCTTTTTGGTAATTCTTCTGTCCAGTTTTCTGCTTCTTTTTTCTAAACTCTGCAATTCGCAAAACAGACGCTAAGATTGAGCGATATATAAAATCTACTAATTCATCGTAAGAATCGTCTTTAAATAATCCCTCTCGACTAGATAACTCATTGAAAACTGTTCCAGAATGATCTGTAATTTCAACAAATCCAAAAAAGCTATTATTTCCATGTGGGGGAAGTATTACTCTCCTTCTTTGTGATTCATCTAATCCAAGCCAATCATTTTGTGGTTCTCCATATGGAAGAACTCTAAACCCATTTCTGTAAAGGCGAAATCCTCCACTATCATTAGCTTTTTGTTGTATATACCCGGTAACCATTTTGGGAATCATTCCAATATTATAAATGAAATAATATGCTTTAAATTTTAAATTCCTGATAAATTTAAATGGTTCCTTTTCATCTTTTTGTGTACGACCAATTATTCCTGAATCTATTAAACCCAGTTTTGTACTTATCACTTCCCAATCTCCGAAGCCTTCATTGTCAATTTCACCAGTAATCTCAGCAAGGGCATGTTCAAAAATCATTGTATCATTATCTGCAATTTCTTCAAGTCCTCCATTTATTGATTGCCAACATCGAATTTCAAATCCAGGATCAGTTATGTCTTCACCTATTTTTTCCTCAATTGGGCCAACAGATTGTCTAGAAATGGGGAATGGCTGAATTACATCCATGCTATATTTAAATACACGCTTAATTGCAGGAACACTCCAATTTTCACGTAGGCCCTCAATTTTTAAAGTAGTACCCTTGACTCTCTCTTTTGGAACCTCTATTATTGAATTAGAAATACTTATTAAATTTTTATCCATATTGAATTTGCCCCAATCAATTTCAACTTTAATTGCATATTCACTTTCTTCAGTTTGAGTTATAATAATTAATTTTTCACCTAATCTTTGAGTTGCGAATCTACCTATACCTTTTTTTCCAGCACGAATTCTTTTATATAAAGGAGAGATGGGATTGTGAAATTTGTCAGAAGATGAGATTTTCATAAAACCATTGACTAGTTGTTCTTTTGTCATACCGTGCCCATCATCTTCAAGTGATAATGTTCCCCCAATATTATTTGAATCTTTAAAAATTATTTCTACAAAAGACGCATCTGCATCATATGCATTTTTCACTAGTTCTGATACGGCTGTTTCATGTCGAGCAACTAGTTCTTTCCCTAATCGATCTATTACTCCAGCATCTACAGAAAATCTAACATTATCTCTATCAAAAGATGCTAGTTGCGATGATAATTCGAGTATCTCTGAATAATTTTCAGGATTATTTACCAGAACATCAGCAAGTTTATTTCTTATTTCTAATTCATTCATTTTTGATTCCTAATTCTATTGAGATAATAGGTATAAAAATGGGTATTTCCAACAATTATACCCAAAACAAAGGTATTTTAAATATACTAATATTCCTTACAATTTTGAATCTATAACTACCTTGGAAATTTTGATTATTTTTTGTGTCCTAAGATCATTGAAACGGTAATTAGCGGTACGCCATTAGGTAACATTACATTTGTCGAAAACGTATGTCCAAGGATGTAGAATGTAAGTTCTTTGTTTATTGAGCAAATGTTTCAAATTTTCTAAAAAAAGCATTCATTTTTTGATTTGAAATTATTGGCAATAATTTTCCGTTTTCATGATTTTGAATACTGTATTTATTATTAATAGTTATAGCAGGTGGAAGGAGGGGTTCTATATTTAAAATATCAGTCTTTTTTCGATTATAGGAGATCCATTTATAAATATCTCCCCAACAAATATTTGATCTTTTGATAAGTGCCTTACAGAACAACCCTTACTATCAATTTTGAAATCCATGATAATTATAAATTGATAGTAAGTAAATTGAAAAAGAATAAATCGTATTACCCTAAAATTCAAGAAATGTGAAATCATCTATCATTTTTATTTTGATGACCTGCATAATGATATTCTTTTTGAAGACACAAGGCATCTAAATTATAAACTGGCTTAGAATTTTTAGTATTACACTAACTGTGAGATCGGGAATTTTTATCCCAAGTTAAGATTATTCTGTTCAAATATTTTATAATAAAGTAATTATTTCTTTCATTGCCTTCTAAACCACAATTTAAAATATCTAAACTTATCTTCCCTTACCATTCAATACTATACCCCTGTAAATCAACGCGAATACTAATTTTAATCATATTAAATCAAAAGTTTTATTCTACTACCTAATTTTGGATGGTAGGAAGGATGATACTCCACATAATTTAGCTTCTCTAAATCCTTGATACATTTATGATAGGTTGGCAGGCTTCCTATATGGGACTTACTCATTAATACTTTTCTTGAAGTTTGAATGGCCCGGTAACCCTTTTCTCTATGGCACAATACAATAATGGCAAAAAGCAATGCCATATGTGAGACTGTTAATCGTTGATCTTTAGTCGCCTTTCTTATTATCTCGTCATTCCACATTTTTATCCTCTTATTAATCTTTTGGTAGTAGCTGTTTTACTTCTTTATAGTTGTAATAATAGTTTCCTCCAACCTTTTTATAGGACAACTCTCCAGATATCCTTAAGCTTTGTAATTTCCCAGCGGATATCTGTAAAATCTTAAGGACTTCCTTTGTCTTAATTGATTTAGGATAACTCTTCTCAACTTGTAGGTTTAAGACTTGCTTAATCTCTTCCAGCAATTTAATCCGGAACTCTTCCAGGTCTTTCTTCGTCACTATATCTACTAACATATCTCTCTGTCTTATTTTCAAATTACCCGATTGCTCTAGCATAAATTTCTGAGGTTTCATTCATCACCTCGAAACAAAACCAGTTTGTTAGTATACAATACCTGAATAGTTGTACAATTTGACACACCAAAATTCCTTTAAGGGCTGACACCTCTTGGTACTTTTCTAATCTATTTTCCTTAACCATAATATCCTCATTTTTAATAGCATAGTTTCATTATTAGCAAATAAAGCATGAGAGATTTATCAATCTTGAAATGTGGTTCTATTTGGCACTATGAGGTCGCTATTTTCGTTCCTCTGGTAAGTCAATTGCAAAAATATTTTGTGAAAAGCATCTCGTTATGCGCCTCCCATTGGACCGGGCTGTCCTCTATATCTTCGACTTATTCGAAGGATGCCGTTTCCATCCCTGGCGATGATTTCAATTGGTGTTTATCAGTCAAAGCACATTAACCTATTCCTTGAATATGGTCAAAGAGCTTTGACTGTTTTCTTTTCTGAAAATTGAATATTCTCCCTAGCGCATTACCCTTCCATTCAATATCCAAATTTCAGTACCAGGCTATCGAAGCCTGGCTAAAAGAATTAGACACAATGCATTTATGCATTTTCCACAACTCAACCGGTAAAAGCGCAGTGAAAATAGCGTAGTCAGCACACCCACAAAGCCACCTATAGAAAAAATGAATGAACGGTTTCCCCCTTAAAAGGAACCCCCATTAAATCATTTTTTCTCTAGGTCTGCGCTATTGCCTACTGCTTCATTTTACTTTCTTTTTCCGGTTTTCTTTTGGAAAAATGAGAAGCGAAGCAAAGCGAGCCACCAAGAAAGAAAGACGAAAAAGAAGTAAACATTTTTAAAAATTTTAAAACGTAAAGATTATGAACATCACAGGGAGATTAACAAGAGATGCCGAAGTAAACACGACAATGAACGGCAAGCAGGTCGTAAACTTTTCAGTAGCAGTTAACGATAGCTACAAGAACAAACAGGGCGAACGTGTAGAGCAAACGTCCTTTTTCAGTTGCTCTTACTGGAAATCAACAAAGGTGCTAAAAATGCTTACCAAAGGGCTATTGGTTGAGCTGACAGGCAATGTAAGTGCAAGGGCATGGGTAAGCAAGGAGGGGGAACCCAAAGCAGGATTGAACTTTCATACCTCTAATATCAAAACTTTAGCAGGAGGAAGAAAAGCCGAATCCGTACAAGATACCGAAGGACAAAGCCAAGAGGAATCAAAAGACGACTTACCATTTTAAAAACTACCAAACGCTCAAACAATTTTCTAAACATCAAAAATTTTATATCATGGCACACAACATCAATTTCAACGAAAATACAGGCCGTTATTCCTTCTTTAGCGTTAAACAAAAAGCATGGCACGGACTAGGCCAAATCGTAGATCAATACCCTACAAGTAGTGAAGCAATCATTCATGCAGGGCTAGATTTTGAAGTCGTTAAATCCCCTTTATATACAAAAGGTTCGGGTATCATTGAAACTACTCACGGCATAGAAGTAGGAAGTTCAGAAATAGAAGTCCCTAACTGCTTTGCTAATATCCGTACAGACAATAATTGTGTTTTGGGCGTAGTAGGCAATGACTACCACATTATTCAGAATAAAGATGCATTCGGCTTCTTTGATGCTATTGTCGGTGGTAATGATGGCATACTATATGAAACAGCAGGCGCATTAGGTAACGGTGAACGAATTTTCATCACAGCAAAACTGCCTGATTATATCAGGGTGGGCAATGGCGACGACGTTACAGAAAAATATATCTTCTTAACAACGAGCCATGATGGAAGTGGAAGTATTACCGCAGCATTTACCCCCGTTCGGATTGTCTGCCAAAATACGCTTAATGCGGCATTCCGCAACATGAACAATGTAGTTCGTATCAAACATACCGCCGGAGCAAAAGAACGCCTGGACAATGCGCATAAAATCATGGGAATAGCAAACACCATGAGCAACAAATTGGAAGGAGTATTTAATAACTGGACAAAGGTCAACATAACAGACCATGAAGTGAAAAAACTCATACAGTTGGCATTATGCCCAAATACCGAAACCCTAGCATTAATAAAAAATGGCGCTGAAAGTGAAATTTCTACGGCATTCAAAAACATAGTTGAAGATGCTTTTGCCTATGCGATGACCAGCGATTCACAACAATTGGACACCACTAAAGGTACACTGTTCGGGGCTTACAACGCTGTTACTGGTTATTATCAGAATGTGAAAAAATTCAAAGACGATGAAGATAAGCTTAAGAATATCGTATTAGGTGGTACTGCTCAAAAAAGAAGTCAAAGCGCATTTGACCTGTGTACCTCCTTTGCTATGGACGGAGCAGAAATATTAAAATTCAATTAATTCACAAAGGCTACTGCCTTTTGGTAGTAGCCTTAAATTTTATCTTATGAAAGCTTTATATAAAATGGACAATTTGGAAAAAGGGAAATTGCTTATTGACTTATTTCCCGAAGAACTGCCAAACATTCAGAACGCCATAAAACAACAGTGTAACTACTATTTAAAAGAAGAGGTTACCATTCGTAAGGAGTGGAACAAACGCGGTTTCATTACTGCTGACTTTTGGTACAGATTGGTTCAAGTTGCCAACAACGCAATCGAAGAAAACCAAAGTAAATATATTAAAAAGCCGAATTGGTTTATTGACCAGTTTTTTGACGGGCATAATACGCTATTTACCATTCATTGTCTTATTGATTTTGCAAAAGGAAACGAATGTGATTATTACTTAAGAGATGCAATAAACCTGCTTTTTAATGATGATAAAATTTTTGCTCAATCCAAAACGTCAAAAAATGATGAACGTAACTGATTTAAACGGGAATAATATAGAAGTAACCGACCTCGACGAAGCAATTCGAATTGCTGACGATTACAAAGAATACCGCCACGTAAATAAAGGTTTCGAAGAATTTGACAACAGGCAGTGCGCATACTGGACGGACTTATATGAAAAACTGAAAACTATTAGAGATAAGCAAAAACAATAATTAATCCTGAAATTCTTATACTGCTATGGGCAAGCCGTTTACTCCTGAAAGATTAGCAAATATTCGCAGGTTGCGAAAAGCTAGAAGACTCTATAAACAACAACCTGTTTTTGCATTTGCAATCCTTTGCGCAGAATTCAAGGACTATACCTATGAACAATTCCAAGACGATTTGAGGATTAGAAATAAATCCAAGCGCACAAAGAACAAGAAATCTTCCCTTGTTAGGTTTGGACGATACTTTAAAATGATTCAGTTCTTAGAATTATACCGCAACACTGGAATAGTGGATTATGCTCGGCAAGCGCAAAAGTTACGAAGCGTAATAACAAAGCCATATAGAGTATTGGTAAAGATAGAAGGTCAATATTTTGAATATGGTCTAGACCCAACGATAGCAGTTAAGGAAGTTGAAAGATTGGTTTACGAATTAAAGAAATGTAAAACTGAAATCGAAGCAGATAAAATGATTGAGCATTTCAGGTCGATGAATAGAATCGGGTAAAATTGAAATTAGAAAACAAAAAATTGAATAACATGAATACAAATTTTTTTAATCAAATAGCGCAGTTAGACTTTACGGGAGTATTGCAACTGAACATTTCCAAAGGGATAGAAAACAGTCTTATTGTATCTGTCTTAGTTCTAAATGATGCTTGCGGAGATAAGGCTAAAAATCTTATTCCTTCCATAACAATAAATGCCACCCCACAGGAATTTGACGAGGGTTTTTTTCAACGTATTACAGTGCCAGTACAAAAGGTATCGGGACTGTTGGTTGATATGGCAGCATTCGAGAAGCAAATGGACGAAGTCAAAAAACAATCTGCAATGGAAAAGGATAAAACAGATAAAGCGAAAAAGGAGCAGGAAACCAAAGACAAAAAGTATAAAGAAGCAATGGCAAAAGCGGATGAATTGGAAAAAGAAGGGAAACACCGGGATGCATGGATGAAAGTGCCTGATGTTACAGAATACCCTGAAAAAGCAGAGGAAATCTTAAAACGTAAGAAATCCTTATCTGACAAATTTGCTGCGCCAAGTCTATTTGGTTCAATGGATGAAACAAGCCAACAACTACAGCCAATAATAGCAGAGAACAAATATACTGAACCAGATGAAGAAGAAAATAGCTTAGAAGAGGAAACCAATTAATTGGTCATTTATTATTAATAATTAATTTATAAACTATGTTAGTTACAGATTTAATAAGGGTTTTTATACTCAAAGATAAAGGGCAAAATATTCGTTTAAATGACCCTGAGCCACGATGGAGTACGGATGCAGTAATGAATCACTATGCAAGTTTGTATCCAATATTGACTACCGCAAAAGTATCTGCTCCTAAAATTAAAGACGATGCAATAGAGTATATATTCGAAAGCGTAATGGGGACAAAAGGTTAACGTAAATGCTAAAGATCATGAACAATGGAACGAAAGATAATATCAGGAACAATAGAATTGCCGATAGAAAAAAGACAACAGGTCTTGCATCTACAACTCGGAAAATTCGTAGAATGGATGAAAAGACCAAAAGATGCAAACGAAGTACAGCAGGACAAACAGCAGTCCGTACCAGTAGCGATGCTACCAATGCCTTTTTAAATTGTACATTTCTTCCTAAGCTAAACACTAAAGATGCAGTACACCTGAATAAAGGAAAAACAGAAAGGGATTTTTATAAATCCCTTTCCAAAGTTGAGCGTCATTACAATATCAGTGCAATGCCAATAAAGAATTTTAGTTATCCCTATAATATTGCCTTGTCAATGTGGGATATGCAAGCCAAAGTTAGACGTTCCCTTGCTTGTTGGGCTGATTTCAAATTGCTACAGCATAGTAGCAATACTTATATCGCTATTGAGGAAAAATGCAATATAGATACGATTTTATATTATGTTCCAATCATACCGCTTTATAAACTACTGAAAGACCCTGAACGAAAAAAATCAGCACAATTATTATTGTCCGTATGCAGTTACCTGTATCATATTGCTGATATCCCATACTATCGGCAGGATCAAAGTTATCTTGCTTGGATGTATGAAATCCATAAAGAGTGGGTAGAACAGGAAGAGGAAGAAGAATTGACAAAAAGCTATTTGCAAGAATTTGATAAAGCGGATTGGATAGGCGATAGGATGGAACAAAAAATCTTTAATAGGATCAACTTAGACTTGCTTCATCTGCGCATTGAAAAATTTAATGGTCTGAATAAATTTGACAATGCTTGTAAAAAAGTTGCTGAAAATGCGTTGTCGCTCTATACCTTATATCCTAAAGAAAGCATTTTCAGAAATGCTTCGGTAGAAGACGAAGACACAAATGAGGATTATTATGAGAATGAATCAATCGGTATGGATAAATACATTTCCTTCATATCAGACATCAGCGGTTGGTTACCTGATAGTATTATAGAACAGCTTAACAATGAGTTCAATGAATATGGGAGAATGCAAGAACCAGTTATCCTTAAAAATTTCGATGGAAGGAAAATACCTGCTGATAATCTCAATTTTGAATGCAAGCTTTTTACACTTTTAGAAGACTTAACCTACCTATTGCATAACCATAAAATATTTGGCAGATGAGTACTCCATTAGATATTACAGATGATTTTGGAACAATGTTCTTTCCTAAAAGTGCATTGGTATTTTATGATTCCAGAGATAGTAATTCACCGATGTATGTAGAGCATTTTGATATGGACAACAATGGAAACCCTGTGAATGCTCACCCTTTGACCGTTAAAGAAGCAGAGGAATTAGCGACTGCTCTACAAACCGAGGAGGAAAAGAATAAAGCCTATTTAAAGCCTAAAGGCATATTGCCAACGAATGTTTTACATATTAATCCTGTGGCAAAAGGATCGGTGTTATGGTACACAAAAGCACAAAAAAGACAATTGTTTTTTATTGATGGGCTTGGAATCCCTAATGGTAAAGCTAATGTGCCTCCAATGCTTTGGCACGCAACAAAAAATAGGTTGTCTGTTTTTGCTTTGGCAAGCGACAGAAGACCTAGCGAAAATACGCCATTACACCATGCGCCCTTTTTTAATGTTTATGATAAAGGCAACGTTTGCATGGGTACAATAAATGTTGATATAAAAAAATCAGCATCGGTGGAAGAGTTTACCTCAGCATGGGAATACTATTTTTTCAATAGCTATTTCAGCCATCTTTTGGGTGGTAATAACCCCATAAACGGAAATTGTGTTACTGTTTGGAAAGAACTTATCGGAACGGATAAACAGTTTCCTATGGAAGTATTGAAAAGAAATAATTTCACCTTAAAAAAACTACTGCGATGAATACATTAAAAACTGCCGTTCATTTTGTTGACAATTATTTAATTGCACCGACTAATCCTATAGCAATAAACCTGATTGGAGCAGGAGGGACAGGCTCTAAAGTATTAACGGCACTTTTGGAAATGAACCACAGCCTGATTGCATTAGGTCATGCAGGACTTTTTGTAAGATTATGGGATGATGATATCATCACAAGTGCCAATTTGGGTAGACAACGTTTTGCAGATTGTGAAACTGGACAGTATAAATCTGTTGCTCTAATTAATCGTACGAACAGATGGGCAGGTACTAATTGGAAAGCTGAGACCCGCAAATTTGAAAGGGATAGCTTTAAACGATTGCCTGACCATGTTAGTGCGACAATCACGATTACCTGTGTGGACAATGTAAAGGCTAGATTTGAAGTTGCGGAAATCCTTACCACTGTTCACGAAACATTCAGCAAACATAGGGATGAACCTAAATATTGGATAGACTTCGGGAATGCAACCCATACTGGGCAGGTATTACTTTCAACGGTTGGGAAAATAAAACAGCCTGATTCAGAAAAATTTCAGGCTATTGAAAATCTGCCGTTTATTACGGAAGAATTTGGCGAACTGCTAAAGCAGTCCGAATTAAAGGAAGATATACCGAGTTGTAGCTTAGCAGAAGCTTTAGAAAAACAGGACTTATATATCAATGCATCAATAACTCAAATGGGATGTTCGCTATTATGGAGCCTATTCAGACACGGAATGACACCATACAGGGGATTTTTCCATAACCTGAAAGACTTTCGCACTACGCCCATCAAAGTCGCTTAAAGCGTTTGCCAGGCGGCAAAAATGCACTTCCCAACTCCAGTCGGAAGCGCATTTTTGCGGTTGAATCGGTGCAACCACTTTGTCAATTCTCCAATCGCACATTTACTCCCCTAAAATTGCCAAACAGGTTGCCTGTGTTTCATGGGGGATATTTGATATCCCGTTTTATCTTTGCACATGGAAACTACTTTCTTTCGTGAGGCTTCCGAAAAAGAAAGTAGCAAAGAAACCTGATTATCAACTCGATATTTTTAAACTGATTATAAATTATTTTGTATATTGTTTAATGATTAGTTGCAACGAGTGGTTATATTTGGAAGGTTTAAAAGCACCAGTGTATTATTTATGCGGATATATTCCTGGTAAGAATGTAACTGATATCCTATCCAAAAATTTGATCGGATTTAAAGCCGGCTACTATAATGCCAGAAAATTTTGGTTGGATCACTTCCTTAACTTGTGCGAAAACATATTTGCAAAGGATGAAAGTGAATTAATAATTCGGGCCCTTGGTCATAATGAATTAGACGTAGATTTAAGTACAGACTACAAAAAACCTTTGAGTTTATTATGTAACCGAGCGGCAAAATTGACCAACTCCCGGTATGTTGCCGGAATGATCCATAAGTTAAAGGTCACTCCTCCACTTAAAGGCTTATCAAAAGATGAACGATGGAATATAGTAAAAGATAATTTTGCCCTATCGCAAATATTTATGTCTGGAAATACTAAAACCTTCTGGTTTGTAGATGATATTATTACAACCGGGGCAACCGCAAGAGCAACATGGAAAACTCTTTTGGATTGGTACCCTGATGTTGACTTCAAAGTTATTGCTCTGGCCAGAACGGTCAGAGATCTGAATTACAATAAAAATACCGCCATTCTAAACCCGGAAATAAACAAGTCTAATATTTTAAGGGAAGAAGAAGAAACCTATTTCACCAACCACCCACAATCAGCAAACATTCAGTTTGATAATAAGGATACATTTTTCATATAATTTTCAGGTGCTTTTGATTTCTCTTAAATAACAGGTTTGTCATACATTATTTTTTATTATTAATTATACTTCATAAGTAACCATTATTTAACAGACATACTGCAAACATGTTAACATAATAGAATCTGCTTTATCTTTTTGAACAACAATTAGCAGCCTTGAGGTTTATCTATTATGCCAAACTCTATTTGTTATTTTCTTTATTTATAGTGTTAAAGAAACTTATCAAAACAATACTTAAAGTTTATTTTTGTATTTTTATTCTTTTTGAAATTGAAATAATAATAAGAAGTATTTTCAATAAATCATAAAATTCATGGCAATGGAAAAAGAAAAAAATGCAAAAAAAGATCAGCTTGGCCAGCATTTCATCGACAACGATCAAAAGGTAATGACTACCAACGATGGTGTGCCAATTTACGATAACAATAACACGCTTAAAGCAGGAAATAGAGGTCCGTCTCTACAACAAGACCATGTCTATTTTGACAAAATGGCACATTTCGACCGGGAACGTATTCCCGAGCGTGTAGTACATGCTCGGGGTTCGGCAGCTCACGGAGTATTTGAGGCCACTGCCGATGTATCAGAATTTACCACTGCTGCTTTTTTAAAAAAAGGAACAAAGACACCTGTCTTCACCCGCTTTTCAACTGTTGCGGGTTTTAAAGGTTCCACAGACCTCGCCAGAGATGTGAGAGGATTTTCTGTAAAATTCTATACCGAAGAAGGGAATTACGATTTAGTTGGAAATAATATTCCGGTATTCTTCATACAGGATGCCATGAATTTTCCTGATTTAGTACATGCGGTAAAACCAGAGCCAAATAATGAAATGCCCCAGGCAGCTTCTGCTCACAATACCTTTTGGGACTTCATCTCATTAATGCCCGAATCTGCCCATATGATTATGTGGGTGATGTCAGACAGGGCCATTCCACGAAGCTTTAGGATGATGGAAGGGTTTGGCGTACATACCTTCAAATTTGTTAATGATAACGGAAAAGCAACTTTTGTAAAATTCCATTGGAAACCCCGTTTAGGCGTACATTCTGTGGCATGGAATGAAGCACAGAAAATTTCTGGTTTTGATGCGGATTTTCATCGCCGGGACCTGTGGGAAGCAATTGAAAAAGGTGATTTCCCACAATGGGATTTAGGCGTACAGTTGATTCCTGAAGAAGATGAAATGAAATATTCTTTCGACATTTTAGATCCGACTAAAATCATCCCAGAAGAATTGGTTCCGGTGCAAATTATCGGAACAATGTCTTTAAACCGGAATCCTGAAAATTTCTTTGCCGAAACCGAACAGGCCGCTTTCGATCCGGGAAGGTTGGTCCCGGGAATAGATGTATCGGACGATCCTCTTTTGCAGGGAAGAATTTTCTCCTATATGGATACACAAAATTATCGCTTGGGAGGTCCGAATTTTCACGAATTACCGATAAATCGTCCTGTAAATGGCAAACACAACAATCAAAAGGATGGTTTTTCAAAAATGGATATTCCTACAGGTTCGGTGAGTTATTTTCCCAATAGCAAAGCTGAGGGCTGTCCATATCACGCCATGTTAAAAGGGGAAAAAGGATTCCAATCGCACCAACAGAAAATAGATGCTCCGAAAGTCCGCGCTCGTTCTGATTCCTTTGCTGATCATTTCACTCAGGCACGATTGTTTTTCAATTCCCAAAGTTCGGAAGAGCAAGAACATATTATCAGTGCATTGAGTTTTGAGTTGTCCAAGGTAGATGATGAGAATATCCGTCGAAGAGAATTGGCAATTTTGAACCAAGTGCATCAAGATTTAGCTAAAAAAGTCGGTGATAACTTGAATTTGACTCCTCCAAAAGAACTGGATGAATTAACCTTGAAGTTTGCCCGTCAGAATCATCCGGAATATCCGATCAAACCCAAAATGCCAGAAGTTGAAAAATCAGAAGCTTTAAGTATGAAAATTAAACCCGGAGAGGGATTGATTGAAACCCGTAAAATCGCATTTCTGGTAGATGACGGTGTGAGTAAAGCTTCTGTAGACAAAATGAAAAAAGCCCTGAAAAAAGAAGGCGCACAAGCAGTTTTGATTGCTTCACACGTTGGAAAACTCAAGTTTAAAGAAGGTGATATGGAAGAAGTAAAACATTCATACCTGACCGATGCTTCTGTTTTGTACGATGCTTTCTATACCCCTGATGGCGATTCTGTAAAGAAATTAGCTGACAATTCCGATTACATACAATTCATTAATGAAGGATTCCGTCATTGTAAAGCTATTGCTTTTGCCAAAGGAGCAGAAGAACTTATTAAGAAAACTTTGGTTAAAGAAGACCAAGGCGTGATTTTGGAAAGCAAAAAAGACCTTACAAATGATTTCATTACAGCAATGAAAGGGCATCGTATTTGGGAACGAGAAAAACCAAGAAAAGTTCCTTCTTAGAATTTACCTATACGCTCAGAAGTTTGGAAAAACCTAATGCTCAATCTAAATTAAATAAAGCAGCTTAATATTAAGAGAGAACCGACTTGTGTCGGTTCTCTCTTAATATATCAATCCTTACTATTAAACTCAAATTTTACTTCCTTCTCATTACCAAAGCTATCCGAAATCCAAATACTAAAAGATTGCGAAACCGTGGATAGCGAAGTATAGTATAACCTAAATTGCTCTGATTGTAAAGGGTAAAGGTCATTAGGTTGGTAGGAGGGGTCATCATAATATTTTAGTTGCCCCACCCCATCATATTGGAAATACCGGATAAAGTAACCGGTTCCGGCATAATTACCAGTACGCTTTATTGTAACCCGGATCTCGATCGTACTGTTATTAGCAATTTCTTTTGGTACCGGCATGACCTCTACTTCAAAGAGGAAATCCTGCTGTATTTTCAAATCCTTTTTACAGGACACGAATGTAAATAGTGTTCCAATGCTGACCAGGACTATCAGCATAGTAAAAAGACCTGTTCTGATTTTATTTATCATATTCATCATTGTATTTGAATTTAAAAGTTAAACCTTAATCCCAAGCCAGCAGATGGGCGCAAAAGTTCCAGATCGGTACCCCATATGGCTCTTGTTCTTCCCTGTAAGCTTATAATAAATTTGTTGGTCAGGTAAGTCTCAAACCGGAGCTGCCCACCAGCACCATAAATCCAATTTTCTTTGCTTAAGATCTTTGCACCATCATAAAGGACAGTTTCACCTCTGTTGAGTCGTTCATAACCTACAATTCCGGTCAGCGCCAGGTTCAGTGCTATATTCTTTCGACTATCGCCCAACAGAAATATACTATAGCCACCTTCGGCAGTATAAGTTTCTACCGGGATAGTGATTTCTTTGTAAGTATGGTAAAGATGCGTGTATTGCATCTCCCAAAGGCCATAGTTCCCATTTCGGCCATTCATTATCATTCCAATACCCAGATAATATGCAGAACCCAATTTATCGAATGACAAAACACCGGCGTTGACTTCCAACCCCTTTTGATTAGGCAACATTCTTTGCGCCTGGCTTGCAGTGAGTCCTGATAAAAGGATTATCACCAAACAGATATATTTTTTCATTAATTCAGTTTTTAAAAGGTAATTAAAACTTGAGATGCATTTCATTGATCAAAAGTGCATTGACCAGATCGGAGTTCTCAACATCTAATGTCTGATGCCGTCCTCCGTTCTTTTCGAAAATTTCGATGAGTAGCACTTTGTCATCTGTTATCGTAAACTGGTCCAACAGGAATACATTTTTATCTTTTGATTTTCCCCCAACCTCATTCATGGGTTTATAGGTACGAAGTGGGATCAGGGCGCGCTCCTGGATTACCGTCCGCTTGGCCACTTTTTTGTCTACGATCTTAAAATTGATAAAGTCAATCTGAAAAGGAACATTGCTCTTATTCTCCATTTCTGTATGGAAATAATATTTACCATTATGAATGTAAATTGCTTTGAGCAAAAACTGGATACCGAAACTCTTAGCCCCAATGTGTTTAATGCTTCGCTTATCCTTTTTATAAATCGTTTCCAGTAGCAAGCCAGCAAGAGATGGTGAATTGTTTCCCAATTCCTCAAATAATACATCGTTACCACCGGCCTTATCCACGGCTTTCTGCATATTTACAAGGTCATAGCTTAAAGCCTCCGGATAGGCACTATAATAAACATTGAAATTATAAAACTTACCATCATTGGTAATGACGGAGAAATTAGTTTCAGTGGCAAAGTCTTTTACTGATGCTTTGATACGTAGCACATTTTCCGCGTCTTCGGCTTTTCCTGCTATCAAGTACTCGCTGCCCAGATCCACATAGCGGATACCGGTAGGAAAGATCAAATGGGAAGTCTTGTCATAAGTGACTTCCATTTTATAAGGTTCAATTTTGCCCAAGGTTAGCGGTGCTTTAGTAGTATCCTGAGCCATAGCTGGTAATTTGATACCCATTACAAGGGCAATTGCCCAAATGATTAAAAAGATATTTTTCATTTTATAAATATTAATAGCGTAAAACATTATTTTTTTGAAACCAGGAAAACCTGATGACCAGCTTTTAGGGTTACCTTCGGTGTCCGTATTTTTTTAGCGAAATAGCCAGAAATCCCTTGCACTACACCGCGGCTCAAATCCGCAGCAACCTGTTGACCTGCAGATTGGGTTAGCATAATACTAGATCCTGAAGTCTGGCTCATGTTGCCTGCCATCTCTGTCAGTGCATTCATTTCCGGGGAATAGGGAACATTTAGTCCCGCCTGGCCATCCACATCATAAATAGTAATATCAACAGGAATAATATTGCCCTCAAATTCTATGGAGCTTATTTTTAACTGTAATCGTCCACCCTGGAATTTGCCTAAAGCGGTAACTAGAGTACCAACAGGTATAATACCGGATGGTGTACGTGCAGATTCCAATAAGCGAAGTCGTACCCCAGCTTCACCTACGACGGTTTGTTCTTCATAAACACTTGCCTTTATACTGTTTTTAGGTTGCATCATTTGTTCAACAGAACCGGAGGTATAAAATCCCCTGTTCCTGGTTTCACCCCAATGGGCTATAAAGGCACTATCCGAAGGCTCACGGTATAAGGCAGATACAAAATTCTTTTTTGCAGGTGTAATACCTATAAATGTTTCTTTCTGACTTGATCCTGTAGTCTTAGTACCTTTATCAATTGTAGGAGCAGGGTCTTCTGTTTTTGAATTCGTCGGGAGGTATTTGGCTGCCATCTGATAGGATTTTTCCATCAAGGCTATCTGGTCATCAACAGTCACCTGCTTAGGAACATCCTTTTCCGCCAACTTTTGTTTAAGCTCATCCAATTCTCGTCTGAGTACAGTAGTTTCAGCATCGTTATCCTGGTAAAAGGAACCTAATGTACTTTGGGCACGCTGATAACTATTCAGTGCCGGACTGCTTGATCTGTTGCCGTTATTGCCCGAACCACTAAAATTTTGGTCACTTGTCTGCTCTGAATTATCTTCAACGGGCTTATCGTTTGGCTCCGAACTCCAATAGTCCGAAAGCGTTGTAAGGCCATTTCGCTTTTCCTGATCCTTCTGTTCCAGCATATCCAACTCATAAGCTTTTTGTTTATCGGATTGCATTCCGGGCTCCGTCGCCTGTGGTACTGCATCATTCAACCCTATATTGTCCTTTTCTAATTTATTTTTTGAAGGTTTAAAGATTAGGTACAAACTAGCGGCAAACACAATTCCCATAAGGCCGAAAATCAATGATTTTTTAATCCGGGCTTTATTGATTTTAGTTGTGTCTCCAGGGTCAGGGTCTTTTGTTGGGTCATTTTTGCCAACAAGAAACTTGATATTATTATTAGATTCTTTCATAAACTTTATTATTTATTATGATGGATACTGTGTCCTGCAAACTGGCAGGACTTTTACCGCCCGGAATCTCCGGGATTTTAATGTGCTTGATCCTGATTTTAGGATCAGATTCTGAGCTGACAGAACAGTCATAGCACAGGACTATAATCGTTATGAGGGCGTATGCCATGAAAAGTATGCGTATATATTGCTGTTGCTTTTTTAAAGGCAAACAATTCCAACGATACTCCAGCTTTTTTACCCATTGACGAATACTTGCTTTAAATTTTTCCATGCCGATGATTTATAGAATTAGAACCTGTAAGGCGCTTCACAGGTTAAGGCAATATATGCCCATCATTAGCGTTCAATAATTTCGATATCCCGGTTTTCGACAACGGCAAACTTTTCGATATTGAACCCCTGCGGATTATTGTCAGAACGCACCGAGTTCAGGAGATTACAGGTTGTAACCAGGTTTCGACGGGTCACATTACTGGAACGGATGATAAACTGTTTGGCATAGGTTCGAACCGAATAGGGATAATGGTCAAAATCACAAACCACACTGTCCACTTCCACCCGTTGCTGTACATTTCCGGATATGATCCTGTTATAATAGCCCTTTTCAGATAAATCCTTATAATAATCGAAAGCTGACTTATCAGCCAGATGAAACGCACGTTTCATATTACTCTCAATAGCGCTTTTATCCGGTGCCAGTGTAAAGAAGAGCTCATGGAAACGTCTCACATGCTCCCTGGCCTCAACAGGTCGATTGATACTGGCGTCTTGGGAGAGCGCCAGCATCAACGATTTTCCGCTGTCCAATACATAAACCTTTTGCCTTTGCTGTTCCGCAAAACTGTAGGACTTCCAAATTGTAAATCCGCAAATGGCGGCGCAGACAATTGCAAATACGATAGCATATAGCCTGGTCTGCCGGAAGCTGTTTTCTATATTTCTTAATGTTTTAAATTCCATGACTTTAATTGAAGATGCTTAACTATTTTTTTATCAATTGGCCGCCTATATTACCAGCCGTTGAACCCGTTGCTGCTCCTGCAACATTGGCTGCGGTCGATCCTGTGCGCTGAATATTTCTCATAAAATTGCCGGCTCCACCAGTTTCAATGATCCATCCGGTTACCGTAGGAATTGTGAAATATCCCACGATACCTATGATCATAAAAATGATATAAACTGTATTGCTGGTATCCGGTATAAAGGTGGGATCAGAAAGATTTGCGATATCTTTTTCAAGAATCAAGGATTGTATCCTTGCCAACATGGAGCTGAGCAGATCCGAAACAGGTAGCCACAAATAGATACTGATATACCTCGCTAACCATTTTGAAAGTGTATGCTGAAATCCGTCCCAGATACTGAGCGCGAAGGATATGGGACCAAGTATAGATAGGACAATGAGGAAAAAGGTTCGTATCGTATCTATTACTAATGCTGCCGCCTGAAAGAGAATTTCTAACAGATTACGGAACCAGTCTTTCATTGCTTTTTCCATTTTATATTCTGTCCTGTCCAGGTACATGCCTGCCATAGTACTGATGTCAGATGGCATCCATCCTAATTCATCCAGCTTTTTATCAAATTCTTCATCTGAAACGATGAAAGCGGTTTCAGGATTTCGGATCATGGCCTCATATTCCAATTGATCTTTTTGCTCTTGCAATTTGTTCAGATCCAAGACCTGATCTTCCAGCATCTCATGTGTGCCTGATACAAATGGACTGAGTACCGTATTGATGGTTCCTAAAACGATAGTACTAAAGAACATTATACATAGTCCCAAAGCAAAAGGTCTTAATAAGGCAAATACATCAATAGGCTCCGCCCGGCTTAATGCCTGCCACACGCGTAAGGACACGTAAAACAAAGCTCCCAGACCCGCAATGCCCTTTGCTAAACCAGCCATGTTGTCTACGAATGGCATCATGTCATCATAGAGTGACCGCAGGAGTTCGTGAAGATTATTCCATTCCATAGCTACCAGTATTTTTGAGATGGACTACCATATAGATCGAGGACGCTCTTTCCGTCTTTCTTTTTCTTTGCACGCAAATAGCTGACAGAAATATTTTTATTCGTATAATACCTCACCAGGTTATGATACTCTTTCACTTCTTTATACACCCGGTCAATAATATCCATCCGCTCCTTATCATTGAGCGAAAGGCTGGAGCTACTGATAATCTGTTTTAAATCTTTAAGTAGTTCCGTACTCTCATTCAGCAAAGCCGAATATCCGTTTCCTATTGCAACAAGCTCCTGGGGAGTGAAGTGGGGATCGTTCATCATTTTACCGAAATTTTTAACGTACATTTCGGATACATCCCCAACGAGCAATACGGTTTGTTGCACCTTTCGGGCATCTTTTACGAGATTACTGACCGTTTTAAGCTTGTCGTAATATTCTTTTCCCTGATTGTAAACCTTCTCCACTTCTTTGAAATTTTTAACCACATTGCTGACCGTAGATGAGGTTTGGATAATTTCGTTAGCACTATTTAAAATGCCGGAGGCAAGATTCGCCGGATCAGCAACGATAAATTGAGCTTTTGCTGATGGCACTACTGCCAGTATTAGGGCAGTACATACGAGATAAATGATCTTTTTCATTTTTTGATTTTTAAACCGAGCTTTTGCAAGCTCATTGTGAGATAATTGTTATTGATTTTCTTGATCCCGCCTTTGTTGGGCGAGATGCTTGATAGCGAGTTCTACATTTCCATCCAATTCTTCCGCAAGCTGCATGACTTCCAATTTTTCAACTTCTTCTGTAGTGTAGGCGTAGGATAAGAACCCGGCGCCTTGCCATATTGACTATGGTAGGTTTCCAAGAACTCTCCCCCGAACCGTACGTACCTGTCTCCAGGTATACGGCTCTCCATCAATTTATTCAGTCTAACTTGCCTGCGTGTATCTTATCGTGGCATTTTGAGCATAATGCCAAGGTTTTTCTTCTCCTTGCACTCATTCGTTTTTCCCAGTCTTGCTTACCTTTCAGGTCTTTCAATTTGCGTATATGGTGCATTTCCAATTTCTCGTTGGCACCGCATAATTCGCATTTCTGGTTTTGCAACCTTGTTATAAGGCTGTTTCTTCCTCCTGTAATGGTAACTGTGACAGGTAAACTATCCACGTAAGCACCACGGGCAGCTTTTTGGCGTTTGAAACCCTCTTTGTAAAAGCGTCTGTACATTATATCTCCTTTCCTGTTTTTGTAGGGAATGGAAAATACTCCGTTGATACATCTTTTAGTCTTTTCCTGACTGATTGAAGTTTGGTATTTCAGTGCATACGTTTTGTACATACTGTACTCCAAGATGTAAGAAAATGACTGGACAAACGAGCTGTTGTTGGCAATTGAGTAATAATTGTAAAAGCCCCGTATTTCAGCGTTGTACTGACTGATGATTTCTAAGTCATCCAAGTCTTTCATGTAATAGCGTGAGCGTGGTTTCCAAACTTCTGTGCCTTTTTTATTTACCAGTTTCATGGCATTATAGCTCAGTAGCTTTTTCTTCATCACGTCTACTGTGACACGGAGTACAATCTTATCTCCGAAACATCTTACGGTTCTACCGTGCTTATCTCTCTTGGATTCATCGGAGTTTCGCACGGAGACATCAAAGCCTAAGAATTTGGCTGGTTTCTTAGCATTAGTCACCAAGGTTTTTTCATCAGACAGTTCAAGTTTCAGTTTTTCATCAAGGTAAACCTTGATGTCTTCCTTTATCTTTTTGCAGTCTTCTTTGCTACCTATGACCCCGATAAGAAAATCGTCCGCATACCTAACGTATTTTAACTTTCTGAAACTGCCATCCATCTTGTCATAAGCTGGATATTTGTTTCTTTCCTGTCTCAACTCTTTGATGTCCTTAATCATCTGCTCTCTGACAGTTTCGTCTGTCTCACATTTGAGTTTCTTGGCCAAGCGGTATCGTCTCTGTTCGTGTAGCCTGTACTGGCGTGTTGCCGTAGTTCTTTTACCCTTATCGAAGTCCTTGATATAATCCTTGACATATTTATCGAGTTTATCAAGGTAAATGTTGGCAAGGATGGGGCTTACAATCCCACCTTGCGGTGTGCCACTGTATGTTTTGTGGTACACCCAATCTTCAATATACCCTGCATTGAGGAACTTTCGTATCAACCGAATGAACCTGCCGTCAACGATACGCTCCTTTAGGATACCAATCAATATTTCGTGATTGATATTGTCGAAGAAGCCTTTTATATCGCCCTCGATGAACCACCGTACAGCAGTGAATGACTGTTGGACGCTTAATAGGGCTGTGTGACAGCTTCTATTGGGTCGGAACCCATGTGAAGTATGCTCAAAGCTACCCTCATAAATTGCTTCCAATATCATTCTGATAACCTCCTGCACTAATTTGTCATCAAAAGATGGTATACCAAGCGGACGTTTCTTCCCGTTCTTTTTCGGAATGTATGTCCTCTTGGATGGGTTTGGCTGATAGGTCTCGTTTCGCAACGATGCAATCAGCCTTTCAATGCGGGATATACTCATTCCGTCGATGGTCTTTCCATCAACTCCTGCCGTCATATTGCCTACTTTACTGTAGATTTTCTGATAGGCGATAAAGTACATCTCTTCATTGAACAGAACCTTGTATAGCCTTTCGAACTTATAGTCCGTGTTTCCGCTGTGCCTTATTAGACTGTTCAATACTTTTTCTGGATTTCTCATAATGTCTCTCACATTTTCCGTTAATCGTATTAAACTAAATTGACTGTCTCCCTTCGCCATGTACAGGGCTTTCCCCTGCTCGGACTACTACGGAGACTCCGTTGCCGTATCGGATATTCAGGAGCTTTTTCCATAGCCACGCCTGTGGCATTCCGACTTAGGCAATCCCCATTTAGACATATAGCAACTATTGGCACGTTAGATTGTCGGATGCGATGTTCGCCCTTTTCTGCTTATTGCAGTTACGTTGTGGTCTGTTTATGCTATCACTACTACCTGTCATTAGGATATTACCACAAAGTGACGTTGGTAACTGTCTTCCGTCACTGCCTAAGAACTGACCGTTCGGACTGTCGTTCAATCAATCAAGACTTCATCCTTATATCTAACTTTTCAACTCGCCATTCAGTCGCAACACGACAATTAGTTGACTTATGGCTTTTCCGACATGCTACACTCCCCGTCGGGTTTCCCGTTCGGATAAGTCGGCTGTTGATGGGCGTTATAAACACTTGCCCAGTGGTTGCCAAACCACATTCACTATATGCCCTTATGGGCGCACTAAGTATTCTTCTGTACTCACTTCTGTAGCATAAACCGCTGAATGTGTTCCTCCCAATCCGATCCATACTTCTTTATAAAGACGGGAGCGATCATTGTTCATATTAATGGAGAGTACCTGTGCTTTTTCTTTATCTGTCAGTCCTAACATCTTCTGGATATCATCGAATTTGTTCATGTATTTTCGCTGGTCAAGAAGTATTTTACAATCGGAATTATTGATGATGCTTTCTTTGACGATCTCAGATTGGATGATATCATCCACCTCTTGTGTCACCACTATGGCTTCTCCGAAAAATTTGCGAACGGTCTTATACAAGTACTTGATATATTCTGCCATTCCCGCTTTTGCAATTGCTTTCCAGGCTTCTTCGATCAGGATTACCTTGCGGATTCCTTTCAATCTGCGCATCTTATTGATAAACACCTCCATAATAATGATCGTAACTACAGGAAACAGGGTTTTGTGGTCTTTAATCGCGTCAATTTCAAAAACAATAAAACGCTTGGAAAGGAGGTCTAAAGCTTTATCTGAGTTGAGCAAATAATCATACTCTCCACCTTTGTAATAAGGTTCAAGGACATTGAGAAAATTGGCAATATCAAAGTCTTTTTCCCGTACCTGTTTTAATGCTAAGACCTGGCGGTAATCGCTACGCACATATTCATAGAATCCATTGAAGGAAGGCACGACATCCGACTGCTTTATTATTTCTATATAGCCGGAAACGGCATTGGATAATGCCACTTCTTCTGCACGGGTAGGCGGTTCGTCATCCCGTTTCCAAAGGGTCATGATCAGCGTTTTTATACTCTCTTTTTTCTCAATATCAAAAACCAGATCATCGGTATAGAATGGATTGAAAGCAATTGGATTTTCTTCTGTATAAGTAAAGTAAATACCATCTTCTCCTTTGGTTTTACTGTTGATCAGGTTGCACAATCCCTGGTAGGAGTTTCCGGTATCAACAAGCAAAATATGAGCATCTTGTTCATAGTACTGTCGCTGGAGATGGTTACTTACAAAAGATTTTCCAGATCCGCTGGGGCCAATCAGAAATTTATTTCTGTTAGTAATTATCCCTTTTTTCATAGGCAGATCAGAAATGTCTACATGAATGGGCCTGCCCGTTAAACGATCTGATAATTTAATACCAAAATGCGACGGGGAATTTTGGTAGTTGGTTTCTTCGGAGAAGAAACACAGTGCCGGTTCGATAAAGGTGTAGAAGCTCTCTTCCGAAGGAAAATCCCCGGCATTACCCGGCATACCTGCCCAATACAGTGTAGCAACATCTGTAGTGTTGTGGCGGGGTTTACATTCCATCAAAGCCAATGCACTACCGCAATCGTTCTTGATCTGTTTGAGTTCCACCGGATCATCCGACCAGGCCATAATGTTGAAGTGTGCCCGAATGGACGATTGCCCAAAGCTGTGCGCTTCATTCAAATATTTTTCAATCCACTCTTTATTGATTTGGTTTGCTCTGCTATACCTTGCTAACGAATGCATATTCCTTGCAGATTTCTCAAACTTTTGTAGATTCCCTTCACTGTTATCTAAAAACAGGTATTGATTGTAAATATGATTGCAACTTAATAGCAATCCAACTGGTGCAGCAAAGGATAATCGGCAGTCGCTGCGATCTGTAGATAGTTTTTCAAAACGGGTGTTTGCAGAAACCGATCCTGGTAAATCATCTGTATCCGAAAGGGTGTGCATGCATAACCGATTATTACCGATACGGACTTCTTCTGCACCAAGTGCGATATCCTGCATCGACATTCCAGCATCTTTTGAAAGCGTAAGGTATTGTTCCAGCAATCCCTGTTTTTCCCCGGTTCCGACGATATCATCTTCGCTAAGGCGTTTAATGCTAATTAATCCGCTATCGTTGACGATGCGCTCAAACTGCGCCACCGATTCCATAAATTGGTTGACGGTCTCTTTATTCCTGATCTCTTTGGGTATAAGTGTGCCTTTACAGAGTGAACTGAAATTGCTTTGCATCCGCAAACGTTCTTTCGTTGTCTTGGTTAAGAACAAATAGCAATAATGATTTAGAAAAGGACGCTCATTGAAATGTCGTTGATACGACTTCGCCAAAAAGCTCTGATCTTCCTTCCCCAGGTCAGGAGTGTAGTTTTCTTTTAAATACCAATCCTGCTTGTGAATAATTGTATAATCCGGCAATGTCTTTATAGCCTTATGCCATGCCGCATGAATGGCTTCATATTCAACAGATGCTACAGTAAACAGTTCCGGCAGATGCACTTCAAAGCAGGCCGTAATATCTGCTTCTTTGGAAAGGATGCAGTTATGCTCCACGGCCAATAAAGGAAACTTACTTTCCAGTGTGGTCACTTTTGAAACATTTCTCATACAACCCCGGATTTAGAAGTGAACTGAATGTACCGGCGAATAGATTTACGGCAAATGATATATTGAGGATGGCACTTCCGGGCACCAATTTTCATTAGGCCATGCTCTCCATATTTCCTATTCAGGGAAAATGTTTGCCATATAAGGAGGGAGGCACCTGCAGCGCCAACAAACAGGCAGATGTAGGAATGTACACCGGTCATGTACATCACCATAACAAGGATCAGTACGCCTAACAATCCACCTGCAAAGATGAATAGGTACTGGGCTTTTAGGCCCTTGAACTCCACAGTTCGACCAATGCCTTTGTTGATATTATAACTGCTCATAATGTAGTTGCTTATTTAGTTCATAATTGGCGGTAAGTACTTCGGTCTTTTTTTTCCTTTGCTTACCACCCTTGTTGTCTACCACAACATCACGTTGAAGATTTAAAGTGCTCCAATTATGCGTTTTTGTAAATTCGCTTAGTTCACTATTGGGGTAACTACTCAAAAGAAACTTTCCGCTTACTTGGGAAAGACATGTGAGCAAGGCCAAATAATCATCAACGGAATAGCCGTCATAATGACCGCAATCAGAATTATAATAGGGGGGATCACAATAATGGAATGCTTGCTCGTAATCACGCGAGTTTATTATGCGTAAAGCATCGGTATTTTCGATCTGAACATTCTGTAACCGGATGGCATAATCCTCTGTAAAGGATTGACGTTTATTCTGGATTTTTGTAGTGGTAGAATTACCTGTCTTTTCATATCCCCAGGCATCATCTATTTTTGCACTAAAAGATTGATTGCATAAGACCCAGACGGCCCATGCCCTTTGTAGCCTCGTGAACAAATGTGGATGTTTGTAGATTACCTGCGCATCACTATGTAGGGACCGACTGTGCAAACTGATCCTTACCAGCTTTTCTAATTCCACAAATTCATTCTTGCAGATCTCGTAGAAATTGATAAGCTCTCGGTTGTAGTCATTGATGACTTCCACCTTGGAAGGGGCCTTTGACCAAAATATTGCTCCACCACCAACAAAGGGTTCAACATAGGTAATATGTTCTGGAATAAATGGAAGTATTACATTAACCAATCCTTGTTTTCCTCCATAATAGGTCAGGGGTGTCTTCATTCTATTTCTTTTTGCCATGATTTGCCAATTAAGATTACAGGAAGAATGAACGAAGAATCGTTGCGGCAACGATCAGGAATATACAGGCACCGAACCAGGACGCGGCTGTTTTCGAGGTGTCAGGATCACCGGAACTGAATTTGTTGTACACCTTAACACCACCAATTAGGCCGACGACGGCACCAATCGCATAAATTAACTGCGTTGCAGGATCGAAATAAGAGGTGACCATTTGTGTGGCCTCATTGATGCCTGCAGAACCGTTTCCTTGTGCAAATGCACCAACTCCTGACAATACAGACAAGCTTGCCAGCAAAAGTTTTTTCTTGAGTTTTTTCATAATTGAAACACATTAATTTGTTACACGAAACCCGAACCTTACGGGCTTCTTAGGCAAATGTGTTTCAGATTTCAAAGCGCAATAACAAAGTGGAATTGCAAGGAATTATTTGGCAGTGAGTGGCTTTCTAAACAAATAAAAAATGCCAACTTTTATAGTTTGGCATTTTAAAAATCAACTTCAGGAAATACTAAAAATTGCCCTTAAAAAATAAAAAAAGCAGTAAAAGCTCAATTGCCTTTACTGCTTACTTATAATCCTATAAATATTAAGGATGATATGATAACTTATTCTTCAGTTACTGAAGCATCTGGTGCATTTGCCTTCACAGAAGCAATACCAGTATTCATACCTGCCGAAGATTCATACTGCTCACTTGTTCCGATTACCTGACCGTTACCGGCTATCAAATTAAAATATTGCTTACCATTCGATGACGTCTTTTTATCATAACGCTCATCTTTAGGTGCATTAGTCTTTACAGATTCAATCCCATTTGTACAAGCTGTTTTGGTAGTGTACATTTCACTGGATAAAATAGTTTGACCATTACCCGCTTTAAGATTAAAATAATACTGTCCGTTCTTGGCAGTTTTAATTACAAATTTTCCCATAATAAAAGTTTTACTAAAAGTAATAAAATTTTAAATAATCTAGGAAGTGAATGGACTTAATATTCCACGAATTTCTGTTTACATTTTTCTACCCTTACCTTTTTTGGGTTCAATCTTAATTTCTTTCTTTTCTTCTTTTCGTCGCTCTAAATTAGTATTGATAATAGCAACAATATAGGTTTGTTTCCAATCAACCACTTGAGCGGTAAAATGTCCTTTAACTCCAATGTGTTTTAAGTCCTGCTTAAGATCCCAGCCATTCTGCCTGTTCCAACCAACAGGGTCCAATACTTGCTGAAAGGGAAATTCAACAGCAATAAGGTCTTTTGGTATTTTTAGAAGATTGTCGTAATCCAATTCTCTAAACTCATGCTTTTTTGGATCATAAGGGATCAGGTAAGTATTTCTTTCATCTGAAAAATAAGGATCAATTTCTTCAAATCCAATACCGTTGGATAGAAAATCATCCTTTGGACGCAGTTTATCCATTCGCATATCCACATAAAATATGTGGCCGGCAATATCAATTGTAGGCAATCTTCCTTGATTTACCCGTAAATCAAATTCCTTTTGATCGACCATAAAATCAAAGTCAGTTTTATTTTTTACTTCCTCTATTGAAAGTTTGTATTTCTTTGCCATCCCTCCAGGATCTAATACCACAAATTCTGGAATCTCAATTTCCGTATCTCTTCTATTGGGATATTCCGGAATATTCTTAATCGTTTTATTATAATCAAAACGGTAACAATCGCCATAATCTTCCATTTTATGAAATGGAATTATATTTTTGCTATCAAACATTTCTATAAGCTGAAACCTAGATACATCAACATAGAAATTTGTTCCTTCTATATCAACAACCTGTAAAGAAGTACCAGGCTTCTCTGTGCCTTGATTCAAGTCTTTGCAACAGCACGAATCAATATAGGAACGGGCTTCATTAACCATTTGTTTAAAGGCTTCATCATTTTCCAAACCTTTGGATTCTTCTGAACGTTCAATAAAGGCATATTCTGGAGACTTAGAATTATAATAAACAGTAAGACTATTTCTATTGGAATTATCAGGACCATTATTATCTGTGCTCGCAATAATATAACCTCTATATTCTTCATAAAAACCATCCGGATTGTTTTCTAAATTCATAACAATGCTTATTTAATGATAACTGAATAAATACAAAGACTTAATTTAAACTCCGGTATTGCTACACAAAAGCTCCAATATCAAAATCGGAAAGATCATCTTTCTGCATAGGAGTAATACCGGAATCCGCACTACCATCAAGGGTACTATCCAAGAGTTGTGCGATTTTTCGGGAAGCACCTTCAATAGAATTTTCCAACAAATAAAATAGTTCAGTTCCCTGAATCTTTTGAACTATTTCTATAGCCTCCAATTTTTGGGATTGTTCCAGCTTTTCCTTTCGGAGTAAATTTTTCACATTTGCCAATTCGTCAAATGTTACACCTTGTGCAAACCCGAAATCATCATCAGGATCAGCAGACAGTTCCCAATCTTCTTCCTCATTCTCAAAGTCAGGCATATTGCTAAATACTTCATCCAGTTCATCCTCCGGAATTTGAATACCAACAATTTCATTTTCGTCATATTCAATATCTAAAGTATCAGGATCTATCTCCGGTTCCTCAACTTGGCTTTCATTGGCAGTGTTTGGCACCTGAAGTCTTGGAATTGATTTGGGTTGCCCCATGATATCAGGCAGGTGCGGATTTACTTTTTCCCTTATTGGATTCTGGTCTGACCTTTTCTTAATGACAATCTTTTCCTGCAAAAGCAGAAAAATGATTAACAGCAGGCATATTAGAATGAGTAGTTCCATATTCCAATGCTTTAAAAAAGAGGTTTGTAATTTAGATTGATATCTTCCTTAATAGCTTTTTCAAACAAGGAAAAGTGATGCTCCAGAATATTGTCCAGATAGGCGTACAATGGAATGTCTCCACCTCCGAGAATATGTACTATATAGTTAAGCCGTTCGTGATATTCCTTGCGGACGTAAATGCTTTTATCACCTCTTTTCTTCAAAGAGTTGTATTTGAGGAATTTAGAAGTATAGGTTTTACCTACCTTCCTTGTTGGGGTTGTTTGATTTGTCTTTGCCATAATATTTATAAAATTGGTTTGTATTTATCATTATAACTTTGGGTGATCTGCTCCCCAAATTCCTGGAAGTGATAATCCAACAAATTGTCCAGGTAAGCATAAATTGTGATCTTATCTTCGCCTATTATCTGTACAATACGGGATAATTTATCATGAAATCCCGGCCGGATATACACCGTTTTACCGTCGCGTGCATTAGTATCGGTCTTTTTGAAAAAAATGCTTTCATAATCCGCTTCAGATAATCTTTTAGTGCGACTTCTTTCTTTGACAACAGTTTTTCCCTGTGCCGGCACTTTTGCTGTATTTTCCTTCTTTTGAACCTCCTTTGTGGATGATTCTTCCGGAACTTGTAACCCTTCCTTTTTAACGCCGTCTACCATTAGGTTCATCATCAGTTCTTCGTTGATGTCTGGGGTGACTTTACGCTTATTATCTTTTTCCATAGTGCTACAATTGAATAATGTTTAAAAACTCATTGATAAATAGGTCAAACCTGCAAGCTTTCATCAAACGTTCATCCGGTGGCATCACCGTAGATCGGAAAACCGTTTTGGTATCTACTTCGCTTTCCTTCCGAAATCTGCTGCTGTTTTTGATTTGGCTTTGCATAAGGCTTAATCCTAATTGCCCGATTAGCTGATCATATAAATCATACAAGGGCGTGCTTTCCCTTCCGTCCACCTGATTCCAAAACAGGTTAATGGTTTTTATGGAAGTTTCACCCTTTTTCATAATCACGTCCTGTAAAAGTTGTGTGAAGATGAGTGTACTTTCCATCACCAAACGATCTGCAGTAATGGGTGTAAAAATGTGGTGCATACCTGCTAGTGCCTTCAAGATGCCAGGCGTGTTCACTGTTCCGGGAAGGTCGAAGAATAGTACATCTATCGGAACGGGAGAAGTGTTTACAAATTCCTGAGCCGCATCAAGTACACTATCCGCTTTGTGCTGCATAATGGGATAGGCTTTTTTGTTGATCGTGGTAAATTGCTTATACGCCAACTTTTTCAAATGCTCATTTTCTATGACCTTAGCCAGATCCCTGGCTTTCATTTTCACAAGGCTATGCTGTGGAAAGTCAGCGTCAAATACCGCTACATTATAACCCAACCTGTAATGCAGGGTACTGGCGACAAGTGTTGTAAAGGTGCTTTTTCCGACTCCACCCTTTTGAGACGAAAAGGAAATAAATTTCGTTTTGTGCTGCTTGTTCATATTTGCTGTTTTTTGATTATTTATATCTCCAATTATCTATGTCCTGATAGCTGTACCCACATCGCTTAGTACTATGCAGTATCCACAACTCACTAATTACTGATCGATTCACATAACTCTACCCTTATAGATGTATCTAAATGACTTAGTACAAATCAGCAGCTGCATATCATTAATTACGAAGCGATTCATGCAACTCCATATAATTGCAACCGGTTAGCTATTTGCCTGAAACTTTATATACACTATTCCATAATTACCTTTATCTATAGCTAACTTCCTATACCAGTAGCATTACACTTTCCTGCGTAAATAAAAGCGTAACTACAATGCAACTTGTATATGCATCTTCAACGCTATGCATGTTTGTAGATTCAAAGAAATGGATATAAATAGATGCATTTCATCCAGTCGTAGGAATTGGCACTCAGTGGCATTTCTTGGCCGGGTATCACCCAACAATACTCTGGTAGATAGTATTTTACTTTGTAAAATGGATTTAATAAAGGATTTATACTGGAGTCTTAAAACAAAACAAAGTGTAAGAGGAACGGCATCAAGCCGTTTTTCCCTGTTACATTTAATCCGTCCCAAAGGGCGGATTCTTGTGTTCACCCGAACACGGCAAGTTGTGTTTTGAGCATCTCGAAACGATTTCAGATGCGCAAAACGACTTGCCCTGGCTGGGGCTGAAAATCCCTTCCGAAGTCAGGTATTTATTGATTTTAAAATTCGAAATTGATGATGGAGAATAATAAGAAATTACCAAAAAAAACAGGCCGCAAACCAATCCAGGACCCGGCGAAGTTCCGTTATACCATTTCCTTTAATGAGGAAGAACACAACCGTTTTCTTGCCCTTTTTGAGCAGTCCGGTCTTTTGGTCAAGGCGCATTTTATTACTTCCTGCATTTTTGATAAGACCATTAAAACGGTAAAGATGGACAAAGGGACCATAGATTTCTATATGCGACTAACATCTTTTTATAGTCAGTTCCGCTCGGTAGGGGTAAATTATAACCAGGTAGTGAAGCTGCTTTACAGCAATTTGTCGGAGAAAAAAGCCGCAGCTTACTTATATAAACTGGAAAAACAAACGCTGGAAATGTTCAATTTATTTAAAGAGATCATGGAATTGACCGCAGAATTTGAAACCAAATACCTGAAAAACAAACCATAATATGATAGCAAAAATCGGTAGAAGCTCGAATCTATATGGTGCATTAGCATACAATCAGCTAAAGGTGGAAAAAGAGAAGGGCCAGATTTTACTCACCAACAAAATGATTGAATCCATAAACGGGCATTATTCTGTAGCTCAATTGGCGCAATCTTTCGCTCCTTATCTGATTGCAAATCGCAATACCGAGAAGCATACCTTACACATTTCCCTTAATCCTGATCCAAAAGATAGGGTCAGCGATGAGCAGTATAAAGAGATGGCTAAACAATATCTGCAGGATATGGGCTACGGTAATCAACCATTTGTCATATTTAAACATACAGATTTAGACCGCAGTCATATTCATATAGTATCGGTTTGTGTGGACGAAAACGGTAGGAAAATATCGGATAAGTTTGAGAAAAGGCAATCCATGAAGATTTGTCGTGAGTTAGAAACGAAGCACGGACTGATATCCGCAACGGATAAGGAAAGGAATCAGAATGACAAAATTTTCAATCCGGTAGATTTTCGGGCAGGCAATATCAAGAGTCAGATGGCTTCGGTCTTACGCCACTTACCAAATTATTACCAATACCAATCAATGGGCGAATACAATGCTTTGCTTTCTCTGTTTAATATTACCACAGAAAAAATAGAAGGCGAATTACAGGGGAAGATGCAACAAGGATTGTTATATATTCCATTAAATGAAAAGGGAGAAAGAGCCGGGCATCCGATCAAGGCTTCCTTATTTGGAAAGAATGCGGGGATTCCAGCCTTGCAATTGCATTTTGCAAAGAGTAAAGAGCTATTAAAGGATCATCCAACCAAACTAACTTTAAAATCAGCAATTACCATTGCCATGCACTCCACCAGTAATGAGTTAAGCTTTAAAAAACAGATAGCCGAGCAGGGCATTAATACGGTTGTACGTAGGAATGACGCAGGGCGTATTTATGGTATGACATTTATTGATCACAATTCCAGAACCGTATGGAACGGTTCGAGGTTGGCTAAGGAGCTTTCGGCAAATACCTTTAATGAGTATTGGAACAATAATATCAGACCGGATTCCAAAGTACCAGAACTGTCGCAAAGCCAACTGTCAAATACAAAGGATGCCGATCTTCCAAGTGAAGAGCTACACCAATTTTTTGGCTTCTTAAATTCGGACACCAATCAGGACAGTTTGATCGGAGCATTAGGAAGCTTACTCCCTGAAGCCTTTGGTGAAGATTACGAAGAACAAGCCTTCGACAATAGTATGAAAAGAAAGAAGAAAAAGAAAAGAAAACCTCGCTATTAATTAATAACAGCTAATTTTTTTCTATTCGATAAAGATCCAGGACTCCGGGGGCAATTCTCAAATCGGGACGAAAAAGCTGAATGCCTTTTATAAAATGTCGATGAATTTTATTGCTGTTAATGATAACGGTTTGGGTATTAAAATCAACGCTTCCTATTTTAAGTTTACCAGTTGTAGAATCTATTAAGTAAAATAACAAGTAATAAGGTCCGTCCTCACCAGGATCGTTTAAAAACACATCATAGTAATCAGTATCAGGCCCGCTCTTTAAATCCACAAAAAGCATTTTTTTGATACATCCAGTATCGTTATAATAACAAATACCATTAATATCAACTACTAAACGGGTAAAATTGTTTTTCTGACTTTTTCGGAGTGAAAATAGTATTAACCATCCAAATAATAGCAGCAGCAGTAGGCAGATTCCAATTTGTAATATTTCGACTCCAGGTGTAAAGGACTTCTTTGAAAATACCATTATAGCTGTTACAATAGCGCAAACGAATATAAATACGCTAAAAAACCAACCAAACCCTTTGATAAAAAAAGTGAGACCACGGGAATGCCTGGAGGACAGCGCTGGAAAATTGTCGGTATTTATTGTATCCATAAATGTATCACCTCTCTTAGTTAGTGTAAATTTATAAAAATCAGATAATTTATCAGGTTTGGTTAAATTTCCATTTCACTTAAAATGTGAACTCTTACCAAAGAATGTCAGCAAGAAGAAAACACCTCTTACCGCATTTAATTTAGGACAAAACAAAACATAAAAATCGGCAACATAAAATTTAGAAAGTCAATTTCGCGATAAGGTTGGCATTTTATGTAAATTAGTAACAAGATTTAAATTGCATAGTAGATGGAAAATAATAGAGGATTATATTTAATAGTACTTATAATGATGATTTTTACCTCTTGCGGTAACAATCAGCAAAATCAGAGCAACTTCACAACAGATAAAATGATGGTAAGGATTGCGGAACTTGAAATTGAACCAGGCAACATTGATGAATATATTTCGATACTTAAAGAAGAAGCAGAAGCCTCTGTTAGACTGGAGCCTGGAGTTATTTCAATCTACCCCATGTTTGACATTAAAAACCCAACACAGATAAGAATATTAGAAATCTATGCGAATGAACAAGCTTACAATAGCCATCTACAAACACTTCATTTTAAGCGCTATAAAACAGCAACAGAAAACATGATCAAATCATTGAAGTTAATTGATATGACTGCTATAGATGGACAAACGATGCCTCAAATTTTTAAAAAATTAAGTCAGTAGATTGTAGAAAGAAAAAACTTCCCAAAAAAATTGGAGCATATACCTATATTTTTCGGCAATACTTAATTCATGACATTTTTTTTGTAACATTATGAGCTTGTGAGCAATGTAATTTGAGCTGCATAGCAAAAAATATTTACTTCTAAAGGAGTAAATTTGCTCGGCAACTATGGTAAAACATTATGGATGTACAACAAGAAAATAAATACGACACGTTAAGCTATTCAGGAATTTTCCTCTCGTGTTTTTCCGATTACGGCACCCACTGTGTGCACGCTAAACCGGAACACGTTTTGGTTTATATTTATTCAGGAGAACAGGTAATTGTTGATCGAAATAAAAAGACCATTATTAAGGCAGGAGAATGTGCATTCATAAGGAGGGACAACCGACTACAAATGTTCAAAAATAGTAAAGGCAACCAAGCATACAAAGGCATTTCATTGACTTTTCAACGCCATGTATTGCGGGAGTTTTTTAGCAAAATGAATAAATCGGAGGTGCCAAAAGAAGTCCCTATATCGGACAAAAAAGTATTCAAATTAAAGCCCAGCCCTGCAATTGAAAGTTTATTCCAATCGCTAAACCCATATTTTGACAGCAATATAAAGCCGACTGAGAGTGTAACACATTTGAAACTACTGGAAGGTATTTACGCGTTGCTCAATAGTTCAGAGCAATTTTATCCCATATTATTCGATTTTGCTGAACCCTGGAAAATTGATCTGTTGGAATTCCTGAACGAAAATTATATGCAAGAGCTTTCAATGGAACAAATTGCTTCCTTCACAGGGCGCAGTCTAGCAACTTTCAAAAGAGATTTTAATAAAATTAGCAGCTTGACTCCTCAAAAGTGGCTCATCAATAAGCGCCTGGAAATGGCTTACATCAAACTCAAAGAAGAAAATAAAAAAGTACAGGAAGTTTATTCGGAGGTAGGCTTTAAAAACCTTTCACATTTTTCTACGGCATTTAAAAAGCAATATGGCGTTTCTCCAACAGAAATAAAGTAATTATGAACAGAATTGACTTACAAAAAGTAACATTACAAGATATAGAGGAATTACAACAAATAGGCAGACAAACATTTTCAGAAACTTTTACTTCAAGTAATTCAGAAGAGAATATGACAACATATTTAGCGGAGGGATTTTCCACAAAAAAGCTTACAGATGAATTGTATAATGAAAGTTCCGAGTTTTATTTTGCCTTAGCTAACAAAAAAGTAATTGGTTATTTAAAAATCAATTTCGGGAAATCACAAACAGAATTGCATGACGATACAGCCCTTGAAATTGAACGCATTTATGTAATAAAAGAATTTCATGGTAAACAAGTTGGGCAAGTGCTGTATGAAAAAGCCATTGAAATTGCCAAACAGAAAGATACACACTACATTTGGTTAGGTGTCTGGGAAGAAAACCAAAGAGCAATCAGCTTTTATAAGAAAAATGGTTTTGTTGAATTTGATAAGCATATTTTCAAATTAGGCAATGACGAACAGACGGATATTATGATGAAGTTAAAAGTAAAATAAAGGATATAATTATTTTAAATTGATCCTTACAGCAAAGTAATTTGAGCCTTACAACAAAACCGTTGTAAGGCTTTGTTTTTAACTTTGTATCATAAAACGTAAGGCAATGGAATTAGAAACGACTGATATATTTGAAAGGTTGCGAATTGGGAACAGTGTACCATTTAGCGACCCCCAGTATGCTAAAATAGGACAAGCCTGTAACGATACAAAAAAATTACTGCTCCGGTTGAACAGTACATCAGACCCCGATGAGGTAAGAAACATATTAAACCAGATTACAGGTTGCAATATTGACGAAACCACAACCGTATTTACACCACTTAATATCAATTACGGCCGACATACTACAATAGGCAAAAACGTATTTATAAACTTCGATTGTGTGTTTCTTGATCTAGGTGGCATTACCATTGAAGATAATGTACTGATAGCCCCCAAGGTCAGCCTGCTATCAGAGGGACACCCCATAACACCGGGAACCAGAGCGACACTAACAACCGGGCGTATCCATATAAAGAAGAATGCCTGGATCGGCACAGGTGCTATCATAATGCAAGGGGTAACCATTGGTGAAAATGCCATAGTAGCTGCAGGTGCGGTGGTTTCAAAAGATGTACCGGATAACGTCATCGTTGGTGGCATTCCTGCAAAAATTATTAAAGAAATAGAATAATGAAGAAAATAGGATCTATCCTTAGTGTAATCGCGATAATATGCTTTATCGCTTGTAAAAACAATATTAATCAGGAAAACATGACCGACAAAAATAATAATGTACTTTATCCCAAAGGCGATAAACTATCAAACGATTGGTTTAGCGGAAACGCATTTTTAACACCATTAGTAGCAAAAGATAAGAACAATGAGTTCTCAGCAGGAAGCGTAACATTTGAGCCAGAGGCGAGAACAAACTGGCATACGCACCCTAAAGGACAAGTACTGCTTGTTATCGAGGGTAACGGACTCTATCAGGAAAAAGGCAAGCCTGCACAGCCTATCAAAAAAGGCGATGTGATTAATATCCCCGAAAACACAGAGCATTGGCATGGAGCGACGGCAACTACCAAAATGGTTCATATCGCCATTACCAATTATAAAGAGGAAATGCAGGTAACCTGGCTGCAAGCTGTAACCGACGAAGAGTTTACAGCAGCTAATAAAACAACAGATTAAAATTTATAATACATGAAAAAGTTAATCATATTAATGGCAATTCCCTTGTTCATACTTGGAGCCTGCCAACAAAATAAACAGAAAGAAGAAATGAAACAGACAACAGCAAAAGACCATTATACATTCGAGTTGAGCGATAAAGTAACACGCCAAAAAGTAACTTTTAAGAACCGCTACGGCATTACGCTTTCAGGTGATTTGTACATTCCGAAAAATAGCGGGAACAATTTGTCTGCATTGGTTATCAGTGGACCATTCGGGGCGGTAAAAGAGCAGTCTTCAGGACTGTATGCCAACCAAATGGCAGAGCGTGGATTTGCCGTGCTTGCTTTTGACCCATCTTACACAGGCGAAAGCGGTGGCGAACCCCGCAACGTAGCATCGCCTGACATCAATACCGAGGATTTCAGTGCCGCAGTAGATTATATTGGTTTACAAGGCAACATTGACCGTAACAAAATCGGTATCATCGGAATTTGTGGTTATGGTGGATTTGCATTAAATGCCACAGCCGTTGATAAACGTGTAAAAGCTGTTGCCACCACGAGTATGTACGATTTGTCGAGAGTAAATGCTGAAGGATATTTTGGCTCTACCACGCCAGAGCAGCGTACCAAGATGTTAGAAGAAATGAGCTTACAGCGTTGGGAAGATGCGAAAAACGGAACTCCAAAATACCCAGAAAACGGATTGGCACAAACGAACGAACAATCGCCACAATTTGTAAAAGAATATTATGATTATTACAAGACCGACAGAGGTTTTCATGAACGATCTTTAAACTCTAATGCAGCGTGGACAACAACCAACAGCTTGTCTTTTATGAATATGCCACTTTTAACCTACATCAAGGAAATTTCGCCGAGACCAATGTTGTTGATTGCAGGAGAAAAAGCGCACTCCCGTTATTTCAGCGAAGATGCCTATAAGAATGCTTCCGAACCAAAGGAACTGATGATTATCCCTAATGGTGTACACGTCGATTTGTATGATAAGATTGATGTTATTCCTTTTGCAAAGTTAGAAACATTCTTTAAAGATAATTTGAAGTAAAATGGCAATTATGAAACATTCTTTTTTAACGGTTGTGGCTATTATGATAATGATTGTATGCAGTTCTTCGTCCTGCGATAAGAATGATGATAATAGCAACACAAATAATACTCCTGAAAATACTACCCCTATGGCAAAAGGTAAAATCAAAATAAAGATAGGGTTACAAACCTTTACAGCTACGTTACTGGACAACAATTCAGCAAAAGCATTTAAAGAAATGCTGCCCTTAACCATCAATATGGTTGAGTTGAACAATAATGAGAAATACTATGATTTGCCCAGCAGCCTGCCGACCTACTCATCCAATCCCGGAACCATCAAAAATGGGGATTTAATGTTATACGGTTCAAAAACTCTGGTGCTATTTTACAAGACCTTTTCAACATCGTACAACTATACTAAATTAGGTTCGGTAGATAATATAACGGATTTGACAACCGCATTGGGTGCTGGAAATGTCACGGTTACTTTTGAGAAAGATTAAGGACAAAGTCAATTTTACAATAAGGTTGAAAAGGTAGCAATTTGCTATCTTTTCCCTTTTAATACATATTAATTAAAAGACTGCCTAAACTCCAATGGAGAAACAGAGGTACGGTTTTTAAATAAACGATGAAAAGACTGTGAATGCTCAAATCCCAACTGATAAGCTATTTCCGATACGGACATTGATGTTGTAGATAATAATTCTTTTGCTTTTTCAATTACTCTGTTCTGAATGTGTTGTTGTGTAGTCTGTCCGGTTTGCACCCGAAGCATATCGCTTAAATAATTGGGGCTTAAATGCAGTACGCTTGCCGTAAACTGAACGGTAGGAATGCCTTTTTCAGCCAGTATTTCACTTTTAAAATTCTCATCCAGAAAGGCTTCCAACTTCGTGAGCAAATCAGTATTGGCTTTCTTCCTGGTCAAAAACTGACGGTTGTAAAAACGGTCGCAATACTTTAGCAACAAATCCATATTGGATATGAGCAAGTCCTGTGTAAAGCCATCCATATTGTCTGCTATCTCCCTATCCATATTTTCTATGATGTGCATTATGGCTTTCTCTTCTTTTTCAGAAAGGTGCAGTGCTTCATTGGCAGAGTAGGAAAAATAGCCATAGTTCTTAATTTCTGAAGCTAAGGGATAACCGTGAAGTAAGTCGGGATGCATCACCAAAACAAATCCCTTTACTGCATTGAGAAGCACATCTTCAAATTGCAATACCTGATGCGGAGCAATAAAATACATTATGCCCTCATCAAAATCATAATATTGCTGACCGTACCTACATTTACCGCCTGCACAGTCCTTTTTTAAGGCAACCACATAAAAATCAGTAGTAACTGCACTTAAAATGGTTTCGGGTTTCAGTTTTACATCATCAAAATTAAAAACACTAACCAGGGGATTGGACGGCTTGGCCAATCCCAAAAACTGATGCAATGCACTTATTGATGAAACTTTTGCCGGAGCTTTCATTTGCTGATTTATGGATTTATACATCACTAAATTATCACTTTTATTTTTATACCCAAAATTGTTCTTGTCTTATCCGTTCGATACCTTGACTGTAAGTTGTAATTTCAAAATCAGGGAAACGCTTTCTGAATTTAGTATCATCAAACACATTGTCGTGTTCATATCTAGGCAACAACTCCAGCAGTTCTTTTACCCTTCTATTAAACAGTGAGCCTATCTTAAAAAGAAACTTCGGCATAACAGAATATCTCAGTTCTCTGCCGTAAATAACGGAAGCCAAAGCAATAAATTCCTTGTAAGTAGGATGGCTTTCATCAACGGGCAGATGCCAGGTTTGTCCGAAAGCATCGGGTGTATTCCCGATTAAAGCAGTAGCCCTGCTTGCATCGGGTGTCCAAATCAAACTTCTTTTTTTAGTATTGCTTAACGGTAGTTTCAATTTTTTACCCGCTTTGATATTCTCAAAAATTAAGGTGTTGGTAATACTTTGCGTTTTGCCGGGACCGTAAAACTCTGGCGCACGGCAAATCACAGCTTCCAGTTCCCCTGTCTGCATTTCTTTTAATACCATTTCCGTCATTGCTTTTCTTACTTTACCTTTCCTGCCAAAAGGTTCAAAAGGCGTTTGTTCAGTAAGAATACGGTCATCTTGTGGGTACATATAGGTATTGTCAAAAAATACCAGCTTTACTCCATTGATTTTACAGGCATCAATCACATGGCTCAGAATTAAAGGGAATTGTTGCTCCCACAAATCTGAACTTATCGGAAGTCCTAATGTGAAATAGGCTATTTCGCTTCCTTTTACTGCTTCTATGGCTTGTTCCTTGACGGATAAATCTGCAGAGAAGACCATGTCGGTATCGTTCACTTTCTTGGCATTCCGGCTTACAATCCTGATGTCAGAAGTAAAGTTTTTTTTGAGTTCTCTGGCGAGTTCTTCGCCTATCTGTCCGTTGGCTCCTAATATGGTTTGCATAACTATTTATTTTGCGTTTGTTTTTCTAATTCTTGCATTACCACTTTTGTCATTTCCTTTGAACTGAACGGGTTCTGCCCTGTAATCAGGTTGCCGTCTACCACTACTTTTGAAGTCATTGGGATAAAGGCTTTCCTGTAATCAGCACCCCTTTCTTTCAATCCCGCTTCGAGATTAAAGGGTACTTCTTTTCTTCTTCTGGCAAGGCTTTCCTCAAACCAATTAAAACCTGTAATCGTCTTGCCTTTAATCAGGTATTCGCCATTGGATAATTTTACATTCAGCAAACCGCCAACACCGTGACAGATGGCGGCAACGAGTTTGTCGCTTTCATATTGATTTTGGATAACGGATTGCATTGTTGTATCATTAGGAAAGTCGTACATAGTGCCGTGTCCACCTGCCAGATATACCATATCAAAATCTTCATGGGAAAGTTCGGATAAACTTTTGCTGGTTTTCAGTAGCTCCCGAAAAGAAGTATCATTCCAATATTGCTTGGAAATTTTGTCAAGGACAAACCATTTAAGACTTTCGGGGTCTATCGGCACAATACCTCCGTTCGGACTTGCAATGGTAATTTCATATCCCTTTTTAATTGCTGCGTGGTAAAGATGCGTCAGCTCACTCAACCACAAGCCTGTTTCTTTGCCGCTTGAATAGGCATTAATGTTGGTTACAATGATTAATATTTTCAAAATATCCATATTGCTGTTTTTACAATTCAAAGTTCTGAAATGAAATTAAGGTTGATGTAACTCTATTAAGGAAAAATGTAACAAAATCTCTGTATTGCAGATACATCAATTTATCAGCCAAACACAGCCCCCCACTGCCATACGCTACCACATAAACACAAATGCTCCCCATAGCTCCTAAATTGACTCCCGAACATTTTAAATAACTGAAAATGCAGGGAGAGGACGATTTAAGAGGACTGGCCAAGATCATGGCTTTTATGCGTGCAGTAAGTATCCTGTTGATACTGATGCACCTTTATTGGTTTTGCCATAGTTTTTTTTATGACCGGGGTTGGACATTGGAAGTGATCAATAAAATACTATTCAATTTTAACCGAACAGCAAGTCTATTTGAACATACCCTTTATACAAAAGTATTTGCACTGGTATTATTGGCTTTAAGCTGCTTGGGCACAAAAGGAGTGAAGACCGAAAAAATAACCTGGACTAAAATATATACAGCATTAGGCATTGGCCTTATCCTTTTTTTTCTAAATACCCCGTTCCTTAAACTATCACCTGAAATTGGCATATTCTTATACATCCTTACCATCTCATTAGGATATATCGCTCTTTTGATGGCCGGACTCTGGGTGAGCCGGTTACTCCGTACGAACCTTATGTCAGATGTTTTCAATAATGAAAACGAAAGCTTTCAGCAAGAAACCCAGGTGATGGAAAATGAATATTCCGTCAACCTTCCAACAAAATTTTATTATAAAGGCAAGTGGAATAATGGCTGGATAAACATCGTCAATCCTTTTAGGGCATCTATTGTTTTAGGCACACCAGGTTCCGGTAAATCATATGCTATTGTAAACAACTTTATCAAACAACAGATAGAAAAAGGGTTCGCTATGTACATTTACGACTTTAAATTCGATGACCTTTCTACCATTGCCTATAATCACCTGTTAAAGCATACCGACAAGTATAAAGTAAAGCCTAAGTTTTACGTGATCAACTTTGATGACCCTAGACGTAGCCACAGATGCAACCCATTAAATGCTGAATTTATGACTGATATCTCCGATGCTTATGAAGCAGCATACACCATAATGTTAAACCTAAACAAGTCCTGGATAACCAAGCAAGGTGATTTTTTTGTCGAGTCTCCAATAATTTTGTTGGCGGCAATTATCTGGTACCTGAAAATCTATGATAATGGGAAATATTGCACCTTTCCGCATGCCATTGAACTTTTAAACAAAAAATATTCAGACGTATTTACCATACTTACATCTTATCCCGAATTAGAAAATTATTTATCTCCCTTTATGGATGCCTGGATGGGGGGAGCACAAGACCAGTTGCAGGGACAGATTGCCTCAGCTAAAATCCCATTATCAAGAATGATTTCTCCACAGCTATATTGGGTAATGACGGGGGACGATTTTTCATTGGATATCAATAATCCAAAAGAACCCAAGATCTTATGCGTGGGCAATAATCCGGATCGGCAGAATATTTACTCCGCTGCGCTCGGATTATATAATTCCCGAATTGTAAAGCTCATCAACAAAAAAGGACAATTGAAGAGTTCGGTAATCATAGATGAGTTGCCAACGATCTATTTTAGGGGACTAGATAATTTAATTGCAACTGCCAGATCTAATAAAGTATCTGTATGCTTGGGTTTTCAGGATTTTTCGCAGCTAACACGGGATTACGGCGATAAAGAAAGCAAAGTCATCCAAAATACTGTGGGGAATATTTTCTCAGGACAGGTCGTGGGCGAAACGGCAAAGAACCTGAGTGAGCGATTTGGGAAAGTATTACAGAAGCGACAAAGTCTGACGATAAACCGAAATGATAAATCCACTTCAATTTCAACGCAATTAGATAGCCTGATACCTGCTTCCAAAATTTCAACATTAACCCAGGGCATATTTGTTGGTGCAGTGGCCGATAATTATGATGAGCGAATTGAACAAAAAATCTTCCATGCGGAAATTGTTGTAGATAATGAAAAAGTAGCAACAGAAACCAAAGCTTATAAAAAGATTCCGCAGATTTTGAAATTCCAGGATGAAGAAGGAGAGGATAATATGAAGATGGTAATTGATGCAAATTACCGACAAATAAAACTAGATATTAGCATGATCATAGCAAAGGAAACAGAGCGAATCAATAATGATCCAAATCTTCAACATTTAGCGCAAAAAAACAATTGACAGATTGACATGCTCCATAAGGTGATTATCCTAAATTTTATCACACATTATTTCCATGCAAAGTTCGGGCTTGTCACCTGACTATTGCCAAAAGACTACCGCATAAACGCGTGCCATGTTTTGCCTATAACTTGTAGGCATGGCACTTCTGCTTCCGCACATCCCCATCCTTTATTCAGTGTTCCTTTTGGCATCTCGCACCTGAGCCACGCTGCACACCATTGTCAGGAGAAAGCCCGAATTCCGTAGACATCAAAATAATGTTTAACCTCAAAAACTTTAATTATGTATTACGAAGCGAGAACACACGAGATTGTAGAAGTTACAAGCGCTATTGAAGCAGCTATTAGAATTAAGAGTGGTAAAATCCAAACTTATCAAGTTATGAAATGGACGAGTAAGGATAGAATGTACAATATGTATGCAGTCCCTGATGGGCATATTGATAATATGCTTTTGGAATTGGCAATTTTACGTCAAGAAATCCTGCTTGTCGATGCTCCTTATCAACAGGTTGAATCCATTACAAATGGTTGGATTGATGATCCAGTTAATCTTGGTAAGTATCTGGAAGAATCTGAGTCTTCAGATTTTATCATGAATGAGAATGCACAATTAATCGTTGGAAGGCCATCAGGCAACGAACGAGCTCATTTTATATGTGGTTGTTGTGGTACCACCTTCTTGGGAAATGTTAAAGAACAACTCAACTTTGGTCAAGATGCTGGTTTTGGCATTTGTGATCGTTGCCAGAATTGGTAATAATTTCTTAAACCTTATGGTGTATAGGTCAACCATAATTTGAAATATCATTTTTAGATTACTTAAACTTAAACAGATACGGAAGTTACCCATAAAAAATTGTTGTGCAAAAATGAAATAACATTTTTGCACAACACTTTTTATTTCAAAGACTACAGAATCCCTCTCGGAATATGAATCCCTTTTTGCCGGACTATACTTTCCGAATCTTTAGGATTACATGCTGTTTGATTAACCTGATCTTCCGCATCCTTCTCTGGTTTTGCAGATAAGGATAGCTGTAAGTTTCTGTCAATACTTGCAAGCTCTGTTTTAAGTTCATTCAGTCTTGCTTCTTTCGACCAGGTGCCATTAACTACCTCTTCTAAAATTGGAAGATCCTTTTTCAGTTCAACTAATTTCAACTCTTCTTGTTCAATATATCCTGGTATTTTTTCCAGTGCCCTTAAAAAATTGACAGCAGCAGTTTCAGGATCTTTTGCCATAATACCATTATTAAAGGAATATTTTATCTCACTATCGCCCATAACAAAAAAACGATTGTCGTGGCTTAAGATAGTCTTTTCTTCTCTGGGAATTTCAGTACGTACCAATAGCAAGAAACCGTATAAACTACCAATCTTCCGGTAACCATCAATTGCAAAAGTATCAGTTGAAAGTTGATTTAATTTAGCGCCTATTTGTTTTATATCCGCATTGGCCGGCAGATCATTCAACACGATCTGATTAGCAATAGTACCGTCAGGATGCCTTTGTACACGTTCCTGTAGCGATTTCCAATCCTGGTTATAACGTTGTAACCGAGCTGATGATTCTTCTATGTCAATGTTCACCGCTTCAAGCTTATATTTGGAATTGAATTTTGATCTATTAAAAGCCTGCTTTTCGCTTTCAAGCCCGGCAATCTGTTTCTCCACCTTTGCCTTTTCCAATAGTTCAGTATTTCCAGAAAGTATAGCTACATATTCTGAATAGTTCATTCCCGAATTTTCATCCATGCTTCCTTCGTCTATTATCCGCTTACCAAGTCTATTCGATTTTAACTGACTTATAAAGAGTTGTTTATTATACAATAGGTTGAATTTGTAACTGTCCAACGATTTTTCTACCGCATAAATTAATACATCAACAGTATTATTTGCAAAGAACTTAGCAATCTCATTGCCTTTACGGATAGCGCGGCCATCACGTTGTGCTAAATCACTGGGCCGCCAGGGAGTATCCAGGTGGTGAATAGCAACAGCCCTTTTCTGGGCATTTACGCCAGTACCTAACATACTGGTGGAACCAAATAGAACGCGGATCTTGCCCTCGTTCATTCCATTTATCAATTCCTTCCGTTGCTTATCATTCTTTGCTTCCTGGATAAAGCGAATCTCATGTGCAGGAATGCCATGATCTTCCACCAGCTTACGCTTGATTTCGGAGTACACATTCCATTTCCCGGGTTTGTAGGTTCCCAGATCTGAAAAAACAAACTGTGTACCCAATTGGGCATTATATTTCTGGTAGTATTTAGCGATATTAGAAGCACAATGCGAAGCTTTGTTACTAGGGTGATCCCCATACTTCGGGTCCACCAGCCGCATATCCAGTGACATCTTGCGGGCATAATCGGTGGCAATAAGCATTTTGGCTTTTTCCTCAGACTTACTGAGGGGAGCACGACCAAGGAGTTCGCCCTTTCCTGTCTCCGCGAATTTCATCAACTTCTTAATAAACTCTTCCTGATCTGGTGTCGGGGCTATATTACAGAGTATCTCGTTTTTGACGGGGCGATCAATACCGATATCCTGAGCAGTACGGTAATCGGTTATTTCCGCATAGAACTGCGCCAGTTCAGGAACTTTAATAAAGTATCGGAACCGTTCTTTAGCGACAATATTGTTAGCTACTGAAAACTCATAATCCGTAGATTTCCTGGCGTATATGGCAGCCCAGGCATCAAAACTGTTGATACCCTGCTTGGCTAAGGCACGCGGACGAAGGTATTTGAATAATAAATATAGTTCAGTCAATGAGTTGCTGATCGTAGTCCCGGAAAGAAAAGTAGCCCCCATATCCGCATCAATACGCTCTTGTATGGTACGGATAGCAAATAGCAGGTTCATGGCCTTCTGGCTACCTGCGGAATTCCCTAATCCGGCTACCCGGTCATGCCGCGTATTGAACATCAGGTTTTTGAATTGATGACTTTCGTCAACGAAAAGATGATCGATGCCCATCATCTTAAAATCAACTACATCATCTTTCCTGTTTTCTATATCATATTCAAGAGTTTTCAACTTTACTTCCAGATTCTCTTTCCGTTTTTCCGCTCCCGAAAGCATCCCCCTGTCCACGTCTTTTCCTTGTTCCTTCAAAGCTTCCAGGTTATGGTATACACAATCCAGTTCCTGTTGCAGTATTTCCTGTTGTATTTCCGGCGATTGGGGAATCATGCCAAATTGATCGTGCGTGAGGATAACGCAGTCCCAATCGTTATTTTTGATATCACCAAATATGCGTTGCCGTTTTTTCGGTGTAAAATCTTCCTTTCCTGGATATAAAATCCGTGCATGGGGATAGGCGGTTTTATACGCTTCTGCTATTTCATGTACATTGCTTTTTAAACCTATGATCATCGGTTTATGAGCCAGACCCAAACGTTTCATCTCCTGGGCACCAGTACACATAATCAAGGTCTTTCCGGCTCCGACCTCATGATCACAGATAGCTCCATTATTGAGTTTTATCATCCAGACGGCATCCTTCTGACTGGAATATAAATCCTCAATTCCCAGCGCCTTACGGTCCAATCCTGGAAACTGTTGATGGCTTCCATTATAATCAGGCCGGACAAAACAGTTGAAGGTATTGTTGTACTGATCTGTCAGGCGCTTCTTAAACTCATCGTTTTGCGCATGTAACCAGTCAACAAAGGCGGTGCGGATTTCATCAATCTTGGTATTTGCCAATTGAATGGCTTCCATATCCCGCACTTTGATCTCCCGATCCCCATCCGAAACGGTCATTTTGATATCTGGTACGGTATTAACTAAAGCACTACGGAATAGGTTGATACCATCGAAAGTTCTGCGTTGACCTTTGACCGCATATTTTTCCCTTATAAGTACATTCTTACTTCCGCAGGCTACGGAATAATCATCAGCACTATCCGAATAATGAACTTTAACTTCTGTATCGAAAAGATGGGAAGCAAAACGGACATATATTCCAGAAGGTATCCAACGTTCTCCCAGATTGAAATCAAGTTCCTCAAATTCAATTTTAACAGGTCTTGCTCGAACCAACGCGTCATAGCTCGCATTTACTTCTAATTCAGTTTCAGGTAACAAGTCTGGATGACCGTCCAAATAGTCTTTAACAGCATGGGCTTTTTCTACGACATTGCCTGCTATCCAACGTTCAGCGATCTCATATTCCTTTTGGATAGGATTATAGTAGATACGTTCACTTAATGCTGCTTTAAGTTCGTCTACAGAAATACCGCTGATCGCGCACATATAGTCAAGATCTACTCTTCCATATTGATTGAGGGATGCGGCTAAGGCTTCATCAGGATTATCTGTGGCAATCTCAACCGTGGAAAAGCTGACCGGCTTATGAAAAATATCCGCTTTATGTATTACACCTCCAATAGCCCGTTCCAGATAAGGGACTTCCTTACCGGCGCTATCGCTTTTGATCAATTTGATATTTTCCGCACTATTGAGATGGCCATACTTTTTGACATAATCATCGTAAAGACGGTTTAGCATATCCCGTTCTTGTTTATACTCGGTATGATGTATAGCTTCTTGATTATAAAGTGTCTGATAAACATCACGGATCTTGATATACGCTTCAGCTCGCTGTCGCTGTTTGGTTGGTAAATCCAAGGGTTGAAAAAAAGCCGTTTCTCCAGCTAGATGGACATGCTGCAGATATCCAACACAATCCTGATCGATAACGAGGCAATCATTCCGGTAGTAGGAATGCAATTCCCCGCTATATGCAGCAGGCACAGGAATGGATTTCGGGACAGAGGGTTTAGTAGTTTCATTGTTATCCTGGTTACTTGAAAACAAATCACCGATAATTTCCGGCTTTATGCCTGTTGTTGTTGCGCTTTTCAAAGCGGTTGAAGGAATAGGAGGAGGGCTATCGTCCTGCTTTCCAACACTGCTAAACAGGTCGGGTTGGACACTTGTTAATAAACGGCCCTTTTTAGGGCTTTGCGTTTTTGTCCGTGAGTTTCTTTTTGCTGGCGCAATAGCCGCTACAGGTTCTCCAATAGGTTCAAACAAGTCAAAAATGCTGAGTTGCTTGGAATGCTGTGGACTATCCTTAATACGTATAGTGGGTAAAGCTGGTATTTCCTGTTGCATCCTTTCAGGTACGATGACAGCAGGTGGTTCTACTAATGGAATGGGTATAATAGGATTATCAATTTTTACTCCATTGAACAAACTCAAGTCCAGATAATTTTTCACGTCGTCGGTAAGCATTCGCTTCAGGTCTTTTGCTATCCCGTTCTCGCCGCCCTCATGCTCAAAAACCCATGCCGGTTTACCATACATATTGGTGTCTTGATAGCCTTTTGTATGCACTATGCGTTGCAGGTTTGCAAAAAGGGTATTATTGTTCGTCTGATCGGACGTTAGGTAGGAGGTACAAAATTCTTCTTCTCTTGCCGATAGTGTTTGTTTGGCATTATTCTTTTGTAAGATGATCAGATCGCTGCCTACTTCTGTTCCGGCATATGCTACAAATAGGTTGTTCGGAAGCCGTATAGCGGATACGAGGTTATTTCCTTCCATTAATTTCCTGCGTACAGCCTCATTACTGGGACTATTTAATACACCCTGAGAGGTAATATAAACCAGTAGTCCACCGTCACGAAGGGTATCTGCTCCTTTTAAGAAAAAGTAATTGTGTACACTTCGGACAGCTTGTATTTTTGCAGGTTCCTTACTTTTAGCATAGGTTATATCAAAAACAGAAATATCACCAAACGGAATGTTGCTGGCGACAAGATCATAGCTGTTTAATTCCCGTTCGGATATCTGTTCAAAACCCCTGATTTGTGTATTTACGCCAGGATAGATCTGCTTTAGAATTTTCCCGGTGAGATGGTCTTTTTCAAAAGCCACAACATTGCGGATCGGGCCATTGACCTTTTTAAAGGATTCAATAAAATTGCCTATCCCTGCTGATGGTTCTAGGAATTTATCAATACGTATTCCTGCGGCATGAATACTTTCCGAAATAGCATCAATTACGATGGGGGGTGTATAAAATGCCGTCAGGATGGAACTTTTCATGCTGTCTACATAACTTCGGTACTGCCGGATAGTATCAGAATTTTTCCTTAGAAGCGCATGCAGTTCTTGTGTAGGTTGGAATAGGGCTATTTCAGATTTGCTCCAATACTTGATATCTGTATCTTGCTCAATAGGGTTCAGGATAAATTTAAGCCCGCCGAATCCACGATATTGCATCAGTAAAAGGCGTTGACCAATGTTGGCCTGTGTGCCTTCTTTTTCCAGGTTAAAAGCAATTTCTAATGCATCTCTATTTTGTTGGAGCTGAAAACGCTTGTCAAAGCCCATGATGCTCGATCCAAATGGCTATGGTTCCGGTCAGCTCAGTATAGAGCTGATCATATTCATAACTGTAAGCAAAGTCATCTGTCAATTCATATCCAGTAAAAACAGGTGCGCAGACTGATAACATTTTTATGGCGAAGGGGCGGAGGTCCTCATCTGCCATCTGGGAATCAAACTCGTTGCAGACAACCTGGAATACAGCATCGAATTTGGAAAAATGTAAGCTTTCAAATAGTGCCTTATTGGCAATTTCATTACATTCTGGTATGGAAAATCCAGATCGAAATGCATCTTCATAAGCAGAGGCGGCCAAGGCGCTCCGCTGCTCAATAAACTTTTGATCGGTTGCTTTTTCGGGGAAACTGGTATTTAATAGTTCTTGAAGTCGTAATGAGAAATACGACAGATCATTTTGTGCTTGACTCATACTATTTTATTTAGAATTATATTTAAATCCTAAATTTATTATAGTAAATAAGCGCCTTTAAAAATGCAGAAGGGTTTGGCTATAAGAGGTTACACTTTGGCTCTTTGATAAGAGATTTTATGTAACTTAGAAATTACTTTGATAAAGTATAAAACACAAAAAAGAGGTTGAAGAGAAAATAATAAAAGTGAAATATCAACACAATCAGAAAATCGATTTTTTTGTTGATATCATTTAGAAGTACTTATGAAGTATAAATATTAGCGCCCCGAAATGACACAAAGAGAAGCCATAAGCAAAAAATTAAGATTTGAAATCTTTAAACGAGATAAATTTACTTGTCAATATTGCGGAGGAAAAGCTCCTGATGTCGTATTGAACGTAGATCACATAGAACCGGTCGCTCACGGAGGTTCCAACGAAGTTTTAAATTTAATCACAAGCTGTTTTTCTTGCAATAGCGGCAAAAGTGACAGAAAATTAAGTGATAGTTCAGTTGTTGAGAAACAAAGAAAACAATTAGAATTGCTTGCAGAACGGAGAGAACAAATAGAATTGATGTTAGAATGGAAAAAATCACTATCAAATTTTGAAAATGATATTGTTAATATGATTTCAGACTATATTAATTCTAAAATCGCACCCCGATCATTAAATGTTAACGGAAAAATTTCTGTAGCCAATTGGCTAAAAAAGTATGAAACTGAGAAAATTCTTGATGCAATTGACATTTCTGCAAAACAATATTTAAAATATGAAAATGGTGAAATTGATATAGAAAGTATCGAAATGTTTTTTAATAAAATTGGTGGCATAATTGTCGTTAAGAGTTTACCCCCAATAAAGCAAAAACTGGCATTTATAAAAGGTATAGCAAGAAATAAATTCTCATATTGGGACGATAAAAAAGGTTCGATTATTTTATCCAATTATATAAAGCAACTTGAAAACCATTACGACGAAGAAAACTTACTGGAAGATTTAGAAAATGAGGTTCTAAAAATGACCAAGGATGCAAAAAATTGGAGCGAATGGAGAAATACTTTAGAAAATTGGACCTCACAAATCAGCGCCTGGCAAACTAAACCTGAAACAGTTGACGGTAGTACAAACCTAAAGGAATACTCACTCGAACAACTAGAAAGTTTTGTTTCCTATAATAGCTTTGAACAAGAATACAAAATAAAGGCATTAGAACATATCGGAACAATTTTTCCAAAATTTGAACTGGATACCTTTCGTGTAACACTTAAAAAAGACCTCATTCTATTTTTAAAGCTTCATAATGATACAGAAAATGGAGAAACTGAATATGATGAAGCAAAGGAATATATAGGTAGTCACCTTCAGTTTGCTGAAGTGAAAAAATACTTTGATTTCGATGAGGAGGATGTCAATTTGTTTGGAACGTTACTTGTTTTAGAACCAATAACTAATCAACTTTTGAAAGAAATATTCTTCTGTTGCTATTATCCAAGCAACAATGCAAAAAAAGAGTACAAAGACATTATGATAGAATTGAATATCAAATATCTCGAGAAAAATGTTAGCCGGTAAATTAATAAGAATTATAACTTTTTTAGTAATCTACGAAGATAGCAAACGTTGAACAGTGCATTTTAATACAATGTAAACGAATTCAACTAACAGCCCATAGGAGGCTTTCTACTACGGACCTGAATTTATTCTTTTTAGAAGATCACTACCACAAGGAAAATTATAGTATAAATGCTAAACTAAACAAGCCCTCTGCACTATCCGCAGTGGGCTTGTTTAGTTAATGTTGCTTCAGAAGGTTTATTCTAAAAGCTTTTTATTACTTATTCTTTCTCAGACTACCTTCAAACTCAAAAGCAGTCCTACATCCCACATCCATCACAATAAACGCATCAAACTTTTTCCCGGACTTACTTTTCATGCCTTTAATCAGGCCAGTTCGTCCGTCGTTAACCAACCGCTGAAGTTCAGCAGCGCTCAGCGTCACCCCACATACAGTTCGAAACTGAATCCAGCTACAGGTTGTATCAGGGCACTTAACCACCCTATCCCGTATAAGCAATGTACGACTTCGACATTTTGGACAAACAAGCTTAGGCTGTTCAGGCAGGGCTATAGAAATTTGTAGCAACTCCTTGGTGATGGACCTAGCATATGATTCAATATCCTTTTTAAATGCATGGACATCCGATTCATTGTTCTCAATCTTCTGTAGAGCCAGTTCCCACGCTGCAGTCATAGCGACATCAGCAATTTTGTGATCCTTAACAAAATCATATACCTGCAGACCCTTTTCCGTAGGGATAAGCGCCTTCTTTTCCCTACGGATGTAAAGACGGGTAAACAGCGTTTCGATTATTGCCGCTCTTGTAGCTGGCGTACCGATGCCGATATTTTGCAAAGCCTTTCGCTCTTCTTCGCTAGCGATTCCTCTTCCTGCAGTTTCCATGGCAGCCAGAAGTCCGGCTTCCGTAAATAGGAGAGGTGGCTTAGTATTCTTTTCAAGAACAGTTGCTTGCATTATTTTAAGTTCATCACCTTTTTTAAGTTCCGGTATTTCCTGTTCCGGCTCTGCATCGTCCGCTAAGAAACTACCTTTGATCCCTCGCCACCCAGGTTCTATGATTTTGCTTCCTTTCATTGAAAACTCATAATGTAACGCCAGGAAAACAACATCGGTAACCTCTTTCACACAAGCTTGCGAAAGCGCTTCCAATAGCCTAAGGGCAATCATATCATATATAGCATTTTCTTTAGCACTTAAAGCAGAAGGGATTTTACCGGTAATCAAAAGCCCATGATGATCAGTGACACGAAGATCATTCACGATTCGTTTATTGAACCGTCCCCATTTCATTTTACCCACAGCAGCCTGACAACTTTCCCTATGCTGTAAAGCACGTACCAGGTCCGGGATATCAGGCCATACATCTTCTGGAATATATTTACTGCCGGTTCGAGGATAGGTGATACATTTATTCTCGTAGAGGACCTGCGCAATACCTAACGTTTCTTCAGCAGACAAATTCAATTTCTTATTGGCTTCCTTTTGTAATCCGGTCAGGTCAAACAGCAAGGGCGCTTGCTCTGTTACACTTTTGGTGTCAACAGATAGAACGGAAACGGTATTCCCATTTCGTGCTATTGACTTTACGGTATCTTCGGCCAGCTTTTTTTCTTTCCATTTATTCATGGAGAGGCTTTTGAAAGCGATGAATTCTTTGTTGTGGGCCAATTGAATTTGATAATACGTTTCAACCTTAAATGTCGTGTTGTCCAAATAGCGCTTACAGATGAGTCCCAGCGTGGGGGTTTGAACACGGCCTAAAGAATAGATGCCGTTTCCTGCTGCAATACTGAGGGCCTGTGTGGCATTTATACCAATCAACCAGTCGGCACAGCTTCTTCCTTGCGCAGCATGAAATAATCCATTAAATTCAGCACCTGCCTTAAGGTTACCAAATCCATTCTTTATGGCCTTTTCAGTCAAAGAACTGATCCATAGCCGTTGAAAAGGTTTCTGGCATTCCAGGTAACTATAGATATATCGGAATATCAATTCTCCTTCACGACCGGCATCAGTCGCGACAATAATACTTTGACAGGAATTAAATAGTCTTTCAATGACTTTTAATTGTTTAACTGCTCCTGGATCTGGGCGGTACGCTTTGTTATGCTTTACCTGTCGAACGACAAGCTTAAAAGGATCTGGAAGTATCGGCAACGTTGATTGATCAAATCCCCGTAATCCATAATCTTCGGGCATGGCCAATCCGACAAGATGTCCTATAGCCCAGGTTACACAATATCCATTCCCTTCCAGGTAACCTTCTTTCTTTTCTACAGCTCCGATCAAAGCTGCAATTTCTCGTGCCACGCTGGGCTTTTCTGCTATTACGGTTATCATGGCATCTTATAATTTAGGGCTTCTGGATTTCTTTGGTGCTGCTGTTGTTTCCTGCTGCTTATTACCGTTTTGCAAATCCTGTTTATCTTGTTGATTTTGGTTATTGGGCTTGTCTTGTTGCGGATTGAGTGGCTCCTGAATGTTCTTGGTGGCTTCATTGGTTTTTCCTTCTGAATTAACGGCTACCTGGGTTTTATGAGCTTCTGCTGGTACTGCAGCAATCGGAGTTTCATGAAATTTAACGGACTTTATTTCCACTTTAAATGGTTCAGGGAACTTAAAGTCAAACTTTCCATTCTCTTTATTGAAAGTTATGTAACCTTGGTAGGGTTTATCTTTTCGATCTTTCAATCCATCAATATATACAGATTGTCCTTCGCCTAACAATTTGCGCTGATCTTGTTCTAATTCTTTACCACGGAATTTTGACGGAACTTCATGGGTGTTAATTTCACCACTATTTTTGACTCCCTGATGCATCTTATTGTTTTCAAACAGAAATTCTACATACCGTTTATCAGCATTATATTGAACGGTACCATCAAAAGGGGTGCCCTTAGTTGATGTCATTCCCTCAATGTGAAGCGGCTTTCCTTCCATTAGCGTTTGCTTTTGCTGATCATTAAGCTTTATCCCTTTAATAACATCAGGTACTTTAATGAGCGTGGTGCTCCGCGCAACAAGCTGATTCGTCAATTTATCAAGACTGATGACAGAAGGAATTAAATCACCTGTTTTTGAATTGGTAAGATGGACAACCCGACCCATATTTCCGGTCGCCATAAGATTTTTCTTGTCTTCATCTGTAAACTTGTGACCAAAAAATGGGTATTTTAGCTCAGGTTCTTTGCGAACACCCTGGGAGGCGACAATTGGTTTTCCATTTTCACCGGGCTGTAACCATATGCGGGCATCGGTACGTAAAGCAGCGCCCTCCAGATTTAGGCTAACAGGTACGAGTACATTGGATTTATATCCTTTCAATAAAGGTTCCAGTAGTTTCTTTTTTTCAAGATAATCTTTACTGAGTCCCAAACTGTTCATCGTATCCCAGTCAATATCCGCAACCTTATATTTGTATTCATCTTTTTTGGGGGCAGATTGTTGATTAGGAGTTTCAGAGACCGTCTTATCCTGCTCTTTTGCAACATCGGGTTTAACTTCATACTGTTGCATCATCTTTTCTCCTTCAGGTGTCGGATTTTTTACCTGTTTTTGCATTTCTTTTGCAACTTCTGCGGCTTTTGGCGCAGGAACTTTGAAGAATGAAAAGTTGGTCGGATTCTTTAATTCACTTATAAAGTTTTTAAAGAAGTTGGAAAGGAAATTACCATGACCATCCACCTTCATAAAATCGCCCATATTCTTTTTATAAGGGCCAACGGTTTTCATGTTCCCTTTTTCATCCACGCCTTTTACAGCTTGAATTTTCTTCTTCTCTTTATCCAGAACTAATAATATATCCGTCAATTCTTCGGGCTTGTTCGGACTGATTGTTGTTTCTTGGCTCATAATTATATTGTTTTAAATGTGATACCGAATGTAAATGGAACACTTACGGGTATGCATTAATTGGCATCGGTAGGCGGTTCTTGACCTTTATTGTCTTCCCATTTGGGTTGTTGAGGCTTAAAGCTTTCCCGGATAAATTGATGCACATCCGATAATTTATAGTAGAGTTTACCACTGATGGTGTAATAAGGCAGCTTGCCTAATGAGCGATAACGTTGAAGAGATCGGTTACTGATTTTCAGCATCTGTAGCAGGTCCTGATTGTCTAACAGCTCATCTCCATCTATACTCGCTTTCCCATTCTGAAGGCCATTGATATTATCATTCAAAATATCAATGCGTGCCAGGATACGCTCCATCCAGAAGATGAATTCCATTCTGTCAATATTCATAGTAGTATGATTAAATTGAGTCAAACTCATTGAGGCATAAAAAGGGCAGGATGCTTACATCTGTAACCGAGTCAACGGGACATTCAAGCCCCCGCCCTTTAATATTGTGTAGAATTTATTCCCGGATAAACCGGCTGATCAATTGACCTTTGTAGTTAACTGTAAAATTGAAATTGAAATGGTGTGGCAATACTTCGACGTGAAGAGGGGCAGCTACCCATTTCACGGTTCTTTCCAGGCTGTTCGTGTTGGATGAAGAAGCTGAAATTTGAGCATTGTAAGGAACAGGGATTAACCCCGGTACAAGGATGATACCTTTGCTGCAAGCTTCTAAGAAAACATGGTTCATCTTTACGGTAGACATCCAACCTCCCAAACGGGTATCTTTGTAAATCTTTACGCGTACTCCTGCAGAAGAATAGAACAAAAATCCTACACGCCAACGATGGTAATCGATTCGGACGTTGCGTCCATTATCTTTGGTCAGTTCATTGCCGTTATTATCCTGGTAGATGTAATCTCCTTTTTGGCCCCACCAGGGAAATAGTACTTGATTAGGATAATTACAGATTTCCGACACGGGATATGGTGTGACGACACGCTCGTTATCTTCCCACTTCGGAAAAAACGGCATAAGATGTAAGCCAATCTGATGAGCAATGGTACCTGTGATAAATCCGGGCTCTCTTCCTTTGAGTAAATCTGCCTCTTTATTTTGCGGCACTGCAAATAGGAGTGGAGCTTTATGGTCATGACCTAATTGGTAAATCGTATCGGCAATCTGTATTCTACCGGAAGCACTTAACAAAGTCGTGAGCAAGGCATCCGGAATATCGATCCTGACTTCCTGATCACTATTTCCTCCAACTTCCTCAGGTTCCCCGGACTTCCAGGTTTTAAATCCTTTGAATTGGCTTAACCATTGTTCCAATTCTTCGGGTTCCTTAAAACTTTCCAAAGTGGTGACGGTACTTTCAAAGGCCCTGATATCCTTAAAGCTAAGCCAGTCGTGCTTTTGGCTAATGATAGATCCGGATTCCGATAAAGTTCCTTTGCTTTGAAGAACCTGTTTCTCTGTAGTTGGAGCCATTACGGGTTCATTTTTGCAGGAGCTTAGCCCCAGGAGACCGGCTATTGCTACAATAGCCCATAGTCTGTTGTGTGTAGATAATTTTTCCATTATTGTTTATAGGGTTTTAGTTTTACGGGGCAGACCTTTCCACAGGGCTTCCAGTTCCTCTTCTTCGATCTTAACCCCGCAAATATTTTGAGTATGGTGGATAATATAATTGTTCAAAGCATATCGGAAGGCAGGATGATGAAGCCCATCATAGTTTGCAACCTTTTCAGAAATAGCTTCCAGAAGCTGCTCTTTCGTTGCCGTTTTTCCTACCTTAACCAATATGTTATATCTGAGATCATTGATCAATTTTTCCAGCGCTATTAGAAAGTCATCTTTCTTGTCAACCGGAACATGCTGATCGGCTAATAGATCCAATTCATAAACCTCCATTTCACGGTTCAGCATTTCCATAAATTCAACCCAGTGAAGTCGGATAAATTTTATGATGACGTAAAGAATAAAGATTACCCCGGCTATCAGCAGTAGGTCTTTGTAAGTGACATAATTGTTCATTGCATTGATGTTAGTTTGTTAATCGTTTACAATGCAAAGGTGGGACGTACAAAAGAGGTGCTTTGACACCGAAGTATAAAGGTTATAGCAACCAATTTTGCGCAAGAATAGTGGGAATATTCTTATGATACATTTCGAATCTAATAGATACTTTTAAATAAGTAAATGATATTCAATAGAATATGATGCAAATCCACTATAAAGGTTATAGTGGCTTAAAAACTGCAAAATGGAGAATAAAAAATCTCATTTTTTTGCTTTTTCAATGGTTCTTATATCAATAATTGTCACTTATGGATAAAAATATTCTTATTTATATCAAAAATTACGGGAATTCCCCTATAGGCAAATAGAATTAAACCTTATACTTTTGCCTTGATTTAATTTTAACAGAATATTTGCTGTATTTACAGCATCCTATTTTGCAACCCAAGCATGAAAAATCCAACTTTTTGAAGCTATTATACATCATAAGTGTAACATAGATGATTAAAGGTTACCGTCACTTTAGAGTCACCCGACCGGAAGAAGTAAAAGAATAGTGACCGTCAACACAATAAAGAAATAATATTAAGCTGATAGCTATTCCGCTGAATAGTTTTAGCCTTTTATTGTATTTAAAAAAATTGGAAAAATCCCGGTATTGAAAATTAACAACTTGACGTTTTTTATGTGCATTCTTATTTCCGGCATTTTTGTCGGTGTTCAGGTTCATGCACGTGATCCATTTAAGTTATCAATGGACACTTCATTAATATTTTCTGATCCTGTATTCTCCTCTGACAGTACAGCCATAGAGCATGCCGCTCAGACCTTTTTTCAAAAGAAGACCCTAAAGAACCGTCGCTACTACCGCAAGCTGGAAGCGACCAATAAGCTGTTTCTGAAAAGATTGCAGCAACAGGAAAAACACCTCGCTGCAAAACTGAGCAGTGACTCTCTTAAATACCAACAATACCTGGCCCTGAAAAGCCCGGATATGGATAGCCTCCTGAAACAATCAAAAGATACTACTTTCCTGCATAAACTGGCAGGCGCTCGCCAAAAAGGAAAGACTGGCCTGGATAGCTTGCAGAAATTGCAAAACTTTATGGGAGCATTCAGTACAAGCAGCAAAGCTGAAGCTTTTAATTTAACTGCCCTGGAGCAAAAAGCCGCATTGCAGGAGTACCTGCAAAAACAAGTAGCCGCCCGTACCGCTGCGCTGGAACGCTTGCTGAAAGGCACTAAACTGGAAAGCTATGCCGGACGTATGAACAATACCGGTAAACAGTACCGGGAGCAGGCCGGCTACTGGAAAAAGATCCTCGACCAACCCGATGAGGCGGAAACCAAAGCACTGGACTACCTGCGCGGTATCAAAGGCTTTGAACAGCAACTGAACAGCAACAAACAAACAGGCAATGGCATAGCCGGTAAATCGGCACAGGAACTGGAAGCTATGGGCTACCAGACCAAAGCGAAAGTAGGTGAACAATTACAGCAACAATTCGGCGATCAGTTGGCGGGTATCAGCCAGCAGACCGGGGAGCAGTTAAAGCAATACACCAAAGCCTTAGATAAACCCCTGAAACAAATCAACCAGGCAAAACAAGCGATTGGTGAAGGGAAACAAAAACTGGATGAAGGCCGGAACAGTGTACAATCCGCTAAGAACAGCTTAAACAAGTTAAAACCAACCGGTTTCCGTAACCCCATGCGAGGTATTCCTTTCTGGCAAAGATGGGAGACCCAGTATAATTTCCAGACCCAAAGGGCCTCTGCAGACGGGAGTAAACCCGTAATGCTGCAGACCGGGCTGAACCTGAGCTACCGGCATAGCCCGGCATTGAGCCTGGGCATAGGGCTGGATGGCAGCCTGGGCCTGGGGAGCAACTGGCAACACCTGCGCCTGAGTTATGAAGGCATTGCAGGCAGGGTATTCCTGGACCATAAACTGCTCTGGGGCATCAGCATGCAGGGTGGCTATGAAAAGAGCCTGAGGCCGATGAACCGTGCCTATATACAGGTACAGGAACAGTTTGGCAATACTTCCAATGTGAAGACCGCTATGGGACTGTTACAAGATGCCGCTTATTTGGGAGTTATGAAAAGTTACCGCATCAACCCTAAGCTGCAAGGCACTTTCCTGGTCGGGTACAATTTTTTAAATGATAAAACAAAGATCAACTCACCCTGGATCATCAGGCTGGGCTGGAAACTATAAATACAATTTTATGAACCTTAAATGTTACTAATCAAAAAATGAAAATGTTTAATTCTAGAAATAATATAAAGCTGTTCGCCGCATTTGGCTTATCTCTTGCAGTTATTTTTTTGGGCTCATGCTCTAAGAAAATAGATCCTCAGCAACATTCTAAACTATTTGCTATTAACTCGGATTATATTCCTGATTCCAATTTTGTAGCTATCGAAATAGCGCGGCTCATCGCGGAAAGATTACCACAAGATCACTTTGATGGAGAAGAATATCCTTTTATGACCGGGGAGAGCAGGGAAATAGAAAATGCTTTTCCGCTTAGTACAGATGAAAACTCAATTCCTTCTGCCTACGTGTTTAATTATGCCGGTGGGGAAGGATACACGATCATCTCTGCTGACTATCGCTACGAACCCATACTTTCATTCGGGAAAACAGGTACTTTGAATGAAGGAGATTCTATACCTGCCGGCATGTACGAATGGATGATGCATAACCTTGAAAATATTGACCTGATCCGGGAAGGTAAACTTTACGATACCACAAAATTTCAGCTTGCAAACAGTACCTGGGCTTATACTATTGACCGGATGGAATTAAAAGATTGTTGTATTCATCCTGAGGTATATACCCCGGCACCCTATGATCCTTGCAATAACTGGGACAATCATATTAATGAAGTCGTAGGACCTTTAACTCAAACCAGATGGGGACAAGGAAATAGTCAGTTCCATTTACCGAACAATGATTTCAATTACCTCATTAACAGCTCTATTTCCTGTTCGGGTAAAAAACCTTTAGCCGGTTGTGTGCCCATTGCCGCAGCTCAGATCTTAAAGTATTGGAGCAAACCGAGCCCGAATTTTGATTATTCAGCCATGTACAATTTAAGTGCAAGCACGCAGTCCCAGCTATTAGTAGCGGCATTGTGCAGTACTTCTCAATTGGATGCTAATTATGGTTGTAACGAAACCTCAGCATTATCCGCTAAAGTTTCGCCTACCTTAAAAAATGTATACGGATTTGCTTCCGGAGGTGATTTTATTTTATATACCAATGCAGAGAGGTGGAATATCAGGAATAATATTTTAAATAACAGGATCGTTTATGCCGGAGGGAACAATAAGGTGACTTATAAAAACTTCCTCATTTTCAAAAGCGCAAAATATAGTGAAGCACATGCCTGGCTGATTGACGGGTTCCGGAGAAATGAACTTGGCTGCTACGCCCGTTTTTGGTTTAGTATGAACTGGGGTTATTATGGGCACTTTAATAATTGGTGTTACGAGTCGGATTGGGTGCCAGGCAATGATAGAAACTTCCAATATCAACGAACCATCATTAAAAATATTTATCCTTAAAATTTAATTTATGTTTCAAAAATATTTGATTGTCTTACTATTTATTTTACCTGCCTTACCTTCCTGCAGGCAAAAAGATGATCCTGACATTTATTTGCTGGATATAAATCTATTCGCTTACCGCATTGTTCAACATGGCGACAGGCTACCGGACAGTATCCTCAACGAATTAAAGATGTATTATATCGAGGGGGGAACTAAATACTACAGAACCCCAAATGTAGATAGCGCTACGGCTAATCATTTACTTAAGCCTTCTTACTATTCCGGTAATACTTTTTTTGATGATCAAGGAGTGAGAGTCTGTGTTCCGGTTAATCCTTTTGGGGTAGTCCATAATTATTGGTATTTCGAGTTTCCCAATGGTGATGTGGACACTTTGTATGTGGAAAGTAAGCATGTAGGCAATAAAGAAGGCCGGGAAGATGCATGTCAGTGCAATGATCCCTTTACGGTCATCAAATATAATGGCCGGGATGCAGAGGTAAATTTAACCCTTTCTCCACTAGGCACTAAACCACCGATATACAACCTGATAAAAGAATAACACGATCAATTTATAACCCCAATATTAAAAGGATGGACTCTCTTTCCTCCAATTACCATTTTATGTATAAAAAAATTCTCTTTTTTCTTTGTTTTAGTCAACTGGCATGGGCAAGTTTTAGTCAGAATTTACCTCCAGGTGCGGCTTCATACGCTAACGAAGGTAATGAACCTCTGGAGTTCAGGACCGGTATGCCTAATACGAAAGGTTCTTCTCCTAATGTAAGTGCTTTCAGACGCATTGAGGATGCCGGCGTGGACATGTTTAATGGAATCTCCACCCTTAAATTACCTTTATATCGTCTTTCAGGTGAGCAGATGCAGTTTGATGTAGGATTGAGTTATTACGGTGGAGGGGTAAGAATGAATGAAATTGCGGGCTGGACAGGTTTGTCCTGGACCTTGGACGGGGAATATCAAATTAGCAGAATCGTAAATGATTTACCCGATGAATGGTATAATACAGCCTCATCATCCTATATGAGCGGTGCTTACCGGGATAAGGGATATTTATATACAGCAAAGCAACAACTGGACCATAATAACTGGACCTCACCAGGTTTTTTAGGACTTGAATCCTTTGATATCCATTTGTTGAGTAATGTTGCTACCATGGATAAATTCATATTTGACAGTGAACCGGATGAATTCAGGTTTGCTTTACCCAATGGAGTATCCGGATCTTTTTACCGTGACCATAGAGCTAACCCAAATGATTTAAACGGATGGAAAGTGAAGTCAAAATCCAACCTGGTTTTGGAGATTACGCATGAATTGCATGTAGTTGAGTATAACACGAATAACCTTTATGAAATAGAACTGGACAAATGGAGCGGTGGTTCCACTTGTAAAATTCCTACATTATTTACAAAATTTATCATTGGCACTCCGGATGGCTACCGTTATGTTTTTGGTGGTGTAGAGACTGCATTGGAGGTATCCCGTGGTATTTTAAAGTTTCCCAACCCTTCAGATCCGAAAATTAAAACAGAAGCTCAATACACCGTTAATAGCTGGAAATTAAGCAAGATCATTGCGCCTTCAGGAGAGGAGGTTAATTTTGCATATAGCCGCGATAAAATACAATTCCAGAGGAGTAAAGAATTAATCAATGCGGTGAAGCAGGGAACCAACCAATGGTCGACACCATCCCTGGAAGTAAATGCCTCAATTACCTACCCGGTTTATTTGAGTGTTATTGAAACTAAAAAGCAGAAATTAATCTTTAAGCGCTCCCAGGCCATAGAAAAATGGTATCTGGCACTTGTTGATAGTGGTTGTAATATGTCCACCTTGGGGCCATCAGCAAATAATAATAATTTTTCTTTTTTGGTATTGCGCGATGACCAGCAGCATTGCCAGTATGCATATAATTATCTATGGGATTCTCAAAACAATTTTGAGGGCAATCTGCCCAATTATAACCAACAATTGGATTCTGTTATCCTGTTTGATAAATTAAGTAATCAATATGTGGATGGCTTTAAATTAGTTCAAAGAGCCAATCCAAACCATCGCCGAACTTTAGACCGGATCTTTAAATTCAATTTTACTGATAGTAAAATTCAGGACAATTATGAATTTACTTACAATAATATTGAAGGCTTGCCAAACCTGGAAGCCTGGAACCGGGATTATTGGGGATTTGAACAAGACGGTAACGCGGAACCGGTAACAGGTTGCGGGATCTTGTATGAACTACGATCTACTACCGGAAATTTTGCTATAAAGGGCTTATTAAATACTATTAAAAATCCTTTAGGTGGTATTACTGAAATTCAATATGAAGCCAATGTTTACTCCAAACAAATTAAAGTAAATACCACCAATGGTAGCGTCAATGTGGCTAATAATGTTAATGGGAATGCTGTAGGGCCTGGTGCAAGAGTGAAAAAGATTATACAAAAGGACTACCTGGGTGCGCCTGATACCTACAAAGAGTATTTCTATACCAGTAATTATCCTGTAGGAACAAACTCCAGCGGACTGCTGAATTTTGATAATATCGCAATAGATGCAATTACCGGAAATTGTGGTAATAGTAGTAGTACCTTAGCCAATTACAGTACCCTCAATCAGAACCAGTTTACTAAACAGTTTAAAGGTGGGATCATCAATTACAGTGAAGTGACAGAACGTAATGCAGATGGCTCTTATACCGTATTTAATTATACCAATGCGGAAAATCCGGAATACCGGGATGAGTTTGCTGCCGGTTACGGATCATATAATGTTTTAAACAGTAGCAATCTTAATTTCAGGTTATCTTCAAAAGACCTGGATCGTGGAAAGATGAAAACCATCAGGCAATACAGTTCCAATAACCGATTGGTAAAAAAGACAGAAAATATTTATCAGGATGATCCTTTAAGAGTGAGTGATTACATAAAATCAATTTCAATCCTTACACTTGGTAGTATTAGTAGTTATTACTGTCTTGGACAGGCTGAACCAGGATTGGGTAACCATAGGGCCTGGGCCTATAAGAATTATACCTATAAAAATCCTTTGATCAAAAGTATTCAAACAGATTACTTCGAATCTGGTCCGGATATCGTATCAGAAACTGAATACGGTTATGACCCATACGGTAATATTGCCTCAACTAAAAGTAAGGATAGTGATGGTAATACTATTGTAAAAACCACTAAGTATAATAGTCATCCTGATTATGATATGGTCACTAGCAATAATACCGCCAGTGGTATCCGTAAACTGAAATACCAGTACGGGATCAAAAATTTTCCCGTTGAGACCATGTTTTCTTCACAGAAACCTCCTGTATCTGGAGTAGACCAACCGCCATATTACCTAAGTGCACAATTGAATACCGTCAATATCAATAGACCTATGCCTGAAAAAAAATATTTATTAAGAGCAGCAAACGGTTTAATAGAAGGTACTCCTTCGAATACAAATGGCTTTTTTAGTTCAAAGATCAGCACTTCCGGTACATTTCAAATGGATAGCCGTTATGTGCTGGAAGAAGAGATCATTGATTTCACAACAGGCAATGCTTTAGCCTTACCTAAACCTGTTAGTGTGACCAATCGACAGGGCGGAAACTATACCCTGACCTGGGACCATTCCGGATTTTACGCCAGTAGTAAGACCGCAAATGTAACGGTCGCAGAAATAGCTTACAGCGGTTTTGACGGTACCTATTCCGGTAATAACGCAGTTTTTAAAAACGGCTGGAATTTTAATGAGGCCAATGTGCAGACGGGTATTAGTTTTACAGGTCAGAGATCGCTGCAGGCCGTACCCGTAAGTTCCGGTACAGCAGCGAATGCCTTTATTACAACAGGTAATGTGATCATAGGTAAGCCTTATAAGATCTCGTTCTGGGCCAGGAGTGTTATTGGCAATCTATACCTGGCTAATGGCACTTCGGCTACGGTACTGAGCCTGAAAAAAACAGGTAAAGATGGCTGGCAGTATTATGAGGCGGAGTTCATACCCAATGGTACTGTCGGGCTGGTATATGCATCGTCCGGTATTATTCCGATTAATGCCCAGATAGATGAATTAATGCTCCTACCGATGAATGCACAGATGGAATCTTACAGCTATAATACCGGTACTGGAAATATTACTTCAGTAAATACGGGTAATGGCAATGTATTGCTTTATGAATACGACGGATTGGGCCGATTGCTGACCGTGCGGGATGATGCCGGAAATATCTTGAAAAACCACAGTTATAAACTTCAAAATAATTAAGCTGATGCGACAATATCCTTATATTTTTACAGCCTTGTTGCTATCAGCGGCCAATATGGACTGCTTTGCACAACAGGTAGATAATCCAAAAAATAATATACCGGTGAACCCTGTAAGTGTTCCGCCAATCACGAATGCTTATCCGGGATTAAATAATTTTAATGGTTCTGAAAAAGAAAATGCTATCGGTACCTGGATTCCGGATCAGCCAACAACGCAGGAAAGTGCGACGATAAAACACCGGCAGGAGATGCGTTATTTTGATGGACTGGGCCGTCCGTTCCAGACGGTACTGAAAAAAGGCCATAGTGAAGGGCATGATATCGTGCAATACAATGTGTATGATCAGGTGGGAAGAGAAAGCCGCGCTTATTTACCCTATATAAAACCAGTAGGTGCCTCTGATGGTTTGCGCGACAATCTGCCGGCAGTAAGACTTACCGCTTTTTATCCCTTACCCGAAGGGCAACAACCGTATTCAGAAACCGTTTTTGATAATTCTCCCCTGAACCGTCCTGTAAAACAAATGGCCCCGGGTCACAGTTGGGTAGGCAGTGGAAGGGGCGTAGAATTGGACTACCTCAGTAATTATAATAATGCAAGTACCGGTGGGATTAATCCTGTATTTCATGTTGCTATAGGGGGCTACCCTCGCTTCAGTATGGTCAACGACTTGCCCATATATGCGGGCAACTATGAAGAAGGTATGTTGAACATCAGAACGGTGAAAGACGAAGATGGAAATGTGACCGAAGAAATATCAGATAAGAAAGGCAGGATGCTGGTGAAAAGATCCTTGATTGCTCAGCAATATGGTGCTGGTGTAGCCACTACACCTTTCCCCGATAATTACAATTACACTTTTTATGTATACGACGACCTGGACCGGCTCCGTTGCGTATTGCCTCCCGGATCAGTGACGGTATCCAAAACAATAAGCACTTCCGGCAGTACCAATACCTATACTTATAACTGGAGCATTAATGCTGCGCAGATCGCAGAACTATGCTATCGATATACCTATGATATACTGGGGCGGGTTATTGAAAAGAAAATCCCGGGAAAATCAATTGAATATTTTGTTTATGACAACCGCGACCGGCCGGTATTGAGCCAGGACGGCAACCTGCGCCAGTCCGGTAAATGGGCCTTCAGCTTTTATGATGGATTGAACCGCCCTACTGTAACCGGGCTGATAAGCCTTACCGATAGTCGTGCCAGCCTGCAAACCCAGGCAACTGAACCCATAAGTTTTATTCCACACGACTCCTGGCGCTTTTATGCATTAAATTATAATAATCCCGGACCTATTTATGGATTATATCCACCTTCATTATTTGGCGCTGAGATATTATCCTATAATTATTACGATAATTACAATCTCCTGCCCGGCTTGTTTGATGTTGCCAAGATACCGGCAGTACCGGCTAATGATGCCAGTATAGTAGCTTCCACTTATAGCACCAGTACCAAAGGAATGTTAACCGGAGTTAAAGTGCGAATTCTGGACCCAAACAACCCATCAGCTAACCAATGGATCACCAGAGTATTTTATTACGATTCCAAAGGCAGGCAGATACAGAGTGCAACAAATAATTTAAAGGGAGGTGTTGATTACAATAGCGAACTATATTATTTCCAGGGTATGCCCTTTCAGTCGGTAACCCATCACCATAACCCTACGGCAGAAGCTATACCGGGGGCCAGTGCTGCATTGAATCACATTAAGCTGGATAAGAAAACGAGGCGCAACCTGGGGCAAGGTGGAAATGACCAGGTATGGCAATTGGAACAGACGATCAATGACGGTACCCCTTATAACCTGGCCTATTACGATTATGACCATATGGGCAGGGTGGTGCTGAAACAATACACTATGGCCAATGTCTTACAGGAATACAATATCCGGGGCTGGCTGAGCCAGATCCATGCGCGCAACCCGATGAACACAGATAGTACTTATTTTCGCGAAAACCTGTACTATGATGATGGATTTGCCAGTAAACTTTATAGTGGCAATATAGCCGGTATCACCTGGGATAATTACGGGGTGATACAGGCTAATAATGGCAAGCAGAATGCCTATGGTTATCACTATGATAAGCAAGGGCGACTGATGCATGCTGAGTACCGGATGAAGGTAGGAAGCTGGGTGAACAACTACAAAGACTATACAGCCTCTAATATTTCTTATGATGAAAGAGGTAATATACTTACTATGAACCACCGTGGAAATACCAGCAGCGGACCCGTTAATATGGATCAGTTAAGTTACCAATATACACCCAATAGTAATCAACTCATAAAAGTAAGTGATAATGTAGCCGCAGGAACAACACCGCAATTACCCGATTTTAAGGACAATGCCAACCTCGCCGTAGAATATACCTATGATAATAACGGTAATCTTTTGACGGATGCAAATAAATCTATTACCAGTATCAGCTACAACCACATGAATCGGCCTTCAGTAATCACCGTACAGGGTAAGGGCAGTATTACCTATGTATATGATGCTATGGGAAACCGCCTGCGTAAAACGATCATTGATAATGTGGCCCAAACGACCGAAGTGTGGGATTATATGGGCAGCTTCGTGTACAAGAATAATGTATTGCAGTACATCCTCAATGAAGAAGGCCGAAGCAGGCCGGAGGTGGTCACAGGCGGTAACCAGTCCGGGTCGACTAAATTTGTATATGATTATTTTATTAAAGACCATTTAGGTAATGTGCGTACCACGTTGGCTGCAGAACCTAAAAGCTACGAATATTATGCCATGCATGAGTTTGCGACCGCAAATAGTGAACAATTGATATTTGACAATATAGCAGCAGTAAGAGATGATAAGCCGGGTAGCATCAATATGGATGATCTGAAGGCTGCAAGGCTGAACGCAGCAGAAGCAGACCGCCGTATCGGTACGGCCATCATGCTGCGGGTGATGCCGGGTGATAAATTTACCCTGGCAACAGATGCTTACTACGAGGCAGATATAGACGGACAAGAATATGATTACAGTCCTGCAGAAGATATCGTATCTTCGTTACTGGCAACATTAAGTGGTGGTACCGTGGGCGGTAAACCTATCGGGGAGACAGATAACAATGAGATCATTCACCATCTTTTTGCCAAACCGGAGACATTAACTGGGCTGGAAGCATTGCTGGATGATGCAAACCATATCGGAACGGCACCCAGGGCAGGACTGAATTATTTATTCTTTGATGAGCAAATGAACATACAACCGATCAGCGGTAGTTTGTCGCTGAGTGAACTGAACCCTGATGTGTTTACTAATATATCAGTAGTGGCAGGACCGGTTACTGAACCCGGTTATGTATTGGTGTATGTAGATAACCGGAGTATTGGTAAAGATGTATGGTTTGATAATGTACAGGTGCTGCACTTTGATACTAAAGTTGTGGAAGAGAACCATTATTATCCGTTTGGTCTGACAATTAGTTCAACAGCAGCAAGCACTACAGAGCAACCGTACAAGTATAATGGAAAGGAATTGGAGAAAACTTTCGATTTGCAAACGTATGAATATGGAGCAAGGCAGTATAATTCACAAATCGGGCGCTGGAACGGAGTGGATCAATTAGCAAATAAATATTATGGCATCAGTCCTTTTGCTTATGTGGCAAATAATCCAGTGAAATTTATTGATCCTGATGGAAATAGGATAGCACTTGCCAGTAGAACCGAATGGAATACACAAGTTCAAAATGTAACCGCAGAACGAGATAGGTTACAGGGAAATATTAATGGTTTAAATACTATGGCAAGTGAAAAAGGATGGACTGCGGAAAAGCTTTCTCAGGAAATTGGTAATATGCAAGAAAGAGTAACTTTATTAAATAGAGCAATTACTACTTTTGGTAATTTGGAAACAAGCAACCAAGTTTATCGCTTGAATCCGGGGTCAGCAACAAACTTGTTAAATTATGATCCAACTAATGGAGATATAGTGATAAATTACAGGGGAACAGCTTTATTTAGTCACGAAGCTACGCATGCGGGGCAGTTTGAGTCCGGTGATTTGGCATTTAATACAGCAAATGGATCAGCTTTGGCTCAAGATGTTTTTGATGAAGTTTCAGCATATAAAGTTCAATGGGCTGTTGATCCCGCAACTGTTGCAGATTTTGGGTCCTCCAATAGTATTACTGCACCTTGGGTTCAAGGACTAACTGATGCCGCGGGAAATCGGCCATATAGTCCTGGAGGTTCAGCAAATACTGGAGTTGCTCCTGTAAATATAAATTCTGTAAGGGATGAATTAATTAGAGCTTATCCACATATTAAAGCTGTTTTAGAAACGTTGCCTGCGGATGCAACAATTAGAGATATAGTCCCTACAATTCACACAAGATAAATGCAACATTATGAATATTAAAATATTAATTGGTTTAATAACAGTTTTGTTATTTTCATGTTCTATTGGCAAAAAAAACTATCATAATTATATGGTCGGAAAGTATAACGGAATTACTCAAGGAAGTCTCCCTAATACAAGTACAAATTATGTTTTAGAATTGACCGATAGTACCTTTAATCTTAAAATAAACGGTCATGACTACAATCCTGAATGTAATGGAAAATGGGAAATTAAAAACCATATTTTAGTTTTGCTGTGTAATGAAGAAAATGATTTGGGCATAATCCTTTCTTCAGGTTACATGAATCAACAAAAATTCATATTGAACATTAAAGACAAGAATACTTTAATACTTAATAATGTAGTTTTAAAAAGAATAGATAATTTATAAACTAATTGACAACCAATGTACATGAAAAAATACGACCTTTCATCATCAACTCCAATTAATGCCAATCTCTGGATGTATTTAGTTAAGAAGTTATCAATTGAAATTTCTAAAAATAGTTGTCGAAATTAGTTAATGAGTATAAAACGCTGATAGGTTTAGTCGCATAGCAAATATTTAGGTTATATTTTCAAACCTTTGTCAGATAAAAATTTGTTTTTTTTAAGTTAAAAATTACAGATTGGCCTTAACTGCTTCTAATTGTTTTCATGTTTAAATTTTGGATGGAAAGCCCCAACTAATACAAATTATAGTTGGGGCTTTCCATTTTCTATTACAAACTATTATTTCATATCAGTTTCATCCATTCTTTTATTTAAAGCATTTATAACCTCATCCATAAACAATGTACGGCTTCCTTGGCGAATTCGAATGTTTTGAAAAACACGATAATACTTTCCTGTGCTAACATTAAAAATATATTCCAACGCTTCAATAATTTGTGCTACAGATGCATTTCCGTTGTTAATGATGCCAGCGGATTGCAGGCCATAAGCTAATTCTATTAATGCAGCCTTACGTCCTGTCCACACTAATTGACGTGGCAATGTTGACGGATCTGTATTGCTATTTGAGCTAAGCCTTTCAATCTTTTTTCCCAGGTGGTCAATGACTAATTCATAGGATATAAGTTTAGCTAATTCTGCGCTGGCTGGCGTAGAATAATTTTCATCAAGATCTAAATCTGTCTGAATAAAATCAAAACTGTCGCTCGATCTAACAAATAAGAGATGATCTCCACTATCGAAATTAGAGCGCATATAATGCAAAAAGATTTGATTTCTACTTGCCAGGACTGAATAATGGTTAGACGATCTTCTATAATACTTGGCCAACAATCTTTTTTCAGAAACTAAAGGTTTTTGAACTTCGACCTGTATCAGCTCTTTGAAGTACATTAATCTGGATTGGAATCGAGGCTTAATATCCTTAAAGAATTCAATTTCCTCTTTCTCATCAGAAAATTGATAGTCTAAAATGAAAGCTTTTAATTTTCTACTAATTTCAATGGTTTCGTGGTAACATGTTTTGTAATAATCAAAGCCTACAATTCCACTATTGGAAATCTCTTGAATTGATAATTGCATCTTTTGATACAGCTCTTTAGTAAACTTTCTCATATATCTGCATTTTGGTGAAATGTCATTTGTTTGGACAAATATGCCAATTGAGCCAAAGGATAAAAAGAATATAGCTCGATGAAAAAGCTGAAATAGAGATAAATAGAGTGTGATCTATTTCACCTCATGGTGAACTATAAAATTAAGGATTAAATTTTTTAAAATTATAGAATTTCTTCAATGCAAATATCATAACCGCCAATGGTTCAGACTTAAAGGCATTTTGATTATTTAAATTCATTCTGTTTTGCTAACACTTTTCATGCTATATTCAATTATCTTCATGTCAATAATTAATTTTATGAAAGGAGTTAATTCCCAACTTTGACTTTTTCAAAAATTGCACAGCGGATGGGAGAGGAAATGAGGGAATATGATTTACCAGATAATTTGTGGAATCCATTTTAGAAGAGTATCATGACCGGCATATTGGTTAAACTACTGCCGTTACTTTTCCGAAATCATCTTGCATCAAGAAATAGATCTCTTACATGGATAAGAAGTCATCTTAAATAGAAAATTACAAACTTATATGGAATAATCACCATATTGAACTTTTAATGATGACATAAACCATGAAATTGAATTTATATCCACAGATCATTTTTCGTACTCCAAAATTCTCATTGGAAGAGAAACTGCAAGACTGCTGGGAGGAATTGAAGTCCAGTATTTCAGAATCTTCCCCTTATTTTTTTAGTATTGTTAAAAATGTCAAGGTTGAACAGTTGAAAAGTTTGCCGTTCAATATCCAATTTACAATATGGAAATATTTTAATAGAGCAAAGCATCGATCAACTCCTTTTGGAACCTTTGCTGCGGTATCGGTCTGCCCTGTAGGTCAGACAAATAAGGAAGGGATTGTAAATGTTGACCGTAAGCTAAAAGTGCACCGGTTCGCCGATTGGAAAAGCAAAGAACATATCGAATTTGACTTCCAGGCGATTTTGCTTAAGGACGCAGAATTGTTCACCAATAGTACTTACTACCCGTTTCTGGATCATATCAGGTATATAAGCTTTAACGACGGCAAGTTTGTTATCTCAGAAGTTGAACCTGATGATTTCATGTGGGCACTTTTGAAAATTTGTGCAAAGCCCACTCCAATCTATAAAATAAGAGAACAGTTGTTGCCGCTTTGTGAAGATGAGGAGGATTTATTGGAAAAATTGGAAGCATTAATCGGTCTTCAGTTAATTTTTACCAGCCTAGATGCCAATATTACTGGTCAGGATTATTTTGAAAGAATGGAGTTATCAAATTCCGGGTCTGAAATTCAATACATAATTTCTGAAAGGGACTGCATTGGGGGAGTTTTTCCACAAAAAATATTGCAACACGTAGAGGAGATGTACCATTTTTTGGCCAGGAATGCTGCCGTCACCGAAAATGAAAGATTGAATGCGTTTGTCACACGGTTCAGGCAAAAATATGAAAGTCAGGAAATTCCTATAATGGTAGCCTTAGATCCCGAAATAGGCATTGGATATGCGAATATGGAAGAATCAGATGACACAGACGAATTTATTTTGAAACTTTCATCCAATAAAAACGGTAATCAACATGATCACTTAACGATTAAAAAGCAATTATTAAATTCGCTTTCAGTAGATAATGGAACGGTTTATTTAGACAAATTGGCCTTAACAGATAAGTTTGCAAAACTCATAATCTTTCCCAATACATTCAATTTCCTCTTTTCTGAAGTAGACGGTTTGGTCGTTGTTGAACATATCGGCGGAGTGACGGCCACCGCTCTGGCCGGCAGGTTCACGCTAGCCAGCGAACCTATCCAATCTTTCGCTAAGGAAATCGTAAAAATTGAGCAACTGGCTAATCCTGGAGTACTTTTCTTCGATCTGGCCTATACTGGGGAAGCGGAAGTCGATAATGTGAACCGCAGGAGCCACATCTATGATTATCAGCTTTCTCTTTTCAACTTTGATACCTCAGATACTCCACTGACGGCTAATGATATTATGGTGTCCATAAAAGACAACCAGGTAATCTTAAGAAGTGAGTCGATGAATATAAGACTGGTTCCTCGGCTTTCCTCGGCTTATAATCATAGTAGATCTGACCTTCCAATTTTCCGCATTTTATGTGACCTGCAGGATCAAGGTCTCTTATGCAATTTCCTGGTCAAGCCGGATCAGCATTTCCCCGAATTCAACCAATATCCCAGAATACAATTTAAAAATATTATATTATCACCAAGGAAGTGGCGCATAACAACCGAAAATCTATCAAACTTTAATCAATACTTGGTGAATAATAAAATTGCCAAAGATATCCGCGTCGGAGTCGATGACCAGATGCTATATTTTAACCTTCATGAAGATAACGATCTAAAAATGTTGATACATTTTGTGAAAACCAAAAAAGAATTACTGATAGAAGAAGCTTTTATACCTGAAAGATGCAGGGTAAAAGACAAGAAAGGTAATGGATTTGCTGCGCAATATATGGCTACTTATTATCATCGGGAACAAATTTACGAACCTTATCGTATCGCCGAAGATCCAAAGTGCGAAAGCCAGCGATGTTTCCTTCCTGGTCAGGATTGGTTGTATTTTGAAATATTTTGCCACCCTGGGCAAATGGATAACCTACTATGTGGAGCGATACATCAATTCATTAACCAGCATGAAGACAGCCTCAATAAGTGGTTTTTTATCAGGTACGATGAAGGCGGTCCACATATCCGCTTACGCCTGAAACCTGATAGTCCTCTTGACAATAACCATTTCCTAAATAAGATTATGGCACTGTTAAAACCTTATTTTGATCAAGGAACGGTTTCCGATATAAGCCTTCGTGCTTATGTTCGTGAACTCGAAAGATACGGTCCTGAATTAATAGATGACATCGAAAGCCACTTCGCGAACGACAGTAAAATAGTATTAGGTATATTAGAGAACGACTTCAGTATACAACATCGGTATACCTGGTCTGTTTTACTATTTGAGAAAATTCTTGATCTAGGCATCGAGGGAATTGGGAATGTCGGCTATTTTACACAAACCATATTGCAGTCTTTGCAGAACGAGCATAAAATCAGCGCTTCAGACTTTAAACAGTTGAACAAAGAATATAAAGATTTTTCGACTGCAGCCACCTCTAGAATTGATAGCAAAGCATTGGATGCTTTAGTAGACTCTTTTAGCATAATCCTAGATAAAGGACTAGAAGAGAGACGGAATAATTTGTTGATTGATCTGTTCCACATGCATATCAATAGACTATTCCCGTCCTATCAGCGTACACATGAAATGGTCATTTATTATTACCTGGACAAGATGGAAAAAACAGCCATTTCCAAACGAAAAGAACCGGCAGCTATTTAAGCTCCTGTACACTATTTAATTTTTGGATAAATTGGGTTCTGAAGTGTTTACTAACGGGTATTTTGGCGCCTCCTGTCAAGGTAATTTCGTTTCCCATCAGGCTGGTCACATGGTTCACGTTTATGATAAAGCTTTTATGTACCTGGACAAAATGAGGTGATTGTATGGTTTCAATAACCTTACCCATACTCAGGTTAGTCAATATAAATTTGTCTATACCCTGGCTATACAATTTCACAAAATTACCACAGCCTTGAATCACCTGTAAATCACTAATATTTACTTTTATGGTATTGCACCTGTTTACATCTTTCACAAAGATGGAATTAACCTCCGTTTTTACAATTGATTTTGAAAGCGCCATAGATCGCTTTACTTTCTCTATGCTATCCAGGAAGCGTATATATCGCACAGGTTTAAGTAGGTAGTCTGTAGCATCAAGCTCATAGGCATCGGCAGCATAATCCGTATATCCAGTCGTAAAAACAACACAGCACAGGTGCTTGATGGCCAAGGCTATTTCAATGCCACCGATACCCGGCATTTGTACGTCCAGGAAGCAGACATCTGGTTTTATTTCACCGGATTGGATCTTCGCTAAAGCGACAATTGGGTCTGATTCGTAACCCAGCAATCGCAACTCTTCATTGCGTTTAACGTAGTCTATCATTAGTGAGGCCACATGTGACTCATCATCTACTATGTAACAAGCTATTTTCATAACGGTACTATAAGGTTAAGTTCAAAATTTTCATTGGTTTCTCGTATATCGAGGGTGTAATTGTTGGGGTAAAAATAATTGAGGCGGCTTTTTAGATTCTGCATTCCTATTCCTCCTTCACTCATCTTATTATCAGTGTACTTTCGGTTAGTTAGCTTTATGGATAAGGTATTGCTTTCTACGGCGACTTTAAGCTCGGCAGGATGCTCGGGGTCGTTCATAAGGCCGTGTTTGAACAAATTTTCGGCCAGAGTCAGTATGATCTGTGGCGGGATGCACAACGCTTCGGTCTGTTCGGCTGCCGGCCGGGTGAATGTAAAATAACAATTATTCTCCCGTAGCTGTTGGGACATCGTAAAAAATAATTCAACAGTGTACAGCTCCCGTTCCAAGGTAATTTTATGGTCCGAAGGAAGCTCTGCCAGCAATAGCCGCATCATATCCACCAGGTTAGAAATAACCACCTCTGCCTTAGCAGAAATTGGCTCCACTATTCGGTATACATATTGCAAGTTGTTGAACAGGAAGTGTGGATTGATCCGGGCATGTTCATAGGCAAGTTGAGATTCGAAGGCTTGCCTTTCCAGATCGTTTTGTCTTTTTATAATGTTGATCTCTTCCTTTTTCTTAAATATGGTATGTACAAAGAGCCAGTACATGGCACTTAAATTGAACAGCATAAAAGAACGCCAAATTGAATTTGTCAATGTCTTGTGGTGCGTCCTAAGAGATAGCTCACCAGTAAGGTGATACCTTGAAATATGATTGAATGCAATAAGCATAATTGTCGTCAGTAACATAGTTCCGCCAAAAACCATCATGGACCATACCTTGTTTTTGTTCCAAATATAATAGCCTGTGGGATAAACCTTATGAGCATAGAAATAAAATAGGAAAATGAACAGAGTATAATACGGTATATAATATCTTGCTGCAATCGGCTCTCCGTTTATATAAATTACCATAATTTCAAGTAAAGTATAAATCAAGAATGCACAGACATGATAGGTGATTTTTCCATAAAATGGTAGAAATTTTATTTCATCCATGGTCGCCTTAACCTGAAAAAAGGGTGTGTTGTCATTTTTATGGGGTGCCTTGTCATTTAAATTTTTTATTGGTTCCATAGGTAATTAGCTTTGTTATCAAGAAAAACATATAAATCGAAACATTATGAAAATGAACAGTAAAAACTCAAAGTATCAGGTTAAGTCGGTATTCAGTTTATCCGCACAAAAAGCAACAGACAAAGAAAGTGGAAAATCAGTTCCAACTACAGGAACAGTAACATCCTTACCAACTACTTCAAGTTTCACTTGCTAATTTGATTTGAAAGATCATTGAAGTATTGCCGGAGCAATTCGGCATACTTCTAAGAATAAAATACAGTATTCTATTTGTTATGAATCTATTGTAAAATTTTTGCCTGAGAGGTTGATGACGAAAGGGTTTAGGGCATTTAGGTAAACAATTGATTCCGTGTGTTACAAAGTTCGTGAATAAATTGAAATTTCCTATACAGGAATTCCCTACCTTATTGGCTAAGACCAGGACTATTATTGATACTATCATCTATCTAAAATTGGGATGAAATGGAGAACAATACGAATGCGGGGCAGATTAAAATGCCGGATAACCAGAAACGATCCCAACGTTTAAAATCATTAATCGAAGAAACGGAACAACGACGGAAAGCAAGCAATAGAAAAATTCGCATATTAAAGAATAGAATTATTGTTTTATTTACTATTGGAGTTTTACTAACAGTCTTACCCGGCTTACTTGGCAAAAAGCTGACCTGTGAACAAATGGACACAGCTCCCTTTTACGAAAAATGGCACTACTATACCCACCCTTTGATTGTTGACCCTTGTGATTCAACATCTCCTTTTTGGAGTCCAAAATAAATATTAAGATCCGGGCAGCTTTGTTGCCAGCCTGAGTCATACACGTTCTTTTTCATGTTTGAAATTTAGTGAAACACAGGCGAAGCCGAAAACCTGCAGAAAAGAGTAGGCATTATTTATTCACTCTCCTTAGATCCAATTGCCTTGTAATTGGCTGGTACATTTTCTAATCATCTAAAAATTAAAATTATGAGCAAATTAATATTTTCCGCTGCCGCTTTAATGCTGGCCACCACTTTCTCTTTTGCTGGTACTCCTGAAACTAAAGGAGAAGTGAAATCGACAGAACTATATGCACCACCCCCAACAACTTATACATACCATGTAACTTCTGAGAATTTGGATGGAACTGTAAATTTTGCTTCTGGTCCTGCTTCGCAAAAATGTAATGGAAGCCAAAAGCTTTGTGAATGGCAATCGTCAGTTCCAATGACATCTCCGCAAGATCCATTGGATATTGAGTCTAATTCGAATACTTTACCTGAAACAATCACAAGGCGCAATTAAAGCTTAATAATAAATGGGACATTTTTCTTCATGTCCCATTTATTATTTTATAGATACTCTTTAATCAGGTCTGACAGTAAAGCTGCATCATCCAGCCTATATGAATTATTGTCAATCACCATTCCATCCTTATTAATTAAAATTGTTGAAGGCGTTTCATATAGACCTAAATCTTTATTTAATGGATGATGATTATTCAAACCATTGGTGAACAGATTTATACCTTTAGGGTCAGCATAAGTATTTAAGTACAATGATTTTCGCCATGTCTCAAAATTCTTGTCAATATTTATAGTAATAATCTGAAATTTATTGTTGCCTTTAAATTCCTGATCAATTTTAGATAATACATTATTTCTATAAAGGATACATGCACCGCATCCGGTTCCCCAGATATCCAATAGAATCACTTTTCCTGAAAAATTGGCTAAAGAGATGTTCCTTTTTAAAGTATCCACAAGAACATAGCTACTTACATTAATTTCTGACTTACTTTTTATATGTTTTAGCATGACTTTGTAGTAGTCACTATTTAAATGACTTTGAACAAAGTTATACAGTTCTTGATTTTTAGAAGAATAACCTGAAAGGTTTAGATAGGTGGCAAGAAGGACTTCGCTCAACTTTCCACCAGTATTATTTACGATATCTTTTGCTACATCTATTTCCTGATATTCTTTACGTAGCTTTCCTAATATATAAAAAAGGTTCGTATAGAAATTAACTAAATTACCTGATGAGGCTAAGGCATCTTGATTATTCACAAATCTAGGAACAGGAAGATATCGTGCCCGTAAAACAATATCCAAAGAATCTTTAGATGTTTGATTTAAGTTCGCTATGTCTATATTCAATAAAGGTCTTCTCACAAATTCAAAATCTATCATTTGAATATCAGTCTTAATAACTCCATAACTCAAATTTGACATACTTTGTTTATTCCTTTCTAGGATTGTCAGAAGCTCATTTATTGTCTCAAGATCGTTGGGTTTACCTAATTGAAACTTATCATTTTCCCAATACTGTTCGTTACGTTCCTCTCTTCTTTGCCATTGAATATTTCTATATGCTTTCTTTAGCTCATAAATGGTTTTGTACTTTGCTGCATTTATACCTTTAAACGTTGTATCGAAATAATACTCTCTATTTTTTCGAACCAGAGGCTGATCTATATGGATGGATATGCTATCACCGCTTTCCCAGAACAGATTTGTAGCCAGCGCAGGATAATCAGCTTGATCCTCTTGTCTAGTCTTTACAATATCTATATATCCATATGGATATCTCTGCAAAATATTAAAGTGTGCAATACCATTTGTATCAACTATTGTTTCACTTTTTTCTGTGAATTTCAAACCATCATAGAAAATAACGGGGTTAAATTCAATAAAAATAGTATCTCCGGGTCTACTTTTTTCATAATATATATCCATTTTGACACTATATAGCGAATCCTTAGAAAGTGCGTATGCATTCCCAAAAAAAGTTATGAAACTGAGTATTAATACTAGCTTTGCCTTGTAAATATGTTTTGTAGTCATCTTATCGTTTGTTTTGTTCAATCCCACTTAAACTTATTTCTTTAATTGGTATTGGAAATATATACAAAGGATCATTTGGTGCTAATGAAATTTCGCTCCCATTTACAGTCCGCTTCATCGTTCTTTGAAATTCAGGTTCTAAATTCAGTCTCCTAAGATCCTCCCACCATATATTGGAAAATCTGGGAAACTCTTTTGTACGCTCTAGAAAAATAATTTTAAGCAATTTTATCTTATCGTTCTCTTCAATAACCGGCGCTTCTCCGGTTATGTATCTATTTTTTAGAATAAGGTTTAAATCATCTTGCGCCTCTTGAATATTATTTAATCTTGCATAGCATTCTGACCGTATAAAATAGATTTCATTGGTGGAAATTCCTTGAAATAGATAACGGTCTCCGCTATAGCTGCCCACAAAATTTATTCGATCATCGGTTACATCAAAATAAAACGCTTTCCTTTTATCTTTCTCAGAATAACTTTCATAAAATGATGGTTCAACTTGTAAAATATCTCCTTTACCACTCCATTGGTTGCCAGTAAACCCCATAGCAAAAAAGATAATTTCCGGATTGTCAATTCCCAGATATGGAAATGCAAATGTGTTACTGCTAGAAACTAATTGCTCATTATTAAAATCTAATAGTTCATTTTTTACCTGCAATACAGCATTTGCATAATCTATAGCCTCATTATAGTCCTGCATGATTAAATTTGTTTTCGCCAGCATTGCTAATGCAGATGTTTTACTCGCACGAGTATTGTACATTACTGTATTGGGTAAATTTTCAATTGCGAATTTGAGATCAGACAGGATGAGGTCATAAACTTGTTGAAGATTGGATCTCTTTTCAACCTGGTTTACGTTTGATGTAAGCCGAAGAGGTAAACCAAGCTCATGATTAGCGCTACCTTTCACATATGGTTTGCAAAATGTCTGGGAGAGATAATAGTATCCTACCGCTCTAAAGAAATGGGCCTGACCTTGTATAAATTTAACTTCATGGTTGCTCTCCATCTCCTTCACTCCATCAAGAACAAGATTGGCATTTTCTATCATTCGATAAAAAAAAGTCCAGTCAGATGATTGATCACTCTCGTAGTTGATCGTTTTTTTCCATGTATAGGCATCCTGGTCTTCTTGCAATAGCGAACCAAAATCTGCGTCAGAATATCTCACGTAATCTGTACAGATAATAGGAATGGAGCTAAAGCCTCGATTGAACACTATATCATTATCCAAAATAGCCTGCATATCTTTGATACTGCTTGGCACAACTAAATTCTTGCTCGGCTTTTCATTCAACCAATCCTTTGAACAGGAGATGTTGCAAAAAACGGTTGCGAGTAATATATAAAAAATTATTGTGTTAATTCTCATAACCTAAAATGTTGCGTTTATACCAAATGAGTAAGTCCTTGTTGCCGGATAACTTCCTGCAACCATCTGAGGGTCTAATCCTTCTTTGTTTTTCTTCCATAAAATTGCCAGATTCTGAGCATAACCAAATGCAGAAACTTGAATACGATTATTTTTTAGCAGATCACCGAAGTCATAAGACAACCGTACATCTCTTAAACGGATGTGATCTCCTTTTAAAATCCTAGCTTCAGAATACATATAGAAATTAGCCCGATTAGTATTAGCCGGATAAACTAATGATGGAACATTTGTAAATTCCTCATCACCGGTTTTTTGCCAGCGCTTTTCATAATCTGATGCTCCCTGGGCTTTCAGTTGATCTACATAATTGGTGGATGTTGATGGCTTCCGGAAAACAAAATCAAAGAAATAGGTAACATTAAATGATAAGGATAAGTCTTTATAAGCAAAATCGTTCCTTAAAGAACCAAATGACGTTGGAAGGAAGCTTCCCGAATAAACAATATCATCATCGCCTAGCTTATTACGAAGTGTATTATAATCTTCACTCTTTTCATTATTGAGCCACCCTACAGGATTACCGTTCTCCGGGTTCAGTCCTGCCCATTTATAGGAATAGATTGCATTAAGCGGTTTTCCAACTTTCCCGCCCATTATAGATATATTCGTATATGGCTGGTCATATTTAACCACTTTGTCCTTAATTAGGCTGTATAACAGAGTAGCATCCCATTTAAAATCCCCACGAAATATCTTAGATGTAATATTGAGATCAATACCTTTTGTGTTTGTTTCTGCTGTATTGGCATAGTATGTGCTGAACCCTGTCTGATGGGGAAGGTCTGTTGGTTGGACAAGATCAATTCCCGATTTATTAAAGTACTCAATGGTTCCATGAAACAGATCATTTTTACTCCGAAAATCAATGCCCAGATTTAGTATCCTTACCCTTTCCCAACTTAGTTCGGCATTAGGTGCTGTCAAACCAGCAATCATCTGTGCCCCTTGATTATTTACAAAATATCTGCCGGTGAGCAAACCTGTTCCATTCTGGTAAGTATTGCCATTAAAACCAAAGCTTCCTCTTAACTTTACGAATGGAAACAATTCAGATGAATAGAAATTTTCCTTGTTCAAATCCCATCCGGCTCCGATAGACCAGAGCGGAGAGAATTTATTATTTGCGTTCACACCAAATAAATTAGCGCCATCTGTACGGACACTTGTAGTAAGTGTATATTTATCATTATAGCTATAGGATGCATTTGAGTAATAGGATACGAATCTATTTAAGAAACCGGTGATATTACTGGTTGGCAATGGAATCCGGGAAGCTCCCGACGGACTTGTAGGAAATAATGCAGTATAATCAAGGGACATATAAGATGTGCCCAGTTGGTCATCGTAGCCAATTAAGTAGGTATTATTGCCCTCAGTCCTTAATTCCCTCGCTTCGTATCCAGCCAGTGCAAATAGTTTATGTTTATTTATCTGCTTTTCAAAGTTTAGCTGAGCCCTAAAATTCATTGATGTCCAATCCGTATTTACAAGATTGAGATTACCCCCATCCGGATAGTTGTTAACATAAGTTCCGGTAGTATTATCATAAGTACTAAAACGGTTATACATGTCCCTAACATAATAGGTTGCCGGGTTCCGGTAATTCCTTTCTTTGATCTTCTGCTGTTCTAGCTGATAATGAAGGGATGCTGTTAGCGCTTGAATTATTTTATAGCTTCCACTGATACGCGCAAGTATACTGTTTGTTTTAGCTGTATTATCTGCTAACCTTAATTCGTCCAAAGGTCTGAATCTCCAGTCTCTGTATCCTTTTGTTTCTACTTCCATAAGATAGCTTTCAGCTAATTGGTAAAGTATGTCTAATGGCTTACCTTGTTCGTCAACTAATCTGCTGTAAGGAAAAATATTACCACTATACTTGGACCCTGCTACCGAATACTGGTTGAATTCATTGTTAATGTCCCTTTTACTCTGTACATAATTAATACCGGTTGTTATTTCGAGATTTTTAATTGGGGAATATGTATTTAATGAATTAACTGAAAAGCGTTTAAATCCATTACGTACCAACTCATCCTGATTCTTGTCATATCCCACACTCAATCTGTAGGTCAGGTTTTCCGTTCCTCCCCGAAAGGCCATTGAATGTTGCTGTTTTACCGCATTTTGATAGATATACTTTTTCATATCATCTCGGATGTCATAATTTCTAAGGAGTTCCAATTGAGCTTGACCTTGATCGGCGGTTAGTGCTCCTGACCGTACTTTAGCCATGATCTGGACAGACGGACTAACTACAGGTCTGGTGCTTTTATTATTGATATCAGAGTTGAAATAACCTTTGTCAAATAGAAATTGTTCTACTTCAATAAAGCTCTTGGAGTCTAAAAATAACTTGTCATAAAACAGGTTAGGTTTTTCACCGACAGTGATATTGGATGTAATATCTACTTTCATTTTTTCATTCTTTTTCCCCTTTTTTGTAGTGATAACAATAACCCCATTTCCTGACTTTGCACCCCATATAGATGCAGATGAAGCGTCTTTTAATATTGTTACGCTTTCAATATCATTAGGATTGATACTCGAAATATCACCTTCAAATGGAAAATTGTCCAATACGATTAAAGGATTTGTCGAGGAATAAAAAGTACTTTCTCCCCGGATAGTAATAGGAGACCTTCTTTGATTTGGATTAGTCTGGATGCGATCTCCAATTAGATCATTGGTTTGAAATTGTAATCCAGGAACAATGCCATTGAGTCTGTCTAAGATGTTTGTGGATACCGAGCGGTTCAGCAATTTATTATCTATCTGAACATAGCTTCCAACCGCTCTCTCTTTTGGGATGGTTTGGTAGCCGGTATTAATAGCATCTACGATTCCTAAGCCAATATTTGCTGGGCTCAGTTGAATTTGTCCGATCTCTTGTTCTGATATCAATACTTCCACAGTTTCGTAGCCTATCATTGTAAAAAGCAGTTGCTCCCCCTCCTGAACAGAAATTTCATAAAATCCTGACTGGTTGCTAATGGCTGTTAGATTACCTTTTGAAGAGGTTATGGTTACTCCAGCTAAGGGACTGCCATTCTGATCCACAACTCTTCCTGATTTTTTTGCAGGTTGTTTTTTCTGGGGTGTTGTATTTTCTTCTGGTCCTGCACTTGAATTTTGACGGATAATAATACTCTTTCCTTTAATTTCGTAGTTAATCGTAGCAGGCTGATTTTTAAAGATTTCCTTTAAAGCCTGGACAATCGTAACATTTTTCAAATTGAGGTTGATGGCTCTGCCTTTAGCTAAGGTTTCCGAAGGGGCCATAATTGCATAATCTGTTTGCGCCCGTAGTTTTTTAATGACTTGCTCCAGGGATTCGTTTTTGGCAGACAAATTAATATCCTGTGCCTGTACTAATGTACTAGCCGTAAAAAGAGATACACAGAGTGTGAGTACCCTTAATGAGTGCGCATAGGAGGGAAGCTTCTGTTTGCTTTGCTGCAGGTTGAAAAACCTGCCTCCCATAGAATGATTTTTACCATTCATAATTTAAATAGGTTAGCGGATATTACTTCTGCACTGTTGACAATGATGCCAGCAATGCTTAATTTTGTATCCAAGGGTTAGAATGTAGAGTTAGATTTATTTTTTTTAACCCGATACCAGCCGGAGTTGTTAGAGCAACTCTGGCATTTTTATGGTATCCAGGCAAACATATGATACTTAATTTACAGTTGTTTTACCGTTATCCTCCTTCCTTCGATTTTAAATGTTACGTTTTCAAAAGTTGAAATAGCTTCCAGTATTTCTGATAATTTGCGGTCTTTGGGAATCTCCATCAAAAATTGTTCTTTCGATAAATTAGAAGGATAAATGATCTCAACGTCATACCACCTTTCCAGATTTTTAAAGATTTGACCGAGCGTCATATTATTGAAAACAAATAGATTCTTTGACCATGCGATTGCTTCCTCAGCATTAACTTGTCTGGTTTCAAATTTGTTTTTGTAAAACGTACTCTGCTGGCCCGGATTCAGGATTGCTTTTGCATTAGTCCCATTGGACGATAGCGCTACTTTACCCTCCAATAAGGTAGTTTCAGTAACTTCTCCTGTATAAGACTTTATGTTAAAATGCGTTCCCAATACAGTAAGCAGTTGCCGGTCTGTTGTTTCCACTTTAAAGGGATGCTTTATATCTTTAGCTACTTCAAAGTATCCCTCTCCAATTAATTTTACCAGACGTATGCTATCATCAAAACGAACCGGATAAGTAATACTTGAACCAGAGTTAAGGATTACTTTAGTGCCATCGCTTAATTTAAGTTCATAAAAACCTCCATTTGGAACATTTAGTGTTGCAGAACTTATTTTCTCAGTTTTTGAAATAAGGTTTCCATTATTATACGTTATGGCATTCGCTCCAATTTCAACTCCCAGACTACTGCTGTCTAATTGTATCTGTTGCCCATCCGAAAGGGTAAGGGTGGCTTTTGATGCACTGGGAGGGAGGACATCAGAACCATATATGCTGCTCAATTTTGTTGAACTTATTTCCTGTTTGGTCATCAAATAATACATGGACACAAGTCCTATTCCGATCAAAAGTGCTGCTACAGTCGTCCATTTCTGCCATAATTTTTTAACCTTCTTATTGTTGCCAGTTTGGGCATATATGTTATTCCAGCGATTATTGACAATGTTTTCTACTTGTTTATTTTCGGAATTACTGGTGTTTTCAGTTTCTGATTCCAGGTGATCGTGAATCAGCCGTGATAACCATTCTTCATTCTCATTAATGCCAAAATAGTCATACAGCTCTTGTAGTTCTTCCACATTGGTCTCGCCATCTATATACTTGTAAAATAATTGCTTGATATATTTGTTGTCTTCCATAGCCGTAAATTTGACCTTTTAATAATATTACATTCCAGTGCCGAAAAGTAATAGGGTGAAAATGTTTTTTTTTGAATTGATTTTAAAGAATAGATCCATACTTAATAAGCCAGCCCATGTTTAGTCATGGAACTGGCTTAAATGTTTTATTTAGTGAACATACGGTTTCTAATGTGTTACATCAAATAGGACAATGCAAAGAAAAAGATAGCTATGCGGTTGCAAATATTCACGCATCTTTTTTCCCGCTTCCTGGATCAAGCGATTGACCGCCGGTTTACTGATCCCCAATCGTTCCTGTATCTCCTTATAAGATAGTCCTTCAATTTTGTAAAGAGAATAAACCTCTCTTTGTCGGGCTGGTAGCCTGGCAAGTGCCTGATCGATTGCAATTTGCATTTCCCTCTGGTCAACAAATCTGGAAACGCTATCAAATCCTTCTTCATTCGCAGGAAGTGACTCGAAATATATTTGGCGATGAAGGGCTTTGGCGAATTTATTTTTTGCCATATTCGAGGCTATCGTGTACAGATATCCACGTAACGACTGTGTGGTATCTATATCTGCTCTTCGTTCCCACACTTTTAGAAAAAGATCTTGTAATACATCTCCGGCAAGCTCTTCATCACGAAGTAGGTGTAACAACTTTACAGTAAGCTGGCGCGCATATTTGTTATAAAGCTGCTCAAAGGCGAAATGATCACCTTGCTTTAATTGCTGTAGCAATTCCTGCTCACTAAATTCCTCACGAGATTTCATGACTCTATTCTTTTAATGTGTGTACCTAAATTCATAGATCAGCTCACCGGTTGCAGTAACAGGCGCACCGGGCGTATTTGAAGCTGCAATTGTACTGGAATCTAAGAACCATTTCCCCCTGCCTTCACTTGCAGTTACAGTGCTATAATCATCTGGCAATACCAGGTTGAGTGGCAACCTATTCATAAAGGCAATTGAAGCATTGGATGCCAGCGAAGCTATAAATATGGGGTCTAAATCTTGTAAATAACTAAGCTGTTGTGTCGTTAAAATAACATGATTATTTACCCAGTTGATATAATCCGAAAGGACAGCATGAGCTTCTACAATTAGCGAATTGTCATCTAATACATAGAGTTGGGATTCTAAGTGTTTAAAGCCTAGCGGGCTAAATTCGACTTTCTCCATAGTGTTGATATTTAGTGTACTAAAAATTACTGAATGTTCAGCGGTTAAAATTGGATATCCTTGTTGGAATTAGGATACTATATTAATAGTATTACTAATATATGAATTTTATTTAATATATTTAAGTTTAAAAGATATGTAGGGCCTAATTATGATAAGGGAGGCGTATTGGAAAGAAAAAAACATAAACCAGTTATAAATTATAAAGATCTTTTGTTTCGTGGCATTGCTTGTCTACTGGCTGCTCACTACATCGTAATGATGGGAAGACCTGATCTAAGTACCTTTCAGGCATTGATGATCCCATCTTACTACCCCACACTTCTGGTCAATTATGCTATTGCGCTCATAGTAGGGATGGGGGTGAAACGGGTAACCATTTCATTGGACCGATACCACGATTGGTACCGTGACATTTGGCGCAGAGCCATGTTGCAATTCATTTTTGGCGTGATCGGCGTATCCATTCTTTCGTTTTTTTTGGTCTGGCTCTATTTTATTGCTTTTGACCAGAACCTTATTGATTCCGGTTACCTGGATTATGAACTCCCTTTTTCGATTGCACTAATAACGATTTTGAACTTCTATTATGTCGCATACTATTTTTATATGTATCCAAGACCTGTTGACAGATCGACTTCGGAGCCTATGGAAGAAAGGCAAATGAATCAGGTACACTTTAGTTCACAGGATGAAAGTAGGATAATTGAGAGGTTGCCTTTTGAATATATAGAACAGGTGGATGATAAGGATTTTGAAACGAACGGAAACTATGAAGATATAAAGATGCTTCCTAAAGAATTTATTGAACCGGAACAAAAGAAAGAGGCCAAAGAAATTCTTATCGTGGATACACCGTTAAGGAGTATACCGATCAGGCTTAAAGATGTAGCGATGTTCTTCATCTTTAATAAGACCCTATTTATCGGAATTAAGGGAGTGAAAAATCTCGGTGATTGTTATCAATATTCAGGTACACTCACCGAGTTAATGGAGTACTTGGATGAAAGAGACTTCTTCAGGATCAATAGACAGTGCATAGTGAACTTTAGGATGATTGATGCATTTGAAAATTCAGGGGAAAAAGGATTACGGGTATTACTTAAATCGGAATTTGTTATGCTGGATGATATTGAAGCGAATGTATTCGAAAAAACGTGTATGGTCAGTGGTGATAAGGTTTCAAGCTTTAAGGAATGGATGAATAGGTAACTAATTTGCTGCACAAGCATGTTTAGCTCATGCAGCAAGAAATTGTTTAAAGCAAAGCAAATTCAACATTTACTTCAACTGTTCCTTCAAGTTCATTGTCATTGTCGTTATAGCTTACATTTCCAAAAAGATTAGCACGTGTCTCTTTTATGCGTCTGGGGGCAGGATTGGCAGGGATCGCTGGAAAAATTATTGGACCACGGGTCAAAAAAGCTGCGGCAAATAGGTAACCATAGAACTTGTTGACCTTATCCGGATAAGTAGCGATATAGGTAACTTGTTCAGGTGTAAGCGCAAATTTGTTGGTTAACCAGGATGAGAAATCATTAGCGACAGCATTCGCTTCTAATAAAAGCGCGCTATCCGAAAGCGTGTAAAGTACATCAATCTCTGCAGTTACATCATTAGGTGTTAGCGTTGGTTTTGGCATAAGGTTTATCGTTTAGAGTTTATGATATATTCTAATATATTAATTTTTAAAGAAAATTAAAAACAAATTATTCAATTCGTCATATGGAAATGGAAAATTTATTGGACAAATTCTGGTTCAGGATGATACTGGTAATGGTAGCTTCAGTATATATAACTGAACTGGGTAGTATGGATTCTTTAGCTACACGACTACGCACTCAAGAATTTTATAAGGAATATATAGCTACCGTACTGATTAGCCTTTCAATTGTTGAGTTGGTGCATTTTACAAATAATCGTTTGGATAGGAAGCTTACCTGGCATGGGCATGTGCTTTATCGCTTATTGCTCCAGGTATTGCTCGGATGGATGTTACCCCTTATTCTGGTATTCGCCATGGCAACACTCTATTTTTATGCTTATGATGTTGATATTTTCCGCACGGACTATCTCTATTACGGTTTTCCATTTGTAGTTCTATTGATTCTCTTGCTCAACATCGTTTTTATAATGACTCCCTATTGTTTACTCGGCATTCAGCATTTGAAAGGTAATCATGGGGTTGCTATCCTACTACAAGTCCCAGATGAACCTGTACAGGAGTGTCAGCCAGCCATTCGTATTAAGGTTCAGGATGGAATTAGTGCCCTCTATTTAATGCCGGAACAGATAGCTGGCGCTTATATTGTCGATGGGAGAGTAATCATACGAAATAAGGATGAAAAGGAATATCTGACCGATTTAACGCTGGATGAGCTGGAAAAGGAGTATTTGCCAATGGATATTTTTTTTCGTATCAACAGGCAACTGATCACTTCACGCTGTTCTTGTTCAGCATACAAACCACTGGAATACGGAAAAATTGAAGTAGACCTGTCTATTCCAGTTCCGGTGAACACAGTAGTAAGCCAGTTGAAAGCCAGGCACTTTAAAGGTTGGCTGGAAAATAAGCAGGGGTAGTTATTAAAAATGGTTTTTTATTGCGTAAATTCTTATATTAGAGTATAATAAAAGGTTTGCAAATACAGAAGAGCATGGCATATTAACTTTTTCTAGTTCTACATACGAATAGTTAATTGATAAATAGACTAATTGAAACACTTTTGAAAGTGGAACTTTAATAACAGTTTAGGTATGAAAATAATAACAATAATTATACTGCTGATTTTAAGCATCCCGGTAGTCAAAGCTCAATCTCCGAATACCATAAACATCAACAGTCAATCGGCAGATGTAATTTATAAGCGGGTTTCACCTCTCCATAAAGAATTTCACAAAGGCATACATGTGTTTATTTTCTCGGACAAAGCTATAACGCTGGCCTATGATACCACCGCTATATTAGGGATAAGCAATAAAAATGGCTTTGATCTCTACCGTGAAGCTTTTGACTTGGATCTTGGAGAAATAACATGTGACCGTTTTGACCATGAAGATCAAGAGGTAATCCTAGTTGCACTAAAGGAAGATCGGCAAGTGATATACAACCTGTTCCAGATTAAAGCAGATCGTGTATATTATTTGGGCAATACAGAGATGACCTTGCCGGATAAGGCAGACGAAGCGATATTAAACCTCGCTATTGTGAATAAATTAATGGTTATTTCATTATCGGACAACCAGGGCATGCAGCTTGCTTCTTCGACATTGGCAATAAATAAAAAGGCTCTTGAACCTGTTCGGAGTTTACCGAATATGGAAAGTTATATAAACTGATACCATGAAAACTAGGATACTTTTAATGATAACATGGACTCTTTTTGCTTGCGGAAGTGGCGATAACACACATATTGCCAATAATCAGAGGAAAGAACCTTGCCACTGTGAAAAGACATTTGGAACTGACAGTATTGTATTTGCTACAAATGTCCAATTAAAAAACGAAGTAGATGGAAAGGTATTACGGTTTCATTGCTCATCTATCGAAAGAGGTATAGCATCCATAAGCAATGAAAATGAGCAATATATTTATGATATTAATTGTGTTTCAACAGTAGAGCATAGCCTGGAATTATCCAAAGATTTCAAATATTTTACCGAAGCGATGCAATCACAAGAAGATTTCTTCAAAGTATTAAAAGGAGGGGAAAAGCTCTTTTTCGAATTTACTCTGGAAGATAGAAAGATCAGATCGGTACTGAAATTGAATATAGATTGATTAAGGGATTCAAACATGTAGAGGAAAGGACATCAAAAAACAGAAAGGATGAGACAGTTATTATTAGTTTTGCTGCTGCTTCCAAAAGCAACTACCGCTCAGACTTATCAAATTGTCGAAAATAATGTCAGGCTAGCATTTGAAGGCACCTGGCAAGAGAAAGAAAAACAGTTCATAAATACGATTAAAATACACTTTGAGCCGGGTGAAGATGATGCTATTTTTACAGATGTAGGAAATGGGGTTGCTCCATCCAAAACATTTAAGGTGTCATTAAAAGGGAATCGATTGGTTTTGCCTGTATTTAGGAACCAAAACGATTATCTTGAAATGGAAGTTAAAAAATGGAAGCTGTACTTAAGGACCATGCCGGGGCAATGGGATTCAAACGGCATGCTTATTAGATTGGATATTGCCCACCGGGAACAAAAGATTTTTATTCGTATTGAAAAGTAAACAAGCTATTGACGGTTCTCACTAGCATTCTTCCTCGTCCACATTCCTTATATTATACTTTTCTAGCCAAATTTTAAAGCATTCAGCATCTTTAGGTTCAAAGCGAATGATTTCATTCGATATTAAAGAAATAACGAAAATACCAACAGCCAGACTGTACGCGGACAGTTCAGCTATTGGATATTTTAGATCAGGATAGAATGTATTTTTCATTGGTTTTATTTAATGTAAAGTTACACCCGGATCAAAATCTCTACAATACTGGATTTCCCGTAAATACCTGCCTAAATACACTAAAATCTGGAGTGTTTGCTAAACGTTAGCCATTCTTCTAGCTCAAACACGTTCATTTTCCCTGCTCTTTTTTTAGCAAATATATTTCCGAGGACGATAAAACATCCCCTTCTCTGTTCTTGCTCTCAAAAAGCATGGAAAAGAACATTACATTATTAGCCTTCGGAGCTGGTCAAGACAGTACCGCAATTCTTTACAAAATAGTTCTGGATAAAACATTTCGCGAATACTACATAAAAGGCAAATTGATCGTCTTAATGTCAGATACCGGAAATGAACACCCGGGAACATATCAGCATGTCCAGTTTATAAAAACGTTCTGTGAATTCCACAGAATCGAATTTTACTTGATTACATATCATCAGGGCTATCACCCAAAAAATTGGGATACCCTTCAGCACAATTTCCAGATACATAGTACGGTGATGTCGGTTGCTTTTCCCAAGACCTGTACTGACAACCTCAAGATAAAACCGCTTTATAATTTCCTCGATCATTACCTTGCCAAACATTATTACAACTACAATGAACCGAACCGTCCGAAAGGAAAGCGCTTCATCAAACATTTCTGTAAACAATATGGCAAAATCAATGTCCTGTTAGGAATCGCTGCCGGAGAAGAATCCCGTATTGCCAAAAGCAATAAGCCAACGGAGCATACTACCCAGTTTGACCTTTTCGGCCAAGTTATTATTACTAAATCCACTTGGATGGAGCATTGTCTGCAGAAGTTGTATCCATTAGTCGATCTACAGATGGACAGAGCGGCTTGCCAAACCTATATACGCCAAACAGGATTACCATTACCGCCACCTTCCAACTGCATGATGTGTCCATTCCTGAGCAAGCAGGAAGTTCTTTGGCTTTATCGGAATTATCCAGAAGTATATTACGAATGGCAAGCCTACGAAAAAGCGAAGTTGCAAAAATTCAGCAATGCCGAAATTTCAAGAAACCTCGGTGTTAAAGGTGAATTGACCTTAGCGCAATTTCTCGATCAGGCTATAACCGAATATGGACACTGGACCGACGAACAACTCAACGAATATAAAATGAGCCACGGCCATTGTGTCAAATCTGCTTATTGATTGACTCCTTTAAATTCCTGATACCATTCCCTTGCAGCCTGATGAAAAGGAATGCCTCTTTCAATCGCATCAAACCAAATGAGGTATCTCGTATAGTGCTCCTGAAATTTTATTGTTCCTTTTAGTTTCGAAATATAATCATTTACGGTATTCCGGCATTTGGAAAGTAGCATGGGCAATACCTTCTTATCCTCATAATTATAAGCTTTTGATAGGAGCAGGGCTATTGGCATTTCCACCTCAAAAACCATTTGAGCATCTTCATTTTTCCTAAAAAACCGTAATGCGGATTCTGCTGCCGGCTTTATGAGATCATAAGATTTTGCTTGCATTAACATAAACAATTGAAAGAAATAAACGTCAGTCAGGATATCCAGTCGGATATTGATCTTCTTTTTTAAATCAAGCAGACGCTTTCTAACTTCAGCGGCTTTGTCCAGAAGATCTAAACCCATATAGCTCACCATTAAATTTGCAAAAATAATCTGAAGAGCATCCGCGGGAATTGTCTTTCCGGAATCTCTTAATCGAAGCTCTACTTTTTGAATAAAATCCTTTAGCTGCTTTTGACTCCCCATATAGTTTAATACAATCATCTTGTAATTGACGTGATAAGCAAACAGAATACCGGAAAAAGGTAATGACTGGTTGAGCCGGTATTGGCTCGTAAATGCCTCCGCCAAAGCTATACCATTTAATGTATCACTAAATAGGCCCAGACAAACACTGGAGGTGATGTGCTGGAAGATACCATGAATATAATCGTTCGGTTGAATATTATGTTGATCATAATCAATAAGCCGCCTGCTATGATTATAGGCTTCTTTATGGTTAAAGGTCATCCAGTAGTAAATGGCATAAATGTAATGACGATAGAATCTGGCATTATTGCTCATGCATTCACTTTCTTTAGGCATTAAAGCGCTCTTGATCGTAGCATTTTCAACCCTTTGTTTATCTCTTCCTTTTGCATAACCGATCTCTCTTTTAAGTTCCAGGATATGACTGTACATACTTTCCATATCCAATTGCTGAGAAAATTTTTTCAATATTTCTCTTTCCTCTTTCTTGATTTCAGATAAAGTTCTTGTTGGAGTTGGCAAAACAATATTTAATCTTTTCTCCCATTCCAGCAGTTGCAGCATTAGTCCAAACTTTTCAAATTTCTGAGCTTCACCATATGCCTTATTCAGCTCCAGCACGCTTTGCTCAGGCAAGCTATGATTATAAAGTAATTCTACGTTAGTGAGTTTGTTCTGGATGAAGATATCAGTGGAAGAATCCTCGTTCATATCCCTTAATGTGCGCAATAAGTTGTTATAAAGCCGCCTTTTGGCTGAGGTAACAGAAGTAGCTTCAACAGGTATATTATTTTTGTAAAGGTCATTTTTCCCACTTTCGTAAACCGAATACAACTGATAGAACAAAGGAGGCTCAACCCCTTTAGATGAATCTCCGTAAAGTATTGTAAACTGGCGTTTTTCATCTTTATTCAGCGCTAAGACAAGGTCTGAAACGAAGTCTTTCTTCTTGTACATAATTATGGCATTTACTGCAATTTATGCCAATTAAATCACATTTGTAGCGTTCACAATCGGCAAATAATCGAATTGTTTAATAATTGATAAGGTTTTTACTTTGGACAAAGAATAATTTCCAACCATTTATTAACCAGTAAATTAAACATCATGACATTCAGATACATTACTATTTTAACGGCTATTGTGGCAATACTTGCACAGGGTTTTAAAGTATTTTCCAAAGGATCTTTTATTGAAAATATCGGACAGGTAACCGATCAGAACCTGCAACAACGATCTGATATTATTGCAAAATATCAGACAGGAAATGGACTTAATATATTTCTTTCTAAGAACGGGATTCACTATCAATGGTCATCTGAAGATCAACTTTACAGGATGGATGTAAAATTGTTAAAAGCGAACCCCAATCCGCGGATAAGTAAAGATCAGTGTACAGGTTTTAGGGAACAATATCAATTGGCAGGAGTAAAAGAAACCGCATACAGTTACAATCGGATTACATACCATGATATTTATCCGGGAATAGATTGGACATTCTACTTTAATGCGAAAGGACAATTAGAGCATGACTTTATTGTAAAACCTGGTGCCAAAATTTCGGATATCAGGTTGGAGTATTCGGGAGCGGACAATATTACCATTGACCGAAAGGGCAATTTGGTCGTTGTCACCGAATTTGGAAGCATTACTGAACCAGCACCTTATAGTTATGAACAGCTAAGCAGGAAACAAATTATGTCAGAATATCTGTTAAATGGCAATGTGATCACCTTTAAAACAGCTATTTATAAGGGTTCTTTGATAATCGACCCAGTGATTGATTGGGCGACTTACCTCGGGGGAAGCGAATATGATGAGATACGCGATGTAAAAGTCGGTAAGGATGGCTTTGTGTATGTTGTTGGTTCTACCAATAGTACCAGCAATATAGCTACCACAGGTGCACATTTAGTAATGTTTCAAGGAGGCAATAATGCGATTGGTGCAGATGCTTTCCTGTCCAAATTTGATTCGGATGGGAATTGTATTTGGTCAACCTATTATGGCGGTACCAATATAGATGTGGGCTTAGCATTAGCGATTGATACAGCAGGCGACTTGTACATGGCAGGGCGAACCAACAGCCAGACAGGAATATCAACGCAAGGAAGCCATCAGCAAGTAAAAGCAGGTACATCATCCGGATATGATATATTCCTTGTAAAGTTCGATACTTCGGGAGCACCGGTTTGGGGAACCTACTACGGTGGGACAGGTTCCGATGGCACACAATCGGTAGCACTTGTTTCGGATAGCGCTAATGATCTTTATTTAGCTGGTAACACACAAAGTCCAAATGGCATTGCCACAACAGGAGCATTTCAAACAACCAGGCCCGGAAGTGAAGACGGCTTTATTGCCAAATTTGATTCAAACGGCATTTTGATATGGGGTACCTATTTTGGTACACCTTCCATAGATTGGATCAACGGAATAGCTATAGACAATTTCGGGGATATGGTCGTAACCGGAGAAACGATGAGTACAACAGGGCTTTCAACAACAGGAACCTATCTTGAAATCGGAAATGGGGGACGTGACGGCTTTATAGCCAAATTTGATTCCGCTGGACAGCGGTTATGGGGAACTTATTTTGGTGGTAGCGGATATGACAAATTGGAACGGTTGTCAATTGATAGCGTTAATGGAATTTACGCTGTTGGCATTACAGAAAGTCTTGGAGATATTGCCTCTGCTATTGCATATCAAACCACTAATGGTGGTTCACAAGATTTTTGTCTAGTTAAACTGAATGCCTCAGGAAACTTAGCATGGAGCACCTATTATGGGGGAATTCAAAACGAATATAATCCTGCCTTGATTTTCAAAAACGGAAATCTTTATCTGACAGGAGAAACAGGAAGTCCAAATAACCTGACTACACCTGATGGAATTAACCCTACTTACAATAACTCATATTCCGAAGGAGTACTTTCTATATTCAATCCAAATGGTGGACTTACGTGGGCAACTTATCTCGGTGGTGATGTGACTGATGGAGGAAGGGCAATCGACATTTTAGGGAATGAGACAGTAATTATAGGAGGAAAAACGTCAAGTGTGATGGGAGCCAGTACTGCAGGGGCACACCAGACTGTTCTTGGTGGAATTGATGATGGTTGGCTTTTAAAAATAAAAATGTGCAATTTGCCCGAAACGCCCGTTGCCATTGAAGGCAGTTCAATTGTTTGTGAAAACTCGGAGCAACAATATACATTAACTACTGTAGCCGGAGCCAATATTTACAATTGGATATTGCCTATAGGTTGGTCAGGAACAAGTACCACAGATACAATTAACGTTACTACAGGTGCAGTTGATGGAACAATTAAAGCTGTTGCTATTAATTCTTGTGGAATAAGTGATACGATATCTTTAGCAATCTCCGTTAATCCAGTTCCCCAGGCAGGTATCAGTAGAAATGGCAATATATTAAGTGTATCCCAGACTTTTAGCACATATCAATGGTTGCTCAATGGAAATCCAATACCCGGAGCAACCAATCCAACATACATCATTACGCAGAACGGCGCATTTTCTTTACAAGTTACAGGAGATAACGGATGTATAGGAAATTCTAATGAAATTATAGTCACAGACCATGTATCAATAAATGAATTGGATAATATCGGAATAAGAATTTATCCTAATCCATTTAGAGAAAAGTTGACAATAACTGTACCTTTTGAAATTACACTGGTTATTTATGATCTGACTGGAAAGGTCATCTGCCATGTTTATGTTTCAAAAGGAGAAAATGAAATTGATATGAGTCAGCTTAAAACGGGAAATTATCTACTTCAGGCGCATAGTGTTGACAACGGGAAAGTGTTAGGGGTAATGTCATTAGTAAAATTATCAAATTAACCTCTTTAATTTTTTAAGCCATGAAAGTGTATTTATTTGTGATAGTGATTTTATTGAGCTTTATGAACAACATACATGCCCAAGGTGAAAATAGCATCTGGATGTTTGGGCGCAATTACTCACTAGACTTTAACCAATTGCCACCTCTGCTACGTGATGACAGGTATATAAACGGCACCTTGATGGCAAATACCTCCCAGACGGTGATGCCTAATATTGAACATTTTTATGATTATGCACAAGCTGTTTGTGATGCCAATGGTAGTATTCTGTTTATGGTAAAGAAGCATGTTTATCGAAATTCAGGGTTGGGTTATTCCATTCCTGCTCCCAATATTTTTGACAGGAATGAACAGCCTATCGAGGGAACTGAGTTTCTTCCGCCTTCAGATATGCAAGAGGATAGACCCATTGTTATTCCCCATCCGGGAAATATCAATCAATACTACGTTTTCTATGTTCGCAATGGAGGATTACTCTACTGTTTGTTTGATATGACGCTAAATAATGGAAGGGGAAATATTGTTCCTGGATTTAAAAACATACTTCACTACGGTTATAACTCAATAGTAGGAAGGTCCATGGTAGCAATTCAGGATTGTGATGGTATTTGGCTTGTGCTTAGGCACAAAACACAAAATCAGTTCCTGAGCTTTAAACTTGATATAGCAGGTTTACATGCTAACCCTACGACTTCTCAAACCGGTCTGATGCAGATCGCAGAATATGCTTCATTAAATGAATTTGTGGCTTCTCCAGACGGCAAATTAATTGCTGTAGTAAAAGGTGAAGTTCAGCATCTTAATCAACCCGGAGGTATTGAATTATTTGATTTCGAAAAATGTAGCGGAAAAATAAATAACGCAAGATTGTTCGAAATGAACCAACAAGTTTATGGTGTAGGATTTTCTCCGGATAACAATAAATTATATGCCGCTTATACAGAATACAATCCATTACTTACTCCAATGGCATCTTGGTGGCGAGATCAGAATCTTTACCAATTCGACTTATCATTGAATGAAGTATCTGCAATTGTAAATAGCAAAACATTAGTAATGACAAACCCTACTATACAAAGAAATATGACTTTTTGCCCATTAGAAACCCCGGCATTAGGTTCTATGCGGATTGGCAAAGACGGTAAAATGTATTTTACTAATGGTTCACCAAGCGTATGTATTGGCACTTCAGGAGTCGGATTGGCTATTCATATAATTAACAATCCAAATTTACCTGGTCTAGCTTGCAATCCTACTATCAATGCAATATTTAATACGGTGAACGGAATGGTAGCAGGAAACAGGGCAAGTTTTAGAACTGATTTTTCCTATGAAATTGTCTTACCCCCAAATTTTACTCCAGATACAATTATAAATGAGCCAATACACGTACATGTATGCTATAGAGCTGATACAGTTTTAAAAGCACCCATTGGTGTTGGTTGTGTTACGTGGTCCAATGGTTTAACAGACAGTAATATCACGGTTTCAGTATCAGGAAAATACTGGGTAAGATATACAAAAGACTGTACCATATACATTGATACTTTTGATGTAAGTTTTTCAAAATTACCTAAAGTCTTACCGGTTCAATATGGATGCCCAGGTTACATTCTCTTAACCGCAGGAGAAATCGATGGGCCTAAATTTGAATTGGAAGTTTACAATGAAAATGGCGGAAAGATATATGGAGGACATTTACAATCACTTCACCATGTATTTAATCTCATCGAAGGAAATTATCTAATTAAAGTTAGTACGGAATCAGCATGTGATACCTTTTTAAAGGTTGAACTGAAAGCTTACCCCACAGAAGAAATTAGTATAGATCCACCGTTTGCCATTGTAAAATATGGCGAACAGATACAATTAACCGCATACGGTGGCATCAGCTATATCTGGACCCCTGCTACCTCGCTGAATACCAGAACAGGACACTTAGTAATAGCCACCCCAGAAGTAGATACAGAATACGAAATAATAGGGGTTAATGATTATGGTTGTCGCGATACTGCCTACGCAACTATAAAAGTCGATTTCAATAAACAGATACAAATGCCTAACGCTTTTAGTCCAAACGGCGACGGCCTCAATGATATATTTACTATTCCTAGTGGCAAATGGAATATTTTAAAGTTTGAAGTTTACAACAGATATGGACAATTGATTTACCAGAAGAATAACCTTTCTGAAGGCTGGAATGGAATGTTCAACGGTAAAACCTGTGATGCAGGAGTATATTTTTATGCAATTGTATTAAGTATGCCAGACAAAACTAATTATAAACTTTCCGGAGAGGTTCATCTGATCAAATAATTACTTTTTCATGGTTTCTAATTTGGTTTAGGAAGGGCAGTTTCCTGTTTAGGATGCTGCCCTTTTAAAATTTTAATTTCATTAATAAAACATTCTATATCTTCACATGGATAAACAATGTCAGTTGTTTTCATAGATATGAGAAATAAAGTGGCCGGATTCTTTTTAGTTTCCGGCCACCCTTATATTAACCCTTACAGCCTAATTTACTCGCAATAATTACGCGTAAGCATACAGAAGTCAACCCATGTACTTTTCAGCCACGTGTTTGCCGAAGTTTGTAATGCCCCACGAAAAGCCGGTTGATCGAAGAATCCGCTCAACATTCCATAATCTGGTGCTTCAAGGTCAGTTGTTGATTCATTAATAAACAAATTCGGGAATGTGCTGCATTTGTCTCCACATAAGCTGTTTTTATAATAGCCAGTCGCCAACAGTGAAAATTGGTTTCCTGTTTGGTTACAACTTGAAAGTGCCGTTCCCTCAATCCAGTTTTGCATCGTGCCCGAAGGATTTAACCTACATCCGTCAGCAGCAGCCCATGATGCATGTGGGCTTGTAAATTGTTGGGAATATTCAGGACTTCCCAGGTCATGTAAGGAATTATTAGAAAAAATCAATTGATCTGTACCGGATTTTGTTTTAGCAATTATATTTGAACCCTCAAGAAATAGACCATATCTATTAAATCCTTCAACTACCGTATTGTAAATTTGAGCACTACCATTTTTTCGAATTGCAATTGCGTCCTCATAACCAATATCGCTATTTTCGCAAAAAGTTCCGCCCATTAAACTTACATTGGATATTACCGGATAAGTATAAGGCGCATTATCTGCTCCGACTAAATTATTTGTAATGTCGATACCATAAGATTCTACAATGTGGAATATAGCATTATCTTTAAAACCCAATATATTTTGAATATTTCCTCTATAGCCTTGGCTAATGGCAAGGTCTGTTCTACCTGATTTATAAGAAAATACTTCCTTGATACCAACTTGACCTCCCCATACCCCAAGGCCATCAAATTTGGATTCCGAAATCTGAACATCCTTTATGGTCATTCCATTTCCTACAGAACCCAGGATTAACGCGCTTTGAGTTAAACGGTCACCTGTTGCCGAACCTTTGCCAGCGAAATTAATTTGAACGTATTCTAGAGTACCGGCGCTACTGCTTACAGAAGTTCCTCCTGCAGTATAACTATTTGAGGCGAAACTAAAGCCCAAAGCATTACTTTGATTGTTAGGCGCATTGCCCATTATCGCTAACCCAATCCAGTCACCCGGAGCCCTTGCCCCTGGAGCCTTATCCGATGTAAAGACAATGGGATTTGTAGACGTACCCACCGCATTGATTTGTGCAGTTTTGTCAATCACAAGTCCAGAAGCAACAGAAGTTTTCGCTTCAATCAATGTTCCGGGTTGAATCGTTAACGTTGCATTTTTAACATCAACAATTCCGTCAAGGATGTATCTCTTACCGGATAACAAGGTTGTATTCGTGTTAATAGTACCAGAAAGGGATATTGGAGTACAATCCACGACAACATTTCTCAAACCAGCATTTTCTCCAAGCTGGTCATGATTCAATTGGTTGTCAGTTAGGTTTTTTTGACAACCTGTTGCTGCAATCAAAACTATGATCGCAAGCTTTAAAAAGTTCCTTTTCATAAGAATAAAATTTAGAATTAGTAAAATAAGTAAGGGTTAAGCATTGCACTTATAACATCAATACATTAAGGTGGAAAAAGTCTGAAGAGTAATAAATCCATTTTCATATCCGGTCATTTTAGAATTCATGTTCTACTTTTAGTATCGGCAACTAAAAATTATTCTGATTTTCGGGCTAATAATTGGGCTTTTAAACTATACCAAATTTAAGCACGCTAATAGGGGGAACGCAATATTCAGATTAGGCAAAAGGTTGAATCATCTGAATTCGTTGTTGAGCATGCTGATTTAGGTTCTGAATAGTGCGTTTCCGGAAGTGATTTTTTGTAACTAATTAATATATCTGTAATTTCAGAATTGCTTGAATTTCTTTTAATACTTCAATTTTATCATATTCATATCATCACTTATTTTCTTATCAACTATTTTAGCATAATGTTGAGTTTGTTTAATGGATCTATGTCCTAACATTCTCGAAACTGTTTCAATTGGAATACCATTTGTTAATGTAACAGTCGTTGCAAATGTATGTCGTGCCATATGAAAAGTTAAGTTTTTCTTAATTGAACATATATCACCAATTTCCTTTAGATATGCGTTCATTTTTTGATTTGAAAAGCATGGAAATACTTTTTCAGTCAACCGACACTCGTTGAATCCATCATATTTTCTGATTAAATATAAAGCTTGGGGAAGAAGTGGAATCTTTGTCAGGCTGTCCGTTTTTTTTCTCTTGTAGGAAATCCATGTTTTTTCGTCAATACCAGTAAAAAATTGTGAAGAGGTTAATCCGAAAACATCTATATAGGCCATACCTGTAAAACACGAGAAAATGAAAATATCTCTCACCAACGAAAGACGTTCAATTGAAAACTTTTTATTCAACAAGACTTGCAACTCGTCTTCGGTCAGGAATTCACGAATAACTTCCTTTTTAAGTAGTTTGAATTGGCTAAATGGATCTTTTTTAATCCATCCTAATTTAACACACTTTAATACAATTTTTTTGAAATTACCTAGATACTTAGACGTAGTGTTCTGACTGCAGTTTCTAACAGTTTTTAACCAAAAGTCATATTCTTGGATAAATTCATAATCTAGTTTCCTAAGCTCTAAATCTTCTAAATTATATTTCCATTTAATGAATTCCCTGGTGTGCGAAAGGCTTGTTTCATACCTTTGAATTGTCCCAGAAGCAAAATCTTTGCCCTCCAAACTTTTCATTTTATCATTTTCATCTTTAAAAATTTGAAGGATAAATTTTCTATCATCTTTTTTTCCGAAAAGTAGTTGAAATAAATTCTCTGTTGAAATGTCCTCCCCAGATGTTATAAGTTCGCGTTTTGCATCATAGACTTTTGAAACTAAAGCGTCCAAATATTGATTTATCGTTTTACTATCCTCTTTATTTCCAATTGCTCGATTTGCATTTTGATCCCAACGATCTTTAAACCAAGTTCTTTTCGTAGAGAATTCCTTAGCAATGCCGTTAACGGTAATTCTTCCATACAATTTTCGTTTCAATCCATCACTGCTGTCTGTTTTCTTTAAAAAGAACAGCAATCCAAAACTTTTTTCTAGCATAATTAATAATTTTTATGGTTATACAAAGTTCGGATTGGTGCACCTTCAATACAAGATGTAAATTCATTTAACTAGTTGGTATTCATTTAAATACATCATTAGTCGTGGCAGTTTTTAAGTCAAAAGTAAACTGCCACGATTACGGCAGTTTATTCTTGAGTTTTTTTGTAATTTTTGTTGTTTCGCAAAAATAAAAATGCCTGCAAATAGTGTATTTACAAGCATTTTGTATTTAAGTAATATCGTCTGAGAATGAAAAAGGCGATATTCTATAAAGAATATCGCCTTTGAGCGGAGAGAGAGGGATTCGAACCCCCGGACCTGTGACAGTCAACAGTTTTCAAGACTGCCGCATTCGACCACTCTGCCATCTCTCCGGGTGCAAAATAAGGGCATTCATTTTTTATAACCAAAAAAAATTGCTTCCTGATTCCATATTTTTTTTTAGAATACCATAAAACACAATACAGTATTGCATTTCCATTGATTTATTTAGCAAAAGTTTATTTATTTCCTTAATTTTTTGGGCTTAATTTTACTATATGAACGATTTTAAAGTATTTTTCTGGTTTGTTTGTTGCTCCCTGTTCTTTGGAGCATGTAGCAGCAATACATCCGTAAGCCAAACTCCTTCAAAGACAATTAAATCCATGATAGACAACAAAGACAACTTGACTAAAGAACAAAAAACAGATACCGCCATCTTCGCTGCAGGCTGCTTTTGGTGTGTAGAAGGCCAATTCAAATATTTAGACGGTGTGCAAAGTGTAAAAAGCGGCTATATCGGTGGCACAACCCAAAACCCTACCTACGAGCAGGTATGCTCAGGCAGCACAGGACATGCAGAAGCGGTAAGGGTAATCTTCGATGCCAATAAAATCTCCTACGATCAGCTATTGGCTGCCTTTTTCGTCTCACATGATCCTACCCAATTAAACAGACAGGGCAATGACATCGGCACGCAATACAGAAGCGCCATTTTTCCTTTAAATGACACACAGAAAGAAAAGGCTAAATACTACATCAGCCAGTTGAACCTGGAGCAGGCTTATCCCGCCCCTATTGTGACCAGTATAGAGCCCATGAGCACCTTTTATGATGCAGAGGCCTACCACGATAACTATTTTGAACTAAACCCCCAAAACAGCTATTGTCAGCTAGTGGTCAAACCAAAAATTGAAAAATTCAAAAAAGTATTTGCTGAGCAGCTCAAGAAATAAAAAATGCCCCTGTAGATCAGGGGCATTTTCATGCACTTATTATTTCCAAATAGTTTATCTGCTGTAATTCGGCGCTTCTTTAGTAATTACCACACCATGAGGATGACTCTCGGCCATACTGGCACTGGTAATTTTAATAAATTGAGCCTCGTCCTGTAAACGTTTGATGGTATCTGTACCGCAATAGCCCATACCTGCTTTCAAGCCACCTACGAACTGCTGTACAATTTCACTAACCGTACCTTTATAAGGCACACGGCCTACAATACCTTCCGGAACCAGTTTTTTCACATCATCTTCTGCATCCTGGAAGTAACGGTCTTTCGAGCCGCTTTGCATGGCATCCAGGGAACCCATACCACGATAAGCCTTAAACTTACGGCCTTCGTAAATGATGGTATCACCAGGGCTTTCCTCTGTACCGGCAAAGACAGAACCTGCCATGATACAGGAAGCTCCTGCAGCAATTGCTTTCACCAGGTCACCCGTGTAGCGGATACCGCCATCAGCGATTACCGGAATACCTTTTTTCTTTAAAGCCGTTGATGCCTCCAATACTGCCGTTAACTGTGGCGCGCCTATACCGGTAACGATACGGGTAGTACAGATAGATCCCGGACCGATACCCACTTTTACCGCATCTGCACCGGCATCTGCCAATGCCAATGCACCTGCAGCCGTAGCAATATTACCGCCAATCACCGGTAGTTTTTTGAAATTCTTCTTCACATTACGCAAAGCATCCAGGATGCCTTTTGAATGCCCGTGTGCACTGTCTAGGGTCACGATGTCAACACCCGACTGGATCAATGCATCTACCCGGTCCAGGATATCGGCAGTAACCCCGATCGCAGCACCTGCCAGTAAGCGGCCATAATCATCTTTACAGGAATTAGGATAGCTGGAGTGCTGTAATATATCTCTATAGGTAATCAGACCCATCAACTTTCCGGATTTGTCTACTATAGGTAATTTTTCAATTTTATGCTGTTGCAGGATCTTCTCAGCCTTTTGTAAATTAGTACCATGAGGGGCAGTAACAAGATTGGAGCTTGTCATGATCTCACTTACTTTTTTACGGGAATTCTTTTCAAAACGCAGATCCCTGTTGGTCAGGATACCCACCAGTACTTTGTTGCTGTCGATGATGGGAATACCACCGATCTTGTTTTCGCGCATCAGCTTTAAAGCCTCGCTGATCGTCTGGTCGGGGTGCAAAGTGATCGGATCAAGGATCAGGCCGCTTTCAGAGCGCTTTACCTTTCTCACCTGCTCGGCCTGCTGCTCAATACTCATGTTCTTATGCAAGATCCCGAGACCGCCCTCCCTGGCAATAGCAATAGCCAGAGTAGCTTCAGTTACGGTATCCATTGCAGCAGAGACAATAGGTACGTTTAAAGTAATATCTTTAGTAAGCTTTGTGGAAATATTTACTTCTCTCGGAAGTACTTCTGAATAGGCAGGCACGAGTAAAACATCGTCAAATGTTAAGCCTTCGCCATAGAATTTGTTAGATTTTGTAGCCATGTGCAAAGATAGGTACAGAAATACTATATTTCAAAATAAAATCATTGTTTAGCTTTTTTTTATGAGAAAAAAAGGGTCACTATTTATGGAATGCCTTATAAACAGGCATCATAAAGACATAGAAAGCCGGGTGACATTAACAATTAAATAGAATAAAAACGCTATTTGTAAAGCCAGGCTTTGTATCTTTGTCCATTAAATTTTTAATCAAAACAAAACAGATAAAAATGAAAAAGTCCATCTTAATCTTATCAGCTATTGCAGGTATTGTATACTTAAGTTCTTGTGGAGGTGACGAGAAGCCAGTAGATAACACACAATTCACTCAATTCCAGTTAGACTCTATTAAGAAAGCTACAGAAGATTCTATTGCAGCAGCTAACGCCCTGGCTAAAGATTCTTTATTAAATAAAATGGCGGAAGATTCTATCGCAGCAGCTAATGCAGCAGCCGCGGCAGCAGCTAATGCTAATGCAAAACCAACATCTGGCAGCAAACCGGCTACTAAACCTGGTACTACCAAGCCAACCACAAAACCAGAGCCTAAACCTACAGAAAAACCGCCTGTAGATAAAGGAAGCACTACAAATAGACCTGGAGCGAAAAATAACAGCAATGAAGAGAATAAATCAACATCTGACAGACCAGGATCTAAAAATAACAGCAATGAAGAAAACAAGTCAACATCTGACAGGCCTGGTGCTAAAAACAAATAAGTCGAAATAAATTATATACAGAGAGGCATTGCATAATATTACAGCAATGCCTCTTTATTTTTGCCAAAATTACCATTCTTTTTTATGTAACAAATGAAAAGAGCTTCAGATGACTGAAGCTCTTTTCATTACTCAAATGCTGAATACAGAATTATTTTTTTGTATAAGCTCCGTTACAAACATCGCTACCATTTGTTCCTTGTACTGTATATTGTAAAGTCAATTGGTTTCCACTTACGTTCATATTTCCGGAAAGCGTTCTACCACCACCTACAGATTGAGATGCAATAGAAAGAGAGTTAGTTCCGGTCATAACACCTTTAACAGATACAGTACCACCAAAACCACCAAGATTAGCAATATTTACAGTTACTTCGTCAACAGATGATGTGGAAACTGCGATATCAATATCATAAGAACCAGAAGAACATTGATCTGTACCTTCCCAGTCACCAATGAATTTCTCACGGCTTAAAGTTTTACAGTTAGATCCTTCATATCCTACCTCACAATCTTTAGTACAAGACATAAAAGTCATAGTACCGATTGAAAGTAAACCCAACATTGCAGCCGATGTAATTACACGTACTTTTTTCATAATCTAATTTTTATTTGTTTTAAAGTTTAAAGTTATTCCTGATTGTTGATACTCTTTCTTTATAAGACGATATATCTAACTTATAAAAGACAAAAGTAATAGAAAATTAATAATACCTTAGAATAATTGGGCAAATTAACAATTACTTCAAAAATACATTCAACTGGACAATTATCCGTTTATTCAGAAATCATGCCTAATGAAAGCAATAATTGAAAACCAGATTGCTAAGTTCGAGAATAGGTATAAATACCAGCACATAAGAAAAGACCTTTATAAGCTCTATGATCAACCTTTACTACCAATCTTTTTGTTTCAAACTGCGCTCCGCATCCCGGTTCTTGATAGATTCCCGTTTATCATGTAATTTCTTACCTTTTCCAAGCCCTATCTCTACCTTGGCATAGCCATTATCATTGATAAACATGGAAAGCGGGACAATGGTAAATCCTTTCTCTTTTATTTTCTGTGCCCACTTCTTCAGTTCTTTCCGGTTCAGCAACAGCTTTCTTTCTCTCGTAGGGTCATGGCCTACATAACCCGCATTTACATATTGTGCAATATGCAAACTCCGGATCCAAAGTTCGTCCTTATGAAAAAAACAATAACTGTCATTGAAGCTTACCTTACCGGCACGGACAGATTTTATCTCGGAGCCGGTCAACATGATACCGGCATTCAGGCGATCTTCAATTGCATACTCAAAAGTAGCAGGCCTGTTCTTTATATATACTTTCGTTTGTTTACTGTGCTTGCTCATTCAATTACAAATCGCTCAATTATAAATTACAAATCAATTAACCCCCAATTTAAAACAATTTAATTATCTTTTTTGGCTTTAATTGTTTTTTGAATTGCACCAATAATTTTGCAGATTTCTTCAATCTCTTTAATAGACTTTCGGCTTCTTTTTTATTAAAATAATCGGTTGCAAATAATAAATTTATCCAATAACGGGCTTCTCTCGCTTCCTTATTAGCGATGGTTAATTTCGCATAAAAATCTCTTTCACATTGCCCTCCTATTGCCTCTTCCACATTTGCGCCAATAGAAGTGCCACATCTTAGCAATTGCTTACTCAAAATAAACTCATGCATCTCCTCCTGTAAATATTTAAAAATATTCACAATTCTTACAGCAAACGCAAAACTTTTATATTGGATAATATTATCCTGTTTCATTGCAAACTACAAATTCGACAATCATTCCTTACAAATATAATTTTCAATTTGTAATTGTCCATTTGTAATTGCTAATTAATTAAAAAAAGCATCACTTTTATCTGTGATGCTTTTATCTTTGCTGAGGTACCAAGCAGATTCGAACTGCTGTAAACGGTTTTGCAGACCGGTGCCTAACCGCTCGGCCATGGTACCTTATTTTGCTTTGCGATTAAAGGACAGCAAAGGTAACTATTAAATTGTGTAATTTCAAAAATTATTTTCATCTCAAAAAACTATGATTCCTAATCAACCCATCGGAGCTTCTGAACTGATCATTACGGACAAAGGCTGTATTTACCATTTAGATGTACACCCGGACGAGATTGCCCCTACCATCATCACCGTTGGCGACCCCGGACGTGTAGCTACTGTTTCCAAATATTTTGACCGTATAGAAACCAAAAAAGCCCACCGGGAATTTGTCACCCATACCGGCTACATTGGCAATAAAAGACTTTCGGTAGTCTCTACCGGCATTGGCCCGGATAATATAGACATTACCCTGAACGAACTGGATGCCCTGGTCAATATTGATTTCAATACAAGGCTAGCCAAAGAAGAGCATACAAGCCTGGAAATTGTAAGAATGGGCACTTCCGGAGCCTTACAGGCAGACATCCCGGTAGATACTCTGGTGGTAAGCACCTTTGGCATAGGCCTCGACAACCTGCTCCATTATTACAACTACGAAGAAAATGCAGAAGTATCCTTTATCCGGAATGCATTTGTACAGCATACAGCATTGGAAAACGCTGCTATAAAACCCTATATGGCAGAAGCTTCCATCCACCTGGTCAATAAATTTCCTGCACGGGAAGGCTATGTGCATGGCATTACCGTCACCTGCCCGGGATTTTATGCCCCGCAAGGCCGGCAACTACGCCTGGCCCCCGCATTTCCCAACCTGATCGATGCTTTATCAGGCTTCACCAGCGGGCAACATCGCATTACAAATTTTGAAATGGAAACATCTGCCATTTATGGTTTAGGCAAATTACTGGGCCATCAATGCTTGTCCATAAGCACCATAGTGGCCAATCGCCAAAATAAAACCTTCTCCAATGACGGTGCTGCATCAGTCGAAAACCTGATCAAAACCTCCCTGGAATTACTGGTACAATAGAATTATCCCCAGGCGGCAGATTTAAAGTGTAAAAAGTCTGCCGCTTTTTACCTCTTTTTACATAATTTTGCACTTCGGGCACCAGCCCGATTTTTTGTATACTAAGGTTCCGTTGATTGAATCGCAACGAATAGCAAAAATCGTGGCAGGCTGTTACCCAACAAATTTTCAAATCAAAGAAAAAAAATGCCTTTAGACACTTCCATTAAATCTGTTTTAATTATCGGCTCCGGCCCTATTGTTATCGGTCAAGCATGTGAATTTGACTACTCCGGCTCCCAGGCAGCAAGAAGCCTTAGAGAAGAAGGTATCAAAGTAACTTTGATCAACAGCAACCCGGCGACAATTATGACCGACCCTATTGTTGCAGATAAAGTTTACCTGCTGCCCTTAACCGCTGAGAGCATCGAGCAAATTCTAAAAGAAAATGAAATTGATGCCATATTGCCTACGATGGGAGGACAAACAGCGCTGAACCTTTGTAAAGAAGTAGAGGAATTAGGCATCTGGGAACAATACAACGTCCGGTTGATCGGTGTGGATATTAAAGCCATTGATAAAGCAGAAGACCGGGATCTCTTCAGGGAGTGGATGATCGAAATGAACATTCCCGTAGCTCCGGCAAGAGTGGCCAACTCGCTGCTGGAAGGTAAAGAATTTGCACAGGAAATAGGCATCCCCTTAGTAATACGCCCTTCTTTTACGCTGGGTGGTACCGGGGGCGGTTTCGTAAAACATAAAGATGAGCTGGAAGCTGCCTTAAATGCAGGTCTGAATGCCTCTCCGATACATGAAGTACTGGTAGAACAAGCCGTACTGGGATGGAAAGAATTTGAACTGGAACTCTTACGTGACCAGGCAGACAACGTGGTGATCATCTGTACCGTTGAGAACTTCGACCCTATGGGTATCCACACCGGGGACAGCATCACCGTTGCACCGGCTATGACCTTAAGTGATACAGCCTACCAGTTGATGCGGAACACGGCTGTACGCATGATGCGTGACCTGGGTAATTTTGCAGGTGGCTGTAATGTGCAGTTTGCATTAAACCCCGAGACAGAAGAGATCATCGCTATTGAGATCAATCCACGCGTAAGCCGCTCCTCTGCATTAGCGTCAAAAGCAACCGGCTACCCGATTGCAAAAATTGCTGCGAAATTAGCAGTAGGCTATACCCTGGACGAATTAAAGAATCAAATTACACAAACCACATCTGCATACTTCGAACCGGCACTGGACTACGTAATCGTCAAAATGCCGCGCTGGAACTTTGATAAATTCAAAGGCGCTGATGATACTTTAGGCCTGCAGATGAAATCTGTAGGAGAGGTAATGTCCATCGGGCGTACCTTCCCGGAAGCCTTACAGAAAGCTTGCCAGAGCCTGGAAAATAATGCTACCGGCCTGACCTCCATCAGCCGTAGCCGTATGCGCCCGGATGAGCTGATCGAATACCTGAAACGTCCGACCTGGGATCGTGTTTTCAGGATCAAAGAAGCCCTGGAAGTAGGTGTTTCTATCAAGACCTTAAGAGAAGCTACGCAGATCGACCGTTGGTTTTTATACCAGATCCAGGAAATCGTAGCACTGGAGCAAAAATTAGCTACTTATAAGCATTTAAATAAAATATCCAAGTCGCTTTTGTTTGAAGCGAAGAAAATGGGCTTCAGCGATGACCAACTGGCGGAGATCTTAGGCAACTGTACCGCAGATGAGGTCTATGAATACCGCAAAGCATTAGGCATTACCCGTGTTTACAAAATGGTAGATACCTGTAGCGCTGAGTTTGAAGCTAAAACCCCTTACTTCTACAGCACTTTTGAAGAAAAGTCCATCAGCAGCGATACCTTCCAGAATGAATCTGTGGTAACAGATAAAAAGAAAGTCATCGTCTTAGGTTCCGGTCCAAACCGTATCGGTCAGGGTATAGAATTTGATTACTGCTGTACGCATGGTCTTATTGCGATCAAAGAATGTGGCTATGAAGCGATCATGATCAACTGTAACCCGGAAACCGTTTCTACCGATTTCGACATTGCAGATAAATTATACTTTGAACCGGTATACTGGGAGCACCTCTGGGAGATCATCGAGCATGAAAAACCAGAAGGCGTTATCGTTCAGTTAGGCGGACAAACAGCCCTGAAGCTGGCTAAACGCCTGAGCGAAAAAGGCATCAAGATAATCGGCACCTCTTTTGACAATATGGACATTGCAGAAGACCGCGGCCGCTTCTCCGACCTATTAAAAGAATTAAAAATACCTTATCCGAAATACGGAACAGCCTACACTACCGATGAGGCTATGGAAGTAGCTAACCAGGTAGGCTACCCTGTTCTGGTACGTCCTTCTTATGTATTGGGCGGACAGGCCATGCGTATCGTCATTAACGATGAAGAGCTGGAACAAAGTGTGGTAAGCCTGCTGAAAATACTTCCGGGCAATACCATACTTATCGACCACTTCTTAGACCGTTGCCAGGAAGCCGAGATCGATGCGATCTGTGATGGCGAAGAGGTACATATCATGGGCATCATGGAGCATATTGAACCTGCCGGTATCCACTCCGGGGACAGCCACTCTGTACTGCCGGTATTCAACCTCGGAAAATTAGAGGTAGAAGAAATGGTAGATATCGCCAAAAAACTTGCATTAAAACTGAATGTAAAAGGGCTGATCAATATCCAGTTTGCCATTAAAGACGGAAAGGTATATGTGATCGAGGCCAACCCAAGGGCAAGCCGTACCACTCCATTCATCGCCAAAGCTTATGGTGTGCCATTCCTGAATATCGCAACCAAAGTCATGCTGGGTGCCAACAAGCTCAAGGATTTCACCATTGAGAAAAAACTGGAAGGCTATGCCATCAAAGAACCGGTCTTCAGCTTCAACAAATTCCCTAATGTAAATAAGGAATTAGGCCCTGAAATGAAAAGTACAGGAGAGGCCATACGCTTTATCAAAAACTTAAAAGATCCTTACTTCCGTAATTTATATAAAGAAAGAAGTATGCACTTAAGCAAGTAAAAAGAATACATATTAAAGGGCCGCCAGACAACAGTCTGGTGGCCCTTTAATATGTACCGATATCACGAAATATAGCATCAAAGCCGACTCGTTAAAAATCACTATCTTAGATTTCTTTTAAAAATCAAGCAGAATGAATGTTTATTTTTCCCGCCAATTATCAAAGTCAATGATCAGTTTTTTGATCATTTCTATACTCAGCGTTTCCGCTACATGGGCACAGGCAGAAGCCAAGCAGGACCATAGCCCGAAAGCCGTTTCAGACACGGGTATTTACCGGGCAGTGAACACCAAGGCTGAATTTCCCTCAGACTGGCAAAAATACCTGAAGGAATCCCTTAAATTCCCGAAACAATTTAGAGAAGATAGTGTCGCTATAAGAGTTATTATAGAATTTATTATTGAAAAAGATGGTAGCCTGAGCAGACCCAGGGCATTAAGAAGTGAGGGACATATCAATGGTGTGCAGGTAGCTGCAGAACAATTAAAACCCTTTGCAGAGGAAGCTATAAGGGTAATATTAATGGCCCCGAAATGGCAACCGGCACTCAATAATGGCATTACAGTCCGTTCTTACTTTACGCTTCCCATAAAGTTCCGGACCGATTAGCAAAAAGCACGTAAACAAAAAACGCAGCATTAATGCTGCGTTTTTTGTTTGTCTCTATATTACCAGGCTATATTTATTCTTTTACCAATTTAAATACACCTGTTTTTGTTTTGCTCTGGATCTTACCAATGTATTGTCCGGCTGATAAATGAGCCAGCTCTAGTGTACTGTACTGTGCATTTACAGGCTTTGTGTACACCACTTTACCGGTAATGTCATAGATGGAAATTACTGCATCCTGCAACTGCTCTTTTAATTGTACATTAAAACGACCATCTTTACTCGGGTTCGGGTAAATGGATGCCAGGTTAAAATCAACCTTACCAATATTTACACCACCGGCTTTAGGTACAAAACGAATGATAGAACCTTCTGCCGGATAAGCACCATAAATCAAATAATCAACATAGGCCTCAAAATCATCTTCTATATCGGCAATCCAGAAAGCAGTATCCGTAACCTGTGCTCCGGCAGCTTTCACTGAATGAAAAAAGGCCGAGTCAGAAGAAGTGGCCAGAGAATCGCCCTTATTACCTGTCAGGCCAAGGAGGATAACGTCTTTACCTTGTACTATATCTGCAACATTCTGAGCAAAGATAGCATCAGGCACGTTCTTGTAACCCGCCCTGTACTCAATGGCATTATCAGATTCATGCAACCAGATCTGGTAGTTCAGGGTATCATTGCCCGTTCCATCATTAGCTCTGCCCATATTCCTGTATTCCACTTTAAAAATGCGGTTACCTGCTGTTCCTGTAAGTTCATACAGCACCTTGGCACGGCCCTGGCTGGCATAATTCATTACAATACCCATGATATGCCCCACCTCATCAATTTGCGCACCGTTCATCGTCAAAGCACCCAGAGATTCAATAGAAATGGTATTAATCGGCGTACGCTGGTATTCAAAATCCATAGCCAAGTTGATGGGCGCACTGATGGTATCTTCCCAGTTAGCGTCAAAAGGGATCTCTGTAGCGGTAGCTCCCAAAGGCTGATAAGTATTTCCAGTACTAAAGGTTACATCATAACGGCGCTCCGGCATTTGCGCATACATCGTTCCGGCAAGTCCAAGCAAGCCGGCAAATAGTAAAATTGTTTTTTTCATGATTCAAATATTTATGTTACAATAGCTTAGACGGAAAAACCAACTGGAAAGTTAAAAAAAGCACGAATTTTTATTTAAAACATACTTCAAAAAGATAATTTTTGACCTATAATATAATTTTCCACAACAATGATTTAAAAATTACCGTTTCAATATTTAGCATTAATTTTAAAACCTTACTATACGTCAACAGCATGAAAAACATTTTTACTAGCCTATTATTATTTACTACAGTTTCCTTTCCTTGTATTGCTCAAAAGACAAAAGTTGCTCCTCCTAAACAAGAGCCGATACTTGTAAATGCAGCTCCTAAAAGTGAGCACACAATAACTGAAGATACCGCAGCAGTAAGATTTGCAGACAAACAGGCAGTAAGCGGATTCAACATCACTCAATATGTGGCCAGCAATTTCCAATACCCGCCTGAGGTATTAGATGATTCAAATTTCATTTCGGTAAGGATCATGGTCGAATTCATTGTAGAAAAGGATGCCAGCATCTCATCGGTCAACATAAAAAAAGTGACCAATAATGCCAGGACCACCCTGCTACCCAATACAGAAAGATTGCTGAAATATGAAGTACTGCGGGTCGTGCGTCGTATGCCAGCCTGGCAAAGCCCTGCTTACCAAAATGGACAAGCTGTAAGAAGTTATTTTAATCTACCCCTTTTATTAAAATTAGACTAAACAAACTAATAAAAATAGATAATTAATCTATTTTTAAACCAAACAACAGGATTATTATTATTTTGAATTAATTTCGCATCATTATTTTTTAAAACCATTAAAATGATCGACAGCGAATTACTTATGATGGCCAAAGAATTTGGCACTCCCCTGTATGTGTACAACACAGAAAGCATCCAGACTCAGTTTCAAAAGCTCAAGCAGGGACTCAAGAAGAACACCCGTTTTTTTTATGCCTGTAAGGCGCTGTCCAATATTAATATTTTAAAATATATCAATAAGCTCGGAGCAGGCCTGGATTGTGTCAGCATCAACGAAGTGCACCTGGGTATTAAAGCCGGTTTCGAGCCCCAAAATATTTTATTCACGCCTAACTGTATCGACCTGGCCGAAATTGAAGCAGCCATGGCCTTTGGTGTGCATATCAATATAGACAACATATCCATACTTGAGCAATTCGGCAACAAATATGCCGGCAGCTACCCTATTTTTATCCGGATCAACCCGCACATTTTTGCCGGAGGAAATTATAAAATCTCTACCGGGCATATCGACAGTAAATTCGGCATCTCCATACACCAGATGAGGCATATCGAACGCATCATTAAGTCTACCGGTATCCGCGTAGAAGGTCTGCACATGCATACCGGCAGTGAGATCAAAGATGTTGAAGTATTTGTACAGGGACTGGAGATCATGTTTGAGCTGGCCAGCCAGTTTCCCGATCTCAAATACCTGGATATGGGCTCCGGTTTTAAAGTACCTTATTCTGACGAGGAGATTGCTACCGATGTGGCCTTACTGGGCAAAAAAGTGTCCAAAGCCATTGAGACCTTCGAAAAAGAACAAAATAAAAGCTTTGAACTCTGGTTTGAACCCGGCAAATACCTGGTTTCTGAAAGTGGCAGCTTCCTGGTGAAAGCCAATGTGATCAAACAAACGACTGCTACGGTCTTTGTGGGGGTCAATTCAGGCTTCAATCACCTCATCCGCCCTATGTTTTATGATGCCTATCATAAAATAGAGAACCTGAGCAACCCTAAAGGCAACCAGAGAATCTACACCGTTGTAGGCAATATCTGCGAAACCGATACTTTTGCCTGGGACCGCAAGATCAACGAAGTAAGGGAAAACGACATCCTGGTCTTCAGAAATGCCGGTGCCTACGGCTTTGAGATGAGCTCTAATTTCAATAGCCGCCTAAAGCCTGCAGAGGTGATGTGGCATGAAGGAAAGCCGCACCTGATCCGCAAAAGAGATGTATTCGAAGATTTATTGAGAAATCAGGTGGAAGTTTTATAATGTGTTAAATAGAAAAAATGTCAAAATTATTTTTGACATTTTTTTGTTGTTAAACATATTTAGCAATAATCTTATTGTCAAATACACTTAACAACAAAACTATTGCCAAATGAATTCATCCGGGGAAAGCCCTGAAATAAAATGTAGCAGAAGTAGCCAATATAAGGCTATCGCAAGGATTAGATTCGTAACAACAGGATAATCCAGACTTATGCCCATAATCAAAAAGAAGTTTTGTAATTTTAAAGCCTGACTAATCAAAGTCAGGCTTTAATTAATAAACCAATATGAATCTTCAAAAAAAATACCCGCTACCTGAATTTGTTTTACTCGATGGCGACAATCACATCGGAGAACAATTATTAGAGCGTACAGTCCTTCTACATATTCCCAGCCAGTCCATATTTGAGGTGGTAGGTGCAGACCCGGAAAATATGCAGGAGTTCAAAGACACCAACCACTTTCCTTTCGTATTTACCAACATAGATGGCGAAGACGAACACAATGTATTACTCCTTCATGCAAGCAATGCAAACGATAAGCTGGCAGATATTTATGTATCAGCAGCAAACTGGTACGGCAATTACGCCAACTGGATCGACGGAGAAATAGACAACCTCTAAGTACTTTAACTTCGCCAAACTGATTTTGCTATGACGACAATTGCTTTATACAACTTGAAAGGTGGCGTAGGCAAGACTGCCGGCTGTGTGAACCTGGCTTATCTTGCCGCACAAGAACAATACCGTTGCCTGGTATGGGACGTAGACCCCCAGGGAGCAGCGGGCTTTTATTTCAATGCCACTGCCGAATCGGATAAATTGAGTAAAAAGCTCATTGGCGGTCAGCTGGACATCGAAGAGCTGATCCTGAGTACAGGTTATGATAACCTGGACGTGATCCCTGCCGATTTTTCAAGTCGCAAACTCGACCTCTTTATAGAAGAGCAAAAGAATAGCAAAAAAGTATTGAAGCAAATCCTGAAACCATTAAAACAGGAATACGATCTTATCTTTATTGATTGCCCCCCGGGATTTTCTGCCCTGGCAGAAAGTATCTTTAATGCAGCAGACATTGTGCTCCTGCCCACTATCCCGACCACCCTGTCTTTACGCACCTTTGATGCGGTCAAGCATTTCTTTGAAGAAAAACAAATAGACGGGTCAAAACTGATGTGCTATTTCTCGATGGTGGACAGCAGGAAAGTGTTGCATAATGAGGTCATAGAAAGATTCTCGGAACAAAGAAAATTCTTCCAGTCTTCCATACCCTACCTCTCTGATGTAGAAAAAATGGGATTGCACCAGGCACCGCTGCCTTATTTTGCACCCAATTCAAGAGGTACTAAAGCTTATGAAGCACTTTGGGAAGAGATCAAAGAAGGTATTTTTTAGTAGAAAAAAATTAAAATAACATTAATCACAAATTTCTCAAATAATCATGTATCAAACCATTTTGACTGAATTATCGGATAACATTTTAACCATTACCATTAATCGTCCTGATAAAATGAATGCTTTAAACAAAGATGTCATTGCAGAATTAGGCAAGGCTTTGGATGAAGTATACAACAATGAAGCAATCAAAGCTGCGATCATCACCGGAGCAGGTGCAAAAGCATTTGTAGCCGGGGCTGATATTTCTGAATTTACAGATTTAGATGGCAAAGGCGGAGCAGCATTGGCACAGGTGGGCCAGGATGGTGTATTCAACAAAATTGAAAACTGTCCTAAACCGATCGTTGCTGCAGTAAATGGCTTCTCCCTGGGTGGCGGATGCGAACTGGCTATGGCTTGTCATTTCCGTACAGCCAGCGAAAATGCAAAATTTGGTCAGCCGGAAGTAAACCTGGGCCTGATCCCGGGCTATGGTGGTACACAACGCCTGGTACAATTAATCGGCAAAGGCAAAGCCATGGAACTGTTGATGACAGCAGATATGATCAAAGCTGATGAGGCCAAAACTTTAGGCCTGGTGAACCATATTTTTGCTGCTGAAGAATTAGTAGAAAAAACAAAAGACATCCTTAAAAAGATCAATACCAAAGCTCCTTTGGCCATCAGCAAAATCATCAGCCTGGTTAATGAAGCCGCTACCGTAAGCCCTACAGGACTCAGCAACGAGATCATCGCTTTCGGTGCCTCTTTTGACACCGCAGATAAGCGTGAAGGCACAAGTGCTTTCCTGGAAAAAAGAGCTGCCGTATTCACCGGTAAATAAAAGCTTATTACATAACCTATAGAGCTGCTATCAAAGCTTATACTTTAAGTGGATATAGCAGCTTATTTTTTCACAAAACAAAAAACAAAAAAGCATGAAAAAGACACTTCAATTGAGCGCTATGGCCGCAATGCTGTTCGCAACAGCCACCATGAGCTGTAACAATGCATCTGACAGCAAAAGCGAGTCCGGTACCGCTGCAACAGGTGGAAGCCATAACCTTAAGTTCAACCTGAAACCAGGCACTGCTTATAGTTATGACATGGATGTGCTGCAAAAAATAGAAGCTGCAGGCACTACCTCTACCAATAACCTGTATTCCAAATACACCTTCAATGTAAAAGAAGCTACAGAAGGCAATGCAAAAATGGAAGTGGTGTATGACTTAATGAGAATGGAGGTCAAATCTGCGGGCAATACCATGAAAATGAGCTCTGAAGATCAGACTCCGGAATCTCAGGCGTTCAGGGATATGGTGAACAAACCATTTTCTATGATCGTAAGCCCGGAAGGAAAAGTAGTGAGCATCGAAGGATGGGAAAGCATTGACAAGACCGGTACTATGAAGTCTGAAGACTTAAAGCAAACCATGGAAACTTCCCTGAACATCTTCCCCGACAAACCGGTAAAAGTAGGTGATACCTGGAAAAAAGACATGAACACCACCATGCAGATGTTTAAAATGAATATCTCCAGCACTTATACCCTGACAGAAGTAAAAGATAATGTAGCTACGATTAGTTTAAATTCAGACATTAGTATGCTGCAAGGCGATGCCCCTTCTAATGGAATGGACATGAACATGAAAGGCACACAAAAAGGTAAAATGGAAGTGGACATCAATACAGGTATGACCCTCTCCGGTACCATTACCCAGGACATCAAAGGAGAGATGAAAGCCCAAGGCCAAACCATGCCTATGAGCATCACAAGTGATATAAAAATTACCGGTAAGCAAAAATAAAATCGCTGCCCGTATCATACATACACATCAATGCTGTCCCGGGATCCGGGGCAGCATTTTTCATGGAAGCGATCAACCTATAACTCCCGGCCGGGAAAGTCCAACATGACGCAGGCTAAAAAATTTTAATTCAAAATGTAAAGTATAGTTTACATTTTGAATACTTTGCTTTACTTTTACAAAAAGATTCAATTTACATGAAGGTCAGCATGGTATTTCCCCGTTTTTTTAAATGGCTCGGCTTGTTATTATTTATACTGGGCGCAGCGATTCCTTATGAGGGGGATGTAGATGATATTACTCAACCGCTCGGTTTACTGATACAGGTAGCCACCTTTACGGGCTTACTTTTCATGGCAGGGTCCAGGTTAAAAGAAGAAGATGAATGGAGCCAGCACATAAGGCTCAACAGCATTCAGTGGGCCTTACTAGTGTATATGGCGATCAGGATCGGGATGAAAGCAATCGCATTCTATACCCGCGACCCGGACTGGCTGCCGGTCAGCTTCCAGGTCAATATGCTGCTCATCATTTTCATTGTGCTTTTTTATAGCAGAACCAAATTAATCCCTTTCTTATCCCGTAAGCACCAAGAATAGATATGCAGAATTCAATCAAAGTAGAACGGGCCAGGAAGGACATTACACAGGAAGCGCTGGCGCAGGCTGTAGGCGTATCGCGCCAGACCATCATTTCTGTAGAATCAGGGAAATATATCCCTTCCACCATACTAGCCCTGAAGATCGCGCGATTTTTTCATACAAACGTAGAAACCATTTTCACTTTAGACCCAAAAGATTAAACAAGCATTTTATGATCAAAAAATTATTCACCCTGATCAGCTTTTTATGGGCTTGCCAAGCTGCTTATGCACAAAACCCGCAAGCATTCTGGCTGCAGTTTAAAAAACTGTATAATGCCGATCAATATACCACGATGTATGATCTGCTCGCCCCTTCTTTTAAAGCGCAGATGAGCCTGAAGGAACATACTGCCTTTTTTAAAAACAACATAAAGCAGGGCGCTGGTAAAATGAACAGCGCCGTATTACTACAATACGGGGATGAAGGAAATACGTTCCTGCTTTCTTTTGAAAAGATGCAACTGGAAGTGCTCCTGGTACTGGACCAAAAGGATAAAGTCCTGGGATGGATGTGGCAGCCTTATAAAGCGATCAAGACTCCAACGATTAGCATCCGCTACGACAATCCTTTAAAGACTAAAACCGACAGCACCATTGATCAGGAGGCCCGGAGGTATATAGCACAATATCCAAAGGCCAGGCTTAGCTTTGCCATCGTAAGTCCGGCAAAAACCGATTATTACTATTACGCAGCCGATGAACTACCCGATGCGCAAAGCGTTTATGAATTGGGATCGATCACCAAGACCTATATAGGATGGCTTGTAGCCCGGGCGGTAACAGAAGGCAAGCTGGATCTGGCAACAGACATCCGGCAATATCTTAAAGGTCCTTACAAAAACCTGGAACGGAATGGCCGACCCATTTTGATCAAACATTTGCTGAACCACAGCTCAGGACTACCGAGGCTACCGGAAGATTACATGAGTTTTATAAAAGACAACTATAATCCTTATGAAAGCTATAGCAATGAAGACCTGTTGAAAAGCCTGCAGAAAAGTAAATTATCAGCGGCACCAGGAACACAATCTGTCTATTCTAATTATGGTTACGGCATCCTGGGATACCTACTGGAGCAGGTGTATCAACAACCCCTGGAACAATTGCTTAATCACAAACTTCAATCCGTTTTACAACTGGACAGCATTACCTTTAAACCCACACCTCCATTGATCCAGGGGTATGATGAAGGCATGGAACCCGTTCCTGCCTGGACCTTTAAAGCAATGGCGGGTGCAGGTGCCCTGAAGACAACCCTTAAAGCCACTGCAGCTTTTCTGCAACAGCAGATCAATGAACAAGACAAAGCGATAAAGCTCAGCCACACGGTTATTGATCCCCATATACAACCACTCATCGCCTATGCCTGGCAGGTTGCGCCCTTCAAAAAGCAGGCAGATACCCTGATCTGGCACAATGGTATGACCGGAGGCTTCAGTAGCTTTTACGGATTCTTTACACAGCAAAAAACAGGACTGGTGATACTAAGCAATGTTGCACAACCTACAGATGCTTATGCAAATGAAATTTTAAAGAGTTTACAGGAGCAATAACCTATAAGCCTAAAGATTCAAAATAAACAGCCCGTGACTGCGAACACAAGTTACCGGCTGTTTATTTCCTTCCCGGAGCAAAGCTAAAGCCTACATTCAGCCCCACATGAGCAGGCGTTCTTTTCACATTTATAGCAGGGTCGTTTTTTACCGTATTCATATCTTCTTCAAACTTGTCAGACCAGAAGGCATATTGCAGGCCTACAAAAATACGGTTGGCATTACGCCCTACCTTGAAGAAAGAACCGATACCGGCACCCGGTCCGTTATAAACCTTATTATAGTGAGCCGCTCCTACTACCTTGATTACAGAATTGGTCCCGAAAAGCCCGTAAACCACAGGGTTCACTTTCTTGTCTGCCAGGAAGCGGTAGTACAGCATTCCATTATAGCCTAGCCCGGAGAGATAATAACCCACACCGGCACTCAATCCTAAACCTTTCACCGGCTCGTAGGCAAGGTTAACCCCTACCACACCGCCATATACATTCCCCGTACCAAATCCCAGGTAGGCTTTAGGCCGGTAAGCCTGCTCCTTGACTGCGATCTCGTTTTGTGCGTAACCAAAGCTTATGCCTGAAAGGGCATATACCATAAACAGTAAACATTTCTTTTTCATGCTGTATCCATTATACCTGGGCGCAATAATAGCACATTCATCCAGGATGAGACCATCAAATATAAAAATTAAAGGAGAAAAAAACCGCAAAAGAAGGCAGGTAAACAAATCTATTAAAGGCGGCACTTAGGGGCACAAAAAAAGGCAAGTTACTTATATCGCACCGCTCAACCATCTATCCTTGCTGCATTCCTGCCCTGGGGAGGTTCAATAGGAGCTGGTCGTATAAGACTTGCCGGCTGCAAAGGTAGGTATTTTGATTAAAAAAACAAAATACTTTAATGATTACCTTTGAGACCCGGCATTTACCGGGACGTATTGAGGGCCGGTAAAGAAAGTTATTATGACAATATCATCAAATGGTAAGTGTTATACCGCGTAAATCTACGCTTTAATCAAAAACACATGGCTTTATTTATCAATAGAACTATATTCTAAATATCCAAATAAAATATATCAATATCCCATTTTTTTAAAATCGAAAATGCATTTATCTTTGCATGACCGATAAAGAAAACGAGGTCGTTTATGGCCTCGTTTTTTCTATTTTCCGGTTATTAGCAACATATATCATGAGCAACACTAAATATATTTTTGTAACCGGAGGAGTTACTTCTTCTTTAGGTAAAGGCATTATAGCTGCCTCTCTGGCAAAACTGCTACAGGTCAGGGGCTACAAAGCCACCATTCAAAAGTTTGACCCTTACATTAATGTGGATCCGGGTACATTAAACCCATATGAGCATGGCGAATGCTATGTAACGGATGACGGTGCAGAGACCGACCTGGATCTGGGCCACTACGAGCGCTTCCTGGGCGTACCCACCTCCCAGGCCAATAATGTAACTACCGGAAGGGTGTACCAATATGTGATCAATAAAGAACGTGAAGGTGCTTACTTGGGAAAGACAGTCCAGGTAATTCCTCACATTACCGACGAGATCAAACGTCGTATGATGTTGCTGGGCGAGGGAGATGCTTATGATGTAGTGATCACCGAACTTGGCGGTACCGCCGGCGATATCGAATCCCTGCCTTACATTGAGGCAGTTCGCCAACTGAAATGGGAACTGGGCGATGAAAACTGTATCGTGGTACACTTGACCCTGATTCCTTACCTGAGTGCAGCAAAAGAATTAAAGACAAAGCCGACACAGCACTCCGTAAAATTGTTAAGTGAAAATGGGGTTCACCCGGACGTTTTGGTCTGCCGTACCGAGCATCATTTATACAATGACCTGAAACGTAAAATTGCTTTATTCTGTAATGTAACCCCGGACGCGGTTATAGAAGCAATGGATGCAGAAAGCATTTATGCAGTACCTCTGGAAATGATGAAAGAGAAACTGGATGTGATCTGTCTTAAAAAACTGAATTTACCCCTCGGCGAAGAACCGGTATTGACTGACTGGAAAGAGTTCCTGAATAAATTACGCTACCCTAAATCTACCGTTACCATCGGCCTGATCGGGAAATATGTGGAATTACAGGATGCCTATAAATCCATCCTGGAAGCCTTCATCCATGCCGGCGCAGTTAATGAATGTAAAGTAGAGATCAAAAATATACACTCCGAATTACTGACGGATGAAAATACCGTAGAAAAACTGGAATCCCTGGATGGTATTTTAGTAGCTCCGGGATTTGGCAGCCGCGGTATTGAAGGAAAAATTACGGCCATCCGTTATGCCCGTGAAAATAATATTCCTTTCTTCGGTATCTGCCTGGGTATGCAATGTGCTGCCATTGAATTTGGCCGCAATGTACTGGGCTTCAGCGCAGCACACTCTACCGAAATGGATGCCAATACGCCTCACCCCATCATTCACCTGATGGAGGAGCAAAAGAAAATTTCGAAAATGGGCGGTACCATGCGTTTAGGTGCTTATAAATGTGACATTAAACCAGGCACCAAACTGGCCGCAGCCTATAATAAGGAGCACATTGAAGAAAGACACCGTCATCGCTATGAGTTCAATAATGATTACCTCAAAGCATTTGAAGACGGAGGCATGGTCTTCTCCGGCACTAACCCGGATACCGGCCTGGTAGAGACGATCGAGTTATCCGGTCACCCTTTCTTCGTAGGGGCCCAGTTCCACCCGGAGTATAAAAGTACCGTGTTAAATCCGGCACCCCTGTTCGTTGCTTTTGTGAAGGCAGCTAAAGCACGCAAAGATTAATTCTTTGTAGCGGATTTCTGTTTTAACCGTCTTTTTATTAACTTCGCCCAGCATTTTTGCTGAAAAATTATATTCAAAAACATAAAAACGATATACAATGGCTGTATTAGTCAACAAAGATTCTAAAGTAATCGTACAAGGTTTTACCGGTACAGAAGGTACGTTCCATGCAACGCAAATGATTGAATATGGAACTAATGTGGTAGGTGGTGTAACACCTAACAAAGGTGGTACTACACACCTGGATCGTCCGGTTTTCAATACAGTAAAAGATGCCGTAACTACAACAGGTGCTGATACTTCTATTATATTTGTACCCCCTGCATTTGCTGCTGACGCTATTATGGAAGCTTCTGATGCCGGCATTAAAGTGATCATTTGTATCACGGAAGGTATCCCGGTTCAGGATATGGTAAAAGCACGTGAATACATCAATGGTAAAGATGCCCGCCTGATCGGTCCTAACTGTCCTGGTGTGATCACTGCAGGAGAAGCGAAAGTAGGTATCATGCCTGGTTTTGTATTTGAAAAAGGCAGGATCGGTATCGTTTCCAAATCAGGTACTTTGACTTATGAAGCAGCAGACCAGGTGGTAAAAGCAGGTCTGGGTGTGTCTACAGCAATCGGTATTGGAGGAGATCCTATCATCGGTACTACGACTAAAGAAGCGGTTGAAATGCTGATGAACGATCCTGAAACCGATGGTATCATCATGATCGGTGAGATCGGTGGTAACATGGAAGCGGAAGCTGCAAAATGGTTGAAAGACAATATGCGCAAACCAGTGGTTGGTTTCATCGCAGGTCAGACAGCGCCTCCGGGCCGCCGTATGGGCCATGCCGGTGCGATCATCGGCGGTGCTGATGATACAGCCGCTGCAAAAATGAAGATCATGGGCGAATGTGGTATCCATGTTGTCGACAGCCCTGCCAATATCGGAAGAACAATGGCAGACGTTATTAAAAAATAATCAATTCTCACGAAACCCGCTGAAAAGCGGGTTTTTTTATACCCTTGACCCTCCATTATACCCAACACGTAGAACCGGTCTGAAATTTTATTTCTGCCTGTCACCGAAATTATATTAAAATATTTCATAATTTCATCATACCTATGAATGAAGAAATATTTTACCTTTTGGGCCTGTACCATACAGAAGGGATCGGGCCTTTACTCGGCCGGAAGCTCTTAACGCATTTCGGCGCAGCCAAAGCCTTATTCCAGGCTTCCGCCAAAGAGCTTAAAATGGTGGAAGGCATTGATCATTCCCGGATCGCCTTTATCAAAAAAGGATTTGACACTAAAGTCGTTGAAAAGACACTACAGCTTATCGAAAAACATAAGATAAAAGTGCATAGCCTTTTATCGGATACCTATCCCTACCGGCTTAAAGAGATCAGCGATGCCCCCTGTGTATTATTTTCAAAAGGAAATGCAGACCTGAACCGGGCAAGACCTGTAGCCATCATCGGTTCCCGGCACAATACCGCACAGGGCAGACAATTCACCGAAGAGCTGGTACAAACACTCAAAGCACATCATGTATTTATCATCAGCGGGCTGGCCTATGGTATCGACATCATTGCACACCGGGCGGCCATAGCAGCCGGTATCCCCACCCTTGCGGTATTGGCCCATGGCCTGGATACGATATACCCTGCGGCTCACCTGAAGACCGTAGACCAAATGCTGCAACAGGATGGCGGCATCATTTCGGAATATCCTCCCGGCACTGTACTGAAAAAACAAAACTTCCCCGCCAGGAACCGCATCGTTGCCGGTATGACGGATGCTACCATCGTGATAGAGACCGACATCAAAGGTGGCGCTATGATCACGGCAAAACTGGCTTTAAACTATAACAGGGAAGTCTTTGCCCTGCCCGGCCGCTATAATGACCCGCGCTCCGGAGGCTGCAATTACCTCATCAAAACGAATATAGCTCAACTCATCACCCAGGGAGCAGACATTATCTCCTTTATGAACTGGGAAGAAGACCTGAAACAGAAGACCACAAGCCTGCAAACTAAATTATTTGACACTATTTCCACAGCAGAGCAATCCCTGCTCGGGCTCATCAGCGACAAGGAAAACATTCATATAGATGAACTGCAGATAAAGTCAGGACTGAGCAACTCCGGGCTGGCCAACCTTTTACTACAATTAGAATTCATGAATCTAATCATTTCACTACCCGGGAAAAGGTACAAACTGGCTTAAGGGCAAACAAAACTACCCTGAATGGCATTATACTATATTCCACCAAACACCGCCGATAAGATGAATCAAAACAAACCAATCAGAGACTGGGCCGCGGACGACAAACCCAGGGAGAAAATGCTGAACAAAGGTGCCCCTGCACTCTCCGATGCCGAACTGATCGGCATACTATTGGGAACGGGAGCAAAAAACAAATCGGCAATAGACCTGGGCCGGGAAATTATGACCATAGCTCATAATAACCTGCATACCCTGAGCAAATTCAACCTGAAACAATTGCAGCAGATCAAAGGTATAGGACTGGCCAAAGCAGTAACACTGACTGCGGCACTGGAACTGGGCAGAAGAAGACAGGCCGCCAATATCCTGGAGCGGAAAAAATTTGGCAGCAGTAAAGAAGCGGCCCTATTCCTCATCCCCCTGATGCAGGATTTCGAAACGGAAAAATTCTGTGTTTTATACCTCAACCATGCCAACAAACTAATAGGCTACGAGTTCATTAGCCACGGCAGCCTGAACGCAACCCTTGTAGACATTAAAGTGATCCTGCGGAATGCCCTGCACCACCTGGCCAGTAAAATTATTTTAGCACACAACCACCCCTCCGGCAACCCTAAAGCTTCCCCTTCAGATATACAGTTGACCAATAAGATAAAACAGGCGGCTAAACTCATGGATATTGATTTGCTGGACCACATCATCGTTGCGGAGAATACCTATACCAGCCTTAAAGATGAGGCATTGATCCAATAATGTGGAAATGGGCATAACTTTTGACGGGTATTACAGTACATTCCGTCCAGATAAATTATTTTGCAAAACAATTACATCACCCCCTTTTGTGAAATAACCTGAACAACTCGGCCAACATATCAGTCACTATCGGTTTAATAGGTACCCCGGCAGCCATGGAGCAGCGTATAGCACTATGGGCGCAGGTCCCGGGATTCAGCTTTAAATTTTTATGTCTCAGCCATATCCCTCCTTCTCACCAAGAAGCAGAGGTGTCCCTTGTTGAGGACATAGACGAAGTGATCCTGCAAAGCGACTGTATCGACCTGGTAGAGGAGTCGCCCCAGGTCTATGAATATTTTCAAAAAGCGGTAAAAGCACATAAAGATGTGTTTTTTGCCAACCCATTTGTACTTAGCTCAGAACAGTTGAGGCAATGCAGTCTCCTGGTTAAAGAATCCGGGATCAGATGTCAGCCCGGCCTCTACCTCAGGTACCAGGAAGATATCGCAGCAAGCAGTAAGTATGTATTTAAGTTCCTGGAGTCCGGCATTTCCCTGACCGGTAACCAGTCGATCAGCTACAATAAATGGCTGGCTTTGGTCAATAACCATGTCGATCTCCTGTCCTTCCTGGCCCATGCACCTATAAAACGTATCGCAGCCTTTTCGCTGCCGGTGAACAATATAGAACATGCACTGCTCAATTTCCGGATCCAGTTTGATAACCGCTCCGTGGGCAATTGCACCATCAACATCAATGCATTGGTAGAAGAGCAGATCAGTTGCCTGTACAATGAGGCACAGCAAAAACTGATCTTGTGGTCAAAAAACAACACCGCTCCGAATGATATTTTTGATCAAAGTTGCGTTATTAGTGCAATGGAGGACTTTATTCATCATTCCGTTGAAAAGATAGGCACTAAAGTCACTATCTTTGATGCCTTGAATACAGTAGAACTCACAAAAGATATCTTAAACCAAATTGAGGCATAGTTAGCTTTGGACATTAAATCAAAACGTACATCAGCAAAATTAAAATTGATCAGCATCGATGTTATCACGGCAATGATAGCATGGTTGATATTCTGGCTGCACCGGCACGAAGTGCTTAAGGTGAAATTTCCCGATATTTACTATAGTGATCGGTTCACCGCCAGGGATTATGTGATCATCCTGGTGGCCATTCCTCTATTCTGGTTTGCCATCTATACCCTTTCCGGTACCTATTTTAATGTTTATAAAAAATCAAGGCTGCAGGAGGCTTTCCGGAGTTTTATCTCTTCTTTTATAGGCGTTACCATCATAGGTTTATTTGTTTTTGCCGATGATACCGGCAGTTTCAAATACTTTTTTGAGATCACCTCCTGGTATTTCCTGGTACATTTCGGCATCCTGGTTACCTGCAGGAGCATTTACCTGGGCAGCACCAAAAAGAAACTCAAAAACAAAGAAATATGGTTCAATACCATAATTGTAGGCAATAACGGCAAAGCCAAAGATGTCTTTTACAAGATCAACAACACGCCCAAGACCGCAGGATATAAAGTGGTGGGACTCGTAAGCCCCGATACCCATCAGCTGACCCCTAATGAGCAGATCGCCGGCCTTGATTACCTGGGAGAACTCAATAATATTGAACAGATCATCGACCAATATGAAGTAGACCAGGTCGTGCTGGCCCTCGACACCTCTGAGCGTAAGCTGATCGAGTCGATCCTGGTAAAACTGAGCTATAAGCAGGTAGAAGTAAAGGTAATGCCCGAATTGTATGATATCATTTCCGGTATGGTACGCACCTCCAATGTCTTTGACAATGTGATGCTCAGCATCTCGCCGGAGCTGATCCCCGACTGGCAGAAAGTGATCAAAAGAACCATTGACATAGGAGCCTCTGCTTTTGCACTCATCCTCCTAAGTCCTGTCTACCTTTTAAATGCCATTATGGTACGCCGCTCCTCCTCCGGGCCTATATTCTATTTCCAGGAAAGGATCGGCTTAAGCGGCAAACCCTTTAAGATCATAAAATTCCGCTCCATGTATATGGACTCCGAAGCGCAGGGACCCGCATTATCCAGCGATAAAGATCCCCGTATTACCCCCTGGGGACGCATCATGCGCAAGTGGCGCTTTGATGAATTGCCCCAGTTTTACAATGTGCTCAAAGGAGAAATGTCACTGGTAGGACCAAGGCCGGAGCGCAAACACTTTATAGATATCATCAGTGAAAAACATCCCCACTACAAATACCTCCACCGGGTAAAACCGGGTATTACCTCCTGGGGCATGGTAAAATTCGGCTATGCAGAAAATGTAGACCAGATGGTGGAACGTATGAAGTACGACCTGCTTTATGTAGAGAACTGCTCCCTGATGCTGGATTTTAAGATCATGATATTCACCCTTATTGTACTGTTCCAGGGGCGCGGAAAATAGCAAGAGATATATTTGCTTTTCCATATATTTTAATTAATATTGTATCTCACACAAAACGAAAAAATATGGAAAATCAAAACATGATCGGCTACTTCAAAAGAGGTCTTCAGAATTATGCAAATTTTAATGGCAGGGATACCAGGCCTCAATTCTGGTGGTATTATTTAGCTGTTATTATTATCAGTTTTATCGCAGGATTTGTTTCCGGATTGATCCAGGTTGAAATTTTAAGTACAATAGTTTCCCTTGTTTTTTTGATCCCTAACATTGCTGCCGGTGTAAGAAGAGTCCATGATGTGGGCAAAAGCGGTTGGTATATTTTAATTCCGATCTACAACATTATACTTTTAGCTACAGAAGGAGAAGAGCAGGACAATGAATATGGTCCTAACCCGAGAAGAACAGATAAAAACACGTTTGACTTCGAAAACCAACAATTCCAGCAATAATCAATACCCTATAAAACAATACCGGCCGGGAATAGTCCCGGCCGGTATTGTTTTACTAGAAACTTGCTCTTTATTGAAAGATTCCGCTCATTTTCATGATCGTTTGCTCCCCTTCTTTTAAACTTGCATTAAAGCTAAGTCCAGTTTTCCATTCTATATTCAGGTCCACAGCAGCTCCTGCTACAGGAACCAATACCTGCAAATATTTAATCTGTGCCGCCTCCTGCAAGAACAAAGACCTGCTTAGAGCCTTTTCTGCCACCTCTTTGATCATTTGCAGCATACATACGCCCGGCACCACAGGCTGCCCGGGAAAATGTCCTTCAAAAATAGTATGGCCGGGATTGATTTCCAAGAGCGCTGCTATTCCCTTTTCTTCTTGTTTTATATGCTTTATCGTAAAAAAACTACTCTTCTGTAATATCATCAACAGTATTATTTTCTTCTTGAATCTTGCTTAAATCAATGCTGAAATTAGCTCTTAAATGTTTGATCCGGATGCGTTCTGCCAGGGTGTTGCTCCCTTTTGCCTGCTCCAGGTCTATGGTCACTACTTTACGCTTATCATCTGCATTTTCGATCTGCACAATATTGCCTTGATCAAAAATATAATATACAAAACCTTTCTCCAGCTCATACTTCAGGTAATCCATCCCCGAAGGATTATAATACAAACCAGCAGCAGGAGTTTTCAGGTTCCTGTATAATAAAAATTCAAAATCCTTTTTCAAAGTCTTGATCAAAGCAGGTTTATTCATCTGGTCCATCACCTGGTAAACCGTAAACTTACCCGCTGTATCCCAGCCAAAATCAAAGAAAGAAACCCCCATCTGATTCTGGAATACCACCCGCTGCCCCCCGTCTTCCATCTGCTTGAAAAACAAAAGACCCGAGAGATGAAAACGTTTACCCAATGGCGTTTTTCCATACACCTGGCCACTGTAGAGCAAGCGATCAAAATGTACCTTCAACTGTTCCGGATCTGAAAACGAGTGCAGCTTTTCTGTACTGGTCTGCACTTGCAGGTTACGGTATAATTTAGGCCTGCAGGCAACCAAAGCGGCCAGGAATAATAAACTAACGTACAGAAAATAGCGCATCAGCAAGATTAGTATTTAATTTCCGGTTGGAGAAACTCATTTCCGTATAATCTCCGCCGTTCTCTGTCATGATCAGTTTTACAACCTGGTTATCTGCTTTATTTATGTACACATCTATGTTTTTAAACAAGCCTTTCACCGCGCTGCTCACCGGGCTCAGCGTCAGCAAATACTGTGCAGAAGAACCATAGGCTTTCACGCTAAAGTCTTTGTTGTTAAACACCGTCCCGCGCATACAATCCATCATGATCTTATTGACCGATTGCATGGTCAGGCTGTTGCGCGTATTGATCTTGGACACCTTACCGTTTTCTTTTACCGAGATCATGCCCCCGTTCATCACCAGCAGATAGCTGAACGGGCTGGTGTACTCGATCCGCACCTTATCTGATTGCTTATAGTAAAATTTACCTTTTGAACTTACCTTATCATTCAGCATTTTCATATGCTTCACCTGGCCAAAGTCGCTGCTGATACTCTGTGTAGCCTGGGCATTTTTTGCCAGGGCCTGCTGCAACGCACTTGTATTGGCCATCACCGAAAAACCTGCTTTTTGTGCCCGGACATTTAAGCTAAACGCCAGCAGCAATAAAACCACTATACCAATTCTGTATTTCATTATATTGTATCTATTTATGAATCATCAAACTCTTGCAAAAGTAAAGCAATTCCAAAACTGTATCCGGTAGACGGTACACTTTAACAATGCTATAATGCACATTTGATGAATTTAAGATTTCATTTTAAACCTAAAGTTTAATTTTATATCTAATATTTAACCATTAAAATATTTCGAACCTTGAAAAGTAAAGTATTCACACCTTTTAAGCGCCTGCGTAGTATGTTCAATGTGATCACAAAAGCACACATCATACTGCCCATGTTTAAAGATGTATTTGCCGGAAAATATAAATTACCCATAGGAAGGCTGTTGCTCTTCATCATCGCATTAGCTTATATGATATGGCCTATAGACATCATACCTGATTACATCGTTGTATTGGGCTGGCTTGACGACCTGATCATCTTTGGCTATGTGGCTAAATTCCTGGACGAAGAGCTCCGGAAATACAAGGAAGCCAAACTCCGTATGGAAGGAAAACCTGTGGTGCTTCCCGGAAAATGGAAGTAATGTATTTAATTGATTAAATTTGCCGGCACTAAGTCGGCATTTTTTTATGCAATCACCATACCCTATTCTTATTATCGGACAAGGCATCGCAGGCACGCTGTTAAGCTATGAATTGCTTCAAAACAAGATTCCGTTCCGGGTGATCGACCATATCGATGACCGCTGTGCCAGCCGGGCCTCAGGCGCGGTGCTCAACCCCTACTCCGGCAGAACGATCAAGGGAATAAGCCGCAGAAGCCAGATGTACCAGGTAGCAAGGGCAAAGTACGAAGCCCTGCAACAGCTTATAGGCACACAAATACTGCACCATAACCCGCTTTTAGTATTTGATGGAGATGAACCTGGGAACTTCAATATGCCGGGAGCACTGCAGGCTTTCCGCGAGCAGGACCATGTACAGGCCTTTGAGGAAGTGGCCCTGGTAGACAATCTAATCCTTTTAAAAGAATGGCGTACCTTCCTGGAAACAAAGGGCTGTATCGAGGATCATTTATTTGACCCCGAGTTTTTACATTACACATCAGGTCCATTGAGCTATCGCGACCAGCAATACAGCAAAATCATTTTCTGTACCGGTGTTGCGGCCCGTTCCCAGCCCTTCTTTTCCAACCTGCGTTTTACAGAAAACCGGGGCGATGTATTGATGCTGCAATCCGATCAACTGGACCAGGACTATATTTATCAAAAAGATAAAATAAGATTGCTGCCCCGTGGTCACCATACATTTTGGTGTGGCAGTAATTACTTATGGGACTATGAAAATATGATCCCCAACCAGGAATGGGCAGAACAAACCATCCGGCAACTCCAGGACTGGCTGGCCGTACCGGTAAATATCCTGGACCATTTTTGTGCCAAAAGGCCTACTACAGCCGGGCAGATCCCCTTCATCGGCTGGCATCCGCAGCTTCCCGGCATCGGCATTTGCAATGGCCTGGGCACAAAAGGCTTTTCTGCAGGGCCTATGTGGATCGAGAACTTTGTGCAGGAATCCGTTTTAAATGGACAAGCGGCTATGTTCCAATATGTATTAGACAAGTGGTGTCCACAGGTAATTTAAGAAATGTACAACGTCTGCTTGATACAAATCCATTATATTTGAACTCAGATGACTTTTAAAGCCCGATGAGCCATTACGATATAATCATACAAAAATTAGATGCATTTATCAGGAAATATTACCTCAACCAGTTAATCAGGGGGAGCTTAATATTTTTGGCGACCATTTTGCTCTATGTATTACTGGTCACCGTCGGCGAATACTTTTTCTATTTTTCGATACAGGTAAAATGGACCCTATTGAGCTTTTTCCTGGGCTTAGGTGCCCTGGCCCTGGTGATCTGGGTCATTATACCCCTGCTTAAGATCCGCAAGCTGGGCAAGGTCATCAGCCATGAGCAGGCAGCAACTATAGTTGGTGATTTTTTCCCGGAAATAGAAGACAAATTACTGAACGTACTACAATTAAAAAAGCAGCCCTCCAGCGCATTTGAAAGCCGGGAGCTGATAGAAGCCAGTATTGACCAGAGGGCGGGCAAGATCTCTGTATTGTCTTTTGGCAATGCCGTAGAACTGCGCAAAAACAAGAAATATCTTCCTTACCTGGCCATCCCGGTCATCTCCGGCATCCTGATCTTTATCTTCGCCCCTAAAATATTTACCGAAGGCGGTTACCGCCTGGCACAGCCTTCTGTCCTGTTTGCCAAACCGGCCCCTTTTTCTTTTGAAATTTTAAATAAAAACTTCGACCTCATACAAGGACAATCGTTCACCCTGCAGGCCAAATTCACCGGGAACAAATTGCCGCAGCAAATGTTCCTGGAAATAGAAGGCGAGCGCATAGCCATGCAGCAGGAAAAGACGAACCTGTACACCTATACCTTTGACAAAGTCTATAAAAGCACCAAATTCAGGCTATACGCGGCAGACTATTACACCGAAACATACATCTTAAAGGTAAAACTGAAACCCGAACTGCAGCAGATGCAGATGACCCTGACTTATCCTGCCTACACGGGCAAGACGAGCGAGGTCTTGCAGGGCCTTTCAGACATCAGCGTTCCGGCAGGTACTACCATTACCTGGAATCTGCAGGCCGCTCACACCGACGGGATACGCATCCAGGCAGGAAGTATTGACCAGGCTTTTGTACAAAACGGCAATAAGTTTTCATCTTCCGTAAAATTCATGTCCGGACTGCCTTATTACCTGTTACTATCCAATGAGCAGCAGGCCCAGGTGGATACTCTGAAATATAATGTACAGGTCATAGAAGATCAATACCCGCAGGTGGATATACAGGTCTTGAAAGACTCCACCCTCTCGCAGCAGATACTGATTACCGGCACAGCAGGTGATGACTACCTCGTGCGGCAAAATCTCTTTGTGTACCAGGTGCTGGACCAGAACCAGAAAGTGATCAAAACAGGTAATGTAGCCCTGAAATCCGGGGCACAGGTGGTACAGTTCACCCACTATTTTGATGTAGGCACCTTACGCCTGGCACCGGGCCAGCAGGTAAACTATTTTGTGGAAGTATGGGATAATGATGCCGTGAATGGCAGCAAAAGCAGGCGCAGCCAGGTCATGAGCTGGAAAGCCCCGGCCCTGTACGAGATGGACAAGGCTATGACCGAGAATGCCGAAAAAATGAATGCCAGCATGAGTACCAGTGCCGCACAGGCAGAGGCTTTACGCGAAGAATTCAAAGACATGCAGAAAGAACTGATGGACCAGAACAGCTCGAGCTGGGAACGGAACCAGAAAATGCAGTCTATGCTGGATAAAAATCTACAGATCAAAAAAAATCTTGAAAACTTAAAGAAACGCCTGGAAGAACAGGAGAAGCAGGCAGATGCCAAAGAACTGAGCGAAGACTTTAAAGAAAAACAGGAAGCCATTAAAGAGCAGATCGACAACCTGAAGGATAAGCAACTGGAAGAACAAATGCAAAAATTGCAGGAAATGCTGCAACAGAAAAACCAGCAAAACCAGATGCAACAGATGCAGCAAATGGAGCAGAACAACAAACTGTTCCAGATGGACATGGAGCGGCTGCAGGAGCTGATGAAAAAGCTGGAAATGCAACTGAACATGGAAAATGTTGCGAAAAAGCTGGAACAACTGGCGGCACAGCAAGAGAAAATAGAACAGGCAACAGAAAAAGGCGACCAATCTAATGAAGCGCTGAAAAAAGAGCAGGATGCCCTGAAAAAAGAACTCGAAAAACTGATGAAGGAGAGTTCCGAAAAAATTGCGGAGCAGAACGAAAAGCTGGAAAAGCCCCAGGACCTTAAAGATATGGAAGAGGTGAAAGAGCAAGGCAATGAGGCAGGAAAGGATATGCAGCAAAGCAGTGAAGAGCTACAGAAAGACAATAAATCATCCGCTAAAAAATCACAGCAACAAGCCAAAAACAAATTGGCAGAAATGAGTAAAAAGATGATGAATATGTCCTCCGGTATGGATATGGAACAGATAGAACTGGACATAAAGGCTACCCGCCAACTGTTGACCAATCTCATCCGCTTCTCTTTTGACCAGGAAGAGCTGATGAATAAATTGCGCAGAACAAATACAAATAGTCCTCAGTACATAAGCCTGACCAAGGAGCAAAACAGGCTCAAGAACAATACGGCCATGATCAAGGATAGCCTGTTCTCGCTCAGCAAAAGGATATTCCAGATCGCTGCAACGATCAATAAAGAAACTTCCGACCTCGATAACAGGATCGCATTGGCCCTCCGTACCCTTGAAGCAAAAAGGACAGGCGAAGTGCTTACCCACCAGCAGTATGCCATGACGGCCGCCAACAATTTAGCTTTATTGCTCAATGAGTTATTGGCTAACCTGATGCAGCAGTCCTCTGCAGGCTCAGGAAGCGGGTCTTCCGGTAAGCCACAAAAAGGCAAAGGGCAGAGCTCCGGCTCCGGTATGATGAAAGACATCATCAGCGGGCAACAGGAAATGGGCAAAGGGCTTAATGGCCTGAAACAAGGCCAGGAAGGCAGCGGACAGCAGCAGGGAGGACAACCTGGTGGCGATAGCCAGGGGCAAGGCAGCAGCTCCTCCGGCGGTTCAGAAGGACAAGCGGAGCAGGTAGCGCGCCTGGCGCAGCAACAGGCTATGCTACGGAAAAAAGTGCAGGACCTGAACAATTTACTGAACAGCAAAGGCATGGGCGGCGGTGCCCTGTCAAAAGAAATCAGGGATATACAGGCTGCCATGGATAAAATGGAAACAGACCTCGTTTACCGTAAAGATGCCGGGGAGCTGCAGCGCCGCAACAAAGAGATCTTAACCCGGATGCTGGAAGCCGAGAAAGCCATCCAGGAGCAGGAGGAAGACAACAAGCGCAGTGCCGAGGCCGGCAAAGATGCTCCGAGGCCTATTCCTTCTGAATTATCAGAACATTTAAGACAACAGCAACAACTGTTCGAACAATATAAAAAAGGAATACCTGCCCTTAAACCATTCTACCAGAAAATGGCGGAAGAATACTTACGTAAAGTACAACAGCCCTAAAGGAAAGAAAAAATCCCCCGGCTGAGCAACAAAGCAGCATCCCATATTTGTTGCATATAAGTTCGCCAAAAGCTGATCAGGGAAATAATCTGCCCGAATTTCTATTTACAGGATTCATTTTGTAAATTGCAGATAAGGCAATATCACACAAACTTAAACCGGAAATTTCATGCCCAAAATAGCTCCAAGATGGAAGAAGATCATACTCTATAGCCTGAGCAGTATAATAATACTGTTAATTGCGATATGGGGTATCTTATACTGGTATGTAAGCACTCATAAACAAGAACTGATCGCTAAAATAGAAACAGCCGCCGGAGAAAAGATAGAAGGCAAAGTGATCATAAAAGATATACAACCCGATTTCTTCAAAGACTTCCCCCTAATGTCTTTCCGGATCGACAGCGTAAGCCTGCAGGACAGTCTTTACTCCACGCACCATATCAAACTGCTTGAAGTGGAGCATGCTTATGCACGTCTTAACTTCTTTTCTGTGCTCAAGGGCAGCCCCAGCTTTTCCAAGATAACGATTGAAAACGGGCATTTCAATATATTCGTAGACAGCAGCGGGTACAGCAATAATTACTTATTGAGGTCTAAGGATACTACAGACAAAAAGAAAAACAAAAAAGGCATGGAAATTAGTGATTTTGAGATCAATAATTTCTCGCTTAGTATCGACAATAAGCCTATGGATAAAAAGTTTGCCTTTACGGTAAACAAACTACAAGGCAATTATGCGACTACCAAAACCGGGACCATGATCAAATTCTTTGTTGAAGCCGGGTTCAAACAATTAGGCTTCAACCTGGAACTGGGCTCTTTCCTGAAAAACTCAACCATCAAAGGGGATTTCAAAGTAGCTTTTGATACTGCAGCCAAAACATTCAAAATTCAAAAAACACCCCTCGACATTGACGGGGAGACCGTTTATTATGAAGCCTCCCTCTCTTTAGACAAAGAAAAAGACATTCCCTTCAGAATGAACTTTGAAGCTAAAAATGTCAATTATAATGTGGGGGTGAACTGGCTCTCGGAAAATATCTACAATAAACTCTCCAAACTAAAATTCAAAAAGCCCTTAAACCTCTATGCTCAGATAAATGGCGGATTTATGGAGCGCGGCACCAATCCGCACATTACCTTACAATATGATACAAAGGATAATGTCGTAGACCTGATGGGCTACAGTTTTGATAAAGTATTTTTCAAAGGCCGGTTTGACAATGAAGTCATCAAGGGCATTGCCCGCCATGACAGCAACTCCGTAGTCACCTTAGACACCCTGTCTGCCGATTTTTCTTCCCTGCCGGTCAGGGGCAAGAATATCAGTCTCACCAACCTGAAACATCCTTTTGCCAAAGCCGAGCTGGCAGCCTCATTTAATGCCAATGGGCTGAATAATATCTTTGGGGAACAGTTTAACTTTTCAAAAGGCACCTGCTCTTACAACCTCAGGTATAATGGCGAGCTCTTCCTCAATACCCTGATCGCAGATGAAATATACGGAGATGTCAACCTCAACAATGTTGACTTCGTCTACCAGGACAGAAACCTGCGCTTTACGCGAGGAAATGTGATCCTTAAATTTAATGGGAACGACCTCGGCATTAATAAATTCCAGGTTTTCTCTAATAACAGCGACATCAATATTACCGGCCTTTCCAAAGATTTCCTGACCGCATTTATGCAACTTCCCGGCAAGGCGATGATGGACCTTAAACTCAAGTCCAACAATATTGATTTCGGCGCTTTTGAAACTTATTTTATTCAGAAGAGGACCAACAAAACCCCTGTCAGCACCGGAACAGCCATCAAAACAGCCTCCAGTAAGCTGGAAGACTTTCTGACCAATAGTTCTGTGACACTTAATATGGATATCAATAAAGCGGTGTATAAAAAACTGCAGATCTCCAATTTCAATGCCCTCATGCTCTTTAGGGAAGCGGGTATTAACATAGACCACTTAAACCTCCGGGCAGCAGATGGCAGCATATCACTGAAAGCCGGCATTAACCAGTCTGCTCCTAACAATCCTTTCTTCGCCTCTGTAAATGTGAATAATGTGAAGGTGGATAAATTCTTCTATGCCTTCAATAATTTCGGTTTCAAGGGCCTTACCGATAAAAATGTTGAAGGACTGTTTTCCGTAAACGGAGACCTGAAGGGCAATATTACCGACAGGGGAACTATATTGGAAAATACCCTGGACGGCAAACTCAATTATAAGTTAACCAATGCCGCCTTGAAAAATTTCGGCTTCTTTGATAAGATCAAACGCTTTTTCAGGAACAGGAAACTGGAACAACTCGAAATTCCTCATTTTGCCGGAAGCGTAAGCATCAGTAACGGTACCATCACCATACCGCAGACCAAGCTGGAGACCAGCGCACTCAACCTGTCTTTTGTAGGCAAATACGGGGTAGGCAGCGGCAGACCAACAGCTATAGACCTGCGGGTACCTTTAAGAAACCCGCAGATAGATAAGAAAAGAGAAGAAGAGGGCCGGAAAAAACGCAAAGGAGAAGGTATTGTGCTCAATTTCAAAGCGACCTCCGACAAAGAAGGGAAAATAAATATCGGCATCGGTAAAACAGAGGGCGCGAAAGATGAAGGCATGGATTGGTCTGAAGAGGAAGAATAAGCCACAATTTTAAACTAAATTTGCAGGGTGAAAGAGCAAATAGGACCAACCATATTAGCCATTGAGAGCTCCTGCGACGAGACCTCTGCCGCCATCATTAGCGATGGCAAAGTGTTAAGTAATATTATAGCCACGCAAAGTGTCCATGAGCAATATGGCGGTGTAGTACCGGAAATTGCCTCCAGGGCCCACCTGCAGCACATTGTTCCCGTAGTACACCAGGCATTACAGGAGGCCGGAATATCTAAATCAGGTCTTGAGGCCATCGCCTTTACCCAGGCCCCCGGCCTGTTAGGGTCCTTACTGGTGGGTGCCAGCTTTGCCAAAGGTATGGCCCAGGCACTGGATATACCGTTGATCGGAGTCCATCATATGCAGGCCCATGTTTTGGCACATTTAATAGAAGATCCCAAGCCACAGTTCCCTTTTCTATGCCTGACGGTCTCCGGCGGGCATACCCAGATCGTACTCGTACGCAGTCCGCTTGAAATGGAGATCCTGGGCGAGACCATCGATGATGCGGCAGGAGAAGCTTTTGATAAAGTAGCCAAAATGCTGGACCTCCCCTACCCGGGCGGACCACTCATCGATAAGTATGCACAGACGGGTAATCCTTTGGCTTATGAATTCCCGATACCCAATATCCCGGAACTGAATTTCAGTTTTAGCGGGATCAAAACAGCCGTGCTCTATTTCTTACAAAAACAGGTAAAGCTCAATCCTGAATTTATCCGTGAAAACATCAGCGACATTGCAGCTTCCGTTCAATACACCATTGTAAAAACGCTCCTTAAAAAATTTGAGAAAGCCGCCAAACAATATAAGATCAAACAGATCGGCGTAGCCGGAGGCGTATCTGCCAATAGCGGCTTAAGAAAAGCATTAGAAGACTTAGGACATAAAAATGGCTGGGAAGTATTCCTGCCCAAATTTGAATACTGTACCGACAATGCAGCGATGATAGCCATCACAGCACATTACAAAATGCTGCATAAAGAATTTACAGACCTGCGTGCCATACCCTCTGCCAGGGCCGAATGGTAAGCGATCTGTAAAGCACATAGTATCATCAAACGGGATTAATTCTGAATGCAATAAAAATGGCCAATACTTATTTTCAATTTAAGCAATTCACCGTTCACCAGGACAAAGCTGCGATGAAAGTGAGTACAGATGCCTGTATCCAGGGAGCTATAGCGGCACAATACTGGCAGAAAAAAAATCCGGGCAAGATCCTGGACATAGGTTCAGGTACCGGTTTGCTCTCCCTCATGCTTGCCCAGCATTTAACGAAAAGTGAACTTACCGCCATCGACATCGAAGAGCAGGCCTTTATGCAGACCAGGGACAACTTCGCTCAAAGCCCCTGGCAGCAAAGGTTACAGGCATTACACAGCTCTTTGCAGTCATTTGGCAATGATACCTATTTTGATGCCATTATCTGCAATCCACCTTTTTTTCACAAACACCTGAACAGCCAGGAAAACAACCGGAATATGGCCCGGCATGATGAAGGATTGAACAAATCCGTACTGGCAAAAAGCATTCATGACCTGCTGCAGGAATCCGGTAGCTGTTGCCTGCTCTACCCGGCCACAGAATGGGCTGCATGGACCCTTGCGGCAAGGGAACAGGAACTATACCCGGAACATACAGTCTATATACAACCTTACGAGCATAAAGCGGCCAACAGAGTTATTGGCTTTTTTAGCAGGCATAAGCAAGCAGCGCCCACAACAGCACAATTGACCATTTATGCAGATACCGGGAAAACCTATACGCCACAATTTATCGCACTCCTGCAAACCTATTATATGAATCTTTAGCGTATAAATAGTTCTATGATACAACACAAGCCCGAAAAAATCTATGTACTAAGCGGCCTGAGTGTAGATCACCGGGTCTTTGCAGGCATTGACTTTGGCACGCTTGAAGTGGTACCTATAGCCTGGCTGCCACCGTTTGCTGATGAACCCTTAGCAGATTATGCACGGAGACTAAGTGCACAGATTACTGAAGCACTCCCCATTATTCTCGGTCTTTCTTTTGGCGGGATCATGGCGCAGGAAATCGCGCGCATCATCCCCTGCCGCAAAATCATACTACTTGCCTCCGCTCAGACCAAATATGAACTGCCCGTGCTTTATCGATTCTTCGGCAAACTCAACCTGCACAAACTGGTTCCCGGTTTTTTCTTCAAATATTCCTGGGCACTTACAGAATATTTTTTTGGGGTAAGTACTACCCGGGAAAAGAAACTCCTGGCCCAGATCTTAAAAGAAACAGACCCGGTTTTCAGGAACTGGGCAATCCATGCCTTACTTCATTGGGACCGCACACAAGCAATTGACAATAGTGTAGTTGTGCATGGAAGCAAAGATAAAATTATCCCCATAAGCAAGGTACAAGCGGATTTCACGGTCCGGGATGCCGGCCATTTTATGACGGTGACCCATGCCGGAGTTCTGAGCGACCTCCTCAAAAAAATAGTGAAACATTAAATAAAATTTCAAAAAAAAATTTGGTATTTAAAATTCCTCCCCTACATTTGTCCTGAAATGGCAAACATCAACCGCGCATATTACCACTTTTGGTTTTACTTCTTTAGCAAAGAAGCCGGGTATCATTTGTCTGAACTATAATTTTATTTTCTCAAGATTTTGACAATAGCTCCCGGTCCTTATGGCCGGGATTTTTTATTTTATGAACATTGCAATTCAAGGTTATCCGGGAAGCTTTCATCATGAAGCGGTACAAAAGTATTTTGGTACCGGGGCAAAAATCCTGCCCTGTGCCAGCTTCAGGGAATTGATCAAAGCAGCAGCAGACAGCAGGCTTACAGACGGAGGCTTAATGGCCATCGAAAATTCGATTGCCGGCAGCATCCTGCCCAATTACAGTTTATTGCACAATAGCGATCTGCATATTGTGGGTGAAGTGTACCTGCTCATCAAGCAGCAACTGATGGTGCGCAAAGGTGTTCAACTAAAAGATATTACAGAAGTACATTCCCATAATATGGCCCTCCTGCAATGCGGCACGTTCCTGGATCAGTATCCCTGGAAGCTGGTAGAGACCGAAGACACTGCCCTAAGCGCCAAAAACATTGCAACGCAGGAGATGCGCCATACCGCCGCTATAGCCAGCAAAGCTGCGGCCAGGCTATATGACCTCGACATCATTGCGCCTGATATCCAGGACCTGCACAACAATTACACCCGTTTCCTGGTATTGAGCCGTGATGTCGCGGAACAAAGTACAGGTGATGCAGATAAAGGATCTTTAAGCTTTAGCGTGGCACATGAGACCGGCAGCTTATCAAAAGTCTTACAGATCATTAGCCTGGAAGGCCTTAACATGAGTAAACTACAGAGCATACCGGTACCCGGCGATGCATTCCGATATCAATTCATTGCAGACCTCGAATTTGACCACGTTGACCAATTATACACTATGATAAAGAAAATTAAAACTTACACCAATACCTGTAAACTACACGGTATTTACAAAAAAGCAATATGGAAACAGCAAACAGACTAAACGGCATCCAGGAATACTACTTCTCTGCCAAGCTCAGGGAAATAGAAGCCATGAACCAGGCAGGCAAAGCGGTCATTAACCTGGGTATCGGAAGCCCGGACATGGCCCCCCACCCTTCGGTCATTGAAGCATTACATGAAAACAGCCTTTCGCCCAAAAACCATGCCTACCAAAGCTATAAAGGCATCCTGCCACTACGACAAGCTGTGGCGGACTGGTACCATGACCATTATGCAGCAGTCATCGACCCGGAAACAGAGATCCTGCCTATGATGGGAAGTAAAGAAGCCCTTACCCACATCTGCATGACCTATCTTAACCCCGGCGACAAGGTATTGATCCCTAACCCCGGCTACCCTACCTATAGAAGTGCGGTAAGTCTTGCCGGTGGCATCTGCGTAGAATATACCCTCACAGACACCGGGAATTCGGGGATAGATCTACAACAATTGAATGCTATTGAAAAAGGCACGGTTAAACTCATGTTCCTTAATTTCCCGCATATGCCTACCGGCAAGCGAATGGGTAAAGAAGGCTTTGAACAAATAATCCGCTTCGCAAAAGAAAAGGAAATCTTATTAATTCATGACAACCCGTATAGCTTCATCCTGAACGATCAGCCGCTCAGCATACTGAGTATAGAGGGCGCTAAAGACTGCGCCATAGAATTAAACTCATTAAGCAAATCCCATAATATGGCAGGATGGAGAATGGGCTTTATGATAAGTGTAGCAGCACATATACAGGACGTGCTCAGGTTCAAATCGAATATGGACAGCGGTATGTTCCTGCCCCTGCAAATGGCCGCGATCAAAGCGCTTAACCTGGACCAGGAATGGTATGAAGGCCTGAATAAGGAATACAGTAAACGCAGGGTGCAGGCTAAGGAGATCTTTGACAGCTTGCAGTGCACCTATACAGAAGACCAGGCAGGCCTGTTTTTATGGGCACGCATACCCGGGCATTATGAAGATGCATTCCGGATAAGTGAGGACATTTTACACAAGCATAATGTCTTTATTACTCCCGGTGGCATCTTTGGCAGCGAAGGCAATCAATACCTGCGGATAAGCCTGTGTAGCCCGGTAAATGTACTCGCAACAGCACTTAAAAGGATCAGTGTACATGAAACAGTTCAGTAAGAAAAACATAGCCATCATCGGCGTAGGCCTTATCGGCGGCTCTTTTGCCTTAAGATTGCATGAGAAAAAACTGGCCCATCAACTCATTGGTGTGGAAGCTGACGAACAGCATGCGCAACAAGCATTAGAACTGGAATTGGTAGACCACATCTGTTCCCTGGAGGAGGCTATTAAGGAAGCAGATGTACTCCTGCTCACTATCCCGGTCAATGAAATATGTGATCTGCTGCCCTCCATCCTGGATCAGATCTCCGGTCAGCAGATCGTGCTGGATGCCGGTTCCACAAAAGAAGCCATTACCAGGAGCATAAAGGACCATCCCAACAGGAAAAGATTTGTCCCCACACACCCCATGTGGGGTACAGAACACAGGGGCCCGGGAGCTGCCGTACAAACGGCATTCCAATCCAAATCGGTGGTGATCTGTGATACCGCAGACTGCGATACCGATGCCCTGGAATGGGTTATACATATGTATGAGAAGATAGGAATGCAGGTACTGGAAATGACGGCAAAAGAACATGATATACATACGGCCTACATTTCGCATATATCGCATATCACTTCATTTGCCCTGGCCAACACGGTTTTAGCAAAAGAGCAGGAGGCTAAGACTATTTTCGACCTCGCCAGTTCCGGTTTCGAAAGCACGGTAAGGCTGGCCAAAAGTAACCCGGGTATGTGGCTGCCCATCCTGCTGCAGAATAAAGATAATATCACTGAGGTCTTAGATGAACATATCAAACAGCTCCATGCATTCAGAACAGCTATTACAGGAGCAGAATCAGAACAGCTGTTACAACTCATACTAAAAGCGAACCAGATTAAAAAAATATTAAAATAGCACTAACTTTGAACATACAATTTCATGGAAAACACTATAAAAGTACCTGAAAATACAATAGAAAGCATATGGCAGCAAAAACCACTGATCATTAGTGGCCCCTGCAGTGCAGAAACAGAAGAACAAGTCATAAAAGGTGCAGAAGACCTGGCCGCCACCGGTAAAGTAAACGTCTTCCGGGCCGGGATATGGAAACCACGTACAAAGCCCGGTATGTTTGAAGGGGTAGGCGCAGCAGGACTTCCCTGGCTGCAGGAAGCCAAGAAACGCACCGGCTTGCCCATGGCCGTAGAAGTGGCTACCGCAAAGCAGGTGGAGCAGGCGCTGGCCCATGATGTGGATATGCTCTGGATAGGTGCGCGCACTACAGTCAATCCTTTCTCTGTGCAGGAAATAGCAGATGCCTTACAAGGAGCTAAAGTACCCGTATTCATCAAAAACCCGATCAATGCAGATATAGAACTATGGTCAGGCGCTATGGAGCGGATCTCCCGGGCCTCTATCTCAAAGATCGGGCTCATACACCGGGGATTCAGCAGCTATGGCAATACCCAATACCGGAATGCACCCATGTGGCACCTGGCAATTGACATGAAGCTCCGCTACCCGGATGCTGTAATGATCAATGACCCTTCGCATATCTGCGGCAGGAGAGATACCCTGCAAGCCGTGATGCAGAAGGCTGCCGACCTGGACTATGACGGACTGATGATCGAAAGCCATATTGATCCCGACAATGCCTGGAGCGATGCAGCACAGCAGATCACCGCAGAGCGGCTTAATGAACTGTTGGACCAGATCCAGTGGAGGAAAGAAGATGCTAATTCCGTCTCTTACCATACAGCACTGGAAGCCATACGTCAAAAGATCAATCAACTGGATGATGAACTGCTCCAGCTGTTGAGCCGGAGAATGATGTTTGCAGAAGAAATAGCCCAATACAAGAAAGCCAATAACATCACGATCCTCCAGGCAGGCAGATGGTCAGAGGTGCTCGACAATGCAATCAAAACCGGTGAAAAGAAAGGGCTGAGCAAGGATTTCATCACAAAATACTATGATGCTATTCACATTGAAAGCATCAATCATCAAAAGAAAATAATGGACGCACAGGACTAAACCATTTTATTCATGCAGGTACAATCATTTAAAATTGCCGGCCAGCAGGTAGACTACTATTTTGATGCAGCCTTTTCAGCGCTGCATCAAATAGCAGATACCAAGCGTGCGGTACTCATTACCGATAAAAATGTATTTAATGCCCATAAAGCCAAATTCAAAAACTGGCGCACCATTGTGATTGAGCCCGGTGAAAACCATAAAAATTTTGATACCGTTCAATACATTATCGGGGAACTTGCCGGCTATGAAGTGGACAGAAGCTGCACGCTGATTGGTGTGGGTGGTGGTGTCGTGACCGACATTACCGGTTTTGTAGCCAGCATTTATATGCGTGGCGTCCGCTTTGGTTTTGTACCCACCAGCTTGCTCAATATGGTTGATGCTTCCCTGGGCGGAAAAAACGGGATTGACTTCGGCCTGTACAAAAATCTTGTCGGTAATATCACCCAACCCAAATTTATCCTGCAGGATGTGAGCTTATTGCAAACACTACCACAAGAGGAATGGGAAAACGGTTTTGCCGAGATCATCAAACATGCCTGTATCAAAGATAAAACGATGTTTGATGCACTGGCCAAGCACCAGCTCAGCGAATACATGGGAGACCGGGAGCTGCTGGAAGCACTCATCCGTAAAAATGTGTTTATTAAATTAAAGGTGGTACAAAAAGATGTGTATGAAACCGGCGACCGGAAGCTGCTCAATTTTGGCCATACCATCGGCCATGCTATAGAGAACATTTGCCAGATTGCTCATGGAAAAGCCATAGCTATAGGCATGGTGCTGGCCGCTAAAATAGCGGAGAAAGAAACCGGCTTCGATGGCACAGAAAAAATAAAAGCTGTGTTGAAGAACTACAACCTGCCGCTTATGATCCCCTTTGATGCAGCAGCAGTATTTGAAGTGCTTAAGCTGGATAAGAAAAGGGCCGATCAGCAAATACATTTTATCCTATTACAAAAAACAGGTAAGGCCCTGGTGCAAGCCATTAGTCTTACCCGGCTGAAGAGCTATTTAAAAATATTCGAAAAAGAAAGCTGATGCGTGTAGAGATCAAAGCTTCCGTACTTAATGGCAGTATAAATATCCCAAGTTCTAAAAGTGCCATGCAGCGCGCCTGTGCAGCAGCATTGCTCAATAAAGGCACAACTACGATCAGTCATCCCGGCATCAGCAAAGATGACCAGGCAGCGCTTTCCATCATCCGTCAACTGGGGGCAAGGATAGAAAAAAACAAGGAGCAGGTCATTGTACACAGCAATGGCCTGGAAAGCCTGAAGGCCGCACATCCCGGGCTACTGCACTGTGGCGAATCCGGGCTGAGCATTCGTATGTTTACTCCCATAGCAGCGATCAATGCACAACCGATCACGATTGATGGTGAAGGTTCTTTAAAAAGCAGGCCCATGCATTTTTTTGAAACTGTACTGCCTGCTTTGGATGTAACCTTTCAATCACAGCAATCCTGTATCCCGCTTCATATAAAAGGACCTTTGCAGCCCAGGGATATACAGGTAGACGGCAGCAAAAGTTCTCAATACATCACCGGGCTCATTATGGCTTATGCAGGTATCACAACTGAAGAAACAAGAATCAGCATTACCGACCTTAAATCTAAACCATATGTAGACCTCACCCTGTCCATCATGCAGCATTTCGGGATGAACGTACCCCGTAATGAAAACTATGAACAATTAATTTTTCAGCCCGCCTTAGCACAGGTCAATAAAGACATTCATTATACAGTAGAAGCTGACTGGAGCAGCGCCTCCTTCCTCCTGGTGGCAGCAGCCACTAATGGTGCTTTGACCCTTAAAGGCTTAGACCTGCACTCTACGCAGGCAGATAAAGCCATCCTTATAGCCCTAGATCATGCAGGGGCAAATATCCAACTGGATCAGGATAGCATAAGCATTACACCATCGGCATTACAGGCCTTTGAATTTGATGCAACAGACTGCCCGGACCTCTTCCCTCCACTGGTAGCCCTCGCTGCTTGTTGCAAAGGCAATACCCGCATCAAAGGCGTAAGCAGGCTGGTGCACAAAGAAAGTAACCGCAAAGAGAGCCTGGAAACAGAATTCAGAAAAATGGGCCTGCACCTCTACTCAGAGGATGATGAGATGATCATCGAAGGCGGAACGCCGTTAAAAGGTAACCAGGTATCTTCCCATAACGACCATAGAATCGCTATGGCTTTAGCTATTGCCGCCTTAAACGCAGCCGGAACTACGACCATTAGAGGTGCTGATGCCATAAAAAAATCTTACCCCGACTTTTTTACCGATTTACAACAATTGGGTGCAACACTGATCCAGACCAAGGAATGATCCGGTTCCCGGCTTAATGGTCACCTTGCGCAACCAGCATTCATTCAATAAAAAATTAAAAAAAATTGCGTAGTTAAATAACTACGCATATATTTGTAGTCAAATGACTTCACAATGAACTTAAGAAGAGATGTATTCCAGGCCATAGCAGATCCTACACGCAGGGCGATACTTACCCTCGTGGCCACGCAAGCCATGACGGCCGGGGCCATAGCCGCCAACTTTGATACAGCAAGACCTACGGTGTCTAAACACATACAGATCTTGAGCGAATGTGAACTGTTACAGGCAGCGCAAAACGGCAGGGAAATATACTATCACCTCAACCCGGAAAAAATGAAAGAGATCGCAGACTTCATCGCCCCTTTTGCCAAACTCTGGGACGACCGTTTCAATACATTAGAAGCCATAATGAACAACTACAAAAACAAAAAGTAAATGGAACTGAAAACAAAAATCCATGCAGAAGATAACAAGCAGGAAATTATCATTACCCGTACATTCGACCTGCCTCTTGAACTCTTGTTTAAAGCCTATGAAGAGCCGGAACTGGTAGCACAATGGATGGGTACCAAAGTCCTGCAATTAGAGAACAGGCAACATGGTAGCTGGCGCTATGAAACCGCTCACGAGGGCAAGGTAGTCTTTGCTGCGAATGGTGTGATCCTTGAATTTGTTCCCGATCAGCGCATCACACGTACCTTTCAAATGGAAAACAGCAACTTCCCGGTGCAATTAGAGTTCCTGGAATTTGAATCCCTCAGTCCTGCAAGCAGTCGCCTGCGTATGCAGATTATTTTCAAATCGGTTGCATTCCGGGACCAGTTATTACAAATGCCGTTCGCAGCAGGATTAAGTATGGCGCACGACAGGCTGCAGGATGTACTCACCTTAAACAATAAATAATATGAACAAGCGCAATACGATCATTTATTGGATCTGTACCATTTTTCTTGCTATCGCTATGCTGGCAGGCGGCATTCAACAAACCTTGCAGATCGGCGGTTATAATGAGATTGTAAGCGGGCTCGGCTACCCTATGTATCTTTTAAGCCTGATCGGGATCTGGAAATGCCTGGGTGTAATAGCCATACTGGTGCCGGGTTTCCTGGTGTTGAAAGAATGGGCTTATGCCGGGTTTTTCTTTGTGATGTCCGGGGCAGCGATTTCCCACTTTGCATCCGGCGAAACTATTGCTGAAGCGTTCCCCGCACTAATTTTATTGATGGTAACCGTATTGTCCTGGTACTTCAGACCGGTCAATCGTAAAATCACTATTTCAAAATCGTAAACAAGACACATATGAATCCGCAAGCGACAGCATTTTTTGAAAAAGCAAGTAAATGGCGCGAGGCTTATCTACACTTAAGGGCCATCATCCTGGAAGAGAAAGAGCTGCAGGAAGACTTTAAATGGATGCATCCCTGCTACACCTTTGAAGGCAAAAACGTCGTACTCATCCACGGGTTTAAAGATTACTGTGCCCTGCTCTTCCATAAAGGAGCCTTGATGAAAGATGAAGCCGGTGTTTTGATCCAACAAACCGAAAATGTGCAAGCCGCGCGGCAGATACGGTTTACAGACGCGGAAAGCATACTGGAACTAAAACCGGTTATAAAAGCCTATATCAAAGAAGCTATCGATATCGAACGCTCGGGCAAGAAAATCACATTAAAGCAGGTAACTGAGTACCCGGTACCGGAAGAATTCCAACAAGTGCTGGATAAGGATGCCTTGCTGCAACAGGCATTTTATGCTTTGAGTCCGGGCAGGCAGAAAGGCTATCTCTTTCATTTCAACCAGGCAAAACGCCCGGCTACGAGGAACTCAAGAATTGAAAAATATTACCAACATATTTTAAATGGCAAAGGAATCGATGATCCGGCCTAAGATGCTTATCGCCGTTTAATGAATAAAGGCCTGCAAACGCAGGTCTTTATTCATTAAGATCAAAATAGTTATATACCGTGACCGTACTTTCACCGAAATGATCAGCCAGTTAAGGGCACAAGGCAGGTTAAGAACAATCCGGCATAATCTGCGATCAGCTTACTCTTATCCATACCATTAATGATACGCCTGGCCTGCAGGAAATCAACTTTTCCCGGCCTGATATAATCATTCAGTTTTTTGCCCGTGAAGGTACCATGCTTCATCCCGTAAATTATAATATTGGCCGCATAAGCCGGCTCCAGGGCCAGGTCAGGATTGTTCACCAGGTCTATACCAAGGCGTTTCCCTGCCTTATCATAATTGCTACGCCAGGTCAACTGTACAAAGCCTCTCCCGTAATAAGGATAATAAGCTTTGCTGCCCAGGTAACGCGGCCCTCCGAATTCTTTCATCGGTGTCATCCGGTATTGTGGTGTAGCAGGATTGTGGCATTCATGATAAGCCGTAGCCAGTACGTAGGCAAGCTGCTCTTTCATACTCAGGCCCTGCCGGTTAAATTCCTCAACCAGACCTTCTATAGCAGAGACCTGCAAGGCTATATAGCCTTTAGGAAAAAGGGTCTTGCGGCCTGCATCAAAATCAAACCGGTACATGATAGCCTCCTTTTCTTGTATCATTTATATGCTTAGTGTTCCTGGCATGCGGCAGCAAAGCAGTTTGTCCAAGCGCTTTACGCTGCTCCACACGATGATTCAAATAAGAGCCAGAGTAAAATTCAATTTTATCCACCGGTGTTTCTTCTATTTTACCATTCCGCTCCAGCTTAATGATCATGTTGCCGGACTCATCGGTGCCTATAATGGCGCGGAGTTCAGGATTGTCTTTATCCACATACACCGGGGCTCCATAAAGTTCGGAGGCCGCAGTATCCAGGATCCAGTTCGCTTTGATCGCTGACTGTCGCTGTCGGCTATTCCGCTTTTTCAGGACACGTGAAGCCCGGCTATTGCCCTCATTTCTTTCTGCTGTATCCGTAAAGCCAGCATTGTCTTCATATGCTGCTATGGACCGGTATAGACGAGTGTCCGGCTCAAATAAAGGAATGGGCTCAAATTGTGCCCCTGGGGGCACTTCAACAGCTGCCCGTATGGTATCTGTATATTTTTCTGTTGACATACTGCCGGCACTATTTAATAAATAAGGGCCGGAGGTCATGACTGCTAAAAGGATGAATTCTTTTTTCATTATGGGGTCATTTTTTCTAGGTTAGAAGGAGTAATAGTCATTGTTTTCAAGCCTGGTTTTACATAAAACTGGCTGAGCAGTTCGGTTCTTTCATCCCTGCATTTATCCAGTTTAAGGTGCAGCTCTGCTAACTGTTGTTTGAACTCAACAATTTCTCTGTTCTTTTGTTCCAGTTCAAGCTTCTTCGTTTGCAGCAGGTCTTCCTGGGATTTGGTATAGCTACCAAAAAGAAAGACAACCACTCCGGCAAGAATGTAGATCACCCAACTGGATAATGCTTTGGGGTCAGTTTTGGGATATGGGATTGGTTTCATAGGTATAAATTTTAATCGGGTACATTCCAGGTTATATAAAATAGATCAGCTCAACATACGCGCTGTTTACAGGTCAATTTTTGTTCTGATGAAAGCTACATTCTTCTACAATATGGATACACGATTTATGTTCAAATTTCGGTCTTTCATGCGCCAGACTAAGGCGTACAGAGAAAAAATATAGTGTCGCGCGCGCATCAATAACAGAAAATTAATTCAGAAAGAAAAATAATATTTCCTGGCAGGATACGACATACTTTGACGTACACCATGATTTATTTTGCTGGAAAGTAAACCACTAAAAAATTGATTAAAACCAAAAAATAGTTTCCGGAAGTACCTGGTCTATTTAAGCTGTACACCTGAATTATATCCCGATCTGTGCGATGTCCGGGCGGTATCACCGATACCCCGGCAGGGATAGTCATCTCTTTAACAGCAAAAATATCCGGCGACCAATAGAGGCTATTTATTATTTATAACTATCAAACCATTTAACTATGTCAACATTTAACATTTGTAAGGGTCGTGTCGTACTAAAAAACACCGTGGAAACAGACCTGAACCCCAGCCAGTTACTCATTGAATGCTTTGCACACACCAGTGATCATTCCAGCATCTGGGTAGGTGCCGGGATTACCGATGCCAACGGGGCTTTTAAAATTGCTATTAAGGAAGCGTATAAGAATGCCCCTTTAAAATTGAAAGTTTACAACCATGCTCAATTAATCCATGAAGCATTAGTAGACGGTATCAAGGACGATATCATTGTGGAAATCCAGACCGGAAGATTTGATTTCCTGGTGGACAATGATCATCTTGAGAAATTCCATGCTGATTATATTTCAGTATCAGGAAATATTAGCCTGGGCGCAGAGCAGATCCCTGCCGTTCCGGGTAATACTGGTATATCCGTAGTATTGTCTCAGGCATCCTTTGGTGTCAATGAAGCAATAGCCGGCTCCTATATCGACAGTATGGGTAATTACGAGATCCGTTTACCTTACCGCTTATTGTTTTCCAAACAAATGACGGAGAAATTCAGTAATTCTCCCCTACTGATTGTTGAAGTGGTACAGGCTGAAACAAATCTCATGGCACAAAGCGAACTGTTTGAGATCCAAAGCCAGGATACGGTCGTGAATCTAAATTTAGGCATCACGGCTAAACCGTATTTCCTCGATGAATGGAGACTGGTCAGAAGTCGTATGCTTTCCGCTACACAATTAGACTCTTTCGAGAACATCCCTGTCGACATTAATTCCATCAGGAGGATTACTAACACCAGCGGTCTTAAAGAAGTAATGGTGAGCAATATGTTGCACGCTGAATTACTGGCCGCAGAGATCGACATCCCTTCTGCACATGCCTATGTTTTCAAGAGAGCAGGCTGGTCTAACTACATCGATACCAATAAGGCAAAAGACCTGATTACAGATGCGGTGGCCAATCACCTGATTGATGAAATATACAGCAACTATCAAACCACATTGGATGCCTTGGCGACTAAAAGTATCAAGGATGAAGGCGATAAGTTCATTTCGGGAAAAGAAACCTTAAGAGACATCGTCCTGGCCATCACAAATGATGAACTGATCACCGAGATTTTTATTCGCGAAAATTTAAGGGAGGCGGAGCAAACGCCTGAAGATTTCTGGTTGAATATCGAAGACCTGGTGGGCATTACCTATAAAGACCTTTTGCAAAAAGGCTTGCAGGTAGTCGCATTGGTGGGTATTCAAAAAGAAACCGTGATCTACATACTTGATGCTTTAAAAGCCGCCGATGATCAGCCCCTGGCGACCTATGTGCAGGGAAAAGATATTGCATCATGGTCCAGTATCATCAGTGAACTATCGGAGGTTAATGAAACACTATGTGTAACCGACGAGTTCCTGGAGGTTGAAGATCCACTCACCGCTTATGCCACTTTCATCTATGAGAACAGCCATAAATTATTCTATTCTGCATTTATCAAAAATGAAGTATTGGACAGTATCGTGGAGACACCACAACCGGTGATTAAAAACATCCCGGCAGTAAAAACTTTCCTGGCACAAAATCCAAAATACGATTTTCGTATCGATAATATCTGGGAGCAAGCGGATAAGATCAGCTCCACGGAATTGCATAAAGACCTGCAAACCTTACAGAACGTATCCCGTATCGCTTCCGGAAATGTGGAGTTAATGAAAGGTATGCTGACAGCAGGGATCAAATCATCTTTCCAGATCGCGGACATGAGCGAAGCCGATTTTATGGAAACAATGGCTTCAAAAGTACCGCTGGCGACAACCTCGAAACTGAAACATGCCTATGAGCTGGCCAGCCAGATCGACATGTTCATCAAGGGCGCTTATACACAGCTTAACCCTTCGAACTTTGCGATTGGTCACATTACTAAAGAAGGAGTTTCTAACACCGTATGGCAGTCCCAGGGCAATCCCAACAGTACCTTTGCCTACCCCGACCTGGAAACGCTGTTTGGCAGCCAGGATTTCTGTGCGTGTACCGAATGTTCTTCCATGTACAGCCCTTCCGCTTACTTCACGGATGTTATGAACTTTATCCGTACAAAGGTTGGCAACAGCAGTGCTTTAAAAACATTAGACAAACGCCGTCCTGACCTGAAATACATTGACCTGAGCTGTAAGAATGCCAACACGGTATTGCCTTATATTGACCTGGTCAATGAAACGCTGGAATTACAGATCCTGAACTATTACAAATCAGAACCAGGATTCCCTAATGAAATCCCCGGATCGTTCCAGACGAGTGGTACGGAAGCAGAGCTGGATGCCAATCCCGAACATGTTTATAAGAAAAATGGCAAGTACATCCCTTATGAAGGCTATACGCATGTATACGATAAAAAGCTGAGCAAGGCCGTTTATCCTAACACCCTGCCCTTCAATATGGCCAAGGTAGAATCCGATGCCTTCCTGGATCATTCGGGTTTATCCAAAGCCGAACTGATGAACAGCTTCAGACCCGCAACCTTTAATACCAGTAACAGCAGCACCGGCCTTAATAATTATACCCGAGCTGCCGCCTACCTGGACCTGGACGTAACCGCAGCCGATATCATTTCACGCAGCAACTTGTATGCAGATCCTGTCTTCTACGGTACTGACCAGAACGGCTTGAACACTTTAAACGCGGACCTGGAGTCCTTATTAAAAAGAACCTCGCTGGAATATACCGAGTTCCTGCAGATAATGGTGACTGATTACCTGAACCCATTGGTAACTGGTCCCAACAATACCACTATCAGACGATTCGCGATCACAGCTAAACCAGGATTCTCTAATGATACCTGTGCCTTATCTGAATTAATGCTGGCCTGCACTCCGCTGTCCGGTGAACAGGCTAATGATTTATTTAAGGTCTTCTTCAAACAACTCCACCGCTTTGTGCGTTTGCTCAGAGCCACTAAATGGAGCGTTTATCAGTTAGATATCGTGCTCAGATCAATCGGGCTGAACACGCTTTACGTCAAGAACACGGCTACGAATACTTATGTAGACCGCCTGAACAAAACGGTATTTACCTCCATTGCCTGGATCAAAGAAATCAGCGATATTTTCGGCCAGTCTCCGGAATATATCTGTACTCTGTGGAGTAACCTGGATACCTATGCCTATATTGACTTTGAAAACCAGCAGGTATTAGCACCGTCTGTTTATGACAGCTTCTTCAGGAATAAGAGCCTGTTGAACCCGCTGGACCCGAATTTTGAAAACCCGGCCCAGATCAGCGGAACTGTACACGAAAATGCGGGAACCATCAGCGCCGTGTTACAAATGGAAGTAAAACAGATCGCTGAGATCCTGAACAATGACCTCTCACAAGCTACAGACCTGGCTATACTCAGTCATATCATGCGCTGCCGGACTTACGCCGCGTTCTTTGGCAATAATTCATTTGCTACCGCTGTTGAGCGCTTAAAACTGATCAATTTCGGCATCCCTAACGCAACTCCTTTAAGCCTGCTTGAAATCATCGAAATGGTTAAAGCGTTTAAATGGGCTGACCAGGAAGTTTTCTCCTGGGAAGAAAGGGCTTACTTGCTGACCGGTAAAGACCCTATGGGCACTTTCACGCCTACCAATACTACTATCGAGCAATTCTTAGGAAATTTAAGAAAAATGCTGAAGACTATTGCTAAGGATACCAACCTTGAAGACCCGGACAATGAGGCATTAAGAAACCGTGTGAAACAGGAAGCCGATCATATGTTTACGGACACATTCAATTTACCGAAAACCGAATTCACAGGCCTTTCTGCGACCGTTTCAGCAAGCTTTATACAACCATTCCTGGAATTGCCCGGTGGAGTAAAACTGTTAGACATTTTGAGCAAGAATGAATTTGTACAAGGCACTGCAGATCTCAAACCCGCCGTGATGTTGGCCGGAGGGGTCGCAGCGGATGAAGTGTATAAAATATACCGCCTCTTATCCAAGATCACTATGATGAGCGATAAACTCAAATTAGATGATGAGCTGATCTCCTTTTTCCATAAAAAGACAAGCGGCCTGCTTCCAGCCCACAAGTTTAGCGCTTATGATATCAATAACCTGGATAGCTTGTTCGCAGCTGGATTTACCGGTTATTTAAAATGGATCAAAGTGCGTGACCTGTTCAGCTTAAGCACAGCGGTGCTTATGAAGCTGATAGAGGGGACCAATTTAAGTAATTGGGCAAGTTTGCTCGTGGAGCATACCGGCCTGGAGGCGGCCGACCTGGAAGCCATCCTGGGTAGTGTTGCATTCCCTTCCTCCACTCAGAATATTACGGGTATACTGGAAGGATATTTCAATAATACTGCCGGAGCCACACCGCATAACGAGAACATGAACCTGCTATTGAATGCTTATGACCTCATTAGCTATGGCCGCCAACTGGGGATGCCGGTTAGTGATCTGTATGCCGCCATCTTACCGGAAACCACACTCCCGCAAGCCAGGGCCATTCGTAAGGCCTTAAAAGCCAAATACGGCCCGGAGCAATGGCTAAAATTGGTTAAACCGGTTCAGAATAAATTGCGTACCGCGCAAAGAGATGCCTTGGTGGATTATATCCTGGCCGATCCGCGCATTGTTGGCAGTACCGCAGCGGTATTAAAAACAGCCAATAACCTGTTCGAGCATTTACTGATCGATGTGGAAATGGAGTCTTGTATGAAAACCTCTCGCTTGAAAATGGCCATCAGTTCCGCGCAATTATTCATGGACAGGGCAATCCTGAAGCTGGAAAAAAGCCCTGATGGTGCTACCACAATAAGTTTAAGCCAACAAGCGATTACCCAATGGCACGAGTGGCGCAAATGGTACCGCATCTGGGAAGCCAACCGTAAAGTATTCCTATACCCGGAAAACTGGATCGAACCTGAATTAAGGGATAAAAAAACCAAGTTCTTCAAAGAGCTGGAAGCGCACTTATTGCAAGATGAGATCACCGATCTGAGAGTAGAGGACGGTTTCCGTATCTACCTGGAGGGACTGAATGAAGTTGCACGCCTGGAGCCGGTTTCGGCCTACCAGCAAACCACTTACGGCCGTAACATCCTGCACGTATTTGCAAGGACCGACAGTAGCCCACAACGCTATTATTACCGTAACCGGGAAGATAATGAATGGTCTGATTGGCAGAAAATTGATGTTGAGATCAAAAGCGACCAGGTGAGCCCGGTAATGTGGAACAATAAATTGTATATATTCTGGTTGACCTTCCAGAAAACGAAAGCTCCTAACGGTTCAACCGAGAATCAAAGCTCATCTGATCGTCCGGGAGCAAAGAAAGCGCAAGAGTTCAACGTTAGTAATAAATGGACCGATGTGCTGACCAAATCTAATGGCGGTAACCTGTTCCCCGATGCCGGTGAAGAACAATATACTATATGGAAAGTCACTCTGAACTGGACACAGTTACAGAACGGGAAATGGCAGAGCCAGGAAGTCTGTAAAGACATCATGGAACTGGACATCAATAAATTCCAGATCAACACGCTCAACAAATTATCCTACGGTGAACCCGCAGCTTTTGATGCCCTCAAGCTTTTGACCCAAAACAATACGGTCAAGATGGATGAGTTCTTCAAGAACAGGATCTACCTGTATACGCCTTTTGAAGGACAACCGGCGAACGAAATGCACGGCATTGCCTTTAACCTGGTTATTGCAGGAGGTTTGGTCGAAACTGGTTTTGGAGCCCATACTTTCTTATGGAAAGGGGATAACAGCAGGGATCCTTTTGTACTTTGGAACAATGACCGTGGCTGTCGCGTTATCGCACCGACAGGAACACGGATCAATAAGATGAAATTCATCCAGGATCCTAAACTCATCAGCTCGGGTTTAAACGTGAACTATTTCATGGATACCCACCAGGATGGCTATTACGTGTTTGCCAATAATTATTACCACACTAAAAACTTGATGCATAAAGCCAGCAGACCGGAAACCGTATTGGGGACTACTCCAACCCCGTATCGACTGACGGCCTCTGCTCCTACTATAAAAGACGGTCCTTATTGTAATCCTTTAAAGAACACCTTCTTCTTTGAAGACGATTCACAGACCTTCCTGGTTGAGCAATCCGATACTGCTTTAGACATCACCAAAAACATGAACTACGGAGTGATTACCGGTAAGGATGTGTTCTCTGAGCTTACGGTAAGGAGCAAAGAAACTGCGGTTTACGCCCGTTCTGCAAGTAATAATGTACAGCTTATGACTACTCCGCAGGAGCGTAAAGATGGCGAATATGTGCATACAGAAGCATTACCGGCAATGAATAAGTTCAAATTCAATACTTTCTACCATCCACAGGTGCCTTCACTGATTGCGTCTTTGAATCAAAGTGGTGTACCTGGGCTATTGACCTTAGCCAACCAGTCGCAGGCAGATACTATCAAGTTCCGTACAACTTACAATCCTTCCGGAAGGGTGGATAGCAAACACCCGGTAAGTAATATGCAATTTGCATTCAGCGATCCTTACAGCATGTACAACTGGGAGGTATTCTTCCATGCGCCTATGATGATCGCCCAGGGCTTAACGCAGAACCAACAGTTCTCGGCGGCACAGAAATGGTTCCATTACATTTTTGACCCTACCAGCAGCTCTGGTAACGGCAAACAACGCTTCTGGAAATTTAAACCTTTCTTTGATGAAGCAGGTGGTACGATACAGACCTTGCCGCAGCTACTACAGGCAATCCATAATAATGGCGCGGCTGTAGAGCAAGTGAAAGCCTGGGAGAAAGATCCGTTCAACCCACATCGTATTGCCCGTATGCGTGTACTGGCCTATATGAAAAACGTGGTCATGAAATACCTGGACAACCTTATTGCCTGGGCAGACAACCTGTTCCGCCAGGATACCATGGAATCCATTAACGAAGCTACGCAGCTTTACATCTTAGCGGCCAATATCCTCGGAGATCGCCCGCAACAGATCCCGCAGCGCGTCAAACGAGGCGACCTGGCATTCTATAATTTCATGCCGAACTTGTTTAACCATACCAATGGAACACAGCCGGTTAACCCCGATTTTATAACCCAATTAGACGCTTTGTCCAATGCAATGGTGGCGATAGAGTCATTCTATGCTCCGAATGCGGCAGCAGGTAATACGAACTACGGCGGTACTAACCAGGGCACAAGCTCCGGCGGTACAAGAAAAGGAGAAGGAAACATTCCTTTGCAAACCTTCTATTTCTGCCTGCCCAATAATGATAAGCTGATCAAGTACTGGGACCTGATCGCGGACCGCTTGTTCAAGATCAGGAATTGTAAAAACGTAGATGGATTAACCCGCCAGTTATCGCTTTATGAATCCCCTATCGATCCGGCTTTACTGGTAAGAGCAAGAGCTATGGGCATCAGTACAGAGTCTTTCCTGAACCAGCTTTATGGTACTAAAAGACCTTTGCACCGCTTTAGCTACATGGTACAAAAAACCAATGAAATCCTGGGTGATGTGAAAGCCCTGGGCGGAGCCATGCTCAGCGCATTAGAGAAAAAAGATGCCGAAGCTATTGCCTTGTTACGTTCAACGCAAGAGCATGAAATGCTGACCAAAGTAAGATCAGTAAAAGAACAGCAGGTAGAAGAAGCCGCGAAAAACCTGGAAGGGTTAAGGATCAGCCAGGCTAATACCAAGCAGCGCTTTGACTATTATGCCTCCCGCAAATTCACCAATGCCAACGAGCAGAAGCACCTGGACAAAATGCAGTCAGCAATGGAAGCGCAGGTAATCCAGGGTGTATTGAATACCGTTGCCGGTGTGGTATCGGCCATTCCACAAATTTCAACACTCCCACCAAGTGCTGAGGCTGGAGGATTACAATTAGCAAACGTATTTAACGCTGCCGCCACAGCTGTAAGCATTAAAGCGACCATGGATAATGCAAAAGGCGCTATGGCAGCCACCAAAGGCGGGTATGAACGCCGTATGGATGACTGGCAGTTCCAGAAAGCCAGTGCAGCCAAAGAACTGGAGCAACTAGAGCAGCAGCTCTTTGCTGCCCAGATCAGGTTAGACATTACCAAACAGGAATTACGTAACCATGAATTGCAAACTGAGCAAAACAGGGAAATGGATACCTATATGCGCAGCAAATTCAGCAACCAGGAGTTGTACAACTGGATGATCAGCCAACTGGCTGTTACCTATTTCCAAAGCTACCAGATGGCCTTTGATATGGCAAGACAGGCAGAACAGTGCTACGAGTATGAACTGGGCAAAATAAACCCTGCAGGCATTATTAAACAAGGTTATTGGGACAGCCTGAAAAGAGGCTTACTCAGCGGTGAAAACTTACAGTTGGATGTACGCAGACTGGAAAAAGCTTATATGGATGCTAATGAAAGGGAACTGGAATTAACCAAGCATATTTCTTTAGCCCTGTTCCAGCCACAGAGCATCCTGCAATTGAAGCAAACAGGTAAAGCAATTATTACCTTGCCGGAAGTGTTGTTCGATATGGATTACCCGGGGCATTATATGCGCCGCATCAAATCCGTAAGCCTTTCCATCCCTTGTATTACCGGGCCTTATACTACCGTTAACTGCCAGTTACGTCAGCTATCCAGTAAATACCGGAAAGAAGGCACTACAGGCAACTATAATGATGCTTCCAACTTTACCGGTGACCTCAAAGGCACTGATAAAATTGCGACCAGTACGGCACAGAATGACAGCGGTGTATTCGAACTGAATTTCAGAGATGAGCGCTACCTGCCATTTGAAGGAACCGGAGCCATTTCCACCTGGGAGATCAGCTTCCCGGGCGCTATACGCCAGTTTGACCTGAACAGTATCAATGACATCATCTTCCACATCAAATATACCTCCAGGTATGATGGAAAATTAGAAACTGCAGCCAACAATAATGTGAAAGCTCTGTTTGAAGTGATCACACAAAGTTCTTCAGACCCTGATGATTTTAATGAAAGCAACTTCAATGCGCATGCTTTACAGTATTATACCAGCGCAAAACATGAGCATAGTTCAGATTGGTTTGATTATGGCAATAAGTTTGCAGATAATCGATATACAAAACTGAATTTATTCTTTAAACAAGACCAATTGCCATTCTTTGCAAAAGACAAAAAAGTAAGCATCAAAGGTATCAAACCGGCGTTCATCACCAAGGTTAAGCTTAATGGCAATTACACCATCAGTATCACCTATACGGCAAACGGCAGTTATGAGACAAAATCGCAGATTATAGCTATGGATACAGCAGCAGGAAAACTGGTAGGTCTGAATAAAATTGACCTGGGCATGAAACCTATCGTCTTCCAGCAAAACACAAAAATTCTGCAGATTGCGATAAGAGATAATAGTAATAACCTGCATATCAATGCAACGGAACTATTTGAAGATATTATACTAGTACTGGATTACATAATAGAGAATGACCCAGTATCAACATCTGCAGATGATAAACTACAATTTGAATTAGATACACGGAGTCTCATCGGTTGGTGGATGGCAGATTTTGAAGACAATGTTATGTTAGATAATTCAGTTCATACAATTAAAGATAGGAGTGTTAATAATTTTGATATTGTACCATTTGAAAACTTTAGTCCAGCACCATTAGTTTCAGGACCAGATGGAAAGTACTTGAGCTTCGGTACCCGAATTATGTATAATTCGCAAAGCGCGTCTATCCTTTCCGGAAACCGTTCATTTACGGTGTTCTATATTGGAGACACAGGGTTTGCGGATTCCATGAACTATGGATATAATACCACAAATTTCCATATTGACAATAAGGTATATATCAGACTAGGACAAACAACATCAGAAGAATATAGTATAGATAAATACTCTAATGAATATTCAATCTTGACCTTTGGACAATTTGAAACACATTCTAATTTAAAAACCTATAACTCAACTGGCATTATAAAAAATAGTTTAATAATTAATAAAACTTATATACCAGCAACTGCTACTAATATCGGTTTCAATATCGGCGTAGATGCAAAAACCACTAGTGGTATACCTGGGAAGTTTTATGAGGCACTTGTATATGATCGTGTTTTATCTGCTGGGGAAATTAAATCGGTACTAGAATACCTGAAATCCAAATACCCATTTCTTAACTAAGTAAATCCTTTATCCATATGAATCATCAAGCTAAAGAACCTAAAGGCCAGGCGCAAACCCAATACGCTTTAGAGCAGTATAGCGTGCAGCCTTCGAAGGAAGAAGATAAGAGTCCCTACTATAAAAGTTCGGCTCCCTCATTGGCCCTCCCCAAAGGGGGAGGCGCCCTTCGGGGGATCGACGAAAAATTCTCAGTAAACGCGGTCAATGGTACCGCCTCGGTTGAACTCCCCCTGCCCCTTAGCCCGGGCCGGGGGGGCTTCACCCCTGCTTTAAGCATCAGCTACAGCAGTGGTGGCGGCAACTCCGAGTTTGGCCTCGGCTGGGGGCTCTCCCTGCCTGCTATCCAACGCAAGACCGATAAACGACTGCCCGAATATAATGATGCCGAAGAAAGCGATGTATTCCTGCTTGCAGGCGCCGAAGACCTCATCCCCGTACTGGATGCCCGGGGACAGCGCCTCATCCTTAAAGAGAACGGTTTACGCATCAAAGCCTACCGTCCCAGGATAGAAGGCCTCTTTGCCCGTATAGAACTGATCGAGA